>Ga0209791_1000012_pt1 | contig 198925 bp, 165 predicted proteins | sample WorMetTyACAVOLI1_FD_187422 | JGI IMG/M metagenome (GOLD analysis project Ga0209791, IMG submission 187422) | Marine gutless worms symbiont microbial communities from Max Planck institute for Marine Microbiology, Germany - Olavius algarvensis... ... | reverse complement strand
AAGGCGCAGTCCTTCTCACCCACCAAGCATAATGGTTTTACCGATAAACAAAAGCTTTTGATGCGCCATCCGGGATGGGAAGGCGGAGCCTCCTTCTCCCAGGGTGTTTTCTCTTTTTACATACGAGGGTGCAGAGGATGTCCCATGTCAGGTTTTCCGCTGCCCCCTCGAGAGTCTCGGGACAGGGACGCCGGAAAACATTAACGCACGCTTCAGTTTGCCTATCTGTTGACGGCGGACAAGATGTTATCCATGTAATATGAGGCCACACAGAGTCCGGAAATAGGGGAGGAAGCGATCGTGAAGGAAGACGAAAGGCATGTCCTGACGATGCTGGTGGACAACGAGCCTGGAGTGCTTTGCCGGGTGGCGGGCCTTTTTGCCGGCCGGGGATACAACATCGAGAGCCTGTGCGTGGCCGAAACCACCAAACCGAAGGTATCGCGCATCACGGTAACCACCAAAGCGGACGAGCCTGCCATCGAGCAGATCATGAAGCAACTTCGCAAGTTGATCAACGTTGTCAAGCTGAGGGATTTGACGGGCAAGCACTCTGTCCAACGCGAAATGGCATTGATCTGTGTGAGGGCAAAACCCGAACACCGGGCGGAGATCCTTCGGATTGTGGATATCTTCCGCTGCAAGATCATCGATGTCGGCCAGGAGCATTACATTATGGAAGTCACGGGCACCGAAGAAAAACTGGAAGCCTTGATGAACCTGCTAAAACCCATGGGCATCAAGAAAATAGCCCGCTCCGGAACGCTCGCCCTGTTCCGGGAACCGAAATAAAAGCGTGCAACGATGTTGTGAAACGCGTGCAGTAAATGGTCTGGACACAGGCCCCTACCAATGAAAGAGGAGTAGCATGGCGAAAATCGATTTTGGCGGAGTAATGGAAGAGGTGATCACCTCGGAGGAATTTTCCCTCGAACAGGCCAGAGATGTGCTCAAGGTCGAGACGGTGGCGATTCTCGGCTATGGCGTCCAGGGACCCGGGCAGGCATTGAACTTAAGAGACAACGGCATTAATGTCATCGTAGGGCAGCGTGAGGGCGGAGCCTCCTGGGACAAGGCCGTTGAAGACGGGTTCGTTCCCGGGAAAACCCTGTTTCCCCTGATCGAAGCCGCCACAAAAGCAACGGTGATCCAGTTTCTACTTTCGGATGCCGGACAGGTCGCCACCTGGCCGAAGATCCGGGAGTGTCTCAACGACGGCGACGCCCTCTACTTTTCCCACGGTTTTTCCATCGTTTACAAAAACCAAACCGGCGTGGTGCCTCCGGACAACGTCGACGTCATCCTGGTCGCCCCGAAAGGATCGGGTCGGACCGTGAGAACCAATTTTCTCGACGGCAGCGGTATCAACTCGAGTTTCGCCATTCACCAGGATGCCACGGGAAGGGCCAAAGAGAGGACGATCGCCCTGGGTATTGCCATCGGTTCCGGATATCTGTTTCCCACGACCTTCGAAAAAGAAGTCCATAGCGATCTAACCGGTGAACGCGGGGTCCTGATGGGCTGCCTGGCCGGTGTGATGGAAGCCCAGTACAACCTTTTACGCAAAAACGGCCACAGCCCGAGTGAGGCGTTCAATGAAACCGTGGAAGAACTCACCCAGAGTCTCATTCGATTGGTCGCGCAAAACGGCATGGACTGGATGTTTGCCAGCTGCAGCACCACTGCCCAGCGTGGTGCCCTGGACTGGGCACCGAAGTTTCGACAAGCGGTGGAACCCGTATTCGAAGCGCTTTATCAAAGGGTCCTCGACGGGACGGAAACCCAGCGCGTGCTCGATGTCAACAGCGCGCCGGACTACAGGGAAAAACTCGAGGTCGAACTGAAAGAGATCCGGGAATCGGAAATGTGGCGTGCCGGAACGGCGGTAAGGTCATTGAGGCCTGAAAACCGCCGATAGTATCGCATCATCACGATCGATGATCAGAAGTATTCTCCATGGGAAGTGACCACCCGGTTATATCACAGAGCGGAGTGATCACATTCCCGACATAAAATCTTTCCCGAGAGGATGGGGACATGGAACCGATCCAGCTTTACGACACGACCCTGAGAGATGGTACCCAGGGTGAAGACGTCAATTTCACCGCGGAAGAAAAAGTGAAGATTGCCCAACGTCTGGACGACATCGGCATTCACTATATTGAAGGCGGCTGGCCCGGCTCCAATCCCAGAGATCGCCAGTTTTTCGACCTGGCCAAGAAATTGTCACTGAAAAAAGCCCGCCTGGCCGCCTTTGGTGCCACACGGCGGCCGGGCATCGCACCGGGTGACGACCAGAATCTGATTGCCCTGCTTGAAGCCGAAACACCGGTGGTCACTCTGTTCGGGAAAACATGGGACCTGCATGTCAAGCAGATCATGAACAATACCCTGGAAGAAAACCTGGCTATGATCCGGGACAGCGTGTCATTTCTAAAGGGGGAAGGCCGAGAGATCATTTATGATGCGGAGCACTTTTTCGACGGCTATCATGAAAATCGTGACTATGCCTTGAAAACCCTCGAAGCGGCCCTTGAAGCGGGTGCCGACACGCTCGTGCTCTGCGACACCAACGGCGGCACGCTCCCATTCGACATCGAATCGGCCACCCGGGAAATCATCGAGTTTGTCGGTATCCAAAACAGCACACCGGTACCCATCGGTATTCATTGCCACAACGACAGCGGTCTGGCCGTGGCCAACTCGATCACCTCGGTCAGAGCCGGGGCCACCATGGTCCAGGGCACCATCAACGGGTATGGGGAACGTTGCGGGAATGCGGATCTGATTTCGGTCATTCCGGTTCTGGCCATGAAGATGCACTATCCGTGCATGTCCGACGAAAACCTGACCAAGCTGCGGAAACTCTCCCGGTTCGTAAGCGAAACGGCCAATATCGTGCCGCTCAAGTCCAGGCCGTTTGTGGGGAAAAGTGCCTTTGCCCACAAGGGCGGCATCCATGTCAACGCGGTGATGAAAACCGCCCGGGCTTACGAGCACATGGTTCCGGAACTGGTCGGCAACCGCAGGCGCATCCTGGTGTCGGATCTCGCCGGAAAAAGCAATGTGGAATATAAAGCCAAAGAGCTGGGCATCGACTTGAACCGCAACGGCTATGACAGCCGGAAGATCGTCGAAGCGATCAAACGTCTCGAGCAGGAAGGGTACCAGTACGACGTGGCGGAAGGGTCCCTGGCCATCTTGATGGAGAAATTCACCGACCAGTTTCGGCCGTATTTCGATCTGGAATCGTTCCGTGTCGTCATTGAAAAGGACCGTGAGCAGCCTTGCAGTGCCCATGCCACCATCAAGATCACCGTCGGAGATCGGGGAGAAATTACCGCCGCCGAGGGGCGCGGACCGGTCAGCGCCCTGGACAACGCCCTCCGTAAGGCATTGGACAACTTCTATCCGGATCTCGATGACATGCGCCTGGTGGATTTCAAAGTGCGCGTCATGGACGGGCGCTCCGCCACCGCCTCCAAGGTCCGTGTGTACATCGAGTCCCGGGATCAAGATAACATCTGGAGCACGATCGGTGTCTCCACAGACATTATCGAAGCCAGCTGGCAGGCCCTGGCCGACAGTTTCCAGTACAGGCTGGCACGGCAAAACAATAACGAATAACCACCGGAGAAACAGAGATGAAACCCACAGGATGGAAAAACGCCGCGGGGCTGTCCACCGCCCTGCGGCCCATGCTCTGTAAAACCGTATGACGGTTTTACTAGGCGCGGCTTCGCCGCTTTAAATAAATAATATGCTTTTAAAAGAGAGGTTGAAATTGCCCGGATACGGTAGGCATGCAGTATTCACCGGGAATAAGGGAGAAGAGAAATGAGCGACCGTATTATTATATTCGATACCACGTTAAGAGACGGAGAGCAGTCTCCAGGGGCCAGTATGAACACGGCGGAGAAACTGAGACTTGCCGTTCAGTTGGAAAAACTGGGCGTCGATGTCATTGAAGCCGGGTTTCCCGCGGCATCCGAAGGCGATTTCGAGGCCGTATCCCGGATAGCTGGGAAAATAACCCATGCGGAAGTCGCCGGTTTGGCCCGGGCGTCCAAGGCGGACATCGACCGTGCCTGGGGATCGGTTCAACATGCAGCCAAACCGCGCATCCACACGTTCATTGCCACCTCCGAAATCCACATGAAACACAAGCTTGCCATGAACCGGGAGGAGGTGCTGTCCGCAACGCTGGAGGCCGTTCGCTACGCCAAATCTTTGACAGACAATGTGGAGTTCTCTGCCGAAGACGGTTCCCGGAGCGATTGGGACTTTCTTTGCAAGGTCTTCGAGGCGGCCATCGAGGCGGGAGCGACGACCGTGAACCTGCCGGACACGGTGGGGTATGCCGTGCCCAACGAGTTCTCCGAGATGGTGCGCTATGTCCGGGACCATGTTCCCAACATCGGCAAGGCGATTCTCAGCGTCCACTGTCACAACGATCTTGGACTGGCCACCGCCAACACCCTCGCCGCGATTCAGGCCGGCGCACGCCAGGCGGAGGTCACCGTTAACGGGATCGGCGAGCGGGCTGGAAATACGTCCCTGGAAGAGGTCGTGATGGCCATCAACACCCGGCCCAAATACCTGCCGATGTCCACCGGCATCAACACCGAGCTGATCTGCCCATCCAGCCGCCTGGTCAGTATGATCTCCGGAATCATTGTTCAGCCGAACAAGGCCGTGGTCGGCGCGAATGCGTTCGCCCATGAAGCCGGAATCCACCAGGACGGTATGCTGAAAAATCCCATGACCTACGAGATCATGAAACCGGAAAATGTGGGTCTCATCTCCACCAAACTGGTGTTGGGGAAACACTCGGGCAGACACGCGTTGCGGGCCCGACTGCAAGATATGGGGTATGATCTCTCGGATGAAGAGCTGAACCTGGTGTTCGACACGTTCAAAGAACTGGCGGATAAGAAAAAGCAGATTGTCGACGAAGACCTGGAAGTCATTGTCACCGAGGGTATCCTCCGGACTCCCGATATCTTCAAACTGGAATATCTTCATGTGACCAGCGGTAACACCGTGCTTCCCATGGCCAGTGTCAAGCTGTCCGTCCACAACCGGTCCGTTCAGGGGGCCGACTACGGTAACGGGCCGATCGATGCCACGTTCAATACCATCGCCCAGCTGACCGGCACCGAATCCGAACTCCTCCGCTTTACGGTCAGCGCGCTGACCGGTGGGACCGACGCCCAGGGTGAGGTAACGGTGCGCCTGAAAGAAAACGGCCTGATCGCCTTAGGCCGTGGTTCCGATGCGGACATCATTACTGCCAGCGCGAAAGCCTACATCAACGGATTGAATAGGTTGGAATATTTAAAGGAGAATCCTGTCAGGGCAGTCGTCTAACTAAAATCGCGTCGCGATTTTAGCAGGAGCGGCGCTGCCGCGTACAATATAGCAGTTGCCATAAATATGTTCCGTTTGCAGACATATGGAAACGACGACCGCAGAGTCGCAGAGGGCGCAAAGGAACTGTATTTTTCCCAGAATCCCTGAGAGGGGGATTCTGGGAAAGGGCCCCGGCAACATTTTGAAATTCTATACATTTCGCCCTCTATGTCCTGTTTATCCTGAGCTTGTCGAAGGGCTTGTCCGTTTGCCCGTTAGCCGGTTGGGTCAAGATACAAGTTTCAAGATTCAGGATACATGATTAAGGGGACTGCTAGCGATCAATGAGCTCTCGATCTCTTTTGGGTGCATCTTGTATACTGCAGCTTGCATCTGTTCTTTTCATCTTTCAGCCTTCAGCTTTCAGCTCCAATCCCTGTCCCCTGAAACCTGAAACCCGACACCTTTCCTCTGTCCTCTGCCCTCCGACATCTGACCTCTGTCCTCTGACCTCCGACATCTGCCCTCCGACCTCTGACCTCCGACATCCGACCTCCGACCTCTGCGACTTTGCGGTGAACCGTTGATCATAAAAGGAATCGGAACGAAATTCTGGCAATCGTTCTATCAGGCAGGGCCGGGCACTGTACCGGCCCTTCTTTATTGCTGCGACAGTAGAACGGAGCGTCGGGCTCGATGATCGTGGCAACAATCCGTGTCGCATGTTATGCGTCGCGGTTTTTCAGGTCCCCCACCAGATCGGCTAAACGGGGGATGTTGTGCTCCCTTAAATAGACTCCGATGCCGTCAAGAACATCCATGGTGGCCCGAGGGTTCACAAAATTGGCCGTTCCGACCTGAATCGCGGAAGCCCCGGCTAGAAAAAATTCAATGGCGTCTTCAGCCGTCTGGATGCCACCGATACCGATGATGGGTATCCCGGCCGTTTGGGCCACCTGCCAGACCATTCTCACAGCCACCGGTTTAATGGCCGGTCCAGAGAGGCCTCCGGTTGTGTTTGCCAGCTTGGGTTTGCGGGAGTGAATATCGATGGCCATACCGGTAATGGTGTTGATCAGGGACAGCCCGTCTGCACCGGCCTCCTCCACGCTACGGGCAATGACGGTGATGTCCGTCACATTTGGGGAAAGCTTGACGATGACGGTTCTGGAAAATCGCCGCCGAACCGCATGTACCACGTCATAGGCGGCTCTGGCATCCACGCCGAATATCACACCCCCGGATTTGACGTTCGGGCAGGAAATGTTGACCTCGACGCCGGCGATGGCCGCCTCATCATCGATCCGGGCTGCCAGATCGGCATATTCCTCGATCGTCTTTCCATAAATATTTGCCACTATCGGTGGTTGGAGACGCGTTAAAAATGGTAGTTTGTCCTTGATGAAGTGTTCGACGCCGACATTCTCCAACCCGATGGCATTGAGCATGCCGCATGGAGTTTCGACAATTCGTGGCGGGGGATTGCCATGCGTCGGCTCCAGGGACAGCCCCTTCACCACGATGCCGCCCAGTCGGTTGAGATCTATAAGCGGCTCGAATTCACGCGCGTATCCGAATGTGCCCGAAGCCGTCATCACCGGATTCCTCATCGCGAGGCCGGCGATGGTGACGGACAGGTCGACGCTGGATTTCATATTCCCCATGGATCGGGTGTTGGTAGTTTATTTAAAGCCTGCATTATCGGTTGTTGCCTGACGGGTGTTGTCGGTTCTGATCCACCCTTGTGATCCTGGTCTGGCGCGTTTCCTGTATAGACAATACGGCAGGCGTTATCAAGCCGGGAAGTAGGCAAGAAATCGACTGTCGGTACAGAGGTGGACTGTCGGGGTTAAACGGCAGCGAAACCATGGGACCCGGTTTCGGATTCGCAACCGGTATCGACAGTGACGTTGGACATCCCGTTTCGACTTCGATTCCGATGTCGACATGTGGAGCCCTTTTATGACGGTATTGAATGGGTGCAAATGCGCTGCGACCTGACTGAACATCTCCTTGACAGACGCGCCACCGCAGGGGGGACCAGTGGCAAACAAACCCCATTAAACCTTTGTGAAATGCTCGATAACATCTCCGGGGCCTTCCGGAAGCGCCCGGAGATGTTACGCTATCAGCTTTGCCATGGCCTGGGCAATATCGTCAAACGCCTTGCTGACCGGTGAATCGGTGTGGGTATCCCGAAAAGACTTCCCCGCATCCCCGCACGAGACCAACCGTGTGTCGAATGGAATGCGCCCTAAAAAGGGAACCCCCATGGCCTCGGCAGTTTTCTCGCCGCCGCCGCTGCCGAACAGATCCAAGGCCTCTCCGCAGTGGGGACACGCAAATCCGCTCATGTTTTCGATGAGACCGAATATCTCCATGTTCACGGTCTTGCAGAAGTTAATCGATTTCCGCACGTCGGCAAGAGAGACTTCCTGGGGTGTGGTCACGATAATGGCTTTCGCATCGGATATGGTTTGGGCTACCGTCAACGGCTCATCCCCTGTCCCCGGAGGTGAATCGATAATCAGAAAGTCGAGCTGGCCCCATTCCACTTCTCCGATGAACTGGCGAATGGCTGAGTATTTCACTGGGCCCCGCCAGATGATCGCATCGTCCTTGCTCGGAGAAATAGACTCGATGGAAACGGCCGCAAGGTACTCCGAATAACGCATGGGGTTCAGCTTACGATTCTTGCTCAAATCGAGCATCCCCTCCAAACCGAGCATTCGTGGTACATCCGGACCACGCAGATCCACGTCCAAAATACCGACACGGGATCCCTGGCTGGCCAAGGCCATTGCCAGGTTCACGGAAGTGCTGGTTTTCCCGACGCCCCCTTTACCGCTCATGACAATAAATTTGTGTTTGATACGACCCAGAGAATCCTGAACCGCGGTGTCCTGCTCGTCCATGGCGCCTGTATTTGCAGCTGCTCCGCAATTTCCGCTGTTGCATTGTGTCATTGATTCGCTCCTGTATATCTGAAAATGTGAAATGATGTTCAGGCTTGCTCTCCGTTCCCCCGGAAACGGTAGAAATCACCGCTGCCACACAATGGACATTCTTCCGGCCGGCCGGTGCCAAGCGGCTCTTCCCACGTATTGCTGCAGTCCTGGCAGAAGAACGTCCGTTTGTCTCCCACAAGCCGATAGTTTCCGCCCTCGATGTTGATGGCCTTTCCGTTGATCAGGGCATCGGCAACAGTTTTTCTGGCCCGCTGAACGATCCTGCCAAACGTGGCGCGGGAGACCCCCATACGGTGTCCGGCGTCTTCGTGGGACATGTTCAGCAAGTCCGCCAAACGGATGGATTCGCATTCATCGACGGTCAGGCAAACCTCCTCCAGTGCCACCATCGGAATTCCCCGAGGTTTGAAATAGCTGACATCCGGATTGAACGCGACGATGCGGTTTTTCTGGGGGCGGACCATATCTCCTCTTTTATAAGTATATACTCGAAAGAACACAACCTATGGTTTCGCTAGTCTGTTGTCAAGCAGTTTTTGCCGTAGTATGGCATGAAATCGTTTCAGGTTACCGACGTTGCCATCACGATGCTCCGGTTTCGATAAAAAATCTCAAATCGGGACGAGATTCTGATATTTGCAACATGATGCCGGAATCGACACCGAGGTTTACGGATCTGTGTTGGGGAAAAGGCGGTGGGTGGGGAAGGCACCGGGTAGCCGGCAGGACTTAACCCGGACATTGCATGAAATCTTTTCAGCAAATGCCAAAAAAGAAACAACATCGATGCATTAATGTGCGTACGGAGTCATTAGACCGCGGTGCAATTTGCAACGTTGAAAAATTGATGAACGACCTGAAAAGATTTCACCCTGCGGGCCAAACGGAGACCTCCATGGCCGGCGTTATTCGAGATTCGCGGTAGTCGGACTACAGCTTCACTCTCGTAGTAAGCAGCGAATCGCGAAGCGAGGCGCCTTGCCGGCTCCGTGTAGCGGATAGACGGCAAGGGGTACGTCAGTACCTGTGTAACCCCGTAAGGAACTGCCTTGCCCATGAAGGTCTCCGTTTGGTGCAATGTCCGGGTTAAAGACCCTCGGCAAATTATTGAAAAAAGATGCCGCCTGAATGCAAACCCTTTAGAGATTTACGTCGTATTTCGCACCACGTGCGAAATACTACTGGTGCCATTTAATCACCTGGTTGTCAAAATCGATACTGTACGCCAATCCTCGCAGAAAATTCATGCCGAGCAGTCCGTTGTAGGATACCGCCACGCCCTGGTGATCGATGATGCCGGCGTGAAGTTTTTCTTTCAGGTGGGGTCCGACCTTCACGTATGACAGTTGGACCACATCCGTTTCGATAGTGTTTCCGCCGACCACCCGGAATCTGGCCTTCTTGGCATCCTTTATCTCGAGCTGGTCGGCGATCTCACGGTGCAATGCGATAATGGTGGCCCCGGTGTCGAGCACCAGCATGGCTTCTGTCTCCACCCCGTCGTGTCCGAGGGTCACCGGCACCAGTATCTTGTTGCCCTCGATGACGATGTTGGTTAAATTTTTTTCCTGCTGTTTTTGCTCTCTCAGGGCGTTTTCCTCGCCACGGATACGGTCACGCTGGGATGCCTCCACGTTTCGATCCCGATCCATCAAAATGGCTTTGGTTTCTTCCGGGAGGTTGTCGTATTGTTCTTTGTAGGTCCGAATCTGGTCCAGGTGTTCGGGCGGAATTTTGCTGATGTCATCGACAAAGACCATCCTGCCGTCCTTATCCGTATACCTGTAAAACTCCGCGGAACATATGGAGGGGAGAAAGCACAACACCGAAAGCAAGAAGCAACAGTAGCCGATGTGTTTCCAGATCATGCGAATCAATGCATCCATGGGGTTTGCCGCAGCATCCCTTCCTGTCGGTGAATAAAATTGTGAAACGATTTTATGAAACGCGACGAGGTCGCTCTATTTGTCTAATGGATTCCCTGCCGCTAATATCGCCGAGTGAGCCTCCACCTTCATTGCGGGTGGCATCGGGTAGGCCCCCCCCAGAAGGCCAATGCTGTCAGCGCGTTTATTCCCGTTGCCCCGCAGCCGAGCCCGCCACAAAAACGGCGGGTAAACATCGCGGAGCCGGGAATAAGCACGTTCAACCAGGAAACTTCAGAGTGACGGTGTTTTCGTCATCATCCGTTTTTACCTTCACGGTCAGTTCGAAGCTGCTGTCACGAATCCCCAACGCCAGGGCGGTGCCGCCCTTGTTTCCCTCCAGGTGGGTGATTTCCCGAACAGCCTCGATAACCTTCTGCCCCACATTCGGCCCCGGGGAGGGCAGTTCTGTCTTGCGATAGGTGGCCACCACCGCCACGCTGCCATCGGCCGCCTGATGAATATCGATCTCTTTTGCATTCTGGTTGATGCCGTGCAGGGCCGCCAGGGCCAGCCATTTAATGGCGGCTTCGCCCGCATCCGTATCATTTTTTACCACCGACATCTCCTTCAGCGGATCGGTGGTGGCAAAACAGTCACAATGCTCCTGTACCTTCTGATGCAGACTGCTTGAATCTTTCATGATCAACCTCCCTCTCGGGTATCCCCGTCATTGAAAAATTTTCCGTCACACTCAATTTTTGCGATGCACTAAAGCGACAGAATATTAAAATTTTGAATACAGGAAGCTAATTCATGATTCCAGTGCGATCAATTGTAAAATTCGGCAGTGGCCGAATTTTACCACTGAAACAATTTCACCGTTTGGGCTTTGCTTCGGCATAAGCGCCGACCTGCGTAGCAAGGCGTCTCGCTGGTCTTCGGTTTAGCGGATGGCGACAAGGGGCACCAAAAGGCCTGTGTCATCGCTCCTGCAACTACCCGGCCCATGCCCCGTTTTGGGGTACCACCAAAGCTTGTTTAAACATTTTTTACACGTAAAATTCGGCAACGCCGAATTTTACTAGCGGACCCAAAACAGACTGATCCCCGGAACATAAGTGATCAGAACAAGGGCCATCAACAGAAGCACCAAATACGGCAGTGACGAGCGATACAGCACCGTAATGGGCTTTTGAAATTTCAGACTTGAAATGAACAGGTTGATTCCCACGGGGGGCGTCGAATAGCCGATTTCCAGATTCAGGAGAAAAATCACGCAAAGATGAATCGGATCGATCCCGTAGGTCAGCGCGATGGGCACGATGATCGGCACAATGATGATCGTCGCCGAAAAGATATCCATAATGCAGCCGACAACCAGGAGAAACAGATTGAGACCGGCCAGAAACACAAATCGGCTTTCGGTAAGTTGTGTCAGAAACTGGAGAATACGGCCGGGAATCTGTGCATCAACCAGATACCCGGTAAATCCGAGGGCAAATGCGAGAATGACGATAATGGCCCCGGTGAGCACTGCGCTGTCGATCAGGATACCCGGAAGCTGTTTGACAAACCGAATTTCCTTTAAAATAAAGCATTCCACGATGATGACGTAAACCAGCACCAGCGCCGCGACTTCCGCAATGGTGACCAGTCCACCGTAAACACCCACCAGAATGATGACAATGATCGGCCAGTCCCACATGCCTGCACGGAAGGTTTGTGTAATCCGTTGCCAGGAGACCGGTTCCACCGTTGCCGCCCGTGCCCCTTCGGATCGTTGAAGATACGGGTGCAGGGCCGCGTACATGGACAGGATCACGATGACCAGGAGTCCAGGCACCAGGGCCGCTTTGAAAATCATGCCAATGTCGGTCTGGGACACGACGCCGTAAAGAATCACCGGAAGACTGGGTGGAAACATCAGCCCTCGGCTGCCGGAGGTGGTGAGCAGCCCGAGCGTAAAATGCTCCGGGTAGTGGTGCTGACGCAGAATCGGATAGAGAAGGCTGCCCAATGCGACGATGGTGACGCCGCTGGCTCCGGTAAGGGCCGTGAAAAACGCGCAGGAACACAGCGCGGCGATGGCCAGTCCACCCGGCATCCATCCGAGAACCGCACGGACGAAATTCATGATCCGCTGTGGGGCTGCGGTTTCGGTGAGCAGGGCACCGACCAGCGTGAACATGGGAAGCGCCATAAGAACCGGCATTGACGCAAGCCGGTTCATTTCGATGAGGATCGTCTGTAATGCGATGAAATCCAGGTCCGGGAAATAAAAGCAGACTATTGACAGCGCTGCGATAATTGCAAACAGCGGCGTCTCCAGCAGGACGAACAGGAGGGTGAGAAGGATCAGAAAGGTAAAGGCGTCCATCGGCTACCCTTTAAACCTTACCCGAATGACCGCCGGTTCCCGGAAGCGCCGGATCAAACATCCGTTTCAGAAACCGGAAGGCCAGGATCGTAAAGAATACCGGAAAGATGGTCGATACGTAACCCCAGGAACCGAACATGTCGATCTCGTTGGAAACGAACAAAAAGGAGGCGATTCCGAGACTCCCCGTAACAATCAGACCGAATAAGCTGGACGCCCGTCGAGCACCCTGGCGAACACGGTCCGGGAAGTATCGCAAAAACAGCTCCAGCTTAATGTGGCCGTCGCGCCTCATGGCCAGGGTGGCACCCAATAGCGCCAGCCACATCACCAGGCCCGGGGCGGCCTCAAGAACGGCCTGAAACGAAATCCCAAAGAGGTTGCGGAGAGCGATATTGGCTGAAACCAACAGAATCAGGAGGGAAAACGTGATGACAATCAAAACGCGCTCGGCGACTGCCAGGGCATTGTCGATCTTTTCCAGAGCATTCATTATCGGCTTCGATGTTCCTTTATAAGGGTCTGTACCTGATCGAAGAGTTCGCGGGAATATAGTTTCGGGATGTTCTTTTGATAGGCCTCCTGTGCGCGTTGCTTGAAAAATACGGTCAGATCGGCCGAGGGTCGCGTAAACCCGATTTGCTCTTCCGCCAGCACAACCCGTGCTTCCTCATTGTCGCGACGGCTGAGCCGAATGAGTTCACGGCAGTACTTGGCACCCGCTTCTCGCAGGATGTTCTGGTCTGCCGGCGAGAGTTTGTTGAAAATGGAGTCCTTCATCAGCAGGGCGCCGGTAGAGTTGACCATGGGGTGGTCCAGCATGGTGTTGACTTTCGCGTACCATTGAAAGGCGACAGCCGCCAGAGGCGGTGCGTAAAAGGAATCGATCATGCCGGTTTCCAGGCCGGTGTTCACATCGGTTAAATGGAGGGGATAGGTCTTGATGTCGAAACTTTTCAGGAAGGTTTCAGCAACCGGGTCCCCCTTCCATGCCCACATTTTTGCCGCACGGACGCCGTCAATGCTGTCCATGGGGGATTTAGAAAAGAAATACACAAATCCGGCTTCGGCGAAACCGAGAAGCACAAAGCCCTTTTTCTCGAATCCCGCAGTGAACCGATCGCTCAGTTTTTCTTTGACATAATCGACCTCGGCATAGTTCTGAAACATAAGGGGAGCCTCGAGAATACGGATTTCCGGCAGTACCACACCAAGCCCGACACCGGAGAAACCGGCGGCGTGAATCCGATTCACACGCATTTTACGCAGAACATCCAGCTCGTCGCCACTGATGCCGCCGGCATAAATTTTAAATATGACCTCCCCTTTTGTTTTGCGCTCCACTTCTTCGGCCATTTGGTAGAGGATATTGGTCCATGTACTTCCTTCGGGCGTCACCAGAGCAACCTTGATCTCCGTGGCCGCACGGACCGGAAAGGGCGGAATCATCGACGCCAGAATCACACATCCAACCACCAGATATCTCCAGATCATCACAGGCATCCTTTCATTCGAAGAGTCGATCAACAGCATTCAGGTAGATAGTGGCCCTTCTGGCGGCCACCGCATTCAGCAGGGGGTAGTCGTCGGACCGTGACGCCTCCCGGACAACACGATTGAGGGTGTTCTCAAATTCAGTGCGCGCCTGGCGCTGGGGCAGGAAGTAGCGTGCATAAAACAGATCGGAGAGAAGAAACATGTCCCCTGTCAGAGATTCCAGCACCTTCCGGTGCATGTCAGCGCTCTGCAGATTCCCTCCCATCGTCCCGGGCCGCGACGCATAATAGTTCATGAGGAATAAATGAGCTCCCCCGTGGTAATAGGACGGATCCAATGTCACCACGTGCTGCATGACCATTTTCGCCAGATTCGCCTTGGATAGGGCCCGGATGGAATTGCGACTCTGGTTGACATAGTTGCCCAGATTAAATCCGAACCAGAACAGGGCGGAAACGTCCTCCGGCTCTGTTTCTGCAAAACAGACGGTCGATGTCTTCGATCGTTGCAGTCCTTCGACACACGACGGGTGGCGCGCCTCGAGCACCTGCCGGGCATAATCTGCCCCCTTCCGGTAGTATCGCTTCAGTGATTCTCTGAGGCTTGACAGCGAAGCCCTGGGCATGGTCTCCAGCAATTCGCCCTCTTCCACCCGGGCTTCGACGAAACCGAACGCGTACAGGCCATAGAAACGGGCCAGTAGCAACCTCAGTTGATCGTTATGGGGATCGCTCACCAGAAGCGTTTCGAGGAGTTTGATCTGCCCGGGCAGCGCCTTTTCCACCAGATCCAGATCGGTATCCGTTTCCATGGCGGGAAGTGCGTCGTCGACCGCTCGAGTCAGTTCACGGATCATCATCTTCCGGGGCGAGCAGCCCGATACCGTGAGCGTCAACAAAAGCGCAACAATCCAGACCAGGCCGGGGGCAACGCATCGGCAATGGCTGTCCCGGGGCATGGAAGGGCAGCGGTACGGGTATGGTCTCCACATATGAATCACCGTATGCAATAACCGCCTTCCCTGTATGTTACAGGCTCGCTTCATAAAGCCTGTTCGCCGTTTCGGCGGCAGCCTGGGGTAATAACGCCGAATTATGGGAGAATCTAAACCCCATCAGGCCAACTTTCGATCGAAAACCAAGAATCCTTGATTCATAGGGGAGTGGATTGCCGACGACTCCGATCGGATAGAATTCCAGGTGGCCGTTTTTCACAACGGCCACCAGATTGTCCCGTATTTTCTCGACGTGGTCGGCACGGATGGACACGGTCACCCGGTACACATTATTGGCTCCGACTTCCTGGGACATGATGTCTCCGATCAATTCTCCCCCCGTGTAGACTTGCGTATCAAATATGTTGGGCGTTTTTTCGAACAAGACATAATATACCTTTTTCTGTGTGCCCGTTTGACAGCCTGCAGCAGCCATGAGAACCATCAGCATCGCCATCGCCCCGATTCGCTTCATTTCCCCTCCTCAGCGTGTGTCACCATTCCAATCGGCTCTCATTCGGTATTAGAATATAAATCAAGATATTATACGGCTCTTGACCCCTTAAAGTCAACGGAATCATCTGTTTCATGCCGTCTGTTGAAGCGGGCATGATTTTGATTCCTGTCGGATTTCTGATACATGATGCGCTGGTAATAACGCGATCAGAAACATTTCGTGAAATTTTTCAGCCAATGCCGGGACATGAACCAAACGTAGATGCCGCAGAGGTTCAAAAATTCGGGGCCCTCAGCCGGCACTGGTGGGATCCGAACGGCAAACTGAAGGCCCTCCATGATATCAACGGGCTGCGGTTGAACTTCATCGACCAATGCGGCCATCTGAACGGCAAGCAGGTCATCGACGTGGGATGCGGCGGGGGAATCCTCTCGGAGGCCATGGCTGCTGCCGGTGCGGTGGTCACCGGAATCGACATGAGCCGGTCGGCACTGTCCGTCGCCCGGCACCATGCCGAAAAATCCGGACACGCTATCGACTACCACCAGTCCACCGTTGAAGCGATGGCCCGCAAAGCTGCGGGCCGGTTCGATCTGGTCACCTGCATGGAGCTTCTGGAGCACGTCCCGGATCCGGATGCGGTCGTTCGTGCGTGCGGGCAGCTGGTTCGGGACGGTGGGGCTGCCGTGTTCGCAACATTGAACCGGAACCTGAAATCGTTTATTTTTGCCGTTGTGGGCGCCGAATACGTGTTGGGCCTGGTCCCCAAAGGCACCCATTCCTACAGAAAATTTATCACGCCGTCTGAACTCGATGAATCTGCCGCACGCTCCGGACTTGTACTCCGAAACGCCATCGGTTTACACTACAATCCGTTTCTGCGGCGGTATTCGTTAGGTGGCAATCTCCATGTCAATTACATGGCGCATTATAAGAAGTACTGAACCCGGCTGCCATACGCGAAAACCGGCATCCGCCCGTGCCGGCCTGCTGGTCCTGTTCGCCCTGTTTCTGGCGCCCGTCAGTATCGATGCCGGACAGACCATCTACCAGTGGAAAGATGATCAGGGAATCCGGCACTTTTCCGACGTGCCGGCGTCGGATACCCCCGCTGAAACCGTCGATCACGAGTCCCGGGAACTCCGCTCAGACTCGCCGGAAGATGATTCCGAGCCCCCCTCAAAAGCCGTTTCAAGACGGCAGGGCATACTGTGGTCCATAACGAGGGGCCGTGGCGAACCCAACTATCTGCTGGGTACCATCCCCTCGGGAGACGATCGTGTCATGGCATTTCCCACACCGGTCCGGAACGCCCTGCAACACGCAAGGTCCTTTACCATGGAAATGATTCCGGATGCGGCGGCCCTGATGAAACTGAGTTCCGCCATGCTGCTTCAGGATGGTCAGGACCTTCGGAGTATTTTAGGGGACGCGCTGTATTCAGAGGTCGTTTCCGGGATGGCTGAACAGGGATTTTCGGAACCTGTTGTACTTCGGCTGAAACCATGGGTCGTGCTCTCCATGCTGAGCACGCCACGACCGAAATCGGCCTCCTTCATGGATTTGAAATTGTATCATAGCGCGATCGCGAAAGGTAAACCGGTGTTCGGTCTGGAGACACCGGAGGAGCAGATCGCGGTCTTTGACGACATATCCGTTTCGGACCAGATCCATCTGATCCGCCAGATTCTGGACCAACGGCCAAACATAACGGAGATGACCGAGCAGATTCTTCAGATCTACCTGAATCGTGATTTGGACGCGATGCTCGGGTTTGCGGAATCGTACTTAACGGGCGCAGACACCGGGGTCACGGACCGTTTCATGAAGCGGCTGAACAACGAGAGAAACCACAGGATGACAGATCGTCTCATATCCCGGCTGCAGGAAGGGGGTGCATTTGTCGCGGTAGGTGCACTTCATTTGCCCGGACCCGAAGGGCTGCTGAAGCTGCTTGCAGACAAGGGATTTGAGGTCTCACCACTGTACTAGAGCGATTGCCGTAATTGCGTTCCGATTCATTTTACGATCAACATATCATCGCAAAGTCGCAGAGGTCGCAGAGGTTTTGGAGAGCTGGATTCTGGATTCTCGATACTGGATGAACTGAAAGTCCGAAGCTGAAAGCTCAAAGCTTGCCCGCCTTTGGCGGGTCGGATGTCGGATGTCGGAGGTCAGAGGTCGGAGGGCAGATGTCGGAGGTCAGAGGACAGAGGTCAGATGTCGGAGGGCAGAGGACAGAGGAAAGGTGTCGGGTTTCAGGTTTCAGGGGACAGGGATTGGAGCTGAAAGCTGAAGGCTGAAAGATGAAAAGAACAGATGCAAGCTGCAGTATACAAGATGCACCCAAAAGAGATCGAGAGCTCATTGATCGCTAGCAGTCCCCTTAATCATGTATCCTGAATCTTGAAACTTGTATCTTGACCCAACCGGCCAACGGGCCCACGGGCTAACGGGATGCAGGATCCAGGATACAAGATACAGGGGTTAGGAGATTTGGAGAGCTGGATTCTGGATTCTCGATACTGGATACTGGATGCTAGATGCTGGATGCTAGATGCTAGATGCTGGATACTGGATTGAAGGATAGAGCGGAGCGATTCCACCATTTTAGGCAATTTAGGCATTTTAAATTTTAGGCATTTATTGCGGGCCAACGGGCCAACCGGCGAACGGGCCCACGGGCAAACGGGCCAACGGGCTAACGGGATGCAGGATCCAGGATACAAGATGCACCCAAAAGAGATCGAGAGCTCATTGATCGCTAGCAGTCCCCTTAATCATGTATCCTGAATCTTGAAACTTGTATCTTGACCCAACCGGCTAACGGGCTAACGGGCAAACCGGCTAACCCTTCGACTCGTTTTACTCGCTCAGGACAGGCGGGCTAACGGACAAGCCCTTCCGCAGGCTCAGGATAAACAGGACATAGAGGGCGACATGCAAAACGATCGTCTGGCAAAATGTATAGGATTTCAATATGTTGCCGGGGCCCTTTCCCCGAATCCCCCTCTCAGGGATTCGGGGAAACATACAGCTCCTTTGCGACCTCTGCGACTCTGCGGTCATCGTTTCCATATGTCTGCAAACGGAACATATTTATGGCAACTGCTATAAGCAGTGATGTGTAAAAAAAGCCCCCGGAAAATCCGGGGGCTTTTTTAAAGATGTATCGCTTTTCGGATCATTCTTTCGGATGGCATTCGGTACAGCCGGTGGGGCCGGTCCTGGGCAGCTCGCCTTTGAGAACGCGCCCGGATTGTATGAGCTTTTTCCGCTCGGCCTTGATACCTTTATGACAACCGATGCACATTTCATGGTAGGCGTTTTTGAAGAACGACACGGCAGGCCGGTTGCTGTTTTTCGCCGGGGTCTGCTTGAGATCGTGACATCCAGAGGTCTGACAAGAGAGAATTTCAGGCTCCTTTTCCCAGGTATGATGGCATTGCTGGCAGTTATAATCGAAGTGCACGGCGTGGGGAAACTCCACCGCGGATCGTTTCGCCTCATAATCCCTCTCCGGCGGTGCCAGGGTGATCTCCCCCATGGGGACACATAATTCCTCCTCGGACGAAGATCCGACACCCAATCCAGGAAAAATAAGACCGACGGCCACGATTGAAATCAAAACCAGAATACCCGCTTTTTGCATCCTCTCCTCCTTATAGAAGCCCAAAAAATTTGGGATGCTATAATATGAATGAAAGAAACTTTCAACGATATTTTTGCACCAACCGGTTCATGCCGAAGATTTCACCGGTTGGTACCGGTTATTGTGTCGTCGTGCAGGGTTCTGTCGCTCGAACCGCTGCGCCTGTGGATATACCCCTTATCCCAGTTCCTGACAAGCCTCCTTCATCAGACGACCAATGGCGAGGTTGCGCGGACAGGCCCGTTCGGCAGCCTGAAAATCCATTTCAGCCAGATTTTCCCGGATGTCCCCGGGCAGGGTTTTGAAATGCTCCCGGGCCCGGTTGTGGTCGCCATAGTCGCGATCGTACATCAAATATCGCATGATCGCTCCCACCGGCACCGAACCGGCCACGTGGGTCTCACAGATCCGGGAGCACCCGGCGCAATAGTCCGACCGGGTCTCTTCGGCGTACTGTCGGAAAAGCTCGATCTCCGAAGCGGACAGGCGTTTGCGGTCCAAAGCGGCGGAGACATTGGCTGCCAAAATCGTTAAATTCGGCATGTCGGAGCAGATGCTCGAAATGGCCGGATTTTCCCAAATGGCTTTCAGTTTGGCCTGCTTATCCGTAAATCCCTTCTTGACGAAACGCCCTGCCAGATCTAGTTCGGTGCTTGTCTGGGTCCGTACTTGCCCGCCCCCCTGGGTTTTCATGGCGGTAAGGCCGATTCCGGCCTTCCGACAGGCCGCTACGGCCGCTTTCATTTCCGGTGTGTGCATCAACCGGTAATTGTAGGTCATCATGATGCCGTCGATCCATCCCAGCTTTGAGGCCTCCATCAAACAGCGCTCCATGTTGCTGTGGGTGCTGAAACCGAAGAGCCGGATTTTACCCTCGGCCTTGGCGCGTTCGGCCCACTTTCGGGTGTCGTTGTCGATTTCATACATGCTGCCGACCCCGTGAACAAAGTACAGGTCGATATAGGCTGTTCCCATCCGCTCCAGGGATCTGTTCAGGAGCCGGGTCATCCCGTCCGGATCCCGGTCGTCTGATTTGGACACCAGAAAGATTTTCTTGCGCTCGCCGGGATACCGCCTGAAGAACTTTCCGATGCCTTTCTCACTGCGTCCACCTCCATAGCAGTCCGCGGTGTCCCAGTAGGTGACACCCCACCGGATCGCCTGCCGGAGCAATAGCTGGTTGTTGGGAATATCGAACATTCCCCCGAGGGAAAGGATCGAAACCCGGAGGCCGGAACGACCAAAGGATCTGGTGGGAATCTGGTCGGGGGTATTCTCCGCAGGTGCGGCCGTCGGCCGGACCAATGCGCCCGCACCGGTGAGACCGGCGATTTTCAGGAACCGACGCCGGCTGACGGTTGATTTCAATGGGTTCATACAATCCTCCTTCGCAACGTGACAGGTTTTCCCCTTACGGATCCGATCATGTCGGTAAAAAAAACGTATTGGCCGGGTTTCGGGTTTCGTTCTCTGCGGTAACGCGGATGGCGCGCCGGCCCCGAACCGGGCATTCGTGCTCGCAGGTGCCGCAGCCGATGCAGTGCTGTGGATCCACATAGGGCTGCTGGAGCCGAATCAGGATGTCGATCGATTCACCGGCCTCGGGTATTGTCGCCCACGCCGGAGTGGTTGTCAGCATCAGCCGGTTGGATGTGTTGCCCGAAATCCGCCGGAAGCCGATGTCGCTACCGATGGGCCGGCGGCAAAAATAGTCACCGGTGGCCAGCCGATCCGGGGTCAGGAGATCGCCGTCAAACTCGATGGTGTCCGCGTCCGCCCGTCTTACCCGGAATTTTTTCCCGGACATGACCGGAGCATGGACATCCCGGACGGTGATCGCCTTGGGGCTTACCGGGCAGTTCTCCTGGCAAACAATGCATGGGGTATCCATGGCCCATGGCAGACATCGCCCGCGATCCACAAAGGCCGTGCCCAGGCGGATGGGGCCCCGGGTGGCATGGGCGCCCCGCCCCAGTTTTTCATCAAGACCTACGCGTCGAATGGCCGATGTCGGGCACACATGGCCGCAGGCAATGCAGTTGAGCTGACAACCGGAGGAACCGATACGAAAATTGAGTACCGGGGTCCAGATCCCCTCCACGCCGGCAGCAAAAACAGCCGGTTGAATGACATTGGTCGGACAAACCCGCATACACTGTCCGCATTTTAGACATCGTTTCAGAAAATCCGCTTCAGCCAGGGCACCGGGTGGTCGCACGAGACGCGGCGACCAGTTGGCGGCCGTTCCGCCACCCAGACGCATCATCGGTACTGCAGCAACCCCGGAACAAAGGGTAACGACGAACCCTCGGCGGGAAAGATCCGGGTGACTGGTCTCCCCGGCCGTCGACGGGAATCGACGATAACCGATCGCGCCGCCTCGACAGGTCTCCCGGCAGTTCATGCACAGGACGCATTCATGAATACGTATGGTTCCCGACGGTTCACAGGCCCCTTCACAGTTCCGTTCACAATTCGGACAGCCGCGGCACTGCTCTTTCGACTTTCCGATCCGCCAGAGGGCAAACCGGCTAAACAGGCCGAACAGAGCGCCGAGGGGGCATACAAATCGGCAATAAAAGCGGGGAATGAGAAGGCATAATCCAAGGGCCGCAAAAAAAAACGGCGCCGATAGCCCAAGCACCTTGGTAATAGCGCTGGGTTGCGGATAAATGAACCAGGGAACCGTCAAACAGTGGAATCAGCACCAGATTCACGGACCGGTGCAGCAAAGGTAGCGGATCCAGCCACCCGGTCTGGAGGGATGCCTGCTGGATCCACTTCCCGGAAGACGGAAAAATCACAAGCAGCCACAAGCCGATAAGCAGCGCGACAATCGGCAGGGTTCTGCTTCTGCGCCTGGACCTGGTGGCCGCTCCCTTTCGTGCACCCATCAGGGCAGCGGCCAGCAGCAGACAGAGAAAGAGCAGCGGATGGGATTTCGGCAAAAGAAGTGTTTTCGAGATCAGCTCGGCACCGGCCGCTGCCAGAAAAAGAAACAGGATCCAATACTTGATGATGTGTGCGGATCGATATTGATTCAGCCGCACTTTCGTCGCCACCGGCTTGAACCGGTGGGCGGCATAGCCGGTCAGATGCTGAAGGGTGCCCATGGGGCAAAGCCAACCGCAGAAAAATCGGCCCAGGAAAATGGTCAGCACCAGGGTGACCACTCCCCAGAGGAGTCCCCTGTAAACAGTGCCGGTGCTCAGCAGAGTCCCGAGACCGACGAGGGGATCCAGTTCCATCAGCCAGTTAATGGGCCAGCCCCGCAACTGCCACCAGGCGCTTCCGAGGGTGGCCGCAGTACAAAACCAGAGGAACAGTACAAGAAAAATGCCCTGGCAGATACGCCGCGTGGAACGGATTCCCATCATCCCGATGCACCTGCCCTATCGTTGCCATCGGAACGGATATCGAGAATCTCCGCGGTCCGGGATCCGACACCGGCCTTTTCGGCCATGGCGATAAACGGCAATGAGTCTGCCGTACGATCTAAGAGCGTGGCGCCAAGAGCGTCCACCGCCACCTGATCGGTTCCGACAATCATTGTTTCGGAGGGTTTCAGATCCGACAAGGAGCCGCCTGTGGGCCCGTTGGTCATCATGGATACCGTGCCGTCGAGCACCACCAGGGTGGGTTGGACCATCATGGCCAGTTCGGTGATGATGGTGTGAATGTCCTGGTGAAATATGTTGCGCCGTCCGCCTAACAGGCCATACCAGTTTTTCATGACCAGCGAGGCACCGCTGCGATGGTGATCCTTGACCGTGGCCAAACCGATCAATTTGTTGGCCCGGGACACCGGGGCATAGAGAACCGGCCATCGGCGAATCAGTCTTCCACCGTCCACCGACACGGCAGAGAAATAATCCTCACGGGGCAGCAGGAGTTGCGCGCCGACCTCCCGGGCGGCCTCTGCGATACCGGTCAACTCAAAGCAGCTTACCGGATCGTTGATGGGATTGTCCGTTACAAAAACGGCCGCGGCGCCAAGTTTGAAGCACAATCGCGCAACCTCGGCAATCAGTTCCGGATGGGTGGTGGCCCCCAGAAGCGGCGGTGCGGCGAACGCCGCATTGACCTTCAGCAAGACGCGATCTCCGGAGGTGATAAAATGCTCCAGGCCGCCCAGCGCCTCGATGGCCCGATGAAAATTTCCAACCCGGTCACCCCCGTGGCTAACGGCAATCCGGGGGGGTTGCCCGGGGATGGCAAAGTTGGGGATATGGCGGTCGGGCGCCGGCGCCGTCTCACCGGTGGGTCCGCTTCGATCATGAAACCGGTACCCGACAAGACATGCGGCAGCTGCGGCCGTGGCGGCCTTGGCCGATCGTTTGAGGAATTTGCGTCGGGTCAGGTGATCATCGTGAGCTTCTGCGTTCATCGACAACCTGGCGTATCTGCTGGTGCATGTCGAGGGCCAGCTGTTCGGCGATCGAAAGATCTTCCGCTTCATGGATGCCGGCCATGTAATGATCGGTGACAAAGATGATTTCAAAAAATCCCATCAGATCGTAGACGGCCGCCCCGTGCAAGGCTTCAGGTCTGTCCAGGGGTACCGCCCCGAAGCGGGTCAGAAAATTTCCGTAGTCCATTTTCATGCGTGCGGCTTCTTCAGGGCTGCTACGTCGTGTGACAAACCCGGTGAGCTCCGTGCCGGAAATTCGGTATGTCGCCACCAGGACATCGTTCAGGGCGTCATTCCCGAAGGCGTTGGCGGAAATCAGCTGGATGCTGTTGGATTCCAACCCGGTTTCCGGGAACAGCTCTTTGTCAGCCGGCTCGCCGGAATCCGTTACGGGGTGGGCTTCGATGTACTGGCGCGCCAGTCTGTCGATCAGTCCGATGACGGTCTCGGAAGCTGTCGAGGCCACGATCTCCAGGTACACATGGCCCTGGTGTAAAAACACGGCGTTTTCTGTGGCATAGGACTGGGGGAGGCCATCCAACGCGTATCCGGTCTCCCGCCGCTGCATGCTGTAGACACTAAATGCCGCCTCCGGGCTTGCCATGTCGTAGACGCTCAATTCGATCCAGGCACCCGGCACGGATGCCACCCGGAACCGCTGGGTGTCGAGCCGAATAAACCCCGCTTTCAGATACAGTTCTGCTTTGCCATCGATCTTGTCGGACAGATTCTCGGGCAAGAAGGATTCGGCCGGACCCATAGGACCCAGTTCCGCCGGCGTTGCCATGTCCAGGGCCCCGGATACGGCAGCCGGCGGCTGCAGGTCCGACGTTTGCAACTGGAGTCCGATGGCCAGTTCCACCGCAGGATTGAATGTCCCCTGGACCCGCAGTATAATTCCCAGCATGCCTGCCAGAACGGCAAGTATCACAAAACTGAGCCACGTCTCCAGTCCGGCCCGCCGGTTCTCGAAAACAGGTCGGCCGGTGAGGTCTGTCGTGTCGGCTGTCGGCCCGTTGCGCGTCATGGGCAATCTCAAAACAAGAAAGCGAGGCGCTCGCTCCATCCACGCGACGCTCAGGTTTCCCCGGATTATGGCATCGGCCCGAGGTGATTTCCGTTACGTATGAACTTCAGTTGCAATCCATTGTAAAAATTCAGGATTGCCTCCGTCAACGGGTAATGTCAGGATGCACGGACAATCGTAACTATGCACGTTCTTCACCTCGCGAATCAGCTCTGGGACCTGCTCGGCGGTGGTCTTTGCGATCACCACCACTTCCGTATCCTCCTGAAGATCGCCTTCCCACACGTAAAGCGAGTGCATGGGGGACAGGATATTCACGCAGGCGGCCAGGCCGGCCTGAATAAGAAGATTACCGATGGTTTTGGCTTCCTCCAGGGTTCCAGCGGTCATATAAACGAGTCGAACCTCCATGAAATTCTCCCTTCGTACGATGCTCCTGAATCTGTTCTACAAAATTCGCAGTCGCCAACCATGGAACATCCGGGTCTGAGTATCGTTCATATGGATGCACGACCCGTCGTTGCGTATCGCTATCGGCTGGATGCATACACCGTGGTATCGGGATAGAAGGCCTGCCAGGCAAACCAATAGACAAACAGATGCGGCAGCAACGTTTTCCGATCGTCGGATACGCCGGAAATTTCGCCGCCAGGGTCAATCTGAATGCGAATTGTCTCCCCGCCCACCACGTCTTCGATGACGCCGGCATCCTGTGTGATGCGGCTCAGCGGGTAAGCCCTGGCCTCGTTGCCTATGGTTATGCCGAGCACGCGCTCTTTTGCAGGGAGATCCTTACGCACATTCCCCACCGGAAACCAGATCGAGCTTACCCGATAATACCCTTCGTAAGGGTCTATGGTGTAATTACGATCAAATCCTGTCCGCGTCGACAGTATGCGGGTCTGCGGATGGCGGGCCGACCAGAAACGCCACGTTGTTCGATGGGATGGCAGGATCGTGAGTCGGTCGCCGGCCATGGGCCCGGCAACGGCGCGCGCCATGAGTTGAGACCAGAGGCTTTCGGTCTGGTGATCGTATAGGAGGACATTGCTTTTGTACAGGCGCCCGGACACACCAAATGATAGGGCCGTGTCGTCGATAGTGCGGGAGTAGACCACTCCCGATTGCGTCAGCGGTCAGAAGGTCACCGCAATCGGCACCCCCTCGATCGTGTCGTTGACCACCTCGTGCCAGTTCAAAATTTTAACGGGATAGGCCCTGGCCTGGCCATTGATGACCACACCGATCACCGGGTCATCCGGATACATAAACCCGGCATCTCCGAGGTCGACGATCCGGGGATCGAGTATGGCCGGAATTCCGTCTTTGGGTGGTCCTCCGGAGAGAATTTCACTTCTGGGTATGATGGCATTGTCCAACTGGAATCCCGTTATAAACAACGCCGAGGCGAGTAGCAGAGTCAGGACACGGATGGCATCCATAGAGCACCCCCGTTAAGCTATACCGCATAAAGACATGTGGAACGAACGGCGCTTTTGCATTCAAACGCCGCAATGAATCCGGAAAGGATCCGCGAAAACCATCTCACCTTGAATTTGGTCGGCGGCCGGCGGCATCCCTTACACAGGTTCGGTGAAACCGAATCGTGTCTCAAGCAGGTGTTTTGTGGTTTCGCTCACGGGCAGGTGCGTTAGATCACCCGGCGATATCCAGCGCACTTCCCTGGCGTCGTCGCCGGCAATCGGATCGCCATCGACATACTCTGCCATCAAGTCGACGATGACGTAATGGAAGCGTACACGGCCATCGCTGTCGCGCTCGATCACATCGAAGGTGAACACCGGATCACCGGCCTTGATACGGACGCCGGTTTCCTCACGAATTTCCCGCTCTGCCGCCCGCTGAAGGTTTTCCCCCAGTTCGATGCGGCCACCCGGAATTGCCCATACCCCCTCGGCCGGAGGCTGCCCCCGCCGGACCAGAAGCACGTTGCCCTCTCTGAACACGAGTGCACCGACGGCAACACGCGGGTGCTCGGGATACTCGGGTCGCCCGGATTTCTGCTTGGCCTCCGCCATGCAATCACCTTCCATTATGGATACAAGCCATCAGGAAATGGCACCGTACCGCCGGGTTTAGCAGGAGTCAAGGTCGAACGGCATTCATCCTGTAACGGTGGTCTGCAGGGTCCGGTAGAACCAGATGACGGCACCCGTCGGAGGTTGCCATTTCCGGCGTCTGGATCGGAGTTGCAACATGATGTGCCTTTTCCAGGTCGATGGCGGCGCCGAACCCGATAGCGATTCCGATAAATCCGCTGTGTTGATGCGCGCCGGTGGTCCGTCGATCGGATCGGAATTCTGACATTTGGTGTAAACTATGCTAAAGGAGGCCCATGACTCCGATTCTGGAAGTGAACGATCTGGTCAAACGATATCCCGATGTGACCGCGGTCGATGGGATCAGTTTCGCTATCGAGCCCGGCATCTGTTTCGGTCTGCTGGGTCCCAACGGTGCGGGAAAGACAACTACCATTGAAATCGCAGAGGGGATCATCACGCCGACCTCAGGAGAGATTCTGTACAAGGGCATACCGCGGGCGAAGGGTTTTTACGAAGAAATCGGCATACAGTTTCAATCCACCTCCCTCCTTGATTTTCTCACGGTACGGGAGTCGTTGGAAACCTTCCGCAATCTTTACAAAACTCCCATGGCGCTTCAAACGCTTGTGGAATTCTGCCAGTTGGAAGACATCCTGGATAAGCGCCATGATCGAATTTCCGGGGGGCAACGGCAACGGCTCCTTATTGCCATCGCTCTTGTCAACAACCCGGAGTTGCTGTTCCTTGATGAACCGACCACGGGGCTGGATCCCCAAGCCCGTCGTCATCTTTGGGGAATTGTGGAAACCATTAAATCAGAGGGAAAAACCATTATTCTGACAACCCACTACATGGAAGAAGCTCAGCATTTATGCAACAACATCGCCATCATCGACCAGGGCAAGATCATCAAAGAAGGCACCACGGAGCAGCTGCTCCAGGAAGATTGCTGTGAAATGTCGGTTCGAATCCCCAGCCAGGCTATCCCCGACGCTCTTGACAGGTTCATGGAAACGCTTCGCAACAACGGCGGTGTTGAGAGGTGGGCTTCCCGGCAAGACGTGCTCGACGTCACGACCCGGGATATCAACAGCTTGATGGACAGCCTGCGGAAACAGGGGATTGATCTGACGAATATCCGTGTAAGATCAAAAAACCTGGAAGACATTTTTCTGGAGCTCACAGGGAGGCAGCTCCGCGATTAGCCCGAAAATTGCATGAAATCTTTTCAGTAAATGTCTTAAAAGAAACAATATCGGTGCCATAACGTGAATACTGACACATTGGGCTGCGAAGCCATGTGTCACGTTGAAAAACTGATGAACCGCCTGAAAAGATTTCACCCTTCGGGCCAAACGGAGACCTCCATGGCCGGCGTTATTCGAGATTCGCGGTAGTCGCGCTACAGCTTCACTCTCGTAGTAAGCAGCGAATCGCGAAGCGAGGCGCCTTGCCGGCTCCGTGTAGCGGATAGACGGCAAGGGGTACGTCAGTACCTGTGTAACCCCGTCAGGAACTGCCTTGCCCATGAAGGTCTCCATTTGGTGCAATGTCCGGGTTAGTGTCGCCTCCCCCATGGCGTGTTCAAGAGTGAATCGAGCAAACCAGACGGCGCTGATTGAGAGGATTATGTTTAGACGATTTCGAACCATCTTTGTCTCGCGCAACAAGGAGTTCTATCGGGACCGGGCGGCCTTCGGCTGGAACTTCCTGTTTCCGTTTTTGATTATCCTGGGTTTCGCGATCTTGTTCCAACGGGGAGGACGCGATCAGTATAAGGTGGGGATCATACCACCTGAAGCTCCGGCAGCCGTGTGCGAAAACATCCCCGATGCTGTTCGCCGCGTTGATGTGTTCCAATCGATTGTAGTCAACGATCGGCAGGAGGGGTTTATCAAGTTGAAGCGTCACAAGCTTGATCTTCTTGTGGAGTGCCGTTCAGAACCGTTGAAATATTGGATCAGTGAAACTTCCCCGAAGGGGGAAATCTCCGAAGGGTTTCTGATCGTGACCCTCTTAAGGCCGGAAGAAATCGCACGCCACGCCCGGAAACAAACGGTTTCCGGCCGACGAATCCATTACATCGATTGGCTTTTCCCGGGTATCATTGCCATGAATATGATGTTCAGCGCCCTCTTCGGGGTTGGCTATGTCGTTGTCCGCTATCGCAAAAACGGTGTCTTGAAACGATTCAAAGCTACCCCGCTGACTGCTTTTGAATACCTTGGTGCCCAGGTGGTTTCGCGAATGGCCCTTCTGCTGATGACCAATGTCATTGTCTATGCGGGTTGTGCCCTGCTCTTCGGCTTCCGGAGTGAAGGATCGTATGTCGATCTTGTGATCCTCTTCAGCCTGGGCTGCGCGAGCATCATTGCCCTGGGCCTGGTGATCGCCTCCCGAAGCAGCAGCGAAGAATTCGCCAACGGAGTGCTCAATTTCATCGCATGGCCCATGATGTTTCTGTCCGAAGTGTGGTTCTCTCTGGAGGGTGCGCCCGGATGGATTCAAAAAATGTCTCAAATTTTACCACTGACCCATGTCACCGAGGGGATGCGCCGGATCATCATCGACGGCGCCGGCCTCACGGACCTGGGTTATCAAATCATCACATTGCTGGGGATGACGATACTCTTCATGCTCGTCGGATCCGTCCTGTTCAAGTGGAGCGACGGCTGACCCGAACACGGCAAGGATTTCTGGAGATGATTGGATTTACAGTGGAAATGGACTGTCTGGGTATGTCTGCGTTCATCGAACGAATGGCTTGTCGGGTCGTCTTGCGGGGTCGTAGCCTGCAGGCGGAGCCCTAAGGTCGAAGAGCGACGCCTGAAGTGAGAGGGGGCTGAATAAAACGCATCACAGGATTCTGTTCATGTAACCGCAATGTGACGAGGAGCCTATGGCAAGAGGAGATCAACTCGGCCGCCAGTGGAAAATACTCCAGACCCTTCTCTATTCCAGACAGGGACTTAGCGTATCGAAAATCGCGGAGGATTTAGAATGCCATTCGCGGACGGTATATCGTGATCTGGAGGCACTCCAAGTTGCCGGATTTCCAATATATACGGATCGTTCGGACGGAACAAATCTTTGGAAGATATTGGATAGTGCCAAGAAACCGCTGCCCCTTCCCCTGGATTTGACCGAACTGACCGCCCTCTATTTCAGCCGTCACCTGGTCCGCTTTCTAAAAGGGACGTACTTCCACGATGCCCTGGAGTCCCTTTTCAAGAAAATCAAGGCGCTTCTGCCGCCACATGCCGGTGAATACCTGGACAAGGTGGAGGAACACTTATGGATCGGCAAACGGCCTTACAAGCATTACGAATCAATGAATGAGTTGCTCTCTCAGGTCAACGATGCCCTTATGGGCAGGAAAAAAATTGATATCGACTATTATACGATGCGCCGCAAGCAGACATCCGGCCGCCGGGTTGCCCCTTACCGGCTGTGGTTTCACAATGACAGCTTCTATATCATCGGTTTTTGTGAGAAACGGCAGGATGTTCGAATTTTCGCCCTGGACCGAATCCGATCACTCCGGGTGTGTGCCGAGACGTTTGAGGTCTCTGCGGGCATCGACGCGGATGCAATTCCCCGATCCAGCTTCGGCGTGTTCACCGGCGAACCGGTCCAGGTCACGATCCGTTTTTCGAGGATCGCCGCGGAGTACATTCAGGAGAGAATCTGGCATGACACGCAGCGTATCCACACCCACGGGGACGGCTCGATTACCTTCGAGGCGCGGGTCGCCGGGATCCAGGATGTGAAATTTTGGGTGATGAGTTGGGGTGCGGAAGCCCGGGTGATCGCCCCGGATGAATTACGACAGGCGATCTGCTCAGAGGTGGAGGCCATGCATCGAATGTATGCCGGTCATCCAACGTTACCGACACCCCGCCGATTATGACTTGACAGATATCTTTACCGCCACATATACTCGGCCGTCATGCATCATACGCGATAACGAATCTGATGCACACCACATGATGATGGTTCATCTACAAACGAAACGAGACCTGCCCTTTCCGTTGCGACGCATCGCGATGCCTGCCTTTTTCAATGTGACCGATAACCCTCCAGGTGGGACTTTATGATTGACGAATCCTCCGACGGCGTGTTTCTTCCCGATTTTTCGGGAATCCAGTCTGTCGGCAGATATGAAATACAGGACAAATTAGGCCAGGGTGGAACTGCGGTTGTGCTACTCGGCCGGGATCCTTATATAGACCGTTTGGTAGCCATCAAGCTTTCAAAAACTTCAGACGAATATCTATAAAGTTTTTTTCTTGAAGCCCAATCCTCAGGACGTCTCAATCATCCCAACATTGTTGCCGTCTACGACGCTGGGGTTTACGAAGAGTACTGCTATATTGCCATGGAGTATCTCAGAGGCGATACGCTCGAAGCCCGTTGCCACAAAGATCGCTTGCTTCCGGCGGATCGGGCCGTGGGCATCATTTTTACAATCTGCACGGCACTCGAATATACTCACCAGAGAGGCGTTATTCACAGGGACGTAAAACCCTCAAACATCATGTTCAACGATTCGGAAGAAGTAAAGATCACCGACTTCGGAATCGCACAGGTCACCGACAACACGGCACCCCTTGGAATTTTCGGAACGCCCAGTTACATGCCTCCCGAACAGTTGAAGGAAGAAATCGTCGGGCCCCAAGGAGACATTTTTTCTCTTGGATGTGTCTTGTATGAGCTTTTGTCCGGCCAAAAGGCGTTCTCCGGTGCCAATAATTTTTCGATCATGTATAAAATCACCCATGAAGACCCGCCGCCCCTGCTCAGCATCCGGCCGGATCTTCCTCCGATCCTGGAAGATATCACCCGCAAGGCCATTGCCAAGGATCTTAAAGCTCGTTACCAGTCCTGCGGGGATTTAGCGTACGATCTGCGGGTGGCGCTTCGAGGATTAACGGGAACCCCCGTCGACGAAAAACTCACGGACATCATCGATTATGTGCATCATGTGCCGTTTTTCGTCAACTTCACCAAGGATCAGGTTCGGGAGCTGATCGCCGCGAGCAATATCGTCAAAGTCCCCAGCGGCAAGGTGATCGTCGAAGAAAGCGAGATCGACGACAGTTTCTACATCATTCTCAGTGGGAAAACCCAGGTAAAGAAAGCGAACGCGCCAATCGCAAGCCTCGGTGGCGGGGAGTGCTTCGGAGAAATGTCCTTTATCAGCGGGCAGGCACGATCGGCCAGCGTTGTGGCCGTCACAAATTGTGCCTTGCTGAAAATCAGCGCCACGCTGTTGGACCGTTCATCGAAATCCATCCAACTGCTGTTCTATAAAAATTTCGCTAGGACCCTTGTCCGACGGCTGGCCAAAAGCAATTAATCGGCCGGCACCTACCTCCCGGGAAACCTACTTTATTCTTGATAAGTTCACATTTTTATTATATATATTGATTGTTTCAGCCACCGGATACGGCTGGAAAACGATGACGATTCGGGTTTTTCGTTGCGGTTGAAATGGGTTCACCAACGTCACAGGGGAAACACCGACACCCTGGATCCGGCCGGCTGGTTGGCCCCAATCGGAGGTCGCCGTAGCCTTCGAACATACGGGTAAGGCACACAAAACATCGTCTTTGTTGTCTGCTGCAGACAATGAAGCCCGTTTTGAAAAAATGACACCAAACGTTCACCTGCCCCAACCGCCTTCGCTGTCAACGTTCCAACTCCGTAGATTGTATCACACCGTTATCCGGATGTCGCACACGATGGAAGCTTTCATGGCCAAGCCGCACACCGTTGATGCATATGATCAAACGTGTGGCCCGGCGGAACGAGATACACTTCCGTCCGGGGTGTCATTCGCAACTTGCATCCCGGTAACGTCTTCCCCACACCGGGACAATCATCCGGATGCCGGCTGCCGCCGCCCCTTGCTGACGGCAAGACGATGTCAGATCATCGTCGCGTTTGTAAGTGGCTTGATCACCTTGAGCTTTTTTGGTCCTGCTGCCCGGGGGGCGTCGCTGCGAAGCCTGACGATTAATTCCATCGATGTCTCGGCGGATGCGGAACAGCCGGGGAACCAGGTGCGAGCCTTCGTGACCGTTTCGAATGCGGATGATCGCGCCATTGCCGGATTGGCCGCTCAGCGATTTACGGCTATTGAGGACGGGCAGACGATCACTATCGACACGGTAGCCCGGACCGCGGATCCCATGGCCATCGTTCTCGCCTTGGATACCAGCGGCAGTATGCTTGCCAGGGACGGCTCGGGTACCACAGCCATTGTCGCCGCCAAACGGGCTGCAATCGATTTCATATCGATGCTCTCTCCCGAAGATCGCATTGCGGTGTTCACGTTTGACCGGGAAACAACCCCGTTGGTCGACTTTAGTTTAGATCACAAAGCGGTTGCCCGTCTGATCGCCGATATTCGTGCCACGCCAAAGGCCAGCACCCGTTTATACGATACCGTCATCGATGCCGTGAAAAAGGCGTCCGAAATTCCGAAAGGGCGGCGGGCGGTCATCGTCCTGACAGACGGGACAGATGAACAGGCGAACGGCCTCCCGCGCAGTGATCACCAGTTCAGTGACATGATTGATGCAGCAACCACACAGACCATCCGAGTGCCCATATACACCATCGGCGTCGGACCCAGGGTGGATGCCGCCGAACTGGGCAGAATGGCCCGGCTGACGGGCGGGCATAGACTTCTGGCAGCCTCTTTTTCAGAACTCAAACAAATGTATCAGATTATTGCCGAGCAGCTGAAAAACCAATACCGCGTTCAATATATCTCACGGGCACCCAGCGGCGAGCACAGCCTCGTGATAAAAGTGCGGGATAACGGCAATGCGGCCCACGATGAGAAACGGTTCTGGTCACCTCCCCTCCTGGCACGGCTCGCGCCCGATGTCCGTTTTGTTACCCCCCAGACCGATGACCGCGTGCGGGGTATCGTTCAGGTACAGCTTGAACTGCGCCCTGAGGACGAGATTGCTAAAGTGCGATACTATGTGGACGGTCAGCTGAAGAACGAGATCAGAACACCGCCGTTGGACCGATTTGAATGGAACACCAACGGTTTGACATCAGGGTTGCATGTGCTCCGCGTAGAGGCCGTCACGGCCTCGGCACAGTTGGGTGTTGCTGAAATTACGGTGTCATCGGCCGCGCCGGAGGTGGAGATTACAGAGCCGAAACCTGCCCAGTCCCTCGAGGGGAAGGTCGCGGTAAAGGTGCGTATCACGTCCGATGCAGCGCTATCCAAGGTCAGACTGTTTATCGACGCACGGCTACACACGGAGAGGGGCGGACCCCCATTTGACCTGTTTCAGTTGAACACCGAAGATCTAACGCCAGGGCCTCATGCGCTGAAGGTCTCGGTTGAAGACATTTACCGTCAGATCGGGTCCGACGACGTCAGTGTTAGGATAACCCAGGCACCCGACCCGGATCCGAGAGGCAAGTGGTCCATCGTGATGGTGTGGATTGTGGTGATTGTGGCGGCGGCAGGGGTCTATGGCGGCATCAGGATGATACGGCGACGGGCGCCTATCCATGATCTGTCCTTAAAAAAAGCCAAATCTGGATTGGTGCCGTCTCTATCTCCGCCGGTCATGGGGGATGAGGACGAAACTGTGTTTTTCCCCGACATCGGCTCCCAGGCCAGTGTGCCGATGGCCTCACTGACAGTCATTACCAGCCCGGGGCTGGACTCGGGTCATGTATTCGATATCCAGGGAGAATCGAAAATCGGCCGGCATGTGCAGAATGACATTGTCATCGCCGACAAATCCGTTTCTCGAAAACACGCCGAAATTTACTTTGACGACAATACGTATTATCTTCGTGATTTAGGGAGCCGGTACGGTACGATTGTCAATCGCAGGAGGATATCCCTCGATACCAGCAGCCTTTTTGATGGCGCCCAGATCCAGCTCGGTCCGAGAACATTGCTGGAGTTCCATCTGAAACCGGTGGACCCGGACGACGCCACCGTGAACCTGGCATCAGCCGATGCACAGGACCCGGGAGAAAGCTCGAATCCGGATGACAAAACGTTGAAAATCGGATCCTAAACGAACGCAGGAAAACGAAGGTACGGAGACGTTGGGTTCTCCGGGCAAGCGGTGGCCTGCTGAAACTGCCCGTTTCCAGGATACATTATGACAAAAGCGAATCGTTTTTATATCGTCGATGACGATCCCATTACGGTGGAACTACTGACCCGGATTTTAGAGCTGGAAGGTCATGCTGTGAAATCGACGACCTCGAGCTCGAATGCGTTGCGGCAGATTCTCCAATGGAAGCCGGACTGTGTTCTGCTGGACATCATGATGCCGGATATTGACGGCCTTGAATTGTGCAAGATGCTGCGTCGTCAACCGACCCTGGCAGACACCAAAATCGTTATGGTGACCGGCAAAACATATGAAATCGATCGCTCCCGGGCGTTTACCTTGGGCGCGGATGCGTACATTGTCAAGCCGGTGAGTGCCACAGACCTGCCGCAGCGACTCCAGCGTATCCTTGAGGACCGGATGGAGCTTGTATTTTGGGGCGTTCGGGGAACCCTGCCGGTACCCGGGAAGAAAACCGTAACATACGGCGGTAACACATCCTGCGTGTCTCTGAGGTTCGCAAACGGGCAAGTGTTTATCTTCGACGCAGGGAGCGGGATTAAAGAACTCTCTGACTTCCTTGTCGAAGAAAAACAGGCCCCGCTCAATGTGAACATTTTCATATCCCACCCCCATTGGGATCATATCAATGCGCTGCCTTTTTTCTCTCCACTTTATGACAAAGGAAATGAACTGGATGTATTCGGTCCCGCCCATGGCGACACCTCGGTCAAAGATATTATTTTCGGTCAGATGGACGGGGTACACTTTCCGATCAAGGCCAAAGCGTTCAGTGCCAATGTACGGTTTCATAATTTAAAGGAGGAAACGCTTTCCATTGACCAGGTGACCATCCGGACCATGCTGCTGAATCATCCCGGGTATTGTCTGGGCTATCGCCTCGATTACAAGGGCCGATCGGTCTGCTACATCACGGACAATGAGCTGTACCCGAAGGACAGCCCCTATTTCAATGTCACCTATGAGGAAAAACTCATCCGTTTCATCCAAGGTGCCGATGCCCTCATCATGGACAGTACCTATCTGGAAGAAGAGTACGCAAGCCGGATAACCTGGGGGCATTCGTCGGTGAACCGGGTAACGGAAATCGCGGACAGCGCCGGGGTTCGCACGCTCTATCTCTTTCACCATGATCCGGATCAGACGGACACAGAAATCGAAGAAAAAGTAACGGTTTCACAGAAGCTTCTAAAAGAGTCTCAATCCACAACCCGTTGTATCGCACCAAGAGAAAAAGAAATCTTCACGATTTGATGATGCAGCGCTGCTGGTCGCCCATGTCCAACGATAAACTCATCCATGTCCTTGCCCTTTCCGCCCCATGAAATTTCTTCTTCTCATTGTCGCCATGATCTATATCCTATGGCCCTACGACATTCTGGCAGATCTGTTGCCCGGCTGGGGCTGGATCGACGACCTTCTGGTTGCCTATCTCGTATGGCGGTTTGGTTTCACGAGAGCCAGAAAATCTGCTCGGAGGGATCCCCCTCCCGGTTCCGGCCCCCGGCAGGGGGAAAGAGAAGACGCCCCCCGCCCTGAACCGGATGGATTGCGGGACCCGTACCGGGTACTCAGGGTCTCCAGAGATGCCTCCGCGGAAGAGATCACCCGCGCCTATCGCAAGCTGGCCGCCAAATATCATCCGGATAAGGTCGCCCACCTGGGCGAAGAATTCAAGGACCTTGCAGAAAACCGGTTCAAGGACATACAGGCGGCATACGACCGATTGAAACAAGATCATCGACTCGACACATAGCCCGGATAAGATTTCGTGCCATATCCGGGATACTCCGGACGGACAACGATCATGCCGATCACCACATCGATGCGTTTTATGGAAGCGCTGGAGCGGCGCATACTCACGGGCCTTTCCTGTGAGTATGACCAGGCGAAGGGGGTATTGGCGCCGGAGTTTGCCCAAAAGATGAAGAAACCGATTTTCAGCCTTAAATCGATGAACGGCCGGCTCGGCGCCTGGTCCGGAGAAACCATGGAAATCACGCTGAGTCGGGAATTTGTCTTGGACCACCCGTGGGATTCTGTACGTGAAGTGCTCATTCACGAAATGGCGCACCAGCTGGCTGAACTGATGCCCCGGGTGGAGACGGAACCGGCCCACGGCAGAACATTTCGGGAAGCGTGTCGACTGCTCCGCGCCAACCCAGAAGCCTCAGGTCGGTACCCCACTCTACACCAACGACTCTGGGGAAAAAGGTCCAGCCGGGAAGACAGGATCATGGCACGGGTTCGGAAATTGATGGCCCTGGCCGAAAGCAGCAATCAGCACGAGGCCGAATCCGCTCTGATGAAAGCCAGTGAGCTGATACGGAAGCACAATATCGATCTACTGGAACGGAACGCCCGCCGAAATTTTTTGAGTGTGTTTTTAGGTCGGCCGGCACTGCGCCACACACGGGACCGGTATCATCTCGCCAGACTGTTGCAGGAGTTTTATTGCGTGGAAGGCGTTTGGGTCCCTGCCTATGTCGTTGACAAAGAAAAAATGGGTCGGGCTCTGGAAATCAGCGGGACACGCCAGAATGTTCAAACAGCCGGATATGTTTGGGATTATATCCGGCTGTACATCGATGCCCAATGGCGGGAATTCAACCGGACCGGCCGGCTGAACCGCTTCCGAAAAACGGACTTTGCGGTGGGGCTGATCGAGGGCTTTCGGGAAACATTGCAAAACGCTTCGGCGATCCGATCCCATGCCCGTCGGCACCGAGCCCTCATATCCGTCCAGGATCCCTTGCTGCAAAAATATGTATCCCATCGCTATCCGGATACGACCGTTTCCCGGGGCCGCCCCTTGAATCAAGACGGGGCCGTCGTTGCCGCCGGCGAACGCATCGGGAGGCAGTTGGTCATCCCGGAAGGCATCCCCGACGGCGGCATTGGCCCCCCGGCCCTGCTGCCGGACAAGACAGGATAGAAATGCCAGAAATTTAAAATGCCTAAAATTAAAGAAACTACTCCACCCATTTCAGGCATTTTCTTATTTTGTCATTTGAGGCATTTCAGGCATTTCAGGCATTTTAGGCATTCTTATTCGATGGAGCGGATCGGCAGAACAAACGCCAGCCTATCCTTGGCCTGGTGATTCAACGTACCGTAATACATCAGGACGGTGTAAGCCCGTGCAGCGCTTCCGTTGGGCGTTTCCCGGCCCGATGGCGGATGGAATCCGGTAGCGGTCCAGTAGGGCATGTGCGCGATGATATTCTCAAAGGGATGGGGAGTCACCAGTGCAGGGTGCTCTTGACCGGGATCGATAAGGCTTTTCCACTCTCGAACCGTCGGCAGGCGCCAGTCGGAATATCCTCTCAGGCGAAACCGACTGCATTGATGCGTCGCTACCCACCAGTCCACCGCAGACAATAAGTCGAGACGCCACCCGTTTTTGACCCACATTAATCCGGTCCATGTGTCGGTCACGGTACCGTCCTTGTTGTCCAGGAAACGAGGGCCGTCATGGGGTTCGCGCTCCTGGATCGGATCTTTTGGAAATTCGACGGACCGTGACCGGTCGATCGAGGATTTTCCATCGGCACCAGCCAAAGGCGTCGCAAATTGATAGACCCCGAAATAATTCACCGCTCCCTCCGAATTGAGCTGATTCCAGAATTCCACCGCATCCGATCGACGGGAAAATCGTCCCACGTACACCCGGTAAAACCGGCCTTTGTCGGGAATCTGAATTTCCTTCCAAAAAACAATGTCCCGGCGGTGCTTCAGTTGGTTGACATGCCGGTTCGCATTTTCAAGTTTCCCGTAGGATGCCAGATGAACGCTGTAAAAACGGTCGGCGCGGGTGATTTCAGGGAATCCGGCTAAAAGGGCAACAAAAAGAAGGATAGCCAAAATGCGGGGCCGTGCCATGTTTCGGATGAACCTATCGATAAACCGATTTCATTCCATGTACGGATGTGTTTCGAGCTTCGGGCTTCGGATATTGCTCAAGGGCACCGGATACTTATGTATGCCGATACCGATGCGTGTGTAAAATGCATTCGGGCCGAGGTACTAGAGGGTGATGCTGAAGGTAATACAATCGAGGGCATCAGATTCCGGCTCCTTGCCGAGCCTGATGATGCCGTGCCCAAGGAGTGTGGCTTCATCCCGTCGCAGGGTAAGGGCCTTTTTTTCCTGGATGACGGCAAATGTTCCGTTGGTGCTCTGATCCAACAGTACGAATTTACCCCTCCGGTATTCGATGCGGGCATGGGAGCGGAAAACCAGTTTACTGTTGACCACGATGTCATTGTGTACTTGCCGTCCCAGTGTCGCCACGGGATGGGCTTCATCGACGGTGAACCGCTGGCCCATGAAGGAGAGTTCCAACCGGTATCGTCGGGTTACCGACTCGACCGAATTGTCCAGCATCACCGTGACGTCCTGACGCTCCCAGATCACCTCATAGATATTGACCTCTCCGCTTTTGCCCTTGATCGTCGTTTTATCAATACATCGGACAGCGCTTTGGTGCTCAGAAGACAACAGAGAGATCGTCTCCTCGGTGGCGACGATTTGCCGCTCTTTGGCCAGCGATACCATCCGTGCGGCAACATTGACGGCATCGCCAAAGACATCCCCTGCCTCGGCGATCACCGATCCGAAATGAATGCCCACATAAATGTTTGGCGGAGAAAAATCGGGTCTGTTTTCGATGGTGATGTCTTCAAGGCATTGATGCATTTCGATCGCCGCTTCCACCGCGGCATTGGCATCCGGGAAGGTACTCATGACCTCATCGCCGATGGTTTTAACGACCCGACCGCGATACCGATCGGTCACATCGGACATTATCGCGACACATCGCCCAATCAGGCTCTGCGCGGTCTTATCACCCAGCTTCTCGTATAAATGGGTACTTTTCGCCACATCTGCAAAAAGAATCGCCAGGTTTTTGGTTTGTCGATCGCTCATCATTGTATGAATCGAGTGCCTCTAAAGTGTTGACCCTGCCCAGAAACAACGCTGGCACTCTGGGACGGGCTGAACTCTACACGCGGCACAGCACGACGCTGACATTATCACCGCCGCCGGCATCATTGGCCGCACGGATCAGGCGGCTGCATATGTCCGGCACGTCTCCTCCCTCATTCAGGATCAGGGCAATCTCATCATCGGAGATCATGTCGGTCAACCCATCGCTGCAGAGCAGATACATATCCCCGCTTTGCCGGGTGTCCCAGAGGGTTTCCGGAGTTACCGCATGGCTGGGGCCAATGGCCCGGGTGATGACGTTTTTTCCCGGTTCAGCACCTAAACGCCCATTGCGCTCCCACTCAATGTGCGCCGAATGATCCGTTGTCAGTCTGGTCAGTCCCGAGTCCCGCAATCTGTAAAGGCGACTGTCGCCGACATGAAACCACAGGACGTTATCACCGTCCGGGACAATCATCCCCACCACGGTTGTCCCCATGTACCGTTTCAAGTTTTCAGAACGGTTTATCTGGTACAACGTGTCATTCGCTCTTCGAACGGCTTCGTCGACCAGGGACGTAAGACAGACAATTTCAGCCGGAATGCCGCTCCCTTCGGTAATGTCAGACAATTCTTCGGCAATGACATCCGGTTGGAGATATTCCTGGATGATTTCCAGTGCGCTGGTGCTGGCTTCGGCACCACGCTCGTGGCCGCCCATGCCGTCGGCAAGCAGCAGAAAAAGGCCGCCATCGTCCAGGCAAATGGCATCCTGATTTTCAGATCGCACCCGTCCGGGATCTGAAATACCGGCCGCCTCGATCTGATTTGAGTGGATTTTGAGCGGGGTGGGCTGTCGTGAGTGCATGTCTTAACCATTGAAAACTAATAATAAAAATGCCTCTACTGTATATCTGGAATCAGCGTTGATGTCAACCAACAAACACCCCGAAGCGCCCGGTGCAATTCACGGGGTTCGGCCTCCGGTTCCAAATCCCCGAATGGTCGTGGGGGGTAGAACTCCGCTTGACAGTTTTGAAATTAAGCCATATAAATTTCGTTAGTTACACTCCATTCCACGGCTATCGTCGATTCACCAATCAACCCGTTCCAGTACCCAGGGATGCATGACGTTTTCGAAAACGCTCACAACAGCATTCTCGATCCTGCTCATTATCTTCTGGGCGCCGCTGGCACCTGACGGGATCTCCGCCGGATCGCCCCCTGCCGGTACCAACCATGCCCTGTTTGTCGGAATCAACGGATACAGCCAGTGGCCCAAATTGGAAAGCCCGGTCCGTGACGCCGAGAGCATCGCCGGTGTCCTGATCGAAAAATATAACTTCAGGAAGTCGAACGTCGCGCTGCTCACAGATAACACATCGGAAAAGCCGACACTGCTGAATATCCTCACATATCTCGACCGGTACTCCAGCACTCTCTCTGAGAACGACAACCTGCTCATCTTCTTCTCCGGCCACAGTACGGAAGATGACCAAGGAGAAACCTACTGGATTCCCATCGATGGCAAAAAAAAGAGCAAGTTAACCTGGTTGTCCCACACCGCAATTACCGAAGATGTGTTCAACAACTCGAATTTCAGAGTAAAAAACCTTTGCATCATCACCGACTCGCTCTTTTCGACAAAACTCATGCGAAAGCGGTCCATCTCCCTGACACCCTATGACCTTCGCTACGAAGAGAAAATTGCGGAGATGTCCGCCAGAAGTTCCCGACAAGTCATTTCCTTCGGTGATCAACACTGGCCCGGCAGCACGAAAACGGATGGATTGGGGCTCTTTGCCTATTACATTCACAAGGCGCTCATTCAAAATCCACTGGATACCATCGATTTTGAAAATCTTATATTCGAAGAGAATATACTGTTTCCCATCACCAGAGTGGCTGGCACGAAACTGATACGGGGACGCCTGAAAACGGAAATGGACAGTGGGGGGCAATTCATCATCAAAAAGGTGACACCGGCCCCGCTGATCAACATACTTGCCGCCGAAGTAAATCCACCAAAAGGGTACCCGGGTGATCAGTTCATCATTCGGGCGGAAACCAGTGCTCCGGCAAGCGAGGTGATTGTCGATATCGCCGGGAAAAAGTACCGTATGTCGGGAAACGACACCCGTTGGTCCTACCCGTTCCGTCCTGAGAAACTCGGATCGACCCCATTTCGGATTGCTGCACTGAACCGGAATGAGTTGGAAGGCAGGATCCAAAAAGGCGAGATTATCACCATAAAGCCCGAATCTCGGGTGTCCAATGTCCTGGAGGCGAGGGTCGCTCCGGCTTCCGGGGTCAGCGGCGGGAAATTCACGTTTTCAGCCGTTACAGACGCCCCGGCCCGGGAAGTGACACTTATCATCGGCAACCGACGCTTTCCCATGACCGGCTCGGGTACCCGATGGACACTGAGCCGAACCGTGGATGCTGAAGGAAAAATCGCTTTCTCCGTGGCGGCGACAAATGAAGACGGCGTCCCCGGCGAGGCCCGGCAATCGATCCTCGAAATCGAACCTGGAGCTGTCAACATCGTTTCAATTTCTTCATCCCCCAAAACCGGATTCGCAGGTGAAGAATACACCATCACCGCAAAAACAGACCGGGTCGCACAAACTGTCATACTGGAGATGGACGGCCAAACATTTGAGATGGCAGGAGAAGGCAGAACCTGGCGTTTGAAACGGAAGATCCCGCAGATCGGGAAAAAACAATTCAAGGCAGTGGCCGTTAATTCTCTGGGTAAAAAAGGCAACTCCCTTGGCGGCGAGCTGACCGCGAAACGCACGCCGTTGCCGATTCCCGACGTCGCATTGGTGGACGTTTCCGTCGTCAGTCCCGGAAAGGGCTATGCTGGCGACAAGTTTACCATCTCTGCGAAAACCACGAAGCCCGCCGACAGCGTGTTTGTCGATATTAACGAACGCCAGTTTCAAATGAAAGGAGCCGGTACCGAGTGGACATTTGTCGCCGCCATCGACAACGTCGGCGTCAGCAGGTACCGCGTCATCGCCCGAAACAAAGATGGGATGAGCGGTCAATCCCGTGAGGGAGAAATTAACACCCGGAAACGACCCGCCGCTCCGATCAGCGTTCTCCAGGCCAGCATCTCCCCGAAACGGGGCTACATTGGCAAGGTATTTACGTTCAACGCGCAAACCGATCGTCCGGCCCGGGCGGTGTCCTTACTGATTGCCGGAAAACCGTTCGAGATGGAAGGAAGCGGAACCCGATGGCAATTGAAGAAGCCTGTGGACAATTCAGGTAAACTGGAGGTATCTATTGTTGCTTTAAACGACGATGGGCAGCGGGGCGTTCCATACACGTCGGAACTGCCGGTCTACAGAAACCGTTATCTGCTTAGAAAAGACGGTACCATTGTGGACGTAATGACCGGAAAGAAAATGGAACGCTTCAAAGACAACGGGGACGGCACCATAACGGATCTGGCCAACAGTCTGATGTGGACGAAGACGCCGAAACAGATCGCCACGAGTTGGGACGGTGCGGCCGACTATTGCCGGGACCTGACCATGGGCGGCCATTCGGGATGGCGGTTGCCCACCATCAATGAAATGAAACGATTGACGGACAATACGCGTGAGAATCCGGCCCTGCCGCCGGGGCATCCGTTTTCCAACATTATCACCCACGTGGGATACTGGACCAAAACCCGGCACCGGTTCGGCCAAAACTATGTTTACCAGATGAGCCTTTGGTATGGTAAAGAAGGTCACATGAAGAAAACCGAAAACGGCATCGTCTGGCCGGTAAGATACGCCGAATTAGAGGATTAGAAGGACCCGTCAATGACTCAGATGACCATCGGGGCGGCGACACATCCGGGAAAGCGGAAGACCGAAAACGAAGACAGCTACGATGTTGTGCTGCCCGAGGGCGACACACAGGATCGAAAGGGTATCCTGCTGATTCTGGCCGACGGTATGGGAGGACATGCCGGAGGTGCCGTCGCATCCCGGACCGCGGTCGATGTCGTGATGGAGCAATATTTAAACACACCGGCCGGGGATGTGCTGGAGGCACTGAGAGCAGCATTTCAGAAAGCGAATGCGGCCGTACTGGAGAAAAGTGCCAGGGATCGGTCCGTGGCCGGGATGGCCACAACCCTGACCGCTGTCGTCATCAAAGATGATCTCCTCTTTCACGCCCATGTCGGAGATAGCCGGGCCTATGTTATCGACGGATCGGATATGGCTCCGATCACGGAAGACCATTCCTATGTCGCCAGCCTGGTGGCCGCAGGTGCGATCACGGCGGCAGAAGCGGAAACACACCCGCAACGCAATCTGGTCACCAGGGCCGTGGGAGCCCTGCCGGACCTGGCCATCGATGCGGCCGGGTTTCCCCGGCCCCTGAAAAAAGATCAGCATATCCTGCTCTGTTGCGACGGTCTTTTCAAGGTCGTTCCCGAAAACGAGATACAGCGTATCATCGAATCGGAAAAAGAGCCCAATGGGGCCTGTGAGAAACTCGTGGAACGGGCAAACGACTATGGCGGTCCCGACAATATCACCGTCATTCTGGCCCGAATCGATCGCGTGAAGCGAACACCCGGGTTTATTCGCCGATTTATAACACCTGCGAGGTAGATCCACTATGATTGGACAAAAACTGGGAGACTACGAAATCATCAGTTCACTGGGAAAGGGCGGCTTCGGCAGCGTCTGGAAAGCAAAGGCCAGTGACGATACAACGGTGGCCATCAAGGTGCTCAACCCCCAGGTGCTCGACAATCAGAAAGTCGTCAAGAAATTCTTCCATGAGGCGATGATTCTGGCAAAACTCGATCACCCGGGGATTACCAAACTTCTGGAATTTTTCCCCGATGAGGACAATTATGCCATTATCATGGAATACGTGGAAGGCGTTGAGCTAAAGCGGGTCCTTCAGCAGCAGGCCGGGCTCCTGCCGTTCGACATTGCCTTTAAGATCGCCAAACAGACTCTGGATGCATTTCATTATGCCCACGACAACGGCATCCTCCATCGCGACATCAAACCCGGCAACATTATGATCGACAGGCAGGGCAATGCCAAAATCATGGATTTCGGCATTGCCAAAATGTTGTCCACAGCCTCCCACGATACCGCCGCCAGCATGCTGTCGGTCCATTACACACCCCCTGAACGCTTCGATCAAAGCCGGGAGATCGATGCGCGTTCGGACATTTATTCCCTGGGCCTCGTCTTCTATGAAATGTTTGCCGGGCGGCGCCCCTTTGGCGCAACCGAAACATCCCAGATTATGTTCTGCCACCTCAACCAAATTCCCGATCCGCCGTCCCGATTCGCAATAGATCTGCCGCCGGCCATCAGCGGGGCCATCCAGAAGGCCCTTGAAAAAGACCCCGAAGATCGATTTACGGATTTTGACGAGTTTGCGGCGGCCATGGATCCGGGCGGAACAGGATTCGATGATGCCACGGTGTTGACAGACGATGACATGACCATTCTCATGGATCATGTCGAGGGGTTGCCGGCGACAACAAAACCGCCAGCGGACACCGCACCTCCCTCACCCCAAAAGAAAACACCCATCGGACTCGTTATCGGTATCATCGGCGCTGTCGTGCTCATCGGGGTCGTTGCCGCATTCTTTCTTTTGACCGGCAACGGCGAACCACAGCCCACCTCCCAGGAGACCGCTTCAGTGGCCCAGGACGCCGGACCGAGGAACCCGAAAGGATTTGTGGAGCGCGTCCATCCCGCTGACAGCGCCAAGATGGTCCTGATCCCAGAGGGCGAGTTTATCATGGGGTCGAAAAAATACTCGGCTGAAAAACCGATACAGACTATTTTCCTGGATAGTTACTATATCGATAAACATCTGGTCACCAATGGGCAGTTTCAAAAGTTTGTGGATGCAACCAAACATGTGACGGATGCCGAAAAGGAGGGTGCCGGCATGGTCCGGATCGGCCGGCGATGGAAAAAGGTCGACGGGGCCAACTGGCGCTTGCCGGACGGACTCACCGCTATGGACGGTCGTGAGGACCATCCGGTCAGTCAGGTAACTTACAACGATGCCTTCGCGTATTGCCGATGGGTCAAGAAGGATCTGCCCACCGAGGCCCAATGGGAAAAGGCCGCCCGTGGTCCCAAGGGCAATGAATACCCCTGGGGGAATCAGGAACCCAACGACACGATGGCCAACTTTGACAACCTGATCGGCACGACCTCGCCGGTGACCGGTTATGAAAAAGGCCAGAGCCAATTCGGCCTCTTTGACATGGCCGGCAATGTCTACCAGTGGACCCGGGACTGGTACGGTACCGGGGAACGCCCGAGCAAGAATCCGATGGGACCGACAGAAGGCAAGGAGAAAGTCATCAAGGGGGGGTCTTTTATCGAAGGGGTCGAGAGTCTGAGATCGGCCAACCGGGATCGATACGAAACAAACTACAGCAGTTTTCTCTTCGGCTTTCGATGCGCCGCTCAAGACATACCGGAGCCCTGATCAGCGTCAGAGCAACTGTCAAAATTTCGTGCCGACCGGTGGTTTGTGTATAGGCATGAACGCATCGGAATCATCGGGATCGGTATCGGGTTCGGAATCGGTATCGACTTCGAAGTTGGCCATTCTGTCTCGATTCCGATAGCGATACCGATTCCGAACATGTCCATACCCGGGCTCCCCCGGAAAGGTATCCGGTTGACAGAAACTCACTATGTTCAAACGGAACATATTTATGGCAACGACTATAATTGCGGGTGCCATCATTCCTTTTGACAAATACCATAAACAACAATCGGGCGGCTGTTTAGCCGCCCGATTGTCTTTTAGCTCGGAATTGCAGATAGGGTCGCTTTCACCGAGCGGAGATTTTCATGGCCAGGGCACTTCGATTTGGGCTACGACTGTCATGATCCTGAGCTTAGCCGAAGTCAAGCTGTAGTCCACCTACCGCGAACCTCGAATAACGCCGGCCATGGGAGCCTCCGTTTGGTAAAAGGGCTATTTTTTTTTGTTTAGCTCCTTAAGCACATCATCCGTGATATCCACCTTGTCGTCCAGATACCCGATGGCGTTCGGATCTTTTAAAATAATCGTAAATTTCTTCCGCCTTGCCACCTTTTTGAGCACCCCGTCGGCCTTCTGCAGAATAATCGCGACCACCTCCCGGTCCTCCCGGAGAATGTCTTCTTTTGCTTCGTTGACAAGCCTTTGGTATTCTTCAACGTCACGCTTAAGTTCGGATCGGCGGTTTCTCCGGTCCCTGGGCGAAAGGGTCTCCCAATCCTTGTTGAGCGTGTCCTTTTTGGCATTGATATCCTGAAGTTTCCGGGCGAGTGCTTCCTCTTTGGCCTTTCTGAGCTTTTGGATGTCCTCCCGGGCACTCTGACCCATTTTGGATTCATTGACCAATCGCTGAAGATTAATATACCCGACCCGCTCGGCCAGGCACGCGGGTACATCGATCATCATGATCGCGGCAATGAAGAGAAATGTCCATTTCAGGTTCCGTCTCATGATCTGTTTGGCCACTCCTTTCTTAGGTTTTCGAGCATTGGGTCACTTCCAAATGTAAAAGGTGTTTTAAAACCCATTGTACCATGACCAAGCATTGCATGGAAAGATTTCATTGAACACCGGGAGAAGACTATTCTGACAATGCTGCTACCGAGGCATCCAGGCGGTCGCTCCTGTCACCCGGTTCCCAACTCAGGCGACGATCATGTTGGTTTCCGAAAAGTTTTTCGTCCCCCGGTGCCGGTGTCAGCAGGGTCGGCATCCGGGGCCCCCGTTCCAAGAGATCCAACGGCTCGACAATCCTTTTTTCGAGCCTGGAAAAGTCATCCTCCAGAGATTCCAGGGGTTCTTCGGGCAACTCCCCTTCTTGTGGTTCTTCCTCCGCTTCGATGTCGATGTAGATTTCAAGCGGTGGTGACATGAAGAACTGCGCCTGTGCGGATTCCCGAAGCTGTTTTTCAAGCTTTTCCTGCTGCACCGCCAGCGTCGAAAGGGCGGACAGACCTTCGAGTTGTTGCTGCTCGGCAGGAGAAAACGTTGCTTTTCCCAGAATCTGAACCAGCCCCGGGGCGATGATTTGGTCCGGTGGAATTGCCGGGGCGGCGACAAGTTTCGGGCTGGCGGTCATCAATCCCGACTGGCCACCAATTTCAGAGGCGAACTCGGCAAAGACATTCTCGACATCCATCGTCGGCCCGGATACCGAATCCAATCCCATGGTAGCCGCCTGGATGCTGACCCTATTTCCGGTCACCGTTGCCGTTCCCACGTAGGTTCCTCCTCCCCCAAGGGTGACAGTCCCATTTCCTGAGTTCATGTTCGCGCCCAGGGTGACGGTCCCGGAATGGGAAAGGCTGATGGCGGTATTGGTGGTGTTGATCGGCGCTCCGGTATTTTCAAAATTCGACCCCGTACTGGAGAAACCATCCGATGCTGAGACAGACGCATTCACGTCAACGGATCCGCCATTGACGATGTCGACCCTGGCTGCCGTTATGGCGCCATCTATCGTTGTCGAGGCGCTGTTGCGCAACGCCATGTTTCCGACACTGGTGGCCGGCAAGCTGATCGTAACGTCGCCGGTGGTGCCGGCATCCAGATTCAGATTGTTCCCGTTGCCGGTGATCGCGCCGATGCCGAGATCCCCACCGCCGGTATTCAGTTCCGCGTCGTCGGCCAGGGACAAGGTGTCGATGTCCATGGCCGCATTGCTGGTGCTGACCGTTCCGGCGACCGATGTGCTGCCAGTTGTGATACCCAGGCCGTTGGCAAATGTGATGCTGTCGGTGTTGGCATCCCCAAGCACAACGCCGCCGGTGTTGGCAAAGTTCGTGTCGCCGGTGACCGTGCCGCCATCGTTGAACGTCATGGAATAGCCCGAAGGCGATGTATTCAATGTATTGAACGTAACCGGGCCATTGAAGTTTACCGAGCCGGTCGTATCCACGATGCTTGTAGTTGTGGCCGAAGCTGTGCCGGTTACCGTCATGGAGGCGCTGTCGGTGACGGTGAAGGTATCGACATTGGCCAGCGATGAGACGGTGATCGCTCCGGACGCACCGCCGTCTACGGTCAGGCTGTTTCCGGCCCCGTCCACATCGCCCACATTCATCACGGCGTTTCCGGTATCCAGCGTCGCCGCTCCGGAAAGGGTCAGGCTGCCGATATCCATCTGGCTGTTGACGGTTTGTACGGTTCCCCGTGCGGTTGCCGGCCCGGCGGTGGTATCCAGCCCGCCGGTAAAGATCAGTGTATCGTTGTCGGCCGAGTTGAAGGTCACCCCGCCGGTATTGATAAAATCCGTGTCGCCGGCCACCACACCCCCGTTTGAAAATACCACCGAATACCCGTCGTTGGCGGTCGTCAGACCGCTGGTGATCGTCACCGCATCGCCAAACGTCACGGCCCCTTCGGTGAGCTGAAGATCCACTGTGACCGCACCGGTGGTACCGCTGATCGTCGTCGAGTTGCTGCTGAGCAATGTCATGGTGCCGACACCGGCCACCGAGGTGATCGCAATGTCGCCGGTGGTGCCGGTATCCAGGTTCAGATTGTTCCCGTTGCCGGTGATCGCATTGATGCCAAGATCGCCGCCGCCGGTATTGAATACCGTGTTGTCGGCCAGCGACAAGGTGCCGATGTCCATGGCCGCATTGTTGGTATTGACCGTCCCTGCGACCGATGTGGTGCCGTTTCGGGTATCCAGTCCACCGATAAAACTAATACTGTCGGTATCCTGATTGCCGAATGTCACCCCCCCGGTGTTGGCAAAGGTCGTGTCGTTATTTACCGTACCGCCCTCGTTGAACACCACCGAATAGGATTGGGTGGTCGTATTGAGGGTATTGATGTTGACCGCCCCGTCGAAGGTCACCGCTCCGGTGGTATCGGTAAGGGTCACGGTTGTGGCGCTTGTCGCGCCGCTGATCGTTGTAAAGCCGCTGTCGTTTATCGTGAATGTGCCCACGTTGCCGACAGAGGCTAACGTAATTCCTGCCGACGGGTTAAAACCCGCATCCAGGGTCAGATTATGCGTATTTCCGGTGACAGCCCCCACGTTGATCACACTGGTTGGAGCAAAGCCCGACACCAGCGTCGTGTTCCCATTGAGCGCCAGCGCCCCGATATCCATCCGGGTGTTGCTGGTCTGGATGGTGCCGGTGACCGCCTGTGTGCCCACACCGCCGTTAAACAGCGCCACATCGTCGCCGGCGCTGCCGATGGTCAGATCACCAAAGGCACCGAAAGCCACCGCATTGGTGACCGTCAGGTCTTCGTCAAACTCAAGATTGAAAGGGTTGCCGGCCGTGTTCAGCGTCGCCGCCGCCACATCGCCCTGAAAGCGGAGTGCACCTCCGGTGGCGGTCAGATCCAGGCTCGATACCGTGACCGCATCGGCAAATGTCGCCCCGCCGCTGCCGGACACCGTCAGCGTCCCGATATCCGTGCCGACAGTACCCAGCACGTCTGCTGTGCCGCCCACGTTGAACACGACGTCCGAAGCCGGGGCGCCGGGGGTGCCGGCGAGACTGTCGACGCTCACATCGCCGCTGCCGACCCCGTCACCCAGTGTGAGCGTCACGCCGTCGGAAAGCACGGTGTCGCCCAGGGTAATGGTGCCGTTGCCTGCGGTCACCTGGCTGCTGCCGGTCACCGTGGTGGCGCTGTCCAGATCGATGTTGCTATTGACGGAACGGATATCCCCGTTGATGACATTGCTGCCGGCAGTGTGGGTGACGCCGCCGGTGAAGGTCAGGCTCCCGCCGTCGCCAAAGGTCACCTGCCCGGTGTTGGAAAGCGTCACCTGATCGGCGATGTCCGTGGTGCCGCCAAGAAAACTCACGCCAAACCCGCTTCCGGCCGCACTCAGGTCGCCGGCATACAGATCGTCCTGAAATTCGATGGTGCCGGTGGTATCCACCAGTGCGATGTCGTCGATCCGGTCACCGGCGCCGCCCACCGCACCGGAAAACACCACACCCCCGCTGTCGGTGACGGTCACATCATCGATGTCGGTGCTAAGGGCACCACCGATGACTACCGCCCCGCCACTGTTGATCGTCAGGCTGGAACCGGCGCCTGAGGCCGTTCCGCTGACAGCCCCTGTATTGATCGGCGTCGCCGCCCCATCTCCAAGTGTCAGGACCACGCCATCGGCCAGCGTCACATCCCCAAAAGTAATCTGGCCGGTTGAAGTGCCACCCACCCGGGTCGTTGTCGTCACGTTGGTGTCGGAGGCGCCTAAATTGATCACCCCGGTACCCGCCGCGGTAATGATGCCCGCAATGTTCTTACTCGAGGGGGCTGTGGCGATCACCCCGCCCGTAAACGCCAGATTGTCTCCGACCTCGTTACCCAGAGTCACCGTGCCGGTATTCAGGAAGGTCACAGGGTTTGTAATGGTGGCCCCTGCGTTGATTTCGACATTGTAAGCCTGCGACGCCGTGGTTAACGTCCCGGCTGTCAGCGCGCCCTGAAAGGAAATCGTGCCGGTCGTGCCTGTGAGCGCTATCGTGTTGGCATCCACCGTGTTGCCGAAGGTCGTGCCACCGGACTGGGTGATCGTCACCGAGTCGATTTCACTGCCGATTCCATTGGTCACACCAACAACACCGGTGACATTGAAGTTGACACTCGATGTCGTCCCGCCCAAAGTTTCGCCGGATATGCTCTGGACGCTGACGTTGCCGCTCCCACCGGCGCCAAGATTCAATGTTGCGTTGTTTGCAATAATCACATCACCCAGGCTGATATCATCGCTTCCCGCATCCAAGGTGGCGTTAGAGATCAGGGTAACATTGGGGAGGCTTAAATTTGTATTGGTGGTTGCAATGGCGCCGGCAATGCTGACCGTCCCCCCGACACCGGTCGAGTCCAACCCGCCCGCATAGGTCTGCAACCCGCCCGCCTGTCCCAACGTCAAATCGCCGGTGTTGAGAAAATCTACTGCATTGACAATGAAATTTCCGTTTCCAGTCATATTCACATTGGCGACGGTGTTTTCCACGATCAACGAGGTCGCGGTAACTTCATCGCTAAAGTCCGCCGTGCCGCCAATGTTCCGGAGTGTCAGCGCATTTATGGTATGGACTTCATCTGTGGACGTCACATTGGCAGCGCTATTGACGGTAAGCGACCCAAGCTCCTGGTTCACACCGGAACCCACTGCACCATTAAGCACGATATCGCCCGAATCGCCGGTCAGCTCGAGTGTATGGCCCGCGCTGGCGACGCTGTCCACCGTACTTTCAAAGGTGATGGCACCGGTGCCGGTAGTGGTTACCGTCGTCGCCCCTTCCAACACCGTCGCACCGTTAAACCGCGCCACGCCGTCGCCGGAGGCGGCGATCGTGAGACCGTCCAGTGCGATCGCAGTTGCGGTCAGATTTACACCGGCAGCCGCGGTGGTCGTGACGTTGTCCTGCAGCCGCGTGGTGCCGCTTCCCGCGACCTGTACCAGACTGGCCGCCTCAATGGTCGATTGTGCCGTCACATCGGCCCCACTGACGATCGTGATCGCCCCCAGTTCCTGGCCTGCACCGCCGCCCAAAGCATCATTAAGCGTGATGTTGCCGGTGCCCGCATCCAGGGTCAGCCCCTCGGCCGCCCCGCCGGTGGTCCCGTTGACCGTGCCGGCAATCTCGATGTTGCCCTCGCCCGCTCCGGTGTCCAACGTGACACTGGCACCTTCGGCAAGCGCCACATTGCCGTTTAGATCGATCAGATCGTCGGTGGTGGTAATACCGACGGCCAGGTTCGCATCGCCGCTGACCGACACCGCGCCGCCGGCCGTACTGGCCGCACCGGCCAGTGTCAGCACACCGCTGTTGCCGATGTCCACGATCCCGGCAGAGGCAAACCCCTGGTTGATGTTAAAATCCGTGCCGTCAAGATCCAGCGAGCCCACCGTCAGCATACCCGAAGATGTCAACGCGCCGGTCAGCGTGTTGCTGGTCGTAAAGGCCCCGCTGATGTTCACCGCATCGGTCTACACCACTTCGGCATCGGCGATCGTTAACGTGGTCAGTTCGTCGGCAGAGGCAAACCCCTGGTTGATGTTAAAATCCGTGCCGTCAAGATCCAGCGAGCCCACCGTCAGCATACCCGAAGATGTCAACGCGCCGGTCAGCGTGTTGCTGGTCGTAAAGGCCCCGCTGATGTTCACCGCATCGGTCTACACCACTTCGGCATCGGCGATCGTTAACGTGGTCAGTTCGTCGGCAGCGCCATTGCCCACCTGACCGCTTAACGTGATGTTGCCGGTGCCCGCATCCAGGGTCAGCCCCTCGGCCGCCCCGCCGGTGGTCCCGTTGACCGTGCCGGCAATCTCGATGTTACCCTCGCCCGCTCCGGTGCCCAGGGTGATTGTCGCACCTTCGGCAAGCACCACATTGCCGTTTAGATCGATCAGATCATCGGTGGTGGTAATACCGACGGCCAGGTTCGCATCGCCGCTGACCGACACCGCGCCGCCGGCCGTGCTGGCCGCTCCGGCCAGTGTCAGCACACCGCTGTTGCCGATGTCCACGATCCCGGCAGAGGCAAACCCCTGGTTGATGTTAAAATCCGTGCCGTCAAGATCCAGCGAGCCCACCGTCAGCGTACCCGAAGATGTCAACGCGCCGGTCAACGGGTTGCTGGTGCCCGCATCCAGGGTCAGCGTCTCGGCCACCCCGCCGGTGGTCCCGTTGACCGTGCCGGCGATCTCGATGTTGCCCTCGCCCGCTCCGGTGTCCAGGGTGACTGTCGCACCCTGGGCAAGCACCACATTGCCGGCGGTTGAGTTACCAATGGTCAGAGTTGCGTTGTTTAATATGATATTCGCGTTATTGCTAAAGTTGATCGTTGGCGAGTCGAGTTCGAGTCCGAAACTATTGCCCCCGTTTCCAGTCTGCCCACTCGCATCAACCGCTGTCTCTACATCAATCTGATTGTTCGCCTGCAACGTGATATCCGCCAGATTCAACTGGCCAACCAAGTGGACCGCCGTAATATTGGATGGTTCGGAACCCTCACCAAATGCAAAGATAGCATCACCCGGTGCATTCAATAGGCCATTGTCGGTCCCAGTTGAGGCCGTGATGTTTAATTCGTTCGGATCGAGCAGCAACGTCCCTGCTTTTCCAACAAACGCGGTGAGGTCAACAATGCCTGTATAATCCAAGTGGCTTTTCCCCGACACCTCCGTGAAACCGCCATCGCCACCCTCAACACCGCCCCGTGCGCTGACATCGCCGTAGAAGCGGGTCACCTCGTCCGACCAGACGATCACCCTGCCGCCGTCGCCGGATTCGATCGCGTCGGCGTTGATCACCGAATCACTGCCCACATAGGTGCGTTTGGCGTTGGGCACATCCGGGTTTTTGCCTTGAAAATCTCCACCCACGAGTACCTTGCCGCCGCCCTGTCGCCCTTTGGCCAGAATTTCGGAATAGTGCACCAGCCCGACTTTTTCGCCAGTGACACGCACCTCACCGGCGGTTTCACCGGGATCCGTGCCGGACACGTCCAGGGTGCCGCTATTGAAGACGATCCCCTGCTCGCCGCCTTCCAGGCGGATGATGCCGTTGTTGTCGGCAATGGTTTTTGCTTCGATCACACCGGTGTTGTTCACCACCGATTTGACCGCATCGAATGCGCTCCGTGCGGAAAGAATCACCTCGCCGCCGTTTGCGGAAATCTTGCCGCTATTAAGCAGGGAATGCTCAAGGGGAGTCCCGTCCGGTCCGATCACCTGGCCGGTGACCGGTTCGTCGACCGCGAACCGGATCATGTCATTTCCGGCAAACGCAAGGGTGACCTGCTCTCCGGCGCCGAGGCTCACCGTGCCGAGGTTGGCCAGAATCGTTCCCTGATTTTCGACGGCCGGCGCAATCAGCGACACGTTGCCGCCCTGGGACGCCTGGATAAGCCCCTGGTTTAAAATGGCGCCGAGGGGTTGTGCCGGGTCCTGAACAAACGTGTAGTTTCCGTTTAAGAAATCCTGGTTGGCCATGTCGAGGGTGCTGGCCACAAAACCGCCGGTTTCAATCCGGCCCGTGGGACCGACCAGGACACCATTGGGATTGATGAGGAAAACACGGCCGTTGGCTGAAAGAAGGCCATGGATGGCGGACGGGTCGACGCCCACAACCCGGTTCAACGACACAGCGGCAGCGCTGGGCTGCATGAAATGGACCGCTTCGGGTTGGCCGATACTGAACTGCTGCCAGTTCAGAATGGCGCTGGGCGTCCCTTGATGGATATTCATGGTCTGGGGGTCGGCCAGGGAAATGTTGGCCTCACCGGCGACCACGTGTCCGCCTTGTGGCATGGCCAGGACGTTCATCGGAAAGGCCAGGGCATAAATCATCAGCATCAGTATCAGTGATGCGCCTTTTCTACGGGTGAGTCGGGCAATCATTTTTCTTCTCCCGTCGCCCCGAGAGGGGTGATAAATGAGAATCTGTCAACAGAAGGCACCGCCGGGAGTCAGCCGACACCTGTCCGGTTGGCTGCTCCGGGCTCATGTTGCCGCTTTGCGAAAGCGCTGTCGGTCGTGAACTAAACAACACCGAATATCCACACACCCCTCTATCCGGGGCATAGTATCGAATTCTATCATAGTGGAACGTTTAACCTTTCGCCCTTTGAGCGACATCGTCGCGATTCATAAAATCGTCGCACGATGTTATTTAGAACGCTTTCACAGAGAACAGAAAATAGTTGATAGCCGCCGACTGACCCGGAATCTGTCGATAGGGAATCGCGTAGTCATACCTGAACGTAAAACGATCTTTGTAGAAGAGCCGGATGCCGAAGCCGTATCCGTCGAGATAGTTCTCCGTGACTTCTCCGGGGAGTGGGTCGTTGATATACACCTGCCCGTGATCGAACCACGCCGCCAGCTGAACCAATTGCGCCACCTTCTGGTTGAATAGAATTTTTTCGGCGAGAAGGGGTGGTGGGAAATTGATCTCCGCCGACAGCGTATATCCTGAATCCCCGAGATAAGTTGCCGGATCGAAACCGCGGACCGTCCCGTATCCGCCGATCACAAACGCTTCGATGGCCACCAGCCGATCGTTGGTAACCTGCCCTGCTCCGCGTAAAATGAGATTGGTGTAACCAAACAGCTTTTGAATACGGAGGGCATTCAAGGTATATCGTTCAAAATGCTCATTCGGATTCTGACGGGTGGGGGGCTGGGATTGAAAAAGGTCCAATTTTCCGAAATTAGCGCTAATACTAAATAAATTCTTACCCAGAAACCGATCGAGACTTTCATAATCAAACGAAATAAAGGCCTCATCCAGTTCATCGATGTTGGTTACCTGATCTTGAATGACTGTCTTGGCATCCTTGTGATCATATCCCAGGGTGAATTTGAGAGACCGGTTTCGTTTTATGATGAGGGGATGACTGACCTTGCCTCCGAAAATAGTTGTTCGGCCGTTGAATCCCAGATCGGCAAGACTTTGACCGACCAGGTAATTACCGGTGAGGTACCCCAAGTCGATTTGTGTGCCGTAGTTGAGCACAGGAATGGTATAGTTTGCGAGAAATAGACTCGAGTCCTCGACGTTGTCACCGGTGACGCCCCTCAGAAACAATTCCGTTCCGAACTTGTGATCCACCACATTCATGGCGGCGCCATACCGGTTCTGGCTGGTGAGGGGCGAACCGTAATTATTGTAATCGAAATTGAGATCCATGCCCAGTGTTAGCCAGGAGGTGTCTTTTGCATTCAGCACCACATCGACATCGCCGGTCTCCTCACCCTTTTTCAGGATCACATCTGTTTTGACATTGGGCAGTTCATTGGTGAGGATAAGCGCCTTTTCCAAACCCTGTTCTCGGATAACGCCATCTTCCAGCTGCCCCTCATAATACCGTTTGATGACCCGATCAGAGTAATGGGTTTTCCCGGTGACCTCTATCTTGCCGACATTGCCCTCCATCACGGCAATTTCCAGCACCCCGTCCTGAATGTCCTGCTTTGGCAGAAAGGCCCGGGCCAGAATATAACCCCGTTCCTGGTAGGCGATGGTAATCAGGTCCACCAGTTCACTCATTTCTTCGAGCGTCAGCTCCCTGCCTTGAAAATCTTTCGCAACCGCTTCCAAATCCTTGGTGGATATTACCGTATTGCCGGAAAAGCGGATATCCCGTATCGGCACGGCAATCTGGTCGTTACCCTCCGGGCCCACCTGCACCACTTGCTCCTCGGCCTCCACCGGTTCCGGCAGCTCCGTCTCCGAAACGCCGGGCTCCGGCAGGGAAAGGGGCGGCAGGGGTAGTTCGACAAGCAGATAGTCTTTAAAAATCCATCCCTCCAGATCTCCCGCGCCGATGAAAAACCAGTCTCCCTGATTTTCCATGACCTGAACAAAGCCGATAGCGTCATCCACCTGGCCGACCACGGGTGTCTCCGGGCCGGGCCCGCGCCGGAGATTGATTTGACTGCCAACTACCGTCCCCTCCAACGGTGGCTCGAAGATCTCTGCGATCGCGACGTCCCATGACGTCGTCACGATCAACGCTAGGATCAACAATCGTGAGAGCATGCGCATGTCCGGACTCCTGGGATTTGGTCAGATTCCAGCAAACATGATTGTGTTGAAAGCGTCGGTCTAAAAAGGTAAATTGCCAATATCATATGGAGGTTGCGTGCAATGAGTGCAAAATTCGGGCCGACGACCCGTCACTGGGGCATCTATCCAGCAATGGGCGGTCCGCCTCGCACGACAACCATTTTACGTACGACAGTCGGCCTCCGGCTGTCGAAAGTATGTCACCAACTACCCAAAATAGAGAAAATAGGGGAATAAAATGGAAGGAGAAAACCTATCAATTGGGGGTGAAAGTGGCAGCAGAAGGCGGGCACAGACGCCCTCTGTCGGTGCGCTATACAACACCGAGACACGCCGCACGGTATAGGTCTCCCCCTGTAATCGCCACATCAACGCCGCGGAACGTTAGAAACGGTTTTGATATTCGCGTCAACAAAGCTGATATACGTGAAATGCATCACATAAACAACCTTGTCCTTAAAAGTCAACGTCAATTGCAAATTGGTATGGATTTTATATATCGAGAAAACACGGTAAGGCTATGGTCGTGGAACGCATATAGGAAACATGATGATGTCGCTCACAGGGCAACAGGTTTATCCGCCATTTGTGCGGCGGCTTGGAACTTTCAAAGAGTGAATGGAATACGAAACATCATGGGAGGCCTAAAAACCAGAGGAATTCTGTAATGAAAGAAAACATTATTATCGGTGTCATGGGTGGCGGGCAGGTTGCGGAGACAGACCGGGGTTGGGCCTTTCGTCTCGGACAGTTGATTGCACAGCACGGATGGGTGCTTTTGAATGGCGGACGGAACTGCGGGATCATGGACGCATCGGCCAAAGGCGCCAAAAGTGCCGGGGGATTAACCATCGGAATTCTGCCGGACGACAACACCGCCGGGGTTTCTGATTATATCGACATACCGATTCCGACCGGTATGGGCAGTGCCAGAAACGCGATCAATGTTTTGTCCAGTGACATCGTTGTGGCCTGCTCCGGCGGCGCCGGGACCGTATCAGAAATCGCTCTGGCTCTGAAAGCCGGTAAAACCGTTGTACTCCTCAACATGGATCCCGGATCTGTCTGGGAGGCCTATCGGCAAAAAGGTCTTCTTGTCGACGCAAGGGATCCGGAGCACGCCATTGAGCTGATCCGGGTGCGTTTGGGCGTGTAACGGGATTATCTCATATTTTTTGTACTTATGGAGGCAACATAAGTGGTTTTTTTATTGAGTCGGTGTGATCGAATAGGATCCGAGGATTCAAGGATCCGAGAATTCGAGTGAAAAGCTAAAGAACGACAGAGGATTTGATGTTCGGCAGGAATCAAACGAACGGCAAACGTGCTCGCCAAATAGGGAAATAACAAACCCCGAAACTCTGACCCTGAACCTATGAACCTTGAATCCTTGACCCCTTGAATGCTTATCCCCTTGAACCCTCGAACCCTTGAATCCTTGAATCCACTTCTCCAATCAAACCGGCAGAAAGGATCGCTTCGGCAAGGGCAAGGTCTTCGGGAGTGGTGATTTTCAGATTCATATAACTGCCGGGGATGATCTTCACCGGCCGGCCCAATCGTTCGACAAGCTGGGCATCGTCGGTGATCCCGTCGGCATGGTTGCCTCCAGCCTGATGGGCTTCGAGGATCAGTTCGTATTGGAAGGCCTGGGGTGTTTGGGCGGCCCAGAGTGACTCGCGCTGGACAGTCGCGTCGATGACAAACCCCGTATGAACGCGCTTGAGGGTGTCTTTCACAGGAATCGCCAAAATGCCGGCCCCGGATGTTGCGGCCACCGCTATACACATCTCGATCTGATCCGGCACGATAAGGGGTCGCACGCCGTCGTGGATGACGACCATCTCATCTTTGCAGTCAGCAGCGAGCAGTCCGTTATACACCGAATCTTTTCTCTCCGTGCCACCGGAGACCAAATGGACAGGCGTGGTAGATCGTGCCACGGGAAGAATGGTGTCCCGGCAGAACCGAAAGTCGGCCCTGGGAATAACCAGGTAGATCTCCCGAATCGCCTCGCACCGATCGAAGGCCTGCAATGTTCGAGAAACAACGGGAAGGCCTCCCAGCGTCATGTACTGCTTTCGGTTGTCGGATTGCATCCGCACACCCCTTCCGGCGGCTACAATAATGGCCCTTGCTGTCGGGGTGTCGCTTCTGATCGTTGGATTCATGTTGAAACGGCCTATCGAAGATAGCTCAGCTCTTTGGGAAGGGGTGTTCCCTTGCCCATGGAATCCTCGCCGTAATTGACGCCGGCCAGAATTTCGATATCCCTCAGCGCCCGGGCATCCCCCTCGAATCGGACTTGCGTAATATCCTCTTTCTGAATCTTTCCACCGGCCCATTGAAGGTCCAGAACGCTGCTGGCGTCGAATCGGTCTTCTCCCACACACAGTTCCACCCGCCCCCCGTAGTGCTGAACGATTTTAGCGACCAAGAGGCTGGGCCGGCTGTGGAAGCCAAGTTTCACGGGAATCCCGGTGGTAATGGCAGTGCGTTCGATATTGTCGTTCAAAATCTCTTGGGCAAGGTCCTTTCCGACGTTGAGAAAATGGCAAGTGTAGTAAATTCCGTAATTGACCGTGCGTTCCAGAAGTACTTCCGGATCAACCAGCTGAGTTAAACGGGTTTGCACCGTTTTGTAAATGCTCTTATAGCCGGCTTCATGAAGGTGACGTTCATAGAAGTGAAGTAATCTTCCGATCATCTGAAGTAAATGAAAAACGACGGAGAAAAAACCTCTCAGTTGTTTGAACTTCCGTTCACCGAATCGATAACCACCATAAATGACGTACGTGTCAAATGAAGATTGGAGGTTATGCACCAGCATCTCAAAGCGCCGGATTTCCACTTCGTTTACCGTCTCGGGGACGATCTTGAGCAGCTGGGCTTTTTTATACGGTTCATAAAATCGCAGATGATCCAGCTGAGAAGCGATGGAGAGAAACTCGCTTGCGATTTTAACAATATTTTTTTTCTGGAGATCCCGGTTTTCATCATCGATGTCGAACTCCAGCATTTCACTGGTGGTAACTCCCGGGAAATCATTGGGAGACAGCCGGTTCTCCGGAATACGGATGTGGAGACGACGGGCTTCCTCTAAAATAACCGGTGCCATTTTCATTAGTGAACTGGTTAAAAAGTCCAGGGTACGAAATCCCTCTGCTTTAAATTCCCCGCTATCCGGAAGATCATAAAACTGGAGACGATTGGATATGTGTTTCTGCGAATATCCACCCAAACTCAGGTGACGAACGGCAGCTGTCAACTCCCGATAGAAATACCAGTCTTTGCTGTTTTTTGCTCCATGAAAATCGAGGAAGTCTTCTATAAGTTGGGAAGGCGAGATGAGTTTTGAATATAATTTTTTTGTAAAAACGTATCTGCTGGTATCGAATTTTGAAATGTATTGGCAGCATTCCAAGTAATCCTTGGAGAAAACATTGAGTTTCTCGGAAAAAGAGATATCATATGGCTGCCGCTGAGTATCCATGGCCGAAATAAATTCCTCCGAGATTCGGAACGGACTGAATCCATTCATCAACGCCTGCAGATTATTGATATGATTAAAAAAAGCCAGACGGCCGCAGCAGTCAATAAGCCGAATTCTGTTCCTGCGACGGGTTACCCCGGGGCAGGCAACGATCATTCATCTGGGAGTGGCGGTTGCCCGTCACTTCTTGCGACCTACCCGGAAACTCGGACGGGCCGTCCTCAAGCGTTTCCCTATTTGGTCTTGCACCAGGTGGGGTTTGCCAAGCTTCCCCGGTCACCCGGAGAACTGGTGCGCTCTTACCGCACCGTTTCACCCTTGCCGCAAAAGATTTACCGAAGTAAATCGGCAAATCCATCGGGGCGGTTTACTTTCTGTTGCACTTTCCTTCGCGTCACCGCGACTCCACGTTATGGAGCACCCTGCCCTGTGGTGTTCGGACTTTCCTCCGGAGCTAAAACACCTCCAGCGATCGTTTAGACTGCTGCGACCGTACCGACTATTAATAAATAATAGGGTCCAAGGATTCGAGGATTCAAGGGTTTAAGGGTAAACTTCAGATCTCCGAACCTTTGGCCCGTTTGCCCATAGCAAGCCATGCCAGTCGATGGGTGAACCCTTTATCTGTCTTTTCGCTTGAATCCTTGGTCCCTCGACCCCTTGAACCCTGTGATTTTATCCCTCTTTCCAGTAGATAATCCTCTCACACCAAGGACAGATTTTCAAGCTGTCGCGTCGATGGAGTTCGTTGTACATTTGTGGAGGTATATTTAGGTGGCAACCTTGGCAAACAGCAGCGATGACAGGGGCGATGCCGATGCTGCCTTTCTTTGTCTTGATAACGTTATAAATACGTACCAGTTCTGAATCGATCCCGTCCGAGATGCCTTCCGCCCGATTGTCCAGTTCTGCCAGCCGAATCTGCAATTCTTCTCGTTCCTTTTCAAGTATGGCTTTCTTCTCATCGATTTGTTGGTCCAATTCGGTGCAGTCTTTCTCCTGTTCGGCGATCTGTTGCTCCAGATTTTCAATCGTGTCGAGATATTCGATCATGGTGTCTTCGATTAACGAATTTTCTTCTCGATCTCATCGATCTCCTTGAGTAATGACTGGTATTCCTTATTTGTCTTGACGCTCCTTAGTTTTGCCTGGCTTTTTTTAATAAGGTCAAGATTGTGGAGGGTGTCCGATTCCTGGGATCGGTACTCTTTTTTTAATTCTTCGGACCGGCGACGGCATTCGTCGCTCTGGGTCTGTTTTTCATCGCTTTGCGCCACCAGTGCGATCAGCGCTGCCGGCTCGATTTCCAGTTGCTGGCGAAGCCGCCGCATTTCAACTTCCAGATCCTGAAGCGTTGCCAACTGGTCCAGCTGTTCACTCTTGATCTTGTCCATTGACCTCGTCCTTGATGGGCGTCTATCTCCACCAACCTCTTCGTTTCAGGAAATTCAAGATGGTGACTATGGTACGTCAGTCATTATCACCGATCCGCCGAAACGGTTCGCTCTCCTTTCGGTAAGCTGCCACCGAGACATCCGGGTGGTTTTTTCCAAGGGGACCTTTCATCCGTTTCGTCAACGCCTCGATGACAATGTGTTCAGAGGCAAAATGGCCGACATCGATCAGGCCAACCCCGGCAGCCTCGGCCGTCCGGGCATCGTGATATTTCAAATCCCCGCTGATATAGGCCTGGGCTCCGGAGGACAAAAACGCAGGCATCAGGGACGAACCGCTGCCGGAACACACGGCGACACGCACCACCATCAACTCCGATGCACCAGCAACCCGAACCGACGGCAGCTTCAGGGCCCGGGCAACCTTCAGGGAAAAGGAATCAAGTGTCATGGGCTTCTGAAGTTCGCCGACCCTTCCGATTCCGATATCCCGCCCCGGGGCAACGGTGGGCAACACGTCAAATGCCATTTCGTCATATGGGTGGGCTCTCCGGACATGCTCGAGAATGCGTGGAAGTTCAGATGACGGCACCAGGGCTTCAATACGGGTTTCGTCGACATGGGTTAATTGCCCGATAGATCCGGAAAACGGCTTTGCCGCATCTTTGGGCCGGAACGTGCCGACGCCTTCTGCCCTAAAAGTACAATCGCTGTAATTTCCGATGACGCCGACGGAGCATGCGATAAGGGCCTCCAGAACGCGGGCCTCATGCTCCCGTGGGACGTAGACGACGAATTTATAAAATTCCCGTTTCGAGATGTCCTGCATCGGCCCAAAAGGGTTAATGCCGATCCGTTGGCAAAGGAGGTCGTTTACACCACCTGAAGCCGCATCCAAATTGGTGTGGGCGACAAATATGGCGATACGGTTTTCAAGAGCATGGGCGATGATGGCACCAGTTGGGTCGGAAGGGTCGAGGCGAGATAAAGGCCGGAGGATCAACGGATGGTGGGTCACCAGCATATCGACCCCGCGTGCCGCCGCTGCCTTGATGACGGCATGGGTCGGATCCAGCGCCACCCAGACCTTTTGAACGGGCCAGTCTCCCTGGCCGATCTGAAGTCCGACATTATCCCAATCTTCGGCCAATTGGGCGGGTGCGATAGCCTCCATACAACGGGCAATATCCGCTACAGTTGTTGCCATGTTCAGAAACCTTTTGGAAAACGGCCGGTATTGTCCCGATGCCTAAAAAAAGCGTGGCGGCAAACCGTCGCCACGCCTCATTCTCTCTGGAACCACCCGGCCGGGCGACGGCCGGAAGATTGCGGGTCGGTGAGATGAACATTCAAAAGTGGGCCCACCTGGGATCGAACCAGGGACCTACCGGTTATGAGCCGGTGGCTCTGCCAACTGAGCTATGGGCCCATCGGCGATAGACTACCTACCGGGCATGTTTGCCATTGTCAAGCGCGCCCCGGATTTCCCAGGGATGCAAAAGTATCCCCGCCGCCCCATCCCGAGACGGCTCCGTCACCACCGGTGGCATCGGAAGCGATGTATCCCTGGGCTATGTTTCGATGAAGCTTTTTAATTTTCGGCTTCGCGTCGGATGTCGAAGTTTGCGCAGGGCTTTTGCTTCAATCTGCCGTATCCGCTCACGGGTCACCGCAAAGTCTTGCCCCACTTCTTCCAATGTGTGATCGGCTTTTTCGCCAATACCAAAACGCATTCTAAGGACTTTTTCCTCCCGCGGAGTCAGCGTGGCCAGCACCTTGCGCGTCTGTTCGGCCAGGTTGAAACTGACAGCCGCATCGGACGGGAGCATAAATTTTTTATCTTCGATGAAATCTCCGAGATGGCTGTCTTCTTCTTCGCCGATCGGTGTCTCCAGGGATATCGGTTCGCGTGCAATTTTCAGCACTTTTCGAACCTTCTCCAGAGGGATCTCCATTTTTTCAGCGATCTCTTCCGGTGTTGGCTCCCGTCCCAGTTCCTGGACCAGATAGCGGGATGTTCGGATCAGCTTATTGATCGTTTCGATCATATGTACCGGAATCCGAATGGTTCGCGCCTGGTCGGCGATCGCCCGGGTGATCGCCTGTCGGATCCACCAGGTCGCATAGGTACTAAACTTGTACCCTCTTCGATATTCGAATTTGTCCACGGCTTTCATCAGGCCGATGTTGCCTTCCTGGATCAGATCCAGAAACTGTAAGCCGCGATTGGTGTACTTTTTGGCAATGCTGACCACCAAACGGAGGTTGGCCTTGATCAGCTCGCTTTTCGCCATTTTCGCCTTGAGATGGCCGGCATCCACATCCGCGACAATCCGTTTCAGCGACCTGTTTTTCGCTTTGAGCTCCACCTCATTTTGGAGAATGGCCAGATTGTGCTGCCGGTATTCTGAATATATGGCTGACAATTCCACCCGTTTTAATGTGGAATAGGCTCTGACCCACTTGATGAACTTCTTCTCGGACGTGGCATGGATTCGCAACTCCGTCACCGGTACGCCGGCCTGTTCGGCGCAGGTGATTACCCGTTTGTTCATGGTGTCGAACCAGTGAATCTGCCCTCGAACCGCCCGCTCCAGTTTCTCCACGACACTGCTCTCCAGGCGCCAATCCTTCAAAAGATTGAATATTTTGAGGTTTCGCCTGGAAATGCATCGTCGAATCCGACGACTTTCATCGGCATCGGTTTTCCCATTGAAAAGTTTCTCCCGAAAATCCCGGTTCTCGGAATCGATCTCCCGGATTTGTCGTATGGTCGACAGGAAACTTTCTATTTGAAACACCTCGTCCACATAGGTGTCCCCCTCGTCCAGATCCCGGAGTACATGTTTGGGGCGAAGCGATCCATTTTCAATGATCTCGCCAAGACGTAGGATCGAGGCTACCGTATCTTGTGTCTCGAGCAGTGCCTTGAGCACCTCCTGCTCGCCGGATTCGATTTTCTTTGCGATTTCGACCTCTCCTTCACGACTCAGGAGGGTAACCAATCCCATTTCCCGTAAATACATCTTCACGGGATCGGTGACGGTGCCGAATTCCGATATGCCGCTGCTGTCGACGTGCTTGCCGGTCGCACGTTTTATGACAACCCGCTTGTTCTGTTTCTTTTTATCGTCCATTATTTCGATATTCAACTCACTGAAGATAACCAGCGTTTGATCCATTTCGTCGGAAGATATGACCTCTTCGGGGAGAACTTTATGGATGTCGTCGTATGTCAGGTAACCTTGTTTTTTACCCCTCGCGATTAGCGTCTTTAAATCTTTTTGACTAATGGCTGGTGTTGTCACGGTTTTTTTGCCGATTTTTTTCGACATACGAGATGGCCTCCTGTCTCAACCAAAGGATCGAACCGTCAGGTTTATACGTTCAACAGGCAGCGACCTATGCGCTGCCCAGTAGTTCCTGTCTCTGTTTTTGTTTTTGGACTGCCAGTTTGTATTTTTTTTCCAGTAATCGCTCGAGCCGCTCTTTATCCTGAGCTTTTTCAGCCTGTTTGATTTCTTCGAGAAGCACCCGTTCCTCACTCCTGGGGCTTCGCTCGAGAAATTCGTGTATCAATTTGAGACCATCCCGCGTGTTCCAGTCTTCAGTCTCGATGGACAATGCAGCGATAAGCGCTTCAGCGCCATCAACGGCATCGGCCACCGCGTCCGTCGGATCGGCATCACCGTGGTGATGAACCAACACCGATCCGAGCGCTTTCAACGTCTTGTTTTCGAAATGATCCAACACACCCTGCTGTATCACCTCGGGGATCAGCTTCGGGAACTGAATCATCATGGTAATGATCTTTCTCTCCAGCCGTGACCCCGGAGGCTCTGGGGGGCGGACCGTCTCCGCATCCATACCGCGGCGGCGGACGGTCGGACCGGCCGATTCCCGGCGACGAACCCTGTCGAGGACGGCCTCCTCGTTGACACCGAGACGCTCGGCCAGCATGTGAACGTAAAGGCTGAGTTTGACCTTATCCCCAACATTTCTGAGGACATCTGCCATTCTACTGATGATTTTTGATTTTCCGTGTATTGAAAGCCCGATATCACGAATTGCAGAGTCCATGAGAAACGTCACGGCATCCACAGCGTTTCCAGACGCATCTTCGAACGCTTCATCTCCATTTTTAAATAGGAATGTGTCCGGGTCATGTCCGTCTGGAAGGACTATAATTTGAGCATCCACATAACCTTTGTCAAACACGCTGACACTGCGTTCGGCGGCCTTCAGACCGGCGGCATCGGAGTCGAAAACGAGCTTGACGACACCGTTCTGTCCGATCAGACTGCGAAGAATTTTGACGTGCTCCGGCGTAAGGGCCGTTCCAAGGGTGGCCACGCAATTGGGGAATCCATGTTGAACCATCGCCAGAAGATCAAAATAACCCTCGACAATGTAGACAGCCTGCTGCTCCCGGCACGGGATTTTGGCGGAATGGAGGCCGTACAGCGATCGGCTCTTGCTGTAGACCGGCGTCTCCGGGGAGTTCAGGTATTTGGGCAGTGCGTCATCGAGAACCCGGCCGCCGAAGGCGATCACGTCATGATTGGCACTCAGGATCGGGAATATAATACGATTTCTAAAACGATCATAAAAGCCACCGCGATCTTTGCGCGCCAGGATCAATCCGGATTTTTCAACCAGCTGCAGCGGGGTCCCCTTCTTTTGAAAGTGATTCAGCAGTCGATCCCATCCCTCCGGTGCAAACCCGAGTCTAAAGGACTCGATGGTGGTTCCGGAAAAACCCCGGTGCGCTAAATACGCCGATCCTGTTGCACCGAACCGTGAATGATGAAGCAGCCAGCTGAAAAACTCCATGGCCTGCTCGTTGATGTCCAGCAAACGCTCTTTTTCACTTATGATCCGTTCCTGCTCGGGGGTCCGCCGGCGCTTCGGCAGATCAACCCCGTATCGTCCGGCCAGGAAGCGGACAGCTTCCGGGAAGGCATAGCCGTCATGCTTCATAAGATAGGTGATGGCGTTGCCGCCGGCACCGCATCCAAAACAGTAGAAGATCTGCTTCTCGCTGCTGACCGTAAAGGATGGCGTTTTCTCGGAGTGAAAGGGACACAGACCCACAAAGTTTCTTCCGGATTTTTTCAGCAGGACGGATTCAGAGACGACATCGACGATATCCATAGCGGATTTGAATTCTGCGATTTTATCATCGGGAATGAATGGCGCCAAAGAATGCCCCCAAAACAAACGCAGTGTGATACACGTCTGCACACAAGGGGTTGAATGGAAAGATTCGCCATCAACGACATGTTGTGCTTCGGGCTGTTTTGACCACGATTTTTCGCTGATTACGAATTAATTTTAGTTAAACAAGCATAATAATAGGTTATAGAATGACTGTCAAGGCATTTTCGCGTCCATTGCAGCGATCTGAATCGCCTGTGCAAGGTCCAGGGCGCCATCGTAGAGAGCCTTTCCCGTGATGACACCGACCACCCCGGCCGATTCAATCGTCAGGAGGCGGATGATGTCATCCATCGAGGAAACCCCGCCGGAGGCCACCACAGGTATGTCGATCGCTTCGGCCAATCGTCGTGTCTCCTCGATGTTGGGACCGGTCTGCATCCCGTCCCTGTGTATATCGGTGAAGTTTATGGCTGCGACACCACGGTCTTCAAATTGGCGTGCCAGGTCGACGGCGTTCACACCCGTTGTCTCTGTCCAACCCTCAATGGCCACCCGGCCTTCCCTGGCATCGATACCCACGACAATGCAATCCGGGAACTCACCGCAGGCCGTCATCACCAGATCCGAATTGCGGATGGCTTCAGTGCCGATGACAACCCGCTGAACACCCATCTCCAGGTACATCTGAATCGTCTTCAGATCCCGAAGCCCACCGCCAACCTGGAGATCGACGTGAACGCGGTCACGAATCGCCCGGATACTTTCAAGATTCCGGGGCTGTTTTTCCAGCGCACCGTCAAGATCCACAACATGTATCAGTGATGCGCCGGCGGCTTCCCACTTTTCGGCCATTGCAGCCGGGTCGTCGGAGAATACGGTTTCCGCATCCGGACGCCCCTGGAGAAGTCGGACGCATTTTCCGTTTCGGATATCCACGGCAGGGATAACGATCATCTTAGGACTCCTCGAAAAACTGTTTCAAATGAACCCCTCATCCTATTACAGCTTTTGACTACCATCATCGATGGAAATGGAAATGAGTCAAGGTGACGGAAATGACTCGAAAATCATTGACAGGGACGCATCGGTCATTTCCCCGGCGGTAATCCATCGCCCCTGTCTACGGATGAATTTGCCGATTTGAAACAGGTCTTCACTGAGTGCGGATTGGGTTTCGTCGGCATGGCCGTTCCATACAATCCGGCCCCTGTCGGTCAGAACCAGTTGCATGTCAAAGGCAACGGATGCCGGTGATCGGGCCGCAAGACGATTTCCCTGTCGCTCCCTGAATCGATAGATATGACTGACCATCACCGCGTCCACACCCAGACGTTGCCCCAAGCGAGCCAGCGACTGCCGATCGAGAAAACGGGATGGTCCTCCAGACAGTTCCTGTTCGTATACTACCCGCGTGCGTTCCGGTGGTAGGACATCGTAGCCGGGTATTTCTTCCAGCAAAGCGACCATACGCTCTGCCAGGAGTATCGGTGCCTCTTCGGTCACAGGGCCGGTGATGAACATCTTACCCGTCAGCGGGGACCGCACGCTGGTGTTTTCGCCATAGATGGTGGTCATATTTTTTACCGGGAGAACGGCCACACCAAGGGGTTGCGCCGCTTCGACGGCCCTGTTCGGCAGGGTTGTATCGCTTTTTTCGGAAACGGTGGTCTGGGCCGCGCAGGCGAATAGGGTGAAAATACCAATAACGGCGATCTTTCGAAACAGCGGCAAAGAAACAGAATGGGACCCCCCACAATTTTGCCGAGCGATGTGGTTCACGGTTAGAGAACGCCCTTGGTGGAGTGCACGGCGCCGATCCGCCCATCAAACCCCGAAGCCTGATCCAGGGCTCTGGCCGCAGCTTTGAACATCGATTCGATAATGTGGTGTTCATTTTCGCCGTACAGTACATTGATGTGCAGGTTCATGCCGCCCCGGGTGGCAAACGCCCGAAGGAATTCCTTGGCAAGGGGAATATTGAACCCGGAACCGACGGCAATATCCGGCGGCACACGGAACACAAAGTAGGGACGCTTTGACAGATCTGTCGTCACGGTCGTCAAGACCTCGTCCATGGGTGTCACTGCATGGCCATAACGCCGAATGCCATTGCGGGCGCCCAATGCCTCATTGAAGGCATCACCGAGCACCAGCCCGACATCTTCTGCCGTGTGGTGGAAGTCGACCTCCAGGTCCCCTTTTGCTCCAACGGTCAAATCGAAAAACCCGTGGACCGCGAAAAGCGTCAGCATGTGATCCAGGAAACCGATACCCGTTGAAATCGAGTTTTTTCCGGTGCCGTCGATATTCAGATCAAGCTGGATCTCGGTCTCGGCAGTCTTTCGTTGAATTGTTGCTTTACGGTCCATGATGGGTGATTCCTTTTTTTCCGGGATCTTTACCTGTGTGGTATCGACAAGAAGAGTAACGATAGTTACATTCGATCGCGAGAAAAGTCAATATAGACCGGAGGTTTACGCCAATAACCGTGTCGGAGACCGGGACGTTGGTCTGCACCGACACTTCCCGGAATGACTGCCGAAAGCCGGGTTGCAGAACCGGCATCGCCGGTATAGGGTTCCGGAGCGAGCGAACGTGGGTTCACCGGTATCCTGAAGCGCTTGATATTTCAGACCACCCAAGGGGCATGCCGGAGGCTGAACACCGGCCGTGACATGGCAAAACAGGAAAAGAGTGGAGATGAAGGGACTCGAACCCTCGACCTCGGCGTTGCGAACGCCGCGCTCTCCCAACTGAGCTACATCCCCACAAAAGTGCCGTTCTTATTATCAGATTGAAATGGCGCGGTCAACGAAGGAAGACAGTGATCATGAAAGTACAACTCAAAGATGCTTACAAAAAGTACACTCTGGACCAGGACAAAATCATGTCTCCCGAGGAAACGGTCGGCCATTTCCGGGAAAAGCTGGCTTCGGTGGATCTGGACATTTTAGAGGACGTCATCCGTATCGATAACGGCCGGCTGGATATCCCGGTCTACTTCAGTACCTGCGGCCGGGATGCACTTCAGATCATCGGCACCAAAAAACAGATGGGTAAGGGGGCAACCCCCCGACAAGCTGAAGCCAGCGCCGTAATGGAATTGGCTGAACGATTCAGCTTTTTCAGTTTTGCAAAGAATCCTGACAATTTCACAATGGGGACCTGGCGTGACATCGGCCCTGAAGCCATCCCGTTCGATCTCATTGCAGCCTCGGTCCATGAAGATCCCGATGCAGCAGGCCCGTCCCGCGAGATCTTTCAGGATCTACCGATGCAATGGGCCCGCGGGTACAATCTCACCCGTGAAAGAGACGTGCGCGTTCCCTTTGATTGGTTTTTTGCCATCAATGAATTCAACGGACCGTCTGCCGGCAATTGTCCGGAAGAAGCACTGTCCCAGGGGATCTGCGAGATCGTTGAGCGTCATGTGTCGTCCCTTGTCAGCCGAAATCGAAAGGTTGTCCCGCAGATCGACCCGACTTCGGTGACCGACCCGGTCGTGAGTGGGATGATTGGAAAATACCGGCACGCCGGGATCGAGTTGATACTATCGGATTTCACTCTGGGCATGGGTATCCCATCGGTCGGCGCCCTCGCCTACGACCCGTCCACATTTCCCTCGAAAAGCGAAATCGTCTGGACAGCCGGTACAACGCCGTCTCCCCTGAAAGCCCTGAGTCGGGCGATGACGGAAGTGGCACAACTGGGAGGAGATTTCAATACCAGTGCCAACTATGTCGCCAGTGGTCTCCCCAAGTTCACCGATCTCAGAGAGGCCGATTTTGTCATCCGCCCCACATCCCTTTTCGCGGTAACGGACCTGCCGGATATCTCCGACGATAACATCCGGGTGGAGGTAAACAATCTGATCAATGCCCTTGCCGACCGGGGAATGGAGGTTATCGTACTGGATACGACCCATCCGCAACTGCAGATTCCGGCGTTTTACACCATCGTTCCGGGTGCGCACTTCAGGGAACGGGCCGAAGGGACCAGCGTCGCCATGTTCACGGCAAAACTGGCAGTGGAAAATCTGCCAACGGAGCAAGCGCTCCGGGAGCTGGAGCGGATCGATTCGACTATTCCCGGCAAATACTACATCAAATTTTATCAGGCCATGTGCCGAATGGCCACCGGCGAGCTGTCCACAGCATTGGATCTTTTGACTCAATCCCTGGATTTAGATCCTAAGGCAGAAGATATTCCGAGTATCTACTCCTATATGGGGGTATGTTTGAAAGATATGGGACGATTCCGGGACGCGTTGGAAGCATTGTCAAAGGGGTTAACCTACGACCCGGACCGGACGGATATTTACAACATCATGGGATTTTGTCACTTCAAACTCAAGGAACATACGGACGCCATCGCCTGTTTCCGGAAAGTATTAAAGCGGAATCCGAGTTCTGCAATCGACTATGCCAATATCGCCTCCAACTACAGAGATATGGGGGAGACCCAGAAGGCCATCGACCACTATGAAATGGCTCTCGCCTTGGATCCGGGAATCGAGTTTGCAAGAGACAACCTGAATCAACTGACACAGAATCCCCGGAAAGATTCCTGAAACCACGGATCTCCCGGGCAACGGATTATCACCGAATGAAAGAACTAGACGATCTGCTTATTGTGGGGGTCCGTGCATCCCTGGCCGCCGGTGAGGCGATACTTGGCGTTTATGAATCCGATTTTCAGGTAGACATTAAAGAAGACGGGTCCCCACTGACCCTGGCAGATCAACGCGCCCACGCGATTATCGATTCGGCACTGGAACCCACGGGGCTGCCGATTCTCAGCGAGGAGGGAAAGGACGTCCCCTACGAGCAGCGAAAAGCCTGGGAAGTGTTCTGGCTGGTGGATCCATTGGACGGCACGAAAGAGTTCATCCATCGGCGGGGAGAATTTACCGTCAACATAGCACTCATCGAAAACGGACGGCCGACATTGGGTGTGATTTATGTACCGACCGGGAACCGGCTCTATTTCGGTCACATCGAATCCGGTGCATATCGCACTCGAGGCGATTCCGCCGCGCTGGCGATTGCCTCTGCCGAATCATCGGAGAAGTCCATGTCCGCCCTGCTCAAAAACTCGGAGCGTCTGCCGATCGCCACAACGGATTCGCCGGTGCTCCACATCATCGGAAGCCGCTCCCACGCAACCGAGCACATGGAGCGCTTTCTGGAAGAAAAACGCCGGAAAGGCCGGGCGGTCCAGTTTGTTTCGGCGGGCAGCTCACTCAAATTTTGCCGGGTGGCTGAAGGAACGGCAGACGTTTACCCCCGGTTCGGTCCCACGATGGAGTGGGATACGGCAGCCGGGCAGGCCGTTGCGGAATGCGCCGGCGCCGATGTCATCGAGCACCCGGCCGGAACCCCGCTTTCCTATAACAAGCCGGACCTGCATAATCCCTGGTTTATGGTGCGCCGAAAGACACGCCAATAAGGTTTGCCGGTTGGCCCGTGGGCCGGTTAGCCGGTTTGCCGGTTTGGCCGGTGAGCGGCTCGCCCAGGCTCACCCCTTGACGGTTGTGATTTGCCGCCTGCAGGAGGCGTCATTAGTCCCTCTCTGCAGGACGTTATTTATCGTTTTTCGATTTTATGGAACCAAAATCCGCAATTCAAAATCAAGGATCCCTGTCTCTTGGATCTTGCATCCTGAATCCTGCCTGACCGGCCCACGGACCGACGGGCAAACGGGCCAACCGGCCAAACCGGCAAACCCCAGCGGGCAGCCTTTCCATGCTGCTTAAACCATAGTGAAGATGCCGATGCAGACTGTGGTATGCCACATTTAGTTCGGCTCCCGCTGGAGTATCTCTTCCGCCAGCATCACGTAGTCGAGGGCACCGAAACTGCTGCGACGGTAATAGACAACCGGCCTGCCGACATCGGCGCTGTCGGCGATGGTTGTATTGGCGCGGATCACCGTGTCGAGTAGCTGCGGCCCATAAACATCATGGGCTTTGAGCTGCTCCAGGATGCGATGGCCAACCCGGGTGCGCTGATCGAACATGGTGGGGACGATGCCGGTGATCCTCAATCCCGGATTGATCTCCTGCCGTATCGCGCCGATGGTGTCCAGCAACTCATCCAGGGCTCCGAAGGCATACGGGTGGGTCTGGCATGGAATCAGGATTTCCGTTGCATAGGCCAGCACGTTGACCGTCAGAAGGGAAAGGCTCGGCGGCGTATCCAGGATAATAAACGGGTACTGTCCGTCCAGCCCGGCCATGGCTTCACGAAGTCGGTTTTTCCTGCCCGGTACATCCACCAGTTCGACTTCTGCTCCGGCAAGATCCACATGGGATGGGATAACGTCAAGGCCCTCCCATTGGCTTGGCACGACTGTCTCGGAAACGGGTTGCCTGTCCAAAAGAACATTGTATACCGTCGGCGCTCCCGGATCGAGTTCAATCCCGATCCCCTTCGTCGCATTGAACTGCGGGTCCATGTCGACAACCAGCACGTTGAAGCCCTTCTGCTGCAGGGCAGCCGCCAGATTGATGACCGTGACGGTTTTCCCAACGCCCCCCTTCTCATTGGCCACTGCGATAATGCGAATTTTGTTTGCTGTCATGCTCCATTCCTCCTGTCGGTCCGGTCAGATGGTATGCTTTCGTTTTACGTTGGGTCGATTTGGGCGCGCAGGTTCGTTAATGCTGCGGTAATATCGGCAACCTGTTTTTCGAGATCACCCAGCGTGTCCAGGGCATGCTGCTTTTCACTCTGTTCCGTGTGAACGAGTTTTACCATGGAGGATGAATCTGTGGCATACGCTTGAAAGCGGTCGGTCAGCGCCTCCTGCAGATGGCCGGATGTTGCATCGATGAGTTTGAGAAGGAACTGAAATTTGATGTTTTCCTTGTAGTCCTTGAAATGGAATAGAATGGACCGTTCGGTTTCCCGTTTGATCCGCTGGAAACCGTCCCGCAGGGCCAACAGGGCTTCTTCACGTTCGTTTCGAAGCGGTTTCTTGAATATTTTCTTGACCACTTTGACAACCTTGTAAATGCCCAGCCGCATCACGGCTTCGGTCCGGATCTTTGCGCTGTAGTGCATTTGAGTCCCTGCCGGCGACAGCGCCAGGCTCGCCAGGTTGCGGATCGTCTCCATGTCCGGCAGGGTGACCGTTTGTTGCTCCCTCGCAGAAAGGGAGATCCCCACGCCGCCCATGGACTGATCGTGTTCCAGCAAAGCGTCGCGGATCATGGCATCATAGGGTTCGGCAACGGTTTCGAGAGAGCTCTTGATCTTTTCTTCTTCCTCTCGGACGAAGCGGATCACTTCCGGATTGACGGATTCCGCCAGATACGTGTTGAGCGCCTGCCGGAATTCCTGAAAGACCAGATACATGGTGCTGGAGAAGCCGGCGTTGGACACATTCTCCTCATAGTCTCCGAAGTTCAGCCGGTAGCCGTGAATAAAATCCTGTATACTTCCGACAATCGCCGTACTGCGTGGATCGAAGAACCTGTCGACATCGGACTTTACCGTTTTTTGCACTTTCTGAACGGTCCCCTGCAACGTGCTGTTTATCATGGACCGGATCTGGTTCATACGTTCCTTGTGTCGGTTTATTTTGTCGATGACGTCGGCAGCCCCTGTGGCGTCTCGCCCCAGAATATCGCTGTTGACCCGGATCCAGTCTGCGAGGCCGGCAACAATCACGGCAATCCGCTCCACATTGTTCGTGAGTAACAGGGATAGGCGCTCCTCACTCAGCTTGTGTTGAAACGCCTCCAGGAAGCGTTCCGATCCGTCATCGGAAAAAGCCACCAAGGATTTGTCGTTTTCCCATTGATCCAACCGCTGGTGATCCTTTTCAATAAGATCGCTCCGGCGCTCCCTGAACAGATTGAACAGAGCGGACAGAGTGTATACTTCCGGACCGGATTTTATGAGAGTGATCTCTTCCGTAATTTTGCCGACCAGCGTCTTAAGATCCTCCAGAGAGTCGTGATCGCTGAAATCAGCATTCACGACAAAGAGAATATTGTGAAGAATCCCCATCTTCTTGATAATGTTGAGCAGTTTGATATCCGCCTGCCGCAGCCCGGTACGACTGCTGATAACATAGACAATCAGATGGGTCATCAGCAGGTAATCCTGAATCATGGAGAGGTGAATCGGATTGGAGGAATCGCCGCCCTGGCAATCGGCAATTTCAATATTTCTGTCCAGATCGATCCCCGCGATATCCAGTTCGATGTCCTTCATGTAAACGGATCGGAAATCGTTTGCCACAAATTGTCGATGTTCATGAAACCGGCCCCCGGCGATTTCAAATGTGATCGATTCCGGTCCGATCAGATCCTTCATTTCATCGTAGCCCCGGACATAGCTCGATAGAAGCACGCTGTTGGCATCCCGGGAATCACTGGTGATCAGGTGATCGGTCGTAAGCTGTGCGAGAGCGTCGGCAAGACCGGTTCGATCCTTTTCGCGCCGGATATCAAAGTCCCGGTTTTCGGAGCGCCAGGATAAATTCGGGAACAGGGCAGTTGCCAGATCGATCTCGCTGTTCACGTCATCCCAGGATTTCAAAAAGAGTTTGGCTTTAGTACGCCGGCCGCTCCGGACACGCGTCACGATGGATGTAATGACGCCGGCGCCCCGCTTTAGAAGGTCACCTTTCAGCAGAGAATTGATGAAGGTGCTCTTTCCGGATTTAATGGCACCGACCACTGCAACCCGGAACACCTCCTCTTCGAGCTGACGCTGAATTCTTCCGCACGTGGCTTCCCAGTCTTCGAATACTCGGGGGTCCAACTCCGGCATGGATGTTAACCGGGCGAACACCTCCTCCAGACTACGGGTGATTTCCTGCAGGTTCTTTTTCAGATCCCTGAAACGGTCCATGATGTGGCGCGCGGGGCCTCCGGTGTGTTAGAGTGTGGCCGGAACAGCCGAGAAGGCATGCGTTTAACTGTGGCCGACGTCCGGTCGGTAGTAAAACCCGCTAAGCAGAAATGACTTGCGCCGCTTCTTACACTGCTTTTGCCGGATTGTCAAAATGAATCCGGAGCGCTGGGTCGGTATCCGCAGGGTATCGTCCGATAATGAGCGCCCATGAACCCTGAGCTCAATTTCATAAAGGGCATGGATTGAACGAGACCGGAAACAGGCCCGCTGCAGAAGGATTTGATTGTATCCCGGCGTCACAGCGGCAAGAACACACATCATATGTTTTAAAATCTGTCGTTTTGTGCTAATGTGCGATGCAGTCCACAATCAACGGCGGTCCATGCCATCGCCATATCCGTATCGACCCGACAGAGGAAACGTCATATTTATGTCTGAGAAGCATCCTGAATGCCCTTTGTACAACCCGTTGAATTGCAAAGAGTACTACAATCCCAAGCTTTGCGCCTTTGTGCGTAAGGACAAGGAATGTTTAAAAAAGAAAAAGCCGAAGCCCCGGGCTAAAACAAAGAGCAAGTAACCATCCCACCGATTGGAATGCCCCCAGCGACGGCGGATGCAACCCGCGCAGACGTTTTCCCGTTGAATCCCAAAATCGGGTTTCAGGGCCCTTCCCGGGTTCGAGAGCAAGGCGGCAATTGCGTATTGAACCCAAATCGGGTTTCAGGGCTCTTCTCGGGTTCGATAGCAAGGCGGCAAGACAGCCATAAAGCGGAGCGTACACGTTAGTACGTGAGCATTTATGGGTGGCTTGCAACGACGCTATCGGATCCGAGAAGAGCCCTGAAACCCGATTTAGGCGTGGCCGGCCGTGCCGGATAACAGCCCCGGATCGACCCCCAGCCCCTGGAGTGCCGCTTCCCAGCGTTGATCCGCCGGTGTCTGGAAGATGATTTCGTCGATCGCCGGGCTGGTCAACCAGGCATTCTGTTTGATTTCCGCTTCCAGTTGACCCTCCCCCCAACCCGCGCACCCCAGCATCAGGAGATACGCCGCGGGTCCGACACCCATGGCAATGGTTTCCAGAATATCGATCGTGTTGCTCATTCCCAGTGAAGCAGTCACCTGAAGGCATCCTTCCCAGTGAAACGGTGAACCGTGTAGCACGAAGACCTCTCCGATATGCACCGGACCGCCAATAAAGACCGGAGTCTTTTCGGCATGTATCGGGGCAGTGATTTTCAGTTCGTTGAATATAACATCGGCGGTAAGCGATTGATGGACCCTGTTGATAACGAGACCCAACGCGCCATCTGCCGTATGTTCGGATATGCAGGTGACTGTCTGAAAAAAATTGGGGTCCAAAAGACCCGGCATCGCCATCAGAAAATGGCCTTTTAAAGATTCGGATTGGATCGTTTCCATCTCACCTCCGGGCATGATGTTAAATAACGTTCCGATGTCGAGAAAGTATCGCCCGGTATCGATAGTTGTCAAGGAAGCTCTCATGTCATGTCCGTTCCGGGACACCGGCGAGAACGACATTTAAATTCGCGAGGTGAATTTATTTTGACACATCCTCGGATTACCGCCTATGAATGAAATCGCTCCGGGCTTTTATCAAACGCGGCAACACCGCTCATCGGGCCAAGGGGTTATCCGCATTTATGGCGGCGGGCGAATAGATCTATGCGAGCAGCACGTGGCAGGGTATAATGAAGTCTCATCGGGACATCACATGCCAGGACCGGGGTGAATAAGGCCATTGCCCGCTCATTCCGAAACCCGGAACGGTTGGGAATGCATGTTTATGGCCTTTCGGCAGATTTGCTATTCCGTCAGGATCGGCACTTGGCATCTTAGGATCGAACGGGGGTACCATGGTCACCAGAAGTTCGACGCGTCGCAATATGCGATCAGATGGTGAACACATTTTTCTGGCCGGTGTTGCGGCAGTCCGGGCCGACGCGGCGGTGTTCGAACACTGTCGAAGAAAAGCGGATCGACTCTATGTCGGTGATGACGGTTTTGATGTGAACCGGTTCCGCCGTATTTTTGTTGTCGGTGCGGGAAAAGCATCGGCTGCCATGGCCCGTGCGCTGGAACACATTTTACCGACCGAAATTTCAGGCGGCGTTGTGTCGGTCAAATACGAACATACCGCCGTATTGAAGACTGTCCGCCAGGTGGAGGCGGGCCATCCGGTGCCCGACGCCCACGGTGAAAAAGCCGCGCAGTCCATCATCGAGCTGGTGCAACAGGCAGAGGCATCGGACCTGGTGCTCTGCCTGATTTCAGGGGGTGGATCGGCACTGCTGCCCCTGCCGGCGCCGGGTATCACGTTGGCAGACAAACAGGAGATGATTCGACAACTGCTCGCCTGTGGCGCGACCATCCACGAGATCAACACCCTTCGTAAACACACATCCGCCATAAAAGGCGGACGACTGGCGGAAGCGGCATATCCGGCCACGCTGATATCCCTGATCCTCTCGGACGTCATCGGGGATGATCTGGATGTGATCGCCTCCGGACCGACGGTCCCGGACACGAGCACCTTCCAGGATGCTCTGGCCATCGTCCATACCTATCGCCTTGACGAAAAGCTGCCCAAGCCGATCCTGGAGCATCTGGAGGCCGGCCATGACGGTCACCTTCCTGAAACACCAAAGACCGGCCATCACGCATTTGAACGGACCGTAAACCTGATCATCGGCAGTAATATGCAGGCGATCCGGGCTGCCGAACAAGAGGCCCGCAATAGGGGCTACCACTGTCTAATTCTCTCATCCCTGGTCGAGGGCGAAACACGCGAGGCCGCTCGATTTCACGGCGCCATTGCCAGGGAAATTCTAAACAGCGGGCACCCGATACCGAAACCCGCCTGCCTGATTTCCGGAGGAGAGACAACGGTTACCCTCAAAGGAAACGGTATCGGCGGACGAAACCTGGAGTTCGCCCTGGCGGCCGCCATCGACATTGCCGAGCACGATGGCATTGTGATCCTCTCCGGGGGAACGGACGGCACGGACGGTCCGACGCCGGCGGCGGGGGCCACTGTAGACCACAACACGGTCAAAAAGGCGGCGGCCGTCGGACTGGACGCCCGGGAATTTCTGGAACGCAACAACAGCTACCCGTTTTTTGAACAGCTGGGCGATCTTATCATCACCGGTCCAACCGATACCAATGTGATGGACCTGCGGATCGTGCTGGTCCGCTAGCCCGAACATGGCATATCACTGCCCGGCCTGCCGGGGGTCCGGCACATGGTATCGTACTTGAGAAGGAACATCGGATGAAAGCGGTTGTCCAGCGGGTCACGGAAAGCTCGGTATGCGTTGGTGACAAAAGGGTCGGCCACATCGGGCCGGGGCTGGTTGTCCTGCTCGGTGTCGGGCAGGATGACGGGCCTGCCGATGCCGACTGGCTGGCCGATAAAATCTGCCATCTGCGGATATTCGAGGATGAAGCGGGCAAGATGAACCGGTCCCTGCTGGATTCCGGCGGGGAAATGCTCATCGTGTCCCAGTTCACCCTTTACGGGGATTGCCGAAAAGGTCGCCGTCCATCATTTACCCGGGCCGGTGATCCGGATACCGCCAGGGAACTCTACGAATATTTTGTCCGGAAGGTTCGAGCCTATCGCATCCGAACACAAACAGGCCGATTTCGTGCCGAGATGGCGGTACACATCGTCAACCACGGCCCGGTAACGCTGATCCTGGAGACACCATGACCCTCATGTCGCACCGGATTTTCCGATGTCACCAGCTCCCCCGGTTAAACGTCCGCGCCGTCCATGGGCGTTACCGGGTTCACCGGCACGCCGTATGGATATGCTGGCTGCTGGTCACGGTAGGTACGATCGTCGGGGCTGCCTCGCCGGGCCATGCATGGAACCCGACCGTTGGAGAAAGACTGTCCGGACTGATTGGTGAGAAAGATTCCGTAGCGGTAATGGATGATAGGGATCAGCTGCTGTACGCAAAACACATCGACCAATCCAGAATTCCCGCCTCGACATTAAAATTGCTGACCAGTTTGGTAGCCATCCACACGCTTGGTCCGGAGTACCGATTTCGCACCGATTTCTACGGGGGCGGCGATCATGCCCTGAAAGTGAAAGGATATGGCGATCCATTGCTGATCTCGGAAGTGCTATCGGAGATTGCTGGTCAGTTGGCGGATCGTCTTTCAGAACCCGTGGCGGATCTGATCCTCGACGATTCCTATTTTCAGAAACCGTTGATCATACCCGGCGTAAACGATTCCCTGAATCCGTATGACGCTCCCAGTGGAGCGCTGTGCGCGAACTTCAATACCGTCTATTATCAACGCCAAAACGGGGTCTATGTGAGCGCCGAGCCGCAGACCCCGCTGCTCCCGGTGGTCATGGACCGGATCCATCGAACCGGGCTGGATCACGGCCGGATCGTACTGAGCCATAACAAACAGGAGCTTCTGTTGTATGCTGGTCAGCTGCTGGCCTATTTTTTGTCGGAGAAAGACCTTCCGGTTCAAGGGGATATTCGACCCGGTCGGGTCGATCCGGCCACAGACCGGCTCATTCTGGCGCATCGATCGCCGTTCACCCTCGTCCAGGTGATCGAAAAGATGCTCGAGTTTTCCAATAACTACGTGGCCAACCAGCTGCTGATCGCCGCCGGCGCTCGCGCCTATGGCCCTCCTGGGACATTGGACAAAGGGGTTCGACTTCTGAAGGACTACTTGGAACAACAGATGGGCATGCAGGGCGCCGTTTTTGAGGAAGGCTCCGGCATTTCTCGGAAAAATCGCCTAACCGCACGTGTCATGCTGCTCATTCTGGATCGATTCACTCCATATCGGCATCTTCTGCAACAAGACGGACCGGTCTGGTTCAAAACAGGGACACTCCATGGCATCCGTACACGGGCAGGCTACATTGAGGGGGGCGGAGACGACGTCTACCGGTTCGTAGTGCTGCTGAATTCCAATCGCCATTCCGCCGCACGCATCGTGTCGATCATTCAGAAAGGATTGGAAGAGGAGTAAGAAGGAATCCACTCAAGCAATGGGGTATGCAGGAGAGAGTGTCTAAGTTGCCTGAACCTGAATATTATCCCGTCACTTGATTTTAGGCATTTAAGGCACTTTAGGCATTTTTGGCATTTTTGGCATTTATCATAGCGTTATTCACTAGTAATGTGCGCGTAGGCGCTGTGATTATGGATCGATTCGAAATTCTCGGCGCTCACGGAAAACCACGTAATGTTGCTATCCGAGTTCAGCACCTGGGCCACGTCCCGGACAATATCTTCAACGAATTTTGCGTTGGCATACCCCTTCTCCGTCACCCGCTTTTCATCGACCCGTTTCAGAACCGAGTAAACATCGCAGGAAGCGCAGGATTCCACGAGCTCAATTAAATCCTCGAGCCAGACGAACCGCTTGAAACGCACGGCCAGCCGGACTTCTCCCCGCTGATTGTGGGCACCGGCGTCGCTGATTTCCTTCGAGCAAGGGCAAACGGAAGTGATGGGCACCAGGACCTCCGAGACCAAATCGACGCGTCCCGTGGGATCACTGTAACCGATCAGGCTGCAGGTATAGTCCATCAATCCCGGCACCTCGCTGATGGGTGCGGCCTTCTCGATAAAGTAAGGGAAGGTGACTTCGATGTGAGCCGACCGGGCGTTCAGTTGAACTTTCATCTCCTCCAGGATGGTGGAGAAATTCTCGAGGGATATTTCCGGACGGAAAAGATGAAGAAGTTCGATAAAGCGGCTCATATGGGTCCCCCGGTTTTTGTGGGGAAGATCCACAAACATGTCGATATTCGCTACGGTGGGCTGGACACGGTTTCGGCGATCCAGTACGGTGATGGGATATCGGATGTTTTTAATGCCCACTTTGTCGATGCGAATGTTGCGGTTATCCTCTTCGTTCTGGACATCCCGCATATTCCCATGATCTGGACGGTGTTCGTTGGGGGTGAACATGCTGCAACGGTCTCCGTGAAGCTGTCGTGAAATTACCGAACATGTCCTGCAAACGTCATCATGTCAGGTATCGGGCGTATCCACATCGATCCAGCTCATAACAGATACTCCGGATTGACATGGTGCAGGGCCCGGAAGATATTTCCCTTGATGTTACGGTTGCTCCGATAGAGCTGCTGGAGCATTTTCTTTATAAAACGTCGCCGGGAGTTGCGGGCCGATGGACACGGGTTCTCAAATATCGGATAACCCTGCTCGTCCGCCCACTTCCGGATGAGCGTCTCATCGGTGTAGGCTAATGGCCGGATCACGGTGAAGCGTCCGTTGAAGAACGGCTGCATCGGGTGCATGGTGCTCACCTCACCGGCATAGCACATGTTCAGAAACAGGGTTTCGATGATGTCATCTTTGTGATGCCCCAGCGCCAGCTTGGTGCACCCCAGTTCGTCGGCAATTTCAAAGAGTCGCTTCCGCCGCAGACGCGAGCATAGAAAGCATGGGTTTTCACGATTGTCAGGGCTGTGGCCGCGAAGCCCGTAATCGGTGATCTCGACACGCAGCGAATAACCCATTTTTTGGACAACCGCGGCGATGTCATTCCCCGGCCCGGGAGCGAACCCAGGGTCGATGTAAACCGGGAATAACCGGTACTGAATCGGGATGCGTCCCAGGCGTTCGGACAGCAGCCACAGGAGGGTCAGGCTGTCCTTGCCGCCCGACACGCCCACAACAACCCGGTCGCCATCTTCGAGCATCCCGTACCGGTGGAGCGCTTTGCCAGCGGCGCGATTGAGGGCTTTGTAGGTATGATCTTTCCTGGGCAATTGGAAATCACCCGGCATTCACGCAATAGGGGTGGTTCATTGCAGGTCGAAACCCATACACCCGGTCGATCAACGGCGTAAATTGGATCATTCCGCTATTCCGCAGCATCTTCTTCTTTTTTGATAACGGTGACCTTTCCGGCCGCAACTTCTCGAAGCGCTACGACAATGTCCTCATTCTTGGGTGAGCTAACCAGGTATTCCGATCCTTCACGAATCCGGCGTACACGCTTGGCAGCCATGTGAACGAGCAGGAAACGGTTCCGTGTTCGCTTCAGGCAGTCCTCTATAGTGATTCTGGCCACAGATCAACCTCCTTATAATATCGTGCGACGATGTTATGAAACGCGACGATGTCGCTGTTGGGGCGAAACGCTGATGCGCCTTCAACGCGGCGGCATTATCCGCTGCTATTGTGGCGAATACGGTTTATCCCTGCAGCAAGCCGCAGAGCATTGCGAAATTTCTTGAATCGGTCCAGCGCCGGAAGCGCCGCACGTTCGCCTGACAAAAGATTTTCATCTAACCGGATGTTGTCCCGTTCCGCACCGTTGAGCGGGATCTCCGCTTCGCCACAGCGAGCAACAGGGATTAATAAATTTCCACGCAGCCGGACCCGGAAAACTATAAAATGTCCACAAGCTCAAAAGCCCGCGGCCCCCCGGGGGTGATGACCCTGATTTCATCCCCCGTTTTCTTTCCGACAAGGGATTTCCCCAGGGGTGATGAAACGGAGATGCGGCCTTTGTTAATATCGGACTCGTCCGGTCCCACCAGCTGGTATTCCAGTTCCTCACCGGTGTCGATGTTTTCGATGAGAACCCGACTCCCGAAAACGGCACGATCTTTCGGCAGGTAGTCCGGATCGATGATTTCCGCCGAAGCGATCTTGTATTCGAGTTCGCTCAACCGTCCTTCAATAAACGCCTGCCGCTCTTTTGCGGCTTCAAATTCCGCATTTTCGGACAGATCACCGTGGGCCCTGGCCTCTTCGATGGCCTTGATATTCCGGGGCCGCTCCACGCTTTTTAAACGGCGCAACTCCTCTTTGAGGGCTTCCAAGCCTTCCTTGGTGATGGGTGTCCGTTCCAAAGTTCTGTCTCCTTATGCAAATTCGGGGGATGCCCGTCTATCGCTCAGTGGTCTCTGATTTGGAAATGTAGTCCGCGACAAGGTCACCCACCTCCGAGGTGGAAAATCCCATTTGGCCGGCGCCGACACCTTTTAAATCATCCCGGAGGACTGTTATGATACCATTTTCCACCCGGCCGGCGGCGGCGCTTTCGCCCAGGGTCTCCAGCATCAGCTGCGCTGAAGAGATGGCAGCCAGGGGATTGATGACCCCCTTACCGGTGTATTTGGGCGCCGATCCACCGATGGGCTCGAACATGGACACCCCTTCCGGGTTCAGGTTACCGCCGGCAGCGATTCCCATGCCGCCCTGAATCATGGCGGCCAGATCGGTAATGATGTCCCCGAACATATTGTCCGTGACAATGACATCGAACCATTCCGGGTTCTTCACCATCCACATGCAGATGGCATCGACGTGGGCATAATCGGTCTCGATATCCGGGTATTCCCGGGCAACCTCATGGAAAGTCCGCTCCCACAGGTCGAACGCGAAGGTGAGCACGTTGGTCTTTCCGCAGAGGGTCAGCTTGCGTCCCTTATTCCTGCGCCGGCAGTATTCAAATGCATATCGGATGCAGCGTTCGACACCTTTCCTGGTGTTGATCGACTCCTGCACGGCGACTTCATCCGGCGTCCCCAGTTTCAGGATCCCGCCGGCACCGGCATACAGACCTTCTGTGTTTTCCCGCACAACCACAAAATCGATGTCCTCCGGCGTTTTATCCTTCAGCGGGGTATCCACCCCCTCATAGAGCTTGACGGGGCGCAGATTGACATATTGGTCCAGATGAAAGCGCATATTCAGGAGGATGCCCTTTTCGAGAATACCGGGCTGGACATCCGGATGGCCGATGGCTCCCAAATAGATGGCGTCATAGGTTCCCAGTTCCGCCAGGTCGGCCTCTGAAAGTACCACGCCGGTGGCCTTATAGTGGTCTCCACCAAAGGGGAAATAGGTAAAATCAAATCGACAGCCACAGGCCGTGGCGACGGTATTCAACACCTTGATACCCTCAGCGGTGACTTCAGGCCCGGTGCCATCTCCCGGGATGACGGCGATGTTGTAAGAGGCTTCTGTTGTCAATGGTTTTCAACTCCTTTTTAAACGGTGTCTATTTGTCGTCGTTGGGCGCGGCCTCGATGATGCCCCATCCATGGGGCAAGATCGGTTTTACGTTTCCGGATGTTCCGGGTTCGACAGATAGGCGACGATGGACGAACCCGCGGTCACCGTTTCGCCCTTGCTCACAGTGGGCTTTGAATCCGCCGGCAGATAGAGATCCACCCGGGATCCAAAACAGATGATGCCGAATCGTTGACCCCGCCGGAGCACGTCGTCCTGCTGGACCCGGCAGATGATTCGCCGGGCCACGAGGCCGGCCACCTGAACGAGCCCAAGGGCGCGGCCGTCATCCATTTCGATTTCCAATGCATTGCGTTCATTGTCGTCCGAGGCCTTGTCTAGGCTGGCAGCCACAAATTTTCCGGGATGATATGCCACCCGGGCCACGCGACCGGTCACCGGCATGCGGTTGACGTGGACGTTAAACACAGACATGAAAGTGCTGATCTTGATAAAATTGCCGTCTTCAAAAGGATTTCGATCCACCGGGGAGATGGCAATCACTTTACCGTCTGCAGGGGCTATCACCGCCAACGCGTTTTGAGGTACCACCCGATCCGGGTCCCGGAAAAAGTAGCAGAGAAATAGAGACACCAAAAGCCCTGCCAACGCGGGAAGGGCCATTTCCAGCAATGCGAATATGGCGGTGACAAAGGCGCTTGCACCGATTAGGGGAATGCCCTCCGGGGCAATGGGAACCGCTGTTTTCCGGGGGGGTTCCGGCCAATTGTAATCGGTCATGGTTTTCGGGCCCGATGCTAAAATCGTAAAACGATGTTATGAAACGCCACGATGTCGCGGAAAGCTCTACAGGTTTACCCGCCTATGGCGGCGCCGGAGGCGACCAGGGTTCATCCGCTATGATTGTGGCGGGTTAACATTTTCATCCCTGCGTAAAACTGCCGCGGTTTCCGAATTTTGGTTACCCGTTCCGTTTAGTTAGAGTAGGCGACGACGGCTCTGCCGACCTGGTACTTAAAACTGCTGCTCATAGTAAATAATCCGGAGCAAGTCAATATATACTATTTCATCGTCCTTTCCCGGGCCAGCTCCGCATCCGATTTACGGATATAGAAGGGCGCCATGGTGTCGACAGGGTCGCTTTCTCCCCGTTCCAGACGGAATGCAGCCAGGCGCGTCACCGAGGAAACCCGGATCCGATTCCACTCCGGCGGCGCCAGGGTTGCATTTTCCCGGTGTCGACGGCGGATCACATCTTCATAGAGGATAACCCCGTCGCCCACAAAAAGGGTGCGCGCATTGCTTTTAGGGATCGTTTCAGGCGGACCGACACGGGGCACGGTATCCTCCACCAGACGCCCTTGTTCGACCCGATAGACCGCATAGTAGACTTCGTTTTTGCGCGCATCGATCACGGCACAAATGCGCTCTGCCACATCACCGACCACTTGTTGGGCCAGCGCTTCGAGGCTGGAAATGCCCGCCAACGGCTTTCCCGAGGCATAGGCGAGCCCCTTTACCGTGCTGATTCCGATACGAAGACCGGTGAAACTTCCCGGTCCCCGGGTCACGGCAAACCCGTCGATCTCATCCAATGCCAGGTCTGCGGCCGCCAGCGCCCTGGAGATGGTATCAACCAGATGTCGTGAATGGGTTTGCCCGGATGTCAGGCAGAGTTCACAAATCGGATGGCCGCCATCCGACACGCAGACGCCGCAGATGCGGCTCGATGTGTCCACCGCCAGGATTTTCATCTCTTGGTCCTGCGGCGTTTTTTCGGATCTTTTTCCAGCGCCACCGGAAGTACTTCATCCATGTGTTGAACCGGGATGAAGCGAATGCGGCGACGGACGTGACCCGGTATTTCAGAGAGATCCTTCCGGTTTTTCTCGGGTATAATAATGGTCCGGATCCCGGCCCTGAGAGCCCCCAGCGCTTTTTCCTTCAGTCCGCCGATGGGGAGCACCCGACCCCTGAGGGTGATTTCACCGGTCATGGCGACATCCTTGTGAATGCGGATCTGGGTAAGACTTGAAATCAATGCCGTGACCATTGCGATGCCGGCCGAGGGACCGTCTTTTGGAATCGCGCCGGCGGGTACATGGATGTGCACATCCTGGTTGTCGAGGAGATTTTCCTTGATTTTGAAGACGCCCAGCTGAGCCTTGGCATAGCTGACCGCCGCCCGGACGGATTCCTGCATGACTTCGCCCACCTGTCCGGTGATGATCAGTTCTCCCTTCCCGCCGATGAGTGTCGCCTCCACGTAAAGGACCTCACCGCCGATTTGGGTCCACGCCAAGCCGGTTGCCAGCCCCACCTGGCTCTCTTCCTGGTCCATCTCGGGCTGATATTTGGAGACCCCCAGAAACTTGTGTAGATTCCGACGGGTGATGGCATACGGCCCCTTTTGGCCTTCTGCGATCCGCCGCGCGACTTTCCGCGACAGACTGCCGATTTCCCGTTCCAGATTCCGAACTCCGGCTTCCGCCGTGTATTCGGCAATAACTTGCCGGAGGGCACCGGGACTGAGGCTCAATGTTTTCGGCCTCAGTCCATTCTCCTTGATCTGCCGCGGCAACAAATGCCGGCGGGCAATTTGAATCTTTTCTTCCTCGGTGTATCCGGAGAGGTTGATCACCTCCATCCGATCCAATAATGCCGAGGGGATCGTATCCGTAAAATTCGCGGTTAGAATGAACATGACATTTGAAAGGTCGAAGGGAAGATTCAAATAATGATCGCTGAACGCATTGTTCTGCTCCGGGTCAAGGGCTTCCAACAGTGCCGAAGAGGGATCCCCCCGGAAATCGGCACCCAGCTTGTCAATCTCGTCCATCATGAACACCGGATTTTTCGTACCGCATTGCTTGAGGCTCTGTAAGATGCGTCCCGGCAGGGCACCGATATAGGTACGCCGGTGTCCGCGGATTTCCGCTTCGTCCCGGATCCCCCCAAGGGAAATGCGCACGAACTTCCGTTTGATGGCCCGGGCGATCGCCTGCCCCAATGAGGTTTTCCCGACTCCGGGCGGTCCCACAAAGCACAAAATGGGCCCTTTCATGCGGGGATTGAGTTTTCGGACACTGAGATATTCGAGGATCCGGTCTTTAACGTTCTGAAGGCCGTAGTGGTCCCGATCCAGAATGGTCTTGGCCCGGTGGATATCGATGAGGTCCTTGGTTGATTTATTCCAGGGCATACCCACCAGCCAATCCAGATATGTTCGGACCACCGAAGTTTCCGCGGCATCCGGATGCATTTGGGCCATCCGGCGAAGCTGTTTTTCAGCTTCTTCCCGTGCCGGTTTCGGCATTCTGGCCCGGCGGATTTTTTTGCTGTATTCCTCGACTTCCTGGCCTCGCTCGTCCAGTTCCCCAAGCTCCCGATGGATGGCGCGTACCTGCTCCCGCAGAAAGAAATCCCGCTGGCTCTTGGATATTTCGTCTTTCACATCGGACTGGATCTTGGCCTGCATGGCCGACAGGGCCAACTCACGGGTGAGCAGGTCATTCACCCTCCGGAGACGGGTAACCGGGTCGGTCGTTTCCAGGATATCCTGGGATTCCTCGATTTTCAGTTTCAGGTTGGAGGCCACTAGATCGGCCAGTTTGCCCGGTTCTTCAACACGCTCCAGGATACTTCCGATATCTCCGGAATATTCCCCGCGAAGGGACAGGATTTTTTCGGCCTGTTCCCGGACATTCCGCATTAGCGCCTCTGTTTCAATCGTGATTTTGTCGACCGATTGTTCAAAAATACGGTCAATGCGAACCCGGTAGAAGGATTTTTTGCGAACATATCGCGTGATTTCGGCGCGTGCCACACCCTGTACCAACGCTTTGACCCGGCCGTCCGGAAGTTTGAGCATCCGCAGCAGACGGCCGACGGTCCCCATGGTATAGATGTCGTCCGGCCCCGGGTTTTCAATGATCGGATCTCTTTGAGTGGCCAGCAGCATGTAGCGGTCCCCGGCCAGAGCCTCTTCGACCGCCAGAATGGACCGCTTCCGCCCCACAAACAAAGGCAGCAACATGTCGGTAAATATCACGACATCCCTGACCGGCAACAGGGGAAGCTGGTTTGGAATGTCCTCTTCGTCGGTGTCGTCCTCGATGAGGTGTATCAGATCGTCTTTATCGGTTTCTGCCATGAAACCTCCAGTTAGAATCCCATGACGATGTCATGAAACGCGGCTATGGGGCATGGTTACGTGTTTGACTCACGTCAATGAAACCATACCGGCAGGTCGAAAATACAGGTTACAGGTTATCGAAAAATTGGACAACCTACAATAAGCTCAATCTGTCTGTTCGCAATATCCATCTTGATTTTTTTCAATATATTTAGTATTTTATTTTTGTAATCCTCTTTAAGGAACGATCTCCCGATGTGTTGTCTGTTTTGAATGAAAAACAGCCGGCAAACCGATGGAGCCATTCACATCAGTCACGGCAACACCCATCGGATACCACACTGTCGATCGGAACCAATTGATGACGTTCGTTGACGACCTGTACTTCTTCCTGCTCGGTCTGTGTATCGGAAGCTTCATGAACGTGGTGATCTATCGGCTCCCCGCCTCGGAATCGATTGTTCGGCCCGGTTCGCGATGCCCCAACTGCCGAACCCCGATCCGCTTCTATGACAATATACCGGTGTTTAGTTGGCTGTTTTTGAGAGGTAAATGCCGGAGTTGCGGCGTTCGGATACCCATCCGATATGCGCTCATTGAATTGCTGGGAGGCATTACCGCGCTGGCCGTTTACCTCCGATTCGGTATGACTGCCGAAGGGCTGATCTATTTTCTGTTTATCGCCACCCTCATCGTGGTGACCTTTATCGATATCGACCATCGTATCATTCCGGATCGCATCACGCTGCCGGGCATCCCGCTGTTTTTCATGGCATCCCTGGTGCTGCCGGTGCCCACGTGGGTGGACGCTGTACTGGGAGTGGTGGTTGGCGGCGGGAGTTTGCTGGTGATTGCCTGGGGATATGGGTTGCTGACCGGACGGGAAGGCATGGGCGGAGGAGACATCAAGCTGCTTGCCATGATCGGCGCCCTCCTCGGATGGCAAGGGGTGATTTTCACCATATTCGCGTCCTCGGCCGTGGGTACCGTGACAGGCATGCTGTGGATGCTCCGTGCCGGAAAGGGCATGAAACTGGCCATACCCTTCGGTCCCTTCCTTTCCCTCGGCGGCATTTTTTATATCTTTTACGGACCGGTCTTCATCGGCTGGTACCTTCAGCGGATGGTGTTGTGATGGATCGGCGTCCACACCATGGGCTGTCCAGCAAATCTGCAACCAGACGTGCAACGGGAGGACCTTAACGACCCATGCGCATTGCCATCATATCCGACGTACATGCCAACCTTGAGGCATTTAAAAGTGTTCTGACAGACATCGAAACCGTGGGGGTAGACAAGATTTTCTGCCTGGGCGACACCATCGGTTACGGTCCGAATCCCGAAGCTTCCGTCACCTTGTTGCGAGACAGGGCCATTCCTTCGGTCATCGGCAATCATGAAAAAGCGGTGCTCGACTTCCGGTTCCTGCGCGGGTTCAACCCGGTGGCCAGAGAGTCACTTCAAAAGACGATCAAGATGCTGAGCGAAGATACCCTCCGGTTTCTTGGCGGACTGGACACCAGCATCGTCGCTCACGACTGCCGATTCGTCCACGGCTTCCCCCTCGACTCGCCGATGACCTACCTGTTTCAGGTATCCGAAGCAAAGCTACGTCGAACGTTTGTGAAAATGCCGGAGCGGTGTTGTTTTGTGGGGCATACCCATCTTCTGGAATGTGTGGAGTGGAACGGTGATATCGCCGTGACGTCGGAAATGACGCGGCGAACCTATCGGTTGAATCCGGATCGCGCGTACATTATCAACGTCGGCAGCGTCGGACAACCCCGGGACGGAGACAACAACGCGAAATATAGTATCTTCGATACGGATGAAAATAGCCTGGAGGTCCGCTTTGTGCCCTATGACATCGCTGCCGTCGCCGAGAAAATCATCGCCAGAGGGCTGCCAAAGAGCCATGCGCTGAGACTGTGGTAGGTTCCATGAACAAGATCGGAAAATACAGGATCCGTGGACTTCTCGGCCGGGGCGGAATGGCCAAAGTCTACATGGTACAAATTCCCGTCATCGACAAAATCGCCGCGATCAAGCGGCTGGACCCGCGGGAAACCCTCCAAGCCCTGATGGGAGAGAACGCCCTTCGTGATCTGTTCATCGCTGAAGCGCGCACCATGGCCGCCATTCGGCATCCAAACATATTGGAAGTGCTCGATTACGACGAAGCCGAGGGCCGTCCGTATTTTCTCATGGAATATTATGCCGACAACCTCGGTGCCATAATGGGGGAATCCTATCGGGCGGAATCGGCCTCCCGGGTGATCCGGGCCGACAAGGCGTTCGATTTCTGCAGTCAGACCCTGGCCGGTCTCGTTCGGCTGCATGACGCCGGGATCGTGCACCGGGACATCAAACCGTTCAATCTTCTGGTGACGGAGAGGGGTTTGATCAAGATCGCCGACTTCGGGCTTTCAAAACTCCGAGGGGAAACGTTTTCCGGCCCGTCAAACCTCAAGATCGGCTCCCCTTATTACGCGCCTCCAGAACAGGAGACGGCACCGGACCGTGTCGACGCCAGAGCCGACTTGTATGCAGTGGGTGTCACCTTGTACAGAATGCTGACGGGACGGCTGCCGGAAAAAAAGCTGACGCCACCGAGTCAGATCAATCCGGGCCTGGACAGGGGCTGGGACGCGTTTGTTAGACAGTCTTTGGAGGTGCATCCCTCCGATCGGTTTACCACCGCAAGAGCCATGAAAAAGGCGCTGGCCGAGGTGTACGCGGATTGGCAGGCCCGACAGCAAGAGGCCTGTGACTTGCGAACAGATACCACAGCCGCCACCGCTCCGGTGATGCCGCTGTCGGATCGCCTGCGAAGCGCTCCGAGTAAAACAGCGGTAGCATTGGCTCGTGAGATGTTCCGGGTGGATGCGCTTGGGAGACCGGCCGAGTACATCGCAAACGCCTTCGAAGTGCGTCCCGACGGCACCGTGTTCGACCGGACAACCCGCTTGTTCTGGGAGCAGGCCGGATCCCCCTATCCGGTGAATTGGCGAGAAGCCGACCGGTATGTGGATCAGCTCAACCGGGAGCACCTCGGAGGCAAACAAGATTGGCGGCTGCCCACCGTCGACGAACTGACGTCGATACTAACAGAGGGGCTGGATGTTTGCATCGACCCGGTTTTCGACCCGATTCAGCAACGGCTCTGGAGCTGCGACCGGCGCTCCTATACTACCGCCTGGTACATAAATGTCGAACTGGGTTTTGTCCACTGGCAGGATGTCAGTGCTCCCTACTATGTTCGCGCCGTGAGTTCGGAATAAATCCTGGTGCACCTATTTGACGATGATATCATACCCCTGTGATCGCAACTCCTCGGCGACCGCTTCCCCATGCTCCGGGCCGCGTGTTTCCAACTCCAGTTCCACAAGGGTTTCGGTGATCGGTATGCCCCGAACCCGACGATCGTGATAGATGGTCAGGACATTGGCCTTCAGCCGGGCCACGGCGGCAAGCATGCCGGCAAGGGCGCCGGGGATATCCTCCAGGCGCACCCGGAGACGCATGATCCGACCACGTTTCAGCAGTCCCTGACCGATGATCCGTCCCAGCAACGGGCTGTCCACGTTGCCGCCGCTGACAATCAGCACGACCTTTCCAGCGGTCGGGGCCGCCACAGATCCGTTCATGAGGGCAGCCAGCGGAGCGGCGCCGGAGCCCTCGGCCAGGATCCGTTTCCGCTCCAGCAGCATCAGCATGGCCGCGGTGATCTGCTCTTCCTCCACCAGCACCACATCGGCCACGGCCTCCTGGATGATGTCGAAGCAGAGATTTCCCACCTGCTTGACGCTGATGCCGTCGGCAATGGACGAACGTGCCGCCACCCGTGTGATTTTTCCGGCTTTTCGAGACTCCGAGGCCGACGGGCAGACCGCGGCCTCTACCCCGATGACGTTGGCTTCCGGACGGATGGCACGCACCGCAGATGCAATTCCTGAGATGAGTCCGCCCCCACCGACAGGCACCAGGATCATGTCGGCATCCGGGATGTCGTCAAGTACTTCCAGGCCGATCGTCCCCTGCCCGGTGATAATATCGTTGTCATCGAAGGGGTGGAGAAAAGTCCGTCCTTCCTGACTCAGCTCCCTGGCTTTTTCCAGGGATGCATCGATACTGGTGCCATGTATCACCACCTTGCCGCCATAGCTGCGCGTGGCCTCCTGCTTGGTGATCGAGGCCCATTCCGGCATGACAATCGTGGCCGGAACACCGGTCTCCCGGGCGGCCAGGGCCACACCCTGGGCATGGTTGCCGGCAGATGCGGCCACCACGCCGCCCGGGCCGATGGCATCCCGTTGACACATCAGCTTGTAAGTAGCGCCGCGGACCTTGAAGGACCCGGTTTTCTGAAGGTTTTCCAGCTTCAGGTAGACGTCGGCACCCATCCCTTCGCTCAATGTGGCCGAGTGGATGATCGGAGTACGGACAATATGGCCTTTGAGTTTTTCGGCGGCGGTCTGAATCGAAGCCAGGGGAATCATGGCAAGGCCCCTTATAATGGACAGTACGGTTAAATGAACTCCACTTAGATGTTAATGCGTTTTCGACAGTTCGATACCATCGTCAGTCGGGTCGGATTTCGGTTCCCGCCTTTCCTGCCACCGCCGCCTCGATATCTAAAATCGAGGTGATCACCGAGCGCTTGCCGCCGGCGCTGATGAACTGACACGCCGCCTCGATCTTGGGCAGCATGGAGCCGGGCGGGAAGTGCCCATGTTCGCAGTACGTTTGAGCTTCCGACACGGTCATTTGTCGAAGAAACCGCTGTTCCGACGTCCCGTACTGGAGGGCCGCTCCAGGCACGTCCGTAGCGATCAGAAAGATATCCGCTCCCGCTTCTTTGGCCAGGGCGGCACTGGCCAGATCCTTGTCGATGACCGCATCCACGCCCGCAAAGGAGCGGCCTTCCCGAACCACCGGAATTCCGCCCCCGCCACAGCAGATAACGATGAAGTCCCTGTCAATCAGAGCCCGTATTTCGCGTTTTTCAACAATGGTTATCGGCTTTGGCGACACGACGACCCGCCGGTACCCCTTGGCGGTCTTTCGGACCGGGTAAGAAAGGTGTCGGGCCTCGATGTCTGTATACACCGGCCCGATGGGCTTGCTGGGTTCATTAAACGCCGGATCCGATTCGTCCACGACGACATAGCTCAGCAGACTCACGATCCGCTGTTCCGATTGAATGCCAAGATCCATGAGCGCACTGTCCAGGGATGTCTCGATCATGTAGCCAAGCTGGCCCTGGGTCTGGGCCACCAGGATCTCCAGGGGGAGTTTCGGCACGCTGGGGCAGCATTCCTGCTGCATCAGCAGGTTCCCGACCTGTGGGCCGTTTCCGTGCGTGATGAGGACACGAAACGTCCTCGAGAGCCGGGCGATCTGGCGGATCGGAACTTTCAGATTGTCGAACTGCTCCTCGATGGTGCCGGTTTGCCCCTTTTGGATCAGCGCGTTTCCGCCCAGGGCGACCAGCAATATGTCTTTGCGCCGTGAAGAGCTCATGGTTCCGTGGGATCCGTTCCGGAGAACCGCGACAGAAGAACCTTGTCCAACGTTGGGCTGCCGTGATCCTGGTATTCATATCGGACGCGCAAGGTCGGTTTTCCGATGGACAACAATCGGGGGAGATGGATCGGTGTCGCAAACAAAACGAGATCGCAATCGATCTGGTCGATGGTCTGTTTAAGATCCTGGATCTGCCCCTCGGTGTAGCCCATGGCGGGAAGCACCGGACCGATGTGGGGATATCGGCGGTATGCGTCATGGATCATCCCGACTGCCGCAGGCCGCGGATCGACGATCTCCGATGCGCCGAACAACTCCGCAGCGATCAGGCCGGCGCCGGAGGACATGTCACCGTGGGTCAGCGTGGGTCCGTCTTCGACGACCAGGACGCGCTGCCCCTGAACACGCTCCGGTCGATTTACCAGAACCGAGGACTCGGCCAGGATGATGTCGGCGTCCGGGTTGTGGGTTTGTATATTCCCGCGGACCGTTTCGATCTTACCTGAAGGGGCCGAATCGACTTTGTTGATCACCGCAATATCGGCCATGAGCAGATTGGTCTCGCCGGGGTAGTAAAGAAGTTCGTGGCCGGCTCGGTGGGGATCGAAAATGACAATGTGGACTGTCGGATAAAAGAAAGGGGTATCGTTGTTGCCGCCGTCCCAAACAATGACATCGGCTTCGTTTTCTGCTGCGGCAAGGATTCTTCGGTAGTCGATCCCGGCATATACCACCGAGCCCTGCTCCACCAGAGGTTCGTACTCTTCCCGTTCTTCAATGGTGCATTGATGCGTGTCAAAGTCCTCGTACCGGGAAAACCGCTGCACCGCCTGCTGCCGCAAGTCCCCATATGGCATGGGATGGCGAACGACCACGGTGTGTTTGCCCTCCCCTCGAAGAATATCACAGACTTTTCGGGTAGTCTGTGACTTGCCGCATCCGGTCCTGACCGCACAGACGGCCACCACCGGTTTTTCGCTTTTCAACATGGTGTAGGTGGCACCGATGAGGGTAAAGTCGGCCCCCTCCGCCATCACCACGGAGGCTTTGTGCATGACCTCCAGGTGGGGGACATCGCTGTAGGAGAATGCAACCAGGTCCACCCGGTGCGAACGGATCAGGTCGACAATCTGCTCTTCAGGGAAAATTGGAATCCCATCCGGGTATTGGCTGCCGGCAAGCTCCGGAGGATACCGGCGCCCCTCGATGTCCGGTATCTGTGCAGCCGTAAAGGCTACGACACGGTATCGCGGATTGTCCTTAAAATAGATATTGAAGTTATGGAAGTCCCGCCCGGCGGCTCCCATAATGATCACATTCTCAATCATGGCGTCACCTTTTACCGGTTGTGCATCCGAACCGGAAGCGCAGTGCTGTTCATCAAAGCCTATACTCCTTGAAGTATACGTGAAATCTCCTCCCTTTACAATCCGGGCATTAGCTGGTATCCCTGAGCGAATTATGAAATGGGGTTTGATAGACGGTATCCCCGTCTGAAAATTTCATGGAACGTTGGGGACGATTCCTACCACCACCTAACACGCCCAGTGCATCCCGAATGACACCACCCGGAAAGGATCAAACACAGACGCCCGCGGTACTGCCAGGAAATCACGTCTGGGGGGAGCTCGTCAAATACGCCCTGGTCATCGGAGTACTGGTCATGCTCCTGGTCAGGGGTGCCGAAAGTTTGGGATATAACTGGCAGTGGTACCGGATCCCCCAATATCTGGTCCGTGTCCAGGAGGGTCAATGGTTTCCGGGACCTCTTCTCGAGGGTCTGAAAGTCACTCTGCAAATAACGGCAATCAGTCTTCTTCTGGCATTTGCGCTGGGCCTGGTAACGGCGGTGCTGCGGCTGTCCGGGGCTGTTCTCGGCAAAATGGTTGCCCGGGGATATCTCGAACTGATCCGAAATACGCCCCTTTTGGTACAGATATTTTTCATTTACTTCGTTCTGTCGCCAATCCTGAATATCGATCGTTTCACCTCGGCGGTGCTGGCCCTCAGTTTGTTTGAAGGTGCTTACGCTTCCGAGATTTTCCGCGCGGGTATCGTATCCATCGATCGGGGGCAATGGGAGGCTTCGTTCAGTCTCGGTTTCGGTACGCTCGAGGCGTATCGATATGTTATTTTACCCCAGGCCATACGCCGCATGCTGCCGCCACTGACGAGTCAGGCCATATCACTGATCAAGGACTCCGCCCTGGTCAGCACCATCGCAATTTACGACCTGACCATGCAGGGGCAGGCCATTATCGCCGAGACCTTTCTGACATTCGAAATTTGGTTCGTCGTGGCCGCCATTTATCTGGCGGTGACGCTGGCCCTATCTGTCGGAATCAACGTTATGGAACGCCGAATCCGTATGTAATCACTTCCGGTCCGGGGATCAGACACAACTTCAGGTTCGCAGGATAAGGACATTCAGAAAAACATCTTCATTCGAGTGAAAACGGGAAGGAGAAAATGTATGAAGAAAACGCTGGCAACAGGAATTTTGCTACTTTGCTCGTTGGTTCTCCGGCTGCCGGGGGATCTTGTGTTGGGCGCCGACCTGCAAAAACAACTGACCCAGGAAAGTACGCTGGAGAAGGTCCTCAAACGGGGGACCCTGCGGGTCGGCATGTCAACCTTCGTCCCATGGGCCATGAAAGATAAAACCGGAAAGCTCATCGGTTTTGAAATTGATGTCGCTACCCGGCTCGCCCGGGACATGGGTGTTGGCGTAGAATTTATCCCGACCAAATGGGCCGGCATCATCCCTGCACTGCTGACCGGTAAGTTCGACGTCATCATCGGCGGCATGGGTATTCTGCCAAAACGGCACCTGAAAGTGAACTTCAGCATTCCCTATGATTACACAGGAATGTCCATGGTGGCGAATCAACAACTGGCGCAAGGGTTTACCCGTTTGGAGGATTTCAATCGTCAGGAAGTAGTGATTGCCGTCCGGCTCGGATCCACGGCGGCCACCGCCGCGAAAAAGTCCCTGCCCAACGCAACACTGAGGCAGTTCGACGACGAATCCCAAGCTTACCAGGAAGCCATCAACGGAAAAGCGCATGCCGTCGTCGGATCGGCCCCGACCTCCGCGTTTTATGCCATCAAATACCCGGACAGATTGTTTCTTCCCCTGAAAGAGACATTTACCAAAGAACCCATCGGCATTGCCGTTCGGAAGGGGGATTTTGACACACTCACCTTTTTTAACAATTGGGTGCGGTTTGTCGAAGTCGAAGGGTGGCTTCAGGAGAGGAAACACTATTGGTTCGAGACCCGGGACTGGGAATCTCGGGTAAAGTAGAGAGTACCGTTGAAGCGCACCGTGGCCAAACGAATTCTACCGGAGCTGGTGGTCGGCGTGGGCATTCTCGCGGCGGTGGTATTTCTGGCGCTACGGATTCACACGGGCCTTCACTATCGATGGGACTGGGGGGCCATCCCCCAGTTCCTTGTGCGGTTTGATCCGGAGCTGAGCCGCTGGGTTCCCAATCTTCTTCTCGAAGGGCTGCTCACCACGATCCGGCTGAGCGTGTGGGGGACCCTTCTGGCAACGCTCTTCGGCACCGTGATGGGGCTTTTTCGAGTCAGTCCACGCCTGTTCCGGAGGCTTCTGGGAAGAACGTATGTGGAACTCACCCGGAACCTGCCGCCCTTGGTCCTGGTTTTTATCTTCTACTTTTTCATCAGCGATCAGATCATGCCGGCATTGGGTGTGGACGAATTCGTTCGCAATAGCTCTGCCCGGACACAGTCCCTGATCGCATTTTTTTTTGCGCCCCCAGGGATGTTCTCGGCGTTTTTATCCGCCGTGATCACTCTGGCCCTTTTCGAAGGGGCCTACATCACTGAAATCGTTCGAGCCGGTATCGAATCGATCGAAAAAGGACAATGGGAGGCGGCCGCCGGCCTCGGTTGTAATCGGCGACAAACACTCCGGCACATCATCCTCCCCCAGGCCATTCGACGGATCCTCCCCCCCCTGGCCGGCCAGTTCATCTCTACCATCAAAGATTCCGCCATTGTTTCCGTAATTTCCATACAGGAGCTGACATTCCAGGGAATGGAACTGATGGCGGCCACGCACCTGACCTTTGAAATATGGATCACCATCACCCTGTTATATCTTGTGCTCACGTTCAGCTGTGCCATGCTGGTGCAACGCTGTGAACATATTTTTTTCAAACGTCGGGTGTATCCATCCTGAAATGACGGCACCCCCATGGACGGATGACATCGCATGTCTATAACGATTGCCAGAATTGCGTTCCGATTCCTTTTACGATCAACCTATCACCGCAAACGCGCAGAGGTCGCAGAGGTTTTGGAGAGCTGGATTCTGGATTCTCGATACTGGATGAACTGAAAGTCCGAAGCTGAAAGAATAATAAGCGGAAAGATAAACGAAAACGAGAACGATAAAAGTCGTCCTGTTATGCAGGACTAATGACTTGATGACGCTGCCGCCGGATTCGGCATGCTCACCACAGGCAGGCGGCAGATGACCTGTGGACCGGATAAACCGGCCAAACCGGCTAACGGGCTAACGGGCCAACCGGCAAACGGGCAAACCGGCAAACGGGCAAACGGGCAAACGGACAAGCCCTTCCGCAGGCTCAGGATAAACAGGACATGGAGGGCAACATGCAAAACGATAGTCTGAAAAAATACATATACATTCAATATGCTGCTGGGGCTCTTTCCCCGAATCCCCCTCTCAGGGAATCGGGAAACATACAGTTCCTTTGCGTCCTCTGCGGCTCTGCGGTCATCGTTTCCATATGTCTGCAAACGGAACATAGTTATCCACTATAACGGTCGATGAAATAGTCGGAAACCGGATGAGAGCGTCTGACGGGGCTTCCATTTTCGGGCAGGTTTGACCACCGCCGGGATTCTCGGTATAAGTTATTGTGATTGCCCCTAATATAGAACTATTCGTGTTAGGACGCTATGACGCCATCGAAGTTATCAGATCTCATCGACCACAGCGATCCGGGGTCGGTTTTAAAGGAGGTGCAGGCCACTCTGTACGACGCCTTTCCGAACGTCGCCATGGATCCCATAGTGACCGCGTTTGGAGATATCGTCGCCCTTTACGAGGGACGCAACCCTGGATTTCATGCCTGTAGTACCGGATACCACGACCTTCAGCACACCACAGACACCTTCCTTGCCATGGCCCGCCTTCTGCACGGGGGAGCCGTTCTGGGTGAAACGTTTTCAGCCGATCACGTTGCCACAGGGCTGATTTCGGCGTTATACCATGATAGCGGCTACCTCCAGGAAATCACCGACACGGAGGGCACCGGAGCCAAGTACACGCTGGACCATGAGGAGAGAGGAGCCGCATTTTTCGAGCGCTACGGCAGATCGGCCGGGATGTCGACGGAGAACCTCCGGATCGGCCGGCTGTTGATACTTTCCACGGATCTTTCGGAATCCACCGCAGAAAACGCGGACCGGCCTCCGGCCATCGGGCTTCTTTGCCGACTCATGGTGGCGGCCGATCTGTTGGCACAGATGTCGGAACGCAATTATCTGGAGAAACTGTTATTTCTCTACCGCGAATTTCGGGAGGCGGGAATCGACAATTATCCAAACGAACTGGATCTGTTGAATAAGACCATCGGATTTTACGATGTTATCGATCAGAGGCTGGAGCACACGGCCGATCAGATAGACCGATTCCTGGTCGCCCACTTTCAGAAACGGTGGCAAATTCCGGTCAACCTTTACCGGGAAGCCATCAACAGGCAAAAAGCGTATCTTGTCTCCATCCTGTCAACGGGGGACAACGATCCCCGGGGACGTCTGAGACGCGGCGGCATCGTGGAGGCGATTAAAAACACATCCGGCGATACCCGGGGGCCGAAGCGCGGAAAAGATGTCAAGCACCGTTTGGATGAGAAAATGGTGTACACCGCGCTGGATCGACCGGAGATCCTGACCCATATCTTTTACCCGCGGACAGAAGTGTTTCACTCGCGAGAGACCCCGGTGGAGAACCTCATGATTCCGGTGGACCGCGACGTCAGTTTAGGTGCGCGGTTGCACAGATCCGATGCCTCCGCTCCAAACATCCTGTTTTTCCACGGAAACGGCGAAATAGCCGCCGATTATGATGAACTTGGCACCCTGATCACCCGGTGTGGCGTGAATTTCATCGTCGTGGATTACCGGGGGTACGGTCGTTCAGGGGGGAGCTCCACCGTGACAACTATGATGGCAGACAGCCACCGGATCTTTGCGTATCTGACAGGCTGGCTTCCCGAAAACGGCCTCACCGGCCCCATGATCGTAATGGGCCGATCTTTGGGGAGCGCATCGGCACTGGAGTTGGCCGCTGCTCACCCGAACCGCATCCGGGGTCTTGTCATCGATAGTGGATTCGCCGACACCCTTTCGTTGCTGAAACGCCTCGGGGTTGATGTCGAACACGTTGGTCCGGGCGACTCAAGTGACTTTGGCCAGAGAGAAAAAATTGCCACGTTCACCCATCCGGTGTTGATCATTCACGGGGAGCAAGACGTCATCATACCCTTTACCGATGGTGCGACCCTTTATGATGCCTCCCCTGCCGCCGACAAGACGCTGCTGGCGATTCCCGGGGCGGGGCACAACGATATCTTCAGCCACGGTCTGACATCCTATATGGACGCCGTGGCAAAATTTTGCAGGCAGGTGACAGCAGCTTTCAACAGTTCAACGACCACCCGACCGAATCATGATGATGAGAAATGACGGCCAACCTGCAGCCTCGATGATCAATCGACGGAAGTTTCTCAGATACCTGTACGCAGGCGTTCTGGGTGTCGGACTCCCCTTGCCGCTCTTTGCCGGCGAATCCACGTATAGATACAAGCAGGCGTTGCGGGAATCAGAGACAAGCATCCGGGATTACATTTACAAAATGCGTCACTTCGACGACCCCCACCCATCCGACGTGTCTCTTACCCCGGATCAGTTCGACCTGCTGAAATCATCTCTTGAAAGAATGCTTCGCGTTCAGAGGCTGGTGGGTTATGGCAATTTCCACCTCATCAGTTTTGACGATGCCATCCGGATGGCCCGTGGCTATGCACGGGTGGGCGATTTCTCGAAAGCTAAAATCGACTTTCTGGAACAACTGTTTTACTCCGATGCGTCACACTACGGCTTTTTGGGCGAAAAACCAGTGAACCGGCTGACCGAGAATATCCAAAGAAAAGAAGTGATCAAGATACCCGGCTCCGGCAATTATCTGTACAAAGGACATTCCCGTGGAGTTTATGACACCATTCGCAAGTCGATCGGCCGGGATGTCATCCTCACCTCGGGGGTCCGGAGTGTGATGAAGCAGTTTCTTCTGTTCCTGAGAAAAGCCTATCGGAGTCGCGGAAATCTTTCTTTGGCGAGCCGGTCCCTGGCGCCGCCGGGATACTCGTATCATGCCATCGGAGACTTTGATGTCGGGCAGGCCGGCTTGGGGGCTCTCAATTTCACCAGCCGATTTGCCGAAACAGACGTATTTCACCGGCTCCAGGACCTCGGGTACATTCGACTCCGCTATGCGAGAAACAATCTCTTGGGTGTCCGATTCGAGCCCTGGCATATCCGCGTTCGATCGGAATTCCGAGTCTGACCGGTCTGCCGAAAAAGGCAACGCATATGTCCACGAAACAGCTCTGGTTGTTTCACAGGGCCGGTGAAGTTTCCCATAGTAACGCATCCCAATGAACGGAGAGGAGGGTCAGCGATGTCGACATCCGAACGCCCCATTGAAAATCTTCTCACGACGCACATGGATGAAGAGGAAGTCCGTCTGTTCATGGATCAGTTCGAATATCAGCGCTTCGACAACGGTGAATTCGTCTTCCGGGAAGGGGACCCCGGCGATGTTCTGTACATCGTCAAGACCGGGCTGGTGTCCCTGGTCAAGGAGATCACCGTCGATGTGAACAAGAAACTGGTCCTCGCGCGGCCGGGCATGATCTTTGGGGAATTCAGTTTCATGGACCGCGGCGAGCGATCCGCATCGGCCGTCACCGAGGATGACAGCGAGCTGTTCTCTCTGAAACGCGCCGTATTCGACCAATTTATTCTGAAACAGCCGCAGGCGGGTATTAAAGTATATATGAACCTGCTTCAAATCGTGGTTGAAAGACTCCGGCGGACCAACGACGCCTACCGTGATGCCGTGCGTTGGGGCCTGGAAATTACCGGCACGCAAAAGCTGAATTTTCAGTATCTGATAACCGAGAACGTTGAAATCCGGATCGAGCTATCAAACGGAAAGACAGTTGAAGGCAAGGTTCTCCAGTTGGAACGCAGCGATGCCGGTCATGAAATGATCCTTGCAAATAAACTCGGGAAACTCACCATCATTCCCTATCATGCCATCGTATCGGTTGGCCTCGCAGACTGACGCCTCGTCAGCGCGTGGTTCCGCCGGCAGGCATGCTCGCAGAGGGGAACCTCTACCGTCGATCGCTGACCGGAGTGAAGCCATCCACCGGCAGACAACCCCGTTTCAGTGTCGCAACTCAACGACACGCACACCGCGGCGCCGGCTGATACGAAACGGGGTGTCACCGGGCGTTACCCCATGGTACCGGGATGCCGCTCCAGAAGTCCGTCGAAAATTTCCCAAAACTTGTTTCGAATCGGATCCCGTTCCATCAGTATCTCATGGCGCGCACCCGGGATCACCGTCAACGCGCAGTTTTGCAACCGCCGGCAGATCTCGTATTGGGCATCTATCGAGACGATCTGTTCCAGTTCCGCGCAGACTATCTGACTCGGCGTGGGGATCGCTTCCGCAAATCCGGGTCTACCGATCAGATCGATGGATCTAAAGGTGGCCGATAACCACCCGTAGGTGACACCGCCGACGGCCAGATCCGGATTTTCGATGGTCGCCTGATGCGCGAACCTAAACCGCCGGGGATCGGATGTCAGCCGGTTTCCGTGGAAGGTTTCATCATAGGACCGGTACCGGTGCGTTCCGGCAGCGTACCGCCGGCCCATCCCCGCATGAACGGCCATCCGGGTGAGCCACCGCACCGCTGTATTTACCCGGGATGAAGGGATAATATCAAACATCGGGGACACGAGGACGGCGGACTGAAAATCATCCGGGTGGTCGTGGAGATATCGCAACGCGATGTGGCCCCCCATGGAATGGCCGAGTAATCCCAGGTGCGGGTACTCTCGGGGCAGGACCACGCGTTCCATCAGTCGATGGAGATCGAGAAGGTAGTCCTCATAGGTCGCGACGAATCCTTTGAGCCTGTCGCCCAGCTGTCGCTTCGACAACCCCTGCCCGCGCCAGTCCAGACTGATGACATCAAATCCCCTGCCCTGGAGTTCACCGATGGTCTCTGAGTATTTTTCCATAAACTCGGTTCGACCCCCGAGAACCACGGTCGCACCCCGGCATATGTCGCGTGCAGAGGACCAGATACCGTAGCGCACCCGAAGATTGTCGTGGGTCTCCATATGATCATAGGGCTGTCGCATATTGCTTCGAATTGTATTGATGTTGACCCGGTGAAGATTTTTTCCTAAATTCGATTTTTCCCATTGCCTGCAGCGCTGGACAAAGCCAGATGGAGATGAAGATCCTGAATTAAGAGAAAGTGTGGTCCTCCAATCGGTTCGCTGAAGCAAAAAGCTTGTTATGCCTTTCTGAAAGCTGCGGGATTTAAAGGAGGAGCTTGCCGTAGCCGCACCCTGGGTTCTCCGAGATTCGGAGGGTCGTCTTATGAGCGACATCGTCGCGTTTCATAAAATCGTCGTACGATTTTATTTTGTAGCTTGCGTGTATCATGATGCACGTGTTTTTTAAATACGGAGTCTCCCGGCACGTTGATCTTTCTGAATGAAATAAAGATGGGAATCCTCCTTGCATGGATAAGGTTCGACAGGGTCCAAGGGATCGAGGTTTACCCGCACGCCTGAGGCGCATAAACCTGTGGCGGCGCCGGAGGCGACCAGGGATTCAACGGGTCAAGTAAAATGCTGAAAAGCTTCAAAGAGCTGAAAGTGTGGGAAAAAGTCACATGCTCTTTTTTTGAGGGTATACAAATAGAAACCTCAATATTAGTAGCAGGGGACTTGGGCGTTTATCGAGGAGGGGGGATCGGCTGCAACAGAGCGGGACATCGCAGAGACGAAAGAATGCTTAAAGCGTTGATTAAAACATGAGAGAACAAACACTTGACCCCTTGGATCCCTGGACCCTCTTCTCCAACTACATTTGAAAAGAACCTTAACAACGATTTCACCACAGAGGCGAGCAATGGCACAGCATTCCCACGAGTTTGTCGAGACCTATGATGACCTGATCGGATTTGGGCTGGACAGGACCACGGACGAGAACACCCTCATCGTATATTTGCAGAAATTCTCCGACGATGCCCTGGTTCAGAAACTCGTCCCAAGAATGACTGACGATGAACTGGAGGCGTTGTTTCATCTCATGAACCGGATGATGAGAAAATACCTGTCCGATTCGGAATATCACAGGTTGTTTCTGAAGGAAGCGTCTCATTAACCGACTGTCTATACCCGTAGAGCGTGAATGCATCTGCGTGCAGCGAAATTATCGGTATCGGGTTCGGCATCGGTATCGACCCAAGGATGCCAACCGAATTCGATTCCGATGCCGATAGCGACCCCGAGCATTTCGAGGGCCGACTTATTCGGATGTCGAGCTTCGAATTTCGGATGTCTTACAGCGATGGTCAGAATTCCGTTCCGATTGGTTTAGGGGCGAAGCTTCATGCGACGCGTGGGATCGTCTTGTCCCGTCGTCTTGTGGGGTCGAAGTCCCGTTGAAGCGGGACGAAGCCCCAAGCTCGAAGAGAGAAGCCGGAAGCTGAAAGAGCGGAGTCCCAAACCTGGTGCCTTTGCGTTAGGAATGTTTTTGGTAAACTTGGTTCCCAATACGCCTCAAAGGGTACATATTTATGGCAACGGCTATAAACAGCCGGTCTTAAAAAAGGATGGAGAGAAACCCATGCTCGCAAAGCGTCATTTGGAACGGTATACCGAAGTATTGCTCTGGGGACTTCGAAAGGCCAGAAAGGGCCGGTACAAGAAGGGCGATATTGTCCTGATCCGCTACGATCTGGCCGGCCTTCCCCTGGCCGAACAGGTATATGGACGGCTTCTGGAGCTGGGCATGCACCCGGTGGCCCGGATGCGATCGACATCGGCAATGGAGCTGGCATTTTTCGAAAAGTCAACCCCCCGGCAGATCACATTCCTGCCACCCGGGGAGGAAGAATTGTTCCGGAATGCCAATGGCAGCATTCTCATCTATGCACCCGACTCACTGACCCACCTGAGCCGCACCGATCCAAAAAAAATCGGAAAGGCCGCATCCGTGTACAAACGCTTGAGGGATATCATGCAGGATCGGGAAAGCCGGGGGGATCTGAGCTGGACGATATGCGTCTTTCCGACCCGGGCGCTCGCAAGGCACGCCGGGTTAAGCATGAAAGCATATGAAGAGCAGATCGTACGCGCCTGCTATTTGAATCGTCGAGACCCGGTGGCACAATGGCAGGAGGTTTGGAAACGCGCCCAACGGATCAAGGCGAAGCTGAATCGACTTTCGGTGGACCGTCTCCACATCGAGGCCAAAGACATTGACCTGGTGATCACACCGGGTCAACAACGGCGATGGATCGGGATCTCCGGTCGAAACATACCCAGTTTTGAAATTTTTCTCTCCCCGGACTGGCGGGGGACCGAAGGTGTTTTTTACGCGGATCAGCCGTCATTCCGCAGCGGAAACCGGATCTCCGGTGTCCGGCTCGAATTTCGAAAGGGCCGGGTCCGGAACGCCACGGCTGAGGAGGGGGAGGCGTTTCTAAAATCCCAGTTAAAAATGGACAAGGGGGCCGCAAGGGTCGGCGAGTTTTCCCTTACCGATGTTCGGTTCTCCAAAATCAACCGCTTCATGGCCAACACGCTGTTCGACGAAAATTATGGCGGCCGTTTCGGCAACAGTCACATCGCACTGGGGTCTTCGTACGCCAACACCTACACCGGGGATCCGGACGATCTGACACCGGAGCGGAAGGAGGAACTCGGCCTCAATGACTCGGCACTGCACTGGGATCTTGTCAATACCGGAAAGAAGCGGGTGACGGCCCTGCTGACATCCGGCAGGAAACAGATAATATATGAAAACGGTCACTTCACCGTATAAGCACGGTTCCACGAGCGATCCAAACAGGCTCAACTGAATTAACACTCTTCTCCCGAAAGAAGAAACTGTATGTCGAACTTGAACTCCGATCGGAATAGATGGACTTCTTTCTGGTCGGAATACATGGTGTGGTCGGTTCGGCTGATCTGCTACTTCTCAGGTGTGCTGTTCTGGGATTCAATGAGAAGCAGTTTGGATGCCATCATCCAAATCCCTCTGCTTCCCGATGCGATCCTCTGGGGGTACAGCATTTTGTGTTTCGGAGTTCTGGAGCAACAAGTCAAAAAAAAGTACAGACCCCGGTATGAATCACTCGGCCTGAGCGATGAGGCCAAAGACGAAAGGATACGCAAAGAGCGACTGATGATCACGGCCTGGACGTATTGCGGCGTGAACTTTGTCCTCGGCACCATCGCGTCTTTGCTCGTCCATAGAGAATTTTCAATTCCGGCCGTACTCGGTCTTGTCGGACTCCTTGCGGCGTCCTTGTGCACGGTGGTCGGCAGCGCGATGATGGCGGCACGAAATTCAAGAACCGGAGAACTCAATCCGGTCCTCATGTTTATGGGAGTATGCATGCTGATTCCCGCGGCAGGATATATTCTCTTCATGTTTCATTATGAATTTCTAGCTTAAACGGGAGGACATCACATCGGTGGCTATTCGGACTCATCTTCTGTTGGCTCCTTGAAATAAAGCCAAATCATCAGGCCAATAAAGACAAATACCACGACGTTCATAAGCGTTTCGACGGACAGCAGACTTTCCACTAAACTCGCCATAAGATCACTCGACTTCCTTTTTGAGAGATTTTAACAGACAGACCATCAGCAGTATGACAATAAATACAAACGGTCCGGCGCTCAGGGCGATGATCTGCCGTACGGCCGAAACGCTGTCGGACAGGATCATGGACAGTCCCAGCAGGCCCAGGATGGCTCCCCAGATCAGCTTGATCTTCACGCTCGGGTTCTGGTCCCCGCCGGTGGAAAACATGGCCAGGACATAAGCGGCACTGACCACGCTGGTCACAATGAAGAGAAATGCCGCCACGATTGTGGCTATTGTCGTCAGCGCGGACAGGGGCAGCGTGTCGAGCAGCAGAAACGTCGTTTGATTGATATTCGATGCGACAACCGACGGGTCCAGTTTCTCAGCCCCACCCTTAAAGAACCCCATTCCCCCGAAAATCCCGAACCAGAAAATCGAAAAGACCGTGGGCGCCAGCAGAACCCCGGCGAGAAACTCCCGGATGGTTCGCCCCTTCGATATCCGGGCGATGAACACCCCCACAAAGGGCGACCAGGCCAGCCACCAGACCATGTAATTGAGTGTCCAGTCGCCGAACCAGCTTTCGACCTGTTCATCGTAAAAGGTAAACGTGTTAAACCCGTGGGGAATCACCCCGCTGATATAGGTGCCGATGGCCTCGACGATCCCGTTCATCAGAAAATGGGTCGGGCCGACCAGGAGGAGATAGAGCATCAACCCCACGGCAATCACAATGGCGGTATTGGAGAGCAGGGCCATGCCTTTGCTCAGATCGACCGTCAGGGGCACAATGTAGGCCAGCACCAGAACCCCGAACACCGCCAGACTCAACGTCAGGCCGGTCTGTTCCCAGTTAAACAGGGCGGCAATCCCGTCCTGAACCTGGAACACCCCCATGGCCACCGAACCGGCAAGGCCAATGGCTATGGCATAAATGGAGAGCAGATCAACCAACCACCCCACCCCGGCCGACCATTTCTCGCCGGCAAACACAGTTTTGATGGGGGCGCTGATCAATTGGGGGGTGCCTTTCCGAAATCCGAAATAGGCAATGACAAGCCCCGTAAGACCGTAGATGGCCCAGGCGTGAAGGCCCCAGTGGAAATTAGTGATGAACAAGGCCCAAGTGGCCGATTGGACCGGCACAACCTTTGCACTCACTAAAAACAGATAATGGGTGATCGGTTCGGCCGCCCCGAAAAAGAGAAGGCCAACCCCCATCCCGGCGGCAAACATCATCGTCAACCAGCTCATCGTTGAAAACTCAGGTTGGTCGTCGTCCTTGCCAAGGCGGATTCGACCATACCGCGAAACAGCGAGCCAGCCGCAGACCAGTAGCAAAGTAGTGGCCGTCAGCATCACGAACCAGCCTCGACTCCGAAATACAAGACGCACATAGTCGGTGGCCAGTTGTGTTAACCCGGCGGTGTCGACAATTCCCCAAACGGCCACGGCCAGGGTCAATCCGACGGCGATGAGCAGCAGCGGATTAAAAAACATGGGCAGGTCCTCTTTCCGATGGGTTGGCGAGATTAAAATCTTTCGATAAACGTATAGCGCAATCGATATAAGTCAAATTGGGTGCCTGTTTCCGGAGACTTGGCTGGTTAGGAATTGTAGATGTCTCGGCCATCATAGGATCTATGGAGACGGTAACATCAGTCTTCCCCAGAGGCGGTGCATCAAGTTCAAGCGTCTTCAGCTGGTGACGAGACCAGGGTCGTCCGGAGCAGACCGGCTTCGCCCGCAATCCAAATCAATAGTCGCCCGACGGGGCTGATTTTTTCCCGGAATTCTATCAATTGCCGCGCCAGCGCGGGTTCGTCGGTGATGATGCCGTCGGCGCCTCGGCTCATCATCACCGACATCTGGATTGGATCATTGATCGTCCATACATAGAGTTTCATGCCTTTGTCATGCGCATTGCGAATCATGGCGTAGGAGGCGGCCCTCGAGTTGAGCGCCAGAAAGTTCACGTCTAGACGGGTGAGATCACCGATGCTGGCAGTATTCAACAGGCCGTGGGACCATTCAGGTCGCAGGGCAATGGATTTTCGCAGCCCGGCGAGCGAGAGAGACATGATTTTGACGTTCGAGGCCATCCCGGCATCTTCGACGACGTCAATAACCCGGGACTCGAGGGATTGATCATGCCCGTAATATTTAAGTTCGATGACCACCCCGATACGGCCTTTGGCCAGATCCAGGGCCTCCCGCAGTGTCGGCACCCGCTGATCCGAAAATTCGGGATCAAACCAGCTGCCGATGTCCATGTCTTGAAGTTGTTCTCCGGTAGCGTCCCAGACCCTTAGGCTCTGTTGGGCCACCTTCATGAAATCGCTGTCGTGGGCTACAATGACGACACCATCGGCATTTTCCTGAACGTCGAGCTCGATCCAGTCTGCCTGGTCATGAATCGCCCGCTCAAATGCGGCCAGGGTATTCTCCGGTGCAGCTCCGGAGGCTCCCCGGTGAGCGATAATATCGATCTTCTCTTGTTCGCCCATGTTTCGAGCCGCAGCATACCCCCCCACTACGACAACCAACAGCACTGCGGCGCCGATTCCGACAATCGCCTTTCCCGGAATGCCTGCGCTGGGTTTGTCGCTGAGAGATCCCGGCACCGATATGTCAGGATTGAGCCGGCCGGGGCCGGCCATGGACCGGTAAAGACGCACGATCAACAGGGCAAACAGCGCCGTACTGATAATGGCAATCCCCAGGTTACCCAGTCCGGCGACCAGCAGCGTGATTCCAAGACCCGTTGCCACAATCGCCAGATTCCCCGTGAGATCCGGGATCAGGATATCTCCGAGGTTGCCGACCAAAAATGTAAACAATCCCGAAAGAAAAGTAATCCCCGCAAGCCATATCATCAGCAGAGATGTAATCTTCCACGCATTTTCCCCGATTGTCCGTTTGCTCTCACGGAGTGCTTCTCTGCCCCGGCTGCCCTGGAACAAAACCATCGGCAGGCTCAGAATCCAGTTGGCGAATATCCGTAGCACAAGGATCGCCGTGATGACCATCAGCAATCCGGCCAGTGTCACTGCCCACCACCACTCGGGCGGTTTTTCGACCAGATAAAAATTGATGTCATGCCGGGTCAGGAAGATCACGTAAAGGCCGCCGATCGCGGCAAGAAAAGGTGCGGCGACCAGCAGGAGACGCACCATCACCTGCCCCGCCAGCGTCACCATGGTGACGGCATATCCGGACACGTAGCGAAATGCGTTCAGCCAGGACACCTGACGGTTCTCCACGGCACCGAAACCGATCACCATCAACACGCCCTGTTCGGCAAACAGGACGCCCAGAGAAACCGCCCCGATGACGATCAGTGCCGCAATGCCGAAGGGATGGAGCAAAAAGACCGCGATATCCGCATCCGCCAGCACACCATCGTCGGTCGTGATCAGAAACAGCTTCAGGAGAAGACCCACCAGCGGTGTCAGCACGACAAGCGCCAGCGCCCGTGACAGTAGATCGGTCAGAAGAAGTTGGGGCCAGGTTCGACGAAAATCCTGGCGGGCCTTTAACAGCTCGTTCCAGTTAATCGATTGGGTTGTCATGTAGTCTCACTTCAGGTGGACCGGAAGTTTAGGACAGGACCTCGAAACGAGAGAGGGAGAAAAAATTGCCCTCAACTGTATTAACGGTGACGCCGGTGATGACCGCGATCTGTCCATCGAAGCGGTTGGTCAGGTCTGTTAGAATGGAGAACAGATCGTCATCTATTCTCTTCATGAGAAACCGGGTTGCGGCAACCACCTCCGGGAGATGGCCGGCGTTCTTGTGTTCTAAGAGAAACGGCAGCATGATCTGTTCGACAACGCGCTGCTGCCTGTCCAGGGGATCTTCAGCTTTGTTCCGCAGGGCGTCGCAGCCGGCATGCAACACCGCACACAGGGACCCGCACGACGTCGTGATCTCCTGCTGTCCGGGCCGCGGAATCTCGCCCCACCTGCCCTGGTGGAGGCCGATATGGGGGCCGCCCACGAGCAACAGGTTCTTTTGTCCGTTCACCTCCGGCACGTGATGGGACACCGCGCCCAGCGCGCTCCTGCCGCCATGACAATATCCGGCCAGCCCGCCGAATTTAAACCGTCCTCCCCAGTATCTCTGAAGCAGTTCCAATTCGGGTTCGTTGATTTCATCACAACACCCGCCTTCGGCAAACCGGGTGTTTTCCGGTGTAAATCCATACGTCTCTTCGAGCAGAATGTTCTTCTTGGCAAAAAAAAGCCTGCCCGGCTCGGCTTTCGGGAAATGGGCCTGAATCTGTTGGATGATTTCGTCACCGCGCATGAGTTCTCCCCCTCCTTTCCTGAAAACTTTCCACCATACGGAATGCGATACTAATGTAAAGGCCGGCCAGTATGATTTGCCCGACCCGTATAAGAAACTTAACCCCTGCCGTGTCGGCATCGGACGCTGTGCTCCCGCCGATCAGGATGAGAAGTGTTGAAAAGCCCATGGCGAAAAGAGGGGCTGATTTCCGCTCCGAAAAGTTGATACGGGCAAAAAGCAGACCGGAGAACAGGGTGAGCAGGAGCAGAAAGCCAAAATTCGGAACGGCGACAATAAGATAGTAAAACACGATCGCCGCGACACCGCCCAGAGTGTTGCCGACGATCATGGTTAGACTGATCTTGCGGCCGATGGTAGAGCTGGCCTGCTGGGCGAGAATGGCGATGAACACCATAATAAGGACTTCGTCTTTGAGATTGAACATGAAAAAAAAGACAACAGCCGGACAGACGACCACCATGCTCAGTCCGGCATCGCGTATTTTCGTACGCGGCGGGATCTCCTGCGTTGCAGCCCCTGCCGTAGTTTCGCCGGTCAGATGGGGAGGTTCTCGAAACACCGCCTGGCTAATCCAGGACACACCGACAGCCACTGCACAATTCTGGATGAGAGCGAGCGCAATAATCAGTGCCATTTCTTGGGAAGAAAGCGCTATCATGGGAATCACGGTGACACCGATGGTCGTAAACATTACCATCACCGGCGAGGCGCCCCCGGCATTAGCGTAGTAAATCAAAAAGAGCAGAAGAGCCATCACCAGTGTAAACACAACAGGATATTTTAAAAGGGTCAGGCTGAGTACAAGGCCGAGGGTACACCCGAATATCATGGCCTCGATGGTGCCAAGGCCGCCCGGAAGGGTGAGACCGGATGTGGGTGCCTTCAGAAATGCCCAGACGAACACCGGTGTGATGTAAGACAGAGGCCAGGCAAGACCGTAGGATATGGCCACAGACAACGTGGTGGCCACGGCCAATCGCAGGGTCCGAACACCCGGCAAGTCCAGGCCTCTCGGTGATATATCGGCGTCGATTGTCGTTGTCAGGTCACTCGTCATGATGTGATTCGAAGTAAAGCAGTAAATGGAACCGGCAGTCGGGCAATCCGTTTTCGCCCTCCGGGCTGCGCCGGACAGACGGGCTAACCGGCCAACGGGTCAACGGGCAAACCGGCAATCCGGCAATCCGATCTACCGGCAAACCGGCTAAACCGGCCAACCCTTCGACTCGCTTTGCTCGCTCAGGACAAGCGGGCAGACGGGTCAACGGGCTAACGGGCAAACGGGCAAACGGGCAAACCGGCCAACGGACTAGTACACATACGAGAAATAGCTCACCAACCGTATCCACCATCGGCCGAGGGCATTCAGAAACGGATGGCCGCCGGTATACACAATGACGCTGGCCTGTCCTCCGGGTCGGCGAAATCCTCTGGCCGCTTCATCGGAGAATTTAATAATCACCGGAAATCGTTGTGCCTCTTTCAGCCACCCCCCGGTCGTCTCGATCGTCGGCAGGGCCCCCAGTGCATCCTTCCCGCCCCGGCTCACCCCCCAACCTATACTGGAGACATGGCCGCGGAAAATTCTTCCCGGGGCGACATCCAGGGCCAGTTCCACGGTATCGCCCTGTTTGATGTTGCCGAGGTTGTTTTCCCGCATATCGGCCTGTATCCAGACGTCCGTGGTTGATACGTAGGTCATCAACGGCTGTCCGATCCCCGCGTATTGCCCCACATCGATCTGAAGGTTGGTAATACTACCGTGGCCGGGGGATCGGATCGTCGTCCACTCCAGGTTGAGCCGTGCCTGCTCGAGGGCGGCCAGCGCCGATTTAATCCTGGCATTGTCTCTCCCTTTCCGACCGAGTTTCTCCTTGGATTTGGCTAGATCGGCTTCAGCTGCAGATACCTTGGTTATCGCCACGGCGACCGCTGTTTTGCGATTGGTTAATTCGAATTTGGATACGGCGCCCGGATCCAGGTCGTACACATTCTTGACCAGATCATAATTCTGCTGGGCCTGCCTGAGTTTTGCCTTCGCATTGAGCAGGGAGGCCTGGGCCGAATCCACAGCGGCTGTATCGGCTCCGATGGCCTGCCCGGCCTGTTCCAGAGCCGCCTCGGCATTCTCCAGGGCAAGTTCGTAGGAATAGGGATCGATCTGAAGAAGCGGCTGCCCGATGGTGACGACCTCATTGTTGTTCACCGTCACCTCGGTCACGTACCCGGATACCTGGGGCGTAATGGGTACGATATAGGCATGAATCTTCGCCTGACTTGTGAAGGGCACAAATCGATCCGACAGCACGTGCCATACAAAGAGCAGCGCACAAGCGGCCAGCACAATCAGCGTGAACCGCCGCACGGGGTCGGCCTTTGTCTTCTTCCCTTCCCGGTTTTCAACCGCCTCGATAGCCATCTCCTCCGCCTTTTGTTCAGCGGGTATGGCTCCGGCACCCGATTCCGGTTCCATGTTATCTTTATCGGAAGACATATTCAGAAATTTGTTTTGTTAATCCGTGATAAATTTGCGACGAAAATTTATTACCAGCTCGGCTTCCGCCAGAATCCATTTTCGGGAACTGTCGGAAGCTGGTCGCCATTGGATATCTCCAGCAGGTTTCCCCAATTGGTCCGCTGCTCCATCTTCTCCCGGACGTCGATCGGAACAAAATCTTTTCCTCTGCTCAGTTCCCAGCCCCCGCCCAGGGCTTTGTACAGGCCGATGAGATTAATGGCGATGTCCCTCCCGGGTCTGGGTATACCGATCCCACTGGGCGGCCAGAGAGCGCGTGGAATCCAGAACCCGCGTGTAGTCCGCCAGCCCTTCTTTGTACTGGAGCATGGAAATCTCGGTGGAGCGTTTGGCCGCATCGACACTGTTTTTGAGGGCGTCGGCCTCCTGGGCGGAACGGAAAAAACCGGTCATGGCATCCTCCACCTCCCGGGCCGCGTTCAATACGGAATTCTGATAACCGGTCAGCGCCTGCTCGAATCTGGCATCTTCCACCCGGACCCGGTTGCGAAGTCTGCCATAGTTGAAAATCGGCCAGTTGAACGCCGGACCGGCGGCGGCGCTGAATGCCGGATCGGCCAGGCTGGCATTGGCGGCGTTCGTCCCGCTCCATCCCAGGGTGCCGAACAGGGAGAAACTCGGCAGCATCTCCCCCCGGGCGATACCGATACGGGCGCCCTGGGCGGCCGCCTGTAGCTCGGCCCGGCGGATGTCCGGCCGTCGACGCAGCAGTTCGGCCGGCATACCGACGGCCACCTGGGCCGGGATGGTCGGAAGAGAACCGGAATCTCCCAGGATGTGGCTTAAGTCCTCGGGGGGCAGTCCCAACAGGATCGCCAGGGCGTGCCGTGTCTGGTTCAGGGACAGCAGAAGCTGGGGCACCAGAGCTTCGGTACTGTGTAGGAGTGTTTTGGCCTGCTGCACGTCCAGCTCGGTCACGGCGCCGAACTTGAAACGTGCTTCGACCATCTGCAGCGACCGCTTCTGGAGCTCGACATTCTGCTGCGCAATATGAATCCGTTCCTCCAGGGTCCGGATAAGGATATAGGACCGGGCGACTTCGGCGGTGAGTGTGACGAGCACGTCATCGTAGCCGGCGATGCTGGCCAGCAGGTTGGCGTTGGCCGACTGGATGCCGCGCCTGAATTTGCCCCAGAAATCCAGCTCCCAGGCCACATCGAATCCGGCGGAATACGCGCTGAACGCACCCGGCCCTTCCTGGGTTGCCCACGCAGCCTCGGCATTGATTTCTTGCTGCTGGGGGTACAATGAGCCGGCGGCGATACCGAGCTGGGCCCTCGCCTCCAAAACGCGTAGGCCGGCGATCCGCAGGGAGAGGTTTTGATCGTAGGCCATCCGGACCAGATGATCGAGTATCGGATCTTCAAACACCTCCCACCAGTCTTCGGTGTCGGCAGGAGCCCCGGAGATAGCGTCGTCTTCACGCTGCAGATAGGCATCGGCGATCGGGGCTTCCGGGGTTTCAAAATCCGGGCCGACCATGGCACAGGCGCTGATCAGGAAGGAGATCACACAGACTGTGCACGCCAGAACAGTTTTCTTCCAATCCGTCATGGGTTCTCGATGAGGTATCAGATAGCGTAATCGGCGCTGCTCTTTGGTTCGGAATCTTCTTCTATGCCGCTGGAATCCGGATCATCCCCCATCCACGTTTTAAATAGTATGTAGCTCAACGACAGGATCACCGCTCCGATAAAAAGCCCCAGAAAACCGATCCAGATAAATCCGCCGATGGCACCGAGGAAAATGACCGCCATGGGCACGGCGGCGCCTCTTCCTAAAAAAATCGCTTTTAGCGGGCCGTCACCGATGGCAACGACGATCAGATAGACTGTCAGGACCACCAGATAGACTGTCAGGACCACCGCCGGCAGCGTGCTCATGTTCGAAAAGGCGTAAATGATCACCCCCAGCACCACCGGGCCGATTCCGATCTGCACGATGGCCAGCACCAGGCTCAGAAACGCCCAGACACCGGCCCCCGGGATTCCCGCGATCCAGAATCCTAACCCCGCCAGCAGCGCCTGAATTACGGCAACCCCCAAAATCCCTTTAACCACACCCCGGATGGTCTGCTCGGATATGTCCACAAACTCGCTCCCCCGATCGCCGACCAACCTGACAAACAGATGTCTTGCCACCTGCCCGCCGCTGTGTGCGGTGGTCATAAGGATGCCGGCGATAATGATGGACACGGCAAACATGACCACCCCGAGCACTGTATCCACCGCTGTGGACAACAGCCATTTGACAGCTGCCGTCACCTGGGGCTGGTAGCGCTGGAGGGTGGCCTCCAGATTGACCGATGCCTGCTGCCAAACGGTGTACACCGTGCTGCCGATGACCCACCACTCCTTTACCTTTTCAGGCGGTGGAGGGATCTTGAGCTCCTCCTGTTTCAATTTATCATTAAGCAGCTGCAGCCCGTCTACACCGGATCCGGCCATCTGGATGCCAGGCAGGATGATCACCAGAAGCGCGGCAATCGTCAGGATCGCGGCAGTCAGTTTCCGGCGATTCCCGAGCTTGGCATTGACGGCATGATACACCGGGTAGAGGGCCACGGCCAGGATGATGCCCCATGTCACGAGGGGAATAAAGGGCTTGAGGATTAGATAACAACAGATGATCACCAGGATCAGGACGCCGAGCTGGATGGAAATATCGACGGCAGCGGACGTCGCAGCGGTGTTCTGGTTGGATTTTCCGGAGCCACTCATATTAGGATTCTCCTTGTGAAACTGACCATATAGACGGTATTCTGTTTGAACGACCGTGCCATCCCATTCGGATTACCCGGCCGGAATCGTGACCAGGGGCAGGCCTTCCCTGCCGCCGGTTTCAGATAACGACATCAGGATCATCAGCACCGCAAAGGTGCGCTTGGATTTGAAATCCCCCTTGTCGATCCAGAACCAGTGATCCTCGTACTCTACGGCGACAAATGGGGCCTCAGGCTGTTCCGGGCCGCTCTGGATATCAATCAGTCGAGCAACGGCGGCTTCATCATCTCGGGGCGGCGCCAGTGAGGGCACCGTATATCCGGCCGCCACATGTTCGAATGGCACCTCGATCTGGGTGGCCAGGTTTATCATGATATCCAGCATGGAGTTGGTGAGCACAGCGATCTCCCGATCGCTACCCTGGATGAGGCCATAGGTGACCGTGATTTCATCGCTGCCGGGTTCGAGCCCGAGCAGCCCGTTCAGTTCCTTGATTGCGGCTTTGACTTCCGGTGTAATGTTCTTCCTGAAAAAGAACAGGACCGTGGATTGCCGGTTCTCGTCTTCCATAAGGATCCGCATACCCACTGCCCCGGATGTCTGAATTTGACGGAACAGGGCGATAATGCGGTAGAACTCGGGATCTCCGGTTCGCTGGTCGACACCGGCCGACACCCGGGAACGGAGTCCGTTGATGGCCCGGACTGTCAAGGGAAAAATCAGATCCGCAGGCCACCCGGACTGGATCAGAAACAGAACAGCCCGTGGGGGGATGGGCGTCAGGAAGTTTTCGTTGAATGTCTTCCCGGTGATCGGGGAATAGGTGATGGTGGGCCGGTCCGTGTATTTTCCGGAGCCCCCGATGATTAATGAATCCCCTTGAACGGCATCGGGCGATGAGACCTGCCCGGCGATGTTCGCCGAACTTTCCAGGGTGTAGCCGCTGACCACTGAGGCGACCTCCACAAACAACGGCATGTCCGCGTACCGGAGTTTGACGACATTAAGAAGGGTCTGCTCCTTCCAGGACGTGGAAATGGCCTGATTGTAATTGAAGCGGTCCCGGGGTACGGTGCCCGGGCCGATGCCCGAGCAGCCGATTAGAAACAGGAGTACCAGCGCCATTGCCGGAAATGGTTGTCGCATCATGCTTTAATCTCCGAGAGAACCTGAAATCAATAATATGGTGTTTCCATGGGCCGGGTGGACCGGACAAAGAGTACCTCGCCGATGATTGGTCCGTGTTGTTAGAAGGATAGACCGCTCCGGTTCGCCCCCGACGCTTCGATGGTCTTATAAGCAATTGGTATCTCTAACGAAATCCAAAAAAAAGCGCAACCCATATTTGGCGTTTGGGCAAAGATATAGATGGAAAATCAAGGCCTTAAGATACTTCAACCTGGGAATGACCAAGGCACCGAAGCACTCCCGGATAAAGGACGCCACGGCATGTGAGAACATAACACAGATGGAAAGAATTAAGAGATTGCGGATAAACAAATACGAGAACCCACACTCGACCCCTTGACCCCTTGGATCCTCGAATCCTTTTTAGTCTTCTAAACCTTATATTTGCCGAAATCGTCGAGAGAGAGGCCTTTCAGGTAGTCGGTCCATTGCTCCGCCTCCTTGCTTTGATCCAGAGGCTCTTCACGGCCTTCCACGGGCTTGGATTTCTCAATGACCTTGTCGTCGACGTAGATCGGCGCCTGGAATCGCAGGGCAATCGCAATGGCGTCGCTGGGTCGAGCGTCCATGTCGAATTCACCACCTTCGGAAGCGAAGTAAATACGGGCATAGAAGGTATTGTCCCTCAGATCGCAGACCTCGATCTTGGCCACCGAGAATTCCATGGACTCAACGAAATTCTTGAAAAGGTCATGGGTCATGGGGCGGTCGAATGCGATATTCTGAAGCGCCGAAGCGATGGATGTGGCCTCCAGAAGACCGATCCAGATCGGAACCGTGCGCTCGTCTTCGTCGGTTTTCAGGATAATAATGGGCGTGTTGGACGCGGGGTCCATGGTCATTCCGGCTATGCTTGCCTTATGAAGCATCAGAGTGATCTCCTTTCGCGCTTGGCATGTCCAGCTCCCGTTCCACCGGCCTGCCCCAGAGCGAGTGGGAAAAAGCCCGCTCGATGGTTATCCATACCAGTTTTCCGACGGATATGGCAAGCGCGGGGCCATTCCCGTTTCCATCCGAAAAATGAACGATCTTGTTTTGCGGTGTCCGACCGGTCCATGGAGGCGTTGTCCGAGGTTCCGTCGGATTGTCGGCAACCGTGGCTTTGCTGAAGCCCTCAACCAGGATCTCCTGGCGGGTGCCGACCAGCGCTGCATGCTTTTTGCGGGTAATTAATTCCTGGGTATCCAGAAGCACCTGCAGCCTCTGCTTTTTGACCGGCTCTGAAATCTTTTCGGGAAACCGGGATGCCGGTGCGGACGGCCGATCCGAGTATTTGAAGGCAAACATCCCGTCCAGCTGCACCCGCTCGACAAGGCTCAGCGTGTCCTGAAAATCCGCTTCGGTTTCCCCTGGAAATCCGACAATGAAATCGGATGTGACGGCGATATCCGGGCGTGTGGATCTCAGGCGGTTGATGATGTTCAGGTAATCCTTCCGCGTATATTTTCGGTTCATCCGCTTCAGGGTCCGGTCCGACCCGGATTGCACCGGCAGATGAATGTGGCCGCAAAGCTTGCCCAGGTCTGAGAAACAACGGATCAATTCATCGGAGAGGTCCTTGGGATGAGAGGTGGTGAAACGGATCCGCTGGAGTCCGTCCACTTGGTCGACACGACGCAGCAGTTCGGCAAAAGAGCACATTCCCTCTTTTAGGCCATAACTGTTCACATTCTGCCCCAACAAGGTCACCTCCCGAACGCCCGAGTGTGCAAGGGTTCGGATTTCCTCTAAAATATCATCCGGGTGTCGGCTGGCTTCCGGGCCCCGGACATGGGGGACCACACAGTAGGTGCAGTAATTGTCGCACCCCTGCATGATGGTGACAAATCGCGACGGCCTCTCCAAAGCCGCTGAGGCGGCATTCGGAGCCTCCAGGATGGCCCCGCCATCCATGGCCACATCGACGATACGTCGTCTTTTGTGTCGAATTGTTTCGATATGTTGTGCAAGGTTTCGGATGGCGTGGGTGCCGAACACGAGATCCACGTGGGGCATTCGTGACAGAATCCGTTCGCCCTCCTGCTGAGCCACACAGCCGCCAACTGCAATAATGAGCTCCGGATGACGCCGTTTTAACGGGGCCAGACGACCCAGATAACTGAAGACTTTCTGTTCCGCTTTTTCCCGAATGGCGCAGGTGTTCATGATGACCAGGTCCGCGGCATCCACCGCGTTCGCCCGCTGATAGCCCATGGATTCAATGTGATCGGCCATCCGCTCGGAGTCATAAACGTTCATCTGACATCCGATGGTTTCGATATGGTAGCTGGCAGTCATAAGTTGATTCATTTGCAATTCGAATGGAACTGTTCGGGCTGGACACTGTCGGACCGACTGGGTGGCCTGAATCCGACGATCAGGTCACCTGCAGCTTGCCAATGTCGATCGCCTTGGACGGCTCCATGTGAATGGTTTTTCGCAGATCGGTCAGGATGCCGCCGACGTCTTCAAGGCACCCCCGGGCGATATGGACCGCCACGGTTCCGCGCTGCGGATCTAAGGTTTCCACCATGGCGAGTCCGTCATAGGCTTCGAGTATGAATCGGAGAAAAGCGATCTGACGACGGTCGACCCGGTAGTACCGGCAATGGGCTCTCATCATATCCCCTCAGTGGACTGAAAAGCTAATCATGAATTGATGCTTCCAAAGACTATAACCTGTTTTTTTTGAAAAATAAAATTCGTGTGATGTGCCGTGCTGCACTGTTGTGCTGAATCGGTATTTGAAGTATAGGCCGGATGTCATGCGAAAATCCTGGCATATGATCCACCCGGATCCCCAACATGTTCAGCGTCTCGCCGATCAAACCGGCTGCCATCCCCTCGTAGCCCGGATACTTGTCAACCGGAACATTTCGGAAACCCGGGAAGCAAAAAAGTTTCTTTACCCCCGGGTAACGGACCTGCCGTCGCCCTTGGGGATGAAAGGCATGGACGTGGCCACCCAACGTCTGATCCGTGCCATCCGGCAGAAGGAAAACATCCTCGTCTTCGGAGACTATGATGTGGATGGGGTCACGGCGACGGCCCTTCTGGAGGAATTTCTGAGCTACGCCGGGGCACGGGTCTTTTCATATACACCTCACCGACGTAAAGAGGGGTACAGTCTGAACAGGGAGCAGCTTCGCAGGATGCCGTTCCCACGGAAACCGGATCTGATCCTGACCGCCGATTGCGGCGCCACCAGTCACGATGCCATACGTGACGCCCAAAAGGCGGGAATCGATGTCATCGTCACCGATCACCACATGCTGGAAAGGGAAGTCCCGCCGGCCATCGCCATCGTGAACCCCCACCTGGAGGACGCACCATCGGAAATGTCCGGGCTGTCCGGTGTGGGGGTAGCCTTCTGTCTGCTGATCTCCCTCCGGAAGACCTTGCGGGAACAAGGATTTTGGGGGCACCAACCGGAACCGAACCTGAGGGATTACTGTGATTTGGTGGCTCTCGGCACCATCGCGGATATGGTTCCATTGCTGGGCGCGAACCGGATATTGGCCCGTGTCGGGCTGGATGTCCTCAAATCCGGCCGGCGCCCGGGTCTCAGCGCCCTGATGTCGGTCTCCGGGGTGGTCCCTGAACGGATCGACGCCGAGGATATCTCGTTCCGGCTGGCACCGCGTCTGAATGCCGCCGGAAGAATGGCCCATTCCAGACTGAGTGTCCGGCTCATACAGGAAACGGATCCGGTCAAAACCAGACGCCTTGCGGAACTTCTGGAACGGCTCAACCGTAAACGCCGGGCCGCCGAGCAGCGTACCCTGGACCAGGTGGCGTCCATGCTCACCGACACCCCGGAACTGTTGAGGTCCAATTCCCTGGTCCTGGCCCACCCTGAATGGCTCGAGGGGGTGCTGGGAATCGCTGCATCCCGTCTGGTCAACCAATACGGCCGCCCGGCTATCTTGATTACAACAAGAGACGGTATTGGCAAAGGATCCGCGCGCAGTGTATCCGGTTTCGACATCCACCAAGGACTTCACGACTGCCGCCCCCTTCTGGAATCCTTTGGCGGCCATCGGATGGCAGCCGGACTCCAGGTTAAAGCCGAGAACATCGAAGCGCTTCAGGATCTTTTTGAACAGGTCGTCGCGAGGCACACGCGATCCATTCATGCTGAAAAACGATTGCCCATCGACGGGGACCTGGCGTTGAATCAGATCTCACCGGAGATGATCGACGCCCTGGAATTGTTAAAACCGTTCGGCGCCGGTAATCCGGAACCTGTTTTTTCTGCTCGGCGTGTGGCGGTTCAATCCTTTCAAGTAGTCGGACAGCGGCACCTTCGAATGACCGTGGCGCACCCGTCGTCAATGTCCCACAGCATCATGAGCGGCATCTGGTTCAATCCGCCGGCGCTCTCGATTTCCAGGGAACGGCTTTTTAAGATTGCGTTCCGCCTTCAGTGGAACCGCTGGAACGGCAAAAAAACACCCCAGATCGTAATCGAAGACATGGTACCGGATACAACTGGCTGTGCCGACGGCTGAGATGAATGTACGGGGTAATGTGAATATGGGCACATTTTTCTTGAACTATGGAAATCTTGAGATTATGATTCCTCCAAATTTTTAGATGAACCCCTGAGACCCAAAAAGGTAACGCAACATGGCGAAAGTATTTCGACCCTCGACCAGGGAAAGCAGCATCCTTTCGAAAATTGAATCGACGAGGGAATATGCACGCCGGATGGCCATCAATAGCATCAAGGATTGTATCGATGGCCTCTCCAATGCCATTGCCACGAAGTTGGTGGAAACGGAACTGGTTGAAACCACAAACAAGAATGGACTGGAGGAGCAGATCGTAAAGTGCCTCGACACATTAGGGCATGCTGAAGATTTCGATGTGGACTATCAAATCGCGCCGTATCGCAACCTGGTGACACAACCCCATGTCGTCAGCCTTTACGTCACGTCATTTGTGATCGAAAAACTCATCAACCACAGGGACATCGTCGACATTTACGGATCTGACGAAGATATTTACGTCTGCATCAATCAGCAGGGGCGAAAATTCCTCCCATGACCCCATGCGAGCTGCGTTTCACCCCAGGCTAATCAATGGGCCCTTTGAGGACCCCGGCCTTTATGTCCCCTTTCAATTCCTCCATCGCGCCCTCCTGTTCGATCTGGGAGATCTTTCCGGCTTATCCAACCGCGAGCTGCTAAAAATCAGCCATGTGTTTGTGTCCCACACCCACATGGATCATTTTATCGGATTCGACCGCCTTCTCCGCATTGCGCTGGGACGGGACACCATGCTTCATTTCTTTGGGCCCGAAGGCTTCACGGACAATGTGGCCGGAAAGTTGTCCGGATATACCTGGAACCTGGTGTCAGATGATACCCATCCATTGGAAATCATGGTGACGGAGGTCGGCTCGACGCGCATGAAAACCTCCCGGTTTCTTTGCCGAAAGCGTTTCGAGCGAGATCCGGACGGAATCGAAAACCCCTTTGACGGTCGACTTCTCATCGAACCGGCGTTTTCAGTCCGGACGGCGCTTTTCGATCACCGGGTGCCGTGCCTGGGTTTCTCTTTGGATGAACAATTTCACATCAACATCGACACAGCGCAACTTGACCGGCTGGGCCTTCCCACCGGCCCCTGGCTCTCTGATTTTAAAAATGCCGTTTATAAAGCCAATCCCGAGTCGTATGAGATCGTGATCCCCGGCGCGAACGGAGCCGAACGTAAACCCTATCGCCTGGGCGAATTGACCAAGGCCATCGCCCGAATCACCCCTGGCCAGACGATTACCTATATTACCGACGTCGGCTATAACGAACAAAACGTTCAACGCATCGTCGAACTGGCAAGAGGGGCCGACCACCTGTTTATCGAAGCGGCATTCCGTGACGATGACGCACATATTGCCCATCGCAAGCACCACCTCACCGCCCGCCAGGCCGGTATTATTGCCCGGCAAGCCGGTGTTCGGCGCCTGACGATCTTTCATTTTTCACCGCGGTATCAAGGCATGGAAGAGCAGCTGGAAGCAGAAGCGCAAGTTGCGTTTGAAGGAAGATAGCGTCGGTATTTCCGGTATACCCAAACCTAAAGCAGATATGTTCTTTTGTTCCACTGTCGTTAGGCGATTCTCATGGTTCGCACGTGCATCCGTTCAAACGCCGGTATACCGTAGTCTCCCCGGTGCACGAAGGCGTGTACAGACAATAATGCCGGAATGGCATGGGTAGTTTGCCCGGGCATGTCGCCCGGGTAAACAGTCATAAATATCAGCAAACGTCCGCGTTTGTCTGCGGCCAATGATTCTTTTATTTGACCAAAACATGGCTTTCTCGTGCTCAGTTTCAGCGGTATGTCATTTTGAGAATAACCATTGTTCCCTAACCCATGTCCGCGGCCCCTTTGTAAAGCGGCATCAGCCGGCTGATCAGCTTGGCAATTTCATCGCTAATGTCCTTCTTTCGAGCGATGGCATCTTTTTTAGGGATCCGTTTGCTGATAACCAGATCAACTGGCTTGGCTTCCGGGCACCGTTCTATCAGGGCACCCAATGAATCCACAGCCGCTTCCGCACTGTCGCTCAAACTCCAGGACTTTTCCCCGGCAGTAATCACATCGCTGAAGCATGAGTTGCGCGTATCATAGATTTCCAACCCCTCTTCTAGCGCAATCTCCCGGAGCCATTGTTCGTTTTCTTGATTTTTGAGCCAGTTCAGAAATGCCGTCCAGCCCGAGGGGGAGTCCCCCTCCGCAGCGGGACGCTCAATGCGAAAGCCGAACGTAAAAGAGGTTTTGTCCGCACCACCGAAAAACCAGGCCGGAAGCGCCTTCCGTTTCTTTTTCCACAGAACGGCGTCCGCCCATTGGATGGCATTTTTATTCCGTGCTGCCCATGACTGAAAATGAAGCGGTGTGGCTTGGGTCCGATGGGCCACATCCCCCCCAAGCATATCCCGGCCGCGCCACCGGGTGCGGCTGATTTTATCTTTAAAATCATCCGACTGCAGCCCCTTAAAAGATGCGCCCCCTTTTGCCTTGGATATGCGATGGGCTTTTTGGGCCGCTAACTGAGCACTCTTTTCCCGCATCTCCTTCTCGTGCCGCCTCCGACTTTGAATCCGGAGCTGCATTTCGACAGTGGTTTCCCGCTCAGTCCCATCTTCCCACTGGATGACCATCTTATCGCGCTTGATGGACATTACCTCGAAAGGTCCCTTTTCATTGACATAGTTTTCTCCGACAACAAATTCGAAGGGTTCCGCTCTTTCCACATCCTCTGTCATAAACCGATCCTTTCCCGGCGCTGAACCGCGCGGTTTTTGGTATAACCCGCCTTACCGGTACCTGTAACGGCAGCTGGAGACGTGGTTACGAAATTATTTACACTTATCTCAGTTTAAACAATTAAAATAAACACGAAATTGAATTTATGAAGAGAATAAAGGGTTTCTAAGTTGCCGTTGATCTATAAAAAGCTTAGTTTATGGGGCGTCCCACAAATCTCGTTCATCCATTTTTCTCTGTAAACCCGTGCTGTTTTGAGAGCACCCATGGTTGGATCGTTCCCGAAAGCGTTGGCCTGAAATAACGTAAAATAAAGGGAGAAACATGCTCACTCCAGGAAAAACCTATGACGAGGTGTGCCGTCGCTTTCGATGGCAGATCCCGGAATTTTACAATATCGGCATCGACATCTGCGACAAGTGGGCAGTCGACCCAGACCGGAAAGCGCTCATTTATGAAAGAGACGACAGCGGTGTTCAGACATTCACGTTCAGGGATTTGAGCCGCCTGTCCAATCGTCTGGCCAATGCGCTGTCAGCCTGCAACATCACGCGGGGCGACCGTTTCGGCATCTTACTCCCGCAGCGGCCGGAAACCGCCATTTCCCACATCGCTATTTATAAGCTGGGGGGGGTTGCCGTACCTCTGTTCACCCTCTTTGGAACCGACGCCCTGGCCTACCGGCTGAAAAACAGCGCGGCGGCCGGCATCATCACAGATTCGGCCAATCTATCCAAAATTCTTGAAATCCAGGAGGATCTTCCTGACCTGCATACCATCGTCGTCACCGGAGATACACCGGTGGAGGGTGTCCCAGCCTTCGATGACCTGATCGCGAGGGCCTCCGACACATTTTCCCCGGCTCGCACCCGGGCCGAAGACCCGGCCCTGATTATTTACACGTCCGGAACCACCGGCCCACCCAAGGGGGCTCTCCACGCACATCGCACTCTTTTAGGGCATCTGCCCGGCGTGGAATTTCCCCAAAACTTTTTTCCCCGGCCGGGGGATCTGTTCTGGACGCCGGCCGACTGGGCCTGGATCGGCGGCCTGATCGATGTGCTGCTACCCAGCTGGCACCACGGCATGCCCGTATTGGCCCACCGGTTCAAAAAGTTCGATCCTGAAAAAGCCTTTTTTCTCATCGCAAAACATCAGGTGCGAAATGCCTTCATGCCGCCCACAGCTTTAAAATTGATGCGTCAAGTTCCGAAACCGCAACACCACCACAGGATTAACATGAGAAGTATCGGCAGTGGCGGTGAGACGTTGGGCGAGGAACTACTGGAATGGGGCCGGGAAACCATGGGCGTCACCATCAACGAGTTTTATGGACAAACCGAGTGCAATCTGGTGGTCGGATGCTGCGCCGAGGTCATGGACATCCGGCCGGGATCCATGGGCCTGCCTATTCCTGGTCACACCGTGGCGGTTGTCGATCCCGAGGGCAATCCCAAGCCACCTGGAGAGGTCGGTGAAATCGCGATCAAGCGGCCCGACCCGGTCATGTTTCTGGAATACTGGCGCAACGAGGAGGCCACCCAAAACAAGTACGTAAACAATTGGTTGATGACCGGTGATATGGCCCGCCGGGACGAGGATGGCTATATCTGGTTCTCCGGCAGGCTTGACGATGTCATTACCAGCTCCGGCTATCGCATGGGACCGGCGGAAATCGAAGACTGCATCATGAAGCATCCCGGGGTGGCCATGGTCGCTGTGGTGGGGATGCCGGATCCCATCCGAACGGAAGTTGTCACAGCGTTTGTCGTGCCGTCACTGAATTCGACCCCTGGCCCGGCGCTGGCCGATGACATTCGGGAATTCGTCAGATCCCGTCTGGCTGCCCACGAGTACCCCCGGCAGATCGAATTTGTCACCGAACTGCCGATGACCGCCACGGGAAAGATCATGAGACGCAAACTAAAACAGGTCGATCAAGAATAACATGCAATCTCCTTCTGAGCCCCCTTTGCGAGTGTCCTGGTTCATGTGGGGCCTTGGCGCACTGTTCTACCTCATGGGTTTTTTTCAGCGGGTCGCACCGGCTGTGATGACCGAAGAGCTCATGCGGGAATTTCAAATCAGCGCTGCGGCATTGGGGAATTTATCGGCCTATTACTTTTACAGTTATGCGGCCATGCAAATCCCCACCGGAATCATCTCAGACCGGTGGGGACCGCGCCGATTGTTAAGCACCGGCGCCACGATTGCCGGCATCGGCACGATGATGTTTGCGTTGTCATCGGCGATCCTGTGGGCCGGAATCGGGCGCTTTTTAATTGGCGGGTCGGTTGCCGTGGCGTTTGTCGGCTGCCTGAAACTGGCCAACTGCTGGTTTCCGCCGAGGTACTACGCCATGGTGTCCGGAATGGCCCTTTTTTTCGGAATTATCGGGGCTGTCTTCGCCGGACCACCCCTGCGTCTGCTGATGGATCATTTCAGCTGGCGCAGTATCATTGTAGCATCGGCGATCGTGACTTTCGGGATTGCCGCAGCGATTTGGATTTTCGTCAGGGATTACCCCACCGAAAAGGGCTATTCCGATATGGTCATTGGTCCCCAGACATGCACTGTCGATTCCCGAGAACCGATTCTCAGCGGAATCGTTGAGGTGTTTCGATACCGTAACACGGCGCTGTTGTTTGTGATACCGGGTGCCGTAGTGGGCAGTGTCTTGACATTTTCCGGACTCTGGGGAGTTCCCTTTCTGACCACCCATCATCACCTGCCCACATCGCAGGCGGCAGTTCTGACTTCGGCCGTACTGGTTGCATGGGCTATTGGCGGTCCCCTGTTCGGCTGGCTGTCCGACAGATGGGGGAATCGGAAACGGCTGTATATCGTCGGCCTAGCGTTAATGTTTCTGGGGTGGGGCGTTGCACTGTTTATCAACGATCTTCCATTTTATGTCCTCGTCGGGGCGCTTCTGGTCGCCGGGTTCAGTTCCGGCTGTATGATTATCAGTTTCGCTTTCGCCAAAGAGTCGGTTCCCGGCCGTCTGGCAGGGACCATTTCCGGAGTCGTCAACATGGGCACCATGACGGGACCGATGCTGCTTCAACCGGCCGTGGGGTGGATGCTGGATCAGAAATGGCAGGGCCAGATGCAGGCGGGCGTTCGGGTGTATGGACAGGAGGCCTACCAGGCCGGATTCTCCCTGATGCTTGCGTGGATTCTGCTGTCCCTGGTCCTGCTTTTCTTTACCCGTGAAACCCATTGCCGTCAGGCGACCTAAGGTTCTTATGAGATTCCGTCTCACACCGGATGGCACATTCCTGGTATATTATGGCTCGACAATCTTGAATTCAGGGGTCATAACGTCACGTGGCATATCTCTCCACGGATTGTTGCAAAAATGTGCTCGAACTCTGTATCGGCCCGGAGGCAAGGTATCGGGTAATTTCCACCTTATGGACGCCATCTGTGCAATGCCTTCAAAGCGGACACACGAGCCGATTGCCGGTATGGCAAACAACGGCGTAAAAAGGGACTCCTGCATCACCTGTCCCCTCCTGCCAGGCGTTCCATGACGAATTCTGTATTCACTTGAATGGGAAAGGCGGTCATTCGGATAAACCGCCATAACAACTTTTCCCCGGGTCGATAGACATCATAATCCGTGACTATCCCGATCAGTTTGTTGTCGTCGGAAATACCCGTACCGACACCCGAAGTTTTTTCGTCCCATGATCTTGCCGGTCCGACATCCACATGTACCACATTTTCATGATAATACCCCGCACCCCCAAAACCGATCATCTTTACAGTATCCCACAGCCGACGCGGGGATACCCCTTCCATCTTGATATCGGCCGCCATTCCATACTGGTGTAGACTGGCCTTTGCAGCAAGCCCCCCTTGCTTGCGCAGCCGGGTGTTATAGCGTGGGGGCTGCGATATCCGGAAACAATCGTAATTGTTGCCCCGGTGGACAGGCGATCTTCCAGGAAATCAAGATACTCGACAAGCCTCAGTGATACATTCTGAAATTCGGGATCATACGGCGCATTAAACACTCCACAGATGGCCTCCAGAGCCGTCCGGTCATAGTTCCCACCGCCCCTCCGATAGATACCGGAAAACATCATCCCGTTCTCATCGTTGGCCAGACGGATCCGCCCATCGCCGCTGTGAAAAAACCGCCTGCCGTCAAAGGCAGGTTGTTGCGCTCGTCCATCCGGAGGACTCGCGACTACAACCATCCAGGCCGCAATAAGTATTCTCAGCATTCCGAAGAGAGGGAGGCGGGTGTTCAGCTGTGGCATTGTGGGTGTAAACCTCTACCTGTTGAAATCATGGGATATTGCTGAAAGTCGGCTGTCAATTTCATACTGGTGCATTACAAATTTAACTGGCGCACACGAAATGGGCAATGAGCAATTATAGTGTAGTCATTGCTCAATTATTAGAGCGTTTGGACCAGGCCATATCAGAGGTTATCGATACCCCTAAGAGTACGAAAATGACCGCCGCTATCGGAACGTTACCCTGACAAACGCTCTATGTCGAAAAATGGGACTGTTTCTACTGAATGGTATCGTTCTATCCGTTGGCATAAGTATTTTCCGATTGATGCCACAGGGCCGCACTCGGAACGGATTCAGGCGATCACTATAACTATTGGTTGGAAAAAAACAAAGGGGTTACGGCTTTAATCCCGTAACCCCTTAGAAATTGTGGTAGCGGGGGCTGGATTCGAACCAACGACCTTCGGGTTATGAGCCCGACGAGCTACCAGACTGCTCCACCCCGCATCATATCGGAAGTGTGATGATAAGAACCTAACGATTGATTGTCAATATGTTTCACTTTGGTTTTTCTAAAATAAATATCAAATAATATCGATTTGTTATTTGCCTGCCAAATCGAGAAGAGCCTGCTTCAAACCGGCTTTCCCGGCGACCGCAGCATCTTCGCCCGACCGGAATGCCAAACGAACCCGCTTGGCGCGGCTGGAATGGCCCGACACGATTTCCAAATCGGATTTGGCCAGGCCAAGGCATTTGGCCAAAAACTGGATGCAGGCCCTGTTGGCCTTTCCCTCCACCGGGGGAGCTGTCAGCCTGATCTTCAAGGCGTCCCCGTGAATGCCCACGATAGCGGTATTCGATGATCGGGGCTGGACGAGGATCTTGAATACCAGCCCGGATGGGGTTTCTCTGATGGAGAGAGGCATAAGATCCGTTGGCCCGTTGGCCCGTGGGCCCGTTAGCCGGTTTGGCCGGTTTGGCCGGTTTATCCGGTCCACAGGTCATCTGCCGCCGGGCAGAGCCGTCATTCAGTCATTCGTCCCGCACAGCGGAACGTCATTTGTCGTTTTCGTTTTCGTTTATCTTTCAGCTTTCGGCTTATTATTCTTTCAGCTTTGAGCTTTCAGCTTTCAGCTTTGAGCTATTTATATCTTTCAGCTTCGGACTTTCAGTTCATCCAGCATCCAGTATCCAGTATCCAGAATCCAGCCCGCCAGAGGCGGACAAGCATCCAGCATCCAGAATCGAGTACCTAATCCATCGTATTTCTGATATTGCTGATGATGCGGGTGGAGGACGTATCTTCCGAGATCGGGACCAAGGCCACCCGGCCGCCAAGTGTTTCGACCAGTTCCCTGCCGGCCACCTCTTCGGAATCGTAGTTGCTCCCCTTTGTAAGGACATCCGGCCGGATGGTGCGGATCAGGTCTTTGAGACGCCCGGAGGAGAATATCACCACGTAGTCGACGCTGTCCAAAGCGCACAGGACCCGGACACGCTCCCTGGCCTGGATAACCGGCCGGCCCGGCCCTTTCAGGGCCCGAACCGAATCGTCGTCATCGGTGGCCACAAACAGAACGTCCCCGAGCTGTTTGGAAGCTGAAAAGAGCATCACATGCCCGGCGTGGAGCAGGTCGAAGCAGCCGTTGGTCAGGACAATCTTCTTTCCTTTTTTACGCAGCTCCTGTACCAGAACCGGCAGGTCGTGAAACTGCTTGTATTTGGAAACAGTGCGATCCCCGGAAGGCTTAAACGCGGCCTCCAGTTCCTTCTGGGACAAGGTCGCGGTGCCCACTTTTCCCACCACAACCCCGGCAGCGGTATTCGCCAGGGCCGCAGCGTCTCTCAGGTTTGCCCCGGCTGCCACGGCAAGCCCGAGCACGGCGGCTACCGTGTCGCCGGCGCCGGAGACCTCATATACCTGCCTGGCCTTTGCCGGAATCCGATACGGCCGGGCGCCACGCTTAAAGAGTACCATCCCGTCCTTTCCGCACGTGACCAGCAGCATTTCGATCGCAAGACTGTCGAGCAGTTTTTCTCCCGCATTATGCAGGGTGTCATCATCGGAAATATCAATCGCAGCCGCTAAACCGGCCTCCTTTTTATTCGGTGTCAGCACATCGACGCCGGAATACTTGGCAAAATCCATCCCCTTTGGATCGGCTATCGTGATCTTTCCGTGTTTTCGAGCGCAATCGCAGATCCGCCGCAAGAGCTCACGGGTGACGACGCCCTTTCCGTAGTCGGATATGAGTACCACGTCCGAAGCGGGTAATTTCTTTTCGGCTTCGGCGGCGAGTTTCTCCAGGGTTTCCTTGGAGACGCGCTCGCGCGATTCCCGGTCAATACGCACCACATGCTGGTTGGAGGCAAAGATCCGGGTCTTGCGGGTCGTCGGCCGTTCAGGCTCCCGGATCACCCCTTCCACATCCACCCCCAGGGTTCGCAGCCGCTCGATGAGCAGCTGGCCGTATCGCCCGGATCCCACCACTCCGGCGACGGCGACGCTGCCACCCAGCGCCACAATGTTGTTCACCACATTACCACAGCCGCCCAGGGTGTCCTCTTCACTTCTGACATTGACGACCTGAACCGGAGCTTCCGGGGAAATGCGATCCACCTCCCCCCAGACGTAGTGGTCGATCATCAGATCACCAACAACCAGCACCCGGCATTGGCTGAATCGGGATATGTTTTCGGTTAATGTCATGACCCGGCAGACGTCTGATAGTTGTTGACGAATTCCCTGAAGAATTTCGGCGGCCGCACCACCTTTCCATCTTCTTTTACAAAGGCGTGTTTGGTGTAACCCTGGGCGATGAGCTGCTCGCCGTTTTCGGCCAGCACGCGGTAGTCAAATTTCATTCCGGCTTTGACGCGGTTATCCAGGGACGTGTCGATGATTAGGATGTCGTCATAATCGGCTCCGGAAGAAAATTTACAGAAGACCTCCGAAACCGGAAGATAATACCCCCGATCTTCGATACTGCGGTACGGCATTCCGATGGCTCGAAACATCTCGGTCCGGCCCATCTCGAACCAGCGAAGATAATTGCCATAATAGGCCCGGCCCATACGGTCGGTATCGCCGTATATCACCCGGCATGTGGTTCGGTGAGAGATCATGTGCCTCCGTTTGCCCGTTGGCCCGCAATAAATGCCTAAAATTTAAAATGCCTAAATTGCCTAAAATGGTGGAATCGCTCCGCTCTATCCTTCAATCCAGAATCCAGCCCGCCATAGGCGGACAAGCATCCAGAAGCCAGAAGCCCTAAGCCTTAAGCCCTGAGCCTTTCTGTATCATTCAGCTTTCAGCTTATTATTCTTTCAACTTTGAGCTTTCAGCTATTTATATCTTTCAGCTTCGAGCTTTCAACTCTCAGCTCATTTCACCTCCAGCTCTCCATGACGCCAGATACCAAATACCGAGTACCCATTACCTAGTACCCAATATCCAGTATCCCCTCTAATGTTGCTCTAAGTTCTTCATACGTGTGGGTCACCGGAAACTCCGGAAACTCTTCTATCACGTTGTCCGGCGGCCGGAACAAGATTCCCTGGTCAGCCTCTTTCAGCATGGTAATGTCGTTATAAGAATCGCCCATGGCGATGGTTTCGTAATTGAGCTGTTTCATGGCCCGGACAGTATTTTTCTTCATGTCCCGGATCCTGAGGTTGTAGTCGGCAATGGCCCCGGTATCATCGAGGGTCAGGTCGTGACAAAAAAGGGTCGGCCAGCCCAGTTTCCCCATCAGGGGTGCAGCAAATTCACTGTAGGTGTCCGAAAGGATAAGCACCTGTACCCGGGTCCGAAGCCAGTCCAGAAATTCCCTGGCACCGTCAAGCGGCGCCATAGTTTCGATAACATCGATGATGTCTTTGAGTTTGAGCCCCTTCTCATCGAGGATGTTCAGACGCTTTTTCATCAACACGTCATAATCCGGGATGTCTCTTGTGGTCAGCTTGAGTTCCTCGATTCCGGTGCGTTCGGCAACGTTGATCCATACTTCCGGAGTAAACACGCCTTCCAGATCCGAACAGACAATGTGCATATGCAGATTCCTCTATAAGATTCTCGCTATCGCTTGAATTGTTTGCCGGTTTGCCGGTTTGCCGGTTGGCCCGTGGGCCCGTTAGCCCGTCTGCCCGTGGGCCCGTCTGCCCGTGGGCCCGTCTGCCCGCAATAAATGCCTAAAATTTAAAATGCCTAAATTGCCTAAAATGGTGGAATCGCTCCGCTCTATCCTTCAATCCAGCCCGCCAGAGGCGGACAAGCATCAAGCATCCAGTATCCAGAAGCCCTAAGCCTTAAGCCCTGAGCCCTTCTGTATCATTCAGCTTTCAGCTTCGGACTTTCAGCTCATCCAGCCCACCAAAAACGGGCAATCATCCAGCATCCAGCCCGCCAGAGGCGGGCAAGCATCCAGTATCCAGTATCCAGTTTACTCCTCCCTATCATCGTCTTCGATCCGAATCAGAATCGGTTTGTCGGCCACCACATCCAGCGCGGTAATTTTGGAGAGGGCCTGACTGACTGATTTTTCAACCGCACGATGGGTCAGCATCACGATAGGCACGGCACCGTCGGTCTTTCTCCCCTTCTGATGCACGGACTTGATACTGATCTGGTGGTTGCCGAGAATGCCGGCAATCTTTGACAGCACGCCGGGCCGATCCAGCGCCGCGAATCGAAAGTAGTAATGGGTTTTGATGTCTTCCACCGGCATGATGGGGATGTCTTTTATGTTCTCCATCTGGCAGGAAAGCATCGGCACCCGCACTCCGGCACAGGAAAGCATGTTCCGGGCAAGATCCACGATATCAGCGACCACGGCACTTGCCGTTGGCATCATTCCGGCGCCGCGACCGTAAAGCAGAATGTCGTCCGCCGCACTGCAGGAAAATGTGATGGCGTTGACCGTGCCGTTGACGTTGGACAGGAGATTGTCAAAGGGGATCATCGTGGGGTGGATCCGTGCCTCGATGGCCTCCCCCTTGTCCTTGCTAATGGCCAGCAGCTTGATTCGGTAACCGAACTCACTGGCAAACTCGATGTCCATGGGTGTGATTCTGGGGATCCCCTCGACGTAAATATCGTTCAGGTTGATCTCCATACCGTAGGCCAGAGAATTTAATATCGCCAGTTTATGCGCGGTATCGAGACCCTCCACATCCAGCGTTGGATCGGCCTCGGCGTACCCTTTTGTCTGGGCCTCGGCAAGGGCTTCCGCGAAGGGGCAGCCCTCATCGGATATCTTTGTCAGGATATAGTTGCAGGTCCCGTTGAGAATGCCGATCATCCCGCTGATGCGATTGCCGACCAGGGATTCCCGAAGGGTCTTGATCACGGGCATGCACCCCCCCGTACTGGCCTCAAACGCCAGATTGACCCCGTTTTCGGAAGCTTCCCGGACAATCTCATTTCCGTGGGATGCCAAAAGCGCCTTGTTGGCAGTCACCACATGCTTGCCCTTTCGGATCGCTGCAAGCATCATGTCTTTGGCAATCCCCTTGCCGCCGATCATCTCGAGAACGATATCCACTTCCGGATCATGGATCACACGCTGGGCATCATCGATGAGTACGCCGGCGGGGAGAGCGACACCACGGTCTGTTGTCAGGTCGATGTCGGCCACGTATTTCAGATTCAGGTCGACCCCGGCCCTAGCCCGGAGGAGATCCCGCTCTTCCAGGAGTATCCGCGCGACACCTGTGCCGACAGTGCCAAACCCCAGTAAGCCGATGTTGATTTTTTTCATGGGTATTCCGTTGGTCCGTTGGCCCGCAATAAATGCCTAAAATTTAAAATGCCTAAAATGCCTAAAATGGTGGAATCGCTCCGCTCTATCCTTCAATCCAGTCCGCCAGAGGCGGACAAGCATCCAGCAACAAGCCGGCCCTACAAAATCTTTCGTATGCCTCTGATCGCCTGATTGGTTCGCATTTCATTTTCGATCAGGGCGAAACGCACATAATCGTCGCCGTATTCTCCGAAACCCAATCCCGGCGATACGGCAACCTGCGCTTCCCGAATCATGAACTTTGAAAACTCGACCGATCCCATGTGTCGGTACTGATCGGGGATGCGACCCCACACGAACATGGTGGCCTTGGGCGGCTCAATTTCCCAACCGGCCCTCGCCAGGCCGGTAATCAGGGTGTCGCGGCGGGACTTGTAGGTATCCACGATCTCTTTGACACACTCCTGCTGCCCCTGAAAGTTGTTTTTGTCATCCTCCTCGTCCGGGCCGCTCAGAGCAATAATCGAAGCGATCTGTATCGGCTGGAAGATGCCGTAATCCAGATAGCTCTTGATGCGCGCCAGGGCCCCGATGATTTCGCGATTGCCCAGGCAAAACCCCACGCGCCATCCGGGCATGCTGTAGCTCTTCGAGAGTGAGAAGAACTCGACCCCCACGTCCTTTGCCCCTTTGGCCTGGAGAAAACTGGGCGCTGTGTACCCGTCAAATACCAGGTCGGCGTATGCAAAATCATGGATGATCATGATATCGTGCTCCCTGGCGTAATCCACGATCTTTTCGAAAAACTCGAGCTCCACCACCTCGGTGGTGGGATTATGGGGATAGCAGATGATCAGAACCTTGGGTTTGGGCCACGTCTGCCGGGTTGCATTGATCAGGTTATCGAAAAAATCCTGGTCCGGCCCCATGGGGATACCGCGCACATCTCCGCCGGAAATGATGGCCGAGTAGGGATGAATCGGATAGGTCGGGCTGGGCGTAAACACCACATCCCCGGGCCGAATGGTGACCAGCACCAGATGGGACATCCCTTCCTTGACGCCGATGGTCACGATGGCTTCAGAATCCGGGTCCAGGTCCACGTCAAAGCGTCGCCGGTACCAGCTGGTGATGGCCCGACGCAGCTTGGTAATTCCCGCCGATGCCGAATAGCGGTGGTTATGGGCCTTTTGAGCCGCTTCCACCAGTTTCTCGACAATGTGCTGTGGAGTGCCGATGTCCGGATTCCCCATGCCCAGGTCGATGATATCTTTACCGGCATGTCGCTCTTTCATCTTGAGTTGGTTGACCGTGGCAAATACATATGGTGGTAGTCGATCGAGTCGGGCAAACGTCTTCATGGTTAAAATCCGTGGTAATCGTTAAGGGTCTTTGGATCGCCATCCCGGCAATTTCAGCATCAGGAAACCACTATCAAATTTCCGGGTTAAAGGTAATTACAATATGTAAGTACCGGATGTCAAAAAATTTTGTTTTGACTTTTAACCCCTTAGAAACTACTTTTTTCTTCACGTTGGAGAATTCACAAGTGGAGAAATGGTGATGTCGGATTCGCTCACATACGCGAAAGCAGGTGTGGATATCGACAAGGCGAATGCCCTGGTCGATCAGATCAAGAAAATCGCCAAATCCACCCCCCGGTCCGGGGTTATGGGCGACATCGGCGGATTTGGGGGAATGTTTTCCCTGAACGTGGCCAACATGGAGCGCCCTGTGCTGGTCAGTTCGACGGACGGTGTCGGTACCAAGCTGAAAATCGCGTTCATGACGGGGATTCACGACACCGTCGGTATCGATCTCGTAGCCATGTGTATTAACGACATTGCCGTGCAGGGAGCCAAGCCGCTTTTTTTTCTCGATTATCTGTCCATGGGCAGGCTGGACAACAAGATTGCCACAGACATTATTGAAGGGATCGGAAAAGGCTGTCGTCTGGCCAACTGTTCCCTTATCGGCGGTGAAACAGCCGAGATGCCCGGCTTTTATAGTGAAAAGGAGTACGACCTGGCCGGCTTTGCTGTCGGGATCGTGGACAACCGCAAAATCGTGGATGGCTCCGACACGCAATTGGGCGACAAGGTTGTCGGGATTGCTTCCAGCGGCCTCCACAGCAACGGATATTCACTGGTTCGGAAGATCTGCTTTGACATGCTCGAACTCGATGTGGCCGACACCGTCCCGGAACTCGGGGTCACCATCGGGGAGGAACTGCTCAAGCCGACGCGGATCTATTCCGAGACCATACAGCGCTTGCTGAAAGACCTGCCCATCTCGGGTCTGGCCCACATCACCGGAGGCGGGCTGGTCGACAACATCGTGCGGATCATACCTAAATCCTGCAAGGTGGTATTGAAAAAGGGGAGTTGGGAAGTACCGCCCATATTTTCATTTCTCCAAAAATCCGGCAAGATCTCCCAAAAAGAAATGTTGCGGACCTTCAACAACGGCATCGGTCTGGTGTTGGTTGTTCCCGAAAGGGCAGTAGACGATGTGCTCGAGCGTCTCAGGGGAATGAAGGAACAGGCATTTGTCATCGGTGAGATCGCAGCAAAGAAGAAAAGTAAAACCCAGATCAGCTGGGTCTGACGCGTACGCTGTTCATTTCAGGCGCATTCACGCAATGAAGGCATTCGTCACTGTTGGAATCACCGGCCATACGGCTCGGGTCCTGCGCTGAAACCTCACACGAAACGGATTGAAATATACGTCGATGTTTAGACAACTGGCCACATTGGTTTCACGTATCTTTGCATGGATCGCCAAAGGACAGCAAAAAGCGCCCTGTTCCGGTTGAGGGGTGAAGGTGACGCCCGCTCGGCGAGGGGGCCGGTAGCTGAGTAACGATAATCCTTGTATTGGGCCAGAATCCAAACGATTCTGGCCGTTGTGTTTTATCGAAACGCTTTACTGAAGAGATGGCATACGCTCTCTAGTTATGTGCAGGACTATCGATAGAGACGCGATGCAATTCCGGACGTACCCGCCATGATTGTCCTTGGAATCGAATCCTCCTGTGATGAGACGGCGGCGGCGGTTGTGGAAGACGGCACTCGGATTCTGTCGTCCGTGGTGGCATCCCAGGTTGCGGTCCATCACCCTTACGGCGGGGTGGTACCGGAGCTTGCCTCGCGGAAACACATCGAAGCCATCGTTCCCGTCGTGGAGCAGGCCATTGCCGATTCCGGTGTCGGCCCCCATCGCATCGAAGGGGTCGCCGTGACGCAAGGGCCGGGTCTTGTCGGTGCGTTGCTGGTGGGTTTTTCATTTGCCAAGGCGTATGCCCATGCCCGGGGCCTGCCATGGGTCGGGGTAAACCATCTTGAAGGGCACATGAATTCGGTATTCCTCGGCAGCCATTCTCCACCCTTTCCCTTTGTCGCCCTGCTGGCATCCGGTGGGCATACCAGCCTCTACCATGTCACCTCTCACATACAATACGAACAGATGGGTCAGACATTGGACGACGCCGCCGGAGAAGCGTTTGACAAGGTGTCGAAAATGCTGGGGCTGGGTTATCCCGGTGGCGGTATCATCGACAAGATGGCAGCGGACGGGGATCCCGAAAAAATCACGTTTCCGAGAGCCTTTCTCAATAAGACCAGCTTCGACTTCAGCTTCAGCGGAATAAAGACGGCCGTCAAACGATACATCATGACCCACGAAGACACCTATTATCGTCAGATCCCGGATATCGCGGCCGGATTTCAGGAGGCCGTGGTGGAGGTGCTGACCACCAAACTGATTCGGGCCGCCGGGACCAGAGATTGTGAACACATCGCCCTGGTGGGCGGAGTGGCGGCCAACAGCCGATTAAGGGGACGTCTGAACGAAACGGCCATACAGGAAGGAATGCAGGTCTATATTCCGGCCATTGAATTGTGCGGAGACAATGCCGCCATGGTGGCTGCGGTGGGGTATCACTACCTTAAGGCCGGTGTTCGAGCAGGCCTCGGCGATGATGTGTTCTCACGGGTACCCCGGATCACAGGCTAACCCGACCCTATCGTGCTATAGTCGAGCCAAGTACGTCCTTTTTAGCTGAAGAATTCTATCCGCCGAAAGCTCGCCTCTTCTTCGTATATCTTCCGATTGCTTCAGCGAATTATAGATGATTTCGTAAACGGCCTCCATATCGGGACTTCGGTGGCAGATCAGCGCGATATCGATATCCGCTGCAAGTATCCGTTCCGTGCAGGTCCGGAAATCAAAATAATTCCGTACGGCTCCCATATCCAGGTCATCGGTCATCACGACGCCGTCGAATCCCATGGTCTGCCGCAGAAGACCCCGCGCAATGGCTTCCGAAAGACTCGCCGGCCATTCCGGATCCACTCCCGCATAGCGGATATGGGACAGCATGAACCCTGCCGCGTCTGCTTCGATCGCGGCATAAAACGGGATGAGATCATAGGCATCCAATTCCGTTTCATCGGTCTCCAGAACAGGCAGGTCCAGGTGGGAGTCGATGGTGGTCCGGCCGATACCCGGAAAGTGTTTCGCCACTGCCATAACGCCGTTCTTCTGGAGGGTTCGGATAACCACCGTTCCCAGCCGGGACACCCATTGGGGATCCGAACCGAAGGACCGGCCGGCCATGATGCTCTGAAAATTTTCCGGAGCGAGATCCATGACCGGCGCCATGTTCATGTTGATCCCCAGGTTGGATAGCTCCCCGGCGGTGACCCTGCCGAAACTTTCGGCATCCGATTCGGACTCCATATAGGGGTTTCCCGGGAATTCTGTAAAGGGCGCCCTGAGCCGTGCGACCTCTCCGCCTTCCTGGTCGATGGCGATAAAAAGCGGTGAATGCCCTGCGGCCCGGGCAACGTCCTGGGCGCTTCGGCAGAGCTCTGTAATCTGGTCGCGGGTGTCAAGGTTGGGGGAAAAGAGAATCAACCCGCCCACCTTGAGCTCCCGGATCAGGGATTCCAGATCGGCATCGCAGATCAATCCGTCGAACCCGACCATGAGCCGCTGACCGGCTAATTCGGCGATGGATAAGTCCTGTGCGTTCATGTTTCTCATACAGTCGAAGCGTTATGATCTAAACATTGAGGAGTAGAAAGAGTTTATGATGGCTAAACTTAAACCAGAAGGTCTCCGAGACCGTTTTAAGGCATTTTAGGCATTTTAGTGCATTTAAGGCATTAAAACTGTTCGGCTTCAGTACTCCCCTCCATCGCTCCCACCGATGTTTCCCCTTCGGTGATTGCATTCATGATCCGGTCAAAGTAACCGGCGCCGACAAATTTCTGATGGGTGATGGCCATATACCCCTTTTCCTTTTCACCGGCAAATTCTTCCTCTTGGAAATCGGAATAGGCCAGCATCCCATCGTCCCGGTAACTGCGTGCCAGGTTGAACATGCCCAGGTTCAATGCATGGAAACCGGCCAGGGTGACAAACTGGAACTTGTACCCCATGGCGGCCAGTTCGGTCTGAAATCGCATGATGGTGCTGTCATCCAGGTGGGCCCTCCAATTGAAGGACGGCGAGCAGTTGTAACTTAACAGTTTTCCCGGATATGTCGAATGGATGCCTTCGGCAAACTTCTTGGCCTGCTCAAGATCCGGTTTTGATGTTTCACACCATACCATATCCGCATACGGTGCATAGGCCAGCCCCCGGGCAATCGCCATGTCCACGCCCCCTTCAATATAGAAAAAGCCCTCTGAAGAGCGGGCTTGGTCCTTAATGAATGGTCGATCCCGTTCGTCGATATCGCTGGTCAGCAAGCGGGCGGCATCTGCGTCCGTGCGGGCGACCAGCAGTGTCGGCACACCGCACACATCCGCTGAGAGCCGGGCGGCGACAAGTTTGTTGATGAATTCCTGGACAGGGACCAAAACCTTTCCGCCCATGTGCCCGCATTTTTTCGCCGACGCCAGTTGATCCTCAAAATGAACTCCGGCAGCCCCGGCTTCAATCATCTGCTTCATGAGTTCAAAGGCATTCAACGGTCCACCGAAGCCGGCTTCCGCATCGGCGACGATCGGTGCAAACCAGTAAGGACCGCTCTTTCGCCCGTCGAGCACCTGGATCTGGTCGGCCCGCCGAAGGGCATTGTTGATCCGCCGGACCACGTTTGGCACGCTGTTGGCCGGGTAGAGGCTCTGGTCCGGGTACATCTCGCCGGCCAGGTTCGCATCGGCCGCCACCTGCCAGCCGCTGAGGTAGATGGCCTTCAGTCCGGCTTCCACCTGCTGCACGGCCTGATTGCCGGTCAATGCCCCCAGGGCGGGGATGTAGTTTTCGTTCTTCAAAAGCTGCCACAGGCGCTTGGCACCGGCCTCGGCAAACGAGTAGCTCAGTTTCAGCGTTCCGCGCAGTTTCAATACCTCATCCGCGGAATAGGGCCGTTTTATCCCATCCCAGCGCATATCGGACTCCCATTCATTGCGCATCAGCTCGGCCTCGTCCACGTCGATTTCATGGCATTCGAGCCGCTTGCAGAATTCGATGGCCTTCTCTTCAAATGTTTTTCCCATATGCCCCCCTCCTTGGTGTTCGTTTTTGGAATAAGGTTTGTCCGCTGGCCCGTCAGCCCGTCTGCCCGTTAGTCCGTTAGTCCGTTAGTCCGTGTGCCCGTACGCCGGCATGTCCTGAGCTTGTCAAAGGGTTCGCCCGTTCGCCGGTATGAGTGCCTGTGGCTCATGTCGTAGAAACCGGGCAGCATACCCGAGTCCGTGTCCGTCCGGAGCGTTCACCGAAATGCCTACAGAAGAATTAACACGTTCCGCCTTACCGGCAGGGGTGGGTATCATTCTGCGACCATGGAGACTGACCGTGACAGAAGTATACGGTCCATGTTGTCAGAGGAAACGAAAGGATATCTGGCGAAAATACGGCAAAATTAACAATCCGCTTCTGCCTTGTCAACCGGCGCTCCAGCGTGGATCGTTCCTTGACGCACTTCCCCCGGCTTCTTATAGTGATAAATTCCTCTTGAATGAATAGCTGAGGGCGCGCCATGACAGCCACGAATCATGATATGGAACCAGAAACCGCCACCGAAATCATCCTGGATGCATTCCGGGAATATCAATACGCCTTCGACCGGATCACGCTTATGGGCAGGGATCGGTTCATTGAACGGGACTGGCGGGGGGCCCACCAGGATGTTGTAGAGCGTATCGAGCTGTATCGCCGTGCGGTGGAGCAGGTTGTATCGTCACTCAAAACAGGGATTGGTTCCGGGCACACGTCAAGCGATATCGGAAGACGTATCAAGACAGGCTACCTGCGGGCGATCGCCGACCGTAACGACATCGAGCTGGCCAAGACATTTTTCAACTCCGCCATCCGGCGGGTGTTCGAGACCATCGGCGTCGATTCCGAGAGCGAGTTTGTGGACACTGACTTTGACGTGTTGTCCGTAGGTTCCGGCGCGTGTCCGGAATGCCGGCTGATAGCATTTCGCGGGAGCATCCGCAGCCTGGTTGAAGATATTTTCAACCTGTTTGATACCAAGATCGCCCTCGCCGATCCCCGCCTGGATTTCGAGCTTGCCACCGAAGAGATCAATTCGCGATTCGGGGCGATGGGTGTCGACCCGAGTCATGTTGCCATTGAAGTTCACGATTCGATTTTCTACCGGAACAAGGCCGCCTACATCATCGGCAGAGTTCTGTTGGGGCAATCGGTGTTGCCGTTGGTTATCGCCCTGCTCAATGAGGACGAGGGCATATACGTCGATGCGGTCTTGCTGACGGAAGAAGAAATCAGCGTCCTGTTCAGTTTCACCCGTTCCTACTTTCGGGTTCGTGCGGAACGACCGTGGGAACTGGTCCGATTCATCAAAACCCTGATCCCGTCAAAACCCGTTTCTGAAATATATACCTCCATCGGCTACCATAAGCACGGCAAGGCGGAGCTGTTTCGCGAATTGCAGCGCAGTTTGCATCGCTCAAACGACAAGTTTATGATCGCCCCGGGAGAAAAGGGGATGGTCATGGTGGTCTTTACCCTTCCCTCCTTCGATGTCGTGTTCAAGGTCATCAAAGACCGATTCGACTACCCGAAAAAAACCGATCGTAGGGCTGTCCGGGAGCGGTATCAGCTTGTATTCCGGCACGACAGGGCCGGCCGCCTGATCGACGCCCAGGAGTTTGAATATTTAAAGATCGGCAAAGACCGATTCTCCGACAGACTGTTGAGCGAACTGAGGAAATCCGCGTCCCGCAGCGTTGACATCGGCGATCACGATGTGGTTCTGAGACATGTCTATACCGAGCGCCGGATCACGCCTCTGGACATCTATGTCCGTGAGGCCGGAGAGAGCGAAGCCAGGGATGTGGTCAGAGATTACGGAAATGCCATAAAGGATCTGGCCGCAACAAATATCTTTCCAGGGGATCTGTTCCTTAAAAATTTCGGTGTCACACGGCACGGCCGGGTGATCTTTTATGATTATGATGAACTTTGCCTTCTTCTCGACTGCCGGTTCAAAACCATGCCGCCCGCCCGGAGCATCGAGGAGGAAATGTCGGCAGAACCATGGTTTTACGTCGATGAGAACGATGTATTTCCCGAAGAATTCGGAACGTTCTTCAGGCTGCGGCAACCCCTCCGCCAAGTTTTTGCAGGCTGCCATGGGGATCTGTTACAACTTGAATTCTGGCAGCATATGCAGGAAAAGCTGCGTTCCGGAGACGTCTTGAGTATCTTTCCCTACCACACCGACCGCCGACTTCGTCAACGCGCCCGCAACCCCCGCAGGCCCAATGGGCGATGACCGTTGGCCCGTAGGCCCGTTAGCCCGCAATAAATGCCTAAAATTTAAAATGCCTAAATTGCCTAAAATGGTGGAATCGCTCCGCTCTATCCTTCAATCCAGAATCCAGCATCCAGAATCCAGAATCCAGCATCCAGCCTTTCGCGGCGAAGCTCCGAAGGAGCGAAGACCGGTCCCCAATACCCAGTACCCAATACCGAATACCCAATACCCAGTACCCAATACCGAAAAGGCTATCGCCTTCTTCTCAGCTGGTACTTCCGAACGGCCTGGTTGTGGTCGGTGAAATTGGTGGAAAATTGGTGGGTGCTATCCTTTTTGGAGACAAAATACAGATATTCCGTCTCAGCAGGGTAAAGCGCGGCGTTGAGTGCAGCCTCTCCAGGATTGGCAATGGGGCCCGGCGGAAGCCCTTTTATTCGATACGTGTTGTACACCGTGTAGGTTCTGAGATGATCACGGGTCAAATTTCCGTTAAATTCCGTTAACCCATAAATCACCGTGGGGTCGCTTTCCAGGCGCATCCGTTTCTTCAGCCGGTTGTGAAATACCGAAGAAATGAGATCCCTTTCCGAAGGCGCGCCTGTCTCCTTTTCGATGATGGAAGCCAGCGTCACGATGTGATGGACCGAAAACCCCAGTTCCTTGGCCCGCTTTCGCCAGTCCGGAACGAAGACGGACCGGAAACGATCCACCATGGTATCAATGATTTTGTCGATGGCTTCGTCCTTTGGAAAATAATACGTGTCCGGAAACAGATACCCTTCAAAGCTCGGCCCCTCGATTCCCGCCTGCTGCACCCGGGCCCGGTCTTCCGCGGCGGCGAGAAACGCTGTTTCATCGGCAAGACCCGCCTCCTTCAGAATGGTAGCGATCTGAGCCAGATTGTACCCCTCGGGTATGGTAATCCGGTGCAGGCGAACTTTGCCGCTGACCAGAGTGTTCAAAATCGTTTCAGGGGTCATGGCCGGTGAAAGGGCATATTCCCCGGCCCGGATTTTTTTATCGAACCCTTTGATTTGTGCAAATCGGCCGAATTTGGTGCTGTCTGTAATGAGACCGGCCGATTGGAGCCGCCTGGCCACTTCGTGAAACCCTTTTCCGGGCGGAATGGAGACGATCTGCTCGTGGCTCCCCGGATCGGTCGGAGTTCGCGCATACGCATAGAGATCCATCAGAAAAGCGACACCCGCGGCCGCAGCCACTAGAAGAACCAGGATTACGGTGATGAATATCAATCTCACGAGCGTTTCATCTCCATGTGAAGATTACGTTGATGCCACCCCTATCAGAAACGAACCCCCCCTCAGGCCAAAGCCGGCAATATGGGGGGTTTTTAACTCGTTTCGAATATTATAATAAAGTCATTGCCTCCAAGTCAAACGGTTCCAGTGGAGGTCCACATTCAGGCCCATTTTCGACGACATCCACGGCTTGATTTTCACACACCGGTTGCTTATGTTCTATCATTATTTCTGAGCGACCCCGCAACCGATTCAAAATAACCTGAGCATACGTGAACCAGTCCATACAAAACAGCCCGGCATATGCCGGATTCGAGCAGGGACCGATACGCCCACCGAGCGAAGCCCGCAGTTTGCTGATCCGGGTCACCCGGAATTGTCCGTGGAACCGCTGCACGTTTTGCCCGGTGTACAAGGGATCCAGATTTTCGATTCGGCCGGTCGAGCATGTCAAGCAAGACATCGATGGGGTATCCCATTGCGTGGACGCCATCCGGGAAGGCGCCGAAAAACACGGCAAGGTCCCCGGATTCAAATTGAAAAGCCTGTTCGGGTCTCTGTCCGCCAAGGATCCGGCCGCCTACCAGGCGGCGCTGCACTGGGCCGCTGGCGGCATGCGTTCGATCTTTCTTCAGGATGCCAACAGCCTGATCATGAAGCCCGAAGACGTGATCGACATCCTTGGCTATCTCAAAGAAAAATTCCCATGGGTGGCGCGGGTTACCTCCTATGCCCGTTCTCACACGATTTCCCGGATCAGCGATCCCCATCTTCGCCAAATGCGCGATGCCGGCCTGAACCGCATCCATATCGGACTCGAATCCGGTTCGGACGAGGTATTGAAACTGGTTAAAAAAGGATCGAACAGTAACACCCACATCAAGGCGGGACTGAAAGTCAAGAAGGCCGGCATGGAGCTTTCAGAATATGTCATGCCGGGACTCGGCGGCCGCAGGCTGTCGTTTCAGCATGCTACGGATACTGCCGAGACGCTGAACCGGATCAATCCGGATTTTATCCGCTTGAGAACTCTGGCCATTCCGAACCATGTGCCGTTGTCGGAAGCACACCGGAGTGGGGCATTCGAAAAATGTACGGATGTGGAGATGGCCGAAGAGATTTTAACATTTCTTCGGACCCTGGAAGGTATCACGAGCAGAATCGCGAGTGATCACATTTTGAATCTGTTCCAGGAAATTGACGGGACTCTTCCGGAAGACAAACCCCGGATGATGGCTGTGCTGGAGGAGTTTCTGGAAATGACTCCGGAAAAACAGATCCTTTACCAGATTGGCCGCCGCTTGGGATATTTTCAGAGTCTGGAGGATCTTGCTTCGCCCAGCCGCAGGGCCCGGGCCGAAAAAGTACGTCGAGAGCTGAATATCACACCGGATAATGTGGACCGGACGATAGAAGAACTCATGAAACGATTTATCTGATAGACGTGAATGTCAGAGGGATGACAAGGAGACGGTTATGACGGACATGCACGGTAGAATCGACTACACAGACCAGGGGGAGCTCATCGTGCCGCAACGGCCCGTGCTGCCGTTTATTGAAGGGGACGGCACAGGTCCGGACATTTGGAGAGCCGCGCGACGGGTTCTCGATGCAGCGGTAGAAAAAGTATACAACGGGAGCCGGAAGATTGAATGGCTGGAAGTCTATGCGGGTGAAAAAGCCTACAACAGGTCCGGAAGTTGGTTGCCCGACGAAACACTGGAGCAGATCAAGACCTACCGTGTCGCTATAAAAGGTCCGTTGACCACGCCCGTGGGCAAAGGATTTCGCAGCGTGAACGTCCGGCTGCGGCAGGATTTGGACTTGTATGCCTGTGTTCGGCCGGTCCGATATATCCCCGGCATTCCCAGCCCGATGAAGCACCCCGAGAATGTGGACATGGTGGTTTTCCGGGAGAACACCGAAGATGTTTATATGGGCCTGGAATGGGAGGCCGGTTCGCCCACGGCCCTGAAGATCATCGATCTGGTGAAATCCGAAGACAGCGCCGACATCCGACCCGATTCGGGGATCGGGCTGAAACCGATCAGTGAATTCGGTACACGCCGGCTGGTGCGCATGGCCGTCACCTTTGCGTTGGCCCAGGGGCGCAAAAGCGTCACGCTGGTGCACAAGGGAAATATTATGAAGTTCACAGAGGGTGCCTTTCGAAACTGGGGCTACCGCCTGGCCGAAGAAGAGTTCGGCGATAGTGTGATCACCGAAGATGCCGTCTACAGCGACCATGAAGGCAAGGTCCCGGCCGGAAAGGTATTGATCAAAGATCGGATTGCCGATGCCATGTTCCAGCAGATCCTGCTGCGGCCCGCAGAATATGACGTACTGGCGATGCCCAATTTGAACGGTGATTATATGTCCGATGCCCTGGCCGCCACGGTCGGTGGGCTCGGCATGGCACCCGGTGCGAATATCGGAGACGGCTATGCAGTGTTCGAAGCCACCCACGGGACCGCTCCAAAATATGCCGGCCTTGACAAAGTGAATCCAGGATCCCTGATTCTATCCGGCGCCATGATGTTGGACCACCTGGATTGGCATGAGGCCGCCCTAACCGTCCGGAATAGTCTGATGTCTACCATTGCCGCAAAAACCGTCACCTATGACCTGGCCCGGCAAATGGAAGGAGCGACAGAAGTGGCGTGTTCGGAGTTTGCAGAGGCCATGGTCAAGCACATGTAGATATGATTTAAGGTTCTTCTCCATTAGTTGTAGTTTTTGATGACAAACTGCTGTTTATCGCTCTTGTGTCGATGTGAACATAGAGGGTTCAAGGGGTCAAGGATTCAAGGATCCAAGTGAAATGATAAAGAAATATAAAGGGTTGAACGTCTGGCAAAGGTCATTCCGACTCTGCCGAAAAATATAAGGATAGAAAAGTTAGCCCGCCACAATATAGGCGGATCAACCTTTCAATAAACTAAGCGACATCGTCGCGTTTCATAAAATCGGTATACGATTTTATTGGGGGTATTATGGATAAAAAAGAGTTTGCCCGGCAGGTGGATGTCAACGGACAGAAATATACCATCTACGACATCCGGCGGCTCGAGGAGAAGGGATTGGCCGATATCGGCCGGCTGCCCTTTTCCATTCGTATCCTTGTGGAAAATCTGCTCCGTAAGATGGATGGCAGGATCGTGCGGGAAGAAGACATGCTGAACATTGCCCGATGGCAGAAAGCTTATGAGGAACCGGTAGAAATCCCTTATCACCCGGCACGTGTGCTGATGCAGGATTTCACGGGGGTGCCGGCCGTGGTGGATCTGGCGTCCATGCGGGATGCGATGAAAACTCTGGGCGGGGATCCCAATAAGGTCAATCCTCAGATCCCGGTCGATCTGGTGGTGGACCATTCGGTGCAGGTGGATTACTACGGCACGGCCGACGCCCTGACCCAAAATGTTGGAAAGGAGTACGACCGGAATGGTGAACGGTACACGCTGTTGAAGTGGGCCCAGAAGAGTTTTGACAACTTCCGCGTCGTCCCTCCGAACTCCGGTATCTGCCACCAGGTCAATCTGGAATATTTGGGGCAGGTGATCCTCGATCAGGAAATCGATGGCGTACCCACGGCCTTTCCCGACACCCTGGTCGGTACCGATTCCCACACCACGATGATCAACGGTATCGGCGTCATGGGATGGGGGGTCGGCGGTATAGAAGCCGAAGCCGTCATGCTGGGCCAGCCGTACTACATGTCAATTCCCGAGGTCATCGGATTGAAAATGACCGGAACCTTGAGAGAGGGAGTGACGGCCACCGATTTGGTACTGACGGTCACCGAGCTTCTCCGGCAATACAATGTCGTGGAAAAATTCGTTGAATTTTTCGGGCCGGGCATGAAACAGCTGGGCGTTCCGGACCGGGCCACCATTGCCAATATGTCTCCGGAGTATGGCGCTACCATGGGATTTTTCCCGGTAGATGAAAAGACGGTGGACTATTTGAGAACGACCAACCGTGAATCGGCCGCCGCCAAGGTAGAGACCTGCGCGCGGGAACTGGACCTGTTCTATACCGGGGACACGGATCCGGAGTACTCTCAGGTTTTGGAGCTCGATCTTTCTTCGGTGTCTCCCTCCCTGGCCGGCCCGGCCCGGCCCCAGGATCGCGCAGCCCTGGTGGAACTCAAAACGAAATTTGCCGAAGTACTCGGCTGCGAATACGACCGGGATGCAGACGTCACGCACATGTCTCAGTTCATCGACGAATCCGGCAGCCAAACGGTGCGGGCGGCCCATTGCAAACCGGTCAGCCAGAGGGAAGTTCCGATCCTTCTGAACGGTAAAGAAGAGAAAATCGGTGACGGCAGCATCGTGATCGCAGCGATCACCTCCTGTACCAACACGTCGAATCCCTATGTCATGTTGGGCGCCGGGCTGGTCGCAAAAAATGCCGTCAAGTACGGTCTTCGGGTTCCGTTCTATGTCAAGACATCCCTGGCCCCGGGATCCAAGGTGGTCATGGACTACCTGGAAAATTCCGCCTTAATCCCCTACCTGGAAGCGGTTGGCTTTCATCTGGCCGGGTTCGGCTGTACCACTTGCATTGGAAACAGCGGCCCCCTTAAGCCGGAAATTGAGCAGGTCATTGCGGAGAACGATCTGACGGTGGCATCGATTCTTTCGGGAAACCGCAACTTCGAGGCACGGATCCACCAGGCGATAAAGGCCAATTACCTGGCATCTCCCATGTTGGTTGTCTCGTTTGCCCTGGCGGGAAGAATCGATATCGATCTCACGTTCGAGCCGGTCGGCCATACGCCCAACGGCCGACCGGTGTACTTGGAAGATATCTGGCCGAGCTATGCGCAGATCGATGAACTGGCCCGAAAATGCGTCAAGAAAGAATTCTACGCAACCGAATATGGCCGAATTTTCGACGGTGACGAATTCTGGCGGTCACTGCCGGACATCGAAAGCACAACTTTTGCCTGGGATCCGGAATCCACCTACATCAAGAATCCCCCCTACTTCGATGGTTTCTCCCTGGAAACGGAGGCGCCGGTGGACTTTGGCGGTGGCCGTGCCCTGCTTCTCGTTGGCGATTCGGTCACCACCGACCACATTTCCCCGGCCGGAGCCATCCCGGAGGCGTACCCGGCCGGTCAATATCTCGTGGACAACGGCGTGGCGGAATCTGATTTCAATTCCTACGGCTCCAGAAGAGGCAATCACGAGGTAATGATGCGCGGCACCTTCGGCAACATCCGGATCAAGAATCACCTCGTAGCCCCGAAAGAGGGCAGTTACACCGTAACGTTTCCCGAAACCGAAGAAAAATTCATCTACGATGCGGCGATGGGATACGCCGAAAAGAGCGTCCCTCTGGTGGTGCTGGGTGGCAGGGAATACGGTACCGGTTCGTCCAGGGACTGGGCGGCCAAAGGCACCAACCTCCTGGGAATCCGTGCTGTCATTGCGGAGTCCTTCGAGCGGATCCACCGGAGCAATCTGGTCGGCATGGGCGTACTGCCGCTTGTTTTCAAGTCGGGCGAGTCCTGGAAAACACACGGTCTCGATGGTTCGGAATCCTACAGTATATCCGGTATCGAAAACATGGAACCCCGAAAAAGCCTCCGGGTTACAGCCGTCAAGAGCGACGGCAGCGAGGCGGCGTTCGATGCCATCGTCCGGCTCGATACGGTGGTCGATGTGGACTATTTCCTCAATGGGGGTATCCTGCCCTACGTACTGCGAAAATTGATGAAATAAAATTGGATCATTCGTTCGTTGGGTTTGGTGTTTGGTTTACGGGATCCAGCGTCGCGAGAAAAAAGATGATTGCTGACTCAGCTGAAAGTTCAAAGCTGAAAGAGTAATGAAGTTGAAAGCTGAAAGCTGAAAGGATACAGAAGGTCCAGGGTTCAAGGCTGGCCCGCCTCTGGCGGGCTGAACTAGCGATGCAGGATACAACGACGATAGAATGATATTATGTTACCCGGCATCGTGTTAGCGCGACGCCGTTAGCCATCAAGCGCCTGAAACAACTGTCAGAATTCCGTTCCGGTGTTTAAATTGTAGACGCAATTGAAAGTTGCGGAGTCATCGGTATCGGAATCGGGTTCGGAATCGGTATCGACTTCGAAGTTGCCCATTCTGTCTCGATTCCGATACCGAATTCACTATCCACACGTCAATCCATCCTTTTTTTCAGCCCGTAATTAGTTTATACCATCAGGAGTCTTGCGGCTTGACATCGGCAAGCATAACCCATACAGCACTCTTAAAACTTACCGACAATCATCACAACCTGCGTGAGGTCTCTTCATATGGCAAAACCCAAGCTGAAACAGCATGTTATCAACCGCGAATGGTGCAAGGGATGCGGTATCTGTGCGCACTTTTGTCCGAAGGATGTGCTCGAAATGGATGAAAAGGACAAAGCCGTCGTCAAACGGCCAGAGGACTGCATATGCTGTAAACTCTGCGAGATCCGGTGCCCGGATCTGGCCTTGGACGTGGAAACCGAATAGGGCAATACAATGGAACAACGGATTAAATTTTTACAGGGAAACGAGGCCTGTGTGGAAGGGGCGCTCTATGCCGGCCTGAACTTCTTTGCCGGGTACCCCATTACACCTTCGACGGAAATCGCCGAGAACCTTTCTGCACGTCTCCCGCAACAGGGCGGCAAGTTCATCCAGATGGAAGATGAGATCGCCTCCATGTGTGCCATCATCGGTGCCTCGTTGACCGGCAACAAGGTGATGACGGCAACCAGCGGGCCGGGATTCTCCCTCAAACAGGAAGCCCTCGGATATGCGGTAATGGCGGAAATCCCCTGCGTGGTGGTCAACGTTCAGCGGGGCGGCCCGTCCACCGGCAATCCCACCCACGTCAGCCAGGGGGATGTCATGCAGGCCCGCTGGGGGCGCCATGGCGACCAGGCCATCGTAGTCCTCACCGCCTCGAATAACCAGGACGTATTTGGAATGACCGTGGAGGCATTTAACATCGCCGAAACCTATCGGACTCCGGTGGTCCTCCTGCTGGACGAAGCGGTCGGACACATGCGCGAAAAACTGGTCATCCCTGCGGCCGGAGATATTCCCCTGGTAGAGCGGCTCAAGACAGCCCTTAAAGAGGGAATTGATTACCACCCGTACCTTCCCCGGGAGGACGGGCGGCTTCCCATGTCCGACTTCGGCGGGGTCCACCGCTACAACGTGACCGGTCTGTTTCATGACATGTGGGGATTTCCATCCAACAATCCCGGGGTGGTGCATGGACTGCTTCGCCACCTGGTCGATAAAATCAACAATAACGCGAATCAAATGGCGCGTTACAAAGAATACTACCTTGACGATGCCGACCGGATCCTGATCTCCTACGGGTCGTCTGCCAGGTCCGCCCTTCATGTGGTCGAGAACCGGAGACCGAGAGGCGAGCGGCTCGGCCTGCTGGAGTTGCAGACAATATGGCCGTTTCCGGATCATATCGTGCGGGACAAGTGCAAGGATGCCGATTCGGTCATCGTGGTGGAAATGAACATGGGGCAGGTCATGCAAATGGTCAAGAATGCGGTGGATAATCCCAAGAAGGTATTTCTGGCCAACCGAATCGACGGCCAGCTGGTTACGCCGACCGACATTCGGAATATACTGAGGCTCATCCAGGGGCAAGGCGTGTAGAAGGGTTTGCCCGTTAGCCGGTTGGCCCGTTAGCCGGTTGGCCGGTAAATACAAAAAAGGAATTTGAAAGATGGCGGTCAAAGACTATATCCGTGAGCGGTTCTTCCCGCACATGTGGTGTCCGGGTTGCGGGCACGGCATTGTGCTCAACTCCTTGCTCAGGGCGGTCGAAAGACTGGGCATGAGTAAAAACGAAATCGTGATGGTTTCCGGAATCGGGTGTTCTTCCAGAATTTCCGGATACGTGGATTTCCACACCCTGCACACCATCCACGGCCGGGCCCTGGCATTTGCAACCGGGGTGAAACTGGGGCAACCCGAACTGAACATCATCGTGCCGATGGGTGACGGGGACGCGCTCTCCATCGGCGGCAATCACTTCATCCACGCAGCCCGGCGTAACATCGACCTGACAGCCATTGTCATGAATAACCGGATCTACGGAATGACCGGTGGGCAGTACTCCCCTCTTTCCGGGTACGGCACCATGGCCACGACGGCCCCCTATTCGAATATCGACCAGGACTTCGATGTGGTAGACCTCTCCATCGCAGCAGGGGCCGCCTTTGTCGCCAGAACAACGGTCTACCATGCCAAGCAGATGGCCGATATTCTGATGAAGGCCATTATCCACGAAGGCTTTTCCGTGGTGGAGGTGATGACCCAGTGCCCCACCTATTTCGGACGGAAAAATCGGGCCGGGGATGCCGTGGACATGATGGAACACATGAAAGAAATAACGACGCCGATCGGTTCGAAGGCCAAGGAGAAAAATCCGGACCTTCTTGAGCGGGGGATTTTCGTTCAAAAGGAAATCCCTGAGTACTGCCAGGAATACGAGAGGATCATCGAACGGGCCCAGGCCGACGTTTCATGAAAGATACATGCATGTCGGTGAACCCAAGATTGTCAATCGAACGAGGAAATCATGGAACGTGTCAGAATAGTCTTTTCAGGCTCCGGCGGCCAGGGGGTCATCACGGCAGCGATTATCCTGGCTGAAGCAGCCGTCCTTTATGAGGGACTGGAGGCTACCCAGTCTCAATCATACGGCCCAGAAGCCCGCGGTGGCGCCACACGAAGCGACGTGATCATCGCCGGTAAAACAATCCGATTCCCGAAGGTGATCCAGCCCAACATCCTCGTTTGTCTGACCCAGGAAGCCTACAACAAGTTTTACAGCATCATCCGGCCTGGAGGGTTGCTCCTGACCGACAGCCGGTACGTCAACATCGAGCGAAAGGTCGATGCCCGTCAGTACCAGCTGCCGATGTACGAAACGGTCATGGAGAAAATCGGCAAACCGATTGTTTTCAATATCTTCATGCTGGGCACCCTCATGGGCTTAACGGACATGGTCCGCCCCGAATCCATTATGAAGGTCCTGAAAAACCGAATTCCCTCCCGGTTTCTGGAAATGAACGAGCAGGCGTTGAACCTGGGGATGGAGTTGGGGAAAGAGAACAAATAGATAAGCTATAAGTTAAAAGCTGAAAGCTGAATGATACAGAAAGGCTCAGGGCTTAAGGCTCAAGGCTTAGGGCTTCTGGATACTGGATGCTGGGATACATGGATGCAGGTGTCAGGTGTCGGGTTTCAGATATCAGAGATCAGATGTCGGATGTCGGAAGACGCAGGACCGAAGACAGAGGGCAGAAGGCAGAGGACAGCTAAGACATAAGGACGCACGGGCCAACGGGCCAACGGGCTGACGGGCCAACGGGCAAACGGGCAAACGGGCCAACGGGCTAAACTGGCCAACCGGCAAACCGATCTACCTCCCTCCGAAATCCTCATCCTTTAACTTCTGATAGTACGTGTGCATCGTATAGAGCGCCGCCATCGGATTGTGCCCCGTGACCCGGTCTTTGGCGGCCAGCACCGTGCACAACGCCTTGGCGTATTTGAGAAACAGAGCGTCATGTCCCACGCACAGGCCCAGCAGGATATTGAGATGGGTGTCTTCCCGGTTCAACAGTTCAGCCTGGAGGATGGGATTGCACATGGTCTCGAACGTACCGATCCGAATCTTTTCTGCGTCGTTGATTCCGATTTCTTCTTTGGGGACGGCACCGGCTTTGCAAGCGACCGATATTACTTCGAACCCGTGCCCCTCCAGTACGTCTGACAACATCCCGGCCTCTTTATGAAGCCCGATGCAGAATGCCATTCCGAGTTTTTGCGCCCCAATCTTGCCGGCAAACTCAACGGTCTCCTGCAACCGGCTTTTTGACGGCTGCATCACATACGGCCCCGGCCCGCGGTTGGCATAACACTCCGCCTCCTGTACCGATGCCAAACGGGCAAATTCGCCGATATCCGGTATCTGATAGGTTTCGGTAACCTTGGTGACGATATCCGGGTGATTCGTGGTCGGGCAAAACTCCGGCCCACGCCCACCTGTTTCCGCCAGACAGGCTTTCTCTTTCCCCGGGATCTTGCACTTAGCACAATGAGGTTTCATTTTAATTTCTCCCGATATGTAAAAAACTTCGAAAAATACTGAGTACTACCATAACTCGAGCGAAGAACACATGAAACGGTATTTGGTATTCGGTATTTGGTATTAGCTGCTAAGCAAATAATCGGTCCCCGATGTCGGTTATCGAATACCCAATACCAAGTACCCAGTACCTAAATTTTGTCTACAAACCGTCCCGCAATACTATCCAGAAACCTCATCCCGGTCCGTGTAAGCCGGCATCGATCATTTCCGGTTTCAATTACGTTTTCTCTATTCAGTTCTTCCAGCAAGTCATCGAAGACAACCTGAAAGCGGGTGCCGAAAAACCGATCGAATCGATCGTAGGAAATCCCGTCTACATCCCTCAGGCCGAGGTAGATCATTTCCACCATCGACTGGGACCGGGAGAGTTCCTCCTGTCCGGCGATCGGTCGGTTTCCGTTGGTTATGGCATCCAGATACAAGGTGACGTCCCGATAGTTCCACCACCGGTGGGGATAAATAAACGAATGAGCGGCGGTGCCAAGACCGACGTAAGGGGCCAACCGCCAGTATTTCCGGTTGTGCCGGGAGCGATGTTCGGGGCCGCGGCAGTAATTGGAAATCTCGTAATGCTCGTACCCGTTCTTGTCGAGATAGACCGAAGTCAGCTCAAACAGATCTGCTATCCCTTCATCGGGCATCGGCCGGAAACGACGATCCTGGAGTAACTGAAACAGATCCGTTCCCGGCTCTATAGTTAGGCTATAGCACGACATGTGTTCGGGGGTGAAGGTGAGAGCCTGCTTCAGATCCCCCTTCCAGGAATCCGCTGACTGTTCCGGCAGTCCAAACATCAAATCGATGCCGATCCTACGAAACCCCGCTCGATGCGCTTCCTCGATGGCCTTTTCAGCATCTTCAGGGGAGTGAATCCGTCCTAGAAATGAGAGATTATCGGCCTGAAATGACTGAACGCCAAGATTAAGCCGATTCGCCCCGACGTCCAAACAAGCGGCCAATTTTTCCGGTGTCACGGTGCCGGGATTGGCTTCTATCGTAATTTCTGCGTCGGCTGTGATGGGAAACCATTCCTTTGCAGCTTGGATAATATCGGCAAGCTGAGTCCCGGACAAGGTCGTTGGCGTGCCGCCGCCAACATATACCGAATCAATCGTATCCACGAATGTCTCCGCCGCCATGACCATTTCCTTCTTAAGGGCCTCCAAAAAGGGGGACATGAGTGACGGATCGTCTATGGAGTAGAAATCACAGTAGCGGCATTTCCGCTGACAAAACGGCACATGGATGTACAGGCCGGCCGGTTCGGAGGAAAGCAGTCGGTGGTTAACCACGTGCGGGGACGGGAGGAAGGTCATTGGGTAGTCAACCAACTTCCGGGGGCTAAGGTGCTAAAAAAGGAATTCCAAGCTATCCAAACACCGAATACCAAACTCCAACTATCAGGTACCCAATACCAAATACCCGATACCCAATACCGAATACCCAATACCTAGTACCGCTGGCCTCCGGCCAGCTAAGTCTCGAGCGTCTTCATCAGCGTATAGAGGTAAACCATGGCATGGCTGATCGGGGCGGCCATGTTGGCGCGGTGGTTGGCTAATATTCCGCTCGAGGCGGCATCGGTGATCACCCACGGGTTGATATGTCTGGCGCGATCCAGATTTTCTATGGCATGGTGCATCAATTCAGTGCCGTCGCGACGAACCAGCACAGTCTGGAAGTCCACCATGATCGCTTCCAGGATCGGATGCATGGCGCTGGCCACACCCTTGGCATAGAAGAAATAGTTGTCCGCCTTATAGAAAGAAACCGGTTCCCCGGTTTTCTCTTCTGTTTTGACCAGATTCTCATCACAGCTCCCCAGAAGATCGACAAAGGCCGCCAGAAGAGGGAGCAGGTTGTCCGTCCGGGCAAAGAAACTGGCATCTCCTGATATCAGTCTCTCCCTGTAGGCCTCCAACTGATCCAGGCTGTCGATGTACTTTGTCTCAGGGCTCGGAAACCAGTACTGATTGGGTTTAACCATGAACCAGTTCATGGCGTTTTGCAGTTCCGTCTCGAGTTTAGACGTGGAACTGGTGCGTGAAATACGGTCGCTGAGCTGTATTGCGGCACGGCGGGTCACTTCCAACACACCGAGCTGGAAATTAATCACGTTATCGCCAAGCGTGATCACATCATTCGGTCGCCAGCCCCAGAATCTGTCCGATAGCTCATAGCGCAACGGTTCGATAACGGCACTGACAAAGGCAACGCCATTGGCCTGCTCAACGAATTGCTCGTCCCCCGCCGCTCCGTGGCTACCAGAAGCAGCATGTCCTGCTGCCCCCTCGGCACCCAGACCTGCGGAAACCGTTTTTCCGTGGCTAGAGGCAGGCTTTCCCTGGGCCGCTACACCATGCTCCGAGGAACCCTGTTTACCTTGGGTAGAGGCGGTATCGTCATGTACCGGTGCATCATGTCCCGTGGTTTGCTCCCCATGAACTGCGTCTGCGGAATCTGCCGTTCCGTGGTCGGTAGCCCTGTGGTCTTCCGCGGGTGGGGGTCCGGAAGGTTCGGCGGCGGACGCAAGAGCCCCGGACTCAGCACTGTTGTGGCTCTTACCGGCCACCTGAATGGAAGCCGGCTTTTTGAAGTACCCCAGCACCACTCCGGCGCCCCACAGCATCACACCGATAATGAGGATACCGACAATGATCCGAATCCAGGCGAATTTCCTGAACGCGCCCGGTCCCTTTGCCTCCGACGTCGTGCCTTCTGTGTCTGCCATGGCGTGCCGTCCTCAGCTCTGTTTTCGAAGTTTACGGGTGTCGCCAATACGGATAGTCACGTTTTTGGCGTCGAAATATTCGATTAACGGGATGACATATTTCCGGGTGGCACCGGTCATCTCTTTGAATTGGGGAGTAGATATCTCCCCGTTATCCTTAAGATACTCCACCAATCGAGTCAGCAATTGGGTGATCGCCTCCCGGTGAAAATACAAGTCCTCTTTTACCTTGATTACTTCACCTTCGTCAACCAGCAGCATGAGAACATCCCGGGCCGATTTCGGGTTTACATCGAGGTTGGCGATCACCTCCTTAAAATACGGCGGCATCAGGGCGCCCTTTCGATACATATCGATGATGTTTTTCCGAATGGTTTTCTGGTCGGCGGCCAGCGACACCGTGTGGGAGGCCGCACGGATGACCTCCCCCTCCTGGGCAATTTCCTGGTTCTGCAACATCTGGTTGAGAACAAGCGTAAAGGCTTTTCCGCCAAGGACATCGGGGAGTTTGGACTTTAGTTCCTCTTTGGGAATGCCCGGCTTGAGGGGATGTTGCGTGTGGTATCGATCCAACACGCCCTGGATATCCTGCCGGAGCTGTTCGAAAACGGTGTGATGTATGAAAATGCGGTGGTCGCGGTCCACCTGAACAACCTGTTTCCGGGACAGCAAGCCCTGGAGCACCCGATCCAGCTCTTTTTCATTGGTGTTCGACATGAGTCGCAAGTGGCCGAACGACACCCCCCGGAACCCCCCGGCCCGGATGTGCAGCGAGACGATCTCTTCGACAGATCCGGTGGCCCACCCTTTCAGTAGATCGATCGTGTCCTCTCGAAATCGCTTGTGTTTTCCAGGGACGGGGTTGAGGACGCGGCCGCCTCCGATGGTGCGGATCGGCGAATAACTGCGTATGACAAATCGGTCATCTTTGACCAGTGCCACCGGTACCTCCAGACGGATCTGGGTAAATGCCGTCTCTCCGGGCTGAAACTCGTCCCGGTCCAGCAATATGAGGTAGCCGAGGATCTCGCTGGTGCCGGTGTGAAACCGCACCCGGGTGCGGTTTTTCATCGGCTTTGTGTTGCTTTTTAGAAAATGGGTCTCCAGATCCACCATGTAGGTCGGCTCCAGATCGCCCGGTGTCGAGAGCACATCGCCGCGGTTGACCTGCTCCTTGTCGAGCCCCTGAAAATTGATGGCCGTGCGGAGGCCGGCGCCGGCATCTTCGACGGGTTGATTGTGCACCTGAATGCCTCTGACTTTGGAACGGACACCGGGCGTATAGATCTCGATTGTCTGTCCCACCGTAACACGACCGGACACCAGCGAGCCGGTGATCACGGTGCCGAACCCCTTCATGGTAAACACCCGATCCACGGGCAGTCGGAAAAGCGTTGAATTCGGGCGTTCCGGAAGCTGAGAGGCGATGCTGTCCAGCGAGGCCAAAAACTCCGGAATGCCTTCGCCTGTGGCCGATGACACCGGCACCACCGGGGCAGCGTCCAGAAACGTGTCGCGGGTAAAGTCGGCAATATCTTCCTCGACCAACTCCATCCATTCGTCGTCGACAAGGTCGATCTTTGTCAGTACCACCATGCCGTGGGCCACCCCGAGGAGCGTACAGATCTCCATGTGCTCCCGGGTTTGGGGCATGATACCCTCATCGGCGGCAATGACCATGGCAACCATGTCGATGCCCGTGGCGCCGGCGACCATGTTTTTGACGAATTTTTCGTGGCCCGGCACGTCCACGATACCGACATGCTGTCCGCTGGGCAGATCCAGGGAGGCAAAGCCGAGCTCGATGGTGATGCCCCGAGCCTGCTCCTCCTTGAGCCGATCGGTGTTGACACCGGTCACGGCCTTGATCAGGCTGGTTTTGCCATGATCGATGTGCCCGGCGGTTCCGAGTATGACCTGTCTCATGGATTGACCTCTGTGGTCAGGTGATAGGTAGTTCCGCTAGCCCGTCTGCCCGTTGGCCCGTTGGCCCGTGCGTCCTTATGTTTTAGCTGTCCTCTGCCTTCTGCCCTCTGTCCTCTGACATCCGACATCCGACATCCGACATCTGTCCTCTGTCTTCTGTCCTGCGTCTTCCGACCTCCGACCTCTGACCTCCGACCTCTGACCTCCACCCCGCCACCGGCGCACAAGCATCCAGTATCCAGAAGCCCTAAGCCTTGAGCCTTAAGCCCTGAGCCTTTCTGTATCATTCAGCTTTCAGCTTCGAACTTTCAGTTCATCCAGCATCCAGCATCAAGCATCAAGCATCCAGTATCAAGCATCCAGTATCCAGTATCCAGCATCCAGTATCCAGCATCCAGTATCCAGCATCCAGTATCCAGCATCCAGTATCCAGAACTATTTTTCTTTTCGATCCCGAAGGTATCCGGTAAAATAGGCCAATCCCACCAGAATGACCCAGAGACCGATCATATACGGCACACCGGCTTCCGGCCGGAAAAACCGGGTGATCATGATCGCGAAAACGAGCCCGACAATAGCGCGAATAGCGAAAAGCTGTAATTGATTCATATGGATTCCTCAATCGTGGTGAACCGACAATAATCGGTAATTGCAAGGCATGCATCTGATTATCCGAAAAGCGATACCGGGTCAACCGGGGGGGATGAGTATCGGGAGCGGATTCCCGGAACATCGAGGCCTTTGCCGGCTTTGTAATCGAATTGTGATCGGGTGTGTATAGGATCCAAGGCTTGCCCGCCTTCGGCGTGGATTCGAGGGGTCGAGTGGAATGATCACAGCAGTGGCCAACGAACCAAGGGATAGAGTGTTCGAGTCAAATCGGTATCTCTTCAACTTTCTGTAATTGTTTTGCCCCTTGAACCCTTGAACCCTGGGGCCCTTGGATCCTTTTTTAAATGAACCCTTGCTTGTGGGGTCGTAGCTCTGAAGGAGCGAAGCCCCAAGCCCCAGCCATGACCTGTGAACCTTGAACGGTGAACTTTGAACCCTTGAACCCCTGACCCCTTGGACCCTCGACCCCTCGAATCCACGCCGAAGGCGGGCAAGCCTCGAATCCTTTTCCTAAAAAAAATGTACCCTTGAACTCAGATTCATAATATGTTAGCAAGATTTCCTTATTATGGTGGGCGTAGCTCAGTTGGTAGAGCCCCAGGTTGTGGCCCTGGTGGTCGTGGGTTCAAGTCCCATCGCTCACCCCAAATAAAATCGTTGCACGATTTTATGAAGCTGCTGCGCAGCGAAATAAGATCGTTTACAGGCCGCCTAAGGCAGGATAGCTGCGATCGATATTTGAGCTTGAATATTGCCGGCAGCTCCCGCAAAGGACGCGTCTTTTCCTCTCCCCTGGTGGGAGAGGCCAGGTGAGGGGGTAAGATATTAATCCGTATCGATGCACCGCAGATCGCTGCGGGGCTCGCCTTGTAACGGACAAACCTCCAGCACCTTTTCACATCAGATAAATCTTTCTGATGTACTCTGTACAAAAAACAGAAAGCTTATGCGCCCGTAGCTCAGCTGGATAGAGCGCCGGACTTCGAATCCGTAGGCCGCAGGTTCGAATCCTGCCGGGCGTACCAAAAAAATAAAGGGGTTATGGCTATTCAGCTATGACCCCTTTCTACTTTTAGGATTAATAGCCCCACAATAGCCCCCCGTTTTTCATGATTGTAGGGGCATTTCAGGGAACATTCTACCTTTTAGGATTCACTGCCCTGGTTCCTTTTATCCATCAGAACCAGCTCCAAACCAGTCATTCTGATTGTCCCCTCCCTCTCCCATTCTAATCCTCAACCATGATCAAATTGAAAAAACCACCCGGGGGGGGTGTCTTTGAAGGTGCCTGGGGGGTCTTGCCCAAAGGGTCCCATACACATATCGATATACTTGTACACTGAACTTTATGAACATTACGTGTCAATCGGCTTTCAAAAATGACCCGCCACCGGCGTCCAAAATTGACCCACCCTAAGGTATAAAAAGTTAACGTAATAACATTCAGAGCCTCCCGTTAAGCGACTCTCTGCTTCATCCCCCAGCTGTCATTTCCGGTTTCGATAATTTCGCAGTGATGCGTCAGACGGTCCAGCATGGCCGTGGTCATTTTTTTGTCACCAAATACCTGAGGCCACTCTCCGAACGTCAAATTGGTAGTAACGATCACGGAAGTCTGCTCGTAGAGCTTTGAGATCAGATGGAACAGCAACTGGCTGCCGGATTTGGAGAACGGCAAATAGCCCAGTTCATCCAGGACCACTAGATCAAGGCGAACAAGCTGGGCGGCTATTTTGCCACCATCGCCGATCAGCTTTTCCTGTTCCAATCCATTGGCCAGATCCACCAGGTTATAAAACTTGGCCCGGCAGCCGTTTCTGATGGCCTCTGCGGCAATTGCAATGGCCAGGTGGGTTTTGCCTGTAGCGGTGCCGCCTACAAAAATCAAATTAACTTGATTTTCCAAAAAGGCTCCTTCGTGCAATGACCGGATTTGCTGTTCATCAGTACCTGACTCTTTAAAATTGAAGGTGTCCAGCCCCTTCATCACCGGGAACCGTGCCTGTCCCATCCGATACCGGATGCTGCGGAGATGGCGTTCGGCTGCTTCAGCCTTCAAAAGGTCCAGCAGGATCTTTTCAGTGGTCGCCCGCCGCTTGCGACCATTGGTCACCACCTCGTCGCAGACCGCATGCATACCGCGCAGTTTGAGAGCTTCCAGGGTTTGCAGGATATCATTGCGCAACATGCGGCCTCCGCTTCATGAGCATGTCATAGCGCCGACAGTCGGCTACCGGTTCATGCTTTAACATCAGCCGATCAGGCAGATCGATTACGGCAGCGGATTCGATGTCCTGGCTGCGATGGAGTATGTTCAAGACAATCTCCTTGTTGACGACCGGCAGCTTCAATGCCTGCCGGCAAGCCCCATCAACAGCCTCAAGCCCACATAGCGGGACCGTATTGAGGATACCTACAAACTGGCGATCCCAGTCGGCGTAAAGGCGCTTTAAACGGCTTTGAACACGCCGGATCGCCACCGGCAGATCCCAGTCTTTAAAAGGCGCGCCATTACGCAAAGCGCCGGGTTTACGTTCTAATGCCGGCAGGTAGTGCCAGGGATTAAAAATCGTTTTATTGCGCCCGAACTGGCGGGGGTAATCCCCGACCACCTCATTGCGGCTCACAATTACAATCCGGTCGGCATATACTCGCAGCTGTACAACCCGGCCGACTTCACGGCAGTCCACGCTGTAGCGGTTCCGATCAAAGGTGACCAGGCTGCTGGGGCTGACCCGTGCCGGACGCTCGGCATATCCGTCGAAGCGGGGCTGCAGCTTCATCAGGTAGGGACGCTCAGCCTCATAGACCTCCCAAACATTGCGGTCTGACAGCTGCGGATGCTTTTGCGTCTTCGCCCATGACAAACAGTGTTCCTGCAGGCGGATGTTGAGCTCTTCAAAATCTTTTACTTTTAGCCGAGGAGTAAAAAAACGCCGGCGCACAACCCCAACCTGGTTCTCGACCTGTCCCTTTTCCCATCCGGCCGCCGGGGTACAGGCCACGGGCTCGAACAGATAATGCGAACACAGCTGGGCAAAGCGGTTGTTGAAGTTCCGCTCTTTGCCGGTCAGGATCTTGTTCACAACCGCTTTCAAATTGTCATAGACGCCCCGGCGTCAGCCACCTCCAAAAAACTCGAATGCCCGCATGTGGGCATCAAAAACCATCTCCTGAGTCTCACGTGGATAGGCAATCGCTAAAAACAGCCGGCTGTGACACAAGCGAATGTGGGCTACTTTTACCTTGACCGGCAGCCCACCCATCTGGACCCACTCGTGACTCCAATCGAACTGGAACGCTTCGCCCGGTTCAAATACCAGCGGGATAAATACCCGTTGTCCAGTCTGCCGGTTATCCTGTAGCCAACGTTTCACATACCGTCGAACGGTATCGTAGCCGCCTTGGTACCCCTCCAACTGCAGGCCTTCATAAAGCAACTGGGCTGTCCGCCGTTGCTTTTTGGGCAATTCCTGATCCGTCGCCAGCCACTCGTTCAACAGATCGATATGATCTCCTAACTGCGGCCGTGGTTGCACCTGGCGCTCATATTTGAATGCCGTCTGATCGCTTCGGATGACTTTGCGAACGGTATTTCGGGAGAGATTTAAATCCTTGGCTGTCTTGCGTATCGATTTGCCGTCCCGATGAATTGCTAACCGAATTTTCCGTATCGTCTCCACTATAAGCATCTCCTGGCTGGACCCCTTTGCTGGTTGTGACCAGCAATCTTAGGAGCCTGCTCAGGGTGGGTCAATTTTGGACGCCGATTTTGGCTAAAGGTGGGTCATTATTGCATGCCGATTCACATCCGTAGGTCGCGTGTTCGAATCGCGCCGGGCGCGCCATAAGTAAATAGCAGGCACAGGAGACTTATCGGTTCCTGTGCCTGTTTTTTTTGTGAGACAGGATTTGGACCAAGTCGGCAGGCTGGTGCGCCTCAGGCGCGTTGTGCGTCAGCGAAATCCCGCCGAGGGCGGTATTCGAATCCTGCCGGGCGTACCAAAAAATCAAGAAGGGCTGTGTTCGATGAACACAGCCCTTCTTGGTTGAAATTGTTGATCGGAATAATTGTCGTTTTACGCTTCATCCAGCATTATCTGCACCGTATCCCGTAGTGGCCGAATTATATTCTGGCAGACTTCAAAAATTACATCTGCGTCAACTTCGAAGTAGTTATGACTGATATTGTCACGCATTGCCTTATTCTGGTGCCAGTATCATTGTTCCGATCCAGGGCTCATTGTTTTTAAGAATAAAGTTTTTTCTTGCAAGGCGACTAAATGAGTGTATAATTTGTATATAACCAATACAAAGGAGACGGAACCCATGGAAACCGTACCTGTTTCCGGTCGGATCGACAAAAAAATATCTGAGAAATTAGATGCTTTAGCCAGATCCACGGCCCGTTCAAGGTCATTTTTGATTGCCGAGGCTGTAAAGGCCTATGTTGATGATCAGGCCTGGCAGATTGAGGCAATCGAATCGGGTGTCGCGGCTGCGAATCGAGGAGATTTTGCGTCAGATGAAAAGGTTGCCAGGACCTTCGCCAAATATGGTGTAAAGACCGATGAGGCTTAGATGGCTCAACCTGGCCCTGGATGACCTCGACGAAATCGCCGAGTATATTTCCAGAGACAATCCTGATGCAGCCCGTCGTGTGGTGAAACGTTTATGGAAAGCGGCACAAGATCTAACCGGCCAGCCAGAGATGGGGAGACTCGGCCGAGTGTATGGTACCCGCGAGCTGGTCGTTGTAAATACACCGTTCGTGGTGCCGTACCGGGTCGTCGGTTCCGAGATCCAAATTCTACGCGTTCTTCACGGAGCCAGAAATTGGCCCAATAGTTTGTAGCCGTTTTTATCACAATAGCTGTTGGCAATTTACTGGATTTAGAAAGAAAGGTCTAACGGAGACTTGACTCCCAACGGCCAACGAAAAATTCCGCTTCCATTAAGCAAGCCATCCATCGAGGTTTAGGGGACGTCTATTGGCTTATAACTTTCTCTGGTGTCGGTGGTATACAAACTTATAAACCAATAGACGTCCCCCATTTCTCACATATGGAGGCAAGGAATGATTTGAGGTCCGCCACTTGCGGAAGGGGTAATCTGCAGGGCCTATTGCCCAATTCAACGAAGACGGAACGGATTAATTTCTACACAGATATGTTGAGTCAGTGAGAATTGTTGACATCGGATATTTTCACTGATAGCAATTAAGCATTCCTACAGTTCCCCCAACAGCAAATAGCTTTTCTCCGACAAAGCCAAACTCCGAGTGATCGGAGGACGGAAAGCCACGGGTCCACACTTTCACTGAATCTGCCTTCTGTTCGCTGCCCTACATATTTAAAGTTCCTGGATATCCAGGTTGCCGAAAGGTAATCCGGTTTTCGTATTTTAAAATCGGGTATCTGTCTACACGGCACATGCGATAAAGGCAGAATAGGTTTCAGTATTTCAGAGCGTCAATCAGTATCGTTCGCAGGTCGGAGTTGAAGACTCACGTTGCACGTAATTTCCCTAAAACTGGCGATTCAAGGCCAGCGACGCTTATGATCGGCCAAAATATTAAGGGACATTAACCGGGAGGTGGAAAAGTGAAGACGATAATTGCCATGGGTGTTCTGCTACTTGCCGTAAATTCAGGATACGCAAAATCGTATAATTGTGAACATCATAATCGTTTCACACATCTTGGTGGCATAAGCGCAGAAGGTGTGCATATCGAGCTGTTTAAATGCTCTACTTGGGAAAAAATTAGACTCGAATCTCCTGCGCTCGGTTATCCGGAAGTGTCGCGTTGGGGGGGTATTAGTCAAACGGGCTGGGGTAACGTAGATATCGAGGCAAGTACTACCGGAGACATTCTTGAATCTGATGATGGGAGCGTTAAAATCAGGAGCAGTATTACCATGAATATTGCTGAGAAGGATAAGGGGGACGTGATTGTTAGGGCCGGTAACGTTACGTATAATACCATAACAAAACACTACAGGTCAGAATGTAGAGATATTTCCGAAGCGGGTGAGGGATATGTTCTTATTAAAGACTCCAATGTGCAATGGATTCGCGAAAATGAGAAAGGCGATGTGGTCCTTGAAAGTGCCATAGCGGGGAATATTGACGAATCAGGGATAGGCAAAGTGTTAATGCAAAAAGGCGGAAGTGCCCAGAACATTCGAGAAAAAGGGACAGGTAGTGTGATCATTAAATACGGGGGGGTGCGTAATGAAAGCACTAGTATCATAAAAAGATTTGTGATGGTGAATGCGATTTCAGAAGATGAAAAAGGCGATGTGACCGTTACAGAAGCATCAGTGTCTGGTAAAATTTGGGAAAAAGGCTCCGGCGATGTGATCATCAAAAACTCAAAGGTGCATAATATTAGCGAAGCTAATAAAGGAAGAGTTGTGCTCTGTAAGGGTGCGGTGGTAACGGGAAATGTCAGTGAACAGGGGGAAGGTGATTGCATTTTCGAGCTTGGGATCAAAATCTACGGCAAACACACGTGCATACCATATGGGGGTTTCGGTCTGCATATGAAACGCATCCCTAAATGTGTCAATTTAAAGTGATGTGTTCGTAGGGACGAGAGCCTTAACTGAAGCCTGACATGTGAATAACTCGTGAACTGGCTGACTTGAACTTGCTAAAAAGAGTAGGTTTAAAGGACGTCCATTGGTTTATAACTTTCTCTGATGTAGGTGATATACAATCTTATAAACCAATAAACATCCACCAGCTTTCAAGACTGCATAAAAAACAGGAAATTAGTTAAACCATGAATCGACTCAATTCCTTATGTTAGACCTATAAAGTCAAATGAAAGAAGTCATACATGTGGAAAGGATACGAGTGGCCAGCATTTCTCCGATTCTGGACAGAAAGGCTAGAAATTTTGGTCAGAAGATTTGCAGAAACAGATGGGTCCAGGTCTGCGAGCCTATTGCCCGACGTCGTTATTCCCGTAATTGGAGGCACGGGCATTGTTATGTCCGTTTCTTTCCTTGAGCGCATTATCCTTGATGCGCTAAATCGTGCTGGATCCAAAATATCTTGGGTAAAGCTCAATAACGACGACTGGGCAAAGGAGCTCGGGATGGATCTAAGTTGGCCGGGTTGGCCGTTTATAGATATCCTCACCCGCTTACGCCATTGCTTTGCCCACGAGTACGGCAGAGCAACGCAGAAGCAAATAAATGAGTTACAAAAGCTTCGCAGCAGTCTTGCAACAAATCCAATTCAAATCACTTGGGTGTCGAAGACGTACGTCATCTACCCGTTCTTTAGTATTGATCCGGTAGCAAAAGAGATTACGCTCGAGTCATCTCCCACTAAGGGGTCAGACCCAGAACGTTCTCCTTCTCAATCATTTCGAATAATCCTCCTTAGCTTCCTTGAAGAACTTGAGAAGGTTGGTGTTGTTGATCTACAAGATTGGAAAAAACCATAGAGGTGACGCTGCAAATTGATTACACCACGAATCTGCCGTCAAAACTGGCTCAACATAGAAACGGAGCAAGTTGCTTCGAACACTTGGAGAGCAGGTTTGGTGTGCGAAATACGGATGGCCGATACTTTGTGGGAAATAAAGTGATGGCAATTCAAGATAGGGTAAAAGAAGCTATAGATAAGCTGAGCATGAATGATCCAATAAATGCCCTTATCCAGATTTGTATCGCTATTGATGCGACTGGTAAAAAGGAATATCCCAAGGAAGACACGAGTGTTCGATGTAAAAATTTTTTAGCTGAGAATAGAGGCTTTATTTCCCGGGTCTCCTTTGGCAAGCTGGTAATTCGAGGCCCTATACTTTTTCCATTTAAATTACAAAATGGAACAACGAAACATAAGACTCTGGAGGAGGTTTTATATCATCTGGTAAGATGTAGCCTTGTCCATGAAGGCGATTTGCCCAATGAGGTTGAGATCACGCCAAAACCTCAAATTGGCATGACTGTGGATGGAAAGGTTTTAATTCCAATAAAAATGCTTTGGGCATTGATTCTTGCCGTAATTGGTTCCCCTGATAATAAATCGCAAAGACTACCGCCGGGATATAAAGCATCAATAGATGATGTAACTGTCGATTTGAATGAATTTTGGGGCCAGCGCGAGAGAATATACAACTTGGTAAAAAAGCATAATGTATAAGGAATAACGATTAATGATTATCTGGCAGGGAAAAGGCTGGCTCGTTGCAGCGATCATATTCGGGTGCTCTCTTTTGGCTAATTTGCTCACAAACTGGTGGACCGGTTCCGAGGAATATTGGGATCAGACCCAGCATCCTTTCGCGGTCTCGCTTTTTATTGCGGGTGTGATCTGTTGGTTTATAGGTTCGCACTTTGAGAATGAACCGACTCGTACGCTGGTCGATGAGGAGACCAGCGAGGAGTTCACACTTCAACCGAAACACACGTTATTCTGGATACCGATGAAATGGTGGGGTGTGATCGCTGTTATTGGCTCAGCTTTCGTCGTAGTTAACGAGATGATGTCAGGAGTTGGATAGCAACCGATTGAAACTGAATATTACGCATAATTCCACTGCATCCTGCCAAATCCCATTTCTCAAGCAATCTGAAACCCTATGTTTGTGTAACACTTGTGTAACATTTACCCAAATCCTGCCCGTTAAATACCCCCTGCGACCCGTTGTGTCCCGAGCATCTCAAATTAATCCATTTTATTGACAATATTGCATAAATTAACTGTCCCGTTGATACCCCGTAAGTGCCCAATAGGATCTGTGACTCGGACTTCGAATCCGTAGGCCGCAGGTTCGAATCCTGCCCCCGTAAGCGGGATTTCACATCACATAATATAAATTCGGAGTTCAACGGGCGTACCATTGATACTAGGGGTTTATCGGACTATCCGATAAACCCCTTTTTCATGGTGTAGGACTTTTTGATGCAGTTCAGTGAGCTAAAGCGGTTGATGCCGGGCGTAGCAACGTCACCAAAAAAAGACCGAAGATGGCCATTAGCACCAATACGATAAGGACGAGCTGGTAGGTACCGGTTTGGTCGAATAGAAAACCGGCCAGCAAAGGACCTGTCGAACCTCCAAGGGTGCCACTGAACAGGACGAGCCCGAAAAGCAGGCCATGGGAATTAGTGCCAAATAATTCTGCGATGGTAGGAGAGATGACGGTGAACAGGCTACCGTGTGCAAAGCCGTAAACAATCGCAAATAGATAGAGCATCCAGGCGTTAGAAGCCAACAGTAGCCATATCAAACTTGCCGATAGCACAATAAAGCAGATGATTAGCGATTTTCTGCCTCCCAATCGATCGTTAGCCGCTCCCATCACGATGCGGCCCAGCATGCTCACTCCGCCAATGGTGGAAAGCAAACCAGCGGCGGTGGTCGGTGAAAGGCCGATGTCAAGGGCATAAGGGACGATGTGCACGATAATGGTAAAGATGCTGAAAAATCCTGCGAATTCAGCAAGGCATATATACCAAAAAAGCTTGGATCGTGCGATTGCGGCAAGCGGTAGTTCGGTTCCATCCTTCGGCGTCATAGATTTTTGTGTATTCTGTGACTCGCCATCAGGTTGAAGTCCCATGCTTTGTGGATCACGGCGCATCAATTGAGCGGCGGCCACAAGCGTAATCATCGTAAACCCTCCGAGGACCAGATACGTTTGACGCCACCCGTATGCAGCAATCAAGCTTGAAGCGATCAAGGGAACCGTCAGTTGGCCCGCACCGGTGCCCACTTTCAACAAGCCACTCATAGTGCCTCGGCGTTTGACGAACCAGCGGGCTGCTGTGGATAAGGTGATCACATCGTGGGTGGCAAACCCTATACCCACTAAGCAGCCATACAACAAGTAAAGCTGCCAAATGCTCTGTATTCCCGCCATCAGGAGATAACCGATCCCCGTGGCAACGCCCGAAATCGTCAAAATGATGCGCGGCCCGATGCGATCGTTGAGGCCTCCCGCCACAGCCGCACCGCCGCCCATGATTAGAAATGCCATGGAGGATGCCCCTGAAATCATGGTCCGCGACCAACCAAAGGCGACCTGGAGTTCTTTAAAAAAAACACCGTAAGTGAACATAGCCCCAATGCAAACGGCCTGGGTTACAAAGCCGGCGGCAACGATATTGTAACCGTAGAAATACTTCTTTCTCAATTATCCCCCTGTCTGCTTCCATTCTGAATTTTCATAATTGGTGGTAATTTTTTTTCATATTCTTTCCTGCACGATTAGAAATGTATCTGCTGTCAGGTCAGATTTAGCAGGTTTAATATTCACTTCCCGCACACACGCAGCGATCTTAAGGCAAAGGCTTCATTTACGAAAGTGTTTTATAGTTCAGTCGCGAATTTAAGCGCTATTCTGGAAAGAGTCCGGTGGAGATGTAGTTTTAAGGGACGTTCTTCACATTTGCATATTTGTTATGGCATCAGGCGGAACTTGTTTTCCGTGGCGATCTGTTCGCCTCGCTGTACCGATTGGCTGACTGCCGAAAGAGAGAGCCCCAGTTTTTTCGACAGAAAAGTCATGGTCATGCCGACGTCTCTGACAGCCCAGTAGCACAGAAGGCTGCGGGCTCTGACCGTCTGGCGGTTTTTGCCGGCTGCAAACACCCGCCTGATTTCAATGCCCAGTACATCTGCAACCCGGCCGGCAATCTTGTTCAGGTCATATCCCTGTGTGCGTATTTTGTATTGGCGTTCGAGCTGTTCGTCGGACTCTTTGAGGGATTGGAGCACAAAGTCACTATCGCCCAAAATGCGTTCATCGCCCTTTACATAGGCCTTCATCCTGCGCATGACCTTTAGCGCCGACCATCCTCCGACACTTCGCACCAGGCCGCCTCCGGTTAGCTCCGGCATTTTTCCACGATCGACACCCTTTTTGACGAATTTACGATACTCTCGTCTTGCCGCAGATCGCGTTACCCCAAACCGCTTCAGGACATAGTCGGTATCCTGCCATAAGTTTTTTCGGCGCCCCAGGATAATCGCATGCCCGCTATATTTGTAACGATCCAGCTCTTTTGAGCCTTTTACCAAATTGGCTCTGAGGGGATTTAGATGAAAGACAAGGGAATCGTCTGTGTCAGCGGCTGCTGCCATCAGAAGATAATGGCCACAGCCGATTTTGCTATGAACAAGATCTTGGGAGGTGACAAGCTGTACGGCGTCTATGGCGGTCTCCATATTGCCCCCTTCGGCCCCATGAAGCCAAAACAGGAGCAAATGGTCAAAGATATGGGCAAGTATAATTTCAAAAGGATCGCCTGCAACCATTGCACCGGAGAGGCGGCCGTCAAAAAGATGATTGAACTTGGCTATCCGGTGGTGAAAGGCACGGCCAGGTACGGCTCCGGCAGCGATCTCTACGTCGGCAACGGTGATGAGGTGTTCTTCGGCTAAACTGACCTTCCGGGGGCATCCGTTTTCCCTGGTTTTTGTTTTCTGAGTTCAACGGATGTGCCATACAGTTAAAAATGCGGGGCTATAAAGCCCCGCATTTTTTTGTGTCACTTCTCTGTCAATACATATGAAGAAAGTCCCAGAAAACTCAGCGGGCACGAGCCCGACTCCGGGACCGGAATAAAGAAACGCCCCCCCATCCCGTGGATGAGAGGGCGATTCAAACAACCCGGTCAACTGCAGACCGCAAGTCAAACAAATGACGGCTAATCGCCGAATGGACCGAATGGTCCGGGCACTGGCCACCCAGGGCCGTCGGGTATCCCGTCCCCGGAGTTCGGGGCCGGCCCCCGACCCGCGTCTACGTTGCCCGCACCAAAGGCTAAACCCATGAACGCCACCATAACGAGCACCATTACCCACTTTCTCATTTTGGGACCTCCTTTTTTGCGGCTAGCTTTGGGACTCCAACCGTCCTCCTCATGGACGTGCCTTTACCCTATACCTGACTAAATCCATTTGCAATAAAATTTTCCAAGAAAAAATTACTGACTCTATTTTACCGTTAGCAAACCAATGCTCATCATGGAGGCCGCTGCTCCCTGTCCGCTTTTTCACCACGAATTTCACGAGGGTAAGGAAAAAATTATTATAAATAAGGGAGACTGTAATGAATTTCTCCTATATGTGGCCATAGGCTATATGGCAAAAATACAACGTGTCACCTGGGCCTTTTAACAGATGAGCAGATGAACTCTGCACAGTTTAGTGTACCCCCACTGCACTGAAAACAGGGCGCTCGATACGGTAAACGATGCGACTCAAGCCGTGGCCATTCCATGAGCGGTGGTCTTCAATCGAATAAAAATTCCGTGGTTACAGAAACTTGGCAACGACGTTCCATTCTCCTCGACGCAGAGACAATACAGCGAAATTCCGGCACATTATTTGCTGATAGGTTTTTTGCTTGGTCACACACCACGGCTGACAGAATCCCGCCCGGCATCTTTGCATCCAGCGGCCGGATCCCCCCGGCTCCCTGCCGCCATTTGATCCGGATGCCGGTCGCAGATCCCGTCTTTAGCGGGGATCAAGCCCGACCCGACGCTTGAAAATGCTACGGCGGCGTGCCCCCCTCCGAAGAATTCAACCTATGGATCCCCGAGCATCAAACCTTTTAAGCATGAAAGGAGGAATCCCATGAACGACCTGGCCCAGGTTCAATTTCCGCCGTTCAAGGTACACAATCGCACCGGGACGGTGCATTTCACCCTCACCCCCGCCCACTTTGCCGGCGAGACCTTCGAGACACGGAACGGCAGCCATGTGCGGGTGCTTAAAAAGGGGTACATGATGGTGGAGATGGCCAACGCCGCAGAGCCGAACGATGGACCCGGACGTGTCTCCTACGACTGGTCCAACAAAGTGGTGATGAAGCTTTCAGACAGCGATATCCAGCAGATCCTGGACGGATTCGAGGGCAACGAGTGCCGGATTGTCCATGACCCGAATAAGGCCAAGGGCAGCGCCAGCGACGGCACTCTGGCCAAAAGCTTTCTGCAAATCACCAAAGGCGAGCGCTTCGGCTATTTCATGACCATCAGCCGGGGCGACAAAAAGGCCAGATGCCCGATCAATGATGCCGATGTCTCGAACTTTCGCCTGCTGCTTCCCCGAGCGGTGGTGCGGATATATGGATGGTAGGCACGCTGAAGCGGGCTTCCGGCTGCCGAGGGAGAAGGCAGCAGGCTAAGAATTCTGTTTGTGATGAGAAAAATCCGCGCCGGTCTGCGCCATATCGTGGCGGAGCCGGGGGCGGGCAAGTCACTCAAGGATGAATTGGAAGGCTTGAAAAGCTGCCGAATCGGCAAAGTCAGGATCATCTATCGCATAGCGCCGAAACGGGTCATCAGCATTGCCGCTATCGGACCACGCAGAACGATTTATGAGGAGACTTACAGGGTCATTAAAAAAGAGGCTGTATTGGGGATCGGACCATAGTATACATCTATAATAATTTAGACTTCTTATCAAAACCGCTGAATATTTTCCCCTATATCCTCTTTTACAGGGCAAAAGAGTGCATTACTGGAAAACGTTGCCTCTCCCAACTCCACTCCTCCTCATCACCTGTCACGAAATGGCAGATGGCCGGATTCCATATCGCCGTTTTGGACCGTTAAAAACGCCCTATTGGCCCATTTTTGGGGCAAATTTCTTAATTTAGCTGGGCCATTGCAACGTGTTACGGTGGTCCGACCCATTTCCCAAATACGCATATCGAGTGGAAGTGTCTAAAAAAAGACGACGCCGGCAATGTGGCATGGCAACCCGGCGAAAACAATCGGTTCACAACGCCACCCAGCGTTACGGTTGATACATCCGGTTTATTTTTAGCGCCTGGATTTTATGTCACTATATTGGCATCTTATAACCAACATAGATAAAATCTTGTTCAGGCTAAGTAAATTTACGTGCAAAATTCAGGTTATAACTAAACTCTAACAATTGCTTCAGAAGGTTCGTTCTCAACCTCATTGCCATAAGGGACGAATGCGCCCAATGCGCCCGGGACGCGTGGCCACACGGCGCACCCGGTTATTCCCATTGTCGGCGATGTAAAGGTTGCCGTGATTGCCCACAGCCACTCCACTTGGCGAGTTTAGTTTTGATGCGGTTGCCGGTCCGCCATCCCCAGAGAAGCCAGAGCTATAGCGGTCGCTCCGACCGCTGCCAGCCATGGTGGTGATGATCCCGTCCTCATCGACCTTGAGCACGCAGTGATTAATTGCCATGTTGGCGATGAACAGGTTGCCGGCGGTGTCCACGGCTACTCCTGACGGAGTATGCAGTTTTGCATCGGTAGCCCGCCCACCATCCTCTACATCGCTGTAGCCCGCCGTACCGGTGCCAGCCACGGTGGTGATGACCCCGTCTTTGTCGACCCTGCGCACGCAGTGATTTTTCCCGTCGGAGATGAACAGGTTGCCGGCGGTGTTCACGGCCACGCCATATGGTTCATTTAGTTGTGCCCGTGTTGCCGGTCCGCCATCCCCGCTGAAGCCCGCCGTGTCGGTGCCAGCCACGGTGGTGATGACCCCGCCTTTGTCGACCCTGCGCACGCAGTGATTTTGCGAGTCCGCGATGTACAGGTTGCCGGCGGTGTCCACAGCCACTGCCCATGGATGATTAAGTTGTGCCTGCGCTGCCGGTCCGCCATCCCCGCTGAAGCCCGCCGTGCCGGTGCCGGCCACGGTGGTGATGACCCCGCCTTTGTCGACCCTGCGCACGCAGTGATTTCCCGCGTCGATGATGAACAGGTTGCCGGCGTTGTCCACAGCCACTGCCCATGGCATTTTTAGGTTTTCCTGGATCGCCTTTTCGCCATCATTGGGGATTCCCTTGTCGCCGGTGCCGGCCACGACGGTGAAGATTCCTTTTCTGTCAACCCTGCCCACCCGATGATGGTACGGGTCGGCGATGAACAGGTTGCCAGCGGTGTCCACGGCCACGCCATATGGACTGTTCAGGTGGGCCTCGGTTGCCGGTCGACCATCATCCTCTCTTAATTGCGCAGGGGATGATGGCCGAGCAGCGGTCCAGCCCGGATCACCAGTGCCGGCCACCGTTTTAATGATGCCCTCGAAGTCCGGAGCGTGGCTTAAGCTGCCCTGTGGTTCGCCATCGCGGTCGAAAACATGAAGCTTGCCCGGGGCGGTGGCGAAGTAAACTTGATCGGCGACAATTAGCAGAGGACTTACGGGAGAGCCTGTCACGGATTTATGCCACGTTGCGGCTGGCGGCTTCCAATTCGCGTTTTGCCCCGGGGTCACGTCAAGGGCGTGCAGTGTTGCAGTACCCGAATCGTTACCCACCCAATAGATTCTGGCGTCGTCGGCGCCGAGGCTGTATATTTCGCCAGCCGAAGCTGCCAGCCTGAAACGCTCGTGGCCTGTGAGGTGATCAAAACCCACCAGGTGACCCGCCGTGTTGCCCACGACCACGGTGCCGACTGACCACACCGGTGCGGTGCTCATAGGGATGTGGTACCTCCGGTCGGGGGCAATCTTTTGCAACTGGTGATTTTCCCAGTCAGCGAAGTTCACGTTGCCGGAGGCGTCCCCCCTACCGTATGGCGCGGTGTAGCCTGTGCCTGTCCTGGTATCGGCCGGGAGCACGCGGGCACCGGTGTCTTGAGGAGACCATGCTTCCTCGCCCTGCGGGTCATCGGTGCGGGCTTTAAGGGCGTAGAGCTTGCCATCGATGCCGCTGACATAGCACCTGTTTGCTGCCATCAGGGGTGGTTCGGAGCTGGCCGACGCTGTGTGATGCCATTGCACCTTGGCATCGGGATGAAGTCGCACGGCGTAGGTGCCGCGGGTGCTCGTCACAAAGGCCCAGTCGTCCATGACGTGGCATGACCACACCCTGTCATTCCCGTCGAAATCGTTAAGCTTGACCGGCCAGTTCTCTTTCGGGTCAGAGGGGTCAAGCTTCCGGAGTTCGTCGCCATCGGACGGATTGAGCAAATGAAGTGAGCCACCGTCGGTGACCACCAGGAGATACACCCGGTCCCGGCTCGAGCAGGCCCAAAGAGCCGGCGCAACGTGCACCTTGAAGCTGTCACGTAGTGTTGTAAGCCACTCGTTTTGAAGTGTAACCGCATCGACGCAACGGACTTTTCCCCAGGATTCGCCAACAAAGGCGCACCCGGACAGCGCTTTCTCAATGTCACTCCCGTAGGCGTCACCGATGGTCTTGGCCATTTGAGGGTCAACCACAAGGGGGTCGCCCAACTCCTGGCCGGGTGAAAGCGGGACAGTGGTGTACTTGTCGGTGATGTCGAGCCGGTAAAGCGTCCCGTGATCGTCGCCGAACAACAGGGCATCCGGTGGTGTACGAATGGTGAGATCGATCTGGAAGACGCCGCGGCCGTGGGTGGCCACGAGGAGGGTATTGTCGATCCAGGTGAACCCGTAACAGGGGACGTTGGCCGGTCCCTCGTTGGCGGGTGCCCAAGTTCTGCCGCCGTCCTCGCTGGCAAAAACACCGTTTTCGGCGCCGACGTACACCCAGTCGGGATTCTTCGGATGAAGTGTGATGGCGAAGATCGGCACATGTGGGAGCGCCATGGGGGCCGTTCCGCTGCAGGAATTCCAGGTTACACCGCCGTCGGTTGTCTTCCACAGATTGTCCGGCCTGAAATTGGCGAAGCCAGCGTAGAAGATCTTCTCCGGGTCTCGCCGGTCGATCGCAAGGCAGTTGCAGGGGCGGTCACCGGCCGGAGTGCTGATCGGCTTCCATTCCGGCACCGAGAAGGTCGCTCCAAATTCAATATTGTCGTCCTTGACATTGCCTTGAGTCGTAACATAGATCGCACCGTTGCGATGGCCGACCAGGACCACGTTGGAATAGTCTTTGCCCTTCGCTCCGGCCGACCTTCCGATCGCAATGGCCGTGATGGTGCCGTCCTTATTGCCCGGCTTAATGCTTTTCCATTTTGGGCCTATAGGTGTACCAATCCCGTTTGGGGGTTCGGATGCGTTGGTGGTTCGCCAGAGCTGCGTGCAGCCCACGAGCATCACGTCGTTGTCAAGCGGATCCAGCAAAAAGGGGGCAATGAATTCGGCAAGTGGTGCCTCCCCCGGCGCCGGGACGAAAGCCTCCGGAATATTGTACGGTTGGCCGAGTTTTTCCCAATTACCATTGCGATGGACATGGTTTTCTGCAATTCCATTAGGTGCCCAAGTGGCCACTCTCTTGACCGGATCCCAGGATCGGTCGGAACGCTGAATTAGACCGTAAACATACTCCCCATAGAAAAGCTGCGGGTTCCTCTGATCCGCCGCGACGTAGCCACCGTCACCGCCGGTTACCTTCTGCTCGTCCCACGTAAACTCGCCCGGAGTATGCCCCCGGGTACCGTTGTCCTGGGCCCCTGCGATCACGATGCGCTTTCCGGTATGCGCAGCCACATCGTAGAACTGGGTGACGCCGTAGCCGACGTTGCAGTCCTCCCATTGCACTTTGTTTGGGTCTGACGGAACAGACTCAACCGAGCTGATGTCCTTGGTCGAATAGATGCCACCATCGTTTCCCACCCAGACTCGTTTGTCGGGCTTGCCATAATCCGGGTCGCTAACCAACACATGGTGGTCTGCATGGCAAATGCTTTCGAGACGATCTGCGATTTCCACGGCCTGGAGTTTTGGCGGCTTCTGGCTGTCTTTTTCTTCATCCGTAATCCGAAACAACGAGGGACCGCCGGCAATCACCAGCTGGTTATCGTTCGGGTCTCCGGCCCAGATCACGTTGTCGTAGGAGCCTTGCTCCTTGAGTATGTCTGCGGGAGCGCCCCACACCTTGAACGAGGCCCCCCCGTCAGTCGATCTCCAGATCTCGTCAGGGTTACCGGAGCCCTTGTCCTTGAGAGCGTAAACAATCGCGTCTGAATGATAGTCGTCCGGATCGGATCTCGCCGCGGCATAGCACAACGAGATCCGAGTTGCAGACTTGTCGGGAATAACCGACTCGTCCCAGCTGGCCCCCACGTCCGTGCTGTAGAAGATTTGCCCGGTCTCCTCACTGGCAATTGCCCTGCGCGGGTCCGTCGGGTCGATACAGATACTCCATATTAGGGCACCTCCCTCAACAAGTGTTTGTGGACCACGCACCCATTCTCCCTTGCCGCGGGTCTCGTCCCCATCGAACTGCAGACGGTGTATCCCGGTTGCTGTGCCTGCCAGGAGCACGCGGCCCAGGCTTGTTATGGCCAGGGTATTGACGTACCTGAAGTCCGGATTGTCCTGGGTGACTTTCGTTGCCTCAATCAGCTCCCAGCTCCAACCATCAAGGCTGCGGAAAATGCCCTCCCCGGGGATCTGGTCGCTTCTGCCGAAACGCTCCCCCGTGCCGGCGAATACATGAGCGTACGAGTCGATTGCCAGCGAAACGACGGCCAGGTTGCCCATCAAGTTCTCGGTGGGAAACCAGGTCTGGCCGCGGTCCTCGCTTCTCCAGACGCCTCCGCTGGCACTGCCGGCAAACATGCGCTTGTCGTTCTTTGGATCGAACACGATGGCTCGTGTGCGCCCGCCGACGTTGTGGGGGCCGAGGCTGATCCAGCCGGAGTTGTCGTGGTGCAGCCCGGCGGACGTGCCGATAGGCACAGAACCGGACGTGCCGGTGCCGGAGTGAATACCGGCCGTCTTGAACCGTCTCGAAGGTTGGGCCGCCTGCCTGGCGTGCATCGTCTGGACATGCTCGGCAGCTTTCTGGCGAGCGCCGGCGGGGATGGTGTTGCCCGTGCCGACGAGCGTTGTGAGTTGATGGGCGATCCGGGCTGCCGGCCGGTTGATGTCGGCTTTCTTAAAGGGCCGGGCCGTCGGCGCGTCTTCGACGCCAGCTGCGGTCTCTGCAATGTTGACATGCCAACCGGCATAATCGAATGACTCGTTTACGGCGCTCCCCGTATGAATCCGGGTCCCTTCGACAACAGCATCCAAGGGAAACTGTATCCATTGATGATTCCCCGTTCGATTAATGCCGGCTAGACCGACAGGCTCGCCGGTAGTCCTTATGATGTGGCTCCGGAGGCCGATAAATTGTCCCTTTGAGACTGGGAGGGATGGAGAAAGATCCACGGTCTGTAATTTGTAGGTGGCGGTCACTTCAAATTGCTGACGGCCGGAAATGATCAGAACGTCATCGTGGGTGTCATACACTCGGATCTCGCACTTGTTTGTTGGAAAAGCATCCCTCCACGGCTCTTGGAGCCAATCCAGCAGCAGCGTCACTGAGACAATGACCCCATCTTCTGTAACCGGCTCGGCGAGCACCAATTCACCGGATGCCCGTCCCCGCACAGATTCACGAGCATGAAGTATCATCACCTGATACAGGTCATAGCCAGGATTAGCTAGTTTCTGACCGTAATTCGGGCCGTCATTCGGGAAAGGTTTGGTTGGATTCATGGGAATTCTCCTCTTAAGGGTTTAGGAATTATTGCATCCAAGCGACGAGATCAGCGCTTGGCACCCTTAAACCACGTCGACGCAGCATCGAACACATACCACATGGCGAGAAAGGCGATACATTCTAGGGTGAAGCTGTGAAATTTGAAGAACAGCTCAGTGATAAGCAGCGAGGTGCCAAACGCCGGAAGCTGCTCTATCAGAAGCTCTCTGAGTGGAATAGATCGAATTAGACTGTACATACTGGATCTCCTTTTCTTAAACGGTTTAATCGGGGCAAGAAAACGACGAGCGGCTGATACAAACTGGAATTTGCCTTGTCTCCAAGTCGCAGAAGCTGGAACAAGATTGATCCGAAATTCATAGAAGGCGCACGCGTCCCTCCCCTACCGGAACCTGACCCTGCAGGATCGGTCTGCGCATCGGCGAGCCACCCTGATTCTCAGGTGAGGGAATTCCCCAACATGGTCGGCCATGCCATCCTGTACTGATTCCAGGGTTAGAAACAACACGCCCGACGAGGGACGTTCTTCACTGAGAAACTCTTCCTCAAGAAACTGGAGTACCAGCTTCCGGTCTGTGGACTTCGCCCCCGGCGGGTGCTGTTCCGGGGTCCGCTCGAGGAAAGGCACCGCCAACGTCGCAGCCTATTTTCCTTTTTCCTGGCTTGCATAGGGGACGCTGCCGCCTCGTTGGCAACCCTTTCAACCAACCGATCATGTGTCTCATGTCCCGGGCAAGCCCCGCTTCATCGGCCGCTCGCCCGGCGCTCACGGGCCGCCTCGACCGCCTCCTCCCCTTGCGTCTGAGAGACGGAATGAAAACTCATCTCCGCCGGCCCATTCAAAAGCTTCACCGCCCCGCGCAGCACACGAAAGTTGTCCGATTCCAGGTGGGCGTCCAAATCCGTCTGGGTCGCCCACTCCTCGAGTACGCACAGGGCGTTCTCGTTCTCCACCTCGCGGTAAAACGCGCTACTGATACACCCCGTCTCCTTTCGCACCCGCCCCGCCAGCGCGGCGAGCGTCTGCTCCAGTTCTTTTTGCTTGGCGGAACGAACGTCGATTTTAATGCTGACAAGGATCATGAGAGGCCTCCGGCACACAAGGCGGGGAGATCAGGACCTTCACTAATCCGAACATTGTTAAAGGATCCAAGTACGGGTTTGTCCTGTCGCCCCGTCGCAATACCTAAAACGCGGAGCAAGTTGTGGGCCAAAGGAAAGCCGGTGACGCAGAATTTTGATAAGATACTGATGGTGTTGGATTTATTTAGAATGGGGAAGCTCAGGCGGACCGGTCGATTCGGGGCATAGCCCGCCGTATGTGGTGGGCCCCACCGTAGACGGTGGGTTTGAGGGAGATTACCGCATCTATCTCAGGGTTCTTGGGAGCGGTGGATTCCATGCTTTTTCATGCGATGGCGTAGGGTGCTCGCCGGTACGCCAAGGGCCTTTGCGGCCCCGTCTTCGCCCTCGATCTTCCAGTGGGTTGCCTCGAGGGCCCGGACGATGCACTCGGCTTCGGACTCTGCAAGCGTCCGGGGTCGGGGGCTTCCCATGCCCAACGCCTCGGGTACCGCAAGCGTGTCCATCAGGCGCAGACTGGAGCCCCGGGTGTTGATCACCGCGCGTTCGATGACGTTCTGCAGCTCCCGGACATTGCCCGGCCACGGGTAGCGTTCCAAAGCCTCCTGCGCCTCGGGCGGCACGGTATCAATGGTTTTGCCCGATTTGCGGGCAAACCTCTCGACGAAGGCGCGCACCAGCAGGGGGATGTCTTCCCGGCGGTCCCTGAGTGGCGGGACGGTGATCGGGAAAACATGCAAGCGGTAATAGAGATCTTTGCGAAACCGGCCGCTGCGAAGGTCTTTCTCCATGTCTCGATTGGTGGCTGCGATGACCCGGACGTCGACCCGGCTCGTCTGGGAGCTGCCCAGGCGCTCGAACTCGCCGTCCTGGAGCACCCGCAACAGCTTGGTCTGGAGCTCCAGCGGCAGCTCGCCGATCTCATCCAGAAAAAGGGTTCCGCCGTGGGCCACTTCGAAGCGACCCACCCGTTTGGCCTCTGCCCCGCTATAAGCGCCTTTCTCGTGGCCGAACAGCTCACTTTCGATCAGGTTCGCGGGTAACGTAGCGCAGCTCACTTTGACCATGGGCCGGTCGCTGCGGGGACTCACCTGGTGAATCGCCCGCGCGAGGAGTTCCTTGCCCACACCGGTCTCACCGAGAATCAGGACCGTGGTGTCGGAGGGGGCGACCTGCTCTACCCTGAAGAGGACGGACTTGAGGACATCGCTTTGCCCGATGATCCCGTCGAAGTTGTGCTCCCCCTTGATCTCTTCGCGAAGATAGAGGTTTTCGGCCTGGAGTCGCTGTTGGAGCGCCTTTATCTCCGCGAACGCTTTGTGGAGCGACGCGTCGGCCTGCTTTCGGCTCAAGGCGTTTGAGAAGATCTCCCCGACCAACCGCAGCCTTTGGACCACCCCGTCGGACCAGGGGCGCTCGGTGCCAAGGGAAGTAAAGGATACCGCGCCGGTGCTGGCGCCGGCCACCGTCAGCGGGATGACCACCGCCGACTTGGGGCCCTGCTGGCGAAGATACGCTTTGTCACGCGCTGCCTTATCGGGCAGTTCGGATACTTGCGAGAACAGGAAAATGTCGCCGCGCAGCATTTTTGAGGTAGCCCACGGCAATTGGTCAAATGCAATCTGTGCCGGGGCCGGCTCGCACCCCGCGACCGTCCATGAGTGGGTGGCGCGAAGGTGGGTCATGTCGTGGGAGAACTCGAACAGGGTGCTGCGATCCACCTCCAAAAACTCCGCGAGGTGTTGAAGCCCATGCTCGATCTGCCGATCCACCTCACTGGGCGGCAGGTTCAGGAACCGGGTCGAGAGCTGGGAGAGCAAGGTTTCGAACCGAAGCCGTTCTTCAACCGCCCTTTCGACACGCTCGAGCTCTGTGAGTTTCAGTCTCAGCTGCTCGTTCGACGTTCTCAACTCGGCCGCACACGCCTCCATCCGACGGTCGAACGGATCGTTGGCTCCGGGTGGTGCCCCGTCCGTGCGCTTTCGGTCGGTGACGGGCCGGATGCGCCAGAGCAGCCCGCTCAGTTCCCCCCGGGCATCGTGCAGGCCGGCCAGGGTGACGGCCGCGGAAAGGGGTTTCCCTTCCCTTGAAGCCAGGCGCACCTCCCAGTTTTGCGCTTGCTCGCGTTTTGCGACTTCACCCAGCAGGAAAGCCAGTCACTTGCGGTCTTCCGCAGCCACGAAAAGGACCACCGGCTGGCCGGCCAAGCGGTCCCGGCTCACCTCGAGCAGTGTCGCCGCGTCAGGATTCGCCTCCTGGATAACGCCGTTCGGGTCGGTGACCAAGTACCCGTCGGGAGCGACGTTGAACAGCTCCCGGTATCGCCGGTATTTTTCGTCCAGAGCATCGCGGCTGGCGATGAGCTCCTTGTTTTGCTGTCGCAGCTCCTCTTTGTCGACACGGAGCTCCTCGAGGAAAGTCAGCAAGGCCTCGAGGGTCTCGGTGGGTGCCGCTTCCCCCTTCGCCGGCAACTCCTCGGCACGTCGTCGCAGGTCTTCCACCCATCCCTGGACTGCCTCGATGTTGAGATTCGATGAACCCGCACCCATGGCTATCCTCCCCGCGCAGCAGCATCAGCGCTGAGGATGGCGGTGAGGTTATCTTTAAAAACCCCTTCTGCCATATGGGCATCCCTCTCTTTAAGGAGTTTGAACAGAGGAACTCAGTAGGTGGACAATTCCAAGGAGTACAAAAATCAGGACAGAAACCGGATTCGGTTCCGTAAATGGATCGCCGTTTCAGATCAACGTGAATTCGAGAATCAGTGCTAAAAAGAACATATTAGTAGCCATATCAATGCGTTTTGTCAATGGCAGTTGAGGATCGCGGCAGCTTTGAACTCTGTGACCCCTGCTCTTCGAATCCGTAGGTCGCACGCTTGTGCCCCCCGCCAGCGGGATTTCGCAGCAGACCTTATAAATGAGGTGTTCAACGGGTGTGCTATCAAAATAAAAAAGGCGAGGCTGGATGTTTGATGGCAGTAACCGGCTTAACCTTTATTTTCGGACTCGATGATTCCGAAGTGTTTATATTCCCAACGTTGGCGAAAGAGTTCCCGGAAGTCATGTTGAAATACGGCGACGGTACCAGGATGCCCTCCGTTGCATTGGCGTTTCCTTTATCAGGGGTATTTTTCGTGGTAGGATATCTGCTGTTTAGCTATCAGTTGATGAACACTGATTGTATATCGATAACCGCAGGGGCATCGCTGATGATCGGTACGCTTGTTTTTGACATCGGTCTCAGCGGCTTCGTTCCCATGATCGTCGTTCGAATCGCCGCAGTCATTTTCGGGGCAGGTCTTGCGTGGACCGGGCTGAGCTCAAGAGCCTATGTAGCAAAACAATACGCCGATCTTTATCATGTTTTTGGATATGAATAATCTTTTACAAAATCATCTGCTCATTATTCTGGGTTGGGTTTTTGTCGTTTTAGGGGTTATTGGCATACTTCTACCGATACTTCCCACCACACCATTCTTGATTGTCGCTTTAGCACTCTTCTCAAAAAGCTCGCCCAGGTTTCGCCAAATGTTACTGAATAATGCCTGGTTTGGTCCCATCCTAAAACAATGGGAAGACAATAAAACGTTGTCACGGAAAACAAAATACAAAGCGTCCTTCTTAATTATTATAGTCTTTGCAATATCCGTATCCATTTTTCATAACAATATAGTGCTTCAGCTCGTGTTGATTGGTCTTGCTATAATTTTGCTTTTTTTTATCTGGCGAATCAAAGAGCAAGCAGGTTGAATCCACGTCGCGTTTTTACAGCCAATGTCATAATTCCGTTCCGATTGGAACGGCGCAAAAATCATTTACCGTTGCAGGCGGGTGCGGTGCCCCGCCCTACGAAAGCTCTACTACTCCACCAATGAGACAGACCGGAACATCATCACTCCACATCATTCGCAGGATCGGGGGATGGCTGCTTGCCTGGACGGGGCTCTTCTATCTTTGCCTGTGGGGGTTTGCCAAGATACCCGATCCGGGGACCGTTTCCTCGGTATGGATATCGGGGATAATATGCTCCCTGTCCACCTTTGGCATTCTGTGCGCTCTGATTACCACCCCGATATCCCGGCGTATGATGGCGGTCATCCTGATGTCATGTATCGGTGCGACTATCGCAATCAATCAAGTCGCCGGGGCCGTGGCCGCGTCCGGTGGAATCGCAGCCGGGCACCTTCACATGGGAATCAATGTCACCCTGCTTGGCGTCGCGGTTTGCGGCGGGGTGCTGCTCAGCTACGGAGTCAGAAAGAAAACGTATATCATCCCCCTCGCGTTGGCCGCCAGCATGGCGGATATCTGGTCGACCACGCTGGGCGTGACCCGGCAGGTGATCCAGAGTCCTGTTGCAATGAATCACCTCTTGATCCATTTCCCCGTGATCGGGAGAGGCGTTCAACCCCTTGTCGGAATCACCGATTTTGCCTTTGCGGCGTTATTTATGTCCATGGCCGGTCGTTTTCACCTGTCGGTAAAAAAGACACAGTTGGTGGTAGGGGCTTCATTCGTCATTGCCATTACCATGGCAGTGGTTTCCGGCTATGGAACGCCCGTGCTTCCGGTTATGGGCATCCTCTTTATCGCAGCCCATTACCGGGACATAAAGGTGATTGATCCCAGGGAAAAGAAAGAAGCCCTAATGGGCCTGTTCATCATCGCTGTAGCGCTGATACTGATAACCCTGCTGAAATCGTGATCCCTGACAGGCGCGGGTTTCGGATGCGTCATGTAAAAAATAGGGGGCGTTGTTGACAAGCTTGACAAACTCGCATGGGTAGCGACTAGCGTACTTGACGAGGGGGTGGGAAAAGCAAAAGCTACAAATGATGTCGATTCGCCCTCCTGAGGCGGATAAACCCTAGTCGCCTCCGGCGGCGCCTTGGGCGGGTGAACCTCCGGGGCACTTATGAGCGCTCCAAGGCTTTATCTTCCGGTTCGAGAAGCATCAGCTTCTCGGGTTTTCTCAAATTTCGATTCCATTGATACAGATTTGCATGCTGCTTCCCATCAACCTGCCTGATCCACACAAATCCGAACTGTTTGGCTTCCCTGATGAGTCTTTCTTCTTCGCTGAAAACGGTTGTCCAGGTGCCGATATTGAAATGCCAGCAATTCCCAGGGACCTTTTCTATTTTCGGGTCATGGGTATGGCCGAAAACAATTACTTCCACATCTTCAAGTTGTTCCTTAATTGTGGATAGAATGGGTTTAAGATCAACTTGCTTGCGGTTTTTTGTCCATATCCCTTGTAACACCCGAATCATCAACAAACCGAGGGGAATTATGAATGTCGTCGGAGACACGCCATACGTATACCACAAGAAGCCGATTCCGAGAGCAAGGATAATTGCAGCGATAACGAGCAAGGTACCGGAATAGTACAATGTAACTGACAGCTTGCTTCTGGTGAACGGTGCAGCCCTCTGATCATATATTTTTGTTACAACCTCCGGCTTTAGGCCTGCCTTTGTCGCCTCAATTGAAAGTTTCTCGTCATTCCTTCTCCCAATCGTTTCTTTTTCATCCTTTGAAAAATCACCGGCCTTTAGATATATGCCAAGAGCCGCCGAGAAATGCTTAAAAATACTGCGTATAAACTGCGGCTTGTCTTTTTTGAAGGCCCAGTTCATATAATCTATAGCCGGCTTTATATTATCAGCGAACGGATTTCTATATTCTAATTTGTTAAAGAAATACCGGACAAAAAAAGATCCAAAAGGCAGCCAGAGTCTGTCTGTATCCTTGGCGTAGACGGGCCAAAGAAGGTATTCAAAGGAGTTGAATGGATCGTACTGGCTACCGTGCTCGACATAGGTCTTTCTATTTTTGTTGTAGTAGAACCAGGGATAGAAGGTCACGCGGGCTTCAATTTTTGAAGGAATCGCTTCATCGCTGACAAAACCTGCAATATGATCAATAAGCGCTGTCTGTACGTCTGGCCAGTGCAGTTCAATGTCATGATTGCCGGAGATGATGGAGAGACGATTTTCTTCCGATAAAAATCTGGCCAGTGCCTTAAAAAAGACTTTATGACCATTTACGATCCGGTCCAGTTTCCAACATGTCTTTTCGCTCTCCGTTCCCAGTCCATATTTCTCCTCTCGGTCGCTTATAGAGAAGGTAGCCCCACCCGTTCTTTTCAATTCCTGTGTCAGGGGGCCGTTGACCTGCAAAAAGTCGAATAAATCACCGTTGATGATCAAGTGATTGTTACCGGGATTTTCCCTCTGATGGTACTTTAAAAAATCATCGAATTCATTATCAAAGAAGAAATCTTCGTTCCTCGAGTATTTTCTTGTCTCTTCATTCAAGCCGGCACTGAGATGCAGATCACTGATGATGATTAAATTCATTGCTTCGTATCTCCAGTTCTATAGTTAGCCCAGTCAGCATCCGGGACGTCCCACCTGAAGCTTTCCGGAAGCCTTTGGAGAACCGGGAAAAAGGCAAGCGATGGCTCCAATTCAGATGAGCGATTTAGTGCGATACGTCAACGTGAACGTGGCTTTCGACAGAATAATCCACATGTCGAGCGGGCGAGCGGCCGGGGCTTTTCTCTGATTTGGCGTAGGCCAGTTTGCGGTACCCCATGTTCCCCTTCCAATTGAGGATGTTGCCAAAAAGAGACCTTTTGGAAAAGCCGTCCAGGCACCTTTTTAATGCAAACCTGAGCTTGTAGAGCTCCTTCATGGTCCGGACCCAGCCCTCATACAGCTGTACTCTGGTCATCCGATTTGGCCGGTACACCACATCATCCGCATTGTACCTGAGCCACCAGGAATCGTCTATCAGCCTATTTTCCTCTTTCAGCCTGCTATAAATCGCCGTTGCGGGATAAGGGGCCAATATGGACGGTTGGATAACATCAATTTTGCTCTTGAGGGAAAATTCCAACAACCGATCAAAACAGGACTCATCATCACTGTCCAGGCCCAAGATAAACGCCCCCAAAACGGCGATGCCGTTGTCGTGCAGCTTTTTTACCGATTCAATATAGTCGTTGTTTATATTTTGATATTTACCGACTGTCTTCAGGCCTTCGGTGGATGTGGTTTCCAGTCCGACAAACAATCCCAAACAGCCGCCTCTGTTTAACCGCTTCAGCATCTTGTCGTCGTCTGCAACGTTGATGGACGTCTGCCCGATCCATTTTTTGTTCAAGGAAGCCAGGCGGCCAAGCAATTGCTTTGAGTGTTCCCGTACCGCAACAATGTTATCATCAACGAACATCAACTTGTTTCCGGAAAGATGTTTGACTTCTGCAATCACACTGTCAACGGGGCGCAAACGGACACCATTTCCGTACAGGCTGGACACCGAACAGAAATCACACGAATAGGGGCATCCGCGTGACGTTTGGACCAGATTGACGCTCACGTACCTGTGTTCTTGGAACAGCTGCCTTCTTGGATGGGGAATGTGCTTCGGGTTCGGCAGCTTGTCGGAACGATACAGCTTTTTCAACTTCCCGTTTTTAAAATCCTCCAACAAGGTGCTCCAAACATCCTCTGCTTCCCCGAGCACCAACGTGCTGGCATGCATCAGGGCTTCTTCTTTGGCCACGGTCGGGTGAATTCCGCCCAGTACGACCGACACCCCCCTGGATCGATATGCATCTGCAATTTCGTATGCCCTTACCGCTGTTTTGGTGTTCACGGTGATCCCGACAAGGTCAACTTCTTTCTCCAAATCGATCGGTTGCACAAGCTCATCGGTGATGGAAACGTCCACGTCCGAAGGGGTGAGGCTTGCCAGAATGCCGAGCGCCATTTGCGGGAAATGAAAGGCGTTACCGACGTTGCGCGGGCCTTTTCGAAACGGTGAAATGAGCTCGAGTTTCATGTTAACGGTGTCCCCATCAGATCGTTAGCGTACCGGTTGCTGCAGCAGGCATAGTGGTTCTGCATCATCCGCTCGTCACCATCCGGCTCAGCCCGTTTAGATCCCATCTCAGGTCCATCTCTTCAAACAGGCATCTGGCCTGTTCCACATATTCATCCGCAGTGCTGCCATTCAATTTGGAAAGCCTGCTGTCGGGTTCCTTCAACCGCCGGCCGATTTCTGCGCAGGTCCTGGCAAGCTCGACACGGGCGCCGAGACGTTCGGCCTCGTTGATACTTTTGCTCCAGAATTTAGCGGCCTTTTTCTGGCGCCCCAGAACCCAATGATGAAGCCCCTTCAGCTTTAACACCTCTGTCATGTTAAACGCGTATTTGCCGGCGTTTTTCAGGGCGGATTTGCCGCTTGTCCTCGCCCTTGTGCGGTATTTCAGTATCTCTTCGTTATGTTCGGCATGGAGGGCGCGTTCCAGCATGGTCAGATCAAAAAAGTACTGACCCACGATGTAGCTGCTGACGTAGATTGGGGGAAGATCTTTTCGATAACCCGTAGTTTTTGCCTGCCACAAGAGGGCTTTGGCCCCAGTCGGGTTGTTCAGTAAGATTTGAACGATGGCATTGTAGCCGAGATAGTATAAAACGGCCGGCCGGTAGGTTTCGCTGCGACGAAACGCGTCATCCGCCAACTTCTGAGCCTCGAGGAGTTTTCGCCTGACGACCAATAGCCTTAATTCCAAATATTGTTTGGCTGCAAGGGCATTTTCGTTTCCATATACTTTCCAGATGTCGTCTACCTGGCCGATGATTGCCGCAGCTCCTTCAAAATCGCCACGGTCGGTTTTGACATGCCCATGCACCAGCAGGTAATTTACAGCATGCCACGACTCACCGACCCGTAAATTCTGCGATACCAGATCCTTGCTGTAATCTTTAATGTCAGACCAATTCCCCTTGAAGGCATTGTACAACAGCTCAAAAAAATCGTAATAGAGAATTTGTTTGCTATCATCCTTCCGGACAAAGCTTTTGTTGCATTCGAGTATTTTTTTGCTCAGAGCAAAGGACATTCCGGACCACGAAAAAAGGCCGCTCGCGCTAATCCGAATACCGACCCCATTTTCTACCTTCTCTATATTAAAGCGATTCAGCCGTTTCAGGGTGCTGATAAATTCGGTAAAGCACCTCTTGGGGTCGACATGGACCAAGGCCATTGACTTCTTGTAATTCAGAGAGATGATTTCGTTATCAATTTCGCTCGGCATCTTCGTTGCCTCTTTAAAAGGCAAATATAGATGGCCGATCAGGCTCAACAGATGATAGATTTGCGTAAAACTCAAAGCGAACCGATTTTTAGGTGACCCAGCACCCCAATGATCCAGGACACTGTCAAAGTACGTTATGGCATTCTCGTGTTTGCCTTTGTTAAATAAGGCAATCGCAATGTTTTTCTTAAATGCGGTCACCTTTTCCGGATCGGCCGCTTCGCCGTATTTTTCAAGATATAGTTTCAATCCCTCCCTGTAATAGTTCAGCGCTTCAGATGATGCCGACGTCCGCAACGCTTCTTCGCCTGCCTTTATCAGGTAATACTCTGTTTTCTCCAGATCCTCGGCCCTGCCGTAATGGTAGGCGAGCATGCCATAGAACTCCGCTAGCCGCTCAGGGAATATGTTTTCAATGGAATCTGCGACCTTCAGATGAAGCTCTCTACGCTTTTCATGGAGAAGGGATTCATAAGCCACCTCCTGAGTAAGAGCGTGTTTAAACTGGTACTTTATCTCCCTCGGGCCCTTGCGTTCTTCGATCAGCTGAATTTCCTTCAAGTGGACCAGCCTGGTATCGATATCTTCAATCGACTCAACCACGTCGTCGAGAATCCGATAAAAGAAGTTTCTCCCGATGACCGCAGCCACTTTGATCAGGTTACGCGTTTGTCGCTCCAGTCGATCGATTCGAGCCATGAGAACATCGAAGACCGATTGAGGAATCACAACGGTGTCAATCATCCCGGTCACCGTGAAGCTCCCGTTTTTCGGTACAACCGCACCCTCATCGATAAACGATCGCACCACTTCCTCGATGAAAAATGGATTGCCGCCGGTGCGCTCCACGATCTTGTTTCTGACTTCATGAGGCAGTTCCCCGATATTCAGCACATTGTTGATAAGCTCTAAACTCATCTGCCCATTCAGCGGCTGTAGTAAAACTTCAACATAGGACCCGGAAAGACTTTCTCGAATAGTGTGGGTGATTCGATCTCCGGTCTCCGGATGATCCGGACGAAACACATTGATAAAAAGGATTCTGTGGGTCTCTGCAAGGCGAAACAGCAACTCCAAAAGCTCGATAGAACTCGTGTCGGCCCATTGCAGGTCTTCGGACACGATCACCAGCGGGGCCATTTCACTGGATTTGATGAAAAGTTCCCTCATGTTCTTCAGGATCAGTTTTTCCAGGGCCTCACCCTCGATGCCCTTGACCCGTTCCGCGTATTTCCCATAGAGCGTCATGCCCATGAGGGTCGCTATGAAAGGGAACACCTCGGATAGCTGTTCATCGAATACATTCCTGACCGCACTTTCGAGCTTGTTAAAGGCAGATGCCTCACTCTCACTCTTACCGATTCGCGCCCAATGCTTCAGGATATCGATGAGCGGATGGAAGCTCAAGTTTCGGCCTATGGAAATGGCTCTCCCCTCAAGGAGGGTGACATGCTCCATCACTTCCCGGTCCTTTAGCTCCGCAACGAGTCTGGACTTGCCGACACCGGCTTCTCCGATGATGTTTACGATGGAGCCAAGGCCGTTGGTGACCTTCATTACCTGAAGCTCGAGCCTGGCCAGCTCATGCTTTCTTCCCACGATCACCGAGTGGATCCGCCTCTCGCCGCCCAAACGGGATCTGTCAAAGTAATCTTCAAACGGTTTGTCAGGATCCGTGAACTTGTAAATACTGATGGGTTCCGCCTTGCCTTTGATCTTGGTGGGCTTCATGCGATGGAATGTAAACTGATTCCATGCCTGCCGATAGGTGTCCTGGCCCACCAGGATCTCACCGGCCTTGGCCAGGCTTTGAAGGCGTGCGGCCACGTTAATCGTTTCACCGGTGATGCCGTGGGTTCCTTTTTCCAGATTCACCTCCCCGGTTACCACAAGACCCGAGTTGATACCGCTGTGTACGGCCAATGGCTGCCCGATCCTGTCTTCATACCTCGGGCTCAAGGCGGCTACCGTTTCATGGATGTCTTTGGCCGCCCGTATCGCCCTGACCGGGTCATCCTCGTGGACCTTGGGTACCCCGAAAATTGCCATGACCGCATCGCCAACAAATCTTTCGATAAACCCTTCATATCTTGCGATGATCTGGGCGATATCGCCAAAGATCCGGCTCATGATTTCCTTGACCTCTTCGGGGTCCAACCGTTCGGTCATGGCGGTGTAGCCGGAAACGTCGGAAAAAAGGACTGTGACATGCTTTCTCTCGCTGTTGATGTCCTCAGTCAACTTCACCGATCCGTCTACAGCACCTAAACGGTCGCCACATTTCCCGCAGATGCTCTCATGAACCGGTGTCCTGGCTCGGCAGCTGCTGCACACCCGCAGGAGTCTGGCCCCGCATTCAGGGCAAAAATTCATCACTTTCGGATGTTCTGTTCGACACCTTGGACAGTTCATTTCAGTCTCAACAGGGATCGGCCCCGGCTCCCAACGGTTGCCAAGCTCCGTCCCCTTTTTGTGTAATATACGCCGGTGTTCGACCTCAGCCAAACAGGTTGCACAAAGATCCCAGATTCCGATCGACGAATCGGACCGTCAATCCCGCGTTTGCCGATGTTTTCTTAATATTGGTCCGGACCCCGCTGTTTTGCGATGTTACCGCTATCCGGTTCAGGCAGAAAGGAACGGCAGTATCACGTTGCAAATCAGCTGCAGCGGCCCTTTTCGCAAAAGGAAACGCACAAAGTCGTTATGGGGATAAAAGTCAATCTGTTGGAGAAAGGACAGATCAATCAACGGCCGGATCGTATAGTAACGCGACCTGGGCGACTCCTTGAGCGTAACGGCCATATGAATAAACCGGTGATTTTTACATGCGCTCAGCCAGAGATCCTTTAATTCCTGGGCCCGGTCTTTTGTCCCATTGCTTCCGGACCCAAGGTCGGCTTCCTTGACCGAAGTGGGCAAACCGTTTTCCAAGGTTACGATCACCCCTTTGCCGTTGGCTACCACCAACAACCGAAAGGGATTGGCCATGATCTTTGCCAACACCTGCATTTTTTTGGGCAGTTTAAAAACGCGCCGCTTAAACCACCACACGAAAATTTTTGAGACCCATCGCCAGCCGACAAGCTTGACTTGCCCGGTGCGCAGCCCCCTGCCCATCAAGGCGATAAGGTAAGCGGTGAGGTCGGCCAGGTTGTCGTGGAGTCTGAAGCCATCCAGGAACATCAGCAGGGCTTCCTCGGTGATCGCGATCGTGTACTTGCCTCCCAGGTGGATCGGGATATCCCCGCCTCGACATTCGACGATCAGGTTCGGCAGGAATTTATAATACGTTTCCGCCACTTCCCGGACATCAATGCTTTTGAATTCAATTTGATCTCGAATTTTGTGTAGATTCGCCAGTATCGGTATCTCCGGCGCTATTGTCACGTTTTTTTCTCTGATGGCCTCCGCCAGCAGGAACGCAAAATCCACCAGATACCTGGCGTTGTCCCCATGGACGAGCCATTTCTGGTGCAGGCCATGCAGCTCGCGCAGAAATTCAATTTTGACGGATTTTTTGTAATATATGGTCTCATCTTCGAGCTCCCGCTCACAATACATTTCGGTCTTTCCTTTGAAGACCAGGGAGCTTTGTACGACGCCGCCGTACACCCACTCCATCATGACGTAGGGCCGTTGATAGCTTCCGGGATCGATGATAATGGAGGCCATGTGCCCCGGGCTTCCCGACCCAAGGGGGAGTTTCTCGGATTTTTGGCTGAAATGGGCGTCGATAAAGGTGGTGAGCAGACGGGTGAACGGCAGGGCGGGGACGGCCCCGAAAGGGATAAACGGAATCACGGCCTGCGCATACTTTACCCCGTTGCCGGAAGCGATAGAGCGCTGATTTTCACAAGTTTCCATCCACTTGACATAGTAAAAACGGAACCAGTCCTTCAGGTCCTTGTTTTCGGGATCATTAAACTTGTGATGGTCCGCCATTACCAGTACTCTCCCCTGGATAGCGTTATGGCCTCGGTGCAAAAGGCCATCAGGTCTCCTCCCATATCCTGGGAGAGACGCTCGAAGGTATCCGAATAATAGTTGGGCGGCTTGCCATGGCCGGCCAAGTGGTAAATCCGAGGCGCCAGGACCATAAATTCGGACTCGATAGCGCGATCGCCGAAGAGAATCGCCCCTTCACAAACCAGCGGTTTCCGAAGCGGCCCGTAAACAATGACAAACCCCTTGAAGGTATCCAGCGCACGCTCAAAGTAGGATTCCATGATCGTCTTCATTAATCCGAACACGCCGGAGAACATGACCGATGATCCCAGATCCGGCTCGCGCCAGTCGTCGGAAACCAGCTGGATGGGTCCCCAATTCCGGATCTGCTTTTCTGGGTCCAACGGGAGGAATTCTTCGTCGGCCCATGCAATCCGGCTAAGATCCGGCTGCCTATTGAACCGGGCCCCGATATTTTGGATCAACCCCTCGTCTTCATAATCGGGCTCTCTGAAGATTCGACGGTGCTTTTGGATGGATGCCTCCCACTCCTTAGGTTCCATTTCCTCACAAGAATTGTCGCTATTGCAGACCGTTATGGTGATGTTGGCAGGCTCATGGATGCCCAAGCCCTGGGCATAGCCAAGCCAGGTGGATTTCACCTTTTTTTCTTTAAAATCTATCTGGTCGCGTGCCGGCATCCGGCTCAGGTTATTTTCGATGCCTTCCTGTCCCATGAGTTGGGAGGCGACAAAGTCGGCCAGGACCACGTCGTTGGAGGTGACCAGGGTGCGCAGGGGCACCAGATCTCCGGGCCAGGGACCGGTGCCTTCCAGGGCGTCGTACCCATCGATAATCGTGAGGTCCGGCATCCAGACCTTGGTGATGTCCACCACCTTCTGGGAGATCCGCTCGTGTTCTGCTGCTCTGTCGCAATGGGGAACCAGTCCATGGGAGTTTTTTATCCCCAGGGTGACCCGTGACTGCAGGTGGGTTTTCATCTTGGGCATGTTGATGTAGAAGTATTCCGGCTTGAGCATGGCTTCCGGCATGTGAAACTTATGAAGTACCTTGCCCCCTTTCTCGAGCCTGATATTTCTGAACGGCTGTTCGTCCATCAACATGACTTCGACGTTGTCGTTCCAGTTGTCATGTTCCCTTGAAATGCTTTCCCAATACGACTTCAACCCGGTAAACTCCAGCGCCATGCGGGAGGTTATGTTGCTGATGGCGATTTCCCCGATAATAACCTTCTTGGCGCCGGCCATCAGACAGGCTCGCACCACCTCGGCCACCAGGTCGGGATCCGTCGTGTACGGGCTCCCAAAAGGCACCACCACATTGGGCTTTATGAACACAGTTTTATCGCCAACCGCTTCTTTAAATTTTACCGGCGGCTTCGTCTTGTCATCGTCTTTATCGCCGACCGCTTTTTTAACTTTTACTGGCGGCATCGTCTTAGTATCGAAATACCCTCTCAGGGCCAGCCGGAGGGTTTCAGCAATGGAAAGTTCGGGCCAGTCGGGAGGCAGGGCCTTGGCAAACGTGACATTCACCCTGCTTTCTTTCGGGGGGTGTGTATTCAGTTTGCCGTCTCCGTTGTTTTCTCGCAGCGTCCCGTCAGTACGGTGGCTTTCATTAAAAGAGACGTCGAGGATGCTGCTTTCATTGGGGACCTTGGGATTGCGGCCATACATGATGCGGATGGCCTTGGCCACACATTCACCGGAAATGTGGGCGCTGACCGTGAAACAGAATACATAGGTAACGGTTAGCGCTCCAACGCTGATTAAGAACTGCTCCAGTGATGCATACATGGGTATCCAACCGAACCGAGTGATGAGATACAAAACGCCGCCCGATATGACCAGAGCGGGGAGGATCTGGGTTAACCGGCGGATGAGCGTGACCCGCAAAAAGAACCACCAGAAACAAAACACCGTCAGGATACTCATCAGCAGGAGAAGCAATGACGGGTTTACCAGGGGATTATTGACGCTGACAGGGGTCACCATGAACTCCGGTCGGATCACAAGCACCACCTGAAAGATCAGCATCAACAATACCGCACTGATGGAAATGTGAAAGTTGGGCTCTTCTTGATCTCCCATAACGTCTTTGAACGGATCTGCCTTGGCTAGCAGGCGGTTGATAAGAAAGGCCGTTCCATAAATTACAAAGAAGACCATTGTCCACAACGGTCCCCAAAAGAAAAAATCGAAATAGATGTAAATCGGCTTTGCACCCGGATTGAAGCCAAGTTGGAGGGCGACCTGGGTGGCATATCCAAACACCAGGGCGAAAAGGCCGAAGGCCAGTGCTCGATCCCAAAAGGGTTTTGGTGCCACCATAAGCGCCAGCAACATGATGACAGACACCAGAGCGGCAGTCTCCCAACTCATCTGGGTATAGGCCTCCGGAAATCCGGGACAGAAGTATTCCCCGAATACAATGAAAAGCCCGGCCAACATGGCAATGAAAAGCACGAATATTTCACCGTTTTCCGGCGTCTTACGCAACATTTTTAAAAAGGCCGGTCTACCTCGACGGACCAAGTACGCCATCCGGCTTTCGTATTTTTCCCGGTCATCGTACCAATGGATTTCGTCCTGCCTCGCTTCTCCCGGTTCGTTTTTAGCCTCCTCTTTCTTCCGTAGCTTGCGGACCTTGAAAAACCATGTAAGCCCATCGGCAATCCAGGCGGAAAACCCGTATTTCACAATAAATTCCATCGGCCACAGGGCGAAGATGAGATAATACGGCGGGAAGTGCCTTTGATCGCATTGATCCAGCCAGCACCATATCATGGCCTGGGTGCCGCCGGCATATTCGCCGACCGCGGCCACGAACATGGCGGCGATAATGATGGAAATAAGCTTTCCAAAACGGAAGCAGTAGGCCAGGGTGACGGCATTTGCAAATACCGCGGTGTAGTAGATTAAAACGGCGCCGTTCGATAAAATTTTCTCCCGGTAGTCCCCGGCTATCGCGAACAGAGTGAAAAACAGCGCCAACATATAAAGACAGTTTAGCCAGCCCGTTCTCCGAGAAAACGCAAAACGGGATAAAACACGGTCCAGCAAGTAGACCAGACCAAAAAGGGCGACGGCCGTCAGGGCATGAATGCTGACTCCGACCGCTAACGATGCGTGATTGTACTTCCATAGCCCCGCAAGATCGGCTGTCCACTCCGATAAAAATCCAAGCAACGCGCCGCACACAATGAGACCGACCACCCGGGGCAATGGGGTGAACCATCCGATCCAGATGGCGACGATAAATTCCATCAAAAGGGCTAATCGGAAGTAGCCCAGCTCCATAAGATGAGGTTTGGCCACGCCTTCAGGATAGTAGAACAGGCAAATCGTAACAGCCAGGATAGCCGAGAGGAGAAGCCCATTGATGATCCCGTCCTTGTTGGATTGGTAAAAGGGATGTTTCCTCTTAAAGGGCTTATCTTTATCTGGCTCTGCTGATTTTCCCGGTTGTGCTGACCTTGAGGTCATAATTTTACCGCTTGAGGATAAGATTGGTCAGGGTTTGGAACAATGGGATCGAAACGACAGATTAGAGAAGGAACAAATGGAACATCGGAAAATTAGTCTGTGAGCCGTTGAGTTCTGGAAGTATAGCAAAAGCTCTTGTTATCATTAGATAAACCGAAAAGACCCCGAAGCGCTGCAAGACAACCTCAGCATTTTCGTGCTTTCCAACTTCCGGGAATCGCTCATAGAAGAAACTTTCGAGTGTCAGGGCACTCTCGTTGAATGGTTGCCGACGGAACCCTGATGATTGGTATCCAAATTTGTAAGTATTTAAATCTGTTAGGTTTTGACTGTCAAGCGAAATCTCGTGAAAATGGGATGGGGAGGCTGCGGTAACCGACAAGATCATACTCATCAATATCAAACAGGCAGCTCATTCTGGGGGATAATGACGCTTTTTGGGGTCAACATTCAAACGGGCTGTTGCCCAAATAGCCATTGAATCGCATGGTTTTAGTTGCTAGGTGTTCATAAACCACTCGAGCACTGAGGTAACCGATTATGATGGGGCGTGTTAAACAGAATCAAGGCAAACTGTTTTAT
>Ga0209791_1000011_pt1 | contig 215839 bp, 197 predicted proteins | sample WorMetTyACAVOLI1_FD_187422 | JGI IMG/M metagenome (GOLD analysis project Ga0209791, IMG submission 187422) | Marine gutless worms symbiont microbial communities from Max Planck institute for Marine Microbiology, Germany - Olavius algarvensis... ... | reverse complement strand
ATAAAACAGTTTGCCTTGATTCTGTTTAACACGCCCCATCATAATCGGTTACCTCAGTGCTCGAGTGGTTTATGAACACCTAGCAACTAAAACCATGCGATTCAATGGCTATTTGGGCAACAGCCCGTTAAGACCTAATAGATCTAGGAGATCTTGGCCATTCAAAGTTGATTGTTCTACTTCCATCAGAGCTTCTCTTCGGATGAATCCTTGAGTTTCGTTAGCCCAGTTTTCCAATAACGAAACAACTTCGCGTTCTTCAATTCCCCCGATAGGTAACATTCGTGTATCTGGGCTTTCGGGCGAATTTCCGATGAAAAGCTGCTTTCCACTGGTCGGCGAACCCATCCGTCCATCAAGGCCAATGGAGATCTGTTCACCCTCGCTAATTTCCAGGGTAATGATTTGGGTTCCTCCGTCTAATGCCAGAGCGTAATCAATAATTCTCATGAAATAGCCTAACGTCTGAGCTGTGCGGCGGCGATTCGCCGTCCGCACCAGCGATATGTTATGCGATCATGCTATTATGAAGGACGATATCACTGCCGGGAGCGACAGCTTGGTACAATTCAGTCAGCTTCTCAAGGCTGGGCATTGACGTTCCCTGTTCGTATCGAGCGTAGGCATTGCGGGACTTGGCACCGAGACGTTCGGCAGCTTCGGATAGCGAAAGACCGCTCTTTTCACGCTGCCTTCGAAGAAGGAGGCTTATCAAGATCCGAGGATCATTTGAGCTCACTTCGAAATCACCGTGTTTTCCGGGATGAACGTTGACTTTAAAACCCGAACGATTCGCCAAACTCTCCAAAAGGTCCGCGACCATGGCATAGACGTCTTTTTGTGTATGCCCTTGTGTCATGGCATCGAGAAGAGGTATCTCGGCCAGCCAGAATGTCCCGTCTTTGTACACTTTACCGTGAAAACGCATTTCAGCTTTTCCTCCCGGCTCGCTTGAGAATTGCCTTGGCAAGCTTTTCGTTAATCTCATTGTGGCGAGGGATCGCTTCCTCGCGTTCACCGTCGGTCCAAATGTCATGGCGCTTGCCATGACGCAGAAAAGCCCACCCCATTTGGCGAAGCCTATTTTCCAGTTCACGTTTTTTCATTAGAAGTGTACACATATATGTGTACATTGTCAAGGCTGGAAAATAATTCGCATAACTAGTGAGTAGCGGGAATTAATTCTCAGATATTGAATATCGCGGAATTAATTCTCGGATATTGACCGCCTTCTTGGGTAATGTATCAGCATGGTAAAAGTGGGAGGAGAAATAGTCGAAATGGCCTCTCTATCTCCGACGCACCAAACTTGCCACGATGCGCATTTTCAATGGACCTGATCCAAGTGAAGCATGAAATCGGTTTTATTCTAATTCGGAAGCCAGTTCACACGCGATATCTCCCAGGGTTTGGATCCCTTGTTCGATTTCTTCAGTGAATGGGATTCCGCAACTCAGCATAATGTAGTTTCGAAATTGGCCGGTGTTGGCGCAAACCGTCCCGGGAATCACCGAAATGTTACTGGACAGGGCTCTTGAATACAGTTCGAGACTGTCTGTGTTTTGGGGTAACTGAATCCACAGCAGCGTCCCGCCCTCCGGAAGGATCAGGCGGGTGCCCTTTGGAAAATAACGCTGAACTGCCAGTGCCGTTCGCACCGCCTGTTTTTTCAACGTGGTTCGTAGAGTCCGCAGATGGCGATCGTAGCCGCCTCCGGCCAGAAAGTGTGCCATCAGGTATTGATCCAGGGCGGAAGTGGATACATTGGTGCCTGCCTTCAAATTTTGAACCCGTTCTTTGAAACGGGGACCTGCCATCAGCCATCCGATTCGGAGCCCAGGCGCCAGGCTTTTGGAAAACGACGAACAGGTCAATACCAGCCCATGTCGATCGTAGGCCTTGAGCGGTTTCGGCCGGTGATCCCCAAAGTAGAGTTCCGAACTGATGTCATCCTCGATGACCGGTATCTCGTAGGTCTCGACCAGCCTCATCAGTGCCTTTTTGTTCTCCGCCGGCATGACGGTCCCCAGCGGATTGTGAAAGTTGGGCATCACCAAACAGGCCGCGATCCGTGTTTTTTGAACCGTTTTTTCCAGTGCACCCACATCGATGCCGGTTTTCGGATCGGTGGGCACTTCGGCGACCATGACATTCAGCTCCTTCAGCAGCTGCAGAAAACTGTAATTGGTCGGTGTTTCGATGGCGACGGTCTCTCCCGGGCGGGTCGTGGCCAAAAGCGCCAGGGCGACCGCCTCCATGCAACCATTGGTGACCAGGATATCCCCGGGGGTGATACGCTGAATAATGCCCAACGTCTGCCGTGCCAGTTGCCTTCTCAGCTCCGGATGCCCCTCCGACAGGGCGTAAGATAGCATTGACTTGAACTCGTTACGGGAGATACCGGACAGAATCCGCCCCAGCGATTTGTACGGCACCAGCTCCGGGTCGATGACGGTCATGCCAAGGGGCAGCAGGCCCGGATCGTTGATGGCGGACACGATGGAGTTGATCATCGAAGATAAGCGCACTTTTCGGGGGGAGGCGTCGGTTTTCGGAAAACGCGGCGTCTTGAGCCGCCTTAAAGACACCGGTGCCACGTAATACCCGGACCTGGGCCGGGCCTCGACCAGCCCCATGTGTTCGAGTTCCACATAAGCCTTGTAAACCGTCGAAATGCTCAAGTCGGCGGATCGATGCAGGCTGCGGATCGACGGAAGCCGGTCCCCCGGCAAATAGACCCCCTGGAGGATTTTCCGCTCCATGTCCGCCGCCAATTGCCGATAACGGAATTCTTTCGTCATGTCTCCCCCGGTCCCGGGGATTCCCGATGCATCCAGGTAACGGGCTATATGTCTGGTGATCGGGCGCTGCACTCCGGTGAACTGTTATGCTTATTTTTTACAAATTCTGTATCTGTTTTTTAACCCGACCGGGAGTAGATTTACAATGAATTTATATTTCAATGCGATTCAGCTCTTTGCGTGCTCCGGTCCACGCAAAAGCCACATGCCGTGAAGGAGGATTAGCAATGACACAGCAACAAAAAGACCCGTCACTCCAGACAGCCACATTCACCGTCAAACGCGGGATGGCTCAAATGCTCAAAGGTGGTGTCATCATGGACGTCGTGTCACCTGAGCATGCGGTAATCGCGGAGTCTGCCGGTGCCGTCGCGGTGATGGCACTCGAGCGGGTTCCGGCCGATATCCGGGTTCAGGGAGGAGTCGCCCGGATGTCGGACCCCGGCTTGATCAAAGAAATTATGGCATCGGTCAGTATTCCGGTTATGGCGAAATGCCGCATTGGGCATTTTGTCGAAGCGCAGATTCTGGAGAGCCTCGGTGTCGATTACATCGATGAGAGCGAAGTTTTGACGCCCGCAGACGAGCGGTTTCATATCGACAAGTCTCCTTACAAGGTTCCATTTGTCTGCGGATGTCGAAATCTGGGTGAGGCCCTACGCCGTATTGCCGAAGGGGCCGCCATGATCCGGACCAAGGGTGAGGCCGGAACAGGAGATGTGGTCGAGGCGGTGCGACATGCCAGAACCGTCCTGGGTGATATCCGGGCGTTGCAAGCCAAACCGGAGGAGGAACTCGTCGGATATGCCCGGGATATCGGTGCGCCGGTGGACCTGGTCCGGGAGACACGGGAATTGGGTCGCCTGCCGGTCGTCAATTTCGCTGCCGGTGGCCTTGCCACACCGGCGGATGCGGCGATGATGATGCAGCTCGGCGTGGACGGCGTATTTGTCGGCTCCGGCATATTTAAAAGCGGAGATCCGTCCCCCCGCGCAAAGGCCATTGTGGAGGCGACGACCCACTACGATGACCCGGCAATTTTGGCTCGGGTCAGTGAGCATCTTGGAGAGCCGATGGTCGGTATCACTGTTGACAGCCTCGATGAAACGGAGCGTCTCGCCGGACGCGGCTGGTGATCTGTCGAGAGCGTTGATGGCAACGGGGTATCTCTCTGGGAAGCAATCTTAACCCGGAAGGTCGGAGCTCGGCACCCTGGTAATTTTGGTGATGGTTCAAACAATCGATGTGCGTTTTTCTCGATTCAATGGCACCGTTTGTATGAGTCGACGATAATCGATCACGGAGGCCCATGGTAAACGTCGGCATTCTGGCTCTTCAAGGGGCCTTCCAGGAACATATCGACATGCTGGATGGACTGGGCATTTCCAGCACCGTCGTACGTTTGCCCGAACAGCTGACCGGAATCGACGGACTAATCATTCCAGGAGGCGAGAGCACCACCATCGGAAAACTCGCTGTATCCTATGATTTGTTGTCGCCGCTTCGCCGTTTTGCCACCGAAAAACCGGTCTGGGGAGTTTGTGCCGGGATGATCCTGCTGGCCCGGGATGTGGGCGTGGACCAACCGCTGATCGGGGTCATGGACGTCCGGGTCGAGCGAAACGCATTCGGCCGGCAAGTAGACAGTTTTGAAATCGACCTGTGGGTCGACGAACTGCCGGGCGGGAAACGCCGCCCATTTCGTGGCGTGTTCATTCGTGCCCCCCGGTTGACGAACACGGGAATCGACGTTCACATTCTTGTGTCCGTACCCGGGATCGGTGCCGTGGCCGCCCGTCAGGGTCACTGGCTGGTGACCGCCTTCCATCCGGAATTGACGCAAGACACCCGGTTTCATCACTATTTTCTCGGGATGATCGAAGCGGCTTACCGGGACCGGCCGGTGACGGCTTCAAGCTGATGTTTTTTCATCTGCCAATGGAATGGTGGAAAGGGGCCAATGATGCAAGGGGTATAGGGCGCGGGTGTTTATGTTGCAGGGTTTTAATCATTGCGTTTAACGTCTCACCGGACCCATTGGAGCCTCGAGTCCTTGAACCCTGAATGATCATACCCCGGCTATGGGGACTATCGATTAATTTCACTCACCAACGGCACCACATCGGAAGATGACCCCGTAAAAAAGGCGGACCGACGGCCGCCCGGAAATGACTATCTTCACGTATGTCGTGAGTCGCAGGTGTCATCCGATATGTTTTATAATCGAGTCGGTCAGCGAATCGTCGTCTTCCTTGAAAATCGGGATGAGTTTTTCAGCCACTTCCTTGATGGATTTGGCATTTAAGTCGCGCATTGTTCCCTGAATTTTTTCGACGCCCGCTTCGATCAGACGCAGTCCTTCGGCAATGTCGAGAATATGATTTTTGTTCAGTTCTTCCATGTTGCTCCCTCCGGTTCATGTGTGCCTTTGAAAAGAATTTTTAATTTTATGTACTCGATCGGAGTAAGGCAAGAGAAATTAATTAGATCGGCAGCTCAGGTGTTGGATGACGTGTTTATAGTATTTGATTTTCCAGCCGGCATCGGGTATGAAAAATGACACGTTCGATATATCCATTCATTGCCCGAAAAGTTACAGTTTATATTACTTAGACGCCGCCGGATCGGCGGATGCATCGTTCCAGCGCTATTCCTGCGGAAACCCCAAACATTGAAAAGGAGGGAGTGCGGATGAAGGTTTTCAAGCTATGTGTGATAGCGGTAGCCGTGATCGTATTTGCTTCGGCCGGACTGTCCATGGCCGGAACCCTTGATGAGGTGAAGGCCAGAGGGTATATCATTGCCGGCGTCAATGGCGGTGTATTCGGTTTCAGCATGCCGAATGAAAAGGGTGCCTGGCTGGGCCTGGACGTGGATACGGCCAGGGCGATTGCAGCGGCGGTATTCGGCGATTCCGACAAGGTAAAATATCAAGCCCTGACTGCGGTTCAGCGCCTGCCGGCGCTTCAGTCCAAGGAGATCGACGTTCTCTGCCGGAACACGACCCAGACGTTGAGCCGCGAGACCACCAACGGCCTGAATTTTGTTCAGGTGAACTATTACGACGGCCAGGGTTTTCTGGTACCCAAAAACCTCGGCGTTAGAAGCGCGAAGGAACTGGGCGGCGCCACGGTGTGCGTGCTGCCGGGCACCACCACCGAGCTGAATGCGGCCGATTTTTTCCGGTCCAACGACATGCAGTGGAAACCGGTGGTGATCGAAAATACGGCCGAACTGAACAAGGCCTTCTTTGCCGGCCGGTGCGACTGCCTCACGTCGGATGTGTCCCAACTGGCCGCCCAGCGCTCTGTTTCTCCGAACCCGAAAAACTACATGATTCTGCCTGAAGTGATTTCCAAAGAACCCCTTGCCCCGGTGGTGCGCCACGGTGACGATCAGTGGTATGATATCGTCAATTGGACCGTCATGGCCCTGATCCAGGCTGAGGAATTCGGCATCACTTCCAGAAATGTCGATCGCATGATGAAATCGAAAAATCCCGGAATTCAGCGATTTCTGGGTGTGACCCCCGGCATGGGGAAGGCCCTTGGCCTCAGCGATAAATGGGTCTACAACATTATCAAACAGGTCGGCAACTACGGCGAGATTTACGCTCGCAACGTTGGACCCGACACACCCCTTGGACTGGAACGCGGCCTGAACGCCCTCTGGACGGACGGCGGTCTGATGTACGCCGCCCCATTCAGATAATCGGCCGGAAGTGGGAGCGTTGCCATGTGCAGGGATCCTGATCCACCGCCATATCTGCGGCCTGCTTCCGAGCCTTCGGAAGCAGGCTGTTCCATTTTCCTGTAACCGCCATCCAAAACCCGACCGATTGCCATGACCATTGCGGATGCCGAGAAGGTACCTTTTTATCTCAATCCCAAAGTGCGTGCCGTATTTTTCCAGATCGGCGTCCTCTGTATGGTGGGGTTGCTGGCTTGGTACCTGGTGTCCAACACGCTGACCAATCTGGAGCGGCAGAACATTGCGTCCGGTTTCGGGTTCATTCAAAAAGAGGCCGCTTTCGAGATCGGTGAATCCCTGATTTCCTATGGCTCCGCCGACACCTATGGACGGGCCCTTTTCGTTGGCGTGTTGAATACACTGAAAGTATCCCTGATCGGTATCATCGCGACGGTTATCCTCGGCACCATTGTCGGGGTGGCCCGGCTGTCCAGCAACTGGCTTGTCTCGCGGCTATCCAAAATCTACATTGAAGTGATGCAGGACGTCCCCGTCCTGCTGCAGTTGTTTTTCTGGTATGCCATATTCTATGAATCGTTGCCGTCGCCACGCCAGGCGCTGAATCCGGTCGCCGGGGTGTTTTTATGTAACCGGGGTGTGGCGGTTGCCATACCCGAGGCCCATCCGGCCCATGCCTATATACTGTCGACGCTGGTGATTGCGATCGTAGCCGTCTTTTTTCTCCGGCGCTGGGCGAAAACGCGGCAGGAGCAGACCGGAAAATACTTTCCGGTGTTCCGTGTCGGTCTCGGTCTGATTCTTGGGTTGCCGACATTGGCATGGGTTGCCTTCGGCTCCCCCACGGCGATGGATGTCCCGGTGCTCCAGGGATTCAATTTCACGGGGGGGATGACATTAAGCCCGGAATTTATTGCGCTGCTTCTGGGGCTGGTGTTGTACACGGCGGCGTTTGTGGCGGAAGTGGTGCGCGCCGGCATCCAGTCCGTGAGCAAAGGGCAGCAGGAAGCGGCCATGGCCATCGGCCTGAGACCCAATCTGGTCCTGAACCTGGTTATCCTTCCACAGGCCCTGCGGGTGATTATCCCCCCGCTCACGAGCCAGATGCTCAATTTAACCAAAAACAGCTCACTGGCGGTGGCCATCGGTTATCCCGACTTTGTCTCCGTGGCCAACACGACCATGAATCAGACAGGTCAGTCGATTGAAGGGGTTGCTCTGATCATGCTGGTCTATCTGATGTTCAGTCTGTCCACATCGGCGTTTATGAACTGGTACAACAAGAGGGCGCGTCTGGTCGAACGCTAAAATCGCGGTCGCGATTTTAGTGATCGCCGCTGCGCGGCAAGTGAGTTAAGTTGAGGACCGCAGAGGTTCAGCAACAGGATGAGTTTCGGAAAGTAACGTTTACAACGTAACCACTGCATCAAGGGCTTATCTCTGAGCCGGGGTGAAACGATATGGCAAGAAACTATCGGCCTCGTCACAGGAAGAATTCAAACATGGAAAAAATGTGCGGCAACGCCGCACGGCATAAAATCGTGAAACGATTTTATTATTATGGTTGAAAACACGACACATAGCGAGCCATCAGGAGACGATATCCGACCGCCCAAAGCCAGCATCGGTGTAATTGGGTGGCTCCGGGCGAACCTGTTCGACGGGTGGTTGAACTCGGTGCTGACTCTGGTCACGCTCTTCGTGCTCTGGAAAACGATTCCCCCGTTTTTCCGGTGGGCGTTTGTCGACAGCCTCTGGTTCACCGACGGGGCCGTCTGCCGGGACGCTCCGGGCGCCTGCTGGTCGGCGGTGACGACCAACCTGCGGTTCATCATTTTCGGTTTTTTCCCATATGAGCTTCAGTGGAGGCCGCTTCTGGCCATGCTCATCCTTTTTTTCCTGCTCTTTTACAGCCGGGACCGCACGCATTGGAATAAATATCTGGCCTACGGCTGGGTCATCGGCCTGTTTCTCATGGGTCTTTTCATGAAGGGCGGTCTGTTCGGGCTGACGCCGGTGGATAGTACTCAGTGGGGAGGCTTGCCGTTGACCCTTCTGCTGTCGGTTTTCGGACTCACCGCCGCATATCCATTGGGAGTCATCCTGGCCCTCGGGCGCCAATCCTCGATGCCGGCCGTAAAGTATCTATGTATCATTTATATCGAGCTGATCCGGGGCGTCCCCCTTATCAGTCTCCTGTTTATGGGATCCATTATCTTTCCCCTGTTCCTGCCGGAAGGGATTACCATCAACTCCATCCTTCGGGCACAGGTGGCGATCATCCTGTTTACCGCTGCGTATATTGCGGAAGTTGTCCGGGGCGGTCTCCAGGGGATGAGTCAGGGCCAATACGAGGCGGCCGATTCCCTGGGACTGAACTATGTGCTGACCATGCGCCTGGTGATCCTGCCCCAGGCGCTCAAGATCGTGATCCCACCGACGGTGAGCATCCTTATCTCGGCGTTCAAGGATACATCTCTGGTCGTCATCATTGCGCTGTTCGATCTGTTGAAAACCTCCCAGACCGTGCTCTCCAACCCGGAATGGATGGGATTCAGCCGGGAAGTGTACCTGTTTGTGGCGATCCTTTATTTCCTGGGCTGTTTTTCCATGTCCAATTACAGCCGACGCCTGGAACGGGAACTGGATCGGGGGTACTAGTTGTAGGCTGGGTGCTGGATACTGGGTGCTGGATACTGGATGCTGGATGCTGGAAGCTGAAAGCTCAAAGCTGAAAGCGTAATGATAAGAAGAACAAAGAATGACGTCCCGCGAAGGGGGACAAGTAACTGAATGGCGCCGCCGGCAGGCGGCAAGTGACCTTTACCAACGGGCACACGGGCGAACCGGCAAACCGGCGAACCCTGCTCAGGCGGTACCGTCTGCCGGGTACGAAAGCATAAGATAAGAACCTGCCCATCAACCCTTTAGCCAAGTTGCAGGATTATGACTGAACAGACTGAAAAAAACATCATTTCGGCTCCAGATGACGAGGCAATCATCGACATTACCGGAATGCACAAATGGTATGGTGAGTTTCATGTTCTCAGAGACATAAACCTTAAGGTGCGGAAAAAGGAACGTATTGTCATCTGCGGACCGTCGGGTTCCGGTAAATCCACGTTGATTCGCTGTATGAACCGCCTCGAGGAGCATCAGCGCGGCCAGATAGTGGTCGACGGTATCGAACTGACCAACAACATCAAGAACATCGAGCGGGTCCGTGCCGAGGTCGGCATGGTGTTCCAGCACTTCAACCTATTCCCCCACCTCACGATTGTGGAGAATCTGGCCCTCGGACCGATCTGGGTGCGGAAGGTGCCGAAGAAAGAGGCCGAGGAAACGGCCATGTACTATCTGGAGAAGGTCCACATTGCGGAACAGGCGCAAAAGTACCCCGGGCAGCTTTCCGGAGGACAGCAGCAGCGGGTTGCAATTGCCCGCAGCCTGTGCATGGCGCCCAAAGTCATGCTATTTGATGAACCCACGTCGGCCCTCGATCCGGAGATGATCAAGGAGGTGCTCGACGTGATGATCGAACTGGCCCGGGAAGGCATGACCATGCTGGTGGTGACCCACGAAATGGGATTTGCCAAGAGTGTCGCACACCGCGTGCTGTTCATGGATTTTGGTCAGATCGTCGAAGAGAACACACCTGAAGAATTCTTCAATAACCCCCAGCATGAACGGACAAAACTCTTCCTCAGTCAGATCCTGTTCTGAACCATTCTGTAATACACGTCACATTTGTTACATGGCGTTCCTAGATATTTTGTCGTACCCAGTTTTAAAAACCATGTATTTACAATTAGTTGTCTTTTTTTGATGGATTGGCACGAGGCTTGCAATGTCTCTTTTCAACGTTCATCCGAAGGAGACATACATGGTGAGAGTAACCGAAGAATTCCAGTGTTCTTCCTGCGAGGACAACCTTTTTTACCGTGTACGACGAAGATGGTGGATGCGCCTGATGCCCGGATCGCGCTGTTACAAGTGCGCCTCATGTCATCGCGAAGTGTTTGTTCGGCAGCCCTCCAAACATCACCCGGTGCGGAAAATCAGCTGGCGTGTATCATTATTTTAGCCGGTATCCTGCTGGACCTGTATTGTAACGCGCCCTGCTGTTTTACCGCGATCATGCAATTGCCATCTGATATCATTCGTTTACACCGAGCTCTGATTTGAGCCACGCTTTGACATCCGGCTCGAGGGCGTAGACGCCTTTCAGCTCGCAGACGTCCTTTTCATATTCCCGGGGAAGCTCGAACTTCGCCAGTTCCTGGGCCTCCTCGGAATTTCGACGGATGAGATAGATGTAGTAGGGTTTCTCCCAGCAGTTCACGACGAAATACGTGGAATAATCGTCTTTGCCCCGGATGATATGCTTTCCACTCCCCCAATCCGTGTTGCCCCACTCCAGATACAATTTTACGGCCTCTTCCGGGCCTAGATCCCAGCTCACCTCGTTGATCAAATCCATATCCATTTTCAATTCTTCCAGAGTAAGCATACTGTATCCTCCCTTTCACGATCCTCGATCTTGATCCCTGGACAAGACCGCGTGTCCTTTTTGGAGTTAAAATGGGTAATCGTTGGTGAAATGTCAACTCGAGAAATCACAACTCCACCATGCCACCAACCGGGGGGATGCTTATTGGCGCCTGACTCTGCATTGCGGCAGGCAGAAGCCTCCCGGATGGTGCGACACTTTACCAGAAGCGGGGAAGTCGACAGTGGTAAAGCAGGCGCAGTACTTCCCCGTGGGATGGGAAAAGGTCGATGCAAATCCATGACTGGAGGTGACCCGAGCTGCTGTGAGCTACGGGTGTTGTCGTAAACGGCGGACCGACGGATCAACGCTGCAGGATCTTTCCATAGTGTTTGAGGCGGCGTTCCAGAGTGCTGCGTATGTTCGTATCGCATTTCGAGAGATACTTGCTGATGGCCGCGGCACCCAGTGCCGCCGCAGTTTGGAGTCGATCACCGGTAACCCCTTCCCGCTCCAGCTCACGGACCCTTCGGCTGGAGCTGGTTACCAGGGATAGAAGCTTGTCGCAGTCATTGGAATATAGAAGTTGATAGGCAACGTTGGCGTAATACTCCACATAGGTTTCGCCATTTCCGGGGATTTCCTGGTTCCAGAGCCAGTTGCCGATCTTGACCCACATAATGGCCCACAGAATGAGAAGGATGATCAGCAACAGAACATCCACAAGAACGAAACCGCCGGCCGCTCCCCCACCGGCGGCAGCACCTCCGGCGCCTCCCAAACTTCCACCGATGCGAGCCAGAGCCTGGGCAATGACGGCTAGAAACCTGTTGCCGACACCCATTCGGATAGCGTGCTGAATAAAAGCCCTGAGAGCGGCAGCCAACTGGGATGTCGTGCCAAACTGCCTCGCGGCAGCGATGGCGGCCAGGAGTTCCCGATACCGGATACTGAGACGCCGTGCGGTTGACCGCGGCAGGCCTCGCCAGGCGGTTGCAAGATTGCGCTCCAGATGGTTCAAGAACGTGTTCCATTGCCCCATGGAATCGAAGGGAAAGGGCGGTTGGGGCGAAGGCACCGGCCCTCTGCTGGCTAAAATAGTGGTGCCCATGATCGGATGGATCCCTACCGGGAAGGCGGGTTGTGCCGGGAACAAGGACGGAATATCTGAAAATCGGTAACCCGTTTCGAGTTTTTCAGTATAAGCGGTACCCACAATGGCAGCCAGATCCAGCACCAGTTCCGTGACCTCCCCATAACCCGTCGATTCAGGACCCTCTTCCTCCAGCTTGACGATCTGCTCCAGCACCGGGCTGATATCGGCAATGAGTCGGGGCGGGGGGCGCTTTGACAGGCCAAAATCGTTTGCAAACTGGGTGTATGCCACAAAACCGAGAAGCATCCGGTGGAGTTCATCTAAAACTGCAAATGGTCCGGTCTCCTCCATTTCGGTTTCTTCATCCGAATCCCGTTGTCCACCGACCTCCTGAAAGCTGTAGAGGATATCCTCCCATGTGTTCGGTCCGATACCGCTGACGGCATTGATTTCTCCAACCCCACGAAAAATCCCGCCCGGTTTCCGTTTCCTCTCCGCTATCACCCGTGCCGCAGTGTCCGCCTTTATCCCATAACGTCGCGAAGACCCGGAGCCGATATCCGGATTGTCACGTATCCGGTCTACAATTTCTTCCGGATTATTGACCTGATTAAAAAACTCCAGGATGCGGGCATCTCGCAGATCGGGAGTGTCGTTAAAAGTCCAGAATGGTCCAACCTCGATCTTCCCGCTGAAGTTGGGCAGTTCATCGATATCAATGACTTTTCTTCCAGGTAGATCGGAGGTGTCTTTAAAATTAATATTGGGAGATTCCCGGATTGCCCCGTCTTCCACCGTGAGATCTCCCTCCGGCTTGATCGGGAGGAGATCTTCCGTGAGGGCAGAATCTTCCACCACGGCTAGAAATGACCGGCCCTCAGCGGACCCGAAGGTCGGGACCTGAAACGGTGGGACCAACCGCGGACCATCGTTTTCATCCGGGCTATCCTCGTCTATTGGCTGTTCTTCCGGTTGGCGGAATTCAAAGGATCGGATAGTAACCAGTTCACCGAATTGTTCTTGCAGTTCTACGATGATTTCCCCGTTGCGATCCTTGTCGCACACCCACATGTATCCGACACAGAGACACTCACCGGGGGGAACCTTTATTTTTATTCGTGCCATGGTTCGCTCCTTTCTGGCCGTTCGGGAATCTTTTTAAACAAACGATTAGCGCCGACCGGCATCACCGGCTATAACGACCGTCTTTACAGTCAAAGAGATGGGAAAAGGTGGTGGCCCCACCTGCAGCTGAGGCAGGATTCAGAAAGCTGATGTCTGTTGTTGTCCAAAGAACGCGTCTGGGATTCGAGGTGGCTGTGGTTTTCGCTGCAACAGGTTCTGGCAGGGTCGCGCCGGACAGGGGAAGCCCCTTTTAAAGGCGTCAACCTTTGGATTGACTCCGAAGTGGTAAATCGACCATTACGCTAACGCAGACCAGACCAAAGTCAACATACAACCGACAAGATCGTAATGCGGCAAGACGATGATGGGGTTTTTCTCGTGGGCATCGGAAGGTGTTTGAATTTGTTTCGGATTTCGGATTTCGATATTCGGATATAAACAAAGACTGGAGTCACCTCTCTCTGCCTGGAGCGACCTTAGACTAGCCGTACCCGCAGCCTCTACTTCCGGAAATCATCTGCTTTTATTCCGTAACGGCGCATGATTTGCTGTAGCGCCTGACGTTCCAGACCGCACTGGCGCGCCGCCTGGGTTACGTTCCCGCCGCTTTGGATCAACAGTCGGCCGATGAATGCACTATTGAACTGTCGAAGCATTTTCTCCTTGGCCTGCTTGTAAGGCTGTTTCAACAGAGGCTCATCCGGAGTGGATCCCGAGGCACCATCCGTCGTCTGGATCCCCACATCGCGAGGATGAATCTCATCGTCACCTGAGAACATGATGCCCTGAATGATGATGTTTTCCATCTCCCGCACGTTTCCTTCCCAGTGTCGGACCAGGAACGCGTCCATGAGATCCTTTGAAAACCGTTTCATCGGTTTGTTCAACTGGGCGCAGTGTTTCTCCAGAAGGTGGCTGGCGATCAGCGGAATATCTTCAGCCCGCTCACGAAGGGGCGGCATCCGGACTGGAAGCACATTGAGACGGTAAAAGAAGTCCTCTCTAAAGGTTTTTTCCCTTATCTTGGCGGTTAGATTCTGGTTGGTGGAGGCAATGATGCGCACATCGATCCCGACGGATTTTGGACTTCCCAAAGGTTTGATCTCTTTTTCCTGGAGGACCCTCAGTAGCTTGGTCTGAATCGTCGGACTGATATCGCCGATTTCGTCTAAGAATATCGTACCCCCATCGGCTTCCTGAAACAGACCCACCTTGTTTTGGGTGGCGTGGGTGAACGCCCCCTTCCGGTACCCGAACAACTCGCTTTCCAAAATCTGTTCAGGGACGGTGGGACAATTCACCGACACATACGGTCCGTGACGTCGAGGGCTCAACGCGTGGATGGCCCTTCCGGTCAGATCTTTCCCGGTTCCGGATTCGCCGGTGATGAGAACCGTCAGGTCGGTATTGGCGACCATTTTTATGGTTTCAAAAAGCCGTTGCATGATGGGTGTTTTCCCGATAATTTTCTGGAACACAGAGTCCCCCCGGCACTCCATTTTCAGACGGAGGTTCTCCTTCAGCAGACTGCTGCGCTCCAGCGCTTTTTCCAGACGAACCACAAGTGCCTCATGATCAAAGGGCTTGGTGATGAAATCGTAGGCGCCGTATTTCATGGCTTCCACCGCCGTGTCGATCTGACCGAATGCGGTCATCATCACCACCGTCAGGTCAGGATATCGTTTCTTGATGATATCCAGCAGCTCGAGTCCATCCATCCGGGGCATCTTGATATCCGCCAGCACAAGATCAAAATTATCGGCGGCGATCGTGTCCAGAGCTTCTTTGCCGGAAGACGCAGTTTCAATGCGGCATCCCAGATCAGGAGCCAAACTTCGCTTCAGCAGATGAAGCAGATCTTTTTCGTCGTCAACGATCAGCAGCGATTTTGCCATCAATTTTGCTTTCATCTGAAATGTTCGGGGGGACCACCGGTAAAATTATTGCGAATGTCGAACCTTCACCGGGGATGCTTTCAACGCGGATGTCTCCACCATGGTTTTTGACAATCCCATAACTGACGGACAGACCAAGACCGGTCCCTTCACCCGTGGGTTTTGTCGTGAAAAAGGGGTCAAAGATGCGCGACAGATTTTGTTTGTCGATGCCGTGGCCATTGTCGGAAATCCGGATTTCAACCGATTTTCCCTCCGGGTTGTAGGCGGTGTTGATGGTTAATATTCCTGTTTCGCCAATGGCGTGGCGGGCATTCATGATCAGGTTCATAAAGACCTGTTTCATTTTCTTCTCGTCCAACCTCATTTCAAGTACGCTCGGGTCGTATTCACGGATGATTTGCATGCGCTCCATCTCCGCATGTTGCCGGACGAAGTTCAACACATCGTCCATGGCGGCGTCGATGCGGATGGTTGTTTCCTTGGGTGGTGACGTCCGCGCGAAATGGAGCAAATCCTCCACGATCGTTTTACAATTACGGACATGTTTTTCTATGGTCTTTAGATCTTGGAAGGTCTCTGAACCCTCCTTGGTTTGACGAATCAGGAGTTGGGTGTATCCGAGCATGACGCCTAATGGGTTGTTGATCTCATGGGCGATCCCGGCGGACAGCTGGCCGATGGAGGCCAGTTTGTCGGCCTGGGCGATCTGCTCCTCGATCCGGCGACGCTCTTCGATGTCTTTTACCAGAAAATGGATGGTACTGTCCCGCTCTGCAGCCCCCTGGTCCAGACTGCCGCTAATCAGCGAACGGATGCGCCTCTCGTCGGTATGTTTCAAATCCATTTCGATATTCGAAACAAAACCTTTGGCATTGATGCTCGAAAGTATCCCTTCGCAATCCTTCGGGCTGGAGAAAAAATCCCGGGAATTGGCCTCTCCGTTTTCGTTCTTCAACGATTGAAAACCGAGCATCTGGTATCCGGCCGGATTCATTTCGACAACCCGGCCGTTCGGCGCAGTGACCAGGATCATGTCTCTGGACGCTTCGAAAATACCCCGGTATTTTTGCTCCGACAACGCCAGTTCTTCGGTTCGTTCGGTCACAAGCCGCTCCAGGTTTTCGTTCAGGTAGAGCAGTTCGCTGTGGGCGTTCTGGAGGCTCCGGCGATCCTGGATGACTTCCTGGTTGATGTCCCAGGTCCGCTCGAAAAACAGCGTCAACCCGCCAACCAGGATAAAGGTGAAGGTGTTCACGGCACCGCTGAACGGGCTGATGGAAGCCCATAGGTGAGGCGATCCGGTCAGCAGGAGAATCTGTTTGAGGATGTGGCCGGCGGATCGAGACACAGCAAAAATCGTCAATGCGGAGCAGATCCAGACCAGATAGGTCCACATGATATTATCGGCTTCCCGTCGCTTCAACTGACGGGCCAGACGGAAACAGAGGATGGATAGCACGATCATCAGGATCGAGCCGATAACGTCCACCGCCCAAATGGGTGCAAAGGAAACCGTCATGGTACGTCCCCCCCAGCCTTCAGGTTCCCACTGCTCAACCGTTTGAGCCCTATGTACAGCAACCACAAGGCCGGCACGCAGAAAAGATGATCCAGCTTGGCGAGGTAGTAAATACTGGCCAACGCCTCGAAACCCGGTTCGGTTTCTATTCGGATGGTCCAAGGGCTCAGGCGATAGGTGCGGATAATCCCAGGAGTTTCGTCAAGCAGGTGGACGAAGAACGTGTCGAAGTTCCAGATGATCAGGAAGGCTGCCGCAAATTGGATCATTCGCCAGCCGGATTCCGCCACCAAGCGGCGTTTGCGGAGCCAGTAAATGAATACGCCCATGGACACCAGGTAAAACAGATGGGCGAGCTGATGGGCGATAAGACCCTCGGCGCCGCCATGGGTCTGGGTGGCCAGGGCTGCGCCGGGTCTGGCCATGATCCAGATCAGCGGACCGATGAATATGGCAATTCGGGCCACATATGATCGCATACCCGTACATCCTCCTTGAAACGCCATGCCGGGCGTAAAATTATGTTTCCCTCAATTTGTCCGGAAGAGAAGCTTATTATACGGATGTTAATTAATTTATCAAATTTGTTAGGATTGTTTATGCCGGTGCCGATGGGAGAGACGCGACAGGTGGCTTCTGGTTTGGTAAGTACCGACGGATCATTTTAGAAAGGCCGGACCATGCCAGGTAAACGATCAGGATGGACAGAACAAACCAGAATACCGACCCGACCAGCACTGGATCGCCGTTGTTCCCACCGTACCTGAAAATATAGTCCCGTCCGAAAAGGGCCATCAGGTTTTCCCGGCGGTAGGCTTCATTGACATAGGCCAGGACGGTCAGAATGGGGATATATTTCGTCAGGAAGCTGAGCATCAGCCCTTCAAAAAAATAATCGTAATACACGCGGTTCAGCTTTCCCTGATCGATATTTTTCGCGAGCAGTTTTCCTTTGTCCGGATCTTCACAGTTAAGTGCCTCCTGGCGCAGGTTATACCAGTGCAGGAACTCCTTTTGGAGCTCTCGGTACCGTCTGGTTTTTATGTTTTTTGTCAGGAACCTGGTGCACACCACCGTCACCGCCGCGATCAGCAGGATGGCCATGGCCGGCCCCAGGAGATTGAGGGGGCTGAAAAGGATGTCGAGCAACTCTTTTCCATACTGCACCCCGGCAAGGATCTTAAACCATACGATGTCGAGTAGTTCGTCCATGGTCAATCAATTCCGTGAACGGGGGGAAAGGCGCCCGGGCGCCTCTCCCCCCATTGGGCAAGGGTTAGATCCAGATCTCGATTTTGAAGAACCGGAAGAACAAAAAGAACAGCGTGATAGCCAGCACGATTTTCAGCGTTTTCTCGCTGAACAGCTTCTGGGCCCGGCTGCCGAGCATGCCGCCGACAAAACCGCCGATGATGATCGAGATCATCAGCCACATGTCCGGAAGGTAACCGATCATCAGGTACCCGATAAAGGCGCCGACACTGGAAAAACTGGTCCCGATCAGCGAAATCGGTACCGCGACGTACATGGGAAGCGCACCAAGGGTGGTCATGGCCGGTACCAGCAGGAACCCGCCGCCGATGCCGAACGATCGTGACACCACGCCGATGCCGAGGCCCAGGATACCGAACAGCAGGGGGTTGATCTTGAACTCTTCGCCCCAGAATTTGAAGCGGTAATCGGTAAGCCCGGTCTTGACCGGTTCGATCCGTCCCATTTCCACGGAGGTGCCTTCGGATTTTGCCTTGGCGACGGCATCATTGAATTTTTTCATCATCGCCTTGATGTTTTTCCGCTTCTCCATGGCTTTGGGTCTCAATTCCCTCAGGGTCTGGATACCCATGATGACCACCAGGATGGCCAGCCATTCCTTGTAGGCTTTCATCGGCAGGTAGGCCGAGACATATTTGCCCAGCCATATCGAACCAATGAAAATACCGACGCCGAAGGAAAGCCCCACCGGCCAGGCCACCCGTCTTTCCACGACCGCGTACCGGTAGAAAGAGCCCAGGGGAGAGAACAGGGTCAGGGCCATGTTGGACGGTTTCAGCACGTTGGCCGCATTGATGCCCACCGGCCCGGCCGTTTGGACAATCAGGACCTGGAATGCCGCCATGAGCATCCCGCCGGCCGCGCCGATCATGGAGAAATAGGTCCCCACGAGAATCGCACCGATGATGATCCAGATCGGATGCATGTAACGGTATGCCCTGGCCAGCCAGAACCCGTTGGCAGAGACGGTGTAGTCTCCGGATTTTGCGCCATTGATGTACACGTCGAATTTTGTATCCGGCGCCGTATGGCGGTAAGTCTTTAAAGACGCGATAAATTTTCCGGTCTTTTTGTCCAGATTGATACTGGTCCCCTTGTCCCAGTAGTTGTTGCTGGTGTCGTAGTCGGTGATCACCGTACGGGAAAAAATCACGACCTTTCCCACCTTATTGCCTTCTTTGACAATGGTGTTGATCCCGAACGCAGACGTGTTGGCGTATCGGAGAAAGTTCCACTGGTCTTCGGACGCAATGGGGCCCAGCATCGGTTTGACATCGGAATCGACGTCGGCAAATTTCTTTTTCAGATAAAACATCGTCGTGGAGTAGATTCCGTTACCCTTCCCCAGAAGGACCGACGGACCTCCAAATTTTTTCTTCCCCTCTTTACCGAATGCCTCCGGATTGGTGGTGATCAGGTAGTACAGCGGAGGGATTTTGGTATCCAGGTTAAAGTTTGCTTTCTTGGCATCTTTTTTGAACCGTTTGATTTCATGGACGCCGTCCGTATCCTGCGGGGCAAACATATCCTGCTGGGCCACAGCAATGTACAGATCCTGTCCCGGTGCAATCGATCCCTCGATGGTCACCGTGTCCCCGGCCTTGTATTCAGGTGCTGAGATCTTGGCGGCTGCAAGCGCGCTCCCAGGCAGAGTCGCGATTAGCAGGCATCCGAGCAAGATCGCCCTGAACAAAAACACCTTTTTCTTCATTCTTTCCTCCTTTTTTATGGGGATTTAATCGCCCGATCTAAAGCTTGAAATACTTCACGCCGAGCAGTGTCCCGAGTTCGCTTCCGATGACACCGCCGAGCAGGAAAAAGATAACATCATTTAGGGTCAGCAAATTTTCGCCGATATATAAGGTCGACATCACAACCATCATCAGGATGGTGATGCCCGCGATTGCGGCGCCGATCATGGCTGAGGTCAGTTTTTTGCGGCGCACGGTGTCCCGTGTTTTGTCGACCAGAGAGTATCCGGACATCGCCCCATTGAAGGCGATGATCCATGGAATGTATGCTCTCACTGATGATACGTGGAGAATTGTCGATAGAAACAGAATCAAGAGAAGACTTCCACCGACGCCGATCAGTATCGCCTTGCCGATTTCCCAAGCCAGGGATGTCGATTTTTCCGAATTTGGTTGGATGTCCGTCACAGCAGCTTTTGGATATTTGAGTTCAATGGGTGCTCAGCTTTTTGAAGGCGTTCCGTTGCCCGGGAGGCTCCGCCGTGCCGGCGTCCGGGTTACCTCCCCGGATATGGCACAGCTGGGCGTATTGTTTGTGAAGTATAGCAAGCTATATGCCATCGCCGACCATGGCGCCTCTAAGCCGGAATTTTTTAATAATTATTGAGTAATTACGAATGGATAGATAAGGTCTCCAGAGCTACCTGCCTCGATTTTCATGGTCCTCCCGCAATCGGGAAAACCGATCATCACCGGCCCTCGACAGCGCGGATCTCCGTAATTTGGAGAAATTTTGTATAAAATGAAGAGCATAGAAGAGTGCCATAAAAATATTGCATTTTTAAGTTGCCAACATTGGTACCAGGCACCGCCATGGGGTGGCACTGTCGATTTGGGCTCAAAAAAATATCAACTATTTCAACTCGAAACACATGTTGAAAAGATTCTACATGGTAAGTTTTTCCATGACTTTGGACTGGTATAAATATTGCTGTTCATTGTAGCGATCATTTTAATTATGGGCGTTTGAACGCATTCTTCGCAGGTATAACGGTGATAGTTCAGAACCATCTTACATAGTTCTTAAATCGATGCGTGATGGGAGGAGTTACATGGGAAAAGAAATTTACAGTCTTTGTTTTATGTGTTCCATTCGCTGCCCGATCCGGGTATTGACCGAGAGCGGGCAGGTAAAATGGATCGAGGGCAACCCCCACGTCGCGGGAATGGAAGGCAGCCTGTGCCCCCGGGGTGCCGCCGGCATCAACATGCTCTACGACAACGAGCGCCTGCAGTACCCAATGATCCGGGACGGTGAGCGGGGAAGTGGAAAATGGCGGAAGGTCAGTTGGGATGAGGCCCTGGATTACATCGGCGAAAAGCTTCGGGGGATCATCGACACCCACGGTGGACAGAGCGTGGTCTTGGGTGAACGGACGCAACTGGCCACCCATGTCAGCAAAACTTTTCTGAAGGCCATTGGATCCCCGAACCATTTCACCCATGACGCCCTATGTAAAGGCTCGGTAAATACCGCCTGCAGGAGCCTCTTCGGGCTAACAGACGGCCAGGTGGGGATTGATTATAAAAATACCAAGCACATTGTTCTTTACGGCAGAAACATCTTCGAAGCGATTTCCGTAAAGGAAGTAAACAATCTGACACATGCCCTGGAAAACGGGGCAAAACTGACCTATATCGATCCCCGGGTGACTGTCACCGCAACAAAAGCCCACCGCTACTGGATGATCCGGCCCGGGACGGACCTTGCCCTGAATTACGCCCTGATCCATACCATCCTCAAGGAACGCCTCTACGACGAGGCCTATGTCGACAAATGGGTTCACGGCCTCGATGCGTTGCAGGATTTTGTCCAGGCCTACACACCCGAGTGGGCCGAGGACGAAACCGGTATTCCCGCCGAGGAAATCGTCAAACTGGCCCGTGAGACGAGCCAGGACAAACCATCTGTGGTGTTCCATTACGGTTACCGGGGAGCCCATTACGCCAACGAGATTTTCCAACGGCGTGCCATATTGATGCTCAATGCCCTGATGGGCAGCATTGAAGTCAAGGGCGGTCTCTTTTTCAAAAAAGGCCCGGGCGAGGTGGGTGGAAAGCCGGCTCGCAAGTTGACCGAGCAGGACTTTCCCAAGATCGGCGTGCCCCGATTCGACAAGGCGGGGACCCCGGATTTTCCGCTGCCGGACCCGAATCACGGTGTTCCCCAGATACTGCCCAACGCCATATTGAACGAGGATCCATACCCGATCAAAGCGCTCATCGCCTTCCGGTTTGAACCCCTGGGATCCATCCCCGACGCAAGCCTGACGAAGAAAGCGCTGGAACAGTTGGACCTGATCGTCACCATCGACATCAACCACAGCGACATCGCCTCGTACTCGGATGTGGTGCTGCCGGAGTCGTGCTACCTGGAGCGCACCGACTGTTTTCAGCAGGCCAATGGATTGAAACCTCAGATGTTTCTCAGACGAAAGGCCGTGGAGCCGCGATACGACACCCGCGATGGTGCCATGATTCTGAAGCAGATCGGAGAGCGGATCGGGATCGGCGATTACTTCCCCTACGAATCCATGGAGGAGCTGCTTCAGTGGCAATTGGAGGGCACCGGCTTTGGTCTAGACGATTTTGATGCCAAGGGCTTTGTGGCCTACGGGAAGGAGAAGATCTTCTGGGATCGGGGGGACGGGCTCAAGTTGAAGACACCATCGGGAAAAATTGAATTCACGTCATCGCTGCTGGAGGATGCCGGGTTCGAATCATTTCCGGCTTACGGGCCGGTCCAACGGCCTTCCGGAAACGAGTTCCGGCTCGTTACCGGAAGGGTCGCCCTGCACACTCATGTATCGACCCAGAACAACCCGTACCTGAATGAAATCGTTCCGGAGAACACCCTGTGGATCAACTCTGCGAAAGCCTCGGAACTGGGCATCCAGGACAAGGATCTGGTGGAAGTCGCTTCAACCCGCGGCAGCGGGCAGCTAAAGGCGCATGTCACCGACCTGATCCATCCGGAAACCGTATTCATGCTCCACGGTTTCGGTCACCAAGCCAAACGGGCTTCCCGTTCCTACAACCGGGGAGTCTCCGACAGTTTTCTGCAGGAGAACGTATCGGATACCGTCGGCGGCAGTCCGGCCCTGCACGAAACCTTTGTGACAGTGACACCGGTATAATGTATCGTCTTTGCTGAATTGATTATGTTGAGTAATTAACATGATCCATCTACCTTGCGTGGTTAGCATCAATTAGGGTTCGAGGATTCAAGGGGCCGAGTGAAATATGGAAAAAATCAAATTAAGGGTTGAGTGGAAAACACTTGAACCCTTGAATCCTTGGACCCTCATCTCCAGTTAGCTGGAGATGATATTTATTTCCCATTGGGAGGAATTCGATGAGCGACTACTACCTGTTTCAGGATACGAAAAAGTGTATCGGCTGCCACACATGCGCCGTACAGTGCAAAAGCAATAAAAATCTGCCGGTGGGGCCCCGGATCAGCCAAATTATCACGGTCGGCCCAAAAATGATCGGCGGCCTGCCCCGGGCGGCATATATCTTCATGCCCTGTTTCCATTGCGAAGATCCTTGGTGCGTCGCGGCCTGTCCCACCGGGGCCATGCAAAAACGGGCCAAGGACGGTATTGTGTTTATCGCCTCGGATCTGTGCGTCGGGTGTAAAGCGTGCATCACGGCGTGTCCCTGGGGGGCACCCCAATGGAATCCGGAAACCGGAAAAGCGGTCAAGTGCGATTACTGCATGGACCGTGTGGATGAAGGATTGCAGCCGGCCTGCGTTACCGTTTGCACAACCCACTGCCTTAGTTTCGGAAGAGTGGAGGAAGCGACACAAATCCGGAAGGTGCGGCACGCCGAGGCGGTCGCCGCACTGGATCAGAGCAGTTTTGCGTGAGACAACGAAGACTGCTGGAATATATCGGCGTCTTATTTAAGTTTTTCATTCCATGTAAACATCAGGCCGGTACGGTGCCCGGCCCTACATGATATATCTCGTAGGGCGGGTCACTGCACCCGCCTCAAGCAACAATCAGGTTCAGACGCTTCGAATCTGAACGGAGTGTTGACATCGGCCCCTGATATGGGCCGAAAGGAAACCCATGGCTGAAACTGTATGCCCGGTGCACCACACCATCCTGAATGTGACAGAAATTGTCGCGTCCAATCGGGTGTCGTTGCCCCGCCATCGCCGTATTGTTGAAGAAATCATCGATCTTCTCAATGACATCGCCTGGGGAAGGGCCGGAGACGAGCATCTTCCGGCCGTTGAATCCCTGGTCGGCGAGCTTTCCTTCGAAGAGGATCAGGAGGGCGCCAAGGTGGTGGCCGGTCTGATCGAATCTGCTCTGGCCGATCACCGGGAAATCTTTGAGAGCCACATCCGGACCCATAATTGCTCTACCGGGGACTGTGTCCGTCTGGCACCGGCACCCTGCCAGATGACCTGCCCGGCAGGCCTGGATATCCCGACCTATGTGACCCTCATCGGCATGGGAAGGGATGCCGACGCCATCGATGTCATCCGGCGGGATTGCCCCTTTCCATGGGTTTGCGGACTGGTCTGTACCCGGCCCTGTGAATTCATGTGTGTGCGCAAACGGATCGACACACCGATTTCAATCAAGTTCTTAAAAGGGTTTGCGGCCGAACGCGCCATGTCCGAAGGGAGCTATGTCAATCCCGAACAGGCTCCCGACAACGGCAAGAAGGTGTGTGTGGTGGGTGCCGGTCCCGGCGGCATGAGCTGCGCCTACTACTTGGCACTCAAGGGATACCGGGTGCGGGTTCTGGAAAGTCAGCCATCGGCCGGCGGCATGCTGCTGCTCGGCATCCCCCGATATCGGTTGCCCCGGGAGGTCATCGACCGGGAAGCGGCAATGCTTCGGGAACTGGGCGTGGACTTTCACTTCAACACGCGCTTCGGTGAGCATCTCTCCATGTCCGATCTACAGAAGGAGGGTTTCGAAGCGTTCTTTTTCGCCATCGGTGCCCACAAGTCGTTTACCCTCGGGATTCCCGGAGAGAATGACTGCCCACAGGTGATCGAAGCGGTCGATTTCCTGAGAGATGTAGCCCTTGGCCATCGCGACGTCCCGGGTGAACGGGTGGTTGTGATCGGCGGCGGCAACGTGGCCATCGATGCGGCCCGCACCAGCTTGCGATTGGGAAGCAAGGATGTGACCATTGCCTACCGCCGGGCGCGAACCGAGATGCCGGCCGACCATGAGGAGGTCGAACAGGCCGAAGAGGAAGGGGTTCAATTTTCATTTCTGACCGTGCCCAAGGAAGTCGTCATCGACAATGACTGTCTGAAGGGGCTGGAATGCCTGCGAGCCAAACTGATCCCCATCGAAGGCAAAAATCGTATGTTCCCGAAACCGATCGAAGGTAGCGAATACCTCATAGAGGCCGATGTCATTATTTGTGCGATCGGCCAGAGGGTCGACAACGACTGCATGGTCTCGGTCCCGGAGTTGGATTGGACCCGCCGCAACACCATTAATGTCAATATGGCAACCATGGAAACCTCCGTCGAAGGGGTGTTTGCCGCCGGAGATGCGGTAACCGGACCGGCCACCGTCATCGAGGCCATCGGCGGCGGGAAGCGGGCGGCCCAGGCTATCGACCGGTATTTATCGGGCATTCCCCAGCCGGAGATGCCGCCGGTGCCGGTCCGCCGGAGCCGGGTCGATTACCTGGAGGTTCCGGCCAGCACGAAGATGACCATTCGCCGCCCGGAAATGCCGCTGCTCAATATCGACCGGCGCCGCACCACGTTTCAGCAGGTCGAACTGGGATACGAAGAAAATCAGGTCCGGGAGGAAGCCCGCCGCTGTCTGCGATGCGACATTTGCCTGCGGTGTGGGAAGTGTGTGGAGATCTGCCGGGACAAGATGGGCGTGGATGCCCTTCAAATGGGCTATTTCGATTTCGATCACCCGGTGGAGACCGATTTCCGAAGGACCCAGGAACTGTGCATCCTCTGCGGTGCCTGTGCGCAAAATTGCCCCACCGGCGCCATGCACATGGAGGATCAGGAGGGTAAACGGGTGCTATCCCTTTGCGGGACCGTATTGAACCGGCAGCAATTGGTGCTGTGCGATGGCTGCGGAGCGGTGCTGGGACCGGTCCGCTACCTGAATTTCATCCGGGAGCGCACCAGCACCGTTGCCGGGGGTGCCGGCCAGCGTAACCTTTGCGAAACATGTGCCCGAAAATCGACGGCGCGCTTCAGCTCGGAAACCACTCCGGCAACCAAATCCAAATAAAGGAGAACCCCCATGGTGTTTCGAAGAGGCCAACGGGTTGAAGTCTTTCGGAAATCCGATGATGAAAGCTGGGAAAATTACATGGATGCGTTTATCGGTGTACACGGCATCATCACGGATCCGGACAGTACGATCAACGATCCGGATGCCCTGGTGGAAGTCAGTCTGGAAGGCAAGGGGACCCATCGATTTCCCCAGGACTGCTTGAGGGAACTGTAATCATATGGAAATCCGAGAACTCCTGGCTCAGAAGGCCCGTCCGGTACATACGATTCATGCCGACCGGACCATCGAAAGCGCCGTGGAAAAAATGACCACCAAGCAGACCGGGGCCTTGATTGTTATGGAGGGTGATCGCCCCGTCGGCATTTTTGCCGAGCGGGATGTGATGCGGGCTTACCTGAAAGATCGGTCGGGAGATTTTATGAACCAACCGGTGAAAGATGCCATGACCAACCGGTTGATTTCCGCCGATGTCACAGACGAAATCACACCGGCGGTCATCACCATGCTCAAGGCCCGTATTCGACATTTGCCGGTGTTCGACGGTATCCCCCTGGTGGGCATGCTGGCCATCGAAGACTTGGTGAACTACCTGCTTCAGGCACTGAACCTGGAACTGCGGGAGTTGAAGGAGTATATATCGGACTTACACGATGCCTCTACCGATTAAATCCCAAAAACCAAATATCAAATCTCAAACAAAACACGAAACACAAAACACGAAACACAGAACTTTTGACTGAACACTGAAACCTGACACCCGAAACCTGACACCCGAAACAAATACCTAATACCAGCGAAGCAGTGCAGAGGACCGAATGATCAAAATTACCATCGATGGAGCGGTATACGAAGCAGAAGAAGGGATGACGGTCCTTGAAGTGGCCCGGGCGAACGATGTCGCCATACCCACGCTCTGTTTTCATCCGGCATTGAAACCGTCGGGGTCCTGCCGGTTGTGCGCTGTCGAGGTGGCGGGGCGCGCCTCAGGACAGCCGACGGTGATGCTGTCCTGTGTCCTGAAAGCCAAAGACGGACTTGCCGTGCGCGCAAGTGGGGAAATCGTGGCCAGAGCCCACAGCAAGGCCTTCCGCAATCTGTTGACCATGGCACCCCAGTCCGAACGCATTATCGAACTGGCCAGGGTCCATGGCATCGACCCGGGCCCCCCACCGGACGGGTGTGTCCGCTGTCGTCTGTGCATCCGGGTATGCAAGGAAATCGTTGGACCGGGAGCCCTTCGGATGGAGAAGCGCGACGGCTTGAGCTACGTCGTTCCCATCGAAGGAAAATGCATCGGCTGCGGCACCTGCGCCAACATCTGTCCGACCCAGGTCATTCACATCGCAGACAAGGAAAACGTCCGGACCATTTCGATTCGGGACGATATTATCGGACGGCATCCATTGGAACGCTGCGAAGGTTGCGGAAAGCTCTATGCCACTCCGAAGTTTTTAGCCCATATCGAGCATCGTACAACAGACCATCCCCACACAAAGGCGGCCCACCATTATTGCCCCACGTGTGCCAAGCTGTTTTCGGACCGCATCCAATCTGTCAGAGAGCATACCCGGAAGTGATCCGCAGAACGCGTCGGGTTATGACGCCCCGGGTCGGGCCCCTGAATTTTCAATTCGATTTTTTTTCGCGTATTTTTTCAATAATTGCCACTGGCAGTAATTGGTCGGCTGGGCACCGGTGCCCTTTAGTTTCCTGGCGGCCTCTTTCATGTCCAGCCCGCTTCTTAAGAGGTAGGAGGTGACAAATGTCCCGGTTCGCCCGATACCGTGCCGGCAGTGGACCAGGACTTTTTTCCCGAGTGCGATCCCTTCATCCAGCCAGGTCAGGGCGACTTCCATTTCTTCCATGTCCGGAGCGCATTCATCCGGGATCGGAAGGTAGAATACCTCAAATCCGGATTTCTCCTCAATCTCATGAAGATCACAGAATTCACCGCAAAGATTGATGATGGCGTCGATGCCCTGTCCCCGGATGTCGTCAAGGTCGGCATAGGACATGGGGGCATAGCCGACGGCGATATGTTCTGTTATCCACGTTACCCGGTATCCGCTCTCCTCGCATGCATCGGAATTGTTCCATAGGGTGCAGACTCTACGCCATGCTCTCCGTCCGGTTTGCTTTGCCCGGTGCCATATGGTTTCCGTGTCAGGCATCCAGATCCTCGGTGGCAAAATGATATCTGCCGTTCATGAATTCTTCCGCGTACCTGTCGACCATCGACTCATCGTGGAGGTACATGTCCATCAACCGTGTGGCTCCGAGGAGCCGGCCGAGCATGTCGAGTTTATTCTCCGTTGTCTTTCTGTCGGCAGCCCTTAACTGGGCATCCACCAGATCGCTCTTTTGGTCGACCTGAAATTCGAGCCGGAGCAGAATCCGGCTTAAAAAATTGGCCCGGAGCATCCGTTTGTCAAAGTCCGCACCACCGCCGGAAAATCGGAACAGGACATAGTTGTCTTCCGCCCGGTTGCCGCAGACCGTGTCGACGATGACAAAATGATAGCCGAACCGAAGATTCACATTGGCATAATCGTTTGAAACGACGGCATGGCTGGCGAACATCGCCGCATCTGCACTGATGATTCCGCCGCTCATAACGATTTTATCGTACTCGGCCCAATCAAAGTGGGTGAAATGACCCCATTGGATGCCCGGATGATTCAAACCTTTCAAAAGGGCAATCATGGGGGTACTGGTAATATCAGTGGCGGAAATGCTCTTCAGCCCCTTGGATTCTTTTTTCAGCCCTCTTCCCACGTCGATGACATAAAAAAGCATCGGTGTTCCGGATTGCAGCTTTTTCGATCCGCCGATCTTTCTTCCCCGGCGATTTCCGATGGTAAACATTTCTTCCACCGCCTTTTCATGGGCGAATCGGATAATGTCGTGGAGGGAGCGGCAGCCTTCCGGCTTGAAGATATTCGATCCGGGGTCGGTGAGTCGCAGGGGTGAAATAAATCCCATGACATAGTCCAGCCTTCGCATAAACGGGCTGTCGATCAACAGATTCCGTCGGGCGCAGGGGCTGGACAGCATCTCTTCGACCAAGCCCTCATACACTTTTTTTCCCGTCGCGTGGACGGTGACGATCATATGTTGTTCCAGGTCTGAGAAGGCCGTTCCCGTATTGACCAAAGCCGGTATATCAAACTCCCTGGCCACGGATGAGAAATGGCCCGCGGTGCTTCCGGTGTCGGTAATGACCGCATTGAGCCGGTTCATGATCCGGACATAGCGCGGCGACGCGTGCCGGGCCACCAGAACGGCACCTTCCGGAACCTCTTCAAGATCGGCGTCCTCTTCAACCTTATAAACAGGGCCGGCGCCGATCCCGGCGGATGCGGTGTCTCCTCCGGCAAGCAGCAAGGTCGTCACGGCATCGTTGAAATCGCACTCGGGCGGCCGTGTGTCCGCGAAGGTTTCCCGAGTCTTCAGGGGGCGGGACTGGAGCACGAACAGCCGGTCCCGCCGGTCCTGACACCACTCGATGTCCTGGGGCCCCCCAAAAAAGGCTTCAAGCGTTGCTCCCCATTCGGCAAGGGTCAGGGAGGATGCATCGTCAAGGGTGTCGATGTCCATATCATCGACCGGAGTGCGGGTACTTCGGTCCCGATGGTCTTGGCCCGGCCGCATTGAACGAGACCCTCGCTTTTTGGAAATCACCGCGAACGGCTCAGTTGTCGAGACCGTAACGACATCCGGCGCTGCCTGTCCGGAAACCAGTGATTCACCGAGGCCCGGAATCGCATGAACGTGCATCTGTTCAGATTCCGGATTTTCCGGATCCCGGGTATACATGACGCCGCTGGCCCGGGCATCGATCATTTCCAACACCAGTACCGCCATGGATGTTTCAACATCACTCAGACCGACATGGATCCGGTAATAGATCGCTTCCGGCGAGTACTTGCTTGCCAGTACTTCTTTGTACGCATCCAGCAGACGGGATCGATCCGTATTGAGTACCGAGAGATATTGACCGGCGAATGACGAAGTAGAATCTTCACTGACGGCGCTGCTGCGGACGGCAAGTGAGATATCTGTTGTGCCATGGCCTCCGGGCCAGAGGGCATCAAAGGATTCATATATCGCCGTTGCGATGTCCGGAGGGATGACAGCAGCCCGAATCTTTCCGGTTAAAGAATCGGATGCGGCTTCCAGCGATGCAGTCGATCTTGGATCGATGCGCTGCAGCTCGGCGTCGATTTCTCCCCGAAGATGGTTGGTTTCGATAACAGTGCAGAACGCGCCGGCGGTAATCACGAACCCTTTCGGCACCGGAAGGTTCAATTCATTGCCGATTCGGCTCAGGTTAAACGCCTTGCCGCCGGCCAGGCCCTTTCCGTCCGTGGATAATTTCGTGAGTGGCATTGTAAATGGCGGGGAACACGGGGGAGTCTCCGGTTCGAGCATATACCGGATATACGCGTCGAATTTCTTATAGTAGTCTCCAAGATCCATATATCGGGTCGGGCAGATGCGGGAGAGGTCCCGGACAATATCGGATGCATGCCGGGACAGTGCTGTGTACTTTTTCTGGATCACCGTGAAATCGACAGGGATCTGGTTGTAATATATGTCTTCCAGCTCAGCCATCACTTCATGGGCGTTTTTGTCATGGCTGAGCAGAGATTTGAAGGCCTCGTATTTTTCCCGCAGGATCGCTCCAGGGGCGAAGATCTGGTATGTCCAGTGTTTGAAAAGATTGTTGATGAGCATGGGGAAGCCTTTATGTCATCCGTGCACGCTGCGGTGGATATGATGAAAAATCTATCACACCGCCGTTGTTCTGCCAAGCCGCTGTTTCTAATTGAATCCGCCCATAAAGGTCTTTTGGAGAAGTTTGAGTACGAACAGGAGTAAGACGCCGCTGAATATTTTCCGGATGGTGCCGCCTTTCAGTTTTTCCACCATGATACGGGATCCGATCAGACCGCCGGCAAAGGAAAAACCCGCTGCCAATAAAATAAATTTCCAGTCCGGTCTGGCCAGTGACATATGGGCGGCGAATCCGCTGAAGGATGAAAAAACGACAATAAAGATCGATGTCGCCGCCGCAGTTTTTGTGGGCACTTTTAAAATATAAATCAGCAAGGGGACAATAAACACCCCCCCGCCGATCCCGAGCAGCCCGCCGACAAAGCCGATGACCATCCCGATGATCCCGCCGCCCATGATCCGTCCCAATGTTCCGATATCCCGTGCTTCCTGCCGGGGCGGTTTGGAGAATAACATCCTCACGGCAGCCAGAAGGATGACCGCTGCCAGCACAATGGTAAATGTGTGGATGTCCACCAGCGATGTGGCAAAGGCGCCCACCGGTGCCAGCAGCGACGAGGACACGATCAGGGGAAGGCCGATTTTCAGATCGATCATCCGCTTTCGAAAATAGGTGATGGCTGCGGACGCCGCGGCGATGCCATTCAGGAACAGCGAGGCCGAAACCGCGGTACTGACCGGATAATCAAGCAGGATGAACAGGGGAGAAAAAATGAGGCCGCCGCCGAGGCCGACCATGGTCAGTATCAACGAGGTCGCGAAAACGATGGGAAAGAGGATCAACCAAGACATCCGGTCCGGATCCTTTTTAATGAATGATTGCGGTTCTTTTCTGACCTACCCGATACGAAACATGTCAGGTCATCCTAATTTTATTGTCACATTCAACGCTGCGCAGGGGATCCCTGAAGAAATCCCCTTTTATCGATGTGTAACACGACTCGGATGATATGCTCAACCTGCAAAGGTAGGATAGTAAGGGGCTCCAGCCCGCCTAAAACTAAGCAGAAAATATTTATTTTACCCTTGACCTGTACCAAGGTACAGGTCTTATTGTCTTTAGGAGGGAAAAATGGACAGATTATCCATCGGTGAACTGGCCCGGCAAGCCAATGTAAATATTGAAACCATTCGCTATTACGAACGCAGATTGAAAGGGACGGATATGGTGGATGACTTAATCTGCTACTGTTTCGGTTACACGGTTGATGACATTCATCTGGACTACCGGGAAAATGGCAAATCAACGATTATGGAAAAAATCCAGTTGGAAAAACAGTCGGGCAATTGCCAGTGCGCAACAAAAAATCCTAAGGGCAGATGATGTTTGGGTGATGTCCGCCGGGTGGTGGATAAGTTGACAGGTAAGCCCTCGCTCAAGGTGATTGGCTAAAACTATGATGATCGAAAGATGCCGGGAATGAAAATTGAATATCGATCGAACGATCTTGTTCCCCTGAACGAATCCCTGGACCAGTTCAAAGACCAATTTAACAACGAGAAAGACAAGATACGATTTCTCGCCTTGCTTTCGCCGACGTGCCCTCTGTGACGGGACCAAGGTGCCCGTGCGGTACATGATAATGTATTTAAAAAATATCCTGATGCAGAACTTAGCGGATTCATTGTATGGATACCCATACTCGATAAAGACTGCTATGAGGCCGCCCTTCCTTCCGTAAAATTTTTAAACGATAAAAGAATCCATCATTATTATGACCAGAATCAGGCCGTCGGCAGAGCCATTGCCACAAGTGTGGGTTGGGTAGGAAACATCGCCTGGGATATCTATCTGTTTTATGATCCGCTTGTTGAATGGAAAGAAACGGCACCGGGACCACGATTTTGGATGCATCAATTGACGGATACCTGGGCTACAAAGGACAAATATCGAACGGGTGACGATTTAAAGGATGAGCTTTCTAATGCGACGCAGACCATATTAGCCGGTGCGATGGCATGAATTCCGGATTCTCTTAAAGCACAGTCATTGATCCGTAAGGAAATGAGCGAATGTGTCATAGAGTTCGTCGACAAGCTACCCCCGGGCTACAGGACCGTAATTGTGCTCAGCGAACTGGAAGGCATGTCCAATAAAGATATTTCTGAGATTCTCGGAATCTCGCTGAATAATGTCAAGATTCGGCTACACCGGGCCAGGGCAAAACTAAAAACTGAACTTAATGAAGGGTGTGATTTTTACCACAATGACCAGAACACCCTTGCCTGCGATCGCAAGCAAGTCCAAATATTGCCAAAACCGCCCAAGTAGGATTCAAAGATAGGAATCTTTTATCCCTTTCAAATCTTCCCCAACCTGTCGTCAATAAACTGAGCATCAAAAAAAGCGGGTCTATAAAAAAATCTAAGGATGCGGAAATTACCCATTCTATCACCCCCACTCTACCCTGTTGAATGCCGCCTTTGACGGCCCCTGTGGAGCAGGGATTCAACAGGGCAAGCCTCCCCCATCAATGGGGAGGACGATTTTTTTCCCTCCCCTGCCGGGAGGGAGCCAGAGGGAGGGGGCATGATAGGCGCGTTCCTTATTTTTGTTCATAGGCCCGAAAAAAATGGGTGCACGCGTATCCTTTTGCCTCGCCGTATCGTCAATAGCCCTAAAAGGATTCAAAAGGAGGCATAACCATGAATGAATCAGCAATAAAACCAACCGTACAATTGTCAAAGGATATTTTTCCCAAAGAAGCATGGGATCTAATATCAAAACACCGGGATAGAGACGATCTATTCATTTTAGATGTCGGCACGCCCAAGGAATTCAAAGATTTGCATCTTGAAAGGGCAATGAACGTGAATCTCCTATCAAGGTTTTTAAAATCGAGACTGGATCTAATGGATAAAACGGCAACGTACCTGGTCTACTGCAAAGTAGGCCGGCGAAGCAAAATCGCGCAGAAACTGATGCAGCGGTTTGGATTCCAAAAAGTTTACAATATTACCGGCGGAACTCTACTCTGGGAGGAAGAGGGCTTACCTTTCTCGTCTGAAACAGACGGTGTAAATAGATTTTCATTCTGTCCATTTTTTATTTCGGTAGTAATTCTTAAGAAAATCAAGAAACTATCACACAAGATACCATTGCATCTTGGTCGACATCAGGATTCCGCTGCTTCCGCCGGGCAGAAATCTTAAATATAAATATAAAGGAGGTGATGCACATGTACGGTTCAGAACTTGGCAATTTTTCTTTCTGGTGGATTGTCCCGATTGTGATGATAGTCCTGTGCTTTTTCATGATGAGGGGACGAAGGGGGTCTATGATGTGCGGTTTTGGGCCCTGCGACATTGACAACCGTCAAACCAGGGATTCGGACCCCGCAATAGAGATACTAGACAAGCGGTATGCTTCGGGGGAAATCGATAAGGAAGAATACGAAGAGAAAAAAAGGACATTAACCGACTCAGACGAGTTTATCATTGATTGATAGCGAATATGAACCACAAAAACCTAAAGGGGCGTATAATGCAAAAAGAAGAAAAAAAAGATAACGGAACTAAAAGTGGATGTTTTGAATTCGGGTGCTGTAGCTCGGAAGACTTTAGAAAGATGTTTGAAAAAGAGTCCGGGTGCTTCTCAGGCCAAAACAACGCCATTAATTTTTCTGCCATGAGAGAAGGCATGATGGCAAAGATGATGGAAATGTGCTGTGGGTCAACACCAAAGGAAACTAAAAAACATACCGAATCACAGAAGGACCCTGAAGGTCAAAGTGGCCCCATTGAAAAGGAATGAGTCTGTTCACAACTTTTTATGACAGCTCCGGCAGCGTAAAAGGACGGTGTTATACAAACCATGCACCGTCCTTTTTTATGTGCTGTGCGATTCATAGACTTCCTTTCAATTTTGCTAATCGGAGATCGAGAGAGGAATTGACCTCCTTGTTGCAACCGAAGGGTGGGTCGGAGATATCCATTTTGAAGCCTACATGACATAAAGCCTAAATAATTCTGTTTGCCCTTGACCTGTACTCCGGTACAGGTCTTATTGTTTTATAGGAGAGAAAACATGGAAACAGTTACCATTCAGGAGACACTTGAGAGTTAATGCGAGACGGAGGTGATATTCATGAGTGCACGTCGAAAAATTGAAGTGTTTAGTGCGGATTGTCCCGTGTGCCGGGAGGCCATTGCGATGGTAGAGCGAAATGCCTGTCCATCCTGTGAGGTCACGGTACGGCATATGAATGACGCGGAAGTAGCCCACCAGGCGAAAAAGCTTGGCGTCCGTTCAGTTCCGGCAGTGGTCATCAACGGCAAACTGGCAGATTGCTGCACCGGGAGAGGCCCCGATGAAGCGACCTTGAGGGCTGCGGGACTCGGCAAACCGTTGATCTGATCCGGAGCCCGGCAGAGGACAAGGCCAGCATCCTCTGCCGGGCTCTCCAGAACGATGGATATTTTTGCCTGGCAGGCACGTTCCGTATTCGGTCTATCGCGTGGCCGTTATACCCGGCACCTCCGCGTAGTTCGTCAGCAGGTTCAGGTGGGTCGCATTGTCCCGGCCGGGGCGCACCGGGACGATCTCGTTCCCATGCTCGAAGGCGAACGCGTCCACGGCGGAGATCTGCATAAACCAGCCCGGGCAGACGACATCTTCCGCCACACCTTCCAGACCGCCCGCCGTTTCAGCATCGCACGCCAATGGAACATCGGACGCACGAGGGTCGGAACTCGTCGATGTGATCCAGTGAAAATGGGTATAACTGTCCGGTTGCGGGATCTGTGTCCTGTTTACCAGCCAGACCGGATGATCGGTGCCGTTAACGCCGCTATGGTACAGTAACTTCGCCTCGCCCGGTAATGCCTTGATCTTCCAACCGACCTATTCGGTTCGAATCGTTGACATCATCCCCGCTTCGGCATGGGATTGGATATGACAGTGGGTCAGCCAGATACCATGGTGTTCCGGGACGAACCCGATGGTCACGGTCTCTCTCGGACCCACCAGCACCGTATCCCGGGTGAAGGGCTCCACCGCCGGCGTGCCGTTTCGTTCCAGAACCCTGAAAAATACGCCGTGGATGTGCATGGGATGCAGCCTGGTGCTGCTGTTTACGAAGGTAATTCTGTAGCGTTTTCCTATTTTTACATCGGCGTTGTCCGACGCCGGCCAGAGCTTCAGATTCATGGACCAGCCGATTCCATATTTTCCGCCCCGGATGGCATTTAGATCCCATGTCTTGGTCATCTCGACATCATTGAATATCGATGCGGGAATAAAATCTTCTGCCGTCGGGGGGGTGAACGAGGGAGTCTCTGTTGGGGAGTCCCGGGTGACGGCAAGGCTTGCCAATACAGACGGCTCCCGGGTGATGGCGTCTTTTACCAGAAAGGTCTTTCCGGCGGCCTCCGGGGGGATGACAATGTCCAGGTCGATCCGGTTGCCTGGCGACAGGTAGAATCCGTTGAAGGGAAATATGTTCGAAACCGGTTTCCCGTCCACGGCGATCACGTTTGCCGCCAATCCCTCCAGGGCCGGTGCAAAAATTCTGGCGTTGGCGCCGTTGATCAACCTGAGGCGAATTCGCTGCCCGGGAGATACAACATACTCCGGTTTCCGCTTTCCATTGATGGTGACCACATTCCCCCAGCGGCCGTCATGCATCAAGTCATGCCGCGTATTGAATCGAGGAAAAATCGTACCGTCCCCATCCAGTCGCCAGTCGTCCAGCAGCCAGACCAGATCCTGCGACCAGGGCAATGGCTCAGGTTCCTCAACAATCAACACGCCCTTTAAACCCCGCTCCAATTGTTCGCCGGCATTGAAATGGGGATGGTACCAGTAGGTGCCGGCCTCATTCAATTTCAGACGATAGGTGAAGCGGTCTCCTGGCTGAATGGGATCCTGGGTCACACCGGGGACGCCATCCATGGCATTGTCGATCCGCAGGCCGTGCCAGTGGACGCTGGTAGGCTCGTTCAGCCGGTTGAAAACTTCGACGGATATCGTTGAGCCTTTTTTTCCGCGGATCGTCGGGCCAGGGACTTGATCATTGTAACTCCATACCGTTGTTGGTGTATCGAAAAAAGGGAATGCATGCTTCCCTTCCTGAGGGGTCAGCTGAATCGCTTGTGTTGAAGCGGCGGAGGCACTGAACGGAGCTATAACCAGGGATAAGATGAGTATCAGTTTCAGTATCATGTATTCTCCTTCAAAAGAGGTTCAGATGGATTCCGGCGGCACCGACGTAAACCACATTTCCCGTAGCGCCCGCAGTGATACATAGACAAATACAAGCCCGAAAGCGCCGCCACCGGGAATATGGAGCCAGAAGAAAACAGGCGACACATATCCCTTCAACCACATCGCCAGAATATCGATGAGTACACCGATGAAAGGCACAACGATCAACCAGGTCCGAAATCTGGACCCGATGTCCAGCATGAAGGTGATGACACCCAGAAATATAAAAATCATGTTCATGCCGAACAGATGGATGTGGGTCCACTTGAGGAGCCAGACGAACTGCTCGCCCTTGTAGAAGGGTTCTGCCGGTGGGTCCGCCTTGACGGTCAGGTCCGAGAAGAGATCGCCGCGCCCTTCGGATGACGGAGGATCCGCCGGTTCTCCCATACCTTCCCGCTGGCTGCCCATATCATGGAGCGATTTGCCGGATGCCTCCGGGGAGAAGAATGTCGGGATGATGTCGTGCACGACGATCTGCCCCAAGGCACCGAACATGGCGATGGCCAACGTCACGATGACGCACGTGGTCAACGCTTTGGCCGGGACCGGAATCATGCCCAGCGTCATTCGGGCAGAGCTCCGTTGCTCATTGGTCGAATGTGACATCATGTCCTCTTTTTATTTCCCCGTGAAATTTGATCCTGAATACTCCCCTTTTTCATCGAAAAAAAAGTAAACACTGGTCGGGCTTCCCTGTGTCTTTTCAAATTGGACGACAACCTCGCGCTTTTCCGCCGAGTTTCGAACATCGATTTTGATCGCGTGTAAATTTGTTTCCCAGTCCTCAGGCAGTTTTCCGGAGGTGATCAGACGATCATAGAGCTGGGTTGCCTTTTGCAGGGCCTGAAAGGCGGTAAACGTCTGCCCGCCGTGGGTTTTGCCTCCGTGACCGAATGCCGTTGAAGAGACGATGAATGTTAATGAGATGAATATGGCGCACACCGCTACCGCTGCTTTTAAGCGATTACTGATGTTTAAAGGTTCCATGACAGCCTCCCGTCAATAGAATCGTTCAACGATGTTATGATTTGCGATAAACTTTCCCGGAAAGCGAAATTTTGATCACACCACCGGTGTGATGGATTCATTCGTTTCCATGAATATTGTGGCATATTCAATAAACATACCACAATGTGGTATATCCCATAGTAGGTTTGCTTTCGGCAGAATCAATTGCAGTTCGTCGTTTTACAGAAAGCCACTTGAAAGTGAAGGTATCCTCCCCCAAACAGCGCCTACCAGGCCAATGCCACGGCTCGCCCTCCTCAATTCTTCATCGTACCATGTCACGGGTTATGGCTGTGACCTCGCGATAAATATGATCCACTGTGAAAGATTGGCACTAAAATGGCTTTAATAGAGGAGATGTAGGAAAAATGTGTAAAAAAATTACACACTATTTGAGACATCTCGAGAGGATGTGTTTATTTTTTACACACTGCCATTAGTTTTTTGGTGCAATGTCCGGGTTAAGGAGAAAAAAATGAGAACGAGATCTCCCGGTGGGCCTCATACCGGGATGCAGCTATCGCCTTGGATCATCCTGGGCTCGACGATCATTCTGTTGATTGTCGTTATGGTGCTTGCGTTTCAGAACACCAACCGGGAAAAGCGGTACATGTCAGAGTTGCTGACCGCCAAGGGCGCCGCCCTGATTCGTGCCGTGGAAGCCGGCGCCCGAACGGGCATGATGGGAATGATGTGGGGCGGCCAGCAGATTCAGCTGCTGCTGGAAGAGACCGCTCGTCTGCCGGATGTTCTATATATGGCGGTCATGGATCAAAGCGGACGGGCACTCGCCCACAGCGATCCATCAAAGATCAACAAGTCTTTCGACCCGAACCGCAAGGTGGCCCACCTCGGACCCCACCAGCACGAAAATTGGGAACTGGTGACCCTGCAGGACCAGCAGCGTGTGTTCGAAGTCCACCGGCATTTTCGTCCTTTGGATTTGGCGGGTCCCGGGGCGTCCGGTCATATGCGGATGATGATGCGGGGGCGAGGGATGCGTGGGGCATCGAATGACTGGTTCTCACCTGATAAGCGTCAGAAGCTGCTCGTCATCGTCGGCCTGGACGTCACCCCGTTTGAGGAAGCCATCCGAAGCGACATCCAAACCACCATCATATTATCCATTGTGATGCTCCTTTTGGGTTTCGGCGGTTTCGTTTCCTTATTCTGGATGCACAGTTATCGTGCCGCCAGGCAGTCCCTGCAGGATACCAGCGCGTTTGCCGACGAGGTCGTCAGCCATCTTCCCGTTGGTCTGATTGCCACGGACAAATCCGGCCGGATCACATTTTTCAATGAAGCAGCTGAAAAAATTACCGAATTGAATCGAAGTGTTGCACAAAACAAGACCCCGGACGCATTATTGCCGGAGGGATTATGCGGGGTACAGGAAATCCTCGGTGACCAGAAAAAAATTACGGAGCGGGAAGTTGAATGTACGTTTTCAGAGAACAAAACCGTGCCCCTGAGCGTCAGCGCCACCGGTATCACCAATGATGCCGGAGAGTTTTTGGGCCAGGTATTGATATTACGGGACTTGAGTGAAATACGCCGGCTCCAGGAGGAAGTCCGCCGACAGGAAAAACTGGCTGCCATGGGCGGGTTGGCGGCAGGTGTCGCCCACGAGGTACGAAATCCCTTGAGTTCCATCAAGGCGCTGGCCACATTCTTTGCCGATCAGTTTGACGAGGGCAGCGAAGCTCAGGAGGCTGCCGGGATCATGATCCAGGAGGTGGAACGCCTGAACCGGGCAATTACCGAACTGCTGGAATTTGCGCGCCCCTCGGATCTGAACAGGCAATCCACAGAGGTGGATTTGCTCATATCACGATCGCTTAAACTGATTCAGCAGGATGTGGCGACCCGAAATATCACCATTCACCATCACACCGAATCTGCCATCTGCCCCGCGTTCATAGACCCCGACAGGTTTTCCCAGTGCCTTCTCAATGTCTATCTTAACGCCATACAGGCAATGGAAGACGGCGGCAACCTGACTGTCCAGTGCACTTCCGACGCTGCCGAAATGGTAAAAATTGTCGTCAGCGACACCGGGCAGGGTATTCCGAAGGAACATATCGATAAAATTTTCGACCCCTATTTCACGACCAAAAACAAGGGAACCGGTTTAGGGCTGGGCATCGTTTATAAGATTATCGAAGCACACGAGGGACACATAGAGGTCAACAGTATTCCGGGGCAGGGGACCGCTGTTTCACTTTGGATCCCATGTTATACCGGAACGGATGAGAGGGGATAATGGTAACTCCAGAGAAGACTAAAATTCTGATCGTGGATGACGATCCCGGTCATCTGATCTCTATCAAAACCATCATTGGAAGCTGGGGGTATACGGTGGAGACTGCAGACGACGGGACTTCGGCGGTCGACACCGTCACCTCCACACCGGTGGATCTTATTCTCATGGATGTGCGCATGACGACCATGAGCGGTATTGAGGCGTTGAAGCAGATAAAAGCTTACAACCCGGCGATTCCCGTCATTATCATGACCGCCTACTCATCGATCGGATCGGCCGTGGAGGCCCTGAAAGCCGGGGCCTACGATTATCTCGTAAAACCCCTGGATTTTGAAGTGCTGAAGTTGACCATCGAGAGGGCCGGTGAGCACGCCGGTCTTAAAGAGGAGAACAGGGCACTCAAAGAGCATCTGAGGGCTGATTATGACATCGCCAACATCATCGGCAGGAGCCAGCCGATGAAAAAGCTGCTTGAGATGATGTCGATGGTCGCACCCTCCGAGGCCACCGTGCTGATCACCGGGGAAAGCGGTACCGGCAAAGAATTGATCGCCCGTTCGCTGCACTTCAACAGCCCACGCAAAGACAAACCGTTGGTGGTTGTCAATTGTGCGGCAATTACGGAGACACTTCTGGAGTCGGAACTGTTCGGCCATGAGAGGGGAGCGTTCACCGGAGCGGAAAGGCGCCGCGAAGGACACTTTATGAAGGCGAACCATGGCACTATCTTTTTGGATGAAATCGGTGAGACTTCCTCCACCATGCAGGCGAAACTGCTGCGGGTGCTTCAGGAAAAAGAAATACAGCGCGTCGGGGGTGAAGAGACCCTAAAGGTGGATGTCCGGATAATAGCCGCCACCAACCGCGACCTTGAATCTGAGGTGGCCGAAGGGCGGTTTCGGGAAGACCTTTTCTATCGTCTCAATGTGATGCCGCTGCATATGCCGCCACTGAGAGAGCGTCGGGAGGACATCCCTATTTTAGCCCAGCATTTCCTAAAAACATTTGCCCGCAAAAACCGCAAAACAGTGAAGGGGGTAGTTCCGCTGGCGATGGACATGCTGATCAATTACGACTGGCCCGGCAACGTCCGGGAATTGGAGAATGCCATCGAGCGTGCGGTTATTCTTTTGACCGGCGAATACATCTCAGAGAAACACCTGCCGCTCAGTGTCACTGAACGATATGCAGACCCGGACTCCCAGCCATCCGGCGAAGCCACTATTATGGACGGCACCCATTCGATGGACGACATTGAAAAAAAAGCGATCATGGCCGCCCTGAGGGCCAGCAACGGCAATAAGGCGGAAGCCGCCCGTCGTCTGGGAATATCCAGAAAGACGCTGCATAATAAATTGAAGATATATAATATCGGTTTCTAGTGTAGTTTCCTGGAAATAAATTAGAAAACGTCCGCAGGCTTTGATAGTCGTTTTCTCGGGCCATGGCTCTCCGATGAATCGTGCGGAAACGTCATGCCGGACGTGGTCCGGCATCCAGAGACCCAACTGTCTAAAACCACCTGGATTCCGGGTCAAGCCCGGAATGACATAATCATCAAAACGACTATTTTTATAATTGTAACACAGCCTCCTCCGCCAGAATGACGCATGAAGGATATTCTCCGTTTCCTTTTTACACACATAGACATCCGCGCTTCCGCCAGCACCATCCCGCGAAATCCGGTTTCTTAAAATTTGTATCGATTTCTTAACGGGTTAGAACAATTTCCCGCCGGCGCAAGTAGATATGGCACACACCTTGCGTAGCTGGTCTACCAGGGCCGGTGGTTCCGGTGCCAGGCATTAAAAAGAAAAAACAAATCGGAAAAGGATATCAGTCATGAACCGAAAATCATCTATCTTTCTTAGCCTCGGAGTTTCCGCTGTTTTGATTGCCGCGGGGATATGGTTTCTCTACAACCATAGCGCCGTTATGTGGCCGGGGGGCGGCCGTTGGGGCATGGGGTACAACCACATGATGGGAGGCGGCATGGGATTTGTGATGATCATTTTCTGGATCATTCTAATTGGCGCTTTTGTCCTGTTGATATCAGGAGCCGTAAACGGAATCCGTGGATCCCAAAGAAGTATTGAAAGCGATTCGTCCAATCCTCTGGAAATTCTGAAGGAGCGTTATGCCAGGGGTGAAATCAACAAGACGGAATTTGAAGACATGCGTCAGGATTTAAGCGGATAGCTCAAGTTTCCTGGCACGCAAAGGGGGTGCAAGATGACCAACGCAGATCAAAAGCAGAAATATATCGATCCGGTATGCGGCATGTCGGTGAACCCGGCCACTGCCGCTGCACAAACCTGCCATAAGGGCATTCAAATCTACTTTTGTGCAGAAGGATGCAAGGAGACGTTTGAAGCGAACCCCAACAAGTTTGCCATCGAAAAACGAAAAGGGTTCTGGCGGCGCTATCTCGACCGGCTAAACAAGGCCACAGGCGGACGACCTCAATCGTGCCACTGATGTTCCCGGAGTGACACCCTTTTTCCGGGCAAAAACCTTGTGCTGAAAACGATGACAGGTTGCACGTCATCGTACCGCGTCCGTTATGCTGGAAGGGAGTTATAACGCACCATGATGATCAAGCGATTCCTTAATCAGGGACTGGCCCGTCTGATGGCCTATTCGCCCGCCTTTTCGAAAATGCTGGTCGCCTCGTTCAAGCCATTGGAGACGGACTCCGTCCCGTGGACTCCTGTCACACGGCCTCTGGAGGAGTCGACCATCGCGCTGGTGACCACCGCCGGGGTCCATCATAAGCACCAGCCGCCATTTGACATGGTCGACTCCGACGGGGATCCATCGTTTCGAATCATCGATTCACAAACCATTGCCGAAGACTATACCATCACGCACGATTACTTTGATCACCGCGATGCCGACCGTGATCTGAATGTTGTCTTTCCCATTGCCAGACTGGAAGAATTGCGGGAAGCCGGTTGTATGGGGGGCATAGCCGATCGGCACTTTTCATTTATGGGACATATAGACGGATACCATGTGAGGACGCTGATCAACCAAACCGCTCCCCGGGTGGCACGTATGCTGAAACGCGACCAGGTGGATGCCGTTCTACTGACTCCGGCCTGAGGCATCTGCCATCAATCCGTGGGATTGATCCAGCACATCATTGAATCTTTCGGTATCCCCACGGTCGGTATTTCCATCAATCGTTTGTATACCAAGAAAATCAAACCGCCAAGATCGATTTTCCTGCGTTGGCCTTTTGGCCACCCGCTGGGAGAGCCCGGCCACACAGACCAGCAGCACGCTGTTCTCAACAAGGTTTTTGAAGTACTGTACACCGCAGCAACACCCGGCGAAATCGTCGATGTCGGATGGCGATGGCGTCGGGAAATCTATCCATCGGTCTTCAGGTTAAACTCTTCGCAGGCTCAATGCGGTGTTTTGCCGCAGGTCAACCCGGGCGCGGTTCGCTCATCCTCTTTTCCTGGGCCTTAATCCAACGGCAGATTTTCTTCAAAGCAAACGGGTAATTATTACCCGATTACACACTTCCAGCTGCCCACATCAAGAATCCTAACTTGCCGTTATTATGCGATATACACTCGATTATTGCTTCTGGCACAAGGTTTGCTCAGACAGTGGAAAGGATCTCCCCCGGGCGGCCATCACCGCAAGGGAGCTCTCTTCTTCCCGGCGCTGGAGAAACCGGTGAAATCGGTCACGCTGATCATTCGTGATCTGGCCGATTCTCCGGAAACCACGTTCACATGGGAAGTCCAACCATACTTTTCGAACGTGCTTTAAACAAGAAGCATAGAAAGGAGGCGGCCATGAGCGAACAGAACATTACCCTGCCGGTTACCGGAATGACGTGCGCCAATTGCGCCGCCAACATTGAACGCGGTTTAAATAAATTGACTGGGATCCAAAAAGCCGCCGTTAACTTTGCCTCGGAGAAGGCAACTGTAAAATTCGATTCCGGTCAGATGGCCGTCGACGAAGTAGTGGCCGGCATCCGTCGCGCCGGGTACGGTGTGGTTACGAATCACCTTGATTTGCCTGTCACAGGTATGACCTGTGCCAATTGCGCATCCAATATTGAACGGGCCTTGAATCAAAAGGTGGGCGGTGTCCTCCAGGCATCCGTAAACTTTGCCACCGAACGTGTTGCTATTGACTATCTGCCGGATATCGCGAGCTTCGAGGATATTGTCGCTGCGATAGAAAAAGCCGGGTACGGCGTTATCACCCCGGATGAATCTCCTGACCTTGAAGATGCAGAGCAGCAGGCCCGGCAGGCGGAAATTAGTGACCAAACCCGGAAATTTATTGTCGGGGTTATCTTCTCCCTGCCGCTTTTTGCCTTGAGCATGTTACGTGATTTCAATCTAGTCGGTCCCTGGGGACATGCCCCATGGGTCAATTGGCTCTTTCTTTTGCTGGCAACGCCGGTGCAGTTTTACACCGGATGGGATTATTATGTGGGCGGCCTGAAAAGCCTGCGCAACAGAAGCGCCAACATGGACGTGCTGATTGCGCTGGGCTCGTCGGTCGCGTACTTCTATTCCACAGCGGTCCTGGTGCTCCCCGCCATAGGACAGCACGTTTATTTCGAAACCGCTGCGGTCATCATCACCCTGATCAAACTGGGCAAGCTGCTGGAGGCCCGTACCAAAGGCAAGACCGGCAGCGCCATACGAAAGCTCATCGGGTTACAGCCGAAAACGGCATTCATTCTCGAAGGAGAGCAGGAAAAAGAAATACCTCTTTCCCAGGTGAAAAAAGAGATGATTGTGGTGGTTCGGCCCGGGGAGCGAATTCCTGTGGACGGCACGGTAGTTCAGGGACGATCGGCCGTCGATGAATCCATGCTCACCGGAGAACCCTTGCCTGTGGATAAAACCGTAGGCGACACGGTGGTCGGCGGCACCATCAATGGTGAAGGATTGCTCAAATTCCGGGCGACCCGGGTGGGGCAGGAAACCGCGTTGGCCCAGATTATTCGGCTGGTTCAGGAAGCACAGGGCAGCAAAGCACCGATTCAGGCACTGGCCGACCGCGTATCGGCGGTGTTTGTCCCCGCGGTCATCCTCATCGCCTTGGTCGCTTTCGGGGTGTGGTGGGGGGTTACCGGTGAGTTTGTCCCATCCATGATCCGGCTGGTGGCCGTACTGGTCATCGCCTGCCCGTGTGCCCTCGGGTTGGCCACCCCAACGGCGATTATGGCGGGTACCGGGAAAGGCGCCGAAAACGGCATTCTATTCAAACGGGCTGAGGCCCTGGAAAATTCCACGAAACTGGATACCATCGTGCTGGACAAGACCGGCACCATTACCGAGGGCAAGCCCACCCTGGCGGATGTGGTTGCAATAGACGGTGATGTCCTGACGGAAAACGAGCTTCTATCGCTGGCGGCCTCGGTCGAGCAAGGCTCCGAACATCCGCTGGGCAAGGCGGTCGTCCGGGAAGCCAGGGAGCGGAACATCACGATGAAGGACCTGAGCAACTTTCTCTCCCATGGCGGTTTCGGCGTCGAGGGAGTGATATCCGGACATCACATCCGCGTGGGAAAACCCAAATGGTTCGACAGTGCCTTCTTGATGTCTACCGATGGCCATATCGAGAGGTTGCAGGCGGAAGGCAAAACAGTCATGGTGGTCTCCCGGGATGACCGGGCAGCCGGACTCCTTGCCGTATCCGACCGGATCAAATCCGATTCCAAGGAAGCCATAGATAGTTTGCATCGTCAGCGGATCCAGGTGGTCATGCTCACCGGGGATAATCTCCAGACGGCAAAGACCATAGCCGACCAGGTCGGTATTGATGACGTCTATGCCGAAGTGCGCCCGGACGAAAAGTCGTTGAAGGTCAAAGAAATTATGGGTGAGGGCCGGAAAGTCGGCATGGTGGGGGATGGCATTAACGACGCGCCGGCCCTGGCCCAGGCCGATGTCGGCATGGCTATCGGAACCGGTACCGATGTCGCCATCGAAACCGCCGATGTGATTCTATCCAGCGGCAGTCTCACCGGAATCCCCCGTACGATTGCCATCAGCCGGAGGACCATGCGCACGGTGCGTCAGAATCTTTTCCTGGCATTTGTCTACAACGTTATCCTGATTCCGGTAGCGGCCGGTGTGCTGGCGCCTTTGGACTTTGTCCCAGCGATGCTGCGCCAGCTGCATCCGATACTGGCGGCCCTGGCAATGGCCATGAGCAGTATCTCGGTCGTCACCAACAGTTTGAGGCTCTACCGGGCAAAAATAGAATAACAGCCGACAATATAGAGAGCCGGGTATTTGTTCAAACAACAATAAGGGAATATCGGATAGGAGAAATCATGAGACTCATTCGAAACTATCGCCACACCGTGCTGATGGCAGCCGGTTGTGCTGCCATGCTGCTTGCTGTCTATGTGCTGACCACCACGACGGACACAGGTAATTGGGGACTTTATCTGTTATTTCTACTCTGCCCGGCCATGCATCTGCTGATGCATCGCGGAGGTCACGATCACGGCGACCGTCGAGAAGTGCCTCGCCCTCAACTGCCGGCACCGGAAGAGGAAGCGTTGTCAGACAAACCCTCAAGACAATCAGAGCAGGAACAACATTAACAAGCGAGGTGTTTCCATGGCCGACCATATTGGCATCGTCATCAAAACCGATTCGAACAATTATGCTCATGTGGTCACCGATCGCAAAGGTGCCTGCGGAGGATGCCAGTCGACCCCCGGTGGGTGCCGGAGTTGTCTGGCAAGCGCGAAAATGGAAAGCCGCGTCGCCAACCCAATTGGGGCTGAAGCCGGCGATCTGGTCAACGTGCGTCTGGCATCGGCGAACCTGTTCACCGGTGCCGCCATTATGTATCTCATGCCCGTTGTATTGAAAGAAGTTCTCGCCGATTATCGGTCTACAGGGTTGCAGCAAGGTGTAAGGAGAAGAAATATGAAAGCCCCCAATGTATGAACACCGACGGTTCGGAAACGAGGAAAGCACAAGTCTGGTTCGGGATAACCGCAACAGTTACCATAGGCCCTGGATTTCTGCACAAGGCGGAGGTCGGCGGTATCGTAATGCCCCACCTCCCACTGACCAATTGGCTGTTGCGGATAGGGTTACCTGAAAGTCTGAACCGCGATATGAGCTTTTCCCATGAGTTTGCACACTTTCGGACAGCCCCCGCGCTATTGATATACATGACGGTACTCATCGTCCTTTCTTCTGCAACAGGGCACGCCGATTGGGTAAAGATTCTCTTTCTGCTTATCAGCGGCCTCGCTGCGTGGGAAATCATGTGTGAAGGCCTTGTGATTTTCGAGGGGGCAGCGGCGTACCGCAAGGCCTACGATGGGGTATCCAGGATTCCACGGCTTCTCTTCTGGGCCACAGCGGGGGTGTTTACGGCGTCCGGATGGATGGTCGTGCTGTACAGGTGATTGATAGATGGATGCCAGCCCAAAGAATGAAGTTCCTAAACCCGACGTCTTCTTTGTTGACCATGGCATGTGCACCCATATTGGGCAGAGGCAACACAACCAGGATAATACCCTTGCAGCGACCGCGCCGGACACATTAGATGGCACAGGGCACCTTTTTGCCGTCGCCGACGGTATGGGCGGCCATCCTGGTGGAGGTCTTGCCAGCCGGCTGGCTTGTGAGGGTTTGAATCACTACTACAAGAAGGAATTTCAACCAGATGTAAATCGAACCCAAGCAGACATTCGTCGCCGGTTAGCCGAAGCCATCATTCGTTTCGATCGGAGCATACGGATCCAGGGATTAAGGCATAGCTTTTTGGAGGATATGGGGACTACCCTCTCTTGCCTTGTCCTTACCGATACCCACAGCGTGATCGCCCATGTTGGAGACAGCCGGATTTACCGCCTTCGCAAAGGCCACTTAAGCTGTCTGACCGTTGATCACACTTTTGTTCAGGATATGATTTTCGAGGGCGAGGTCAACCCGGCCCAAGCCCATTTGCATCCCCTTCGTCATATGCTGACGCGCGCTGTGGGTACGGGAGAACCGCTGGAATTCGTGGACGCCCGAGTCGATGATCTGAAGGCAGATGATTGTTTTTTGTTGTGCACCGATGGATTGTACAATGCGGTTGACGAAAACTGGATAATCGATTCGCTTGCGAATCGACCCTTTGCAGAAGACTCGGCAACGGAATTGATCAACAAGGCATTGAAAGGCGGAGCCAGAGACAACGTTACAGCGGTGGTTGTGAAATTCCACAGGGTTGACGACTTATGCCAAAACGTGAAGCCATGAAACCAACAATGACATCAGATACTACATCTGCAAGAACTCTGTTTGATACCGGTAGCGTGATCGACGACAAATGGGTTCTAATCGAGAACGTCGGAAAAGGAGGCATGGGGGAAGTCTATCGGGCCCATCAGCTCAATCTCAACCGCGACGTCGCTATGAAGGTGATTTCGGAAGACATCCTGCAGGACTTCGAAGAGAATCCGGAAGAAGTCACCAACGCAATGAAACGTCTCCAGATAGAGGTTCAGACAATGGCGCAGGTGAGTCACCCGAACGTACTGCAGATTTACGATTATGGTTCGGTGAGCGCCCAGCGGCAGGGTGGTTCCAAGCCGGTGCAGTATATCGCCATGGAATATGTGCCGGGAAACACGTTTCGGTACACCATGTCCGAAGAAGGTTTCGATGACGAAACCGAACTTTTTGCAGAATGGATGGAACGCTACTTTTTCCCGGTTCTGGACGGGCTCGAAGCCATTCATGCCCATGACATCATCCATCGGGATATTAAGCCGGAAAATATTCTCATGGACGGAGACACACCTAAAATCGCCGACTTTGGATTGGCCAGATCGCCAAAACTGAAAGCCGTCTCAAACTCATGGGATGTCAAAGGAACCATGCCCTACATGGCGCCGGAACAGTTTGCGGAATTCCGAAGAGCCAAAATCCCCGCGGATATCTACTCGCTTGGCAAAATTCTCTATGAAGCCATAAGCGGCAAGCTGGATTCCAAGACAGTACCTTTCAAATCAGTCGGCCTGAAAAATCCGGATACGGATTTTCTGAAAACCATGGACGGTATCGTCCGCAAGGCCACCGATGAGAATCTCCGCAACCGGTACCAATCCGTATCGGAGCTGCGGCAGGCGCTGATGCAGGCGCTGGCATTCCGGCGAGAGAAAAAAGTGCGACCACAACACCCCGGATACGTCACCTGGCTGTGGGCCGGGATCGTATTGGTGCTCATCTCCATAGGTGGCATGACGATATATCATTTGGTGGAAAGCGGTGATTCCAATTCGGCGGGCATCGCAGGAGACAATGCATCGAATGAACATTCGGATCCTGCGATTCCGACTTTCGATAAACTTCAACCGACGCTGATCACCCGGGACGGACGTGAGATGATATTGGTGCAGAGCCCGAACAAGGATCTGATATTGTACACGGACCCGTCGTTGGTGACTTTTCATCATTTTGCGGAATTTTTAAACGAGGTAAGCGAGTCTTTAACGGTGACTGACGGTGTCGTCAAGCACAATGACGAGATATGGGTTTATTTGGGTGACGGCAGCGCTGGATCAGACCAGATTGTCTTCCAGCATTCGCGGTTTCACTTGCGGCAGGCGACGTGGGCGCCGAAACCTGTTACACGGATCACCTGGCTGGGTGCTCAGGCCTATGCCCGTCATTACGGAAAACGCATTCCGACCTACGACGAATGGCAGATTTTGATACAGCGGTTTCCAGTCGTATCGGAGGCCATCCAGGGGGAATCCGGAGATACCATGCATTCCCATATGGGAAAGGGCGACCTGCCCTCAAACGGCAGCCGACCGCCACAAGAATCGATGATCGTCAAGGAATGGATTTCAGCCATAAAGCCGGATCTGTCTTCAGACAGCCGTGTCGTTGAATGGTTTGCGGAGGGTACCGAAAGGAGCCCAACAAAACGTTATCCCTGGGAAGGGTTCGATGATGTCGGCTTTCGAACCGTCTTGGATGCCGTCGGCGGAACCGGCACCAAATAAGACCAATTAAAAGCAGCAACAAGATATGGCAATCCTTTTGTTCAAGGATACGGCTATAGCAAAGGAAAACGAATCATGAAGCCAAAAAAACAGATTATGAAATATATCCAAAAAGCTTATGCCGATGCATCGCAGTCCGGTAACATAGAGGACGGTGAAAGGTCTGGAAGGCAACCGGCCCAGAATGAAATCATCCAGGAGCTGTTTGACGGGATGAGCACCGGCACCGCTCGCATCATCATCGAACAGGAAGTGAGCCGCCAAATAGAAGATGAATTCAACATCGACGGGGTAAAAAATGAAGGCCGATATTATATCGCGACAATCGTTCGCCCCGATGGAACTACAATTCAGCGGCTACTGGTGGATAAACAGACGGGCAGTGTCCGGATGATCGGTCGATGAGCTGTGCTCGATCGGCTGTCGCGTGTTACTGCCTGATAACACCTTGGCTGTTTTTACCCACCCCGGTGAAGCCCTCGCGAGTTTCCTGAATTTTGCAGACCTGACATTCCCGACGGTATGATGTTTGCCTCAGGTTTTGGAGTCGAAGCCGCACGGATGCTTTTGGGGAAATGGCCTTACGAAAGTCGCCGAAGCGCCGGTAGTCGGGTGATTTTAACACTGGGACGTTGGTCAATCGTTTCGAAACCTGGTATTTTTTACACGCCGCCGTTGCACCCAGCACTATAAGCGCATCCCGCCGCTGAGCAACAAATCCCCTATTTATAATATAATTAAATTGATATCAATGCGTTACGACTTTCTGGCGCTGCCCTGGCCGCATTGTGGCATGATCCATGCTTTTTTCCGGGTACAGAGTGATCTCATTATCTAAGCGAAAACGAGAACCAGCGTTCCAACAGGGAGATATCCAATGAAAAAGACGCCCTTAATATTGATCGTGTCATTTGTTGCGCTGCTTCAGACCGGCCTCTTGGCAGCCTATGCAACAGAGCAGCCGCTTCCTGCAGGACCGATGCTTGCCATGATGGGCGGAAGCGGCGGAGGGCACATGATGGGCGGTCAAGGCAATGGTTACAGGCAGCCGGGCGGCAGCATGGGCGACAGTCGCGGGCAGGGCCACGACCAAGACCGTTTTTGGGCGGGACCGGTTTCAACGAACAGAGAAATGCGTACCGGAATAGCGAGTACCAGGATCTGAAAGATGAACTGCACCTTGAGCGGCGGGAGCTTTCCAAAATGATCCGCGGTAAAACCGCCGACCCGGAAGAAATCAACCGAAAGATGGAGCGGGTTGAACAACTGGAAAGGCGAATGGACGACATCCGGTAGCGGCATCGGCAGATAGAGTTCGGAGCAAAAAATGAATGAAAAGGTGGAAAAACGATCCGGCATAGATTGTCGCGAGTTCGTATATACAGTGTATATTCCGGAAAGAAGAAGTGGAAAGGACCGGCGCAAAGGCAAGCGCCGGCCAAGTAAGGGAAATTTCCAGGAGGGTTTTACCCTTGATCGATCAATAGCGGACATCACCTGCCCTATAACCGGGAGAGGAGGTTGTGCTGGTCGAAAGGCAGCCCCGTCTTCGGTGGGGCAAGGGGAAAAACTCTAAACAGATCAAGGCGTTGTTTGTAAATGAAGCGGAAGTCGAAGCAGAAATGCTCCTAACGGGGCTCGAGTACCTCAGTGGTTTGAGGGAAATCCTAAACCGGGAACAGGTCAACAAGCTCGAGGCCCAGGGTATTTTTCTGTCGCATTTTTAATTCAGCCGGGGTGGGAATTGCTGACGGACTGATAGAACTGCAGCAATGGAAGGATGGCTTGGTTCGAGCATGCCCACTCTGCCCATTTTCGAATGCGATTCCGAACATGAGCAAATATGAGCTTGGCAAACATCTGGCGCGGCATGTCGGTTTGGGCGCTGTTATCGGATACGCTGTATTGCATCCGGCTTCGGTGGTGGTCCACAGCATTTCAGAGGGAAAGAATGCTGCAATTCCATTATCGCTTGTTTCGGCGTTCTTATGGGAACACGCTCAAATGGCGATTTATTTTACAATTATCGGAGCGGCTTTCGGGCTATTGAACGGCTTTAATACGTATCGGCAAGCCATGCTTCACTCGAAAATTAAGCTGCTGTCCATTACCGATGATCTCACCGGATTATATAACAGGCGATTTGCAATGCAGAGTATCGTCCGAGAGATCCAGCGGGCGGATCGCTATGGCACCCCCCTGTCTCTGATGATGATCGACATCGACTGTTTCAAACAATACAATGATACTTACGGGCATCCGGCCGGGGACCAGTTGCTTCAGCAGTTCTCCGACCGCCTAAGAAGTTTGGCGAGAAAGACCGATTTGGTCGCGCGTTATGGAGGCGAGGAATTCCTGGCTCTTATGCCCAACACCGACATCACCATGGCGGTTCATTTGGCCGAACGTATCCGAAACAACATTGAAACTTTCCCCTTTGAACTGGGAGAATCCCAGCCGGAAGGCAAAATCACGGTCAGTATCGGCTGTTCGCGTTTCGACTCATTCCATCGATTAGATGTCCAAGACATCATCCGAGAAGCCGATGCTTGCCTCTATAGGGCAAAAAACGACGGCCGAAACCGAATTTGCTATTAGACCGCGTTTTGACAGGGGCAATACAGAATTTTGTTTCAATTCCAAGGCCCTTGAATTTTCAACCCCAGAAGGTAGCCTTCCGTATCGTGCCCCTCCGATTTTTCACACCACCTGACCTGACCGATGCCATACATCCGGTTGAGCGGACAACAACGATCACCGCCCTTCCGGCTATCCTCCCATGGCCCGGTCGCCCGGACCATCAGAATGCAGCCAATTTTTATGGGAATTCTGGACTTCAGACGCATTCCTGAATCGCTGAAATCCATGATCTGTGATCGGTGAGACACTGATCTGGCGAAAAGTTCAAACTGAGCACCGCAAGCGCATGTAAATCGATTCTCTTTCCTTTTTTCCATGAATGCTAGCGTCATTGGCCTTACACCCAGTTGTTTGCCGCTTTCATTATGCTCCATTCTTGTCCCCTTTCCAGACCGAATTTGTTTGGCGCCGCCAGAACAGGCCCTTGTAAGAAGAATTGGTGGTTCCCTATGGGCCTTGTGCAGCTATCTGACTCTCTTGGAAGACACCTGGTATTCTTCCGGTTTCAATTCGATGATATTTTCGCTCTCCCGGTCTTGTGAGAGATGTTCCGTTTTAAAATGGTCCGACCTTCGGTGATGTGAGTCATGATCCGAATGCGCTCCGCAAAATGTAGTGATTCAGGACCGAACGTTTGATCCGTACAATCAGCTGGTGTACACGTCGGGTCACAGAATGGAGCAGATGACCGGGTTTTTGGGCGACATGATAATGGTTAACGGACTGCCGGATTTCACACTCCCCGTATCGACCGGTGCCTATCGGTTACGCCTGCTCAATGGTTCCAATTCGCGAATATACAAATTGGCCTGGGAAGACGGCCGCCCTCTGACTATCATCGGCACAGACGGCGGGTTGCTGGAAAAACCGGTCAACAGAAGGTATGCCTTTTTGGGCCCCGGTGAGCGATTGGAAATCTGGGCCGATTTCAGCGATCGTCCTGTCGGTTTTAAGACTTCTTTGTCAAGCCTTCCCTTCGATACCGGAGGCATGGGCGGTGGCAGAATGGGGGGCGGAATGATGATGGGTGGAAGAATGGGTCAAAATCAACGTTTTCCCAACGGTGCTGATTTTTCCATATTCAACATTAACGTCACCAGGCCCGCAAAAAATCACCTGACGCTGCCAGACGTACTTTCCGATATCGAGCCCATGCAACCAGATGAAGCCACAAATTTTTCACGTCCTCGTGAATTTTATCTGTCCATGCGGCATATGCAATGGTCGATCAATGGGAGGGTCTTTCAAATGGAAGACGTGGCAGACGATGAAATTGTCCAATTAGGCTCCAAGGAAATTTGGGAATTTCATAACAGGGGGAGGGGAATGATGCACATGATGAACATGCCCCACCCTATTCACCTCCACGGCAAGCAGTTTCGCGTCATCGAACGCAGTGGCGTCATGCATGAAGGCTATGTGGATGACGGCTGGAAAGATACGGTTTTGCTAATGCCCGGTGAGCGCATCAAAATTTTGACAAAATTTGATGATTACCCGGAACTGTTTTTATACCATTGCCACAATCTGGAACACGAGGACATGGGCATGATGCGCAACTACTATATCCAGGGGTAGCGAAATACCTCCGAAGATATCTTCCCAGGGGACGCTGGGAAACCAGAAGAGCCTCATCTCTATAGACTACCCACACCGTACAACCGCAGCGGTGTGGAAACGCCCTTAACTTCGGCGTCGAACTTCCTGACGATGCGAAACCGGCAATCCAAGAGGCGCAACAGGGATTCTGACACGACAATCTCATTGGCATTGGCCTGGGCCTGAATGCGCTGGGTCAGGTTTACTTCATTCCCGACGATGCCGTATTTGGTTCGCTGGTATGACCCGATATTGCCCACCACCACTTCACCGGCGTTCAAACCGATGCCAACGCCTATTTCGGGAAGGCTTTCCTGATGCAGAACGGCGTTCAAGTCAGTCATCTGGGTCATCATTTCGCTGGCGCAACGAAAAGCCCGGCAGGCGGTTTCCGTTATGGCCTCGTCCAGGGGCTCAAAGAACACCAGAAGTCCATCGCCGATAAAGTCGACAATAATACCATCGTTACGATGGCCGGTTGCGATCATCATCGAAAAATAGTGGTTCAGCATACGGATGACGGCGTCCGGTTCAAGGTCTTGGGTCAACGATGTGAATTCCCGGATGTCTGACATCAGAACGACCACTTCCCGTTTTGTTCCGCCAATGCTGCTAAACTCCTGCCGGCTGAGCAGTTTGCGTGCTACCTTGGGGTCGACATAGCGGCCGAAGGTGCTGCTGATCAGGTCACGTTCCTTCAACCCCTCCACCATGCGGTTGTAATTTTCAATCAACTGTCCGATCTCGTCCTCCGAACGGCTTTTAATCGTCGGTCCGTACTCCCCCCGGGAAACAGCCTCGGCGGATTGTGACAGGGTGCGTATGGGCGAGACGATGTGCACAGCGTTTGCCCGGATGACGACCAACAGCAAGATCGAAAACACTGTCCACCCGGCAAAGAAGTAGTTACGGAACCGAGTGATGGGCCCCAGAATTTTATCGCCGGAAGCGAACATGACAACCGTCCACGGCACCTGCTGCAGTCTGTAAAAACCCGCTACTGTCTCGGGGGTGTGCCCGGCTCCCAGAACGGTTCCTGAAGTCTCGCCCAGCAGTCCCCGAACCCGCAATTCAACAGTATCGCTTGTTTCCCCCAGTCGTTCGTGAGGTCGATCGGCGATCTCCGTATGCACCAAATAGTATCCGGTATCATCGACGACGCCGGCCACATGGCTTTGCCACCAGCCTAAAGAAATGATATCGGCAATCAGGTAGTCGAATCTCACTACAGTTTCCAGGCGGCCCACGGTTCTTTCCCGTTCATCGAGCAGAAGTGACACAAGAGAAACGGTCTCCATCCCAAGGGTCGTATCGTGCCGCGGCGGGGTGACCTTGGAAAAGACGCCCCGGTGGAACGGCATGTTTCTATGGCCAGGGGTGTGACGATCAACCCGGCCGGCACCTCTGGACATTCTGGAACGATCAACTCGGGTTGAAGATTCCACGGTGTGAAATTCTACGCGACTGACCCCCTCTATGGCCTCCAGTTGCAGGATTATCCACTGCCGGGAATACTGACCTTCTTCGATCAGGCCGCTCCTGTTGAACATTTCGATATACTCCATGGGACGTCCAAGGCGCATGTCGATGCGGTGGGCAGCACGCTCGAGCTGCAAGACCGCCTTTTCTCGCCACTCGCTGAGCAGGACCTTGCGAGCATAGTAAAATCCGGCAACTCCACCGGCCAGAAGGATGAGGGTTGCCGGCAGCATTAAAAGCAAGATCAGACGTTTTTGCAGACTCTTTATGTGCAGAAGATTAACCATACGATCTCCACTGTTTGCAGATTTTAAACCTATACATACTATTATTGTGCAGTATCTGCGCTCTGGCAATCGCTGCAAAAATGCTCCGGTGCGCCATGACCGGATCCGCAGCGGGGATATCCTATTCGTCGGTATGTGTGCCTATTGGCTTTCCTTCGATTTTCGACGGCAGGTCCGGTCCGCGTAGATCAAATGCTCCGGCTGGGTGAACATAGTAAGTGTTGCCTTGGTGGAGTTCTCAGGGGTCGGTCGGAGTCGATGGGTCTCTTCAATGTAGATCGCAATGGGGGGTGTTTGCGGGTAAGGGAATCGCGAATCACTCCGCCCGAAGGCGGGGCCAAAAGAAGCAACTGAAGCGCCGATAAATCGTTACGGGCCGCAGGTTCCACCTGCAAGATGGGCTGCTGTGCCATAACCTGACACGTGAAGTCTGAGGTATGATGAAAGATAATTTAGGCGCCCAAACGTCATGCTGTGCCATGAGCATTAATCCAACCGTGCATGAAATCTTTTCAGCAGGTGGCTAAAAAGAAGCACCATCAAGGAACTGCTTCCTGCTGGTTGAGGCCGCACGATTCCAAAATTTGCAAGAGATATTCCTACCCGGCATGCCTGGAAAGGGTAATTTTTACACCGATTCCGGCTTCAGCTTCGTATCCGTATAATTTTTACCCACAGAAGATATTCTTCATAGAAGTCCCCGGCCCTGACGAATCAAATTAATAATTGAAATAACAATAAGTTATAAGTTTTTCGACTGGGCGCAATCCATTTGGCACGCCGCTTGCTCTTCCATAGGGGCAAGTAAACATTAACCCTAACAACTTATTCAAAGGAGGTTATTCGAAATGCGCACCTTGAGAAACACGATCCTGGCCATCGCTGCTCTTGCACTCATCGGACTTGGCGTGAACGCGTTTGCCCACGGCGGCTGGGGCGGCGGCGGGGGTCATTATGGACCGGGCATGCATCATTACGGGGCCTATGATAGAGGATATGATGACCGCATGAGCGCCGAAGACTACAAGGCGTTCGAGCAGAAACGAGAGGCCTTTCTAAAGGAAACCCAGGACTTGAGAGCTTCCCTATTCGATAAAGAACGTGAGCTGCAAAACGAGTTGGCCAAGGACGAACCGGATGTGACCAAAGCGTCACGGCTGCAGAAGGAAGTTTCCAAGCTGGAATCGAAACTTGACCAGAAACGCATCAATCACATGGTCGAAATGAGGAAGTTGAATCCCAATGCGGGACGAGGCAACTATCGAGGCGGCGCGATGATGGGCGGCGGTCCCATGATGGGCTATGGTTCCTACGGAGGAGGCCCCTCCTGCTGGCGGTAAGATCAGCGGAACGACTCCGATGATATGTACGATAGGGCGGCCACAATTCTGGCCGCCCTGTTGATTTCCGGAAAAGACACCGGGCCCAAGCCTGAAGGGCGCACACCAAGGTTACGATTAAAATGATTATGCAGACTCGAGACGTCGCGTTAAAGAGGAACGAAAGAAGGCAGTTTCTGAAGCTGGCCGGTTATGGGGCCCTGGGCTGGATAACAAGCGGGTTCCGGCCTGTGTTCGGCGCTCCGGCGTTCGGTCAAAATAAAAAGACTGTGCTGGGTTCGGATTTTTTGCCTGACCTTGATATTTCACTGGCAGCCCGCCCTGATGAGGTTGCCGTTTTTCCCGGATCACCGACGCGGGTATGGCGGTATCATGCCATTATTCATAAAGGGGATAAAGGTCGCGTGCTGGAAATTCCGGAGAGCTATCTCGGCCCGATTATAAACGTGCACCGGGGGGAGAAAATTCGGATCCGCTTTAACAACTCAATTCCTGAAGCATCCATTATTCATTGGCACGGTCTTCACGTTCCGGCGATTATGGACGGTCATCCGCGCCATGTCATTTCGCAAGGACAATCCTACCTGTACGAATTCGAGGTTAAAAACAGAGCCGGTACATACTGGTATCATCCACATCCCCATGGACGAACCGGCCCACAGGTTTACCGGGGCCTGGCAGGGCTTTTTCTTGTCTCTGACGATGAAGAACAAGCGGCGGGACTGCCCGATGGCGAATATGATGTTCCGTTGGTGATTCAGGACCGCACCTTCGACCTGGACAATCAGCTGGTATACACGTCGGGCCGCAGAATGGATCAGATGACCGGATTTTTGGGCGACCGGATAATGGTTAACGGACTGCCGGATTTCACACTCCCGGTATCGACCGGTGCCTATCGGTTGCGCGTGCTCAACGGTTCCAATTCGAGAATATACAAATTGGCCTGGAAAGACGGTCGTCCATTGACCGTCGTCGGCACAGACGGCGGATTGCTGGAAAGACCGGCCAACAGAAGGTATGCTTTTTTAAGCCCCGGTGAGCGATTGGAGATCTGGGCCGATTTCAGCGATCGTCCGGTCGGCTACGAGACGTCTTTAATAAGCTTGCCATTTAATACGGGAGGCATGGGCGGTGGCAGAAGGGGACGCGGAATGATGATGGGCGGAAGAACGGGCCGAAATCAACGCCTTCCCAACGGTGCAGGGTTTCCCATATTCAACATTAACGTCACCAAGCCTGTGAAAAATCACCTGACGTTGCCAGACAAACTTTCTGATATCGAATCCATCCAACAAGATGAGGCCGTTAATTTCTTTCGGCCCCGGCAATTTTTTCTTACCATGCGTCACATGCAATGGTCGATCAATGGGAGGGAATTCCAAATGGAGGAAGTCGCCGACGATGAAATTGTCGAATTAGGCTCCAAGGAAATTTGGGAATTTCATAACACGGGGAGTGGAATGATGCATATGATGAACATGCCCCATCCCATTCACCTCCACGGCAAGCAGTTTCGCGTCCTTGAACGAAGCGGCGTCATGCATGAAAGCTATGTGGATGAAGGTTGGAAAGATACGGTTTTGATCATGCCCGGAGAACGAATCAGAATACTAGTTGAGTTCGATGATTATCCGGGGATGTTCCTGTACCATTGCCACAATCTGGAGCATGAAGATATGGGAATGATGCGAAATTATTTTGTCAGGGAAACCTGATACAATAGTTTTGCATTATAATTTCGGGGGCGTTGCTGACGATTACAACAAGCCCCGAAACACTAAACGTGTTCCATAAGCGGTTACCTCCCAGAAGCGAAGCCGAACATGCCTCTGCGGATGATTTCCTCGGCCACCACGTCGGGTACGCTGGTCTCCCACTCACCACGGCCCTGTTGGATTTGCCGAAGTATGTCTTCCGGCCAGATGTGCATGTTGGCTTCGTTGTAGCTTTCCACCGGAAGAATCATGTTGTTGGCCTGCAAATAATAATAAAAGTGCTTGAGGGGTTCGGGAACCGGAAATGTTTCGGCGGTGATGACCTGCCCGGGATCGTCAGGGCTGCGCATGGGGTAGACAAACAGCAGGGTTTCCCGATCGAAGAGCGAGGCAAAGGCACCGAGAATGCCGCCTTCGAACCCTGCGTAATAGGCCGCGTCAAAAAGCGTGGTCAGGTTGGGAATCCCGAGCACAAAAGCCACTTTCCCCTTGGTGTAGCGGCCCAGGTACGCCCGGACACGGAAAAATCGCAGGTAGTTGGATACAATGACCGGGTAATCCAGCAGGTTCAGACAATCCACCCGGCCTAGAATGTCCTTCATGTCGAAGGTGTCCTGCTTGCGCATCTCGGCAATGGATATCTCCGGGACCGCCATGGCCATCTGTTCCTCAACTCCGGAGGTGCGCAGAAAGATCTCCATGCCGCTGTTCATCATGTCCACACTGACGTTGGTCACCGGTTTGAACAGGCTGCGCATGACCATCACGTCCCGCTTGTAAAACAGTTCGGATGGATGCACCAGCGTTTTGCGATCCGTTGCGAAGACCACCGCATCGGAAAGTTCCTTCTCCACCAGTTTCAGCGCCATGAGCCGGTTGTCCACATCTTCAAAATACATACCGGTAAAGCGGATCAGGTCGATTTCCAGTCGGCCCCATTCCAGATTGTCCCCCAGGGAACGGATCAGTTTATCGATGTCGGCGTAATAATAAAACGCGCCGTAGATCAGGTTGACGCCCAGGATGCCCACGGCTTCCTGCTGCATCAGATTGCTTTCATCCAGCATTCTCACATGCAGGAGAATTTCACAGGGCTCTGCCCCGGGATACAGCTGCAGCTTGATCCCCAGCCATCCGTGGCACTCCCCCTGCTGGCTGTAGCTTTTGGCGGTAATCGTGTCGGCAAAGGCAAAGTAGGTGGATTTCTTGGGACGTTTATCGCCGACCCGTTCGATCACCAGGCGGAACTCCTTGTCGAGCATTTTTTTCACCCGGCTCTCCGTGACATAGCGTTTGTCCTCTTCTTCGCCGTAAATGGCATCACTGAAATCCATATCGTAAGCGGAAATGGTTTTGGCGATGCTCCCTGCGGCCCCCCCGGCCCTGAAAAAAAACCGGGACACCTCCTGGCCGGCGCCGATCTCGGCGATGGTGCCGTATTTGTCCTTGTCCATGTTAAAGAAAAACGCTTTTTGCAGGGTGGTGATGGGTTCCTCAGCCATGGTCAATCTCCGGTCTCCAGGGTTTAACTGAATGCGGGCACAAAACTATTACAGACTATAATTTGATATGAGAAGGATGGCAACGACCCCGTTGTTTGAGTCCCGAAAATGGTGCCTTCACGATCAATACCGACAGGGCCCTCGATTCCCTTTACAATGAAAATGATTACGTTAGCAAATCAGGTTGTCCAGGAAAATTGTGCTTTCACAGGTTGCCTGTCTTGGATTACTCTTTTGTCCCATCCATAACACACAGCGGCTTTGATTCCTCTTCACCTGAAAACTCACAGCGGAGAAGGTAGATCATGGAAAAACGGATCGACGTTATTTCCATGGCAAGTCAAAAAAATACCACACGGGCGCTGGCCCAATACGGATTTGATGTGAAGCACATCTGCGGAGGCTTCAAGACCTTTTTGCTTCACGAAAGCAGCAAATATCTGGTGTGAAAAAGATTTATGTGATATTGTCTCCGTAATTCCCCTCATCGTTGGAGTAAATTTTTTAAAATCCCCCACCTTGAATCCGAAAAATAGGTCAAGGCACCGCGATAGTGCGCGCCTGCTCAAGCCCGCACAATTTGAAATTTAGGAAAACCAGGGGGCATGATCATGTCTGAGAAGCTCACCTATGAAGAACTCGAGGAACAGATTCAGGCATTGGTATGCGCTGAAAAAGAACGTCAATGGGTTGAGAAAGCCCTGCAGGAAAGCGAAGACCGTTATCGTGGGGTGGTGGAAGACATGCCGGTGTTGGTCTGCAGGTTTCTGCCCGGGGGCGAGATTACGTTCGTCAATAGGTCCTACTGCGAATATTTCAATAGAACGATGGACGAGTTGATCGGTTCCAACTTTCTGTCTTTGATTCCCCAATTTGATCAGCAGGTGGTTTTGAACAATATCTCGGCATTGACGGTCGAGGCTCCGACACAGTCCCACGAGCATTCGGTGATCGCGCCCAACGGCGACATCCGCTGGCAACGTTGGACCAATCGCGCACTGTTCGATGCCCGAGGCGATGCTACCGAATACCAGTCCATCGGCGAAGATATCACCGAACAGAAATGGGCCGAAGAGGCGCTGCGGGAGAGTGAACGAAGGTACCGAAACATCTATGACAATGCTCAGATCGGATTGTATCGCTCCAGAATCAGAGACGGAAAAATCGAAATGGCCAACCATCGGATGGCCGAGATATTTGGATATGCGTCTCCGGAAGAATGCGTTGAAAAATATATTGCCATAGAACACTATGTGCGCCCTGAATTAAGGGATGCATTGCTGAAGCGTTTACAGCAGCATGGCAAGTTCAGCAATTTTGAAGCCCCGATCAAAAAAGATGATGGTTCCATTATTTGGATTCAGTTTTCGGGAATTCTCTCTGAGGAAAAGGGGTGTTTCGAGGGTGTTGCTGCAGACATTACGGATCGTCGGCAAGCCGAAGAGGCCCTGAGAAAGAGCGAAGAAAAATTTCGAACCTTGGTTGAAGAATCGCCCCTGGGGATTTCGTTGATCACAAGTGATGCGCGTTACCAGTACGTAAATCCAGCCTTCCAGAAAATCCTCGGCTACACGATTGAAGATATCCCCACCGGTCGGGAATGGTTCAGGAAAGCTTTCCCGGACGATAAGGTCCGACACCAGGTCATTCAGTCCTGGATGGAGAATGAAAACCAACCAGACGTCGGACTGTCGAAACCGGTTGTTTTTCCGGTAACGTGTAAAGACGGATCGCGTAAAGACATTCAGTTCCGATCCGTCAAAATGGAAAACGGGGATATCCTTGTGCTCTATGAGGACATCACGGAATGCTCAAAGATGGAAAGGCTGCTGCGGGAGGCTCAAAAATTTGAGGCGATCGGGACACTTGCAGGAGGCATTGCTCACGATTTTAACAACCTGTTGATGGGTATTCAAGGCCGGGCATCGCTGATGGCCTTGGAGCTGGGGGCGTCGCACATCCAACGCGAGCATATCGACGCCATACAGGAGTATGTGCAAAGTGCCACGACGCTCACTCGGCAACTATTGGGTTTTGCACGCGGCGGCAAATACGAAGTAAAACCGATTGATTTAAATGCACTCCTTCGAGACAGTGCCACGATGTTCGGCCGAACCCGGAAAGAAATTCAGATTCACATCAACTGCCGGCGATCACCCCTGGTTGTTGAAGCCGACATGGGGCAGATCGAACAGGTTCTGTTAAACATGTATGTCAATGCATGGCAGGCCATGCCGGATGGAGGGAAGCTGTTTTTGGAAACCGATCTCGTTACATTGGATGAAACCTATTGCGAGCCTCACCAGATTCCTGCCGGGCCCTATGCGAAAATTACGATCATGGATGACGGTCGCGGCATGGATGAGACAACCCGCCAGCGGATTTTCGATCCATTTTTCTCAACCAAGGAAAAAACACGAGGCACGGGTTTGGGGTTGGCGTCTGCGTACGGCATCATCAAGCATCACGCAGGTTTGATCACAGTGCACAGTGAAGTCGGTCACGGGACGACGTTCTGCATCTACCTGCCGAAATCGGACAAAAACGTGCCACTAGAAGACGCTTCAGTGGGAGGCCCGATCAGAGGATCGGAAACCATTCTGTTGGTCGATGATGAAGAGATGGTCATCGAGGTGAGCCAAGCCATGCTCAAGCGGTTGGGTTACACGGTATGGGTTGCCAATAGCGGCAATCAGGCCATTGAGCAGATTTTGGCAAAGGGAAAGGATCTCGATCTGGTGATCTTGGACCTGGTCATGCCCGGCATTGATGGGGGGACGACATTTGACCGGATCCGGGAGATTGAGCCGAAAATGCCGGTACTGCTGTCCAGTGGTTACACCATCGACGGTAAAGCGCATCATGTGATGAGCCGGGGATGCAACGGCTTTGTTCAAAAGCCGTTCAATATTATCGAGCTGTCGGAAAAAGTTCGAAATGTTTTGGATGAGGCGAAACGCTCCACTCAAACATAGATCAGCCGTTGGCAAGTTTTTCCTACCCGTCTCTTTCCGTTCGTCGCATCTTCTTCCATCCAATGTTTTATAGCGATTTTCAGAATTCCGTTCCGAAAGCTGACTCAAGGTCCAGGGTGTGGATCCTCCCGAGGCGGATAAATGTTTTCTCAGCATGATGTGAAAAATTCGCCTCAGTCTTCACGACGGCACCCGTACATCACGTATCGGATGGAGGAAAACGATGGGTCCCCGGGCCTTTGCGGAAAAGCGTGAACGATTGCCGTTTCAGCCAGATTGGTATATTATCTCTTTCGAATCAAGACGCATAGATTAACGAATGACCCATCGGTTTCAAATCATGGGGAGTCCTATTTGAATATCTCCGTCATTCTGGCCCACCCGGACAATCAGAGTTTCAATCACGCCATTGCAAACACGGCTGTGACCCGTTTGAATCAGAACGGGCACCGTACTGTCTTTCACGATCTTTATGCGGAACACTTCGACCCGCTGTTGCTCTCTCCGGAGATTCCCACCGACGCTTCTCTGCCGGCGAAAATAGCCCGACATTGCGAAGAGATCCGTTCCGCAGGCGGGATTGTCATCGTTCATCCCAACTGGTGGGGGCAGCCGCCGGCCATTCTGAAAGGGTGGGTGGATCGTGTGATACGGCCTGAGGTTGCCTATCGGTTTCTCGAAGGGGACAAAGGAGAAGGGATTCCCGTCGGTCTGTTGAATGCCCGGGCGGCCATTGTGTTCAATACCGCAAACACGCCTCCGGAACGGGAGCGTGACGTTTTTGGGGATCCCCTGGAACTTCTCTGGAAAAACTGCATCTTTGGTCTCTGCGGAGTTTCGAGGGTGTACCGCGAAGTGTTCACCGTCATCGTTACGAGCACCCCCGAGAAGCGTCAGGAATGGCTTGGACGGGTTCAAGACCTCATCGATGCTTTTTTCCCGCTTCATCATTCGTAGGTGTCGACTTCACATGGACAGATATGCCAACTTTGCTGAATTGGAAGAACACGAGAAGGAGGGTAAAGATTACCTGATACTGTACCGTAAGGCGGATCCCGGATTCGCGATCATGGCGCCCCATGGCGGCGGGATCGAGCTTGGAACTGCCGGCATTGCAGACGCCATCGCCGGAGTCGATCGCACTTTCTATGCGTTCAAGGGGATTAAAACGGCCGGCAACAGAGTATTGCACCTGACCAGCGGCCGGTTTGATGAGCCCCTCGGCATACAAACGTCAAACGATGCATCTGTGGTGATTGCCATTCACGGGTGCCGGGACAAACGCGACATCGTTTTTATCGGAGGAAAGAACGATACGCTGAAAGAAAAGATGTTGAAGGCACTCAGGGCGGCGAATTTCCATGTGGAGATCAGCGACATGCCGGGACTCCGCGGAATCAGCCCCGAAAACTTTTGTAACCGGTGCCAGAGCGGCGAGGGCGTTCAACTGGAACTTTCGAGAGGACTTCGGGAAAGGATGTTTGATCATCTGGACCGCCGTTCACTGAGAACGAAAACGGATGTTTTCTATTCATTTGTAGATGCCGTGAGAGAAATTATAAGCTCGTTCAATGAGGGATCTCATTCAGAGACAGAAACGATCACCAGTTCATCATGATGGAAAACGATACCAAATCATTCGAAACAGACTCCATGAGCTGGGTGGCGGGGTTGGTCCTGGTCGGCTAACCCCGGAATGTCATGACATCAGCACGCACGCTCCACACGAGGCCCATTCAGATAAGGGCGGCGTCACCACGGATTTACCCTTAGCATTGAAAAGTCATAAGATTGCTTTTGAATTTTCCGCAGTAAAGAAACCTCAAAATAGCAGAGGCAAGGAACCATGAGCATCGCGTTTGTGGAAATTGAAACAACCGATCAGCTGGCGCAGGCCTTTGAGCTCTTGAAAGAACTGGCACCGCAGATTGTCAAAGCGGATTTTATGGCGTCGCTGGACCACGAGCTCATGCAAAACCACAAGCTTTTCGGGCTGACGGAAGGGGGCCGGCTGGTCTCGGTGGCTGCGGTGTGGATGCTGATGACCGGTCTTTTGGAGAAGATCCTATGGATTTACGGCTTTGTGACCACGGAACCCATGCGTTCGAAGGGGTATGGGAAAAAGCTCCTTCAGGAAATCGAGCACTATGCCCAAAAAGAAAACTTCCATGAGATCCGGGTTCACACCCACCGGGAGTTGGCCCGGCACTTCTGGGAGGACACGGTTGATTTCGAATGGTTTTCCGGCGTGCTCAGAAAGCCTGTACGATAATGCGAAATCTTGGCGTACCCATTGCCGGAACGCACATGAAAGTGAATGCGATAATGCCCGCCTGCAACTGGATACCATGGTGAACGCCTCAACCAAAAAGACCAAACACTGGACCAAATGGATTCTCTTCGTCGTCCTGTTGTTCACCGTTCCGGTGCCTTTTTACATGCTGGTGGTGGGCGGTATCGTGCCGTTCTTCTATATCCTGTATCTCTCGATGCACGGTCTTGTTGTGGCGATACCGAGATTTACCGCCGAAGGATTCTGGATGCTGGGTATTCTATGGGCCCACGTGGCGATTCTCGGAGGGCTTCTCTATCTTGCAGCGTGGACGGTCTGCTGGCTTCTGTTCAAAATCCTGCCGAACCGGTACGCGCTTTCAATCGTCATCGGCCTGGTCGTGGTCCTAAGTGTGGCGTCGACTCGGGAAATATATCGGATGCCGGGTCATAATAGTTCCCCACCGGCAAATATCACCCGCGTGATGAAAAGCCTCATGAATTAGTTGAGCTGCCGGGTAGTGCTTTGCCTTACCGTGTATCATTCCGGCGGAGGCCTGAATTCAGAACAACTCGATAGCAGTTGGCATAAATATGTTCCGATTGAAGCTAGGGGTCCAGGGTGTGGATTTTTCTCTGCAAGATGAATCTTACGGTGTCATCCTGGAGCCTCTCCGCTTGAACGGTTTTGGCAAAGGCACACGACGCTTTCCCGCAAAGGCCCGGGGACCCATCGTTTTCCTCTATCCAATACGTGATGTACGGGTGCCGTCGTGAAGGCTGAGACGAATTTTTCACATCTTGCAGAGAAAAATCCACACCCTGGACCTTGAGTCAGCTTTCGGAACGGAATTCTGAAAATCACTATAACCGGGCTTTCTGGATGCCTGCCCGAGCAGGCATGAAAGACCATACCGACACTCAGAAAATTTACATATGATTCTATTCAGACGCCACCGGTTCGGTCGCTTCTGAAGCCGCGATGGCGTGGCCGTGGGCATGCTCCCATCGCTTGTCCATGAAGTACAGGATCGGCACCGTCATTCGGGAAAAGAGCAAAGAGGCGACTTCACCGGCCATGAGGGAAATGGCCAGACCCTGGAATATCGGATCGAACAGGATCACCGAGGCACCGACGACCACGGCCGCCGCGGTCAGCATCATGGGACGGAACCGGACCGCACCGGCATCGATGACCGCCTGATCCAGGGGCATCCCCTCTTCCAACCGCAATTCGATAAAATCCACCAGAATGATGGAGTTCCGGACCACGATCCCGGCCCCGGCGATAAAGCCGATCATGGAGGTCGCCGTGAAAAACGCTCCCATGGCCCAGTGGGCCGGCAGGATACCGATCAACGAAAAGGGGATGGCCACCATGATGACCATGGGCGTGGAAAACGACTGGAACCAGCCCACCACCAGCACGAATATGAGGACCAGTACGACCCCGAACGCGATACCCAGGTCCCGAAACACCTCGTAGGTGATGTGCCATTCGCCGTCCCATTTCATGGCCAGGCGCCGGTCGCTGCTGGGTATGTCCGCCGTGAGCTGTGCGATGCGGTACCCCTCGGGCAGTTCGATGGCATCGATCTTTTTCTGCATTTCCAGAATGGCGTAGACCGGGCTTTCCTTTGCGCCCGCCACATCACCGACCACATAGACGACCGGCATCAGGTTTTTGTGATAAATGCTGCGTTGGATCCCGGTTCGACGGGTGGTGACCAGGCCCGACAGCGGTACCAGGCTGCCGTCGGGTGCTTTTAGTTTAATGCCCTCCAGGCGCTGGGCGCCGGCCCGATCCGACAACGGCAGGCGAACAACGATGGGGACGTCTTCCTTTTCCAGGGGTTGATGGAGCAGTCCGACCTGGCGTCCTTTCAGAGCCAGCTCCAGGGTCCCGGCGACATGGGCCACCGTAATCCCGTGCAGGGCAGCCTTTTCCCGGTCGATTTCCATGTGCAACCGGGGATGATCCTCTTCCATGTACCAGTCCACATCGACAACCCCCGGGGTATCCTCGAAAACCGTCATGATCCGCCGGGCAATCTCTCGCTGGCGGTCATAATCGGGACCATAAATTTCGGCCACCAGGGTCGACAGAACCGGCGGACCCGGAGGCACCTCCGCCACCTTGATGCGGGCACCGTAGCTGTCGGCGATCCGTTTCAATTCCGGCCGAAGCCGCTTGGCAATATCGTGGCTTTGATCTTTTCGGTGGCCCTTTCCGACCAGGTTGACCTGAATGTCGGCCATATTCGGACCCTGGCGGAGGTAGTAATGTCGTACCAGTCCGTTGAAATTAAACGGGCCGGACGTGCCCACATACAACTGGTAATCGGTCACCTCGTTGACGGTTTTCAGGTATTCGCCCATCTCCAAAGCTGCCGCGGCGGTCTGTTCGAGAGTGGCCGACTCGGGCGCGTCGATAATCACCTGCAGCTCGCTTTTGTTGTCGAAGGGGAGCATCTTCACCTTGACCAGACCGACACCGACCATGGCCATGGAGACGAGCAGAAGGGCCACCACCCCCGCCAAAAAAAGCCAGCGCCAAAACGGCATTGCGATCAGGGGTGTCATCACCTTACGATAGAGCCGGGTGCTCCAGTCTTCGGTTTCGTGACCTTCTTCCCCGTGCCCCTTTTGGTTTTTCAGCAGCCGGAGGGCCGCCCAGGGGGTCACCACAAACGCCACCAGCAGGGAGAACACCATGGCCGCCGATGCGCCCACGGGGATCGGCCGCATGTACGGGCCCATGAGGCCCCCTACAAAGGCCATGGGGAGAATGGCGGCAATCACCGTCAGGGTCGCCAGAATCGTCGGATTGCCGACTTCGTCGACCGCCTCGATGGCCACGTCGAGACGGGGGCGGCGCCGGTTTTCCGGAAGCCTGAAGTGGCGCACCATGTTTTCCACCACAACGATGGCATCGTCGACGAGAATGCCGATGGAAAAAATCAGGGCGAAGAGCGTAATCCGGTTCAAGGTATACCCGTAAAGATAAAAAACAGTCAGGGTCAGGGCCAGGGTGACCGGAATGGCCAGCGCCACGACTCCCGATTCTCGCCGACCCAGGGCAAACCAGATCAGAAGGGTCACGGAGACCACGGCAATGGCCATGTGGAAAAGCAGTTCGTCGGATTTTTCCTTGGCCGTTTCCCCGTAGTGACGGGTGACGGTCATGTGGATATTGTCGGGGATGATGCTGCCCCGGATATCTTCGACCCGCTCGAGAACCCGTTCGGCCACCGTGATGGCGTTGGTTCCCTTGCGTTTGGCAACGGTCAGCGTCACCGCCGGTGCCGCACCCCGGGGGGCGGTTTCATCCGTTATCCCCTTGTGACTGCGGGCCGGGCCGGTGCCGAAAAAGACATACTGATCCGGTTCCCGCGGCCCATCGGTGATCGTGGCGACATCCCTCAGGTATACCGGCCGACCGTTGTGGATGCCGACCACCACACGTTCCAGATCGGCCTTGTCCCGCAGAAAGCCGCCGGTCTGCACCTTGACCTCGCCTTCAGTGGACGGGTAGGAACCGGTCTCGCTTTCCGTGTTGGTGGCCGTCAGCATGGCACTGATCTGCTCCGGATCGAGATCAAAGGCCGCCAGGCGCACCGGGTCGAGATGCACGTCGGCCTGGCGGAAGTTTCCACCGATCAGTGTGGTGATCGAGACGTTCTTTTCACGCTTGACCACGTTTTCCACCTCGGCGGCAAGCCGTCTCAACAGAAAGTGATCGGCGTCTTCGGCCCAGAAGGTCAACGCCAGAATCGGCACATCGTCGATGTATCGGGGCTTGATCAGGGGCGGGGAGGCCGCCCAGGGGATGCGATCGAAATTGGCTGTCAGCTTGGACTGGAGCCGGACGATGGACTCTTCTTCGTCCTGTCCCACATAAAATCGGACAATGGCCATGGACACCCCCGGGCTGGAGGTGGAATACACATACTCCACACCCGGAATTTCCCATAGCAGTTTTTCCATGGGGCGGGTGATGCGCGCTTCCACCTCTTTGGCACTGGCTCCGGGCATTTGCACGAAGATGTCGACCATGGGCACGATGATCTGCGGCTCCTCCTCCCGGGGAAGCGCAATGACCGCCGCTATTCCCATAAGGGTGGCGGCGATGATCACCAGCGGGGTGAGTTTCGAATTGATAAACGCCCTGGCCAGCGTCCCGGCGGCACCGATCTTTCGGCTCATGATGACGCCTCCACGCGCGCGCCGTCAACCATCGTCAGCGGCGGGGATACGACAAAGCGGTCCCCGTCTTTCAGTCCGGACAGGACCTCCACGGAATCTCCGAAGGCCTTGCCGGTTCGGATAAGCCGGAAACGGGCGATCTGCTCCTCATCCACCAGGTAGATGCCGGTCAACTGCCCCCGTTGGAGAACGGCCGAAGACGGAATCAGGAGCATGCCGGCCTCCCCGACGGGAACTTCGACCCGGGCAAACATTCCGGATCGGATGGCCGGGTTTTCCGGCAGCGCGACTTTTACCTGGAACGAGCGGCTGCGCTCATCCGCCGTCGGGACGATGCGGCCGATCCGGCCCTCAACGGGTTTGTCATCAAGGGCTGGGATGACCACCAGAACCACCTGGTCCAGATGCACCGTGCCGATATGCTCCTCGGGCAGCACCAGTTCGGCACAGTAGACGCCTTCTTTTTCCATGCCGAAAAACGGGGTTCCGGGAGACGCCAGATCCCCAACATTGATCATTTTAGCGGCAATCTTACCGTCGTAGGGTGCTCTTACGGTGGCGTCCTTTTTGCCGACCCGGGCAGCGGCCATCCCGGCCTTTGCCTGCTCCACACGATGTCCGGCGGCCTCCAACATGGCGGAGGTCTGGGTCAGGGTCGCCTCGGCCTGCCGATATTTGGCTTCAACCACGTCGAACTCCTGCTGGGAGGCAGACCTGTCCCGCAAGAGTTTCATGTACCGGTCGTAGGTTCCCTTAGCCAGTTTGGCAGCAGCCACTGCAGATTCCCGGGCCGATCTTGCCGATGCTTCAGCCCTCTGGGCTTCGGCAAAGGCCGCTTCTGCCTGTTGGAGCTGTGCGGACACCTGGCGCTGGTCCAGCACCAGGAGAACATCTCCCTCGCGGACCCGGTCACCTTCCTGAACATTAACCGCCTTTACCGTGCCCATGAGTTTGCTGCCGATGGTGCTGGCAATCCTTGGGGCCACTGTGCCGACCGCATCATAGATGAAAGGATGGGTTTGGAAATGTGCCACAGCCACGGTTGCCTGGATCGTCATTGCCTCGTCCGTTCCCGTATGTCCCGGTCCGATTTTTTCGCTGCAACCGATGAGTATGGGACCGGAAAAGAGACCGAGCACCACGGCCATTTTAGCCATCACCCTCACTCGGAATTTTGTCGTCTCTTTGTGCCGCCGCGTCATTATGTTTACTCCCTGGATTGTTGGGAATCGCTGCCAAACTACCGGCCACCACGGTCCTATTCCTGGACCGTGAGTCAGGTTTCGGAACGGAATTCTGAAATTCGCTATAACCGGTTCATCATATTTTGACAGATCAAGAGCGCGCACCGGCCGTACGGTTACACAGCGTGTCCACGGAAGACCGTTTACCTGATCATTGCATGAAAATTACGGTGAACTGATTAGGGATACTCTATAACCGCGGCAGGTTGAATATGTGCCGGAGATAGCATATTTTTTTAGGATATCATAAAAAACTGAAATTTCAAGCCTGTGCCCATGTATCCCATGGGTTCATCCGCTAATTTTCAGGCTCATATTGGGGAGAGATGCTTCAATGCCTCACGGGCCAGGCGGCCGACGGTGGTCGAGATCAGACGCAAGTCCGTATAGAGCGTGATCGCGGTGTCGTCCCGGGTCAGGTCCTTCAGACGGGGTACCGCTGTTTGATCGGCCATCGGGGTAATGGCCCACGCGGAGAGGCCGCGATGAAACGGGTCTTCGGATCTTAGAAATGGATGAAGCGCCGGGCTGGCGACACGCATATACTCGGGATAAACATAACCGAGCCTGCCCAGGCCCCACAACACTCCCCGCTGGAGCACCTCGTGTTCTAGATAATTGGCCTCTTCCCGGACATACGACACCAGAATGCAGCCGAACTCGCAGGCCAGGTCGTGGCTGCGGGCCATAATCTCACCCATGGCCTCCGGGGATCCCCAGCCGATGCCTCCGGATTCGTCATTGAGGGTCCACATCAGGCGCCGCATAATGACGCGCGCGGACTCCATTTCGGTTTCGGCCAGAAACGCGGTGATGATTCCCATGGACGTGACCGCACGCCAGCGGATCAGGGGCTCCCGGTGGTGGAAGAACGAGAAAAGCGGATTGACGGCTTGGCGGGCAGGCAGCTCTCGAAGATGATCCAGGTTCTGTATAAAATCATCGGTCTGCAGAAACCCAAGCAGTCTCTTTTTCAGTGCCCTTGTCGATTCCTTCTTGGTGGGAGTCATGTTGCGTAATTAGTGGGTGCTCGAACAGGTGACGCGACTTTACAGCGACGTTGGCCTCGAGACAGACCCCAATCGTTACCGCACAAAAAAATCTTTTCTGCCGTAAAATCGCGCAGCAATTTCACTTAGAAGCTGATGATCTCGAATCCGGCATCGCGGTAATGGGCCATGCCGGGGTGTCCGGCCATATTGTCCAGAAGCGACAGTCCCTGGGCCTTGGCCGCCTCCAGGGTTTCCATCTTCCGGGAGCAGGCTTTGCAGGCACCCTCGATGAGTTCGGCGGCTTTGGCCTTGTTCCAAAGCAAATGGAGTGGGTTTTCGGACTTTTCCAATTCCGGAATCAGCCGGGTTGCCGCACCTTCAATGACCGTCTTAACCTCGTAGCCCTTTTCATGCATGTCCAGTGCATTGAGCAGGACATGGATGAAACACATGGGATCGCCGTTGAAGACGAACAGTGCCACCTTTTTCATGGGATGACCTCCTTTGGCCCGTGGGCCCGCCTGCCCGTCTGCCCGTTGGCCCGTCTACCCGCCTGCCCCGAGCTTGTCGATGGGTGTGCCCGTATTCACGTGGGCCGGCATGCCGGTATGCGGGTCCGCCTGATATGCCGGTGCCGTTCCGAAGAACGTGAATAAACAAAACGTGGTTTTTGTTATCTATTGGAACAGCATCGCGAAACGATGTTATTCCCAGAGGATACAATCCTCCGGACAGTACTTAATCGCGTCTTCCACTTCGTCTTCCGGATACTCCGATTGCTCGATGATCTCGACGAATCCTGCCTCGTTGAGGCGAAACACCTGGGGATACACCTCCACACAGGCCAGACACAGGTTGCACTGACTCAGATCGACAGATGGACGCTTGTTATTATTTTCATTCATTTGCGTGTAATACTGCCGGCTGCGGGGGATCTGTATTCTCGTGTTTGGATACCACGGCGTCACCGATGGCTTTACCGAATTGCTCGCAGGCGTCGAGGCCGGCATCGTCCGGTACATACTGGATTTTAAGTCCGGATTCGATCATTTCGAAGTTCATGGCTTCCAGTTCCGACTGAATCAGTTTCACCGATTCGCCGCTCCACCCATATGAGCCGAATGCCGCCCCGATCTTGTTTTTTGGCTTGAGGCCTTTCATGTAGGCCAGAAAATCGCTGACGGTCGGAAATAGCCCGTTATTCAATGTGGGCGAGCTAACCACCACGGCCCCGGCATCGAGGACCTCCGTCATGATGTCGCTGCGATGCCATTTGCGCAGATTCATGGGACGGGCGTTGACGCCCGCTTCATGGAGACCGGAAGCAATGGCATCAGCCATTTTCTCGGTGCTGTGCCACATGGTGTCATACACCACCACGGCTTTCGTGCTGCTTTCCTGACGGCTCCACCGAACATACGCATTAACAATCTTGCCCGGGTCCGACCGCCACAGGATACCGTGATCCGGACAAATCATGTCGATCTCAAGGTCCATTTTCTGGACCTGTTCCACAAGCTTCAGGAGCAGCGGGGCGTAGAGCATGAGAATGTTGGCATAATATTTCTTTGCATGGGGCATGATGGCTTCCCCGATCTCATCATCAAAATTTTCAGAACCGGCGTAATGCTGTCCGAAGCCATCACTGGAAAACAGGATTTTATTCTCCTTGGCATACGTGAACATGCTGTCCGGCCAGTGAATCATCCGGGTCTCGAGAAACGAAAGTGTGTTTTTCCCTAAGCTCAATGTGTCGCCGGAGCCTACGGGTTTGTAGTTGAAGTTCCCCGAAAAGTGCCTCGACAGATTCTTCGCCCCCATTTTCGAGCAGTAAAGCGGTTTGTCCTCTCCAATCCGGTGCATGACGCGTGGCAGGCCACCGGAGTGATCCATTTCCGTGTGATTGCTGATCACAACATCAATCTTTCGAGGATCCACAATTCGGGAAATGTTGGCGATCAGTTCGTCACTGAACTCTTTTTTCACGGTATCGATCAGGGCGATTTTCTCGTCGATGACCAGGAACGCATTGTAACTGGTGCCAAACGGTGTCGAATACCCGTGAAAATCGCTGATGTTCCAATCTTTGGCACCGACATTGAAAACATTATCTGCAATTTCTAAAATCGCCATATGCTTGCCTTTAGGTGATGGTTCAATGTTTTAAACGACGGGATGCCCTTACTATCTTCCAATAGAAAGGGCATCCTTACACCCGCAAAAAATAATCATCATTCGGGAGTTCGCTACTCTTTTTCGAAATCGTCCTTTCCAGCCCCGCAGATCGGGCAGACCCAATCATCGGGAAGATCAGCAAACGATGTGCCGGGATCAACATCACTATCCGGGTCGCCCTGGGCGGGATCATAAATGTAGCCACAAATCGTGCAAACGTATTTGTCCATTCCGGTTCTCCTTTTTATGAAACGCTGCCGTTATCCGGCCGCCATCAGTTGGTTGCTTTCCAGTGACCGTGAAGATTGCAATATTCACGGGCGGTGACCTGAGCGGCATCCACACAGAAGACCGCTTCAGGGGTTTCGCCGGGATTGAGATATTTCCGGTAGGACTTGCCGTCCGCAACCAATTCGACCCATTCGATGTAATGTTTGTCCTCCATGGGATGGGGAACATCGCCGACTTTCACCTTGTAGCCGGTCTCCACTTTTTCGATGACCGGAACGTGTTTTTCCTTGGCCGCGTCAACCGTGTTTTCCGTCATCAGGACCATTGCCTCGCCGCAGCAGACAAGTTCGCCTCCGCCCCCGTGAAGCACTTCCACGATGTTGCCACAGGCTTCGCATTTGTAAACCTCAAGCCGTTCTGCCATGGATTCCTCCTTTCACTGTTCGGTGTGTTAAAAATTGATCGGTTCTGTGATGGTGACTGTTTCCAACCCGTTATTCGGAATTTATCCGCGCGGATGCTTGCGGATGAAACGTTCGAATCGGGTTGTGGTTGTGTTCAGGGAGTTCACGGGGTGGAAACGCGTTTCATCTTATGTAGTCAGTCGCTTTATAAAAGTAAACCTTAAATCCTGGATTTCCCTGAAACAAAATTGTATCAGGAGCATCCGGGCCCAAGACGGTCTCGATGGGGAGCCCACGACGAAGCGCAGAGCGAATTTCGATTCGGGTCGGCGCTTCTTGAGATTCTTTTCCCGGCATCTGCAATGAGATTAAACAATTTCTGTGCCATATGTTGCCTGAAGTCGGACATTTATAGTTTACGTAATTATTTTAGAGGGTTCAGAAATGGCATGAAATTTCTACGGGTGTTGTGGGGGTATCGACAGCCCATGTTCGAGACAAAGTGTCTCACATTGTATTTTGAGACATCCGTTTTGTCGTCATTCCCGGCCGCAGAATCTACCTAACAGTTCGGAACCAAATGAAAAATGAGTTTTTTGAGAGATCTGGAACGGTTTTTGTACATCCATGTGGCGACCATTTCATGGAAAAGCGGATATCCTTGAAATGACGAGATGAACTTGATAATGGAGACAGCACCTTTCGAATCGATTCAGGGGAGCGCTGGCCCTCACAAATCGCATCTTGTCCGAACATTGCGGACACCACGTCACGCAAGGCTCGGAATTCCGACATTACCGCACAATGAATGAACTACGCATAAAAAGAGGATATTCACTGAACCTTGTGGGTGCGCCGTCGCCGGATTTGGAACAGCTTAACCGGCCCGACCGTGTCGCCGTTCTGCCGGAACGGATTCCCTTCATAAAGCCGCGGCTTAAGGTTGCCGTCGAGGATACGGTCAAGGTCGGATCTGTTTTGTTCATCGACAAGCGCCGTCCGGAGATAACGTTTCTTTCCCCGGGGGGCGGGAAAATCGCAGAGATCAATTTTGGCCCCAGGCGGGTGATTCGCGAAATCGTCGTCGCGCTTGACGAAAAAGAAGCCTTCGAGCCATTTCCCAAGCTGGATGGGACCGAGATCGATTCCATCGAACGCCTGGACCTGATCACCACAATCATCAACGGCGGCATGTGGCCGCTGATCCGCGAGCTGCCCTACCGGGATATTGCCCGACCCGAAGCGATGCCGCCGGCGATTCTGGTCGGCATGGATGCCAAAGAGCCGTTTCTGGCCAATCCCGAATCCTATCTGAAGGGAAATGTCGACCTGTTTCGATCGGGCCTGCGCATTTTGCGGAGGCTGGCGGGAGAAAACTCGGTCCACCTGTTTACCAGCCCCCGGCAGGACTATGTGAGACAGACGCTCGGGAGCGACATCACCTGTCTTGTCAGCGGCCCTTATCCGGCCGACGATCCCGGCGTGATGCTATACCATACCAAAACCTCTTCATCGGAAAACCGGGCCTGGTTTGTCCAGGGACAGGACGTTCTCATGCTTGCGCGGCTGTTTGCATTCGGACGGTATCCGACTGAACGCGTGGTGGCCGTGGGCGGAAGCGCGGCCGACCGGCCTCGGCATTTTCGGACGAGGCTCGGGGTTCCGCTGATCCATCTCGCTCCGGAGGTCAAACATAACGGGGATGTTCGGTATACCGCCGGAGGATTGTTTCGCGGCTATGCCATCCCCTCATCGAGCTATCTCGGTATTTACGAAACGGCGTTAAACCTTGTGCCGGAGGGAAATGTTCCCGGCGAGCTCCTGGGATTGTTTCGGCCCGGGCCCCGGAAACCGACCTTCTCCAGGGCATTTACATCCCGAGTTCACCGCCGGGCGCTTACCGTGGACTGCAATGTTCATGGGGGAGACCGGGCCTGTATCGCCTGTGGGTATTGCACATACGTGTGTCCGGTAGATATCCTGCCGCAGTTCACCTATAAAGCCCTTTACGCCGGGGAGGTGGAGGAAGCCCTCTCCCACGGCCTGTTGGATTGTGTCGAATGTGGTCTCTGCTCGTTTGTGTGCCCATCCAAAATCGACCTCTATGAGACGTTTAAACAGGCCAAAGCCGACGTTTACCTGGAACAGTTGCGCGCATGAAATTAATCGAACGGTTTTTTAATACCACCCGAAAACATTTCGACGCCGGAGGACGGTTTGAAAAATATTACCCGGTGTTCGAGTCGATCGAATCGGTGTTCTTCGGTGCACCCAGGGTCACCCAAACCGCTCCCAACATCCGGGACAGCCTGGATGTCAAACGATACATGGCACTGGTCATCGTGGCGCTGCTGCCGCACTATGCCTTCGGGGTCTACAACGTCGGTTACCAGTCCCATCTCGCCTCCGGCCTTTCGACAGCATTGTTACCGGTCCTGTTCACCGGGCTGAAGGCGGTGGTGCCGGTCGTTGTGGTGGTTTACGCTGTCGGTTTTTTTTGGGAGTCGCTGTTTGCCGTCGTCCGGAAGCACGAAATCAGTGAAGGGCTGTTCGTCAGCTGTGCCCTTTTTCCATTGACGTTGCCGCCGACGATCCCTCTGTGGCAGGCAGCGATCGGAATATCCTTCGGCATCGTCATCGGAAAAGAGATATTCGGGGGTACCGGGCGGAATTTTTTGAACCCGGCGCTGACCGGGCGGGCCTTTCTTTACTTCGCCTACCCGGTCCAGAACTCGGGAGATGCGGTCTGGACCTTGTTAACCGGTTCCCAAACCGTTCCCGTGGACGGGTTTACCGGTGCCACACCGTTGTCCGTAGCGGCAGTGACAGAGCGCTTTGGGGATATCCATCAGGCGCTGGCCGATGCCGGGTACACACCCCTTAAACTTTTACTGGGAACCTACCCGGGTAGCGTAGGGGGTACCGTCACCATCCTGAGCGTTGTCGGCGCGCTATTTCTGATTATCTTAGGCATTGCCAATTATCGGATCATCGTCGGCTGTGTGCTGGGAATGCTGTTAACAGCGTTGTTGGTCAATCTTCTGGCATCGGAAAGTTCGATACCGTACATGCATCTCAGCCCGCTCTATCACCTGATGGTCGGCGGTGCGCTCTTCGGGTTTGTGTACATGGCGACCGATCCGGTTTCTGCAGCCCACATGCAGGGTGCCCGTTGGGTGTTCGGGTTCGGATGCGGGGCCCTTACGGTTCTGATTCGGGTGTTCAACCCGGCGTTTCCGGAGGGGGCGGGTTTGGCTATTTTGTTCATGAACCTGTTTGCACCGCTGCTCGATCGTATCGAGATCAAACTTAGGATAAAAAAGCGGGTGCCGAATGTCGGATAAATTAAAATCACTGTTATTTGCCGCCGCATTGTGCCTCGTTTGCAGCGTTCTGCTGACCACTGCCTCCGCAGGGCTTCAGCAGTTCCAGGAACGGAACATCATCCTTGACAAGCAGAAGAATATCCTCAAGGCGGTGGATCTGATTGAAGCTGGCAAACGTTATTCCCCCAAGGATGTGGAAACCCTTTTCACGGAAAATATCAAGCAGCTCTGGGTCGACTCCGATGGATCCCTGATAGACGCATCCAAACGCGGAGATACCGATATACCGGTCTATATCCAGACCAGCGACGGCGACATCGCTGCCTACATACTACCCATTGATTCCCGCGGGCTTTGGGGTCGCATCAAAGGCTATCTGGCGATCGACACGGACGGATCGACCGTTGTCGGCTTCACCGTGTACAAACACTCGGAGACGCCCGGCCTTGGCGGCGAGATCGAAAAGGTCTGGTTCCAGAAGAACTGGGTCGGCAAAAAGATCGTAAACCCGGAAGGTGACTTGGTCTCGGTGGGTATTGCCAAGGGGAAGGTGGGAGAACTCGTGCCTGAAGACAAGCGGGACCACTACGTGGATGGTATCAGTGGGGCGACGCTGACCGGAAAGTACCTGACAGAAGGGATCAAGGAAATTCTGGAAGACTATGAACCGGTGTCCATTAAATTTAGAACGAATACGGTTCAGGGACCTCCGGGAACCCAGGGCCTGTCACGTCAGTAGGGAACAACCATGAACGGAACCACCGCGCGGCCATGGGCGGCGATTCGAAAAACCAAGTCCTACAAGGAGATCGTAAAGGCGCTCTGGCTGTCCAACCCGATCTCCAAACAGATCCTCGGTATCTGCTCGGCCCTGGCCGTTACCGTACAGCTTAAAAACGCTATCGTGATGAGCGTGGCGCTCACGTTTGTGGTGGCCTTCTCCAGCATGATCATCTCGGCGCTCCGAACGATCATCCCGAGAAACATCCGGATTATCGTTGAAGTGGCGATTATCGCCACCCTGGTGATTATTGCCGACGAGACACTCAAGGCCTTCTTATACGACGTCAGCAAACAGCTGTCGGTCTTTGTCGGCCTGATCATCACCAATTGCATCGTGCTCGGGCGGGCCGAAGGATACGCTCTGTCCAATCCCCCGTTCCGCTCGTTCATGGACGGCATCGCCAACGGGATCGGATACAGCTCGGTGCTGATCGGCGTGGCCTTTATCCGGGAGCTGCTGGGGGCCGGGAAGATATTCGGCTACCAGGTGGTTCCGGAAGCGTTTTATGCGGCCGGTTACGAAGACATGGGGCTAATGCTTCTGGCACCGGGCGCATTTATCGTCATCGGCCTGTTCGTCTGGCTGGAACACTCGCTGCTCAAAGAAAAATAGCGGAATGGAAAATCTTATCAGCATTGCGGTGAACTCTGTATTTGTCGGCAACATTTTGCTGGCCTATTTTCTGGGGATGTGCTCGTTTCTGGCCATCTCCAAGAACATGACCACGGCCTTCGGACTCGGTATCGCCGTTATTTTCGTGCTGACCCTGACCACCCCGGTGAACTGGGCAGTGTATCATTTCCTGCTGGCTCCGGGTGCGCTGGCATGGGCCGGTCTTCCGAGCATGAACCTCAGTTTCCTGAAACTGGTGCTGTTTATCGCCACCATCGCCGCCCTCGTGCAGGTGGTGGAGATGATTATCGATCGCTATTCGCCGGCCCTGTACGCGGCGCTTGGGGTGTTTCTGCCCCTGATTACCGTCAACTGCGCTATCCTCGGGGCGTCTCTGTTTATGGTGGAACGCAATTACACCTTCAGCGAATCGGTGGTCTACGGCATTGGCTCCGGCGTGGGCTGGGCCCTTGCCATCATCTCCATGGCGGCCATTCAAAGTAAACTCCGTTATGCGGATGTACCGGAGGGGCTCCAGGGATTCGCCATCAATATGATTACCACCGGTCTGATGGCCATCGGATTTATGCTCTTTGCGGGGATCTCACTGTAGTCGTTTTATGAATTGAAGATCCGAAAATTTAGGCATTTTAGCGCATTTCAGGTAATTCAGGCATTCATGATGTTCGAGAGAATTCTCTTTTCCGTTCACCTGATTAGTGAACGTATCGGGGCGAAGCGTTGATAGAAATCTACCTGGCCAGTCTCGTGATTTTTCTCGGGGTGGTGTTGATCCTGGTGGTGGCATTGCTCCTTGTCGAATCGAAGGTGGTGATCAAAGGGGAGCGCACCATCGTCATCAACGATGATGCGGAAAAGAGCATCCATGCCCCCACCGGAGCTACGCTGCTTTCGGCCCTTACCCAGAATGATGTCCTGCTGCCCTCGGCCTGCGGCGGCAAGGGCAGTTGCGGGCTCTGCAAGTGCAAGGTCGAGGAGGGGGGACGGGATATCCTGCCGACCGAGCTGGCCCACCTGAGCCGCAACGAACGTCTGGGCCAGATTCGCCTCTCCTGCCAGCTCAAGGTCAAGGAAGACATGAGCATCCGGATACCGGATGAGATTTTTAACATCAGGAAATACGATGCCACGGTGGTGGCCAATGAAAACGTGGCATCGTTTATCAAAGAACTCCGTTTGAAACTTGACGAGGGCCAGCACATGGATTTTGAAACCGGGTCCTACGTCCAGATCGACATCCCCGAGTACGAGCGATCCTATCGGGAGATTCACGTGGGTGAGACATACAAGAAGGTCTGGGACCGGTTCGATTTCTGGGGGCTCAAGGCCAGGACGGACATGCCGGTTTACCGGGCCTATTCCATGGCCAATTATCCTGCGGAGGACGAGCTTCGGTTCACCATCCGAATTGCCACACCGCCCCCCGGGGAGACCGAAATTCCGCCGGGGGTGGCGTCGTCCTATTTATTCACCTTGAAGCCCGGCGAGCGGGTGAGCCTCGCCGGTCCCTATGGGGACTTTTTTGTCAAGGACACGGACAGGGAGATGTGCTTCATCGGCGGCGGGGCGGGAATGGCTCCGCTGCGTGCCCATATCTTTCACCAGCTGTTGACGGTCGGCACCCGGCGGAAAATCACGTTCTGGTACGGCGCCCGTTCCCTGGTGGAGCTTTTCTACGAAGACGAGTTCCAGGAACTGGAGCGCAGCTTTGATAATTTCAAGTTTTACGTGGCGATGTCCGATCCACAACCCGAGGATAACTGGAAAGGATACGTTGGCTTCATTCACCAGGTAGCGTTTGACGAGTACCTCGAAGACCATCCGGATCCCACGGAAATTGAATATTACCTGTGCGGGCCGCCCATGATGCTCGAAGCGGTGACCCACACACTGGATAGTCTTGGGGTGGAGCCCGAGTCGATCGCCTACGACGATTTCGGCGGCTGATCAAGGAAGCCTCAGACTGTTATACTGCGTTTTCGGATGTTAACGATCCTCGACGTAGTTTTACTACGCCTCCGGTCGTTATCATCCTGCAGCCTTGCCTAACAGCCTGAGGCTTCCTTGATCATATCCGAATCATTCCTTATCCTGGTCTATCTGAACCGGGATCAGTATCTCGTTTCTTCTCAGAAACCACGGCATGAACGGCGGGTTGTAACGGGCCCAGACCGGTTCACCGGCCATTTCCCAGCCGTTGCCGTCGATCCAGCCGATCAGTTGTGCTTGATGTTCGTTGTATCGTTTTTGACCCCAGGTGCCGGAATAGCGGATTGCCGCCATGACCCGGGGGGGCTTCTCTGTGAGGGTGATGCGGTCGTCATCCGGGCGGGGCAGGGTGTCCATGGTGTAACTGGAAGGCATCACGAATGCAACCCGCCATCGATGACCTTCCTGCTCCTGGCTCACCGGAGCCGTCATGGCGATCTTTTCCGACCCGGCTTCCTGGTTGACCGGTGCCGTCATGGCGATGGACGATTTTTTTGTGTTCTTTCCGCCGATATAGGCTGCCAACCGTCGAAACCCTTCACTGCCGACATCTTCGAAATCCCCTTCCACATAGGTTTCTGCGACGATGGTGGCGGGGTACTTTCGCAATTCGAAATCGCCGCTTTTTTCCATTACGGTATACGGCGCTTCCTCTATTGCCATGGCATCCAATCCTCCCATGGTCACGCCAACAGCCGCCGGGATGCCCCATAACAGCATAATTTTTTTTAATGATGTCATTCACTTGTCTCCTTGATGGCCTTCGACCTAAGGATGGATATGAGTTCCGGATGATCATGCCCAGGGTGTCTTGTGGTTTGTATGCGCCATCGCCGTATGATAGGGGAAATTTGGATTGCCCGTCCAACCGGGACAACGAACGCCATCCCGCCACGATCCTTCTGAAAGAACGGCATGAACCGACACCGGGATTACATACGATCTAACACAATGCATCGAAATATCACCGTCAGACGGCTGGCCCTGGATTTCTATCAATTCCTACGGGCCCAGAAAGTGGCGACACGCATGCTGGGTCACCAATTTTCCAGAAGCCGCAATTATGCGGAAATCGACATTACCTACCGGTGCAATTTATCCTGCGTCAATTGCAATCGCTCCTGCACCCAGGCTCCCAGCAAATCGGACATACGGGTCGACGCCATTGAATCGTTCATCGAAGAAAGCAACGTGGCAGGGATGAAATGGGAGCGCATCCGCTTGCTGGGCGGCGAGCCGACACTGCATCCGCGGCTGGAGACCATTGTGGACATGCTTTTGACGTACCGATCAAAGCATCGTCCCCAGCTTCGGATCGTGCTCTGCACCAACGGCTTCGGAAAAAGGGTCAACGATGTCCTGGCCCGGCTTCCAGAGGACGTCGTCATCAAGAGCACCGCCAAGGGCAGGCGGCCGCGGCTATTCCGCCCGTTTAACCTGGCGCCCATAGATAGCGCGTTGTTCAGATACGCGGATTTTGCTGCGGGATGCCGGATTATTGAGGATTGCGGACTCGGTCTCACGCCATCGGGATACTACCCCTGTGCCATTGCCGGCGGCATTGACAGGGTGTTCGGTTTCAATATGGGCCGTCCGAATTTACCACACCCTACCGATATTATGCGGGATCAAATGGCAGTATTTTGCCGGTACTGCGGGCATTTCGGCTTTCTGTGGCCGACGAGAAAGCAGGCTATGTCGCCCTCCTGGAAAACCGCCTACAGGTCCCGCATGGAAGGGTCGATTCGCAAAAATATGTTGTAATTTATGGAGTAGATTTTTTGGAATCGTGAAAAGATTCCAAAAAATCCACGATCAGGTAAAATTACAGATCATGCTGTCATTGGGGATAAACGTCTTGAACGATTTTCCCGCCTCCTTGGCCAGGTACCCGGGCACGGCGATGCCGGATGGATACTCGGCGTAATTTACAAACGTCCGCCCGGCGATCCGAACTTTCATCCCCTTCTGGGGACCTCTCAAAGGAACAACGACGTAAGTGTTTTCGTACTTCTTTTTCAGGTCATAAAAACCCATTTTCTCTGCCTGTTTCCCGACACTCACCTCCAGGTAATGTCGAGCCCCCTTTTGAATTTTTCCCTGATAATCTTCGCCAATGCTACCTAGTACGGATTCCAATTGTTCATCCATGTCGTTCTCCTTATGGTTTGCCCGAGCTTTAACACAGTTCTGGCCAGCCACACGACCACGGCAGCGGTGCTTCCGGTCAGCAGGGTTCCCCATATAATGTCTATTACGGTAACCGTCACCGGCCAGTTCCGGATGAGCGCCAGACTGGTCAAATCGAACGTGCTGTAAGCAAAAAAGCCAAGCAGGCCCCCCATGAGGGCTGCTCGAAGAATCGACGAGCTATCCTGCAGCGCCGGAACCAATACAAATAGCTGAATCCCGCCGATGTAAATGACGTAGAACAAAACTGCGGCAACCCAGTTCACCTGATCGCGAAGAAGGCCCCCGATGTACCGGTCATAGAGCCCCTTGGCCACGACACCCAGCCAGAACAGATCGATGATAAAGAATACGATCGCTGTCAGTCCATAGACCAGAAACATATTGCCCAGGGTCATCTTCATGATTCAACGCTTTCTGTTACATGCCGCCGGTGGCCGGCACCAGGGTGATTCTGTCTCCATCGTTCAGTGACTGCTGTACACCGGATATCTTTCCGTTGACAAATACGATATGGACATCTTTTTCCGGGATGCCGGAGGCTTTCATAAGCTTGCTGACCGTGGAACCTTCGTTCATCTCCATGGCTGTCGTCATCTGATAGTCGCATGTATAACGTTCTGCCAAATTGGCAAAGCATTTTAGATTAACTTTCATGGTGCATCTCCTTGAGGCGCTCCATCGCGCCGGTAACGTGGTTATCGTCAAATTTTGCCAACATCAGGCGAATTTATTTAACTGCCGCAGAATGCTTTCGGCGTGGCGGATCTCTTCGGGATACAGAATGCCGGCCGAGATGTATCTAGTGAAAGGCACTCCGCTGTGATAGTTGAGCCGTCGACATCCATATCTGCGGTGCCATCTACGCCGGTTAGATCAAATTCCCTGATCATGGTGTAATCTCCCTCAGGTTTAGAATCGATCCATCACATTCAGGTTTCCGGAATAGCGGCCCGCCGTGGATGCCTCCACACAGTTGTCGATTTCCCACTCGGACACCCTGCGGTCGTCTGTGACATCATTTATCGGACAGTAATATTCCTCACCGGTTTCATCCTCGAATTTTCCGAATGTATCTTCTGTTGTTTTCATTATTCCGTCTCCTCGACAATAATTACGTCCCGAAACTAGCAGACATGTCATAATGCCTGTGAAAGATATTTTTTTCGTATCGCAAACTGCTAATCAATATAATGTGCACGGAAGGGATATTGGGCAATGCGAGCTGAATAGCTGATTGTTGAGGGGACAATACTGCCATTAAAAGGGGCACCGTAATGCCGATTCATTTTGTTTATGAGAGAAAAAATCGGGCAGAGAGGCGGTTGTTCCCTTTGACACCCTTTCACACCCCTGATACGGTGCATTCGGATTGACCGATGACAGACACCTCGAAAAAAACACCCGACAGACGCGGCCCAATCTTCAAGACCCTGCTCCGCTGGATTGACTCCGAGGCCGGGGTCGATCAGGTTCCCCCCGGTTATGAGAAAAAGGTAGACTGGCTGCGGATCATCCCGTTTATTGTGCTGCACGCAGGTTGCCTGGGTGTCATCTGGGTGGGGTGGAGCTGGACGGCGGTAGCCGTTGCCATACTGCTTTACATGATACGCATGTTTGCCATTACCGGCTTCTATCACCGGTATTTTTCCCACAAGACATTTCAGACGGATCGTTCCTGGCAGTTTTTATTTGCCGTCCTTGGGAACTCATCCGTACAGCGCGGTCCGATCTGGTGGGCCGCCCATCACCGGCACCATCACCGGTACGCGGACAAGACCGGGGACGTCCATTCGCCGGTCATCCACGGCTTTTTATGGAGTCACATGGGCTGGCTAACGACCCAGGCCAATTTTCGCACCAAAACCGAATACGCCGGAGACTGGGTCCGATTTCCGGAGTTGAGGTGGCTCAACCGGTTCGATATCGTGGTTCCGGTGCTTCTGGCATTTGCCCTATACGGATTCGGAAATCTCCTGGCACAAGTGGCCCCTTCCCTCGGGACATCCGGCATGCAGATGGTCGTCTGGGGATTTTTCATTTCGTCAACCGTGCTGTTTCACGCCACGAACACCATCAATTCGTTATCCCATATTTTCGGCCGCCGGCGATATCGTACACCCGACAACAGCCGGAACAACGTCTTCCTGGCGCTCATCACGCTTGGAGAGGGCTGGCACAACAACCACCATCACTATTCCGTCTCCACCCGGCAGGGATTTTTCTGGTGGGAAATCGACATTACCTATTACCTGCTGTTGCTTTTGGAGCGGCTCAAAATTATTCGAAATCTTCGACCGGTACCGGAGCGTGTGAAACACCCGAATCCTGTGGATGCGATGGCCGCCCCATAACCCATAGACCCCACCTTGACCCCAGGAGGCTCCCATGAACGTCGCCGTTGTCGGGACCGGAATCTCGGGAATGGTTGCCGCCTATCTGCTCAGCCGGGAACATGAGATCACGGTATTCGAAGCCAACGACACGATCGGTGGTCACACCAATACCCTCGATGTCACGCTGAACGGCCGCAGCTATGCGGTCGATACCGGATTCATCGTCTTCAACGAAAAGACCTATCCGAATTTCCTCAGACTGATGCGCCGTCTGGGGCTGCCCTGGCAGGACTCGGAGATGAGCTTCAGTGTCAAATGCGGGCGGACCGGCCTGGAGTTTCGACCGAGTACCCTGAGCACACTGTTCGTTCAGCGACGCAATCTCCTTCGGCCGAAGTTTTACCGGATGCTGGCGGACCTTTTCCGGTTCAAAAAAGACTCCCAGGAATTGCTCCAAACAGAAGCCGGTTACCAGAAAACACTAAACGCGTTTTTGCTCGAAAAGAACTATTCATCCTGGTTTATCGATTACTTCATCGTTCCCATGGGATCGGCCATATGGTCAGCCTCCCCGGCGCAATTTCGGGAGTTTCCGGCACGCTATTTCACCGAGTTTTTCGAAAATCATGGATTTCTCAATATCCAGGACCAGCCCCGGTGGCTGGTCCTGGAGGGCGGCTCCCGGCAATACATCGAGCCGCTCACCCGGAGCTATCGGGATCGGATACAGTTGAGCTGCCCGGTCCGGGAAATCCGGCGCGGCCCGCAGGGCGTGGTTCTCAAGGTAGACGGGTCTGAACCGGAGATATTCGACCGGGTGGTGATCGCCACCCACAGCGATCAGGCTCTGAGCCTGCTGGCAGACCCGTCTGAAGCGGAAGAAGACATCCTGGGCCGCATCCCATACCAGGAGAACCAGACCATTCTGCACACCGATCACACGATGCTTCCGGAGCACCGGGCGGCCTGGGCAAGCTGGAACTATTATATCCCGAAAGCCTTACAGGGACGCGTGGCGGTGACCTATGACATGAACATCCTCCAGAGCCTGGATGCCGAAGAAGAGTTCTGTGTGAGCCTGAATATGGGCGATATAATAGACAGGGCTGAAATCATAAAGGAACTGACTTACCACCATCCGGTTTACACACCGGACAGCCTTGCCGCCAGAAAGCGCCGGGATGAGATCAACGGGCAGAACCGGACCTATTATTGCGGGGCCTACTGGTATTTCGGATTCCACGAAGACGGGGTTAAAAGCGCCATGGATGTTGGGCGGATGTTTGGTGTCGAGCTATGAGGCATCATGTGGTCGTGATGATATCAACGGTCAAATAAAACGCCGAAAAGTTGAGCTTCGGCGTTTTATTTGGAGAATGCGCAATAATTGTTAACCTGACAGCTCTTCAGGATTGCACAGGTTGTAATCGTTGACCGCACTTCGGCCGCAATTTTTGCAGAAATAGTTGGCCGGTTGGATCAGCTTTTTAAACGTTTCGGTATTGGACTCGATGAAACCCTCTTCCTGAAGCGCACAGAGGGTTTTCTCGATGATATCATCCATAAAACAATCCTTTCGTTTGTTGGGTTTTTCGGGTTGCCGTTTTCATTGTAAACGGTATGCTTACAAGAAACAGTGATCACGGGATTGTCAAGTCTCCGGGACGATTCGGATCTCAGACAGCGCGAATGAAGGGACGAATTGTTACGAAACCCCCTGCCATCAGCAGCAGAAGGCCGGCCGTTCTCAAGACAAACGTACGGATGGTGTATTTTAAGCGATACCCGGTGTCACGGTCATAAGAGAGGGCGACCAACGAGTGCACGATCAATCCGAAGGCGGCCAGCCAGGCGGCTTCGGTAATTAGCACTGTTGTTGCCGGAGCGTTGCTCGTGCCGCCCTGGACCACTTCCCACACGTGGCGCGACATCGCCCCGACGATCGACCCCCAGCCGACGCCCAGAAGGATACAATAGGTCAGCACGAAGGAAAATATGACGAAGAACAACAGGAAGTGGGTGTACCCGCGCAACCAGTTGTCATGCCGAGGATGTCGACTGTTGGAGTTCATGGTTCAGATCTTATCCTCTCTCCAGACCAACCTTCCAATCGTCTAACACCGGCAGAATCGGCGCCCGCCGGTTCTGCGGTTTGCTGAACACCATCTGCACATTTCCATTGTAGCGTTCTTCAAACGCGGCTTCGCAGTACTGCAGGTAAAACATCCACATGCGGATAAAGGTGTCTGAATACCCGAGCTTCCGGGCACGGTCCAGGTTCATCGTGAAGTTGCGATGCCACGCGCGCAGCGTCTTTGCATAGTGGGGCGTAATATCCTCCAAATGGACCAGGCGAAGATCGGAAACCTTTGCTGCTGAGCGATTCAGGGCGGTTACCGAGGGGATGCAGCTTCCCGGGAAAATGTAGCGTTTGATGAAATCCACCGAGTGCTTGTGCTGGTTGAACACGTGGTCCGCAATGGTAATCGCCTGGATGGCGGCCATCCCGTCCGGCTTGAGTAACCTGGAACAGGTTCTGAAGAAGGTGTCGTAGAACTGATGTCCGACCGCCTCGATCATTTCGATGGACACCAGTTTGTCGTATGTTCCGGTCAGATCCCGATAGTCCTGTAGAAGAAGTTCTATCCGGTCCGACAGCCCCGCTTCCTGAATTCGCTGTTTCGCCAAGGCATACTGCTGCGTGGAAATCGTGGTCGTCGTAACCCGGCAGCCATAGTGCTTTGCCGCGTAAACGGCGAAGCCACCCCATCCACTGCCGATTTCCACCACATGGTCGTTTTCGCCAAGGTCCAATTTCCGGCAGATGCGGTCGTACTTCGCCACAGACGCCTCTTCGAGGGTGCTTTTTGCAGTTTCGAAGATACCGCTGGAATAGGTCATGGTCGGATCCAGAAACAGTTCGTAAAAATCGTTTCCAAGATCGTAATGGGCCGCGATATTTTCCCGGCTGCCGTTTCGGGTATTGCGTCGAAGGAAATGAAACAGGCGGTGCAGCGGCTCGGTGAGCTTGGCCCATCCGCTTTCCATTTGCTCCAGGACCATCCGGTTCCGGATAACAATCCGAACCAGATGGGTCAGGTTGTCCGTGGTCCAATAGCCGTTCATGTACGCTTCGCCGGCGCCGATGCTTCCGCCCAGAAGCACATGCGGATAGGTCAGGGGGTCCCTGACGATGACCGTTGCCTGGAGTGGGAATTGGTCGGTCACGTTCCCGAAATGATGAGTTTCTCCCTCCGCGATCATGGTAATTTTTCCTTCCCTGATCCCGGAAAGCGTCTTGAGCACGCCGCTTCGATAGACGTTCGCGAGAATACCCCGACGCGAAGGTCTATATTCATTGACATTCCTCGGAATGATGGATTCCGTCATGGTGTTATCTCTCCAGCAGGTGACCTGCGTTTGGATGGATGGGTAAAAAATGGAGCGCCTTTGACGCGAAGCCGGAGCGCCTGCCAGTAAATCATTGCGGTCACTTTGGCCGTCATGGCCGGATAGGCCGTCAGCACCCGGGCCAGGGAAGGATGACTGATTTCCCGCCGTTTCAGGCTCAACGAGGCATCGAAGAGTTTCCGACCTTTCCGGGTGTTCATCATATGGACCTTAAGGGATCGGCCCGGCATGTGAAACCGCCAGTCATAGTCGATATCCATGTCCATGAACGGCGACACGTGAAAGCGCTTCTCGAAGCGGTAGCGCCGCCAGTCTCTGTGAGAATGCTCGTTGAGCGCATCATCGAGTACATAAGGATACTCTTCGAGCCAGGGCGTGTTGTGAATTTCTGCAATGACGGTGTCGACCCGGGTCCCCTCTCGATCGAAGCAATAGTAGATACTGACCGGGTTGAAGCAATAGCCGAAATACCGCAGGTGCGTCAGCATACGGATTGGTCCGTTCGGGCGGCTTCCGGTTCGACGCTCCACCAGGTCACGAACCGCCTGATCGAGTGGCATTCTCGGATCGCCAAGATGATCCTTTCGACGAAAACTGGCGACGTTAGGCTTCTCGACCGACCATAACAGATAAGGGGCAAACAGATCCGGAAGCTCCGAGATGTCCAGGTACATAAAAAAGATCCGGTATTGAAACGAATTTTCAACCGGAGAAAACCTGCGATGCCGGATGGTCCCCTCGAATATGGCGCTTGCGGTCATGATGGGTGCCTCAACTGCCCTTCTCCGTGGAGACGGGCTTTCGAAGACGGTAGTGGGACACCAGCCACTCTTGGCCATGCCGGAAACCCCACAGTTCCGCACATGCCATGAAGAAAATGCGCCACCGCTGCAGCCAGATCTCGGACTCGCCGTCTTTGTATACGTCTTCGAGGATCGGAAGAATTTCGCTGCGGTTGCGATCCAGGTTTTTCAGCCATGCCTGGGCTGTTTTCTGATAATGGGTGCCGTCGATACGCCAGTGGGTTTCAACCGCCAGAGCATCCTGAAAATGATGGATCAAATCGTCGGACGGCATAATGCCGCCGGTGAAAAAATGCCGTCCCAGCCAGTTGTCGTCGCCCCGGTTGTCAAAGAGGTAGGCGAGATTCCGATGGCTGAACACATGGATAAACACCCTCCCATCCTCTTTGAGCCATCGGCTGATCCTCGAGAGGAGGGCCTGCCAGTTTCGCATGTGTTCGAACATTTCCACAGAGATGATCCTGTCGAATCGCTGGTCTGTGGAAAACTGATTCATGTCGGCTGTAACAATGTTCAAATTGCCGATGGCGTTCAGACGGTAACGGCGGCGGATATAGTCCCCCTGGTCACGGGAATTGGAAATCGTGGTGATGCGACTATCCGGATAATGTTCAGCCAGCCACAAGGAAAGAGAGCCCCAGCCGGAACCCAGTTCTAGAATGTCCATGCCGTTTTCCAGCTCGGCACGCTCGCAATAGAGCTTCAGCATGACCTCTTCAGCCTCGTCTAAAGAAGTGCACCCCTCCGGCCAGAACGAGCCGCTGTACTTCATTCGATTGCCGAGCACTTTCTCGAAGAACGCCGGCGGCAATTCATAGTGCTGCGCGTTTGCCGCCCGTGTTTGAACGGCGATGGGACTGTTTTTCATCTCCCCGATCAATGCCTCTTTGGCGATTCTTCGGGCCAGAGGGGTTCCCGGGTCTTCTACCTTGAGGCGCTTGCGGTCCAAATGGCGAATACCTAAGCGTATCAGCGGATCAGGCAGAATGGCCTTCTCGGCAAGATTCATCAGAGTTTTCATCATGTCTCCTTTTGGGCGGCCATGGGATAAAGGCGCTCGTTTGTTCGATATATCTCTTATATTCCGGACGGGATTCAAGAATAATTTTTTCAGTGAGTGCCACACCGGTGACTTTCAGCAGCACCACGGTTATGATGATCGGGCTGACCAGGGTCCAAAGGCTTCCCGGAGTCGCCAGCACCATCAGGGATATACCCCACCAGATCAGGGCTTCCCCGAAATAATTGGGATGCCGCGTGTACGCCCACAACCCGCGGTCCATCACTTTTCCTCTGTTTTCCGGCCGGGATTTAAAGCGGGCCAGCTGCCAGTCTCCGATGGCTTCACTCAAAAACCCGGTTGCCCATATTGCCAGTCCAATCCCATCGAGCCATGTCATCGTTACAGGCATTGGCGACACCATGCCGTACTGGAATGCCAGGGCGATGGCCCACATGAAGATCGCCTGAACAAGAAAGACGTTGAACAGGCTCACCCACCAGAAGTTTTCCCCATAGGTTTTTCTCCAGGCCCCGTACCTCGGATCCTCTTCCTTACCGTGGTTTCTCCAGGCGAGGTACAGACTCAACCTCCCGCCCCAGATGGTGACCAGCAGCGCGAGAAGCAATTTCCGGTAGAAATATCCGTCGGACAGCGCAAATGTTATCCAGGCGATGAGCACAAACCCGGCACCCCACAGCGTGTCCACAATCGTCACGTTCCGTTTCACCAGACTTATCGCCCAGCCCAACACCATCATTATGGTCACGGCAGAAAAATTGGTGACATATATGAAAACGGTATGATCCATTTGCTTCCCTTTTCAAGACGTCTCATCGAGCTGCCGGTTCCATTCGCCGTAGCGGATCGACAACCGGCAAGCCGGAAATTCGCCGCTCAACTGCGGATCGAATATCCCTGTGTTTTTTTCCGCTAATGGGGTAGAACAAGGCGATGACAAGCGCCAGAGCGTTGCAGAGCGAGGGAACGCCTGCGTAGAGCACCCGAAGCGTCAGCAGTACGCTCTCTTTCTGCTCAACGTTGGGCGCGTACCCCACCGCCCCCAGAATGGACAATCCCACCCCGATTCCGACGGCGGCGGCCAGTTTTTTCGAAATCGACCAAAGCCCGATGTAATGACCTTCCCGACGGGTACCGGTCAGCAGTTCGTCGTAGTCTATGACATCGGCCTGCATGGCGGAGGGGAGGGCCAGCGTCGCTCCGAATCCAATACCTGAAAGAAATACAAGGACGCCGTAAGCGGTGACATCGCCTGGGCCAAGAAAGAACACGCCGGTGAATGCGCCGGTGTTAACGGTCATGGAAATGATCCAGGCCGACTTTTTACCGATCTTCTTGGCCAGGTGAACCCACAACGGCAGAAAAACGATACCGGTGGCGAAGTAGAGCAGCAGAAATATATCTGCCATATTCGAACGGAGTACATATTCCACATAGTACAGGATCAGCGTTGCCGGCAGGCTGCTTCCGATGGCACTGACCGTATATGACGCCAAGAGGATGAGAAAGGGCCTGTTTTTCAGGGTTCCCCGGAGGCTTCCCAAAAGTCCGGGAAGTCGTTGTTTCTGGATTGGCGATAGCTCTTTGATGGTCGCAATGCACCACCAGCAAGTTATGATGAGCAGCGGTGCATAGAGAATCCCCAGAAGGAAGAAGACGCTCGCCTCGCCCGATGGGGTTTTGGGCACCCCGAAAATCCATCGAACCAGGGCCGGTGAACTTGCGGCCATCAGCGTACCTGCAATCAGAAAGCCATCCCTCAGGCCGAACAGCTCCGTCCGTTCGTCATAATCGAAGGTGATTTCCGGACCGAGAGACTCATAGGGAACGACCACTGCCGTCCAGAACAGAAAAAGTGCATATATGGATACCCCAAACCATACGGCGGTCATCCCCGGGGACATCGCCGGGGGCGTGAAGAGCATGACCATGGCGCCGGCAACCAGAAACGAACCGACGGCGATGAATGGCCGGCGCCGGCCAAATCGGGTTTCGGCCTTGTCCGACAATCCACCGATCAGTGGGTCTGTCACGGCATCGAACAGGCGTACGCTGAACAGGATTATGCCCAACAACGCGATGTCCATGCCCATGACATCGGTGTAAAATTTGGGGATGTATACGTATATCGGGATGCCTACCACCGCCAGGGCGAACGCCGGTGCCGCGTACGCAAGCTTTACAGAGAGTCTCAATCTATGGGTGTCAGAAGATGCCATTTTTTCCTAATCAGTTGAGTAGATTTCTTGATGGAATAAAATGGGGATTTTAATCAGAAATTCAATAAGGGTAAAGCCATCCATTATTGATAGGAAAATACTATAAATTAATCTGGGGGCGATGCCATATGCCGACGCTGCAACGTCCTGCACGAATTGTTGACAATACAGTTTATTCAGACTAAGTTGCGCGACGGGAGACCGGTCGAGCTGCCTTCTATTATTCTTGTTTTCGGCAGGTGCCAAAGCGTCTCAAAGACCACATCACGGATACAGCCTTCACCCGTCTCGACGCCACAATCGCCAGCCTGATCGTCTATCACGAATGTTTCAAACCGGCTCGATAAAGAAAACGGCAACTGCACCGCCAAACCTGAACGGGGAGGAATACAATGACACTGGCAGATAAGTTCAACGCATTGGTTATTACGGAGACCGGAGATAAGGAATTTGTTCGTTCTGTTGAAACCAGAACGATCGATGACCTGCCGGAAGGGGACGTGGTGGTCCAGGTCCTCTTTTCGTCACTGAATTACAAAGACGTTCTATCGGCAACCGGAAACAGGGGTGTTACACGAAATTATCCCCACACCCCCGGAATCGACGCGGCCGGAATCGTCGCGGAGAGCACCGACGAGGCCTTCACACCCGGCGACAATGTGATCGTCACCTCCTATGACCTGGGGATGAACACGTCGGGAGGCTTCGGGCAGTACATCCGCGTACCTTCGGGATGGGTGGTTCCCCAACCGGAAGACCTCACTGCAGCCGAGGCCATGATATACGGCACCGCCGGATTTACCGCCGCCATGTCGGTATGGGAATTGGTCGAAAGCGGCATAACTCCCGAAGCCGGCGCCATATTAGTGTCCGGGGCGACAGGCGGGGTCGGCAGCATCGCCGTATCTATTTTGTCGAAACTCGGATACTCAGTGACGGCGGTCAATGGGGTGATGGACGAAACCGACTATCTGAAGCGGATCGGTGCCCAAGAGGTAATCTCCATCGAAGACGCCACCGATACCAGCGGACGTCCACTGCTGAAAGCACAATGGGCCGGTGCTATCGACACCGTGGGCGGCGATATACTGGCGACAACCATTAAATCGACAGGCCCATGGGGCACCGTGACCTGCTGTGGAAATGTGGCTTCCCCGGATTTGCCGTTGAATGTCTACCCCTTCATTCTCCGAGGTGTTCAGTTAATCGGGATTGACTCCCAGAACTGCCCCATGCCGAAACGAACGAAAATCTGGGAAAAGATTGCGTCCGACTGGAAGATCGATTGGCTGGAAAAAATAACAACGGAAGCACCCTTTGCCGAGTTAAATGGCAAGATTGACTTGATGCTTCAGGGTCAGCATGTGGGTCGAACCATCATCAAGATGACCGGGTGACCGTATACCGGTCGGGATTTCCGGAGCGGCACAGCGAATGTCATACTACCGTTCCGAATCGTTTAGGGACAAAGATTTACCGCAGAGCCGCAGAGGGCGCTGAGCTCATTGTCCTTTTTCCTTTTCGCTGAGAGGGCGAAAAAGAAAAACATCGCCTGTCAGCCGATACGGGTCGATCATGGATTGGTGAGGCATTGCTTTTCCGGAATCCCCCTCTCAGGGATTCTGGAAAAAACAGGGACCTTCTCTGCGCGCTCTGCGCCTCTGCGGTAGTATTGTAATTTTTCAACTCGGTTCCCAATACGCCTCAAACGGAACATATTTTGGCAACCGCCATAAACGGACGAAATTCTGTCATCCGTACAAGCGGTGAAAATCGCTTTTGCCAGTGGCTCAGTCTATGGATGCCAGAAGAGATTGAACCCGCTGATCGATGTCGTCCCGGACCCGGCGCAGGGTATCCGGGTCCTCTTCTGACGGTGGCGGGATCTCCCACACCTCTTCATTCCCAGTGGGTGTCGGGTCTTCCGATCCGCCGGTGAACTGTATGATCCGGTCCGCCTTCGTGGCCGGATTCAATGATCGGGGTTGGTGAAACGCCATGTCGATCCCTTTTTCGCGCATGACTGCTCCTACCAGCGGATGGATGCGTTGAGCCGGTTTGCTGCCCCCGCGTTCTGCATCGATTTGATCCCCGGCCAGATAATTTGTAAATGCGGCGGCCATCTGGCTGCGGCAGGCATCTTGGTGCCCTCCAAACACGATTTTTTTTCGTTTTGCCAGTGGGCCCACCAGCGTGTTAACCGTGTCCCGAATATCGTCTTTCATGGTGGGGTGTTTCTCCATATCTCCGGAATGTTCCACCCCCCGATAGGTGAGGCCTCCGTCATGCCTGGCATCGACGGCATCGAAGAAATACTTCATCGTCAGATCCAGGCCTTCGAAGAGTTGCTTCCCGCGGGTAGCCGCCACGGAGAGATAAAACCCCCGACGGATTTTGCTTTTAGGATCGGATAAGTTGAGGCGGGATTTTCTGGCCCACAGCGTTTGGGATCTATCGATGAGCGCTTTTAACTGTGCGGTGGCGTTGTAAAAGAAAATGGGCGTGGCCGGGACGACAACGTCCGCTTCGCGAAGCAGCGAGTAGACTTCGGTCTTCATGTCGTCATCGATGGGGCAGAATCCTTTCTTCTCACAGACAATGAGTTCCCTGCAGGGAAGTATGTTCTGGCTGTTGACGTCGACCACATGGGTCCTCGCCCCCAACTTCTCTGCTTCCTCTAAAAAAGTCGACAGAAGAAATCCGCTGTTACTCTTTTTCCGCGGGCTGCCATTGATGCCCAGTACAAGCATGGAGGCTCCTTTGATTTGTTAAAAGAGGCTGAAGAACAAATCTTGTTGGGAAAAAATGCCTAAAATGCCTAAAGTTTTGAAACAGGGTGAACGACCCAAGTTATTCATTTAAGGCAATTTAGGCATTATAAATTTCAGGCATTCATCTTCTAACCGGAGTGGCACTTGGTACACGTCGTCGGTCCGCTCTTTTCGCCCGCCTTTTTCATCTGTCGGTGACATTTGGTGCAGAGTTTGTTCATAACATGCTTTTTCTTGAGCTTGCCCTCGGTCTTCATCGCCTCGATGCTGCCCTTTTTCTGGGGAAACACATCGTGGCAGGCTTTGCAGTCGCCCAAGTTGTCCTGGTGGAGACGATGGGGGAACGGCACCTCCCCCTTGCTGCCCCCGTAAAGGGAGATGTCCGCAGGGCCCTTATTCTGTTCCGCGGCAATGATCGTGGAACTCCATGCGACTCCCACCGCGATGAAAATAGTTAAAATAACGATCCATTTCGAATTCATCAAAGCAGCTCCAGCTTTATCCAATGATCGGTACCATACCCGTAAACAGCGAACCGGAAGCCCTTTCCTGGGTCATCCGGTTCGGCACATTTAGACCTTCTTAGTAGGCGTGATCGTCCAGCAGGTCCGTCAGGGTCACCTTGTCCGAGAATTTGGTGTATGCCCAGATTTGATAGGCAATAACCGCCGGCAAGAACAACAAGACCACGATCAGCATAATCTTCAACGTCAACGGGCTCGATGAGGCGTTAAACGCTGTCAGGCTGTAGGTGTCACGAAGGGTCGATGGAAAAAGGTTTGGAAACAGCCCGACCACGCCGAAGAAGGTCGCGCCGACAATTGTGGCCGCGGATGAAAACCATGCCTTGACATACGCCTCTTTCGCCAGAAAGATCCGGATCCCCAGCAGCCCTGCCACTGCCGCAAGTATCACGAGGAACAGCGCCGGGTATGCGAGGTAATTTCCATACAGACTGGTCGCGAACCAGCTTGCGACCAGAAAGACAACGGCTAAACCCAGCTCCACCGGCCATATTTTGCGGGCGGTGGCCGCCGCCCGCGCCTGCAGACTGCCTTCGGTCCGGATGCACAGCCACAGGGCGCCGTGCATGGTGAAAAGCGCCACAAAGAGCACACCACCGAGCAGGCCGTAGGGATTCAGCAGTGTCAGCAAGTTGCCCTGCAACAAGCCGTTACGATCGATGGGAAGTCCCTGAAAAATGTTGGCAAACGCCACACCAAAGAGCAGGGCCGGCAAAAAGCTTCCCAGAAATATCGTCGTATCCCAGATTTTCCGCCACCGGGGATCGTCAATTTTTCCACGGAATTCAAACGACACGCCACGGATGATGAGGGCAAAAAGGATCAGCATCAGGGCGGTGTACAGGGAAGAGAACATCACGGAATACACCAGCGGGAATGCAGCGAAGGTGACGCCCCCGGCGGTAATCAACCAGACCTGGTTGCCGTCCCACAACGGCCCCTTGGCGTTGATCATCATCCGTTTGTCCTCTTCGGTTTTGCCGAGGATTGGATACAGGGTGCCGATCCCGAAGTCGAAGCCGTCCGTCATGAAAAACACGGCCCAGAGAAGGCCCCATAAGAAAAACCATATCGATTGCAGTACCATTTGATCATACTCCCCATTCGTTTCTGAGTCCTGTGGCCGTCAACGCTTGCTCCCGTCTATGCAACGGCTTCGGCGGCGGCGATGTCGGTTGTGTCCCCTCTCTCTTCTTCTTTCGGGCCCTTTTTCGCGTTTTTGACGATCAGGTAGAAACCGGATGCGCCCAGGAGCCCGTAAAGAAGTATAAAGCCGAACAATGTCGTGAAGACCTGAATGGTTGCGATGGGTGAAACGGCCTCCGACGTGCGCATCAGGCCGTAGACGATCCACGGCTGGCGCCCCAGTTCGGTGACCAGCCAGCCGAGCTGGATGGCCAGGTAGGGCAGCGGGATGGCCAGGACCATGATCTTGAGAAAAAGCTGGCTATCGAGCAGCTTGTTGCGTCGGAACCAACCGATACCCGTCAGCAGAATAAACATCACACCGAGACCGACCATGCCCTTGAAGGCATACGACACGATGAGCACCGGCGGTCGATCCTCCTTTGGAAAGTCTTTCAAACCGGGGATTTCCGCATTGACGTCGTGCTTGACCAGAAAGCTGAGGAGGCCCGGGATGGTACCGATCTCAATGGCATTGCGCTCGTTTTCCGGGTCCGGCCAGGTAAACAGAACCACCGGCGCCCGGGTGGTGGTTTCCCACAGGGACTCCATGGCGGCCAGTTTGGTGGGTTGCTTTTCCGCCACCACAACGCCGTTCAGATCTCCCAGAATAAATACGACCAGGGAAAAGATGAGTCCGAAACCGAGTCCGGTGCGAAAAGATTTGGTGAAAAACTCGATGTGCTGTTTTTTCAGCAGATGATAGGCACTGACCCCCATGACCACAAACGCCGCCAGCACGTAGGCGGCGCTGACCGTGTGGATGAATTTGACGATGGCAAATTTTTGAAACACCACCTGGGCAAAATCCACCAGCTCGGCCCGGCCGTCACGCATGGTAAATCCGACGGGATTCTGCATCCAGGCGTTGGCCACCAGAATCCAGACGGCTGAAAAATTGGAACCGAGGGCCACCAGCCAGGCAACCCTGGCATGGGCCTTTTTAGAGAGTTTTTTCCACCCGAACACCCACACGCCGATAAACGTGGATTCCAGAAAGAAGGCGATGGTTGCTTCAATGGCCAGAAGGGATCCGAAAATATCACCGACGTAGGCGGAATACCGTGACCAGTTGGTCCCGAATTGAAATTCAAGGGTGATGCCGGTCACAACACCGACGGCAAAGTTTATGAGAAACAGCTTACCCCAAAACTTGGTCATCCGAAGGTAGGTTTCGTCACCTGTTCGGACATACCTGGTTTCCATCCACGCGACCAGAACGGATAGACCCAGCGTCAGCGGGACAAACAGAAAGTGAAACATTGTGGTGGCTGCAAACTGAAGACGGGAGAGCAGCAGAACGTCCATGAATATCTCCTTAAATCTACCTTTTCGTATACGGCTGCCGGATAACGGGTGACGTTCCTAGAACCCAGGGACGGCGGGCCGTGAGGAATCGTCACCGGTACCGATGCGGTCCGGGGCCACGGTCGCCGGGGCCCGGACCCATGGTGTTTCGCCATCAGGCGCCGGCGTCCAACGTGCACTGGGTGAAGTCGATTTCCTTTTTGCACCCCGGGCAGGCACGGGGTTTATCGAATTCGTCCGAGAAGATTTCGACCTCCTGGCCGCAGTCGGGGCACTTGCATTTAAAGGATTGAAGATTTTTAAATTGTTGAAAACCCGGGCAATGCTGCGGTGTCGACATATCTGTTCTCCTTTGGGCTGATAGTGAGATGCGCTAACATACCGGTTACGGGGTCAGTTTTTTTGCGATTTCCCGGCCATAATCCTGGGCCATCTGGATCCCCCCTCCGAGGGAGCTCGACTTCAGCCGCAGGGGACCGCTGACCATGTCCATATTCAAGATGTGCTGCATGGTTTCAAAAATCCGGTCCGGAGCTTCGCCGCTCCAGCCGAACGCACCAAAAGCCCCGCCGACCTTGCCCTCAAGGTTGGATTTCTCCGCCAGGAAAAGCAGAGTTTTCATCCCCTGCATCATGCTGCCGTGATAGGTGGCCGATCCAAATACAATGGCATCATATCCGGCAAGGTCCTGTTCGCTCTTGATTTCCTTGGCGTCCTTGACGTCGGTGTCAACCAGGGAAAACCGGAGGCCTTCGGCAATCAGACCGCCGATCGTTTTAGTTTCCCCGGTGCGTGAAACATAGACAATCAGTGCTTTTGCCATGATCGTTCTCCTTGCCTCTGGGTATGGCGGATGCGGCCCGCCGAATCGGACCTACTCTTTGGGCTTCGACGCGATTCGGGAATCCATGCCCTCTGCCGTGCAGTCCGGCGTGTAACAGGTTGCGTCGAGGAATTCACACTTCTCCTTGCATGATGGGCAGGTATCCGGCGGTGCATCCTTATCGAATGTGTATCCACAATTTGCACATTTCCAACTTGGCATATTCATCACCTCCTTTAAAGAAAGTCCGGTATCGGCGTTTCTCATGGCGTTCCATGACATGCTGCTGCCGATTGTGACCATAACGTCAAACACCGCAATCATCAAGGTCAATATTCGGTCGCGTCGTCTTGCCACCAGCCTTTCAGCTGGTGCGCTTTCCGTTCTTCTTCGGCAAGTTTCCGAAGCTTGAAAGCGGCATCCCTGAGAACTCCATAAAGGACTCCGCAGCCGACATCCTCGCGAGCGGCATCGCCCGCGTCTGCCAGCTGAATCATTTCATCGGTCAGTTCGAGGGTTTTTCGAATGTGTTGGTTGCAGGGCTTCACCGGCTCGTCCATTATCGATGTGCGGGGCTGACTTCGACTATGTTTTAAGCTACCGTATCCAAAACAAATCAAGATTTGTGCCACGGCCTCCGTAACCGCTAAATATTTCAGTATTAATATATAATTCAATCTGTTATGAAGGAATCGAAGAAGGGGTGATCGGGGGCGGCCGATAGCCGCGAAACGCGATGCGACACAGGGTGAGGGCCTGTTCCCGGATTCTGTTCCACCGGACATCGAACTAATCAGCTAAAATCATTCATTATTGCGTAACATCAACCGTCTCGGGTTTTCATATGAGACACTCCTGTCTCGCAAGACAAACTATGGGAAAGGTATTGCCCGGGTGTCTTTTTTCCGATACCCATAACCGGATCTTGACTCCGTGGCCGCATTTTTATCTCAGGGGTATTCCATGCCTGCCGTTATTTCCGTCATCATTCCGGTCTTTCAGGAAGCATCTGTCATCCACCGGACGTTGACCTCGGTTTTTGCGCTGCGCGGAACAGACTGTTGTGAAATTCTCGTCGTGGACGGCGAACCTTCCGGCGGCACGATCCGCGCCATCGCCCATGACACGGTCCGGAAAATCCGCTCCGCCAAGGGGTGTGCGGTCCAGATGAACGAAGGGGCTCGACGGGCAATCGGCGACATCCTCCTGTTTTTGCATGCGGATACCACCCTGCCCGTCAATGCCGTGGAATGTATCCTCGAGGTGGCCGACGTTGCCGAAGTGGTCGGAGGTGCCTTTACGCTCGGTATCGACTCCAGGCGGAAGGTGTTTCGTATCATCGAGGCCGCCACCAATTTGCGAAACCGGCTATTGCGAGTTCCTTACGGCGATCAGGCGATTTTTCTCCGTAGAACCTTCTTCGAGGAGCTCGGCGGATACAGCGACCTTCCGTTGATGGAAGACGTCGAGCTGATGCAGCGGATACGGCGAACCGGTGCTCGGATACGGATTCTGAAGGATCGCGTGCAAACGTCACCCCGTCGGTGGGACGCCGAAGGGATTGTCCTCGGGACACTGAGAAACTGGCTGATCCGATCCCTGTTTGCCGCCGGTGTGTCTCCCCGCCATCTGGTCAAACTCTACCCCTTTTAGCTGGCGACATGGCCTGGGCCATGGCAGGCCGGGTATCGGGTTCGATTGACCGCACGTGCATGCCGGACCGGCGGGACTCCCGTTGACGACAGCGGTTCTCAGTTTATCTTTACGCTAACCGTGTTACAGAGGTATTTTGGAAGGAGAAGACAGATGGGCGTGCGTACAGACGTGGTGACCTGGAGAGGCGAGCCGATGACACTCGGGGGAAACCCGCCCGCCATGGGTGCACCGGCGCCGGACGTGATTCTGATCGACAACTATCTGGCTCCATTTGCCCTTTCGTCTCTGAAGGGAAAGATCTGTGTGGTTTCGGCGGTCCCCTCTTTGGACACGCCGACGTGTGACATGGAGACCCGCCGATTCAACTCCGAGGCCGCATCTCTGGGAGATGACGTGGTTATTCTGACGGTCAGCATGGATCTGCCATACGCCCAAAAACGGTGGTGCGGGGCGGCCGGTGTGGACCGCGTCGTGACGCTGTCCGATCACCGGGACGGGTCATTTGGAGAAGCCTACGGCGTGATGATCGGGGAGCGGCGTCTGCTGACCCGTGCGGTCTTCGTGATCGACCGTGAAGGGATTCTCCGTTATGAACAAATTGTTCCGGAAATTGCCCAGGAACCGGATTATGACGCCGTCATAGAGGTGGTGCGAGACCTCCTTTAGAAGATGCTGTGCCACTTTATAAGAAGAGCCCCAGGATGATATAAAGCACTTTTCATATGATTGTATTTTTTCTATGGTCGACAGTGATGGGACGTTTCTGCCGACAATCACCGGAAATGACCATAGAAAAGGTGACAATCTGCTAACGGAAGGAGTTGGTGATGAGTTTTGAGACGTACGAAGAGATCATCCAATTTGCGATAGCCAGAGAAAAGGAGGCGGCCGAGTTTTATACGGAGTGTGCCGAAAAGGAGTCGTTTGCCGGAGCGAAGAAGTCTCTGGAAGGTATGGCCAAGGAAGAACGGAACCATCAGCACATACTGGAAAATCTGGATGAAAACCGAGAAGCTCTCAAAGACTACCGATATGAGTGGATTCCGGACATCAAGCGCAGCAACTATATGACCGAAATGACCTACGAGAAAGGCATGAGTTACGTCGATATTCTGCGGCTGGCCATGAAGCGGGAGGAAAAAGCGCTGGCACTCTACAACGAGCTGCTTCGGAAGGCGGAAAAAGACGCGCACAAGGATGTCTTTAAAATGCTGTGCCAGGAGGAAGCCAAGCACAAGCTCTTTTTAGAAACGATGTACGATGATTATATGGCGGAGCAGGGCGACTAGCCACCGCCGCACAAGGCATCCATTCTGCGAGGAAGACTACGTTTGGGCAGCCAATTCTGCAGACCGCTTCGCGGTGTTATCTGCCGTCGCAGAGAAGCCGTCACGGGGCCGGCTTGAGGATGACCCGTGACTTTTTCACAAAATCGACCGGGTTGTAGGACATTTTCGCTTTTCGTAAACCCTCGTTGCCCAGATCCTGTTCCCGGTTCACATAGGTGTATCCGTTTCCGGACCGTTGAAGGAACATCTGGTTGATGGCCTGATACACGCCCTTGTAGCCGTGGCTGCCTTTTTCAAAATGGATAACCAACGTATCCTCGGTGAGCTTTTCGGCGATGGTATAGGCAATCAGGGTGCCCTCCACCAGCAGCGCACCGCCGTGAAGCCCGTCCAGTCGGTTCCAGTTGCGAAGTACCCGTGCGATGGCACGGTTTTCAGCCAGAAGGGTTTCTGAAGACTCACAGTCCCGCCACGTGCACCAATCCTGCTGCATCTCGCACGCCAAAGTAATGATCTCGGAATCGAACGGGCGATATTGAAAATCGTAATTTTTTTTAAACTGGTTCAGGAGGTTTTTCTTTTTGTGAAACCGGTTTCCCTTGAGGTCGATGAGCTCCCGGACATCATAGCGGTAATCCCATTGACCGCGGGCCTCATGATCCGCGATGCGGCCACCGAGGATCTGCTTCCAATGATCGGTGAGGGGTTCCGGCACCCGAATGAACTGCGCACCGTTGGGAAAGGTCTCTTGAAACAGTAATCCCCAGTCGATGTGTTCCCACGGGCCGACCGGTGCCCAGAACACCGGCTCGGGCGTCCCTTGCCGGATCCATACGAGATCGTCGTGCCAGCTCCAGGTGAGTTGATACTCATCGGCCCAGCTCCATAGATTGACGAAACTGTAGTCCGACGCATGGTTTCCGGACGACACCAACAGATTCGTGTAGTCGCTCTGCTGTTCCAACTCGATTTTTTGAAAATTCATTGGTATAGAACCTGCTTTGCCCTTTTCCGGTTTTCAGGTGACGCTCAGAGACTGCATCGTGTCATAGCTATAGAAGAACATAAAAGCAAATGGTTTCAAGATTGACAGCACCCTGACAAACTGCGGATGATGTCGCAAACACACACGAATCCTTACACAACAAGGGGGATGATATGATAATGGCGTTTCAGGGCCGAATGCCGAAAATCGGACGCCGGGTCTACATCGCGCCGACGGCGATGATCATCGGAGACGTAGAGATCGCCGAGGGTGCCAGCATCTGGTTTGGTGCCGTACTCAGGGGCGACATGGCCCCTATCCGGGTCGGCAGAGACACCAACATACAGGACAACTGCACGGTGCATGTGGATTACGAGAAGCCGGCCATCATCGGGGATCGCGTCACGGTCGGGCACAATGCCGTGATCCACGGCTGCACTATCGAAGAGCACTGTTTGATCGGCATCAATGCCGTGGTCCTGAGTGATGCCCATATTTGCAAGGGATCCGTGGTGGCCGCCGCTTCCGTCGTTCGAGAGGGCCAGAAGGTGGGCCCCCACCATCTGGTTGCCGGTACGCCGGCTGTCCTGAAACGCGAGATGCCCGCAGCTTCCATCGAGCGGATAACCCAGCCGGTCCGAAATTATCTGGAGAACATGCAGATGTATCTGGAGGATGAACGGAAAGAGCGTTAACCCGAAATTTTATGAACCATAAGGGATATATATAGCCATTGTCAGAATTCCGTTCCGATTGGTGGCGTGTCACCGTATCGGAAAAGGTCGGGATCATCGGGGTCGGTATCGAGCTCGAAAATGGCGATCCTGTCTCGATACCGATACAGATCCCGATACCGACCCCGACGCCGAACACGTCTATAACCGAACTCCTTCGACCCCGTATTCTGTTGGAAGCATACGCTATGTTCCGATAGAAAGCAGACCCCGAACCTTGAGTATGACTTCGGAACGGAATTCTGACAATCGCTGTAATAGTGGCGGGCGGGAGTATCGGGGTGATGGCATCATGGATGACTGATGTGACCGAAGGGCAAAGGATGCATCTGATTACTGACGTGATGCATCATTGTCACGCGGTGCCGCAGGCCTCCGGTACTCCAGTACTCCACCACTCCATGACTCCGTCCTTTGATTAGGACACCGTTTCTTTTTCCTTGGTCCAATACGGATTTATCATGTCTTCGAAGATACTCATGGCGGCCTCGGATCCCTGGCCGGCGGCGGTCACAATCTGCTTGTAGCCGCCTTCCACGTCACCGGCCGAGTAAATGCCGGGAATGTTGGTCCGATGGTTTTCGTCTTTTTGGATGAATCCGTCTTCGTTCAGCGCCACGCCGAGCTTCTTGGCAAGTTCCACGGAGGGTTCGTAGCCGATGGCAACGAACACGCCGTCGATCGGCAGGGTCGATGTGTCGTCTGTCTGATTGTTCTTCAGCAATACCTCTGCCACACGCTCCTCCCCCCGGATCTCCTGGACTTCTGTGTTCCAGAGCACCGGAATCTGGTTTTCTTCCAGGTTCTTTGCCAGAAATTCCTGGGCGCGCAGGGAATCTCGACGATGCACCAGAGTGACATCAATCCCGATGTTTTTCAGATACAGGGCTTCGGTAACAGCGCTGTTTCCGCCGCCGACCACGATGACCTTTTTGCCCTGGAAGAGCATGCCGTCACATGTGGCGCAATAGCTGACACCGCGGCCCGACAGGCGCGATTCGCCGGGCACGTCGAGATGACGGTGGGATGCCCCCGTGGCCAGCAGGATCGTCTTGGCCAGAAAACGTCGCCGGCTTGTTTTGACCTCGAAGGGCGATCCAATCGTAATGTCGATAACCTCCTCGCCGGGAAAAATGGTGGTGTATTCGAGGGCATGGGTAACCATGATATCCACCAGGGTTTTGCCGCCGACCTGGGTCAACCCCGGATAATTTTCCACGGTGGGTGTCAATGCCACCTGACCGCCTAACGCCCCTTTTTCAATGATGGCGGCATTCAGCCCGCTTCTCTCGGCATAGATACCCGCGGTCAGTCCGGCCGGACCGCCGCCGACAATCACCAGATCCACCTCGACCAATTCGGATTCGATTTCGGGGATAAAGACCGTCTGAGGTTCAAGCTTGTCCAGGGAGGCCATGAAGAGCTCTTCGGTCTGGGCACCCATGGCGATAAGCGCATCATTGGCGTATGCCTGGGGCACACTGTGGGCGGAGTATTGATCGGCCAGATCCGGGCGGCATTGAATATCGATCAGCTCCAGGGAGACCACTTCCGGGCGTTCGATGGCGGCCTTAACGGCATTGACTGCCTGCTGGGGACAATACGGGCAAGTCGGGCTGACAAACACCTTGACCTGACGCGGTTCCTGGATTTTGCGGAGCACATGGAGAGACTGTTCGCTCAGGTTGCTCTTTCCGAGCCCGATATAGATTAACAGCTCCAGAAATGTCCGCCCTTCTTCGCCCAGCGGACCACCATACCACCGGATGTTGTAATGATCCGGCTCAAACAGCAATGCGGGCCCGGCATCCACGTTCCATTCGCGGGCCATCTCGTGGTCCACGGGATATTCCCGAAAGATGATTTTGGATGTCAGGTCACGGAATGCCCGAACGGCCTGGCGGATGCTCTGGCTGAACACATCGTCCATTCCCGGATTGGAAAACAGGAATAGATGAATCTCATTGGGTAGTTTTTTAAAGATTTCGCCGATCTGATTGGCATAATCGGGCGGAGGTTGGGGTTGCCCAACGGGGACCTGCCCTGGCTGATTAGGTTCCAACATGTGTAGCTCCTCGTATAAGCGACATCGTCGCGTTTCATAAAATCGTCGAACGATTCTGTTTGGAGTCTAAAACGGGGGTTTGGTTACAGATCCAAGGGTTTTTTATGCAATTTTCGAAGACCGGGAGATATGGGATTATCCGCACACGCCGGGCAAAGACCGATGAATTCGAGCCGGTGCCCCAGAATGTGGTAGCCGGTCACCTTATCTACCTCTCGGTCGATGCCGGCCATTGGCGGAAACGGTGCATCCACAATACGATCGCAGCAACTACAGCGAATGTGGTAATGTTCTGTGGGATTGCCGTCAAAGCGTTTGAGTGAGCCCCCATACTCCATCTTCTGGATCTCACCCCGTTCCGAAAGCATTTCCAGGTTTCGGTATACGGTTCCCAGGCTGATTCTCGGTAGCCGCCTTCGAACCATCTCGTAGACTTCGTCGGCACTCGGATGGGAATCTACCTGCCGCAGCGCCTCCAGGATGACCTTGCGCTGGGGCGTCATCCGCGGCCGTTTATCCGGTTCCAAACCGCGCCTCTCCTTATCGATTGTCAAGGGGTACGAACGTACACTCGTCAGGCCCGCAATAATCGCCGACGTATTCCGATTCCGGCCGGTATAGCATGGGCTTGGGCGCTGCATCGGCGAACTGTTCTTCCAGCACATGGGCGGTCCACCCGGAAACCCGGGATATGGCAAACACCGGGGAGAAAAAGTCCACCGGTATACCCATGACATAGTACAAGGATGCGCTGTAGAAATCGACGTTTACGTAAATATCGGTTCCCTTTCGCTCTTTGAAGGCGGCCTTGCCCGCCTTTTCCAGGCGTTTGGACATCTCATACCATTGCGGCTGGCCGGTGCGCTCTCCCATCTTTTTGGACATCGGGGCGAGAATGTGCGCGCGGGGATCGTCGGTCTTGTATACGGCATGACCGAGTCCCATGATCTTTTGGCCTTCATCAAGGATCTTGTTGACATAATCATCGACGGCGTCGGGGGTGCCGATACCCAGCAGCATCTCCATGACCCGGACATTGGCGCCGCCGTGGAGCTCGCCGGACAGGGACCCGATGGCCGCCGTGATTGCCGCGTACATGTGGGCACGGGTCGATGCCACTTCACGGGCGGCAAAGGTCGATGCGTTAAAGGAGTGCTCCGCGTGGAGAACCAGACAAACATCCATGAACCGCGCCTGTTCGTCATTCGGCGTTTCTCCAGTCATCATATACAGAAAATTCGCGGCATGACTCAGACCGGGATCCGGTGCAACCGGCTCCTTTCCGTTTCGGACGCGATCCCACGCCGCCAGCACGGTGGCCAATTTGGCGATGAGCCGGATGGCCATCTTCACGGATGTCTCACGCGAGCTGACCCGGATGTCCGGATCGTGATTGGCCAGCATCGCTGTGGCGGCCTGGAGAATGTCCATCGGCAGGGAATCGGCGGGACGTGTCTTTAAGGCCGCAATGAGCTCCGGAGGAATGTCCCGTGCGGCCACCAGCTGCTCATTGAACGCGTTTAATTCGTCGTCGCTGGGTAATTTTTCAAACAGAAGCAGATAGGAGACCTCTTCAAAGGTGGCGCTTTCGGCGAGATCCTGCACCAGGAAACCCCGGTAGATGAGTTTGCCTTCTTCCCCCCGAACGTCGCTGATCCGGGTGCTGGCAATGGTGATACCTCGAAGGCCCGTGTTCAACATCGGTTTGCATTCCTCCATATAACACCTCACTTACCTTTTGTGCGCTCACGCCCGAAGGCTTGGCAGACGTTTAAGTTATACGCTCGAGCGTAGTGAAATTCCGGGTTTGCGTTAAGCGGGCACGCATAGGTGCCGTTTAGAACGCCATCTTATCCGGGGGCCGCCGTTCCGGAACGTAGTCATGGGGAATCGTGTTTTCGTTCCACTGCCGGGAGACATAGAGATTGCAGTAGCAGCTGCCGTATTCCTGAACATCGGGTTCCCGGTACACACATGGGCAGATGATGTCCTTATCCTGATCTTTTTCCCCGGATGCCAGCCGGCAGGGGCATACCATGTAGCCATAGCGCTCTTTGTTGGCGATCAGCGCTTCGAGCAGCTCATCGACGCGCTCACGGTCGACATTAAAAAAATACCCTTTGGGTTCCTGGACGTTCTTCAACATGGTGTACAACGTTTGGGCATCCATCACAGATCCAGCGCCTCCTTAATTTCCTTTTCCTTATAACCCACCACCACCGTTTCCCCGATGATGATTGTCGGGAAACTGCATCGAGGGTTAAATTTTTTGATATCTTCGAGGATCGCTTTTCGCTCTTCTCCTTCCAAAAGATCGACATCAATGAATTCGTATTTGATGGTGCATTCACCAAGAAATTTCTTGGTGGCTTTACAGTGGCTGCAGGTGCTGAGCGAGTAGATCGTAACCGGAGGGGTGGTCATGATGTCAGTCCTTTCATCAAAATTTAGTAACAGGCAATAAAATAATCGACGCTCCAAGCCCTGTCAATCTAATTTGGCCTTCCGAACAGGCCGAGAAAGTTTCTAACTATTTGTAATCATATAGTAATTCTGTATCTTGGAGATAGGCCAGGGTCCGCGGGGCGGTTGACCTGTCCGATGTGTTTCGATGGATAAAATCCGCCAGACCGGCGGCATCGTCAATGTCTTTCCAACGGGGTTGCAGGTTGATCTTTAGACCCTCTGCCCGCGCAATGGCCAGCGTCTCCTCCAGGACCTGCGGTGTTCCCCAGGCCGCGGTATCGAACAGCGCCGGGCGAAACGTATCGTCGCGGAAGCCGACCAGGTAGTATCCGCCGTCTGCAGACGGGCCGATCACCGCATCGGCGTTCTGAAGATCAGAAAAGGCCTGTGATATGTGAGTCCCCGGCAGGTCCGGCACATCGCTGCCGACAAGGACAGCCTGTTTAAACCCGCTGGCAAAAACCTCTTGAAAGGCCGCGGCCATCCGCAGCCCAAGGTGCCCACCGTTTTGGGGCATCAGAGTGTACCGACCGGACAGCCATTGGCGGAACATCGGCCCGGCATCGGCCGGGGTGTGGCAGATGATCACCGGCGGTTCCAGACCATCCAGGGTTTCAAGCAGGTCCAGAATAAAACAGCGATACAGTCGAAGCACCACCCTGTCACCGAGGTGCACGGCCAGCCGGGTTTTTACGGTGCCCAGCACGGGGGCACGGGCAAATACCAGAATGACGCGCCGATCCGGTGCGTCCATATTACGGTTTCAGCTTCTTTAATTCCCGGGCACACACCCCCAGGTCCGGCCGGACATTGATGTCCGATACCTCGATAAACTGGATAATGCCCTTCTTGTCGATGATGAAAATGGCCCTCTCGCTGACACCGCTGCTGCGGAGCACCCCGAACTGCTCGGCAACCGCGCCGTGGGGCCAGAAATCGGAAAACACCGGAAACCAGAGGTTTCCCATCTGCTTTGTCCAGGCATACAGTGTGGGAATGTTGTCGACGGTTATGCCGATCAGGACAGCTTCGTTTTCCTCAAATAGCTCTTTGACGATATTGTATCCCGGCCACTGATCCGAACATACCGGCGTCCAGGCGGCCGGTACAAACGAGATGACCACATTTTTCGTCCCGCGGAACTGGCTGAGTGTCACCGGTTCACCGCCGACCGAGGGCAGCGTAAAATCCGGAGCCGCGTCGCCGACGCTCACCTTCAGACGGCTGTCGACCGGTTTGAGCGTTCCGGGGTTGTAGATGTTCGCTTTGAAATCTTCGGACATCCCGTACGCATGGCCGGCGCTGATGACAAAAATCGTGATGACGAACATGACGGCCCATCGTTTCATAGGAACCTCGCTCTCTCTTCATTGGTCAGGCGGTGTTACCCGGACATCACAATGTTGCATCAGTTATTAGCCCCGCCCTTGAGATGGGATTCTTTCAAGAGGGCATCCAAAAAGGTTTTGGCATCCTTCGCGCCTCCGAGTCTGGAATAATAAATTCGGTCCGTACCATCCTTGCGTATGCGCGCGCCGATGAAATAGGGTGTTCGCACCTCGCCGATCTGCTTATGGATCGTGTAGTCGCCATCGGGAAACAACGGAAAGGGGATGTTGTAGTACTTTTTAAAGTGGGCGACCTCATAGGGGGAATTGCCGACCCCGATTCCGATCAACTTTACTTTTCCCTTCAGTTTCGGATCGTTTTCAATGCGCGCGTAAAACTCGTTTAAAGTGGGAGCCTCCCGCTGACAGTGCGGTCAGTACATGCTGAAAATTTCGACGATGACAATTTCTGCATCGATCTGGGGAATCTCGAATGTCCCCTCTCCGGACAGTCCCAGGTAGTCCAGGCTGGATTGATCCTCCGGCAACGGCAACACAATGTCGGGAAGACGGCTTCCCACGGCCAGCGGATTGGCGTGGGCGGGGCAGGCGACAACCGCCAGCAATAGGGCCAACAGACATCCGAACAGGCGTTTTGGGTTCATCAAGATACCTCCACAGGTAAATTAGGTGTCCGCAGGTTTTTTTCCTTGACAGGAATTTTCCGTTTCTATTATGTTATTAATAATCATTACTAATACCAACAGTCAACCACTATCATCTACACCGCCCGACATGTTGCATGTTATCCCGACAAAAACAGGTTCCGCACTGTCGCACCATCGATACCCGTTGATCACGCCATCGCTGATCGGTTATGTCATACCATAATACAAATAAATTAAAACCCCGAAGGAGGACTGTATGCCAGAAAAGAAAATCGTTCCCAAGCGCAAAAAGGAAGTGAACATTCGAGATCTCACCACCTGTGAGGCCACCATCCAGATGCTCGAAAAGGCCAAGGTGGACGGTGTGGAAACCGCCTGGGACCGTGCGGGGTCCATGAAAGCCTGCCCCATCGGTGCGGATTCTGCCTGCTGCAAGCATTGCGCCATGGGACCCTGCCGGCTCAATGCCAGAGATCCCTACGGTAAAGTGGGCGTGTGCGGTGCCACCATCGACACGATTCAGTCCCGGAACTTTGCCCGAATGGTCGCCGCCGGCGGCGCCGCCCATACGGACCACGGTATGAGCATGCTGGACCTGTTCCGCGAAGTGGTCAACGGCAATATCACCGACTACAAGATCAAAGACCCGGTCAAGCTGGAGGAGGTCGCCAGGTCCATCGGCATCGAGACCGTGGATCGCTCCATGGAAGACATCGCCAAGGACCTATACGAAGAACTGGAGCGGACATACACCCAGGTGGAAGGTGAAATCCCCTTTGCCAAACGTGTTCCGGAAAAAACCCTGGAGACCTGGCGCAAGGCCGGTATCGTCCCCCGGGGCGCCATGCGGGAAATCATGGAGTTGATGCACCGGAGCCACATGGGCGTGGATCAGGACTACGAGAACATCGTCAAACAGTGCAGCCGGACCGCTCTTTCCGACGGCTGGGGCGGCTCCATGGTGGCCACCGAGATTTCCGACATTCTTTTCGGTACCCCCTCGCCCGTTGCCATCGAGGTGAACATGGGCGTTTTGAAAGAAGACCAGGTCAACATCATTGTGCACGGCCACGAGCCGAACCTGTTCGAGTCGATGATTGAGTCGTGCAATGATCCTTCCCTGATTCAGGCCGCAAAGGATGGCGGCGCAAAAGGCATCAACCTGTGCGGCATGTGTTGCAGCGGCGCTGAAGTGCTGGTCCGTCATGCCATCCCCCATGCCGGAAACTTCATGTCCACCGAGGCGGTGCTGGTGACCGGTGCCGTGGATGCCATGTGTGTCGACGTGCAGTGCATCAAACAGGGTCTTGCCAGTGTGGCCGACTGCTACAAAACGCCGCTGATCACCACCAACCCGAGATGCCGCATCGAAGGTGCGACACATATCCAGTTCGAGGAACACGAACCCAAGGAGTGCACCGACGAGGTTGTTATCAAGGCCATCTCACGGTTTAAAAACCGTACGGCCACGGTGGAAATCCCCCAGAGAAAAGACATCGGTGTCCACGGTTTTTCCTACGAGTATATCAACTATATGCTCGGCGGCTCCTTCCGGGGTTCCTTCACGCCCCTCAACGACAACATTATCAACGGCCGGATCCGTGGCGTGGCCGGCGTGGTGGGCTGCACCAACCCCCGGGTCAAACAGGATTATGTCCATGTGGAGCTGGTCAAGGAACTGATCAAGCACGACGTGCTGGTGCTTCAGACCGGCTGTTCCCAGATCGCCCTGGCCAAAGCCGGACTGACCACACCCGAAGCCGCGCACCTGGCCGGGCCGGGCCTGCGCGAAGTCTGCGAAACCGTCGGCATGCCGCCGGTTCTCGGCATCGGTTCCTGCGTCGACAACAGCCGTATTCTGATTGCCGCCTCCGAGATGGTCAAGGTCGGCGGTCTGGGCAACAGCATTGCGGACCTTCCGGCAGTCGGGGCCGCTCCCGAGTGGATGAGTGAAAAAGCCATCTGCATCGGGCAGTACTTTGTGGCCTCCGGGGTATTTACGGTCTTTGGCGCGACCTTCCCGATCGTCGAGGACACCAAGTGGCATAAACTGCTCTTTGACGGCCTGGAAAAGCAAGGCTTCGGAAAGTGGGGCTTTGCCGTGGATCCCCATGAAATGGCCAAGATGATGATCGCCCATATCGACAAGAAGCGTGCGGAGCTCGGTATCGACAAGGCCCGGGAGCGCGTCCTGATGGATATGGACTCCCGGCGCGAGATGTCCGCTTAAACAGACTGTCGATAACCGCTGCCCGGCATTATTACGGCACGATCGCTAAAACCAAAAAGGGCTTCCCGATTCGGGAAGCCCTTTTTTTGGCGAATAGAGCAACTGCCGGAATGCCGTTCCGATTTGTGGATTGTTGACGCGGCTGAAAGTTGTGGAGTCATCGGTATCGGTATCGGGTTCGGAATCGGTATCGACGTCGAAGTCGGGCATTAAATCGATTGCCGGAGTTGCGTTCCGATTCCTTTTACGTTCCATGGTTCATCGCAGGGTAAACGCCGCAGACATCACCGCGAAGCGAACGACGAGGAAAACGTGACATAAACCATACGAAACACATCGCGGGGCGATGGTTTTAGAAGGGGAGGCCTTTGGTTACATCCGGATAGGCGGTTATGAATCGGTACAGCGTGGCCCGGCCGACGCCAAGGAGCTTGGCCGCCTTGGCCTTGTTGCCCCCGGTTTTTCGAATCGCCTCCCGGACGGACGCCACATCCAGCTTTCTGGAGGGACCTCTCTGGACACCCCGCCTGGCAGGGTGATGAAGTTCCATGGGCAGGTGCTCCGAGCGGATCACCCGCCCCTTGCATTTGACGATGGAAAACTGGACGGCATTCTGCAGTTCCCGGACATTTCCCGGCCAGTGGTAGTCCATCATCAGAGACAGCGCCGCTTTCGATAACTGGAAGTGATTCCGGCCGTGACGGTCGGCATCGAGTCTTAAAAAATGTCCGGCAAGCAGCGGGATGTCGGTTTTCCGCTCCCGCAACGGGGGCAGGTGGATGGGCACCACATTCAGGCGGTAGAACAGATCCTCGCGGAATCGATTCCGTTGGACCTCTGTTTTCAGATCTGTGTTGGTGGCACTGATGATCCGAACATTCACCGATCGCGTCTGTTCACCGCCCACTTTTTCAAGGGTGCCTTCCTGGAGAAATCGGAGCAGCTTCACCTGCATGGGTTTGGACAGCTCTGAGATTTCATCCAGAAAAACGGTGCCACCGTCCGCCAGCTCGAACCGTCCCTTCTTATCCCGGATCGCACCGGAAAAAGCGCCTTTAACATGCCCGAAGAGCTCGCTCTCGATGAGGCCTTCGGGAAGGGCCCCGCAGTTGATCGGCACAAACGGCGCTCCGCCGCGCCGGCTTTCATTGTGAATGGCGGTGGCCACCAACTCCTTACCGGTGCCGGTTTCACCGGAAATATGCACAGGAAAATCGTAGACGGCCAGATCTCTGATCTGTTGAAAGATATTCAGAATCTTGCGGTCCTGCCCGATGATGTTGGCAAAGCTGGTCAGTTCCTTGGCCCGCAGCTGGCAACTGAGCAGATCGGTGACATCGCGAAAGGATGTCAGCACCCCGAAGACGTCCCCGCGTTCATCCTCAATGGTGGAAACCGACATTTCCAATCGACGGGTTTCTCCGCCCTTGGTGATGATGTTGATGGCATACTCGGCGTGTTCGGAAAGGGTCGGACGGTCGTTGCAGAAAGCGCAACGCTCTCCGCAGAACGGTGTTCCAAAGGCCGCATGGCAGTCCCTTCCCAGAACGTCATCCCGGGAATAACCGGTAATCTGTTCGGCTTCACGGTTGAAGAAAAAAACCCTGCGGTCCAGATCGTGGGCAATAATCCCTTCCTTGAGATTGTCCAGGATGCGCTCCAGGTTGCTCTGACTCTTCCAGATTTTTTCCAGTGACGGGTCCGGCATGGGTTCCTGTTTCCACGTTTGCGACGAGGCTCGGTCAAATTTACTGAATCGGATAGCGGATTTGATTATGCAAGTCAATTACCCGGCATCCACCCCGGGATTCAACCGGCGGCGGAGATGGATCCCTTCCATATCGATGTGGACATCAAATGCCACGATTCGGATGCCGTTCTGAACGGCCTTTTTCAGCTCCCGGGCATAATCCGGATCGATATGGGCGGCCGGTCGGAAGCGCTTGGCGTCCATGCGTTGAATCAGGTAGAACATCACGCACCGGTTTCCTTCCGCGGCGAGTCTCTGAAGTTCTTCGAGGTGTTTTCGCCCGCGCGCGGTTACCGCATCCGGAAACATGGCCGTCCCGTTTTCAACCAGGGTGCAGTTTTTAATCTCGACAAAACATCGTTTCGTCCTGCCTTTGCGGAGGACAATATCGATTCGGGAGGAATTGCCGATGTTGACTTCGGACTGAACCTGATCATATCCCTTGAAACCGTGGATGGTACGATGCCGCAGGGATTCGAAGACCAGGCGATTCGGGACCGATGTATTGATTCCAACCAGGGAGTTCGGCATGTGGATCAGCTCCCAGGTGTATTTCAGCTTGCGCTCGGGACGATCATGGACGGAGAGATAAACGTCCCGGCCGGGTTCGCAGCAGCCTTCCATGCTCCCGGTGTTGGGACAATGAGCCGTCACCTCCCGGCCGTCGCTGAGGCGTACATCGGCCAGAAACCGCCGGTACCGTCGAACCAGTCTGCCTCGAACAAGGGGAGGCCATCGTAATCCCTTGAAGGAGGCCTCGTTGCGATCCGTGCAGGGCGCTTTCATAGAAACCGATTTTCGATCAGGTCGGCCAGAGACGGGATGTCTTCCAGTTCAAACCGCGACACACCGAGGTCCAGATCCGTATCGGTCACAAGGGCGACGAGTGAGTCGTCATCACGGCAAAGCGGCTGCCGCGTGCGTGCGGCCCGAACGATCTCTATTTTTGGATACCGGTCCTTTTTAAATCCCTCGGTAATGACCAGATCCACATCATCCAGGAAGGGTACCAGTTTGTCCAGGGAATCACAGCCGCCGGTTTTCATCACCGCAAGCCCTTCCGGTGCGGCGACAATCACCGTATCGGCCCCGGCTTCTTTGTGACGCCAGCTGTCTTTTCCTTCGTGGTCCATGTTGAAGCCGTGGAGGGCGTGCTTGATGACACCGATCCGGTGCCCCCTTCGCTTCAGTTCCGGAACCAGTTTTTCGATCAAGGTTGTTTTCCCGGAATTTGATTTTCCGACGATGGAGATAATTGGTGGCATAGGCGTGGTCCCGATGTTTTCCGCGTTCAGAAGATTCACAAGGTCCCATGGCGAGGTATCGATTCAGGGCAATCCGTTTTCCGATAGGGATTACGATACATGCCCGCGTATTTCAAGCCCTGGAAAGATTTTACGACATGTCCGGTTCAGACGGGGTAGAGTTGGTTTTATCTAAACCCTCCACCTCTTGTGGAGGACCCGGAAAGGTTCTACCGTTCCGGCGAGCCGAAGAACCGTTCATTTTCTTTGCTCGCCTTATCGTCCCGGCTCTGCGATGTTTCCCCGCCGTTTTTGTGGCGGGCTCGGCTACGGAGCAACGGGGGAACGCGGCCCACCGCCTTTGGCCCCTTACGGGGCCTTGCTGAAGCCTCCCGCTATGGGGGAGAAGTCTTCACTATCCCTCCGGAAGTACCGGATCCCGGAGCACCAGTTCGATGCCCTCTTCTGCCGCTGCCGCAGCCGCCGGAAACACCCTGACGAGCCCCCGGACATGTCGAAGATTGTCAACGGTACGGAGAATCAACATGGCCAGGTTCCCTTCTTCCATTTCAGAGATCCGAACCACATGCTCCCAGGGGTCACCGGCCGCCCAGGCGTACACTGTCAGTGCCGGCCGTAGATACAACGGCCTGACGTCGAATCCCCTGTCGGCCATGAGCCTGGCAAAGGATCGGAGTTCCCGTTTGACCTTCAGAAACGCCGTCTGCAGCCGTTTGGGAATCTCCTTTTTTTCAATCCGATCGTCCAACTCCCGTTCGTTGACAAAGGCACCGATAATCGCCGCCAACAGAACCGGGTCCCTGTCGGGGAAAACGTTCCGGCGAAACCCCTCGGCGACCATCAGCGGTTGATCCATGCGCAGTTGGGATGCCCAAATGCCGTCTTCGGTCAGACGGTCGTCATCGCCGACAAATCCGGTTTCTTTCAAAAATGCGAGGTGGTCCAAAAAACTTTCCCACAGCATGTCCCGGTTGTCCGAATGCCGCCGCTGTCGTCTTTTTGGGTGCCTCTTGAGGTAAGCGGCAAAGGATTTTTCGAGCAGCTCTTCGATCTGTTCGGGGGTGTGGGATAGCAGCAGGTTCAAGACCATGGAAAAGTTGACCCGGATCTGGCTGACCACGTCCGACGGCGGCATCCCGTTCAACCGCCCGACATAGGGAATGTCCATAAACCGGCCCGGTATGGCCACGGCGAAGCCGATCCGGTCCATCCCCCGGCGACCGGCCCGTCCGGTCATTTGATGATATTCGGTGGGCGTGAGGGGAAGAAACTCCCGACCATTGAAGCGGTCCGAGTTGAGGAAGAGCACCGTCCTGGCCGGAAAATTCACGCCGGCCGCCACGGTGGAGGTGGCAAACACCGCGTCCAGCAATCCCTCGGTCATCAGATTTTCCAGAACGAGTTTCCAGGCCGGAAGCTGGCCGCTGTGGTGCGAGGCCACACCAAGGTGTTCCAGATGCCACCGCTGCCGGTGACGGCCGATGTGGGGGCTGAGGGATAACAGGTCATCGATCCGCTGTCGCAACCGATCTTTGCGGTTGTCGTCCCGAAACGTGTGGCCGCGGCACAGCTCCAGGGCGCGGTCGCAGTCGGCGCGGGATTTCAGGAAAAAAATCGCCGGGAGCAGATCGTACCGGGCGAGTACCCGGAGGATGTCTCCAAACGGCGGCAGCCGGTGCGGTGCTGAGAACTGAAGCGGGCGGCGGCTGTTCAGGTAGGCGCGCACCTTTTTATACAGCCTGCGTTTTGTCCGGGAGCCCTCCTGAACGGTCAACGGAAAGAGCGTTCCGGACGGATGTAAAAAGAGGGAATACAGCGGAACCGATCGGTGCGTTTCTTCAACGACCCGGCAGTGCCGCTGGCGGATCGATTCGAGCCAGCCGGCGATCTGTGAGGCATTGCCGATGGTGGCGGACAGCAGCAGGAGGGGTATCCGTTCCGGCAGATAAATCATGATTTCTTCCCACACAACCCCGCGGTCCGTGTCTCCCAGGTAATGCGCCTCGTCCAGAACCACGAAATCCGTGTCCAGGTCCACCCCATGGTACATGGCGTCGTAGAGCTGGTTTCGGAGTATCTCCGTGGTTCCCACGATGATGGGAGCATCCGGATGTTCTTTTCGATCGCCGGTGAGAATGCCGACCGAACTTTTGCCGAAGTACTCCGCAAATTCCGCATACTTGGCGTTGGACAGGGCTTTCAAGGGTGAGGCATACCAGGACCTGCCGCCCTGGGCCAGGATGTTGCCGATGGCTTGCAGGGCGATCCAGGTTTTTCCGGAGCCGGTAGGTGCGGTGACCAGACAATCTGAACGACCCACGATGTCCACGGCATGAACCTGGAACGGGTCTGGCGTAAACGGGCGCTTTTCGGGGATTCCGATCTTGGCGAAGATACGCCGGAGTCGGCGGTCGGCGCCGGGCCGGATCCGCTGTGGGATCGGCTTCCGGCGACGTCGCGGTCTGTGTCGGGACGGTGGTTTTCGGTACATGGACAGCGGTGACATGCGCTGTGGTTAGAGCTTGGCGATCATTTGCGCCACTTCGGTTCTGGCCGCCGAATCCACATCATAAGGCGACACACCATCCAAATCCGCCTCGATCAGGGCATCGTCATATGGAAGAAAACCGAGAAAATCCAGACCTCGGATGTGGCGTTTGAGAAATTCCTCGTCCTTGGGGCTCCGAATTTTGTTCCCCACAACGGCCACGGCGTTCAGATGGATCTCCGAGGCGAGCTTTCGAATGTGTTCCGCGGTGTCGATGCTCCGGCGTCCCGGCTCGACCACGACGATAAGTTTATCCACCGCTTTGGCAGTGGCCCGCCCCAGGTGTTCGATGCCGGCCTCCATGTCCATGACGACCACCTCGTCCCGGGCCAGCACGATGTGCATCACCAGGGACTTGAGCAGGGTGCTTTCCGGGCAGATGCACCCGGCGCCCCCCTTTTTCACGCCCCCAAGCCGCATCAGCTTGATGCTGTCCATCTTCGCCGACAGCGCATCGGGCAGATCGTCCACTTTGGGATTCAGCTTGAAGTAGCCGCCGATGGATCCGGGCTGGGCTTCGGTACGTTCGAAAATCAGCTCTTTCATCTCGGCGATGGGCGTAATCTTGTCGGCACCCGGTATACCCAGGGCCGCCGCAAGGTTGGCGTCCGGATCGGCGTCGATGGCCAGCACATGTTTTCCGCTGTCGCTGAGATTTCGGATGAGAAGCGATGAAAACGTGGTTTTACCCACGCCGCCCTTACCGCTGATGGCCAGTTTCATGGAGCGTCCTTTCGATTCGGTGGGCCCGTTCGCCCGTTGGTCTGCCTACCGCGAGCATTGCCCCAGGGTGTCTCCCCAGAGGTTGGCCGGTTTTCGGTTGACGGGAATACCTGCATTTGTGCAAGGCAATAACATAACACACAAGAGGGGTTCGGCAAGAGGGAATCGGCGGGTCGGTGGGCCGGTTGACTTTTTCACTGAAGATGAATCGTGGTATCTATAGCGATTTTCAGAATTCCGCTCCGAGACCTGACTCAAGGTCAAGGGTGTGGATTTTTCTCTGCAAGATGTGAAAAATTCGCCTAAGTCTTCACGACGGCACCCGTACATCACGTATCGGATGGAGGAAAACGATGGGTCCCTGGGCCTTTGCGGAAAAGGGTGTTGTGCCTTTGCCAAAACTGTTCAAGCGGAGAGGCTCCGGTATAACGCCGTAAGATTCATCTTGCAGAGAAAAATCCACACCCTGGCCCCTACCTTCAATCGGAACATATTTTTGGCAGCTGCTATAGGTACCCTGCATCTTGTATCCTGAATCCAAAATCCCATCCGCCAGGCTCAGGCCCCACCCGCATCCGGAATCGAGCATCCAGCATCAAGCATCCAGCTACGGCCAGTCCGGGTCGTCGGCGATCTCAACATCCCCGGGCCGCCGGAATCCCAGGGTGATTTGGGTGAGGTCCACGGTCTGGACGTCGCTGCCGGTGCCTTCGGTGAATCCGAACAGGAAGGTGCCGAACTTGTTATGGTCGCTTGCGCACAGCTCTACGGTCTGCTCCAGGCCGGGATCCTTGGCTGCATAGTCGATCCGGGTGTCCTGGAAGTAGGTGCCCAGAATATCGCTGCAGCTCGAATCGCCGCACTGCCGGATCCACATCTTCCAGGTGTATTCATATTTGTTGCGGGAGTTGACCGACGGGGACCGGTGGACCTCGGTGCGCACCGCCCAGGTAAGGTTCCCGTCGCTGTTGAGCCAGTTGTCCGTGGAAGAAAGGCTTCCTTGAACCGCAGCCGGAAGGTCCTCGGTGGTAAAATACCGGTTTTTGATGTTCTGGGGAAAGCACGTGGGCTCGAAGGCGTACACATCACCGGCGGTGGTTCCCATGTAGACCGTGCCGTCAGGCCCCTGGCCCGGTGAGGCGGCATACACCCAGTCGGCCCAGTTGTCGTGCTCGTCCGGGGTAACGGAGATAGTCGCACCGATATCGTACTTGCCCAGGAGCCGCCCCTCGGTGTCCACGGCATACAGGAAGGTGTCCTGGGAGCCGAAATAGATAGCCCCGTCGCTGCCCACCAACGGTTCCCCTCGGACGTTGTCCCCGGTGGTATAATGCCATTTTTCGGTGCCGTCCGGGTTGACGGCATAGAGGTTGTCGTCGTCGTTGCCGATGTAGACGGTGCCGTCCGGGCCGATGGCCGGTTTGGATCGCGGGTTGGTCCATGAGATCGTCGTGCGCCATTTCTGGCTGCCGTCCGGATTGAAGGCGTACAGAAATCCCTCGCCGCCGCCGCCGTCATTGCCGATGTAAATCGTCCCCCGGTCCGGATCGCCGTCTATCAGATTGACCGTGGGCGAGGAAAAACCCATTCCGGCCAGCTGGACGGGCGACCAGGACTTGGGTGTCCCGTCCAGGTGCAGCCCGTGCAGATAGGCGAAGCCGGGTGGGGTGGATGTGGCGTCATACATGGATGCAAAGTAGACTGCATCGTTGGCTTCGTCTATCGCGACCGCGGCGTCCACCTGGTGATGGGGCGCTGCGGCCGACGGTTTGGCGCTGGGGACCCCGCTGGGATCCCAACCAGACAGGGCGCTGCCGGTGGAGTCCACCGCATAGAAAAAGCCGTCGTTGATCCACGTGCTGAAATAGAGATTATCCGTGCTGTCTAGAGCCGGGGAGGATCGTACGTTGCTAGTGGTTGTCACCACCCAGTTGTAACTTGAGCTGTCCCAATAACCGGTCCAATTCACCGCCGGGTCCAGGGAATATACCTCCCCGCCGGACCTGTCGGTGCCCCGTAGACGGTTCCGTCGGAGCCGACCGTCGGCGAGGCGAAGATATTATCGCCGCTGTCAAACCGGTCTTTTTCGGTGCCGTCCGGATTGATGGCCCAGAGGTTGCCGTCCCGTGACCCCACGTAAATGGTACCGCTGGAAGGATCCACGGCCGGCTTGGTGACGATGGCATCCCAAGGGTTGGTAAACGGCCAATTCGTCTTCAGCTTCAGGCCGCTGTTGTCGGTGCCGTCGGCGACGGCGTGGACGTTGTCGTCGCTCAGGTTGGCCGCATCGGTACCCCAGTAGACGAACTGGAGCACGTCCCGGTTGTTCCACCCCGCCTCGTCGGGATCGTTGCGGCCGGCGTTGGTAAAGGTGTCGAACTCCAGGGCCATTTTCGGGGCCAGGATGTCGGAGCCGGCGCCGGGATTGAGACCTGCGTAGCCGAGCGTCCCGGCCTGGCCCCCGGATGCGGTGACATCGTTGTCGGTCCCGTTGATCAGGGCGAAGGTAAACCCGTCGCCGGTGCCGTTGTAGTCCACGATAAAAAAGGAACGGATCCCGGTGTTAAAGTCGCACTCGCCGCTCACGCAGACATCGAACCCGCCGAGGGTGAGGTTTCCGCCGAACCAGACCGCGCCGTAAGAGCTGGCGGTGCCGCTGCCCAGCGTAATCTTGCCGGTGCCCGTGTCCACCGTGACGGCTGCCGGCGCCGATTCCACCGGGGCGGCCATACCCGGGACCATCTGGTTGGGTGGAATGTCTGCGGGCAGATCCAGCGCCGGCGGGGGAACGGCCTGGGGGGTGCTGATGTTCTGGAGAAAATCCATGGAAAGTTCTTCCGCCCCGCCGAATGCGGTGCTGCCGGCTGAGCCGCTGGCCAGTATCCGGTGATTCCGCTGGGACAGGGCGATATAGTCACCGGTGGATACCGTCAGGTCCCTGGAAATGTTGGTCAGTTGGGCGTCGGTGGTGTTGTCGACCAGCGTCTCATAGTAGTAGAGCTGTTTTTCGTCCAGGGTGCTCTGGATGTAGAAGGAACCGTTTCGCTCCGGAAATACGTCTGCCGCTTCTGCGGCCACCGTCAGGCTGCCGCCCCCGAGGATCGTGCCGTTCGAGACGGCCTGAACCGCCAGAAGCACCGGCTGGTCCTGGTCGGCGACAAGGTCGTCATTGAGGGCCACACTCAGCGGCATGGCGGTCATGTCGGGAGCTGAGGGGATCAGACCGACAAAATCAGGATCCCATAATCCGGCAAAGATCAGGGCATCCCTGGCGGATTCCAGATTCAACAGATACACATTGGCAGGAATGCTGAAGCCCTCCGGGACCTCCCCTTCCGGTACCGACAGGGCGATATCCGTAGACCCGGTGTGGTCCGCATCGGCCTGAAACCATTTGCCGAAGACATTCAGGTCGAAGTCGCCTGCATCATCTACGGTATAGGTGGTGGTGTTGAGCCGGCTGATGACGGCCCTTCGGTAACCGTCGTTCCGGAGTTCGCTCACGGCATACCGCATGCCGGATTCGGCAAGGGACCGGGCCTGCCTGGCTTCGTTGGGGACGCCCTTGGCCATCCACTCCGCCGAGGTGTACATGGAGATCATCGCAGAACCGAGTAGCCCGAAGATGAGCATGACCACCAGGATGTACAGGAACGCGCTGCCCTTCGCCGACGAGCGGACACGCCCGATCATCGCCGTCATGGGGGACCGGCGGATTTCAGGAGGTTTGGGCTCCGGTGATCGTTTGGCGTCCGGTGTCTGTGTCATTGAACTGAGTGTCGAATTCTTCACCGTCACCTTGACGGCACGGCGGGTTGACGTTCGTGCTCCGTATGATTGGGTACCACGTGCTTACCCGGTTTCAGATCATGTCGTAACCGCGCCCATGGTCTGTCAGCGTATTGAAAGCGATCACGCTCACGGCTGGGCCACCATGTTTCTCGGGTACACCCGGACACTGAAGGCCGGCATGGCGCCGACCGCAAACCCGATGTCGATATACGCAACCTCATTGCTGCCGTCGTTGTCCATGTCGGCGTAACTCGCGCTCAACTGCGGGCTCGACACATCCTCCATGAGCAGGTACTCGATGGTGTTGATCGTCAGGTAAAGATTGCCGTCATCGAACTCGAGCTTCCGGGTTCCCGGCAGATTCGGGTCATCACTGGTATAGGTGATGGAGGTGTTCAGGACAGGATTGCCCGGCAGACCGTTTTCGCTGATCGACCGGAGTTCCAGTGCCATCCGGTTTAACGCCACCTCGGCCCGAAATGCCGACTCGACGGCCTCCCGTGTCAGAAAAAAATTCTGAACCCCGCTGACCATGAACACCGTGGAAAAGGACGCGATGATTCCCACCAGGATCAGCGACACGATGATTTCAATGAGCGTGAAACCATTCCTGTTCAACCTGGACCGGCAAAGCGGATCGGCCGGGGGGTGCATTTCCGCCCGGCCCCGTCCGCCAGAGAAGACGGGTTTGTTACTGCACCCCGGCAATGGCGGTAGGCATGCACCAGGGCCGGAGGTAAATCGCCGATGGGGTCGTTGGATGGTCATGGGTACCTGTTCAGAACGTTCAATACCGGCTTGTCGGATCGTCGGCCCGGACCCGGCTCTCGGACAGCAGGACCGTAGATCGATAGCCTCCGCCCTGAACCGTGACTTTGAGTGTCTCGCTGTCTGCCGGCGCCGGCGATACCTCCGCGCCGCCTGCGGTAAAATCGGTATAATTCCGGGTGATCGTGATGTCGGTGCCGTAAGCATTGCTGTCGATATTGGTAACGATCGTTGCCAGGGCAGTGTCCGGGGCGGTGTTGACTGCCTGCACATAGTCGGAAACAATGCGTTCCAGGACGTTATTCGCCGCGGCTTCGTCCCGAACCAGAGAGACCGAATCGGCGATGCCGATGAGGGCTGTTCCGGAAAATTGAACCATCAACGATCCCAGGATCGCCGCCACCACAATGGTGACAATGAGTTCCAGCAGGGAAAACCCCGCGGCCGGATGGTTCCGCGTCGTGATCATTGGATGTACCCTGTTTCACCGGTGATTCGCAGCTGGGTAGAGCCAAAGGAGATATCCAGTGTCTGCAGTCCCTGGGCCACCAGGGTCCGGATTTCATTTACGCCGCTCACATACGTATACGGCATTCCGTATCGGTCAAAGTAGATGGTAAACGTCCCCACCGTGAAGAAGACTTTGAACGGATCATCCGATGACGCGTTGACCTTCTGGTCGTCTTCTCCGGGCAGATACATGATGTTCGACGTTTGTTCGGGCTCGGTGGCGTTGTTGGGATTGTCGGTTCTGAAAAGCCAGTACAGCGTGCCGTCGCATCGGATGCCCCAGAACCGGTTATTTTTTTTTATGGCCATGGTCTGCGCGAACCGGATGTGGTTTTTCAGGCGGTCGAGGCGTGCGGGCTCCCGGATCGCGTCGATATCGAGCAACCGCTCGAGGATCACGGCCGTGAGGATCCCCATGACCAGCAGGACGGCCACAAGCTCGATCAGGGTGATCCCGTCCCGGTTCCCGACATGTCGAAACCAATTGACGCCATTCATTCTATATTTCATGATTCCAGATTTATACCAAAGATTCCGTTTTTTCTCAATAAATCGGTAATTCCAACCATCCGAACCGGCATTGTGCCCCGCCCTTGTCCGGAATCGGGGGTCCGGCGAAAATACCTTCCCGCGGCAGAAGCGTATCCTCGAGCCCTTGGATCCGGGCGCAGAGGAAAGCGGGTTCGGATCTGTCGCTGCGTCGTTCCCATTTCCTTCGGCAGCTCACCGACGCTGCCCCCTGGGGTGATTCCCCCCTTGTCCCTTCTTTTTACTGCCCATGACCGCCCGCGAAGTTAGCTGGAAATCCCCTCCACCATAATGACTTCGGCGAGGGCGATGTGTTTCCGTGGGGCGACAAATTTGTAGTGACAAAAATGGCTTATGGGCCCAACATCGAGACCCATGGATGAGATTGCCCGGAACAGGGTCTGCCGCCCGTGTCGAGCGGAGCGGTATAGGAGGGATCAGCGGGGGTGTTCAAGGATTTTCGCCGGCGATCTGCTTTAGTTCATCCAGAGAATCCATAAACAAATCGTAAATGGCGGCGTCAAAATGGGACCCGCGCCCCTCGGCAAGAATTTCCAACACCTCGTTTTCGGGCAACGCCTTCCGGTATACCCTGTCATTGCTCAGGGCGTCGTAAACATCCACCAGGGCTACGATTCGCGCCGATTCGGGGATCGCTTCGCCCTTGAGGCCTCTTGGATATCCGCTTCCGTCCCATTTTTCGTGGTGATTCTGGGCAATTTCACACGCCAGCTGGATCATCGGGAATTCAGAATCCTTCAGTATGGCACCGCCGATGGCGGCATGGGTTTTGATGATTTCGTATTCTTCGGGGGTCAGACGCCCTTTTTTTCTTAGGATCATATCCGGCACGCCGATTTTGCCGATATCATGCATCGGTGCTGCCAGGAGTAGATCTTCGATCCGTTTTGGAGACCAGCCCCTTTTTTCGGCAAGTTTCGCACTGAAAAGGGCAATGCGGCGCACATGACCTCCTGTCTCCTCGTCCCGGGATTCCAAAGCCGATAGGAGCCGATAGATCGTCTCTTCCTGTGTTTTCCGAATGATCCGGGTCTGCCGGCGGACGATTTTCTCCAGCCCCTCACCATATTCCCTCAAGGTGCGCTCCAGGCGGACGGTGCGTTCACCGACGCTGACCCGAGCGCGCAGCTCGTCCAGATCAAAGGGCTTGACCATATAGTCATCGACACCGGCTTCGGAGAGTCCCGTGACCTTGTCCTCCTTTTCCCCTTTGGAGGTCAAGAGGATGATATACACATACGCCCTGTTACTGGAGTGCCCGCGCAGGTGTCGCGCCAGTTCGACGCCGTCCATTTTCGGCATCATCCAGTCGGTAATCACCATGTCTATCGATTCGTCCTTGAATTTTTCAAACGCTTCCGTGCCGTCTCCGGCAAGTATGACCCGGTGCCCCCATTTCTCTATAAAATGCTGCAGCCGTTTTCGCGTGATGGCTTCATCTTCGGCGATGAGTATGTTCACGGAGATCCCTCCTTAACCATTTGGGACAGCTGGGTCTCGAGCTGCCGAACCTGGGATTCCAATTGTTCCATTTCTCTCAGGGCCGACGTTAGATTACCCTCCCGGCCCATCCTCTCCAGGCTTAACGCTGTTTTGGCAGCGGTTTTCGCCCGAAAATTGCCGAGCATGCCCTTCAAGGCATGGGCGCTGCGTTCCAGGTCGTTGTTGTTTCCCTCATCCACAGCTTGCTGGATGCCCTGGAGCATGCCTGGATATTCACTGATAAACAGCTCGATGGACGACGTTAAAAATTCCCAATCATTGTCAAACGCTTCGAGAACGGCCCCTGGCGCGATGGTCTCTGCCGGTTCCGGTTCCGGCTCCGATGTCGCCGGCGAGTCCGCCGGTTTGTCGGTGTCCGGCCCGGATGCCGCAGCAGCGGTCGTCAACTTGTGGGGTAGCAGAGCCTGGAGGGATTGCACCAATTTGTCCGGAGATATCGGTTTAGACACGTAATCATCCATACCCGCCTGGATACAGCGCTCCCGGTCTTCTTTCATGGCATGGGCCGTCATGGCGATAATGGGTATGTGGCGGTCGGCGCCTGTCTCATAATCTCTAATGGCCCGGGTAGCGGCGAGCCCGTCCATTTCCGGCATCTGAACATCCATGAAGACCACATCGAAGTCTTGTTTGGTAATCCGATCCAAAGCCAGAAGTCCATTTTCAACCACAACGGGGCGATGTCCCCATTTGGTGAGCAGGCGCGTGATGAACTTCTGGTTGAAGGGGGTGTCCTCGGCAACCAGAATATCCAATGGCGCTAAGCTCGGCACCGATTCATCGGTCGCTTTGGCGGAGCCTTCATCGCGCCGGGGTCGGGGCCGACCCAACGCGATTTGAATTGCAGACAGCAGATCCGACGGACGGATCGGCTTGTTGACGGTTGCGGCGGCCCCTATACTGCGGTAGTCTTCCCGACTCTGTCGGTGCCCTCCACTGAGCATGACGACCACCTTGGGACCGGGTGCCGGTTGATCCTTCAGCCAGTGAAGCAGTTCGGAGCCGCCCTGTGCCCTGTCCGGGCATGTCCGCATCCACAATCAGCAGTTGAACGCGTGATTCTCCGTCCAGCGTCCTCTTGGCTTCCTCGACGCCGAGTGCGCTCGAGGGCGCCATGCCCCAGTTTTTCAGCATCTCGCAAATAATCTGACAGGTGGTTGCCGTGTCATCCACCACCAGGGTTTTCAGGTTCTCCAGATTTTCGGGCAGCCCTGCCACGGGGGCTTCTGTTGCCTCGGGTTGCCGCTCCAGACGCGCGATAAAATGGAACTCGCTGCCGTTTCCGGGGACACTGTCCACCCAGATCCGGCCCTCCATCAGTTCCGAAAGCTGTTTGGAGACGGCCAAGCCAAGGCCGGTGCCCCCGAATCGGCGCGTCGTGCTGCCGTCTGCTTGTTGAAACGCACTGAAAATAGTTTCATGCTTATCTTCGGGGATACCGATGCCGGTATCTTTGACGGAAAATTCCAGAACGGTATCCGTATCCCCACCGTCTTTTTGGGACACCGTGACAATGACTTCCCCTTCGCTGGTAAATTTGATGGCGTTGCCGATCAGGTTGAGAAGTATCTGTCGAAGCCGGGTCGGATCGCCGACAAGCCGCTCCGGGCACTCCGGTCGCACCCAGTAGGCCAGTTCCAACCCCTTTTGATGGGCGTTGGGTGCCATGATTTTCAATGTCTCCCCGAGAAAGTCCCGGAGCCCAAAATGAACGTCTTCCAGTTCGAGCCTGCCGGCTTCGATCTTTGAGAAATCGAGAACGTCGTTGATCAGTGCGAGCAGGGAATAGGACGAGGAGCGGATAATGGAAAGATCCTCGTGCTGTTCCGTGGAGAGGTCTGTCTCCCCCAGCAACTCTGCCAGACCGATAATGGCATTCAGGGGGGTGCGGATCTCATGGCTCATGTTGGCCAGGAACTGGCTCTTGGATCGGTTTGCGGCTTCAGCAGCCATTTTGGCATATTGGAGTGCTTCAGCCTGCTTCCGGCGGGTGACATCGCGGATAATACCTCGAAATCCCAACGGATTATCTTTTGCATCCTGAATCAGCGACACGGAGGCCTCTACCACGCGCTCGCTGTTTTCCTGGCTCCACAGACGGCAGTCCAGAATCTCTGCGGATTCCCCGGTCTCTATGACCTTTTCAAGGACGTCAACGATATTCGGCTCGGAGTCGGGTGCCAGGGCATGTCGGATGTTCATCCGGTCGATCATGTCCGGAGAAGTTCTCAGAATTCTGGGCAGGGCATCATTAAAGAAGGTAAACCGCCCGCTGAGGTCCAGCTCGTAATATCCATCCTCAATGCTCTGAAGAATGGTCCGGTAGCGCGCTTCGCTCTCTTGCAGGCGGGATTCGACCTCCTTGCGCTTGTTGATGGTGAATTGCGCATGGGAGCCAAAGATCATGAAGAAACAGAGCGCCAGAAGCCGGGTGGCGATTTCATTGATATCCGTACCGATGAAACTGTTTGTAAACGAGCCGTCACCGCTGAGAAGAAACTGCAGCATGGAATCGAGTAACCAGTAGACAAGCGCCAGCCCCACACCGAAAAACAGCATGGTGTCGTCGAGAAGGCTGGCCGCCTTGCGTTTAGCCGTCATGCGGGATCTCCTTATACGCCGCGGTCATGTCAATTATGGACTGAAGGTGTTACTCCCCGGGGCGCAACGTGTCCCGGGGATATCGGTTTCACCGTCATGGGGTGCCGGGCGGATGCGGCAATCGGTGGTGAATCGATTGCCATTTGACATGCAATCTGCGGGCCAGGCGGACACGCCCTGACCCGGCATGTCTCATGGCCGCCGAATTTCCTTTCCGAAGATGCGAAATTATGCCGATCATACGTCCTTATAGGCCTGTATGTCAAAAAAACGGATCGGCGACACCATGGCGGGGCTGTTTCGTCCGCCGGGGTGTATGACGATCGGCCCGGGCGATCGGCTTGGGCCCGTCCTGACATCCAAAATAGTGTCGTCTAACCGGAGCAGCGCACCTGTGGCACCCCACTTAAAAACATGATAAAATGCAGCCGATTGTTATTATAACAAATATTTGGTCACCTGCCGAGGCAAAATGAAAATCGAACGGGCAGACGGGTTTGATCTGCATTGGCCCCATTCACCCGAGACGTTTCGCCATCGAGTGGTCGCGCTCATTGGACTCTTCGTTGCCGTTCTGGTGGTATATGCAAACAGTTTCTGGGGTGAATTTCACCTGGATGATTTTGGTAACATTGTGAATAACATCAATATCCAGGGTGATGGGCTGACCTGGGAAGAGCTGAGCCGGAGCTTTCACGGCACCGACGCCAGTGAACGGGGCATCGACCGGCCGGCGGCGTTTCTGACATTTGCCCTCAACTACAGGTTCCATGGGCTGGATCCCTTTGGATATCATCTGGTCAACGTCTTTCTTCACTATGCCGCTTCGGTGGTTCTTTATTTGCTCCTGTTAACCTGTCTTCGTCTTCCGGCGCTCGGCGGCCGATATGCCGATGTGGCCCCGGGACTGGCACTGCTTGCCGCATTCATGTGGGCGATCCATCCGATCCAGGTCACCGCCGTGACCTACGTTGTCCAGCGGATGGCCGTGATGGCCGGTTTGTTTTACTTGCTGGCGATGCTTTTTTTCGCAAAAGCCCGCACCACCGTTGATTCGGGGAGCGCGGCTGTGTATGGCGGACTGTGCCTTGTCAGCGGGGTGCTGGCGTTTCTCAGCAAGGAGAACGCCGTGACCCTGCCGATCACCCTTGTCCTCATGGAAATCCTTCTTATCCGTGGGTGGCCACGGTATGTGGGGTCTCGCACGGCGGTATGGATCCTTGCCGGGGTGGTTGTGCTTCTGGCGATGTTGCTGTGGCTGATTTTGGGTGCCAACCTTTTGGCCGGCTACGACATCCGCCCATTCACCCTGCCCGAGCGATTGCTGACCCAACCCCGCGTATGGCTTTTTTATGTCCGTCTGCTGCTTTATCCGACACCGGACCGGATGACACTCCTGTACGACTTCGAGATATCTGAAACGATCCTTGTACCATGGTCGACCCTGCCGGCGCTGACGATCCTGGCCGGCTCGGCGGTGCTCGCTGTTTGGGCGTCACGCAGATGGCCGATGGTGGCCTTCTCGATTTTGTTTTTCCTGTTGAATCACCTTACAGAGGGATCGATTATTCCTTTGGAGATGGTGTTCGAACACCGCAACTATCTGCCGTCGGCCTTTTTCTTCGTCCCGGTGGTCATCATTGTCGTCCGATTCCTGGATTATTTTTCCTATCGACCCGTTTTACAGCTGCTGGGGGCGGCGGCGGTCGTCGTGGTGCTTATCGCCAATGGTCATACCTCCCATGATCGAAACCGGATTTTCCGCAATGAGCTGTCCCTGTGGGAAGATAATGTTCGCAAATCTGAACATCTTCACCGTCCCCACCATAACCTGTCAAAAGCCTACATGGTCACAGGCCGCTTCACGGAAGCCCTCCGGGAAATGGAGCGGGCACTGGAGGCCCGGGCGGCCGGCCGAAAGCATCAGAAATACAAAACCCACTACAATCTCGGGCGCTATTACATGATGGCCAATGATCTGGAAAAAGCCCTGGAACACCTGGAGAAATCTCTCGACTATGAGCCCGGTTACGCCGGCACGTATAACAGTATCGCCCGTATCCGGCTGTATGAAGACCGGATCCCGGAGGCCCTTGAGATGACCCGGGAGGCGATCCGGCGAAATCCCCATGCCGCCGATCACCGGCATACCCTGGCGCTGATTGCGCTGCGCCTTGGAAATCCGGATCGAGCCCTTCGCGAGGCCCTCACATCGCGTCAATTGATCGGCGACCAGGGAAATTCGGAATTCATTCTCGGGGAGGCATTTCGTCAAAAGGGCAAATTGAATCAGGCGCGATTGCACTTCGAACGTTACCAGGCGCTTTTTCCGGACCACCGGTCGGTCCGGCTGGCGCTCATTGAAATATATAGCCTGACGGAGCAGAACGGTATTCTCAAACAAACGGTTCGGGAATTTTTGGCGAGCATCGGCAGCGCGGACCTTCAGGAGGTGCTGAACGACTATGATCTAAAATACAACTCCATGGACCGTGCCCGGATCGACACCATCGACCGGGCGATCCAACAGATGCTCTGCGAATAACATCGTGAAACGATGTTATGAAACGCGACGATGTCGCTCAAAGGGCTTGAAAACCGCGCTTTCGCTTTCATCGTTGATTGGGGTGAGAATCCTTTCGCGGAAAACACGGCGGCTATCAATCGGATTTTGGTATGCTGATTGTTTTGTCGTAGATGCGATACTTCGCAGGATCGGTCTCCTGGGCGGGATACTTTACCTTAACGTCTATCTGGGTAGCTGCGACCTGCCACTGGGTCACCGCAAAGTCCGGACCGAGATCCATGTCCACATTGGAGGACGCCAGACTGATGGCTTGCCAGGTTTGCCCGTGCAAGAGTTGTCTCGCCATATGCTGGTGGAGCCGGGATTCCAATTCCCCGAAGGCGATTCGAACGGTTTGCGCCCTGGATCGGGTTTGCAGATCAAAATATTTGGGCACGGCCACCGCGGCAAGAAGGCCGAGGATGACCATGACCAAAATGACTTCGATTAGGGTAAACCCCTCTTCGGATGTGTGTATTGGGCCGTTAAAGGAACACCTGCCGTTTCTCTTCCGGCGACTGAGCGAAAGATCCATTTCCGGTGCCGAACCGCTCGAGCGCGCCGCGTGCCCCTGCCACCATGGCATGGGTCGGGAAACCCTCAAAGCTCAAGCAGCAGAATGGAAAAGTGGGCGGTCGCCCTGCCCACTTTTCGCTCTTGCTGCCCTACCGACTGAAAATGGAAGATACATCACAGATATTGACGGTTCAGATCAAGGAGAAGCAGAAAATTTCGGCAGCGAGATCGTCTGGTTGCTGACCGTGGCATTGGCTTCGCCTTTAGGATAGATGACCACAAACGACAATGTTCCAACGCCCGCGGTATAGTTCCAGCTGGCGGAGGGTACATCAAAGTCGGGGCCGATATCCAGGCCGATATCGCTTGAGTTGAATGTGATCTGGCCAAAGGTATCCCCCTGGAGCAGCCGGCTGGCGAAATGCTGGTTGATCCGAACTTTGATCTCGGAAACTGCCGTATAGATCGCCTTTTCCCTTGCTTTGGTCTGAAGATCGAAATACTTGGGCACGGCCACGGCCGCCAGAATCCCCAGGATAACCAGGACTGCGATAATTTCGATCAGCGTGAAGCCTTCCTCGTTTCTCAGTAATCTTTTCGTTTTCATGATGCACCTTCCGCTTTTTATTTGTTGCGTATCCGGCCCTGGCTTGTGAAGAAGCCGGATGCCAGTCTTCTGGGAGTTCTACAAGCATAGATCATGCCATTTATGACGAAATTCTCCGTATGATCTGCAGGAAGATGTATATTTGTTTAGATAACAATAAGTTAAAAATAAAAAGCAATTATCGTCGTCAGGAAGTCCACAAAAATTCAGGTGGCAAAAACGGCGTTTGCTCCAATACATGTTGGGCCATCATCAATTTGTGTCGGAATTTGCAAAAAATGTTGGATAGACCAGAAAACCCAACGATAAGAATAGGATGTTTTAGGCGCGGGGTCATAGGGGAGACACTGATCATGTGAGACCCGCTTTCAGTGAGGTGATGTCTATATCCAGTTTCTTGATACGATGCCATAAACTGCGTTCCTTGATGCCGAGCATCTTTGCGGCTTTCACCTGAACACCGTTGCATTGTTTGAGGGCGTCCAGAATCATCCGTTTCTCGAGTTCACGCAAATGGTCGTCCAGATTTTTCCCCGGAGACGCATCCGTCAGGGGTATTTCAGGACCGTTCCAGTCCTGGTTGAGGTGGACCGGCAGATGCACCGGCTCAATGGCCGAGCCGGCCATGACGGACGCCGCCTCCACAACGTTCTGGAGCTCCCGGACGTTTCCGGGCCAGGTGTACGAGGAGAGTATCTGTATGGTTTCAGGAGAAGGCTGCAGGTCCTCTTTCCCCAGCCGCTGAAGAAACTCGCTCACGAGGGCCGGAATGTCTTCCTGGCGGTTTCTTAGAGGCGGCAGCTGTATGGTAAACACATTGAGCCGGTAGAACAGATCCTGGCGAAATGCCCCCTCTTCGACCATCCGGGACAGATCCTTGTTGGTGGCGGCAATAAACCTGACATCCACCTCGATCGAATGAATGCCGCCGACCCTTTCGAATTTGGACTCCTGCAGGACGCGCAGCAATTTTGCCTGGGTTTCAAGGGGCATATCCCCAATTTCGTCCAGAAAAACGGTACCGCCGTCGGCCGTCTCGAACTTACCCAGTTTCCGGCTGTCGGCACCGGTAAAGGCGCCTTTTTCATGGCCGAAGAGCTCGCTCTCCAGGAGGCTGTCGGGGATCGCCGCACAGTTAAGGGCCACAAACGGCCTGGAAGCCCTCTGGCTGTGTTCGTGAATACTTTCGGAGATGAGCTCCTTTCCGGTTCCGGTTTCTCCGACGATGAGCACTGTGGCGTCGGTTCCGGCAACCTTGACGATCTGATTGAGCACACTGCGGATGGGCCGGCTCTGACCTACGATCTGGGGGAATAGTTTCTGGGAGTCGACCTTGCTCAACAACTCGGTCACTGTTTCCAAAATCACGTTAAAACGCCCCATGTCGTCTGTATGGGCCTTTGACTTTTCCGGAATGGTTTCAATTTGGGCAAGAATTCCCAACTCTTCGGTCTTTCGGACAAACCGTTCCACCGGCCCCAGAAGCAGTTTGGCAATGATCAGCCCGAGTCCGAAGGTGATGAGTGCCATGATGGTTCCAAAAATCATGACCGCACGCTGGGGCTCGATATTCCGCTTGAAAAAGTAGTCGGTGAGGTTATGGGAGCCGATAATCGAAATGAGTGCGATTCCGGCGAAGATGATCGGAATGATGACATACAGGCTGATTTGGAAGCGGATGTCTTTCATTATTTAACCATCTGCGTCAGATCCCACATGGGCAGAAAGATCGCCAGGGCGAAAAAGCCGACCACTGCGGCCAGCCCGACCGTCAACAATGGACCGATGGCATCGGAGAGTTTTTTCATTTCGTATTCCAGTTCATCGTCGTAGTGCTTGGCGATTTCATTGAGCATGTCCTCGAGATTGCCGGCCTCTTCGCCGATGGAGATCATGTTGATCACCAGGGGTGGAAAGTAACGTGATGATTTGAGCGGGTTGGCAATACCCCGACCCTGCTCGAGCCGCTCATTGATCTGGTCCAGTTCCCGGGCGATGGCGGCATTGCCGATGGTCCCGTACAGAATCTTCATGGCCTCCGTGACCGTTACTCCGCTGGACTGCGGAATCGAGAAAATACTGGCAAACCGGGACATGGCGGCCTTGATGAGCAGCGGGCCGACGATCGGCAACCGCATCAACAGACGGTAAGTCGTCAATTTCCCGTTTTCGCTCCGGAGGTAATAGTAGGCCCCGACCAACAACGCGATCGTACCCCCGACCAGCAGATACCAGTATTGGGACATGGTAAAATACATCCACATGCAAATCTTGGTCGGCACCGGCAGGTCGATACCCGCATTTTCGAATATGCCGGCGAATTTGGGGACCACAAACGTCAGCAGGACGAAAAAGGCAACCACCAGGAAGGAAATGACGAGTAGCGGATATTGCAATGCCGATTTAATATCCGCCCGGATCTTATTTTCGTGTTCTGTTATGTAGATCAAGCGATCGAGAATTTCCGGCAACGCGCCGCTGGCCTCGCCGGCCTGGACCATGCTGCAGTACAGTGGGGAAAAGGCGTTCGGGTGTTTTCGGAACGCATCGTAGAGGCTGGACCCTTCACGGATGTCCTGGGAGATCCGGGTGATGATGCCGCGCAGTTTCAGGTTGTCGGTCTGGGTCTCAAGCACTTCGAGGATTTTGGTGATGGGCACTCCGGCCGTAAGCAGGGTACGGAGCTGTTTCGAAAACAGCGTTAACTCGTTGGGTTTGATGATCGATAGCTGCGTGCGAATTTTGGTCCAATTGATCCGCAGGGCGGTCTCGCTCTTTTGGGTAACATTGGCCGGTACATAGCCCTGGGCAATGAGCATGCTATTGGCGATGTCCTCTGTATCGGCGTCGATCTCTCCGGAGACGAGGTTGCCGCTTGGGTTAATCGCCTGATAAGAAAATTTGGGCATAGCACATCCGATGGATCCGGTGATGCGGTTTTAGGATACGGTCGGGTTGCCGCGTCCATCCATAGAATCAGGTCATGACGGCGGACGTGGCTTCTTCCAAGGTGGTGACCCCTTTTTTGACCTTGTCGGCGGCATCTTCTTTCAGCGTTTTTAAAATTCCGGCCTCCCGTGCGGCTGCCGTGATCTCCTGCGCCGAGCGGCGTTTCAGAATCATGTCCTGAATCATCTCGGTGATGACCATGACTTCGTAGATGCCGGTACGTCCCTTGTACCCTTTGTCCAGACAATTGAAGCACCCTTCGCTTTGGACGAAGTCTCCGGTGACGTCCTTGTCGAAGCCCCAGAGTTCCAGTGCCGCCCGGGGGGGCGCGTATGGCCGTTTGCAATATGAGCAGACCCGCCTCACCAGCCGCTGGGCGACGGAGACCAGCATCACCGACGAGACCAGAAACGGCTCGATCCCCATGTCGATAAATCGGGTGATGGCTCCGGCGGAATCATTGGTATGCACCGTACTCAGCACCCGGTGACCGGTCAGGGCCGACTGTACGGCGATAGAGGCTGTCTCCGGATCACGGATCTCCCCGACCATGATGACATCCGGGTCCTGACGCATGATGGATCGCAACCCACTGGCAAAGGTCATTCCCGCTTTCCGGTTCAGTTGGATTTGACGAATTTTTTCCATCCGGTACTCGACCGGGTCTTCCAGGGTAATAATGTTGATATCCGGTTGGTTGATTTTCTTCAAAATCGAATACAGCGTAGTACTTTTCCCGCTCCCGGTCGGGCCGGTGCTGAGGATCATGCCGTAGGGCTTGTGCACCATGGTTTCCAATTTTTCACGGTCTGATGTCACCATGCCCAGTTTCTCGAGGGAAAAGACGCCGGCACTCGTATCGAGGAGCCGAAGCACCACGTTCTCGCCATAAATCGTCGGTAGCGTGGATGCCCGGATATTGATTTCCTTATTATCCATCCGAACCGTAAAACGGCCGTCCTGGGGAACCCGCGACATGGCGATGTCCATGTTTGCGAGTATTTTGAGACGTGAAATGATCGGAAGAATCATTGCCTTGGGGGGCGCCGGCACCTCGTGCAGGATACCGTCTACCCGGAATCGGACCTGGACATATTCTTTTTCCGGACTGATATGAACGTCACTGGAACCTTCACGAACGGCCTGGGCGAGAATAGAGTTCACCAGGCGCACAATCGGTGCCTCTTCGGCCATATCGTGAAGCGAGCTCACCTCCAGTTCCTCTGTCGGTTCTACGCCGGCCTCGTCGGGACGCTCGACACTCATGTCCTCAAGCACCCCGCCGATGTCCGTATACGTGCCGTAAATGCTGGACAGCATGCTGTTGTATTCCTGCTCCGAGCAGATCACCGCTTCAACTTCCAGGTTGGTATGGATCTCGATGGCGTCCATGGCGTTGATGTCGGTCGGATCCACCATGGCGATGGTCAACAGAAATTTGGACTTCTCCAGCGGCACGATCTGGTACTTCTGAGCCATTTCCAGAGGCACCACGTCGGTCAGACGGACATCCAGGGGATAAAGGTCGGTACGGTACTTTTTGATGGCGAGCTGCTTGGAAATGAGATCCGTCACCTGGGAATTGCTGACCAGCCCCTGTTGAATCAGGTACTGACCCAGTTTGACGTTGGAGCGCTTCTGGCCGACGATGGCCTGCTTGAGCTGCTCGTCGGTGATGAGGCCCGCTTCAATCAGCATCTCCCCGAGCCGTTTCCGCTGCGGTACCGGCTTCCCGACAGATGGGCTAAAAAAGGTGCCGACAAGAGGTTCGTTCTTTCCCATCACATCCTCGGAGTCTCATAGGGATTGGCATAAAAAATGGTGTCCGGAGCCCAGCGCGACACCAGTTCCGGGATGGTCCCATTGACCCGTGCGACCCGGTTGCGCTGAATTTGGGCGGAGGCCTCGTCATAATGGATGCTCTTCAGCAAGATGGAAAAGGAAAGGCCGTTTTGAGGATCCCAATGAGGGACAACGCGAATCGGGGGGGCTTCCGGCGGATGGTTCCGGAGCATGTCGACGGCGGAATCGAGTGTCCTGGCTTCTGCCAGTCGCACCCAGAACCGCTGTTGGTTCGTGGGCCGAATCCGGGCCGGAATGGCCGGAACGACAATCTGGTCGCCGACTTCGACCCGGTCCAGATCGTATATGTGGGGGTTTGCCCGGTGGACCGATTGCAAATATCGGGGATTGTGACTTCCGTATACCTTCTCTACCAGACGCCAGAGGGTTTCCCGATTCCCCAATGTCACCCGGCCGAGAATATCCGGCGGGGCGATATCGGCCACAGCCAACCAGCTGTCGTCGGAAGATACCGTGGCCGTAATTTTCGAGGTCTTCGGGTCGGGGTCGACGGCGGCCGGTTCGATGGGCGGAAGCACGGCGAGCTCCGTCTTCGGCTCCGGTCCGCTCGCAGCCGCAGGCGCCGGCTGGGCCGCCATGGTCCCGGTTGAGCCGGTATGGCCGGGCTCGACCGCCGATGGATCGTTTCCGTCTGCCGAAGGCGGTGTCGATGGTTCCGGATGTCGGTCCGAAGAAGACGTGATCTGCCCCTCGTACTCCGGCGTAACGGAGGTAAGCGCACCGGAAAGGCTCAATACGCCGATAACCGCCAGCAGGAGTATCGCTGCGCCTGCCGGCAGTCGCCAGCCCAGGAGGCCGGTTCTCTGCTCACGACGGGTGCAGGAGCGGACCAGCGCCCAGCCGGCACGGGTCCGGTTTTGGATAATCACTGTCAGAAGGCATTGGTGGCACAGGTGAACAATTCGGCGCGGATATCCGCCGGTGGCCAGATAAATGCCGTACAGAGCAGGTAAGGTGAACAGGTCCGAACTCCCCCGGGTGTCCCGGGACTGGTCGATTCGAAACCGGATCATCTGCCGGGTATCTCTGAAGCTCATGGGCCCCAGGATGTGCAGAATATTTATCCGGTCCGCAAAGTTGGCGTGGGCGTCCAGGGTCTGCTGGAATTCGGTCTGGGCAAAAATAGCGATTTGAAGAAGCTTGTATTCGTTGGTTTCATAATTGAGAAACTCCCGCAACAACTCAAGGCACGCCGGGGGGATTTTCTGACCCTCATCGATGATCAGAACAACGGTGCGGTTTTCATCGACCCCTTTGCGAAACAAGCTCTTTTTGATGGTTTCTTTCAGTAGCCACGGGGTTGCCTGAGGCTCCGGCCGGGAGCCGCTGAGCATTTCGGCCACCGCACTCAGAAACTCTTCCGGGCTGGCAATGTCCGGGTCCAAAATCAGATGGGTTTCGATATCCGTGTCATCTGAAAACCGACGGATCAGCTGTCGGCACAAGGTGGTCTTTCCTGTTCCCACATCCCCGACAATGACATTGAGCCCGCGTCGCAGGCGCAGCGCCAGTTCCAGTTTCTGCAGGCAAAGCCGATGCTGACGGGAGTGAAAGAAAAAGTCCGGATCCGGGGAATTAGAAAAGGGTTCCCGATGTAATTGTAAGATGTTGAAGTAATCCATGGCGCGGGTGCCCGTGAAAGGGTTATTGTCCGTCTCTAACAGGTAAAATTCGGGGAGTGATAAATATCAACAGCTCTTGCTTGTCTCATCCTGGGACGTGCCTTTAAACAGCCAGCCCAGCAGAGGAACCTGCCTGAGGCCGGGCACGCCCTCTTCGCCTTTTGCCTTGGTCTCTTCGACCAACCCTCCGATAACGGTGGTCTGACCGTCGAAAACGATGACGCTGGTCTCGGCCCGTCGAGTGATGATGGTCGGCTGTCCCCTGACCTCCCGTGAAAAATCCGGCTGATCTTTGGTGACTTTGATGTTCAGCTTCAGCGTCTTTCCTTCAATGATGTGGGGGGTGACCTCCAGCCGGAGAACCGCCTTTTTGTATTCTATCTTGACCTCCTTGTCCTCGACGGTCTGAAATGGGATTTCCGTGCCGGCTTCGATCATGGCCACCTGGTTATCCTGGGTCGTAATAGAGGGGCTGGATAGAATGTTGAGCAAGGCCTGGGTTTCAAGGGCTTCCAGTTGAAGCTGGAGAATATTATTGCCTTCCTGGCCGATGATACCAATGGCCAAGCCTCTCAAATTCTCCGTGCCGGCCGCCACACCGGTTGCCGGAAGATTGACCATAAACCCGGACGCGGCGCTTTGGGCCACCGTGGCCGAGCCGGCCAGTCCTGGGGTGAGTCCGGATGCTTGGGCGGCGTCCGGCACGATAAAATAATTGCCCTGTTCTCTCAGGCCCCCCCAGCGTACCCCCAGTTCCCGGGTCGCCGCTTTGGTGGACTGGACGATGTGGGATTCGATCTGGACCTGGGGGGTGGGCCGGTCCAGTTCCTCGATTAGCGGAATGATCCGGGTCAGATCGTCCGGGATGGCGGAGATGATCAACGAATTGGTATGCTCGTCGACCAGGACCGAGCCGATGGGCTTTCCTTCCTCTTCCTTGGTCAGGAAATTTTCCAGATTTGCCCGCAGCTGGCCGGCATTGGCATAGTCGACTTTAATCACCCGCACGATCAATCGATCGGTCAACTCAAGTTCCCGTTTTTTGGCCCGGATCTTTTTTTCGGTCTCCAGATTTTTAAGATTCTGGTTCCGGTCTTGCAACGTGACGATGCGGAGGATGTTCCCGTCTCTTTCATAGGACAACCCCTGGGCCTGGAGAATGCTTAAAAAGACCTGATCCCAGGGCGCCTTGTCCACATCGATATTGACCCGACCTTGCAACCCCTCATTTATAATGATGTCCTGGCCGGCAGCTCTGGCCAGCGCCCGAAGGAGCACCGACACCTCGGTGTTGTGCATTTTCAGAGAGATCATCTGGTCGGGCAAGTCGACCTTGTCGGTTTCCGACTCCGGGGCCGGCGATATGGTAACTGTTCCGGTCTCTTCGGCTTCGATGGATCGTTTCCGGGGGGCCGGAGAGTATCCGCGGGATTGTTCGGCCGTTACTTTCCACTTTTCAAAAAAGGGGTCTTTTTCCCCCGGGGAGCTTGTCTGGCACCCCACCGCCGTCAAGGTCAGGAGACCGAGGATGGTTGCAGCGGATAGAACGCAGCGTTGCCGGTACAATGTTGTCATGTAGACCCCTGTTTATTTTTTCGGGGGGTTCAAATTGTCTTCACGACGGACAAATTCTTCCAACGGAATCACCCGCACGTCATCGGAGTCCAGCCATTTCAGCTCCACATGGGAGGGGTATACCGCCAGGAGCGAATAACCGCTGATCTCCAGCGCATCACCCGGCTCGTATTCCCTGTTGTTCAGGATGGCCAAACGCCGGTCGCCAAGTTCGATAAAGCCGGAGTATACCAACGGCACCTTCGGTTCCGGTACGGTCGCCGACAGCTTGTCGGGGATATTGTTCTCCTCAAGTGTGACCTTCAAAAACGGGTTTCCCCCCCATGGTGCCGTCGCTGCGGCAATCATATACTCCTCTGTCTTGTTCAGCGAAAATCGCGGCAACTCCGCGATAACTCCCAGCACAAAACCCTCCACGTCCTGAAGCGACTGCGTGGTAGCTTCAGGTGGCGTGGGTTCGGTTGATGGTGCCAGCAGGCTGTAACCGCCGTACAAAACCGCAAGCGCCATAACGATGAGGATGCCTTTCTCCCGCTTAGACATGGCGTATCCGGTGTCGGTTCATCCACTTACTCCTGATTCAGCCACAGCGTCAGACTATACCGGAGCTGGTGGGATGCCTCCATCGTCTGAAGTTTCAGGTTATCGATATGTTGGAGATAGGGCACGCCGCCGAGCTTCATCAGCAGGTTGCGAAATGCCTCGATGTCGCCACTGAAAACGGCCCTGACTTTAAGAAATTTGGATCCCTTCAAAATCGTTTGCATATCCGGCGATATGGTTTCCACCTGCAAATTACTCTCTGCTGCCAGGTCTCGCAGCATTCCGGTTGCTTGATCTGTTTTCCCGCGCGACAATTTTGTCGTCTCCGGAAGCGGCAGAAGATCCGGCGATTTTTCTCTGGAGGTTTTTAGAAGCCTCACAAAAACAGGGAAGAGTTTTTGTTGTCGTTCCAGCTCGATCTCGACCCGCGCGATCTCCCGCTCCGTCTCGGCCATGGAAAAGAATGTCGGCACAATGGCAACACCCACAAATAGGGTGATGGCCAGACCGAAAATGGCCGGCGTTGCAAATTTCGAAGCAAGCAGATTTCGTACCAGTATCGCCATGGGTTACGATTTTACTCCCCGGGGGGCGTCGCGACATGCCGTCCCCGAATCTGTTTGGATGGTTCAACGACCATCGGTTGAACCGTTGAAGATCATGTCGACCCATTGGGTGTCAGATGATCCGCAATTGTGCTGTAAACCGCAACGCTTCCTTTTCAGCGATCTTCACAACGGAACGCCGCTTGATACTGAAGCTGCTGAAAATCGGAGATTTTTCAAGTTTGACGAGATACTCGGCCAGGGCGGACTCGGGTGTGCGCCGATCCCCGAGAACCACCCCTTCCAGAATGAGCTTCTGTGACTCCTTCGATTCTTCGACAGCCCCAAGTTGGATGTCCACAGTGAGCAGGCGGATATCGCCGGGGGTCAGTCGTGTGATTTCACTAATCACGGCCATCCCCTGGTAGCGCATACCCACCTGCTTGAGTTTTGCCTGTTTGCTCTTCACCTGCCCCAGAAGCTCCCGGATCATCGCCTCCGTGACCCGGGGATTGGTGGAATCCAGCTCACGGTTGAGACCTTCCAGTTCGGTGCCCTTTTGATCTAAAATCGTCGTCTGCCAGATAAATATGGCCAGACACACCGCGGACGCGAGAAGCAGCCCGATGTATATCACAGAACTGATCCGGCGGGCGGTTTCAGCCTTCCCCTTCTCTTTGTAGGTATAAAGGAAATTCGGGGTTCGGTCGTTTCGAGACAGTGCCAGACCGACGGCCGGCAGATACGATTCCCGCTCGGTAATGCTGGGCGGGGGCGAGATACGATCGTCAAGGGCCGAAGCGGCCCCCATGGGATCGAATACATCCAGTTCGATGCCCAGAAATTGGCTGATTGTGTTCACCAGAAGCATTTGCCCGTTAATCGGCCCGGAAATAAACACTTTATCCACACCGACGCTGTCGAACTTCAATGAGAAATGGCGCAAGGTCCGGTTGACCTGTCGGATTAGCCGCTGCAGTGCCGGAAGCACCATCTGGTAGATGTCGTTATCCGAAAATGATCGTTCGGGAGCGAGGTTCGCAAATGACGGGTGGTGAATAAAACTGAAAAAAATGCGACGCGCTTCCTCCAACCCCTCCAGTTCACTGCTGTCCGGCCCCGTCATTTCCGGTTCGGACTCTTCCTGGCCGGCATCATCCCGCTCGAGCGGCAACTCATCCGACATGTGTTGCCGGACAGCTTCGACCATGCTGTTCATGCCGGCTTTGATCCCGCGCGATAAGACCAGGTTGTGATTTGAAAATATATCGATACGAGACCAATCCCGACCGATGTACAGGCTGCACACATTTTCACTTTCAACAGGGATCCATTGGTTGCGAAGAAGGTTCTGCAGCAGAAACGGTACGATGGAAATACCGGTCAACGCAAATCCGCTGCGGGAAAACACCTGCTTCAGCTGATCGATTTCGGGGCGGGGGCCGTGTAGGCCAACACCTCAAATTTCGGGACCCCGTCGTCGAGGGTCTCTCCCAGGAAATCAAAATCGAACACGGCCTCATTCTCGCTAAAGGAGACCTCTTTTTTAAATGTCCAGAAAACCGTATTGGCGATTTGCCTTCGGGAAACCTTTGGAATCTTCAGATATCGCAACTCGACACGGGCTGAAGAAATCGAACTCCAGATTTCCGGGAATTTGGTATCCCGGGTAAATTCATTCAGTGTCCGTTTCAAGAAGGACGGGAAGTCGGGATGCTGGGGGTTAATTTCCGGTGGATAGGCAACGGAGCGATAGTCGACAAGTTCCTGGCTGGTAGCGGATGCGTGGTGGATCTTTACGAGTTTGAGATCGGTATAGCCCAGACTGACGCCGATGGTCGCCGGTCGGCGGATCTTCAGCAACCGTCCAAACCGGGACGAGAGATCAGATACACTGGAGGACGTGGGCGTTTCGACCGGGACCGGCGGACCGTTGCCCGTCTGCTTCCCCCGAATCAGGTCCAGCAATTTTTCTGTAGAAGAGATGGTATCCGTTCTTGCCAAAATGGCTCCCTCGGGGTCACTCTGCCTGTTCGATGTGACGAGAGCTGGCTCTCGGTTGCCGTTTTTCTTCTGCCGTCAAAACCCTAATTTACCTGAATTTGCGGTGAATTGTCAAGAAATAAAGCAGGTTACGATTCCCCCCGGCGGTATCCGACCCGCGAAAACGGTTTCCACGGGGTCACCAAAGGCTTCGATTCAATCATAACATACTTAGATCCCAATAAAAACAAACCACGCCGGTTTGACAAAAGAGCGGCTTTTCGGATATATTCCCAATAAAAATAAAATTAATTATTTCAGTCTGTGTTACCGGAATCCCTCGAAACCACACGCACCTGCCTGAAAAAGAGAGGACACCGTCAGTTTCGTGTGTGAGTGACCATGCGGAGCTATGTGTGCGCTTCGACGTGCGCCTTCGCTATTGTAAGCCATGAGCAGGATACGTTCTTCTTCCCCCGACAGGTTCCTCACCCATTTGAGAAAACCTTGTCGGGGTGCCGAATCATGCAACCCCGAATTCTCGTTGTCCTCTCCAGGGAGCAGGTTAACAGCTGGAACCCATCGGGTCCCAATATCAGCAGTCGACATGTCATCGGAAAAGGAACATAACGGTGCGGTTTCCGTACTGGTCTGCTCAAAGGGTCGGCGGACCTCATTGGAAAATCTGGTGACAAGCATCCGGAAGATCCATCACCGCGCCATACCTGAAATCGTCGTCGTTGAGGAGACGGCTCACCCCAAACCCATAGACGGGACACGGTATATCGCCCACCCGATAGCCAATCTGGGAATCCCCTTTGCCAGAAACCTTGCCTTGGCGAATGCCACCGGCCAAATCATTGTATTTGTCGACGACGATTGTATCTTGGCAGACAGCTGGCTGGATGCGCTTATTGAGCCGATTCTGGAGGACAAGACGGTCGTTGGCACCCAGGGGGGTGTGACGGTACCGGAAACCTCCAACGCCATCGGTTGGGCCGAATCCCTGTTAGGCTTTCCGGGAGGCGGGATCACCCGGGTCTTGCAGGCCAACGGCCAGCACCGTCGCACAAAGGAAGTCTCGACACTGAATTGCGCATATCGCCGCTTGGTACTGGAGAAAACCGGCGGGTTTAACGAGCGACTCAAAGTCGGGGGAGAGGATTATTTGCTTGCAAAGCAAGCCTGCGAGCACGGCACCTGTGTGTTTATCCCGGATGCGCTGGTGTACCACGAACCCCGCGGTGGGTTCGGAAAGATATGGACGTGGTTCATCCGGAGGGGGCGGGCGGAAATCGATCTGCGGAAAACCGGAAAGGTCAAAGACATGCCCTGGTGGCCGTTCATCCGTGGCTGGTTTTTGTTCAAAATACTGGCTGTCGTGCTAGCAAGCGTTTTTCTGCCCTACGGGACCATCTTTGCGGCAGTGATGCTCTTTGTGCTGTATCCCGGAATTCAATACGCGCGGTATTTCCGGTGGTGGCATGAAAGCCCCGCACCGCTGAGTGCACTTATCGTATTGCCGGCAGTTAAAATGGTCATGGATGTGGCGATGGACGTCGGGCGGATCCGTGGGGTGGCGTTTGACCGTTGAGCTTCTGGCTATTTCGAACCATGCGACCGTGCTCGGCGGTGGTGAGCACTCATTTCTGGAACTGGTATCCACTTTGCCGGATCCATGGCGGCCGGTTGCCGCTACGCCTGGCCCGGGCGGGTTGGCCCACCTTCTTCGACGTCGGGGTATCCGAACGATTTTTCTCCCGATGCCGCCCATTCGTCCGCAACGCATGCCGGGCGCACTCTCCGGGCTTTTCCGCTTTCTCAGGGTGTTATCCAAATCGAGCATCCGGTTGATCTATGCCAACGGTTCCCGGGCCGCTTTGTATGGGGGGATAGCGGCAAATCTGCTTCGAACACCGATGGTGTGGCACTGCCGGATCGTCGATCGTGATCCGCGACTTGATCCCGTATTGCAGCATTTGAGCACCCGGATCATTGTCAACAGCCACGCAACGGCACGCCGTTTTCCGACTTCGCTCCACCATAAAGTTCGTATGATTTACAACGGTATTGATATCGAACGGTTTTCACGAGCAGATATTGAGAGACCTGACCGAATCTCGGCGGCATGGAAGAATCTTCTCGTGGTCGCACGGGCGTCACGGTGGAAGCGCCATGACCTTGCGTTGGCGGCATTCGGTGTCCTTGCTCAGGAATTCCCTGAGCTGCATCTGGTTTGCGTCGGGGGCAAAGACCCCCATGACATAGAATGGTGGCAAACCCTTCAGGAACGCACACGCCGATCCGCAGCCTCGGACCGCATCCATTGGGTCGGACCGGAGCCTGACGTTCGGCCCTGGTACGCATCTGCTTTCCTGCTCGCCCTTCCTTCGACAAATGAGCCGTTTGGAAGAGTGGTGGTCGAAGCAATGGCCTCCGGAGTCCCGGTGATTGCCAGTCGCGGGGGTGGCGTGCCGGAGATCATCACCCACAATGTGGATGGACTCCTTTTCCGCGAAGGCGATCTTTCCGGGCTCATTGACGGCATGCGCGTTCTGATAACAGATTCGGACACCCGAAATCGATTGGTCCTTGCCGGCAAGAACCGCTCCTGTGACTTCGGTCTTGAACAGCATACCCGTCTGGTGAGCGCGGTTTTTAGGGAAGCGTTGTCCGGGGACGCTGAATCGAACGCGTGAAGAAGTCTATCCTTATAGACGCCAGAGAATTTGTCCCGGGCCGGTTTACCGGCATTGCCAGGGTCCTGACGGGGCTTGTCCAAGCCCTGGCGGAGCACCATCCGGAATACCGTATCCGGTTAGCCACCTGCCATGTTGATGCCATACCGGAGCAACTGGTGTTTCAGCGCAGTATCCGGTGTCGCCGTCTGCCGGCATCGTTTCCGGCAGCCGAATGGATGCTGACGCAGTGGACCAGGTCCCGTGATCTGTTTATCAGCCCGTATCCAAAACTGCCGATATTCGGCTGTTTTTCCCGTGCCATCCACACCGTTCACGATGTATTGGATCTGACCCATCCGGTTTACCGGAAAACCATCAAGGCCGGTATCGATCGCATCCGGTTAAAAATCGCGCTCCGAAGGGCCGACCTGACATGGTATGATTCGAACACCAGCATGCAGGCGACCCGGTGTCTGGTTGGAACTGTCGGCCGTAACCCGAAAGTCCGGAATCTCGCGGTCAGCGACCGGTTTTCTGAATTGCCTGAGCCGAAGGACACTTCGATTCGGACAAGGTACGGGCTTCAGCAGGGATACATTCTGGTGTTGGGAAATGGATTGCCCCACAAAAACCTGGGCGTCCTCCTGACCATCGGCGGCCAAATGCATCGCCCGTTCGTTTTTGTCGGAGTTTCGGAGCGGAACCGGGCATACTGGCGCAAACGGTTTCCAAACGCCCGGGGGAACTGGATACCTCACATTCCGGAAATAGACCTACCCGCTATCCTGCGCGGTGCCTTTTGCCTGGCTCAACCGTCCACTGCTGAGGGATACGGCTATCCCCCGCTGGAGGCCATGGCTTCGGGTATTCCCGCGGTTGTCAGTGATATACCCGTTCTGAGGGAAATTACCGGGGAAAGCGCCCTCATCGCCCGGCCCGATGATCCTCGCGCATGGCAGGCGGCGCTCCAGGGGCTTGAGAATCCGGAACGGCGCCGCCGCCAGATCGCGCACGGGATGCGCTGGGTCCGGCAGTTCCGCGGTAGACAGGGATGGGTCAAACACATCGATGATATTTGCGACCTATTGGGGGAACCATGGCGAAGAAAAAAGCGCTCATCACAGGAATAACCGGTCAAGACGGCAGTTACCTTGCGGAACTTCTCCTGGAGAAAGGCTACGAGGTTCACGGGATTGTCCGTCGGGTGGCTTTGGAACATCCGGAATCGCGTATGTGGCGCATCCGGGGGATCCTGGATCGCATTCGCATCCATAGTGCCTCCATGGAAAGCTACGCCAGTCTCTTCAACATCATTTCCGAGCTATCTCCTCAGGAATGCTATCATTTGGCCGCCCAGAGTTTCGTTTCATACTCTTTCGAAGACGAGTTTTCCACCATCAATACCAATCTCAATGGAACCCATTATGTGTTGTCGGCCCTGAAGCGGCAGGCCCCGGAATGTCGCTTCTACTTTGCCGGATCCAGCGAGATGTTCGGCAAGGTGGCGGAAACGCCCCAGGACGAACACACGCCCTTCCACCCGCGTTCGCCCTACGGCATTTCCAAAATGGCCGGATTCGAATTGACGCGCAATTACCGGGAGGCATACGACATGTTCGCCCTTTCGGGAATACTGTTCAATCATGAGTCGCCCCAGCGTGGCGCCGAATTCGTGACTCGCAAAATCACTTCGGCTGCAGCGAAAATAAAGCTGGGGCTCGAATCGGAAGTCCGCCTTGGCAACCTGGATGCCCGGCGCGATTGGGGGCATGCAAATGATTTTGTCCGTGCCATGTGGCTGATGCTTCAGCAGGATGTGCCGGAGGATTACGTCATTGCCTCTGGCAGCTCCCGCCCGGTGGCAGAATTTTTAGAGATCGCTTTCGACTACGTGGGACTTGATTTCCGCCAGCATCTCGTGATCGACGAAACTCTCTACCGACCGTCGGAAGTCAATGTGTTGCAGGGGGACGCGTCAAAGGCAAGGAAAGAGCTGGGTTGGGAGCCGATGATCAGTTTCGAAGCCCTTGTCCATGAGATGGTCGAAGGTGATCTGGAGTGGTATTCCAGATAAACTGTCCAAAAGGGGGGTCGCGCGTCTGGTGAACATACTGTTTGTCGCTGATGTGTTCTTCCCCGATTCGGTCGGCGGCGCCGGTCGGGTGGCGTATCATCTGGCACGGGAGTTGAGCTGGCGGCACGACGTTCACATGGTGACCCGGAACCCGAACCGCAGATTGGCGCCGTATGAGATCCTCAACAATGCCATCCATGTGCATCGATTTCCGGTTCCTACCGTCAGCCATCCGGGCTTCTTATTCTCGGAAGTTCGGCATTCCGATGAACTTTTCAGGACCATCTGGCAGACATCCCCTCCCGATCTGGTGTGTGCCCACCAGAGCCTGCCGGCCATCACCCTGAGGTTTTCTCCTCGGTTCCGGGGCACGCCGTTTGTTTACTGCTTTTACTCTCCCTGGCATGAGGAGTACCTGATCAAGACCAGCAACGTGGTGGGCATAAGACGCGTGCTGCATCGATGCGTGGCATCTTTGATGAAAGCTATCGAGGGATGGGTGGCCCGGCACGCACAGAAAATCTTTGTGATCAGTCGATACAGCAGGGAACAGGTCATCAACACCCACCGCTGTCCCGCCCGTCGAGTCGTGCTGCTTTCCCCCGGTGTCGATCTGGATGCCTTTTGCCTTCCCGCAGAAGGCAAGGAAGCGATGCAATCCGATTTCGGCTGGCCCGGCGGTAAGCTTGTGTTTCTAACGGCTCGCAACCTGGTTCCAAGGATGGGCCTTGAGAACCTCATCGCCGCGTTTGCCGAAAGCTCGGTACTGCGCCGGCAGGCCATGCTGATGATTGCCGGAGATGGCCCCCTGCGAGATAGGCTGACACGGATGATCCAGGCTTCCGGGCTCGAATCGACAATCCACATGAGGGGTCGGGTGTCCGATGACCTGCTGATCAAACTCTACCAGGGATCTGACTTTTTTGTCCTGCCCACCCGTGCGCTGGAGGGCTTCGGGCTGGTGATCCTCGAAGCCATGGCCTGCGGCACCCCGGTGATCGGCACCCCGGTTGGTGCGATTCCGGATATCCTGACCCCCTTTGATCCCCGACTCGTCTGTGAAGGATTCCGGGGCCGCCACCTCCGCCGAAAACTCGAGTCCGTGGTCACCACCCCGGCGGTTTACCGGTTTCCCCCGGAGCAGTGCCGCCGGTTTGTGGTCGACCGGTATTCCTGGAGTGAAATGGGCAGGGCATTTGAAGCAGCGATGACACCACTGGTGCATCCAGCGGCGCATCTTCGGGTCTAATCGCCCGGACATTTCCTTAAATTTTCGGGACAAAATTGAAAAGCGACGCCATATGTGCGGTATTTGTGGGAAAATACATCCCGATAGCGACCGTGTAACGGAAACGTTAATCGCCGGGATGTGCAATACCATGGCCTACCGGGGGCCGGATGCCGAAGGTTTGTGGTGTTCCCGGCAGCGGGACGGCAGTGGCGTCGGTTTGGGGCACCGGCGCTTGAGCATCATCGATCTGTCGGAGGCCGGGCGGCAGCCGATGTGCAGCGAAGACGGATCCGTTCGGGTGGTTTTCAACGGAGAGATTTACAACTTCAAAACACTACGGAATGAACTGAAACTGAAAGGGCATCGATTCCGAAGCAACACAGACACGGAGGTCATCGTTCATCTTTACGAGGAAGAAGGCCTGGCGGCCTGTCGTCGGCTCAACGGGATGTTTGCCTTCGCCCTTTGGGATTGCACACAGAGAAAGACTCTGGCTCTGCCGGGATCGGCTCGGCATCAAGCCGCTGGTCTATTACTGGGACGGCGAGCAATTTTTGTTTGCTTCCGAAATCAAGGCGATTTTGATAGATCCGGAGGTCCCGAGACAAATGGACGCAACAGCCCTTCAACTTTATTTGGCCTTTAGCTATATCCCGGCACCTTACACCATCTATAAAGGTCTTCGAAAACTGAATCCGGGGCACTCCCTGGTCTACCAAGGCGGTCGCCTCCAAATCGATCCCTACTGGGAGCTCTCATGTGACGACGCCTCCGGATCGGCGCTCATGGATACACCCGATGGGGCCGTGTCGATCCAAAAACGTCTGTTGCAGCGGTTGTCCGATGCGGTAAGAGATCAGTTGATTGCAGATGTCCCCCTCGGCGCATTTCTCAGCGGCGGGATCGATTCCAGTGCTGTCGTCGCCCTCATGGCAAAACATTCCGCGACGCCGATCAAGACGTTTTCCATCGGTTTCAGGGACGACCCCCTGTACGATGAAACCGGTTATGCCCGGCAGGTGGCCGATCATTTTCGCACAGACCATCGGGAGTTCAAACTCGCGTTTAAAGATATGCTGGATGTTCTCCCGGATGTAATGGATATGTGTGACGAACCATTTTCCGATTCCTCCGTGATCCCCACGTATATCGTGTCCCGGGAGACACGCAAATACGTCACCGTTGCCCTGTCCGGAGATGGCGGCGACGAATTGTTTGGCGGCTACCGATCCTACCTGGGCCAGTACTGGTACCGTTGGTACACGATGATCCCGGCCTTGTTCCGGGAAGCCTATTTCGAACGGCTGGTGATGTCCTTGCCGGATTCCAGAGACACGCGGTGGAAGGAATGGTTCCGTCGCGCCAAGAAGTTTATCAAAGGAAGCAAGGGGCGTCCGGAGGAGCGGTACCTCGCGCTAAAAGAAATTTTTCCGGAGCGGCTGCGGCAAGACCTCCTGCGCGACTATCGGCTTGACGGCAAGGATCCGGCCCTGATGCTGATTCAGCGGCGTCTGCAGGAATGCGGAGGCGACAGCCTCAATGCGTTGATGTATACCGATGTTATCGACTCGCTGCCGGGAGACATGCTCAACAAGGTGGACTGGATGAGCATGAAAAACTCTCTGGAGGTCCGTGTGCCCCTTTTGGATCATCGCGTTGTGGAACTCGCCTTTCAGATCCCCGGGCGATGGAAACTCCGCGGCGGGGTGACCAAATACCTGCTCAAGGAGGCATTTCGGGATATCCTGCCCCGGAGTCTATACCGCCGACCCAAAGCGGGATTCGAAGTGCCGATCAGTCGCTGGCTCAGAACCGATCTGAAGTTTCTGGTGGAACGTTACCTTGCGAAACAACGGATCGCGGACCAGGGGATCTTCGATCACCGGGTCATAGACGGGCTGGTGCAGACGCACTTCCAAAAGCGCACCGACACTTCCTGGATGCTCTGGAATCTGATCGTTTTCCAATACTGGTTCGATACGTATTATGTCTGACAGCGAGGACGACGTCCGAGTCCGGAATTCGGCTGTCCTCGGATATTGCCTGGCCTGCTTGGCCCCACGGCTTCCTGGTCCGGGTTCGCGCAGGCCGGATCGGTGGTACGCATCTCTCGGGAATCGTTCGAATCGCCTATGATACGGACGCCAAAGGTCATTCATCTCATCACCCGCATGGACATGGGCGGGTCGGCCCAAAACACCCTGATGAGCTGTCTTGAACTTGTCGGCACCTACGACACCGTGTTGTCCTTCGGCCCGTCTTCCGAGTCGCAGATGACCTCCGGAGAACAGCATGCCGTGGACCGACAGATGGCCCGATTCAGATCCCGGGGCGGGCGTGTGGCCGTCTTCCCGGGTCTTGTCCGACGCATCGACCCAATCCGCGACACGGTCACCTTTGTCCGGCTGGTGAGATGGCTCCGCAAAGAGGCTCCGGACATTGTCCACACCCATTCGTCGAAGGCAGGGCTGTTGGGCCGTTGGGCCGCCCGGTTGGCGGGCGTCCCGGTCATTGTTCATACTCCCCACGGACACGTGTTTTACGGGCATTTCAGAGCCGCCGTGTCAAAATTGTTTCTGCTTTTGGAACGGCTCTCGGATCGGGTGACCGATCATATCATCTGCCTGACCCAGGCAGAGTTCACCGATTATATCGACCTCCACGTGACCCTGCCCGGAAAGGCGAGCGTGATTCACAGTGGCGTGGACCTTCAGCGATTCAAGAAGCCGGAAGTTGCGCCAACATTAACGAGGGAAAGTTTGGACATCGACGATCAGACTCTGGTGGTCGGCACCGTCGGATGGCTGCTGCCCATAAAGGGCCCTGAGGTGTTACTGGAGGCCATGGGACAGGTGTGGCAGCACCGATCAAACATCGCACTTGTCTATGTCGGCAAAGGCGATCTCGAGAAACCACTGAAGGCGCGGGTGCGGCGGATGAATGTTGCCGATCGGGTTCGGTTTCTGGGTTGGCGGACCGACATCCCGGACCTGATGCATTCCTTCGACATGTTTGTTCTGCCATCCCGCAATGAAGGGATGGGGCGTGTCATCGTGGAGGCCATGGCCGCCGGGTTGCCGGTAGTGGCCAATCGAACCGGGGGCCTTCCGGATCTGGTGTCCGATGGTCACAACGGGCTGCTGGTGCCTCCCGGAGATGCGGCCTCTTTAGGACGGGCCATTCTGAAACTGTGCGACAGACCGGATCTTCGGCAGCGGATGGGCGGACAGGGGCGCCGGCGGGCGGAGAACTTCAGCCTTCAACGGATGGTCGACAAACTGGATGCGCTGTATGCCTGCCTGCTCAATTGAACTGCGGCACGGTGCTGCTGCCCCACGGGTTCATACCCGCCAGCGGCCCGACAGACCGCGCTTGTCTTTGGGCCCGAGTTATATTACATATAGCTGGAATCAATCATAAAAGTTTCCATCGAGAGACCTGAAACGAAACCACAGGGTTTCAATCACGGATAGTTGCCGAACGGTATCCGCCCTGGAAATGGGATCATGATCGTTGCCATCCATCAACCCCAATTCATGCCCTGGCTCGGTTATTTCGACAAGATAGACAAGGCCGATGTGTTCTGCTTTCTGGACGATGTGCAGTATAAGAAAAACGAATGGCAGAACCGGAATCGGTTGAAGACAGCCCAGGGAACCCAATGGCTGACGGTACCGGTCCGGTACCGTTTTCCCCAGAAAATCCATGAAGTGGCGATCAACAACAAAGAGAACTGGCGCCGAAAACACCTGCAGGCGCTCAGCACCAATTACCGTAAGGCACCCTGTTTCAGGGCCTATTTTGAAATTTTCGAAGACATTTATGCAAGAGAATGGCGAAATTTGACCGATCTGAACATATTTGCCACGACGCAGTTGATGGCGGCCCTGGGCCTGGGGCAGACACAGACCGTTCGCGCATCGGAATTAACTAAAAGCCAGGAACCCACCCAGCGGCTCATCGACATCTGTCGATTATCTGGCGGGGATGTCTATCTGTCCGGCCGGGACGGCGCCCTGTACATGGATATGGACCGCTTCCAAGGGTCCGGAGTCGACGTGGTCTTCCAGGATTTCCATCATCCGTCCTACACGCAGCTGTATGGAGACTTTGTCTCTCATCTTTCCGTTGTGGATCTGCTATTTTGCTGCGGGTCGGGCAGTCTTGAAATCATCCGTAGTCAAAACCCCCCCATCGGCCGATGACGGGACAGATCGGAAACAGCTAAGGGGCACGTTATGAAACTGATGAAGATTCTGGCCGTCGGCGCCCATCCGGACGACATCGAGTTCGGGTGCGGTGGAACCCTTTTCAAATACACCGCCAAAGGACATCGCGCCTACCTGATGATCATGACCCGAGGAGACCAGGGAGGAAAACCGGAAGTTCGGGCCAGGGAGCAAACAGACTCCCAGGCGATACTGGGTGTGGAGCACATCTTCTGGAGTGATTACCAGGACACCAAATTGGTGGTCGACAAAGAAATGATCAACAAAATTGAAGCGGTGATCGCCCAGGTCAATCCTGATTTTATCCTTACCCATTTTCCTTACGACACCCACCAGGATCACCGGCACCTGGCCCAGGCCACCATTTCCGCCACCCGTTACATCCAGAACGTCATGTTCTTCGAAGGCCCGACGACCCAGAATTTCACACCGAATGTGTATGTCGACATATCGGCGGAGTTGAAAACGAAAATAGAGGCGCTGATGGCCCACCCTTCACAAATCGGAAAGACCAATATCGAAGACATGTCGATTGTCGAACTGGCCCGCTCCACGGCAAACTTCCGCGGCATCCAGGGCCGGGTCAAATATGCCGAGGCCTTCTCTTCGTTGCGGCTGTTTATCAATGTCTGACGCCGTCGAGGTCCCCCAGGACATGAACATCCCGCATTCCAGGCCCAGTCTGTCGCCTCAAGAAGCCGCGGCTGTCGCGTCGGTCATGGCCACCGGACATATTGCCCAGGGCCCGGTGATGGAAAATTTCGAGCAGGCGCTGGCGTTGCGCATCGGGCGATCCCAGGCGATCGGCACCGCATCGGGCACCGCAGCGCTGCATTTGGTCCTGCTGGCCATGTCCATCGAAGCCGGCGACGAGGTGTTGATCCCGTCTTACGTGTGCACGGCATTGCTCAATGCCGTGAACTACGTCGGCGCCAACGCGGTAATTACCGATGTCGACCCGGCCACCGGCAACATGGATCCGTTCGATGCCCGGCGACGCATGACGGACAACACCCGGGCCATCATCGTCCCGCACATGTTCGGTTGTCCGGCGGCCATGGACGAGCTGCTGGCCCTGGGTGTCCCGATCATTGAAGATTGTGCCCAGGCCATTGGCGCGACGTATGACAATCGGCCGGTCGGCAGTTTCGGCCATGCAGCGGTGTTTTCGTTTTATGCGACCAAGGTCATGACCACCGGGGAAGGGGGCATGGTGGTTTCAGACTCGGCGGAACTGGCCGATCGGGTCCGGGACCTCCGGGACTATGACAAACGTTTCGCATATCGCCTTCGATATAACTATAAAATGACCGATTTGCAGGCAGCCATGGGGTTGGTACAGCTGTCTCGGCTCGACGAATTCGTGGGGCAGCGAAGGGCCTTGGCCATGAATTACCGGGCGGCATTTGATGGAAGTAAATTTCAGGTCCCGGCTGCAGATGAAGGGCACATATACTATCGCTTCGTCATGGGTGTGCCGGGGGACCCCGCTGAGTGGATCCGCCACCTGGCCGTCCGGGGTGTTACCTGCGCACGGCCTGTGGATCCGCCCCTGGATGTCTTGCTGGGTCGAAATGATTGCCCGGATGCCAGGGCCGCCTGGCAGCGTCACCTGTCCATTCCCATTTACCCCTCACTGACGACGACCGAGCAGGATCGCGTCATAGAAGGCATATTGGCACATTCCGAGGTGACCCGCTAGGCCGCTAATTGGGTATCATCGGCCCTGGGTCGGGATAAGAGGCTTCACAATTGTCAGACGATGAGCGGTTTATTCCATAGTCGATCCGAACGCAACGCTTATGTGTTCGTGGCGTTCTTTCTCATTTTTCTGGTGATGCCGCCGATGCGGACGTTTTTCGCCGACATCGGATTGCGTTGGCTTTACATTTTTTTCGTCGCCGCGGCCCTGTCGTATACACTGACGCCGATTCTCCGGTGGATTGCGTTTCGAGGGGGGATTGTCGATACGCCGGACGCCCGGAAGGGATATGAACAGGCGACCCCCTTGCTCGGCGGGGCAGCGGTTTTTATCGGTTTCGGCGTATCCATCATCGCCAATGATATCTATTCGGAAAAGCTGGAGGTGATCCTGTTGGCATCATTGGTGTTGTTTGTCGCCGGGGTGCTCGATGACAGCCGGGAAATTCCGGCCTGGATCAAACTGGTGGTGCAGATGTCATGTGCGGCTTGGGTGATCCGCAATGGCATCGTGTTGCGGGTGTTACCCGTGGAACTTGGGATGTTCTCGGAAACAGCCAACATCGTGCTGACGCTGCTGTGGATCGTGGGGATCACCAATGCCATGAATTTTTTCGACGGCATGGATGGTCTCGCCTCCGGACTTGGCACAATAATTGCTTTATTCCTTGGGATCGTCGCTTTTCAGACACACCAACCGTTTCTGGGCTGGGTGGCCATGGCGGTGATGGGGAGTTGTTTGGGTTTTATACCCTACAACTTCAGAAGGAACGGACGGGCGACAATTTTCCTCGGAGATGCAGGCAGCACCGTGATAGGCTTTCTGCTGGCATGTGTGGCCGTTTACGGCGACTGGGCCGAGCACAACCCGATTGGCGCTCTGGTATCTCCGTTGTTGATATTCTGGATTTTAATTTTCGATATGGTTTACATCACCATTGACCGTATTATGACCGGAAAGGTGCGTAATTTCAGGGAATGGATCGAGTTCGTGGGCCAGGACCACCTCCATCATCGTCTGGGCTATGCCCTGGGAGGGCAGAAGCGGAGTGTGATGTTTATTTTTTTCCTGAGTTTTTGCCTGGGCACCAGTGCGGTGGTGCTTCGGGATGCCCGGCCAATCGACGCGATGCTGCTGTTGTTGCAGGCCACCATTATTGTCGTTTTGATCACCATCCTGGAAAGACGGGGGAGGGTCATCGGCGCCGCTGAAGCCCCGGAACCGTTGGCGGACGGCCTGGCGCAGGGGTTTGTTCCTGAGCCGGGCGGTCCCTTGGGCCCGGACGGCAATACCGCCGAAAAGGGGGATTGACCTGGATGCAGCACCCCTTGGCGGTCCCATCGTCATGGGGGTCTCGTTGGTGACTCCGGTTGACGGCATTCTTCATACTAGACGTGGCCGATACGCCGGAAATCGGACCGGATTTCAGTTGTTTAACCCCAACATGTTGCGATCAATTTTATCTTGACACACAAGAGAAAACCCAGTTATACTTTTCACACTGCGGCGTGTGCGGGGCGTTAGCAATACCTGCAACAAAGGGGCTTGATCAAAGGATATGGTAAAATTCATCGATTTGGAGCATCTTGTCTCCGAGAAAACGGCGGATGATCGGCCGGCCAGGCCAACCAGCACGCCAGAGGGACCCGGTACCCCCTTCCGACAGATGGAAGCGGATCTGGATTTGAATACACCCGACCTAACTGTCGCCGTTGACGACCAAAATGACCTCTATTCTGAAGGGCTGCTGTATGTCACCCAGGTGTTCGCCGCTATTCAGAAGCGGAAGAAATTCACACTGGATTCAGGATTTCGCATTGTCCGTCAAATTGTCCAATCCCAGACGGCCCAGCGCGCCCTTTTTATCAGCGCCATCCACCAGGACGATACCCGCGCCTATCTTACGCAAAAGTCACTCAATGTAAGCCTGTTTGCGATCCAGGCGGGCGAAACACTCGGATTCGGCCCGGATCAGCAATTGGAAATCGGCATGGCCGGCCTCCTCCATGAGATCGGTATGGCCCTCATACCTGAAACACTCCTCTTTAAGCCCGGGCCGTTAACCGGACAGGAGTACAAGGTCGTCCAGCAGCATTCTGAATTCGGATATCAAATCCTGAAAAGCTATAGCGACCAGTACCCGTATTTGGCGGAAGTAGCGCTGCAGGTTCACGAGAGAATCGATGGGAGTGGCTACCCGCAGGGCCTCCGCGGCGACGAGATCCACGACTACGCGCAAATCATCGGACTGGTGGATATCTACGAAGCCCTCTGCCACTCGCGGCCCCACAGAGACGGATTCCCTCATTTCTATGCCATCAAAGAGATCATCCGAACCTGCAAGGGCTCCTTTCAGAGGAAGCATCTGAAAGCGCTGCTGAACGCGGTCTCCATTTTTCCTCTGTCGACGCTTGTGCGCCTCAATTCCAACGCGATCGGGCGGGTGATTCAAACGTTTCCGGATCGACCCATGCGCCCGCGGCTTCGGATCGAGTACGATTCCCAGGGACGGAAAGTGCTTACCGAACGCGTCGTTCACTTTCCGGACAATCCGCTTCTGTACATCGTGGATAGCGTGTCCGAAGATGATATCCGCACGCTCGGCAAGGAGACCGTGGAAGTGGTCCGCTCACAGCCGTCACTCCCCGAACCGTACGCGGAAATGGCGTCGGAAGAACCGACGGAGGATTTCGAGGATACCCCAGCCCGGTCTGAAACACCGGAATTTTCAACTCCTGCTATGGCGCCGCAGAAACGCTCTAAATGGTTCAAACGGACGCTCGGCCTGGGGATCCTGATACTCGTTCTGGCAGGGGCTCTCTGGCAATGGTACCAGTCCGGAGAACCGGCGCCGCCAGCCGGGAAAGTTTCGAAGCCCGTATTTCAAAAAGCACCGCCGCGTGTTTCTTCCGTGCCGATTCGGGAGGCTGTCCCCAAGCAACAGCCGGCCGTCCTTCCCACGGAAAAGAAGGCGCCGCCCCCAGTTGCCGGGAAAGATATCCCGAAAGCCGGACAACCCCGATCCGCTCCCCCGGTGCCTGCCATGATCAAAGCAGCGGCAACGCGAGATCCGTCCGGCACATCAAAGGAGTCTTCCGCCATCCATACGCCCATCCCTGCCGGAACAGCAACGGATACCGGCTCGGCACGTGCCGGGTATCCCTATTCCGTGCTGCTGGCATCGTTCCGTTCCCTGGCGTCGGCCGAAAATGCCCTTTCCGACTACCGGCGGAACGGATTTCCGGTATACCGTGTGACGGTCCGGCTGGGAGAAGATGGCGTATGGCATCGGCTGTTTGCCGGCTACTTCAAGCGTGTTGAGGATGCCGAGGAATTCGTTGTGGCGCAGCAATTGGGAGACGCCCTCGTAAAACGCACGCGGTTCGCCGCCGGACTCGGCGAGTCTCCCTCAGTGGCCGCCCTGACCAAGAAGGTTCAATCCCTAAAGCAAAAAGGGTTCTCTCCATATATCATCGAGGACGAGGCACAGCGGTATCACCTGATGGTCGGCGCTTTCTACACCGAAGAGGGCGCTGTGCAGCAGGTCGCCGAACTGGCGAAAAACGGGTTTCCAGGACAGGTTGTGGAACGGTAGGTGGATGCTCCCTTGGATAGTGGGCTCGCAGCTCAGGAAACGGTATGTATTTAAAATATTGGGGCTTTAGACTACCTCCGTTTGAAAACGTACCGAGTCGTGACATTTTTTTCCGATCCTCACAGCATGAGGAAGCCCTTATGAGATTGCTCTACGCGGTGAAGAATCATAAAGGTGCTGCCATGCTGACCGGTGAGGTGGACTCCGGAAAGACCACCATCAGCAAGGTGCTTAAGGACAGCCTCTCGGCGGATCAATACAGTGTCAAAACCCTGATCAACCCCGCGTTGAATCCCCTCGATTTGATCCGTGCCATTCTGTTCTGCCTGGGAGAGAGCAGTGACAGCGACTCCAAATTTACTCTGCTCAGCCGGCTCCAAGACCGTCTTGCCAGCAATGCCGAGCACGGGAAGAATACCATTTTAATCATCGACGAGGCACATTTAATTCCCGGGCGAACCAGCCTGGAAGAGTTGCGGATGCTGCTGAACATGCAGTCTGAAAACCGGTTTCTCATCACATTGATTGTCGTCGGGCAGCCGCTTTTGCAGGAAAATATTACGGCGTTGCAACCCCTGAAAGAGCGGATTGCGGTGAAATATCACCTGAAACCTCTGGATCTCCGGGATACCGTACGATACATCCTGTTTCGTCTAAAATCCGCCGGTGCCGACCGCGGGGTTTTCACCAAGGAAGCGGTCTCCCCGCTGTTTGAGTATACCGGTGGTGTTCCGCTTCGAATCAACAATCTGTGTGACCGCAGCCTGCTGGTTGGTCTCCTGAGAAAAGCCAGGGGTATCAACTCGGCCATTGTCAACGAAGCCATCGAGGATCTACAGTAATCGATATGGAGAACATGAAATACAGACAAACTACCGGAGAAACAGGTCTTCGGATTCCCCGTGGGATGTTTTGGCTGTTGGCTTGTGTCATTGGTTTTCTAATCATCGGGTGCTATGGCCCGGCCCCTCCCAAAAAAATCGAGCCCCCGGGAATGAAAACGCCGACCCAGGTCGCCGCCATTCCCCAGGGACTGACGACGGGAGGCCGATTCAAGGCGGTGTGCGTTGCGGATCTGGACAACGACGGACTGCTGGATGTCGCCGGAGGGACGGCTGGTCCAGGTTCGGTTGCCATCTGGTACGGCAAGGCACCCGGGAAATTCGACACCATGATCTCCGTACCGGTCCGCGGGGACGTCTTGGATATTACCGCCGGGGACGCGGATTCTAATGGACTTCTGGATCTTTTTGTCTCGGTTCAACAGGAAAACTTCGGTATTTTCCAGATTGCCCAACGCCCCGACCATAAATGGACGGTGCGTGAAGGACCGCCGGCCACCCAGTTCTACCGGGGCATCGAGGTCGCCGATATCAACAACGACGGATTTATGGATATTGCCGCCGCCAACCGGACATCCGAAAACAGAAGCGGCCTCCAGGTGTGGCTCGGCGACGGAAAAGGGGGTTGGATCACGCAAATCGGCCCCACCCAGCAGGGGTTGTACATGGATGTGGGGATAGCCGACTTCAATGAAGACGGGGTTCTCGATATCGTGGGTGCCGGTTGGGGCGTGGACGCGAACTTGAACATGTGGCTCGGCACCGGCGGAGGCGGCTGGTCCTCCGTCTTGAAACTTGCCGCGGGCAGCTATTACGGCATTACCGTAGACGACTTTAACAACGACGGCCATGCCGACATTCTTGCCACCACCTATCGCGCCGGCTTCAACATATTTTTTGGTAGGGGCAACGGCCGGTTTCGATTTTTCTCTATTCCGGAAGACACCGGCAGTTACCATACCGTCCTGGCCATGGATATGGATGGGGACGGGTTTAAAGATATTGTTGCCGGTTCACTGGAGAACCGGGGACTTCGGACATGGCTGTTTGACGGGATTGATAAATTTGCGACAATCCCTGAACTTTTCCCGGAGACCGGGTTCTATTACGCCATGGTCAATGATGATTTAGATGGCGACGGCGTTGCGGATTTGACGACGGCGGCGTTTGGGGACGGCGTCAAAATCTGGCTCAGCGGCCGATCCGGTGCCCTGTCACAGGGAAATTTCAATGTGGGGCGGCTGACGGTGCAGCAAACGCCGACGGATACGGACATCATCCGGGAAAATGCGGTGTTTACCACCGCCGCCGGTATCGACGAGTATAAAATCGGTCCAGGCGACATCCTGGAAATCACCTTCTGGAAAGGGACCACAGGCACCCGCGAAGAGCTTGCCGTCCGGCCGGATGGGAGAATTTCTTTCGGTTATGTCGAAGACCTGTACGTCCAGGGCCTGACGGCCAGACAACTCGACGGCGTTCTTTCGGAACGTCTCCAGGAGTTCATCAAAGTTCCCCGTATCGATATTCGGGTAACCGAATTTGCCAGCAAATATGTCACGATACTCGGTGCTGTCGGAGGCTGGGGGGGGACCGGAGGAGGTCCGGGAAAATACGAACTGACCGGAAAACGGCGTGTTGTCGAAATGCTGGCCGAAGCCGGCGGCCCCATGCAGGATGCCAACCTCAGAGATGTGCGCATCACCCGAAAGAATCGCCAGGTGGTGCGGGCCAACCTCTACAAGGCGTTAACCCAGGGCGATCTTACCCAGGACCTCGTCCTCGATGACGGGGATACAATTTATGTTCCCCTCGTCACACGGGCCTCCAATCGGGTGTATGTTTTTGGCGAGGTTGATAAACCGGGTGTCTATCCGTTTGTGGAAGACGAAATGCGTATTGCGGACGCGATTGCCATGGCCGGCGGGGACACCGTCTTCGCCAAGCGGGAGCATGTCAAGGTCGTTCGGGGGGATATCGACAATCCCCAGGTGATTTCCGTCGATTTTAAAGCCCTGGCCGAAGGCGGCGATCAGACGCAAAATCTTGCCCTGGTCAACGGTGATCTGGTCTATGTTCCGCGCAGTTTTATCGGGGATATCAACCGGTTTATAAAACAGGTGACCCCGCTGTTTCGTCTGATTATATTCCCGGCCCAGACAGTCAACGAATATGGCAGGGCGAGCGACTATCTCCGAGGGGATCAGACCAATTTCCCATAACTGTCGACTTTTTGATGCGATTCACAGCGGATTGCGGGATGACCACCGCCGTCCGCAAGGATGCCGATTATGGCCCAATATGATGTCGATCTGAGGGATTACTGGCGAATCTTCCGCAAGCGGAAAGCCATTGTTTTTTTGATGGTGTTTCTGGCAGGTGTGTCCAGTTATGGACTCGCCAAACTGAAGGAACCCGTGCCCCTGTACGAAGCCACCGCGGCCGTGAAAATCGACCGGTATACCAACATCGCCGATTTTCTGAGCGGGGGCTTTTGGACCCAGGCGGAAACCCTGACGACCCAGGCGTTCATTATCACCAGTTTTCCGGTGCTGGTCAAGGCGGCCCAGGAACTGGAATGGCTGTCGGAGGATCTGACACCGGAAGAAGTTCAAAACTCCGTCGCCGCCATGGCCGTCGTGGGACGCCTAAAAGGGATGACCTCCGCCGAACCGGAGCCGGGGACCAATATCGTCAACATACTGGTTGTCGGCAGTGACCCTTACGAATCCGAAAAGACCGCCAACGCTTTTGCGAGAGCCTTCCGAAGGTTCAACATCGAACAAAAAAACAAGCAGATATTTGAAACCAAGGAATTTATCGAGAAACAGCTGTCGGTGACTTCCCGGCAGTTGAAACGTGCCGAGGAAAATCTTCGAACTTTTGAAGAGACCAACACTCTGATAGCGCTGGATGCCCAAACCTCAGCCCTTGTCAATCGCATCACGTCGCTGGACATAGAGCTCGATAGAATTAAGCGGAATCGGCATGAGATCCAGGAATTATCAACGAGCATCAGCCATGCCGAACACGCACCCCAGGATGTGCGGACACGATTCTCCCCGGCGGTAAAAGGCTCTCCCGTGGAAAGCCTGGGGATTCAGCTGAGGGAGATGGTGTTAAAGCGTCAGGATCTTTTATTCGATTATACGGAAAGGCATCCGCTGGTGCTGGAGGTCGATGAACAGATCCAGAGCGTCATTCGGGAAATTGCGACCGAACTCGATACACTTCTGATCAGACTGGCATCGCAAGAATCCGGCATTCGGCAGCGACTCGAGGCGTTGACCGCCGAGAACCGGAGTATACCAAAAAAGGCCCTGGAGCTTGCCAGGCTGCAGCGCGAACTGAGCCTCCAGTCGGACCTGTACTCCCAGCTAAAGACACGATACCAGGAAACCCAGATCAAGGCATCCGGGCAGATCGAGGAGGTCACCATTATCCGGCCGGCGACACTTCCCCAAAGCCCGATCAATATACCGTCCAAGGCCATGATCATCGTTACCGGTCTGGTCATGGGCCTGGTCATCGGCATCGTGTTTACCTTTATCGCGGAGACGCTCGATACGTCCATCGGCACGATCGAGGACGTGGAGAATCTATTGAACATACCGGTTCTAGGGGTCATTCCCTTCTGGGAGAAAGAAGAAGGCGGCAAACGTTACGCCGGCTCTGCAAGGTACCAGGACCTGGTGGCCCATTTTGATCCGAAATCCCTGGCCGCAGAAGCATTCCGTTCCCTGAGGACCAACCTGCAGTTCATCAGCATCGACCGGAGCGGTAAATCCTTTCTCATCACAAGCTCCTTTGTTCAGGAAGGAAAAACAGCAAACGTTGTAAACCTGGCATTGAGTATGGCCCAGGCCGGTGACAAAGTCCTTCTGGTGGAAGGGGATTTGAGAAAACCCCTCGTCCATAAAATGTTTGGTATCGATAAAGCTCCCGGCATGACCGACTATGTCTTGGGAAACTATAATTGGCAGGACATTACCGTCACCATCACGGACGTGATGCTGGGGGAATACCAGATTGAGGACATTTTGCGCACACCCGGTTTGGACAACCTGACAATTATGACGGCCGGCACGAATCCGCCCAATCCGTCGGAAATCCTTCGATCACCCCGATTCAAGGCTTTTCTGGCCGAAGCCTATGAGGAATATGACTTTATCTTTATCGATGCGCCCCCGGTCCTGCCCGTGGCCGACGCTACGGAAATCGCAACGCTGGTCGACGGGGTCATCCTGGTATACAAGGTTGGCGCCATTGCCCGGGGAATCCTGAACCGCGCGAAACTCACACTGGACAATGTTAACGCCAAGGTTCTGGGTGTGATTCTCAACAATGTCAAACCTGAGATGGGCCCGGATTATTTCAAATACCATGCCCATTACTATTACGGCCCTCCGTCCGATACAGAAGGGGAAACCCTGTTCTCAGGGGGCAAACTGATCCGGTACCTTTTTGTCGTGGTGGCGGCCGCTTTGTTATTGCTTGGAATATTTTGGAACGATCTTTTCTCAGGATCCCCATAGCTCTCAACTAATGGCCCCGCGTCCGTTTGCCGCATCGGTTTAAGACGGTTTTAACCAACCACCGGACGACATCCGATCATGCTACTCATTAGACTTGCAATTATTGCGTCGCTGGTTGTCGCCGTGGCGCTGATCACAGGGCTGGTGGTCTCGCAACACCCGCCGTTCCTTCTGCTTGGGGCTCTGGCAGCCCTGGTTATCTTCACACTTTCCTTTCTCAACACCGAAGCCGGCCTTTACATACTGGTGTTTTCCATGCTGCTTTCACCGGAGATCGTCGTCAGCGGTGTCGGCGGTGGATCAGCACTCGGTCGGGGGGTGACGATTCGTCTGGATGATTTGCTGCTGGTGATCATCGGTTTCAGCTGGTTTGCGAAAACCGCCTTCCATAAGGAACTGGGCCTTTTTCTCAGAACCCCTTTGAACAGGCCTGTCTTTTACTATGTGATTGTCTGCTTGCTGGCGACAGGTGTCGGCATCATCGCCGGACGGGTTGCCCCCAAAACCGGGTTTTTCTTTACCTTGAAGTACTTCGAATACTTTATCGTATTTTTCATGGTGACCAATCTGCTGGAAACCACCCAGCAGATGAAGCGTCTCCTGTTTTGCATGTTCCTGACCTGTATCATCGTTTGTGTGGTCGGTATGCTGCAAATTCCGGGAGGGGGGCGAGTGAGCGCACCTTTTGAAGGCGAGACGGGAGAACCCAACACGTTCGGTGGTTATCTCGTGTTCATGGGGGCTCTGGCCGCCGGACTTCTCTCGACGGCCTCCGACAAGAACGTTCGTTGGTTTTTAATAGGGGTTCTTTTGTTTATTATCCCCCCCTTTCTGTATACGGAGTCCCGTTCCTCCTATCTGGCCGCCATCCCCGCTGCTTTGGTTTTCGGTTTTCTTTCAAACAAGAAGGCCATTGTCATCGGTCTTATTCTGGCGGGCCTGGCGGTAAGCCCCTTGTTGCTGCCGGCAAACATTATCGAGCGCATTACCTATACCTATAAACAGAGATATCATCCCGGTCAGCATGTCGAGATTGCCGGCGTTCGGTTGGACACGTCGTTATCGGCCCGGCTTATAAGTTGGCGCAAGGGATTGGGGGGGTGGACGCATCACCCCATCCTGGGTCATGGCGTATCCGGGTTTGCATTCATGGACGCCCAGTTTCCGAGAGTGCTGGTGGAGACCGGTATCCTTGGACTCATTGCTTTTTTCTATATTCTCTATTCCATATTCAGGCTGGCGTTCATCAACCTGCAACGCGTTTCGGACCCCTTCAACAGGGGGTTGATAAAAGGATTTCTCGCCGGATACGTCGGTCTGCTCTTTCATGCCATTGGTGCCAACACGTTCATTATTGTTCGTATCATGGAGCCGTTTTGGTTTGTTGTCGGTATACTGGCGATTCTTCCGGAACTTGAGGCGGCCGAAAATCAGGATGCGACCATGGCGGGCCTTGACACGGGTGGCGGACGCGACCGGCGCCCTCTTTCCGATAGACTTCCGATACCTTATGGAGGCCGGCACCTGCTTCCGTAAATCCCATGACCGAATGTATCCGGGCGTCCGATCCATGCGGACGCCCTTTTTTGTGCCCTACGCCATCCACATGTCATCACCGGTCTAACCCGAACATTGCATGATATCTTTTCAGAAAAAGTTTAAAAGGATACGATATCGGAATCAAAACAGAATGGCCGACGTCGAGATCGATACCGATTCCGAACCCGATACCGATACCGATGACTCCGCAACGTTCAACCGCGGCAACATTCCACACATCGAAACAGAATACTGACCGTTGCGTTGAATGGCGATTGACGTTCCGTTTGTGATATTTATGTTTCGCATCGGTCGCCACAAAATTGTTCCGGTAGGTTACCGACATCGACTCTCATGAAACGGAACAGACGTTTGGCGAACCCGACATCTGCGGAAGTTGACCTAAATGCCGAAAAAGAAAATGGACGACAGCGCAATTCCGGAAATTCTTGCGCCGGCCGGAAACCGGTCGTCTTTCCTGGCTGCCCTGGCCGCCGGTGCGGATGCCATCTACTGCGGCCTCAAACAGCACTCGGCACGGATGGCGGCAACAAATTTTCGGATGGGTGAGCTGTCAGACCTGCGGGCGGCCGCTGCAGAGCGTGGTGTCCGGGTCTACGTCGCCTTCAACACAATGGTCAAGCCGGGTGAATTAACCGACGTCGGGCGGATGCTGGATCGCCTGCAGCAGGAGGTGGTGCCGGATGCGCTGATCGTGCAGGATCTGGCGATCGTAACCCTGGCCCGGCAAATCGGGTTCACCGGGGAGATCCATTTGTCGACCCTGTCCAATGTCAGCTTTTGCGCCCCGCTGCACCGGTTGTCACAGAATCCGGGCGTGCAACGGGTGGTCCTGCCCCGGGAACTTTCCATCGATGAGATTCAGACCATGGCCCGGGCCTGTCCGGATACGCTGGGGCTCGAGGTGTTCGTGCACGGAGCGCTGTGCTACGCGGTCTCGGGTCGCTGTTACTGGAGCAGTTATTTGGGCGGCAAAAGCGGGCTCCGGGGCCGGTGTGTGCAGCCCTGCCGAAGACGCTACGCCCAATCCGGACTGCGCGGGCGATTTTTCTCGTGTCAGGATTTGAGCGTCGATGTATTGGCCAAGGTGCTTCGCCGAGTGGACCGGATTCGTGCCTGGAAAATTGAGGGCCGCAAAAAAGGGCCCCATTATGTCTTTCATACGGTGCAGGCGTACCGATTACTCCGTGACCAGGGAAACGATGCCCGGACCAAAAAAGAGGCCAACGCGCTACTCTCCCAGGCCCTGGGCCGTAGAAGCACCCATTACAATTTTCTCCCGCAGCGGCCTCAAAATCCGGTGCCCGAAGACGGTGAAACCGGATCCGGACTGCCGGTCGGCGTTCTGAAAGGAAAGGGCAATCAACCGGCTCTTACCCCCAACCGGGCCCTTTTTCCCGGCGACACGCTGCGCTTGGGATACGAAGATGAGCCGGGCCACCGGATTTACCGGGTGTCCAAATCCGTGCCCAAAGGGGGCCGGCTGGTCTTGTCGGGCCCCCCTCCCAAGCGTGCTGCCCGGCGAACACCGGTTTTTCTGATTGATCGCCGTGAGAAATGGCTCCAGGAGGCGATGGCGTCTGTGGAACCCTCCGGGGCGTCTTCCGGCCGGTCTTCCGGCTCGAAATCGTTGTTTACGGTCCGTCTCCCGCGTCACCAACGCCGGAAATCGCCACCCATCGGCGACGTTCACATATTTCGTGCTCCCGACCGGAAAAGAACCGGCGGTTCCGTGGGCGTTTGGGTGTCTCCGGATCGAGCGCAGCCGTTCTCAAAACAGGATGTTTCACATACCTGGTGGTGTCTGCCGCCGGTGATCTGGCCGGAAGACGAGGACCGTGTGGCGGCATCGGTACTGAAGGTACTGAACGCCGGCGGCCGTCGCTTTATACTGAATGCACCATGGCAGACGGCGGTTTTTGGAAAACGGCGTGGCGTGATGCTGTGGGCGGGTCCCTTCTGCAATGTATCCAATCCCCTGGCCGTCGATCAAATGGCGTCTCTGGGATTTTCCGGGGTGATCCCCAGCCCGGAACTGGGGGCTGCCGATTATCTCGCGTTAGCCCGGCAGAGCCCCCTGCCTCTGGGGATTTTGATTTACGGAAACTGGCCTTTGTGTCTGTCCCGTGCCCGGTCACCGCTGATCCGGGAAGATCGACCGTTTATCAGCCCGCGGGGAGAGGATGCCTGGGTCGCCCGGTACGATACCACCAACTGGGTATATCCCAACTGGCGTGTTGATCTGCGGAAAACAAAACCACAGCTGCAACGGGCCGGGTATTCCCTGTTTTTGCATCTGCATGAACCGGTGCCGAAGCGTGTCCGGTTGAAACGACGACCGGGGAAATGGAACTGGACGATCGGTCTGCGGTGATCCGTCTAAAGGGCTTTCGCATTGACGGCGACGGGCGTCCTCCTGTATCAAAAGACAACGCCCATCCGGACCACTTCTGCCGACAGGAAACCCATGGGTAAACTTCCGTTTGAACATGCACTGGTGACCGGCGGCGCCGGATTCATCGGCTCCCATCTGGTAGACGCTATAGTCGATGCCGGCTCTCGGGTGACAGTGCTGGACAATCTGAGCACGGGCCGTCGAGGCAATCTCAATCGGTCCGGAAAGCGCATCACATTTGTGCAGGGTGATATCCGGGATCGGGATCTGGTCATGGACCTCAGCCGCCGGTGCCAGGTCGTGTTCCATCTGGCGGCCGTTGTGTCGGTGCCCCAAACCGTGGAAGATCCGTTAGCGTCGGCATGGATCAACGAGATGGGAACCTTGACGGTGCTGGAAGCAGCACGGCTGAACGGCGCCAAACGGGTTGTTCTGTCCAGCTCATGTGCCGTATACGGTGACGGACCGCAGCTTCCCAAACAGGAGGTGCTGCCCCCGAAACCCCAGAGTCCGTATGCCCTCCAAAAGCTGGCCGGTGAATCGTATGCGGCGCTGTACACCGAGCTATATGGACTTGGCACGGTATGTCTTCGATACTTCAATGTCTACGGGCCGCGCCAGGATCCGGCGTCGCCGTACTCCGGTGTCATTTCCATTTTCATGAAGCGTGCCGCCGCCGGTGAGACCCCGCGAATCCATGGAGACGGTCGTCAGTACCGGGACTTCGTGTATGTCACCGACGTGGTGGCCGCCAATCTGCTGGCTGCGTCGGTCGAGGCTTCCGACGGGAAGGTGTTTAACATCGGCACCGGCCGGTTTGTAAGGATCCAACGGCTTTGGAAGATGATCCAGGAGATATCCGGATGCCGGGTGGCCCCGGAATTCCGTCCGGAAAGACCGGGAGATATTCGGGAGTCTGTCGCCGATATCGGATACGCACGGTCGGTGCTCGGATTCGAGCCGTGCTTTGGGTTCGAAGAAGGTTTGACACGGACCTATGACTGGTACCGGAACACTGAATCCTGATGTCGTTTCGGACGGATATTGAAACCGACCGTATGTGTGCAAACGACGCGACAACCGCTCATGGCATGTTGAAAGGGTAGAACCATGGCCCAGGACATCCGGATGGTGACCGCCACTATTTCAGTTCAAATGGCGCAAGGCCCCGATATCGTCGACATCACGCGAAAACTGCGTGATGTCCTGGGCGACGCCGGCATTACCGAGGGAGACCTGTCCGCCACCACGGTGGGTTCGACCGGATCGCTGACCACTATTGAATTCGAGCCGGGGGTGGTCGAAGATCTGAAGGCAGCGGTGAATCGGATGGCGCCGCCGGGACTGGCCTATGCCCACGAACAGGCGTGGCAGGACGGTAACGGCCACAGCCATGTCCAGGCGGCATTAATCGGGCCTTCGATTAGCCTGCCCGTCAGAAACGGTGCCCTTGGCCTCGGCACCTGGCAGCAGGTGGTGGCGATCAACCACGATAATCGGCCGAGAAACCGACCGGTGGAGGTCACGGTTATCGGGGTGGGTGCCGCCTCGGAGTAACATTTTTTTTGGTTCTTCTCCCAATTGGTGGGAGAAGAGGGTCCAAGGATCCAAGGGGTCAAGGATTCAAGGGTTTGTTTTCCAGATAACATCGTACAACGATTTTATAAAACGCGACGATGCCGCTTATGGGTAAAAGGCCTGTCCGCCGGCGGTTTGGCGGGCCACATTCTAATCCCTGCCGCCCCGCTGAGTGGAATTTCCGCTTGGCTCCAGCCAAATGCAGGGATGAGGTTAATGAGGTCTTTAGGCATTTCACTCGAACCCTTGAATCCCCGGCCCCTTGGACCCTGCTGGATCACACCGACAAACGTGGGTTGCCAGCGTTTTTTATCCAAAACCTACAACTAATCGGGAGATGGTCCTTTTTTTTTAATGTCCGACTTCAGCTGTGCCTCCAAATCGGCCCATAGGCTCTTTTTCTTTTCTTTCTGGTCTGCCTTTATGGATGCGATCTTTTCGGCCATCGCCTTTCGGGAGTCCTGAAATTTTTTCACCTCCTCGGCCAACGCCGGTGCCTCTGCCTCGCTCGCCATATCTTCCAGGGCCGTGTGGTTTCGAACAAAAAGCTTGGAGCCGAACGCGCCTTCGATCATTTCCAGAACGCCCCGCTGGTGGAGGCGCCGGCACATCAGATGTCCCTGTTCAACCGACAGGGACAGGCAGCGGCAGACATCCTCGATGGATGGGGGAACGTTGTTTTGATGCTCCAAAACCCGGATCGCAGCGACGATCAGATGTCCGTTCGTGTATGCATCTTCACCCGACATAAGTCCTCCCAAGGCTGTTTCCGGGCGGATGGAACGCCTCCGGAAGTTTTGGTGAGCAGGTTGATTTGCCGGTTTTTCCGTGGCAATATCTGCGCTGCTTTTCTTGACACAAAGAAGTAAGAAGAGTAACATTTGGCGCCAAATAGTCAAGGGGCAGACACCTGTCAAAACGTATCCAACCTATAAATATCGTTCGGATTTTGAGGTTTGTTCGGCACCGCCCGGATAAATCGCAACCCCGTCCAGCCAGTGGGAGGTAGCCATGACGGAAATCATCGATGTTCGGGCAAGGGAGGTAATCGATTCCAGGGGAAACCCGACCGTGGAAGCTGACGTGTATTTGGCCAGCGGCGTGGTGGGGCGGGCCGCGGTGCCGTCCGGTGCCTCCACAGGAAAGCGCGAGGCCCTGGAATTGAGGGACAAGCGGTCCAAACGGTATGGCGGAAAAGGCGTTCGCAAAGCGGTCCAAAATGTCGTGAACGTGATTGCGCCGGCGGTGATCGGGCTGGACGCTGCCGATCAAATGTTCCTGGACCATACCATGATTGCCATCGATGGCACCGCGAACAAATCCAAACTGGGTGCCAATGCGATTCTTGCCGTCTCCATGGCGGCCGTGCGGGCCGCCAGTGCGGCATACGGATTACCGCTGTATCAGTATATAGGCGGCATCCGCGCCGCGTATCTTCCGGTGCCGATGATGAACATCGTCAATGGTGGTGCCCATGCCGCCAACAATCTCGATATTCAGGAGTTCATGATTGTTCCCATGGGGGCCAAGACATTGTCCCAAGCGGTCCGGATGGGTGCCGAAACCTTTCATACCTTAAAAGGCATTTTGAAAAAGAAAGGGCTCCATACGGCGGTCGGGGATGAAGGCGGATTCGCACCGGATCTGGAGTCGAACGAATCGGCAATCCATTTTATCATGGATGCCATTACAGCATCCGGATACACACCCGGAGCAGATATCGGTATTGCGTTGGATGCCGCGGCCAGCGAGTTCTACAGCAGAGGCAAGTATCACTTGAAATCGGAAGGGAAGCGGCTTTCACCGGCCCGTATGATCGACTACTACGAGAAACTGGTAGATACATTTCCGATTGTATCCATTGAAGACGGCCTGGCGGAGCAGGACTGGGAAAACTGGGCCGTGATGACGGATCGGCTGGGAGGAGCTGTCCAGATCGTGGGCGACGATATCTTTGTGACAAATCCGAAGATTTTTGGAAAGGGTATCGAGGAGGGTATTGCCAATTCCATACTCATCAAACTCAATCAGATCGGAACCGTGACTGAGACGTTGGACGCCATCACAATGGCCAAGCAAGCCGGGTATACGACGGTTGTCTCCCACCGGTCCGGCGAAACCGAAGATGCGTTCATCGCGGATTTGGCGGTCGGGGTCAATGCAGGTCAGATCAAGACCGGATCCCTCTCCCGGTCCGACCGCACCGCCAAGTACAATCAGCTGATCCGCATCGAGGAAGAACTCGGCGAAACCGCCCGGTTTTCGGATGAGATATTCATTGCTGGGTAATACTGTGCTTCGACAGATTCGGTTAATTGGCTTGATCTGGGTGCTCTGTGCCGGCGGTTTCCTGCCGGCACACGCATATGTCCTGGATGCCGCTCAGGTTCTGGACAGAACGGCAAGGGCCATCGGCAGCTCAGGGGCTGTTGTCGTGCATCAGTCTCTGGTTCTTCACGCCGCTGCCGGCGAAGGAGAGCCCCCTCGGATTTCCGAGACGGTTCGCTACCTCTTCCCGGGCCGCTTCCGCTCCGACATTCAATCGGAAACGGTGCACAAAATTCAGGTATGGTCCAACAGCGACCGGGTGACGATCATCAACGACCAGCTCCCCGCCGAAGGGGAAGAGTGGTTCGACCGGTACAAGGATCTGATGTTGTACCGGGACGCGACCCAGCTGGAAGCCCTTCTTCAGAAGGCCGGGGTGGACACGTCCGTCTCCAGCTTCGGCAGATTCGAGGGGCGCCTGGCGTTTGTCGTCGGCGCGCAGTACCCGGATGAATCTGTCCCCCAGCTCTGGATCGATAAACATACATTTGTGCCGTTCCGCTGGATTGCCGCCGGCCGGGGTCCGGATCTGACGGGGGACCTGAGGGAAATTCGCTACCAGGGGTGGCATCAATCCGGCGGAACCTGGTACCCGATGCGCATCGCCTTCTTTATCAACGAATCCCTTGTCCGGGAAATCCAATTGGACCGGATTGAGCCCCAAACCACATTACCGGAGGAGCAATTCGATGTGCCGCGCCTCCGCTCCGCGTATCAGCTCCGGACGGCGGGTCCGGAAGAAACCGATGGATCGGCTGTTGAAGAGGTTCAACGGACAATTGAGGACTTTAAGAGGATCTATGAGCCCTGAGCCGTTCGGTTCATAAACTTCCCGGGTCGAATGGCGGGTTGCGGCACCTCCCGGAGTCGACCACCCAAGACGCTGTTGCAAGGTGTTCCTACGGACTGGTATTCTGTTAACACATTTTTAATTTTCTATTCTATCAAGGGGTAAGCATGGCCAAGGGGTAAGCATGGCGAACGAAACGAAATATATCTTCACCACCGGCGGCGTCCTTTCGTCCCTGGGAAAAGGACTGGCCTCGGCCGCCATCGGGGCGCTTTTGGAAAGTAGAGGGCTTACCGTGACGCTGCAAAAACTGGATCCCTACATTAACGTGGACCCGGGGACCATGAACCCCTTTCAGCATGGTGAGGTGTTTGTCACCGACGACGGTTCGGAAACCGACCTGGACCTCGGCCATTACGAACGGTTTACGTCCGCCAAGCTGGGTCAGGACAATAATTTCACGACCGGAAAGATCTATCATTCGGTCATCACCAAGGAACGCAGAGGGGATTATCTCGGTGGCACGGTCCAGGTAATTCCCCATATCACGGATGAAATCAAAAACAGTATCAAACTCGCAGCGAACGGTGTCGACGTCGTCATCGTTGAAATCGGGGGCACCATCGGGGATATCGAAAGCCTGCCGTTCCTTGAGGCGATTCGCCAGTTTCGTACCGATGTCGGCAAGGAAAACTCCATTTACATTCACTTGACCCTGGTGCCCTTTATCGGAACCGCCGGTGAACTAAAGACAAAGCCGACCCAGCACAGCGTCAAGGAGCTCCGCAGTATCGGTATTCAACCCGATATCCTGCTGTGCCGCACCGACCGGTACCTGTCGAAAGATATTAAATCCAAAATCGCGTTATTCTGCAACGTCGGTGTGGATGCGGTCATCACTGCCAAAGATGTGGATTGCATCTACGAGGTCCCCTTGATTTTTCACAACGAGGGCCTGGACGAAAAGATCGTCGAGCTGCTCAACATCTGGACACGCAAGCCGGTCCTGGATGAATGGGAAGAGCTGGTGAAAACGATTAAAGCCCCGAAGCATACCGTCACGATAGCCATTGTCGGAAAGTACACGGATCTGACCGAATCCTACAAGAGCCTCAACGAGGCCCTGAGCCATGGCGGCATTCCAAACAATTGCCGGGTCGACCTGTCCTTTGTGGACTCAGAAACCGTGGATGCAAACACCTGCAGCGACAAGTTGCTCGAGGCCGACGGCATTCTCGTTCCGGGAGGTTTCGGTTCACGCGGTGTGGCGGGTAAAATCTGTGCGGCCCGATATGCCCGGGAGCAGGGCGTCCCGTATTTCGGCATCTGCCTTGGGATGCAGATTGCCGTCATCGAGTTTGCCCGGCACATGGCCGGTCTTGACGGTGCCCACAGCTCCGAGTTCGATCCCGCAACACCCCATCCCGTGATCTATTTGATGACCGAATGGTACGACGACAAGACCGGCAAAGTCGAGCAACGGGACGCGACCACGGACAAGGGGGGCACGATGAGACTCGGGGCCTACCCTTGCCGGCTGGCGTCCGGAACGAAAGCCGAGAACGCATACGGGACCGGGGACATTTCCGAGCGTCATCGACACCGTTATGAATTCAACACCGCCTACAAGGAAACCCTCGAACAGCATGGTTTGATTTTCAGCGGCATCTCACCCAGCGGTGAACTGGTGGAAATTGTGGAGCTACAGGATCATCCCTGGTTTCTTGGCTGCCAGTTCCATCCGGAGTTCAAATCAAGACCCCGAAACCCCCACCCGTTGTTTAGGGAGTTCATTCGAGCCGCGGTGGCGTATTCGCGAAAAAAATCCTGACCCTGGACCGTGAGTCAGGCTTCGGAACGGAATTCTGAAAATTGCTGTTTAAGGCCGGTCCGCCTTCCGGCAGACCTGCCCCGGCGGCCTGGAAAGACACCAACGCCCGAATCCGGACTATTTCGGATTCGGGCGTTGGTGTCTTTTTTTTAAAGGGTCCCGAAATCCCAGTTTTTCAGGTTCGGGATGGCATCATAGTCGGTGGCGTCACACTTGATCGGGGTAATGGAAATATAGTTCTTGCTCAGGGCCGTCTCATCGACAGACGGGTCCGGGTGCCCCAGGTATGCGTCACAGCCCTGCCAGTAGTAGGCGCGATTTCGCGGATCCATACGTTTGTCAACGTATTCCGGAAAAAGCGTGGTGCCGTGTCTGCTGATGCGAACGCCCGACATGGCGTTCAGGGGCAGGTCGGGAATGTTGACGTTTAAAAATGTCCCCCGGGGCAGACCCTCTTGAGACACCTGACCGAGCAGGTTCAGGATAAAGCGGGCCGCTTCGTCATAGTGGGCCACATCGGGCCCTGGCATGGACACGGCAATCGCGGGGATTCCGTAAATAGCCGCCTCTTTGGCGGCACAGACGGTTCCGGAGTAGTTAATGTTGACACCGACGTTTGCGCCCGGGTTAATCCCCGAAATGACCATGTCCGGTCGGTCTTTCAGTATTTCGAGAATGGCGAGCTTGATGCAGTCGGCAGGCGTTCCACTGACGGCGTACCCGGGCATACCGCCGTTCAGATGGACCGGAACGGCCCTGAGCGGCTGGTGCAGCGTGATGCCGTGGCCAACCGCGCTTCTTTCACGGTCCGGCGCAATCACGGTGACCGAGTGGCGCGTCGAGCATTGCCTGTAAAGGGCATGCAGCCCTTCGGCATAAATTCCATCGTCATTCGTCAATAGAAGGTGCATCAGCCTCGGCTTTTCGCTACGTTGTGGATCTGCATCCATGGCGAATCCCCTTGTGATCCGTTCCGTTACCCCGTCCCGGTGGAGGACTATATACAACTCTTTTCGGATTCCATGCAACCGTGACCCGCGTCTCCGGGGCGGGGCATTGTTGACTTTTCATGCCGGATCATTCAAAAATAAGAAAATTTTATTCGGATTCAATGTGTTAGCCCGAATGGCCGGTGCCGTCGACTTCCGCAGTGGCCCCGATGAAACGGGCGGACACCGCGACATCATGCGTCGGATCACCGATCCGCTGCCCTGTCAGCCACCACCCTGGGGACGCCGATACGTTTGAAGCTCTGGAATCCCATATCCGTGCTTAATCTCATCTATCCGTATCTCTTTTTTCCCCGGGTCTCCTGCCGAAGAAGGGGCCTTTGCCGGGGTAAAACCGCCGGTGGCGTTCTTTTCTGGAGCCTGATGCTTCTGCTCCTCCCATGTGACGGGATCTCTTCTGACATATTGCCGGAAGCCGTCGACGGTGCGGCGCCATGGAACCTTCTGGCCGATGAAACCCGGTACGATGAAGCGGTCGACCGGTACATCGCCAGAGGAAATGTCATCGTTTCAAAAGGATCCCTGCGGATCTCCGCCGACGAGATCCGTTTTGACCATCGACAAATGACGATCGATGCCACGGGCAATGTCACCCTGTCTTCGGGGGACGATATGCTGAGGGCGTCACGGGTAACCATGGATTTGGACCGGGAGGTCGGGACCCTCACCGATGCCAGCATCTTTTTCTCCCAGCAGCATTTTTACATACGGGGACAGAAGATCCTGAAAACCGGAAAGAACACCTATTCGGCCGAAAGGGCGTCCGCCACCACCTGCGACGGTGAACCGCCGGCCTGGAAAATCACCGGCCGAAAACTCAACGTAACGCTGGAGGGCTATGGCAAAGTCAGAAATGCCACGTTTCGGGTGCGCAATATCCCCATCCTGTGGGCACCGTACCTGGTATTTCCGGTTAAAATTGCCCGTCAAAGCGGTTTTCTAACGCCCCAGTTCGGGATCTCGGAGCGCAAGGGGTACCAGTTGGCGGTACCCTATTACTGGGCCATCCGGGACAATATGGATGCCACTGTCTACGCCGACTTCATGACCGAGCGGGGATTTAAAATCGGTGGGGAATACCGGTATGTCCTCTCGCCCCGCACCTTCGGTACGGTGATGCTGGATTACCTGGATGACCGACAGGTGGATGACGGGCAGGGCGATAGCAGTCAGCGATGGGGTTACACCGATGACAGCGTACTCCGACCGAACTCCGACAGATACTGGTTCCGGATGAAGCACAATCAGCCCCTTCCGGGAAAGTTCACCGGCCGGCTGGATCTGGATATCGTCAGCGATCAGGATTACCTTCAGGAGTTCAAATCCGGTTACAGCGGTTTTGAGGACACCCGGTTCTATTTCAGGGAGGCTTTCAGCCGGGACATCAATGACTTTACCAACCCCATCCGGGCCAATGAGCTGAATGTCAACCGTACCTGGCCCCGCTACAGTCTCAACACAGGGCTTCGCTGGAACGAAGATTCCAGAAATCGGGCGTTGGATCAACCGGATCAAACGCTACAGCAGCTTCCTGTGGTTCTGTTCGACGGGTCGAGACAGCCGATATTTCGCCAGGCGATTTACTGGGATTTTCAGTCCAGTTTTAATAACTTTTACCGACAAACAGGAGACCGTGGCCAGCGGATCGACCTGTTTCCGAGATTTTACTATCCCTACCGACTGCGGAACATTATGACCCTCGAGCCGTCGGTCGGCCTTCGGGAGACAGCCTGGTACATCAACGCGTATGCACCCGGGACGCCGGATAAAAACAGCGCATTTCACAGGGAATCGTTCGACTTTCGGCTGGATGCATCCACGGATATCTCGCGGGTGTATCCGGTTCGATTCGGACCCACGGACAGACTGCGACATCTCTCCAGGTTCCAGGCAGTATATGACTACGTTCCGGATCAAGACCAGGGAGAGCTCCCTCTGTTTGACGGTACTGACCGTATCGAGAAGGTCAACCAGATTACCTATTCCTGGACGAATACGTTGACCGGTCGGAGCCGTTCCCGGGTCAGGACAGAGGAACCCTCGACCCGTTTTCTCTACAACGATCTCCTGCGCCTGCAGGTTACCCAAATTTACGACGTCAACAAGGGCACCTCCGGTGATCCGGAACCCTTTTCGCCCATCGACACGCTGCTGGATCTGAATCTCACAAGCTATTTGACGCTAAGGGCCGCCACCCAGTTTTCCGTTTACGGGAGCGGTTTCACCGGCCATAATCTTTCCGCAACAGCCCAGTCCCGAAGGGGCGACCGGCTGTATCTGGACTACCTGTATGCGCGGGATGAAGCCGAAACTCTCACCACGGAATTACTCGTGCCCGTCTTTGACCGGGTGGCGTTGCTGGCCGACTATGAACAGAACCTTTTCAATCGCACAAACATCAAGACCGGTCTCGGAGTTCAGTACCGTGCCCAATGCTGGTCCATCGTGGTTCGCTATGTCGAAGAGGCCGAGGCGCCGAGCGTGACATTCGAAATTAGTCTGACCGGTCTTGGGGGCATTGCCAGCGGTGTCGGCCTGTCCCCATAACCGTTCTTCCAGTTGATTGATCGCCGCCGAGTTGATAAAACAGTTCTCCGGAGACGGCTCCGGACCCCGGATCTCTCCTGTTTTATCGAAACCTATGTCGGATAGCGACGATAAGGGCAGTCCTATGATCATCGTAAAAACACCCCTGCGCATCGGCTTTGTCGGTGGCGGATCCGACTTGAAAAAATTCTATGATCGGTGTGACGGGATGGTCGTGTCCACCGCGATCGACAAGTACGTCTATGCCATTATCAAAGAACGCTTCGATGAGATGATTTACATCAATTATTCCCGAAAGGAATGTGTGGACAAGGTGGCCGCCATTCAGCACGACTTGGTCCGGGAGGCCATGAAGATCACGGGGGTGACACAAGGTGTTGAAATTACCACCCTGGCCGATATCCCCTCATCCGGATCCGGTCTGGGCAGTTCGAGCTCCATTACGGTGGCCTTGCTTCACGCCCTGTATGCCTTCCAGAATACACTGGTGACGGCAGAGCAACTGGCCGTGGAGGCCTGCCGGATAGAGATCGACATTCTGGGCAAACCCATCGGACGTCAGGATCAATACGCGGCCGCCTTCGGCGGCATCAACAAGTTTATCTTTTCCAAGGGGGATCTCACCCTGCGGGTACCTGTGGAGATGGGGAACGCCCAGAAACGCAAGTTTGCGTCATCCTTACTGCTGTACTACACGGGAATCACGCGAAGCGCCGACACCATTTTAAACCGACAAACGTCGAATCTGGCAGAAACGGACAAATTCGAAGGTATGCGCCGGATGGTCCATCTGGTAGATCCATTCATCGAAAACATGCGTGATGGGAATATTTCCGGCTGCGGGGTCTTGATGGAGGAAAACTGGAATCTGAAACAGACCATGGCCTCGGGGATTTCGAATCCTCAGATTCACGACATGTATGAACGCGCCACATCCGCCGGGGCCCTGGCCGGGAAGGTGGCCGGTGCGGGCGGGGGAGGATTCCTGCTGCTGATGGTTCCCCGGGAACGACAGAATGCCGTTTTCGAGGCGTTAAAGGATTATCGTGAATTGCCGTTTATGTTGGAAGAAAGCGGCAGCAAGGTGATTTTCGACGACCGATCGTATCCGAGTAAATAATGCCCACTGCGGATGGTGGTTGTCCTAAATATGTTCCGTTTGCAGACATATGGAAACGATCACCGCAGAGTCGCATAGGACGCAACGGAACTGTATTTTTCCCCGAATCCCTGAGAGGGGGATTCGGGGAAAGAGCACCAGGAACATAGTGAAATTCGAAATATTTTGTCAGACGATCGTTTTGCATGTCGCCCTCTACGTCCTGTTTATCCTGAGCCAGTCGAAGGGCAGCGAAATGCAAAATTCTTTCTTGACTTTCAACGGATTAACTTTGCGGTGATACCTTGATCGTAAAAGGAATCGGAACGGAATTCTGGCAATCGCTATAGAACACAGGAGGGAACAATTGCGCATCCTGATCACCGGCGGAGCCGGATTCATCGGATCCCACACGGCCGATGCCCTTATTGCCCTGGGGCATTCGGTCCGAATTCTGGACAACCTCCAGGAAACGGTGCACCCGAAAGGGGCCCCCGATTACATCCATCCGGATGCCGAGTTCATGCATGGTGACGTCCGGGACAAGCGGTCCTGGCAGAAGGCCCTGGACGGCATGCAAGCGGTCTATCACCTTGCGGCCTATCAGGATTACCTCACCGATTTTTCGACATTTTTCCATGTGAACGGCGTGTCGACGGCCTTGTTGTACGAAGTGCTGGTCGAAAACGCACCGCAGGCAACGGTTGAAAAAGTGATTGTCGCCGCCAGCCAGGCCGTCATGGGCGAGGGCCGCTACAAGTGCCCGCGCTGTTACCCGCAGGACGGCCGGTATATTTATCCCGACATCCGGCTCGAGGAACAGCTCTCCCGGGGCAATTGGGATCATCGGTGCCCGACATGCCAGGAGATCCTCACATGGATGCCGTCCGACGAGGGGGTGGTCCGCCCCTGCAATCCGTATGCGATATCCAAGTTTTCCCAGGAACAGATCGCTTTGCAGCTCGGAAGACGCTACAGCATCCCGACTACGGTCATGCGATACTCCATCGTGCAGGGCCCCCGTCAGTCGTTTTATAATGCCTACTCCGGAGCCATGCGCATTTTTGCGCTGTCGCTGATGTTCGATCGACAGCCCATCATCTATGAGGATGGTCAACAGGTGCGTGATTTTGTCAATATCGCCGATGTTGTCGATGCCAATATCCTGGTCCTGAAACACCCAGACGCCGATTACCGCATGTTCAACGTGGGGGGAGGCACACCCTGGACCGTCCTCGATTTTTACGATACCATGGAAACGGTGACGGGAAAATCCGTGAGTCCCATAGTGGCCGGGTATTACCGGTACGGCGACACTCGCAATATCGTTTCCGACATTCAGCGGTTGCGCGGACTCGGATGGGAACCCACCCGCGACGTTCGTGACAGCATCGGCCAATACTGGGACTACCTGCATCATCAAAATGATTTGGATGATATTCTGGATTACGCTGAAACGCACATGAAACAGCTCCAGGTTATCCGGCAGGCGCACGACAGTGCGTGAGTGTTTCGGAAAGCACGCGGTTGCGGTGGCGGGGCTCCGGCCATTTTCCGGGAGCAACAGCCTCTTGAGGAATGAAACGGGTTGGATTGTTGATCATGGATAAACTAGAACGATTCTGGTACGTGCTGCACACCAAAAGCCGATTCGAGAATGTCGTCAACGAGGGGCTGATCAAAAAGTCATTCGAGGTGTTTCTGCCCAAGATCAAGGTCCGCAGTCGCCGCCGGGATCGAAAAGCGATGATCCGGATCCCTCTGTTTCCGGGCTATGTCTTTGTCAAAACGGATCTAAACCCTTCAGAGCACCTGGAAATCGTGAAAACAGCCGGTGCCGTCAAACTCATCGGCACCAAAGAGAGCTCGATACCGGTATCGGATCAGACCGTCGACTCCCTGAAGATCATGGTGGCCACAGACCAGCCGGTGAAGACCGGCACACGGCTTCGAAAGGGTGATCCGGTCCTGGTCGTGGCCGGACCCTTTGCCGGAGTGTGTGGCGTTTTCGTACGCTACCATGGACGGGGCCGGGTCTTGGTGGACATCGAGGCCCTTGGTCAATATGCCGGGGTCGAAGTTCAGGCGGAAGACATCGAGATTCTGCCGCGGGTTCTATCATAACTACTTGACTTTCAATAAAGTTTTGTATTATAAAGTCATCCTGTGGATATTTCGAGCACCGGGTTTTGAACGGTTACCGGCCGGCTTTCGATCAGATAGGAGGGCTTATGAACAAACTTGAACTCATCGCTGCCTTGAAGGAGGAGGCCGGCATATCCAAGACCGATTCTATGTGAAGAATTATCGCAGTTATACCGGCAGAAACCCGAAGACGGGAGAGAAAGTGCTGATCAAGCCGAAGCGCTTGCCTTTTTTTAAATCAGGAAAGGAACTCAGAGAACGGGTCAACTATTAGAGTTGTGCCTGGATTTGGATCGATAAGGGATCAACAGCGGGCGGTCCGGCTGTTAACAGCGTTTCTTACACAGGGAAACATCCCCCACGCCTTGCTGTTTACCGGCCTGGACGGCGTGGGTAAACGGACAGCGGCCCTGGCCTTTGCCATGGCCTGCAACTGCACGTTTCTATCCTCTGAACGCCTATCTTCCAAGCAGGACGCGCGTGGGCCGCTGGATGCTTGCGGGACGTGTTCTGCCTGCAGAAAAATTGCCGCCGATACCCACCCGGATGTGGTTCACGTCACGCCCAAAGGGTCCTTGATCCGAATCGAGCAAATCCGGGATCTCGTGCACACCTTGGCCATGAAACCTTATGAAGCGGTGTATCGGACAGCCATTGTGTCACATGCGCATGTCATGACCCCGGAGGCAGGAAACGCACTGCTGAAAACCCTCGAAGAACCGCCGGCCCAAACACTGCTGATATTGACTGCCTCGGGTGCTTCGGACCTGCTGCCGACCATTTCCTCCAGATGCCAGCATGTGGCGTTTCGGCCGATCTCCATGGAATCGCTGACAGCGTTGCTCGTGCAGAGGCACGGGATGGATGTGTCGGAAGCGGCGATTCTGGCGGCGATTTCACTAGGGAGTGTGACAAAGGCCCTTGGCATGCGCGAGGCCGGGTGGATACGCCGTCGAAGTTGGCTGATACAGCAAGCGGAGTCCCTGAACGCTAATTCCATGGTGCGGAGTCTGGCATTTGCCCGGCAGCTTTCCGAAGATAAAAACAGCGTTGAGGATGCCCTTGAAATTCTGAAAACCTGGTACAGGGACCTCGCTGTCTGGCCCCATCGCCCCGAGCGGATCGTAAACCGCGATCTTGCGGAAATTGTCGAAATCGCCGCGAGCCGCCAGCCCCCGGGGAATATCCAGCGCGTGTTAACGGCCATCGAGACGGCACAGAAACAGCTTCGTGCCAATACCAATCCACGGGTTACCCTGGAGGTGCTGGCGATGAAAATGATCCGACAAGACAGATAACGGGAATCCACGGCGTTGTTGTGGAACCCGGACGGGAAGTGATAACCATGACCAAAATTGTTGGTATTCGGTTTAAACCGACAGGTAAGATATACGATTTCGATCCCGGCGCATTTGTTCTGAAGCCGGGCGAGCGCGTGATCGTGGAGACTGAGAAGGGGCTCGGTTTCGGAACAGTGGCCGTAGCACCGAGGCCTCTGGATAAAAACGGAGATAAACGACCCCAGAAAAAGGTGTATCGGTTAGCCACCGAGCAGGATTTCAAACAGCAGGAAAGAAACCGCCGGACCGAAGCGGTTGCCCACGAGTTTTGCATGGCGTGCATCCGGGATCTCGATCTGGAGATGAACCTGTTTTCGGTGGAGAGTACCTTTGATGCCAGCCGTTTGACTTTTTTTTTCACCGCCGAGGGACGGGTCGACTTCCGGCAGCTCGTCAAGATGCTGGTCAAGAAGTTCCGAACCCGCATTGAAATGCGACAGGTCGGTATCCGCAACCAGGCGAAGATGTGTGGGGGTCTTGGACGATGCGGCCGTGTGTTGTGCTGTTCCACGTTCATCGACAAGTTTGAACCGGTATCCATCCGCATGGCCAAGGAGCAAAATCTGTCATTGAATCCGACAAAGATCTCCGGACTTTGCGGCCGGCTCATGTGCTGTTTGAACTACGAAAATGCGACGTATCAGAAGTTGAAGGAAAACTACCCGCGGGTGGGGACATCGGTAGTGACCGGTGAAGGCACTGGTAAAATAGTCCGCCTCAACGTCATCTGCAGTCGTGTATCCATCAAGCTCGAAACCGGAGCCATCGTCGAAAAAGGGCTGAACCAGTTTACCATTGCCAAGGAGAAAAGCCGGAAATGAGCGGAAGGTTTTATATCACCACACCGATATATTACGTCAATGCAAGACCCCATCTGGGGCATGCGTACACCACGATCCTGGCCGACGTGACCTCCAGATTTCATCGCATGAAAGGAGACGCCACCTATTTTTTAACTGGAACCGATGAGCACGGCGATAAAATCGTGCAGGCGGCTCAGCGGGAAGACATGACGCCCCAGAGCTATGTGGACAAGTTCAGCGGTCTTTTCAAAGACCTCTGGCCGGAGCTCCGCATCAGCTACGATCAATTCATTCGGACCACCAATCCATCCCATAAGGCCGTTGTCAAAAACATTCTTCAACGGATTTATGATGCCGGAGACATCTATTTCAGTGAGTACGCGGGGCTCTATTGCTTCGGCTGCGAGCGTTTCTACACGGAACGGGAACTGGTGGACGGCAAGTGCCCGGACCATGAAGTCGCACCGGAGCCCATCAAGGAGTCGAACTACTTTTTTAGAATGGGTCGATACCAGCAATGGCTCATCGACCACATTCAACAGCACCCGGACTTTATACGCCCCGAGCGGTATAAAAATGAAGTGCTTGCCTTTCTGCGGGAGCCCCTCGAAGACCTTTGCATTTCACGCCCGAAGTCCCGACTCCGGTGGGGTCTCACGCTCCCTTTTGATGAGAACTATGTCACATACGTTTGGTTCGACGCATTGCTCAACTACGTGTCGGCACTCGGATACCCCGGGGGGGAGCTTTTCGACCGGTTCTGGCCGGCCGCCCAGCATATCGTGGCAAAAGATATTCTTAAACCCCATGGCATTTATTGGCCGACCATGCTCAAAGCCGCCGGTATCCCGTTATATAACCATCTCAACGTTCACGGGTACTGGAACGTGGCCGAGAGCAAGATGTCGAAAAGCCTCGGAAACGTTGTGGAACCTCTGAATTTAAAGAATAAATACGGGCTTGACGCATTTCGGTTTTTTCTGATGCGGGACATGGTCTTCGGACTCGATTCGAGTTTCAGCGAGGATGCCCTTGTCGGCCGAATCAATGCAGACCTTGCCAACGATCTGGGAAACCTATTTTCCCGGGTCATTGCCATGGCACGAAAATATTTCGATGGCATCGTTCCGGAACCCATGGGAGAGGCCGGATCAGATTCCGGAATCCGCTTGTCGCAGGATGCGGCCGCAGCCCTCGAGCAGTACCGGCGCTTCATGGAGGATTTTGAGTTTCATAAAGCCATGATGGCCGTATGGACGTTTATCAGCCAGATGAACAAATATGTCGATGTCACATCGCCCTGGGAACTGGCCAAACAACCCGCAGCCCGGAAAGAACTGGCAACGGTGATCTACCATCTGCTGGAAGGGCTGCGCATCGTTTCCGGTCTGATCTATCCGGTCATGCCGGATACGGCCAAAAAAATGCAGGAGCACCTGGGGCAGGATCCGGATGCCCCGTTTTTTCTGATGGATCCCCTTTCCCGTTGGGGAACGCTTCCGCCCGGCATCCGTATTCCCGAAGCCGTGGCCCTGTTCCCGCGCATTGAACAACCACCGGATGCCGCTCAAGCGTCCGACGCAACGGGTTCGGAAGCGGGTCTCACGATGAAACCGGAAATCGACATGGAAACGCTCCAGCGGGTGGATCTCCGGGTCGCGACAATTATCACGGCGGAGCCCATACCCCGGGCCAAAAAGCTTCTGAAACTGGAGGTGGATATGGGAGAGCGTCGGACCATCGTGGCCGGTATCTCCGGCAGCTACAGACCCGAAGACCTTGAAGGCAAGCAAGTGGTGGTGGCGGCCAATCTAAAACCGGCCAAACTGATGGGGACGCTCTCCAATGGGATGGTTCTGGCGGCGGTGGGAGACGACGATTTGAGCCTGGTCACCGTTGATCGCCCCATCGACCCCGGAACGGCCATCAAATAAGCCGCCCTGGAGAGGCACAGCACGCATCTACGGTTAATTCTATAGGACCATGCCAAGGGCTTATGAGCATCGGAACCGGATCGGGTAATTACCCTGACCCCTATTCTGGCAGAACCGGCTGGCGGGATTACCAGGCCCACTTGAAAAAGACCGGCGCCGGTCGCCGTCGGGGTAAATATGTTGGTTTCTTTATGGCGGCGGCGCTTGCCGTGTCCGCGCTCATTTGGATCCTTGGGGGATCCAGCCGGCTCGGCACGGATGTCCCACTCCCCCACCCACCGGATGCCTCACTGCAACCGTCAGCTGCCGAGAGTGTGCCGCGTATCGACAAGCGTGCGATACAGGCGGTTCTAAACAGCGGCACCGTGCTGAATTCGGAGGAAAAACGCCTGGATCTGGTGATAGAAGACCGCCCGGTGGTCATCGATACCAGCTTGAACATGACCCTGCAGCGGTTTCTCCTCGGAAAACTGGACCCATCCACATCGAAACACATCGGCATTGTGTCCATGGATCCTTCTTCCGGCCGGATTGTGTCCATGGTGGGCTATGATAAAACCCGCAGGTCCGAGAATCTCTGTACGGATCAGCTTTGCCCGGCAGCGGGATGGCCAGCGTCAATTGGCCGTATCGGTGGTCGTCGCCCATGAAAAATATATCGGAACACGGGCTGCCGAGTATGCCCGCATGACCATCCGGCAGTATTTCAACACCGTTGAGGTCTCCCGGAGTCAGGCACCGACCGCGCCGTCCGGGTAGCCCGCTTCTATTGCGTTCGTCTGAAGCCGTCTCATCCGTTCTACAGCGTCATCACCGGAGATCTGTTTCGCGATGCACGACGGCTCAACAGGCTCAAGACTATCTGGGAAAGGAGTCCCCCATGCCCGGCTTTGAACTGTTCGGAGATGAAGAACGAAAAGAAGTCCAGGACGTTTTGGACACCGGGGTTCTTTTCCGGTACGGTTTCGATGGCGTCCGCAACGGCCACTGGAAGGCGGAAACGTTCGAGACGGAACTGGCACGGTATCTGGACGTAGCCCATTGCCACCTGTGCTCCAGCGGTACGGCCGCCGTCAGCCTGGCCTTGGCGGCATGCGGCATCGGTGCCGGAGATGAGGTGATCGTGCCGCCGTTTACGTTTGTCGCGACGGTGGAAGGGGTATTGATGGCAGGTGCGGTTCCGGTGTTTGCCAATATTGACAGGACCCTGTGCCTCTCTCCGGAAGGCGTTGCGGAAACCATTACGCCACGCACACGCGCCGTGATGCCGGTGCATATGTGCGGTGCCATGGCGCGTATTGACGAGCTCGTGGATGTGTGCCGTGACAACCGGCTGATTCTCATCGAAGACGCCTGCCAGGCTCTCGGGGCGACGTTTCGGGGCAAGCCCGTGGGCACCTTCGGGAGCATCGGCTGCTTTTCCTTCGACCCGGTAAAAACCATTACCTGTGGGGAAGGGGGCGCCGTGGTGACGAACGACGCGGAGTTATACCGAAAGGCGGACAGCTTTGCCGACCACGGCCATGATCACATCGGCGATGATCGGGGTCTCGAGGGGCATCCGATTCTGGGGACCAATTTTCGGATCAGTGAGCTGAACGCCGCCGTCGGGCTTGCACAGCTTCGCAAACTGGACCGGATTCTCGAGATCCAGCGGCGGAACAAGGAAACCATCCGCAGCGGTCTGGCCCCTCTGCCGGGTGTCACCTTCAGAGAAATCCCGGACCGGGAGGGGGATTCGGCGACCTTCCTGTCTTTTTTCCTTCCCGATGGCGACATCGCCCGGAAGGCGGCCTCCGGCCTTTCCGCCGCCGGAGTCGACGGATGCTTCTACTGGTATGACAACAACTGGCATTACCTGCGCCAGTGGCATCATCTGAAACAGATGCAGACCACCGCCCCTATGCCGGCGGCGCAGTATGACCACTTTCCGGATTATGGAGGGGTCGACCTACCGGATTCCGATGCCATCATGGAACGCACCATTTCCATGCAGATCAAACTCTCCTGGACGGAGCGGGAGGTGTCGGATCGAATCGAGAAGATGGTACAGGTGTTGAAAATGGTGTAGATCATGTGAACCCCACGCGTTGCGATTCGGCGGCGGGATCGTTTACGGATGTGCTCACCGCAAAACAGGAAGACAGACAATGTTTCGAAATTTCAAGGTAGTTCCAAAAGTCGTATTTGGGAGGGGTTGTTTCAATCAGCTCGGCGATATCATCAGAGAGCAGCGGGGAGATACAGACCATTTTATGGCATTCCTTGTCGATGATGTCTTCACCGGCAGGGAGTGGCCGAACCGACTTCCCCTGGCGGATCAGGACATGTTGCTATGGGTCAATGTGGATGACGAGCCGAAAACCGTCTATGTGGACACCTTGACGCAACAGGTCGAGAATCATGCCGGCCGGCCGGTCGGCGTTATCGGCATCGGCGGCGGCAGTACCATGGATCTTGCCAAAGCGGTATCCTTGATGCTAACCAACCCCGGCTCCTCAGCGGACTACCAGGGGTGGGATCTGATTCAGAACCCGGCGGTATACCATGTCGGCATTCCGACCCTTTCCGGCACCGGGGCCGAGGTGTCCCGCACGACGGTGCTGACCGGTCCCGAGAAGAAGCTCGGCATCAATTCGGATTTTACCGTCTTCGATCAGATTATACTGGATCCGGAACTTATTGCCGGGGCACCCACGGATCAGCGCTTTTATACGGGCATGGATTGTTATATCCATTGTGTGGAGTCCTTGTGGGGAACCTTTCTGAATACGTTCAGCCAGGCCTTTGGCGAAAAAGCCCTGGCCATGTGCCGGGAAGTCTTTCTCGAAGCCCCCCCGGACGCCGACGACAAGCTGATGATGGCGTCCTATTTCGGCGGCATGAGTATTGCTTACTCCCAGGTGGGGATCTGCCACGCCTTGTCCTATGGGCTTTCCTATGTTCTGGGTGTGCACCACGGGATCGGCAACTGTATTGCCTTTGCTTCCCTGGAAGAATTTTATCCGGAAGGGGTCGCCGAATTCCGGGACATGCTGGAGAGACAGCGGATTTCGCTGCCCCGAAACCTGGTCTCAGACTTGGATGAAGGCGGGCTGGAAAAAATGGTCGATGTCGCCTTGGTACTGGAACCGCTGTGGGAAAATGCTCTTGGGTCGGATTGGCGTGACCAGATGTCGCGGGAGCGGATCCGGCAGCTCTATCTTCGGATGTAAGGGCAGCGACCCTTGAACACGGAAAAGACAGAGAGATATGAACAACGTCGATGAAAAATACCCCCGGTGGAGAAGGTGGTGCCGGTTGCCGTTGCCGCCAATAGGCCGTCTGGTGCGGCAGGCCGTCGGAGCGGGCGCCAGAATCTGTCGGTTGGGACGTTACAGCGTGTATGCCGGACGTCACACCGCCACCGTCCCGGATGGATCGATTGTGCTGTTTCCTTGCCGCCAGGCATTGTTGTGTTGCGGTCTCGCGGGGCTGGTTGCTGTCAAAAGCAGGGAGGCGACGTCCGAAGGGGTAGACCTGGGGGCGATCGAGGCTTTTCTGGAGCAACTCGAGCAAAGCGGATTGGAGAAGTTTGGGGATGGTCGGCCCGATTTGGAGGACGGCTATCTCGGCGGAAATAACTCCCTTGAAACCCTGTTTCACGCCATCAAGGAATTGAAGGGCGTTCGGCAGTTTCAAGAGATATTTTCGAGCGACCCATGTAAATTCGCTCTTCGCGAGGCTGCCGAACGCATCCGGCATATCTGTGACACCGAGGCATCCCTGCTGGCGGCGGATATCGGCCGCCTCGATGCCCGTTCCGTCGATACGATTACCTCACGGATAGACATGTTAAAGGATGCCAAATGGTGCATCCACTCGGAAATTATCGGCAATATCGCTAAACTCGACCATTTGATGGGCGCTGCCGGAGTTCCTGGAGACCCGGAGGCCCGGACCTTTTTACAACGGGTGAACACCGTCCTCAACAGCATCGAACGGTTGGAGGTCCGGGGCAGAGATTCAGCCGGTCTTTCTCTGATGATCGCTCTGGACGATCCAGCGTATAAGCGGTTCATGGCGGTGATCGATAAGGAAAACCTGAAAGAGGCGTTAGCGGACCGGATGCAACGGGATGTGTTGGTCAACGGCAGCATCGGTATCCGGAAAATTGAAGCAGACGGAGCTGTCCGCCACTCCGTGGCCATGGCCTACAAGGTGGCCGCCGAGATCGGCAGTCTCGGAGACAATCCCCGCTTTTTGCGAGAGCAGATCCGGCAGGATGCGATCCTGCATCGGCTCCTGACCATTCCCCGTCAGCATGCCACCATTCTATCCCATACCCGATGGGCCTCCGTCGGCGCCATCAGCGAAGCCAACTGCCACCCTGTCGACAACGACACCGTCGGCAACGGGCCCAGACAGGACGCGATTATCCATGTCTGCCTGAACGGTGACATCGACAATTACCTGGAACTCAGAAAGGCTCTCGAAAACGAGGGTGTCTTGCTGCACCAGGATATCACCACGGACACCAAACTGATTCCCCTTCAGATCGAAAAATACCTCCGGCAGGGGGAGTCCGTGGCAGAGGCGTTCCGCTGCGCCGTCAATGACTTCGAGGGCTCCCATGCCATCAGCATGCATACAGACCTGGCGCCGGGAAAACTGTACCTCGCCCAGAAGGGCAGCGGCCAAACCATTTTCGTCGGCCTGTCCGAGGATCATTTCATGGCCACCTCCGAGGTTTACGGTTTTGTCGAAGAGACGTCCCGATTCATTAAAATGGACGGTGAGGCCGTGATCGAGGGTGTGGCGGGGCAGACCCAGGGCCAGATTCTCATTCTCGATCAGGAGGCCGAGGTGACACCGGAAGGGATCACTGCCAGCTACTATGACGGGACCCCGCTGCGGCTGACCGCCGAACAGGTCAAGCAGACCGAAATTACCTCCCGTGATATCGATCGCCAGGAATATCCCCACTATTTTCTGAAAGAGATTTCCGAAGCCCCGCAATCTGTCGAACGGACCTTGCTGAATCGGTGGAAAATCAGCGGAGGGGATACTCCCCACACGGAGATTCGCCTCGACACGGCCGTATTTCCGGCGTCGTTGCGGAAGGATGTGGTCGGAGACCGCATTCGCCGCATTTTCTTTATCGGACAGGGTACGGCCGGCGTGGCGGCCCTGGCCTGTGCCGACATCCTGAACTTCTACCTGGCTGATCCGACGCTGCACATCAGTGCCATGAAAGCCTCCGAATTGTCCGGATTCCGGCTCGGACAGGCCGGAGCCGGAGACATGGCCGACGCCCTGGTCGTTGCGATCAGTCAATCCGGCACCACCACCGACACCAACAGGGCCGTGGATATGGTTCGTGAGCGAGGCGCCCGCACCCTGGCGATTGTCAACCGGAGGGATTCCGACCTGACCTTCAAGGTGGACGGCACACTGTATACCAGCAGCGGGAGGGACATTGAAATGTCGGTGGCCTCCACCAAGGCCTTTTACTCGCAAATCATCGCCGGCGCGATATTGGGTCTGTTTGTTGCCCAACTCAAGGAGCGTCGCACGCGCACCTTCATCGCCGAGGAAATCCAGCGGCTGCTGGCGATTCCGAACCACATGCGCTCGATTCTCGGCATTCGGGAACAAATTGCCGCCAGTGCCAGGCGACTGGCGGTTCAGCGCACATACTGGGCGGCGGTGGGCAGCGGCCCCAACAAAGCCGCAGCCGATGAAATCCGGATCAAGCTCAGCGAGCTGTGTTACAAGACGATTTCCTCGGATTTCGTTGAGGACAAAAAACACATCGATTTATCTTCCGAGCCGTTGATCATCGTCTGTGCCGCCGGGACCCGCGGCACGGTTATCGGCGATATCGTAAAAGACACGGCCATATTCCGGGCCCACAAGGCACTGCCGGTGGTTATTGCCGATGACGGCGATTTGCGATTCGAGCCGTATGCCGAAGACATCTTTTACATACCGGTGGTCCGTGAGCACTTGGCCCCTATCCTCAACACCTTGGTCGGCCACATCTGGGGATACTATGCGGCGCTGTCCATCAACGACGCCTCCGGTTTCCTGTATCGGCATCGGCAGCAGATCCAGGCTGCGGTGGCCCGGTTTGCTCGCAATGGGCTGGATGTTTTCGAGATCGTGCTGGAAAAGACATTTCGGGAATCCATCGCCCGATTCTACAACGAATTCCGGAAGGTCAAGTCCGAGAAACAGCTGCCCGGAATGATGGGTGTGGAAATCGCATCGGATCTGACCCTTTTGTTAAAGTACCTGGCCGGGCGGTTGCCGGTTTCGGATTTTGAAATCGATTTCAGAGTTAAAGGAACCGCCCGAAACATGCTCGACCGGCTGTTCCAGTGCCTGGGGGAAGCGATCAACTGCCTGGCGCGTCCGGTGGACGCGATCAAACACCAGGCCAAAACGGTCACGGTGGGTACCAGCCGCCTCGAAGAGAAGGTCGAAGGGGTTCTCTTCGAATCCCTTGACGCTCACGGTATCAGCGTGTCGCAGCTGATCAACCGGAATGTCTTGGTGCTCAAAAACCTCCAGTCGATCGTCAGCAACATAAAAGGTTCGATTCTTTACCGTATCGACGGCCTGAATCTACTCGGCGATCTGACCGACGGGACGACCATTGACGTACTCCAAAAATCCGGCGTCCTGGAGCCCATCCCGTCACGGGTGGAAACCGACCGCCGATTGAAGGGAACCAAGCGGATTATTGTGCGTCAGGGCAATGTGTACATTGGAAAGGGGCGAAAGGACAATCGCAGCATCCTGGTTATTCCCGCTATTTCAACATCGCCGGACCGGCCCAATATCATCGAGTATCTGTTGCTGCTCAATATCGGTTTCCGGTCGGAGGTCCCGCTGACGGCAAAAGTGAAGGCCCTGGGTGGTAAATACGAACATATCCAGAACCTCGTTCATGAGAACAGTATCCCCTGGGAGGATTCTCATCTGGAGCTATTGCCGCTGGAAGAGCTGTTTGGGCGATCGGCTGAGAAGATTGCCGAGTTTATCTGTTCCAGTGTCAATGGCACGAAACGGAATGGATAGCCTATGAAACACCAGTATGTGAGCGATATGAAACCGGGCGATGCGGTCGATGATGTCTTTGTCCTGGCAGAAAAAAATCTGGCCCAAAAGAAAGATGGTGACAGCTATTTGACGGTGGCCCTGGCGGACAAGACGGGATCCATCGGCGGTGTGGTCTGGGACGATGTCGAGAGGATTGCGACGGCGGCAGATTCCGGAGACTTTGTGCAGGTGACCGCACGCGTCACAGAATATCGCGGCAATCTTCAGGCGACCGTCCGATCCATGGCAAAATGTTCCCCGGAGAGTGTCGATCCCGGAGATTTTCTACCGGTAACACGACATGACGTGGATCACCTGTTTGAACGGCTGGTTCAGATGACCGATGGGCTTGAAGATCCATCGATTCAAGCCCTTCTCCGGGCGTTCTGGGACGACAGGGATTTCGTAAGCGCCTTTAAGCGGGCGCCTGCCGCTAAAATGATGCACCATGCCTACGTGGGTGGGCTTCTGGAACACTGCCTGTCCATGGCCGTTCTGGCCGATAACATGGCCCACCATTACAGCGGCATCAACCGAGACCTGCTGCTGGCAGGAGCCATCCTTCATGACATCGGAAAGGTTCGGGAATTCGATTATCACACCAACATCGACTACTCCGACGAAGGTCGACTGGTCGGACACATCGTTATCGGATTGAAGATGATCGACGAAAAACTGGCGGACATCGATGGCTTTCCGGAGGAGCTGGCCGTTCTTCTCAAACATTTGGTCATCAGCCACCATGGGGCTCTGGAGTTCGGTTCCCCGGAACCGCCGAAAACCATCGAAGCCCTTTTGCTTCACTACATTGACGAAATTGACTCCAAAGTAAACGGTGTTCGAGAATTCATGGCAACCCAGGACCCCGGGGAAGCATGGACGGCCTACCATCGGGTGCTCGGGAGGCATTTTTACAAAGGCAAGACCGACGACGATCGGTAGATGCTTGCCCGCCCACCTGAGGTTTACCCGCCTCCGGCGGGCTGGATGCTGGATGCTGGATAGTGCATGAGTTGAAAGTTAAAAGCTGAAAGCTGAAAGAGTAGGGATAACAACCAAAAATGCCGTGTGCCGAGGGCGCACCGGCAACCCGGCAAACCAGCTTATACAATCACCAAGAACGCGAAGGTCACGAAGAAATGGGTAAACCGATATGCTTCTTCGTGTTCTTCGTGCGCTTCGTGGTAAAGTAGTATTGCTACTGGCCGACCGCTGCAACAGGTTGAACTGGACAACCGGCTAAACTGGCAAACAGGCAAACAGAAGTGTTCATCACATTGGAAGGCATTGAAGGCTGCGGCAAAACCACCCAGATCGGTTATATCGAAGATTTTCTGCAGGGCCGGGGGATTGCTTACACGGTCACCCGGGAACCGGGCGGCACCCGAAGCGGAGAAAAGATTCGATCCATTCTGCTGGATCCGCAGACATCCGGTCTGGCGCCGTTAGCCGAACTGCTGCTCTATTTTGCGGACCGGGCCGAGCATCTGGAAGCCTTGGTCCGCCCCGCCCTGTCCCAGGATCGGGTTGTTGTATCGGATCGGTTTTTTGACGCCACCGTGGTCTATCAGGGATACGCCCGGGGGCTGGACGTGGATTTGATTGAACAGCTTCACGGGATTCTATTTAATAATTTGCTTCCGGATGTGACACTGCTTCTGGATCTCGATCCTGAGGTCGGCCTTGCTCGCGCCTGGAAGGGCATCGTCAACGGGGAGCGGGAAAGTGAAGAGAGCCGGTTTGAAGAGGAGGACCTCCGCTTCCACAGAAAAGTCCGGGAAGGCTATCTGGACAGGGCCCAGAAAGACCCCGATCGTTTTCAGATCATCGACGCATCGCAAAGCAGAGCAAAGGTCCGTGCCCGGATCCTTTCCATCCTGTCCGGTAAGCTGGCGGAATAACAGGCCCCGTGAGGTGATAACGGAAATTCAGCCATGAGCTATTCACTCATCGACACCATCGGCAACACACCCCTTGTGGAAATCCGACGGGTAAATCCCAATCCGAACGTTCAGGTTCTGGCCAAATTGGAGTACTTCAATCCGGGCGGCTCCATCAAGGACAGGGCCGCACTGTACATGGTGGAAGACGGGGAAGCCAGGGGCGCATTGACGCCGGACAAAACTGTCATTGAAGCCACCAGCGGGAATACCGGCATTGGTCTGGCGGTGGTTTGTGCGGTCAAAGGCTACCGACTGCTGCTTGCCATGTCCGAATCGGTCAGCATTGAACGGCAAAAAATTCTAGAGGCCCGGGGTGCTGAAATACTTCTGACACCGGGCCATCTGAGTACCGATGGCGCGATCGAGGAAGTATACCGGTTGGTCCGGGAAGATCCGGATCGTTATTTCATGGCCGATCAGTTCAACAACGAGGCCAACTGGAAAGCCCATTATCACGGCACTGCAGAGGAAGTTTGGGAACAAACCGGAGGCCGCATTACCACCCTGGTGGCCACCCTCGGCACTTCAGGAACCCTGATGGGGATGGCGCGACGGCTAAAAGAGTATAACCGGAACATTCAAATCGTGGGTGTCGAACCTTATCTGGGACACAAGATTCAGGGGCTAAAAAATGTAAAAGAATCTTATCCTCCTGAAATTTTTGATAAAAAAAGGCTAGACCGGAAGGTTCATGTGGAAGATGACGAGGCGTTTCAGATGACACGTCGCCTCGCCAGGGAGGAGGGGTTGTTTGTCGGGATGAGCAGCGGCGCCGCCATGGCAATCGCCTGCAAAGAAGCCGAAGGTCTCGACCAGGGTGTGATCGTCGCGATTTTACCCGACAGCGGGGAACGATACCTGAGTACCCCCCTTTTTGAGACGCGTCATCATATCACTCCGCTTAAACTCTACAATACCCTGAGCCGTTCAAAGGAACCCTTCGAACCGATCGATGTCGGCAAAGCCACCGTGTATTCATGTGGCCCGACCGCCCACGCCCGGATCAATCTCGGAGAATGCCGCCGTTTTGTGTTTGCCGACCTGCTGGTGCGGTATTTGCAATTCCGCGGCCACAAAACGATCCATGTGATGAACATCACCGACCTGGATGACAAGACCATCGCCGGATCCGAACGGGCCGGGATGGCGCTGGAAGCCTTTACACAGCGCCACATCGATGAATTTCACTCGGATGTGGCGGGACTTGGGCTGTTGCCCGCTAATGTGTATCCCCGGGCCAGCGAACACATTGACGACATGATCGCGATGGGCGAACGGCTGGTGAAACGGGGATTTGCCTACGAAAAGCTTCGGTCGCTGTATTTCAACATATCCCGATTCAACGATTACGGTAAGCTCTCCGGCATCGATCTGGACAAAATCAAGCTCGGTGCGACGGTGGATCTGGACGACTATGAGAAGGACAACCCCCGGGACTTCACTCTGTTTAAACGTTGTCGGCTGTCGGAGCTAAAACGGGGTATTTTCGTAAAAACCGAATGGGGAAATGTTCGTCCTTCGTGGCACCTTCAATGCGTGGCGATGTCCATGAAGCACTTGGGCAACTGTTTTGATATTCACACCGGAGGGCGGGAACATACATTTCCGCACCACGAAAATGAAATTGCCATCGCTGCGGCGCTGAATGGAGAGCCTCTGGCGCGTTACTGGGTGCACTGCGATCCGGCCCATGAAGATTCAAAAACCGCGGATCGCCAGAAAGCCCGGATATCGTTGTCGGATGTGACCGCCATGGGATACACCCATCGGGAAATCCGCTACTGGCTGATGGGCACCCATTACCGAAAGTCCATCTTTTTTTCCAAAGAACGGATGATCGATGCCGGACGAGCCCTCAAGCGCCTCGATACCTGTCTCCGCTCGCTTAACGCGGTTGACCATCATCGTCCCTACGCGGAACTGGATCAGCTTATTTACGATTTAAAGCAGGGATTCACCACCGCGATGGATGATGATCTCAATATTGCCGAGGCTATGGCCGCGGTCTTCAACTCCGTTCGGCACATCAACAGCCTGCTTCAGGACGGCCGTATCGATCGGGAGGCGGCTGAACGGCTCATCGATGCCTTTCGCGGTATCGACACGGTGTTGAACATTTTCGATTTTGGGGATTTTTACCTGTCGCCGGAAGTCCGGCAACTTCTGACTGAACGTGACAATGCCCGGCAGGAAAAAAACTGGGCGCGCGCCGACGCTATCCGTGAGCAATTGATCCAGATGGGCGTGGACGTCAGAGACCGACGGGTTTAGGTCAATATGCGACGGTGCGCCTCTGAAACGCCGGAAGCGATTCGGCATAATGTGCAGACATCGGATGCTGATTTATGAGAACCCTGTTTTTTCCATTCACGTTCGTATCGCACAGCGCTCTCGAAGCGCTGAATGCTTGCTTTCAACCGATCCATGTGCTGCTGCCGTCGGCGCTCGAGATTCCGGGGGGTATGATCCAGGCGGAGCGGGATGGCCGCCTGGTGCTGGACCGAAGCGCTGCCGGGGACGATGATGCGATGGGAGAGGTCTTGCGGCAGTTTCATGACTGGGCCACCGTGCATCGCGGCAGCGAGATAGCCTGGCTGAAATCCCAGGCGGATTCGGTCCCGTTCTACGACGACACCAGTATCTCCCGCATCCGATCGGAATTAATCAGCAAAGGGCGTGGACCCACGGAGAGGGATCCATTGCAGAAGGCCCGGATTTTTTTGCAGATGGCCCAGATGTACGACGCTAAAATCTCGGATCTTGAAAGCGAGCTGGGAAGCTTTGAACAGTTGGAGACGGCGCTCTTTCAGGATCTAAAGGGGGAACCGGCAGCAGCGGGCCGATCCTCACCGGATATCGGTATACCCCAGGATCCGGGAGCGTTTATGACCGTCGATCGTCTCAATGCCTGGGCGCGTCTATTTCTGTTGGAACCACCCGCACCGCCGGACGGACCAACGGTTATGGTTACCACCAGTCGCGCCGTGCTAGAGGAGGTGATGGAAGCGGTTCCGCAAACCCAACAGGTTGCCTTCTTCGAGCGGATACCCGTGACGGGCCCCCCGGGCGGTGGTTCTGATCACCAATGGCGGCAGAGTTTGGGCAGCTACATGGTGATGCTGTCACACCCGGACGCCTCGCCCGCCGCAGAATTGCCTGTTGCACCGGGGGTGGGAGAGAGGGTCGGGTCCCTGTCGGTTTACCGGATCCCCGGTGTTCCGACCGACACGGTCGTCGAGCGCTGGATCACCCCGGATTCAGCAGCCCCTCCGGGAATGCCGAAGGAGACTGCGCTGCTCGCTTTGATGGAAGTCCGCAATTTATGAAACTTACCTATTTTATTGCAAAAAATCAACAATTTGCCTCGACACAGATAATTTAAAAAACCCTCCTTGAAGCCTTGACTCCCCCTGGTAATTGGTATAATGGGTTGCTCGATACAGGAATTACCCGGTGATCGAGTCACCCGTTTAACTCAGAAAGGAGGCTGTACTAAGATGGCATTCAACCCTATTGTCGATGAAGAGAAATGCGCGGGCTGCGAAGAATGCGTGGATGTGTGTCCGGTGGAAGTATTTGAAATGGAGGATGGCAAATCCGTGCCCGTAAATGCTGAAGAATGCCTTGGCTGTGAAAGTTGTGTCGAGGTTTGCGAAGAAGGCGCCATTATCATCGAGGAAACGTAATCCGAATTCCACGCATGTTCTCCAGGTCCCCTGGCGGAATGGAGAGCATGCGTGATCCCAGACGTGGTTTCAAACGATACCGATCTAAAAGAGCCCGCCTTGTTTCACCTCGCATCCCCCGGCCCGCTTCGATTCGAGTTCCCTGGACCTTGAGTCAGGCTTCGGAACGGAATTCTGAAAATCGCTATACCGGAGGATCAGATCTCCGCTACGGGTCACCACCCCTGGAATTTATTTTTCATTTTCGAATTTAGGATTTGTTTCGGATTTCGAAATTCGATATTCGGGTTTCATTCGAGTCTGAACCGTTCGGCTCCCCATGCGGTGATCCCCTAACCGAGGTGCCCCATGACCCCAACATCCACCATTCAACTACCGGAAATGGCCGCGGTTCGTCAGAGGCTTTACTCGGCGCCGGTACTTGACGTGCCTGCTGCTGTTTCCCGGACCGTTTCAACCGTTCCCCTCGCTGCCCGCACCACGGTCGGTGATACCGTGGCCGTGGCCGTGGGCAGCCGCGGCATCGATCGCCTGGCGGAGGTGGTTCACCAGTGCATCCAGGGGATCAAGGATCACGGCCTCCGGCCTTTTCTGGTGCCGGCCATGGGGAGCCATGGCGGCGGCACGGCAGACGGCCAAAGGGCCATTTTATCCCATCTGGGAATCACCGAAGAGGCTATGGGCGCGCCTTTATGCTCCGATATGGAGGCGATCTCCCTTGGGCGGATCAGAGGCGATGTCCACCTGTTCTGCGCAAAAGACGCCATTGAAGCGGATCACCTGGTGGTCATTAATCGGGTCAAACCCCATACAAAATTTAGCGCGCCCATCGAGAGCGGCATCTGCAAGATGCTCACCATTGGATTGGGGAAGGTTCACGGCGCCACGGAATTTCATCGATCCGCGATACGGCACGGTTTCGGAATCATCCAGGAGGGGGCGGTTGCCGTGGTCGAAAAGGGCAATTTTCTGTTTGGTCTGGCGCTTATTGAGGACGGGTACAGCCGGCTGGCGGAGGTCTCGGCGGTGTCCCCGGAAGGATTGATCGCGGAGGAATCGCAGCTGCTGCGTCACGCTTACGAGTGGATGGCGCGCATCCCGTTTGATCCTCTCGATGTTCTGGTCGTTGATGTGATCGGAAAAAACATCAGCGGGATCGGCATGGACTCCAATGTGACCGGTCGACACCGGGATGTCACCGGAGATTTTTTCACATCCCCCCACATTAAACGGATATTCGTCCGGGACCTGGCTCCGGAATCCGATGGTAACGCCAACGGCATCGGCCTGGCCGATGTCACGACCCGACGCCTGGTGGATGCCATCGATGTTCAGAAAACATACGTCAATGCCATTGCGGCCATCTCACCGGAGAAAGCGGCCATTCCCATGCATTTTGAATCGGACCGCCAGGCGATAGAAGCCTGCATCCGCACCGCCGGTTATGAAGGCGGGCGCAAGGCGAGGATCGTTCGGATCCGGGACACAAAAAGTCTGGAAACCATGATGGTGTCCCGGGCACTGGCATCGGAGATTGAGGATCATTCCGGAATGGACCGGATCGGTCCCTGGAAACGGCCGGGATTCGACGGGGAGGGCAACCTGTTGAAATTCGGGGGGGTCTGAGCGCTGTACCCGCTTATGAAGCGCTGTCACCGGATCTCTTCTCCTTGGAATGGGGGAGTGGTTTTATTGCCCAGGCCAACAGGGAAGGGCCAAGAATCCAACGTCCCTTTGAAAGAGAGAACAGACGTCCTGCCAGGGTATCGATTATCATCTTGGCAGAGGTGGTGAGCCAGCTGAAGGGCGTGTAGGCATAGGGATCACCTTTGGTCAACGGCGAATTTTGAATGCGGACGTTCTCAAATCCGGCGCCGTGCAACAGATAGTGGAGGGATTTCGGACTAAAACAGTAGGAGTGAAAGACGTAAGGACGCTTAATACCCATCTTACCGGCAACAGGCTGAATTGTTCGATATCCATGGTAACTCGCCTTCTCAAAGAGCACATTTCGAAGTCGTATGCCGCTGCTGCTGCCCGGCTTCAAAATCCGGTAACATTCGATGATCTCCTGCAGCGGCTCGTCGACCACAAAGAGTACGTCCCATGCCGTGACGGCATGGAACGTATTGGTTGGATAATTGGCGGACTGAAGCGTCCCATGAAATATTTGATCTCTTCCCAAGCTAGCTCTGGCGGCGGCCACGGCGTCTTCAACAATCTCTACCCCGAATGGGACCCATCCCTCTTTTGCGGCATGTTGCAGGAAATATCCGAACCCGCACCCTATATCCAGGATCGATCGATCCGTATCGTGGTTTTCTGCTGAAAGACGTGTCAGAGCAGCCTTGAAAAAGGGGCCTTTGGCTGCGGCGACTTTTTTATGGGGATCGATGTCACGATAATGACCGACAACATGAGATGTTATGACCCTGTCCGAGAACATAAACCCGCAACGTCTGCAGGTAGCAAACTCATTTTGATTGATTCGCTGATAGGCGTGCCGATCCGAACCGCAACACATGCATTTCATGGCTGTCTCACAAAATTGGAATACCGCTGATTCCCCATATGATACCCTACCTAGATCCATAGAACAACACAGCGGCAGCGTCTGCCCGCAAAATACGGGAATTCGAGATCGGAACGGTGGATTCGGCAATGGATGCCGAACAGGCGGTTGTTAAGGTGGCCTCCATGACGAACATATCCGGCAAACGGAAATTTCCATTTCAAACCGTAAGTCATGAATTGTGTCTGTTGTCCTCTGGAGTTCCGATGTGACCGCGCCGTCCAATCGGTCGAGAAATCTTCGCTGGGTTGCGCAGAGGTACCGGGTGCATGCCCATGGCCGGATGATGCGGGGTATCCGGCACCCTCGATGGGCCAGGTAACGGCAGGCTTGGTGGTGCCCGCAATTAAGCTGCGCCGGCGGTATGGGTAGTTTCAGCAGGTGCAGAAAAAGCAGGTCCCGGAAATCGAACCACACCTTATTGACGATGCAGCAGGGATCCGGACACCAGGGGCAGCAATTCCGGCAGAGCTCGTCCATCACATTGAAAAGTGATGCCAGGTGGCTCCGAATGGTCTGCGCCGCGGAGTGCCCCGCCTTCAGATCACTTCGATGGTGTTCAATGAATCTGCCCAGTGCCTTGTTGGATGATGTCCATGGGCTTTCGGTGCCGGCCCAGGGGTGGATTGGGTAAAAGTCGACATCAGCCATGGCCCGTTCTCCTTCCCAGGTATCGGACTGCTGCGATGTGAGACATGCGCCCGGAGACGGCACGGTAAAATAGAAACCAGTACCGGCCTCCCCGTACAGGGCGGGTTCGGATACGGTTGCGAACGACCGAGCTCCGGGAATTGTCGGCAGATCCGGCGGAGCGTGGCGAATCGTGATGGGGTCCGGCGAATATAGGAGAGATTGCAGTCAGGTGGTGGATCTCGTCAATTCATAGCAGATGTGGGTCGGCATGAAAACGCTCATTTTCCCATCCGGCCCGATTCCCATAGGCCCCGTTGCGGGTAAGGTAACGTGAGTGTTGTAACGGCTCGTTCTTTCTTTTCTGCGTTCAGGGCGACGGATCACGGAAAAGTTGTCTTGGGACCTGCGGATCAATCGGTTTGCGGCTCCGTGCCCCGTTTGAACAGGACGCCGACGCCTTTTGGAGACCGGTCGTCCACAGGGGCACCGGTTTCCGGATCGATACGGACCCGCACGACATCGTCCGGAATATCAAAGTATTGGAGCCCCTCTCCGGCCAGGGCTTCCGTCATCACATCCATCCAGATGGGCAGCGCCGCCCGGGCACCGGTTTCCCGCGGACCGATGGGCGTCGGAAGATCCCGTCCCACCCATACCCCGGCGGCGCGTGTCGGAGAAAACCCGATAAACAGCGCATCGCGAAAATTGTCGGTGGTGCCTGTCTTGCCCGCCAGCGGACCCGGCAGGCGCCGGGCTCGCCGCCCTGTTCCCTCCTGGATGACCGCCTGGAGCATGTCTGTCATGACTGCCGCTCCGGCTCGGGAAAGGGCCGCCCGCCGTTGGGATTTTCCCCGCAGTATGATTTTTCCGGAATCCTCGACCACGACGATCACGCCATGGGGCTTGACGGATATCCCATGATTGGCAAACGCCGCATAGGCCGAGGTCAGCTCCATCAGGGACACCTCGGATGTGCCGAGTACCAGGGACAGGTTCGGGACCAGTGGCGACTCGATGCCGAGCTGGTGTGCAAAGTCAACCGCCGATCCGGGCCCGAGCATGTGATTGAGCCGAACGGCGGGGATGTTTCTCGACGTAGCCAGGGCCTTTCGCAGGGTCATGTCACCCTGGTAATCGGTTGAAAAATTTTGAGGCTGCCAGTCGTTGCCGTTGTTCATCTTTTCAAACAGAACGGGCGCATCACGGATGATGTAATTTTGCGGGAAACCCCGCTCCACGGCAAGAGCATAAACGATCGGTTTAAATGCCGAGCCGCTCTGACGCTTTGCCTGAACGGCACGATTATAGGCGGTTTCACGATATTCCCGGCCACCGGCCATGGCCAGAATGGCGCCTGAAGCGGTGTCCAGAACCACTGCGGCCCCCTGAAGTGCCGGTTTTGGCGGCCCCCCCTGGCCACGTGCCCGGTGTTCGATGGCTTCCAACCCCTTCACGATTGCCCGGCGCACCGCTTCCTGGATACGGTAGATCAAAGAGGTATGTACGGTCAGCCCTCCCTTGTAGAGCATGGATGCGCCGATTTCCTGTTCCAGGTGCCGGGTGACATAGTCGACAAAATATGGCGCGCGTTCCCTTTGACGCCGTGGACCGGACAATTCCAGCGGGGACTGCCTTGCGGTGCGATACTGCGTGTCTGAGATAACGCCGACCTCCTTCATCTGTCGAAGCACCACATTCCGGCGATGCACGGCCAAGTCCGAATTGACCAATGGGGAATACCGGGACGGCGCTTTCGGCATCCCGGCGATCAGGGCGGATTCTGCCAGGGTCAGTTGCTTCGCCGGTTTGCCGAAGAAACTGCGGGCGGCGACTTCCACCCCGTAGGCGCCGCTGCCGAAATACACCTGGTTGAGGTAGAGCGCGAGAATCTCATCTTTGGTGTATCGCCGTTCGATCTGGATTGCGAGAAGCGCTTCCTTTATTTTTCGGTTCAATGTTTTCTGGGGAGATAGAAAAAGCGTTTTTGCCAGCTGCTGGGTAAGGGTGCTGGCGCCCTCGACGAATTCTCCGGCGAGAATATCCCGAACAATGGCCCGGGCAATCCCTTTTGGATCAACACCACCGTGGCGGTAGAAACTCCGGTCTTCGGTGGCGATCAGGGCCTCTTTTAAATACGTCGGTATCTGGTCCAACGGTACGGGAAGACGCCGCTCCAGGAATAATTCCGCCAGCAACACATCGTCCGAGGAGTAAATGCGAGTAACGGCGGACGGACGGTAGGACTCCAGGGAACGGATTTGCGGCAGGTCATGGAAGAGGGCCAAAAGCACCCCGACGGCAACACCACATAGCACGCCGGTCAGGACTAAAACGCCGATCAGAAGGCCTTTTCGGTTTGTTTTCCGATCGCTCATCCGTGCCATTTTGTTAAAAACCGACGTTCACACCGCCGCCGGCCGCACCATAAAATTCTATGGCGATTGTCAGAATTCCGTTCCGAAACCTGACTCAAGGTCCATGGTCCGCAGTGGTTTAGCGCGTCCGTTACTGATCCGTATAGATTCTGGTGATGGTGTCGTCCAGGCTGTCGATCCAGGGGCGCTGGGCAATCCCGAACCGTTGACGGATGCGTTCACAGGAAAGCACCGAAAAGGCGGGTCTTGGGGCCGGAGCTCCAAACGCCGTCGTGGAGATCGGTACGACACGGGTCACTGCCAGGGAGGTGTGGCTTCTGGCCCGCTCGAAAACGGCTTCCGCAAAGTGAAACCAGGTCGTTTCCCCTTTTCCGCAATAATGATAGGTCCCCCACTCCGAAACACCACCGGTGCCGATCTGGTGTATCATGGAAAGAAGGGCCGCGGCCAGGTCCGCTGCACTCGTGGGGCAGCCGCGCTGATCGGCGACCACGCGGATTTCTTCCTGCTGAGCGCCCAGCCGAAGCATTGTCTTAACAAAGTTATGCCCGTACACGCCGTATAGCCAGGATGTCCGGACGATAATGTGCCGGTCCAGGATCTCTCGAACGAACGTTTCTCCTTGTGCTTTGCTGACGCCGTAAACACCGATGGGCGTTAACGGGTCATTCTCCCCATACGGGGTCTGCCGGGTACCGTTGAATACATAATCGGTCGATATGTGGACCATGGGAATTCCGGACGATCCACAGGCCTCCGCCAGATGTCTCGGCCCGCCGGCATTGACCTGGAAGGCGATTTCGGTTTCCAGCTCGGCTTTGTCCACCGCGGTATAGGCTGCGGCGTTGATCACCAGCTCCGGCTGATATTCCGCGACAGCTCTTCGGACATGGTCGGCCCGGCCGATGTCGGTGTCCGGGAGGTCCGTCGCATCCACATGGATGCCGCTGTTACGGCTTTGTCTGACGACCTCGCGGCCGAGTTGCCCGTCGGCGCCGGTAAGCAGTATCTTCATCGGTGGACCCCGGTTTGCGGTAAGTCATCTTCACCGAGATCCTGAAGCAGCGGCAGAGACCTGTCCTTCTCGGAGAGGACCGGGACGGAGACGGGCCACTCGATGGCAAGATCCGGATCAGACCAGAGGACTCCGCCTTCATCCTCCGGGGCGTAGAAATCCGTGCATTTGTAGATGAACACGGCCTCGTCGCTCAGCACACAGAATCCATGAGCGAATCCCTCCGGAATGTACAGCTGGTGCCCATTGTCACCGGTGAGCCGTTCTCCCACCCATCTGCCGAAGAAGGGCGACCCGGGGCGGACGTCCACAGCGACATCGAAAATCTCCCCGACTATCGCCTGCACCAGTTTGGCCTGGGGACGCTGTTTCTGGTAGTGGAGTCCGCGCAGCGTGCCTCGGCTGGACCGGGATAGGTTGTCCTGAACGAATCGGCAGTCGATGCCCAGCTCACGGTAACGATTGTCGTGGAATGTTTCCATGAAAAACCCCCGTTGATCCCGAAACATGCGGGGTTTGATGAGCAATACGCCGGGAAAGGCCGTCGGGATTACCTCCATGGCCGGGTCTCCATGGTCAATAGCTCCATAAGATATTTACCGTAGTTGTTGGTGATCATCTCTCCGGCCAGGGATTCCAGCTGGGCAGCATCGATGTAGCCCATCCGATAGGCGATTTCTTCGACACAGGCGACTTTTAATCCCTGTCTGTTTTCGATGGCTTCAATAAAATTCGAGGCCTGCATGAGGGTTTTGTGGGTGCCGGTGTCAAGCCATGCAATGCCCCTGCCGAGACGCTCCACATGAAGTTTGCCCATGGTCAGGTAGGCGTTGTTGACATCGGTGATTTCCAGCTCCCCCCGGGCAGACGGTGTTAACGCGGCGGCGATGTCGCGGACCTGATTGTCATAGAAATAGAGTCCGGTAACCGCATAATTGGACTTGGGTTGTGCGGGTTTCTCCGCGATACCCAGCACCCTGCCGGATGGATCAAATTCCACCACCCCGTACCTCTGGGGGTCTTTGACCCAGTAGCCGAAGACCGTGGCACCTGTTGACCGTTGCCGGGCGTGAAGCAATTGTTGAGACAACCCCTGGCCGTAGAATACGTTGTCGCCGAGGATCATACATACCCGACCATCGGCGATAAAGTCTTTACCGATGACAAATGCCTGGGCCAGGCCCTCGGGTCTGGGCTGTTCGGCATAGGTTAAGGAGATTCCCCACTGTCGACCGTCCCTTAGCAATTTTCGAAACAGGGGGAGGTCGTGGGGGGTGGAAATCACCAGGATTTCCCGGATGCCGGCGAGAAGCATCACAGAAAGGGGATAATAGATCATCGGTTTGTCATAAATCGGCAGGAGCTGTTTGCTGATGACCGTTGTGATTGGATAAAGCCGCGTTCCGGAACCACCGGCCAGGATAATGCCTTTCATGGACCTCCTTTCGGTGCAATGGATTGAGAAAGTTGGACAACATTCTTTTATGGGGGTTTTGGATGGATGTCAATACACTGATTATACGACGATTGTTCGCATATTGGAATACCATTTGTCCGGGTATTGGATGAAATATGTTCAGGTTGTTCTTCAAATCCTGGTGCACACGGAAAATCACATTTTGCTGAAAATGCCCAATTTCACGATAACAGGTCGATAGTTTACCTTTCTATCCAAATGCTGAAAAGATTTCATGCATTGTTTGGGTTAACCTTTGGGTTCCGGTGTCGGCTGTACCCATCGATTCCGGTTGCCATCGTAGAACCATTTGTCGGGAAAACCGCGACGGGTAATGAACGATGGGCTTTCAGCCCATGAAATGAGCTCTTCGTAGGCGTGAACGACGTTGCGAAAGGCGGCGTTGTTGCCGCCTTTGTCCGGGTGGTGGATCATGGCCTGGGCCCGAAAGGCCCGTTTGATCCGTTTGTGGACCTCTTTTAATTCCAGATCGTGTTTTCCCAGGCGGAGTCGAATCAATGCCTTACCCCTGACCGAGGGCATACGGATTTCCACCGGCCGGACGTCGTCAACCCTCTGGTCACCACGGTTCGCATGATTGAGCACGTGAATATTGGCCAGATATTTTTTATTCGTCCTGCGGCGCTCCGCCCACCAGGCATTTCCAAGGGTATCGGACATCCGGCAGAAATCCTGGACCGGCGGGCACTTCTCCGTGCGAGGATAGATAAAGCTGAAAATTTCCGAAGCATTATAGGGCAGAACATCCATCACGATGACCGCATCCGTGAAATAAAACGATGCATAGCGTGTGTTCAAGGCTTTCAACAACCCGGTTCGGGCGTTGAGTTTTCTTCGAAGCGTCTGTCGACAATCGATACCGCAGTATCTGCGGCGGGAGCCGGCCAGGGAACTTCCGCAAGACAGGCAGCGACGATTTTTACGGGCGGCATATCGGTCAAGGTATGTATCGGAAATCGCCATAATCGGTAATTAAAATCTGTTGTACCGCTTTACAGCAGGTCCGGCCGGCGTGGTATGGTGACGGGAACACGCCACAACGTACCGGGTCGACGACCTGTTTCGCCCCGTGGCGGTCCGCATTTATCAACGCGGCCGGGGAAGGGGCCCCTTGTCTTTTCGCTGGCGACCACCGACATACAGGGCCTGTCGGTCATAGTACGAATATTGTACGCAAGCATGGGGGATCGGTCAAATAAAACACGGTTCAATATGTTGCTGGGGCCCTTTCCCGGTATCCCCCTCTCAGGGATTCTGGGAAAAATACAGTTCCTTTGCGTCCTCTGCGACTCTGCGGTCATCGTTTCCTTATGTCTGCAAACGGAACATATTTATGACAACCACTATAAAGCCCTGACCGGTGCGGACAGGCCGGTTTTCCCTGGCAATTGACAGAGTGTATTTATTTCAGGTATTTATGTGAACGGAAGGGCGATTTCACTAACGGGAGGCAAACATGCAGATCAACAAAATCCTGTTGGCCGTCGATGGGTCCGATCATTCCATGAAGGCGGCCGAATACGCCGTGGAAGTCGCCAAGATGATGCAGGGAGAGATTCTGCTGCTTCACTGCCATCGACCGTTTCCGGTCTCCCCCGGCGAACCCTATTTTGAGTTGGCGGCGGCGGGAATACGGGATGACGCCCATCGCATCATGGATCCGTTTATTGCGCTGTTAAAGAAAAGCGGTGTCTCCTTTAGCGACAAGGTTGAGGAAGGGCGCGCCGGCGACATCGTATCCAAGATTGCGGACATCGAGGGATGCGATGTGATTGTGATGGGTCTCCGGGGACGATCCGAGCTAAAAGGGCTGGTTCTGGGCAGCGCGACCCATCGGGTGCTGCGCACGGCGCCGTGTCCGGTGTTGGTCGTTCGATAACCCTTCCGGCGATGAGACCCGATGGCGACACGTCCGCCGGAGTTCAATCATGCCGGTAGCGCCTCCCTTGAGAGACGTTCTTTGCCGTTGCCGGCCTGGCTGAGATAGATACCGGCGAATATGGCCGCGGATGCGATAGTTTGTGTCACCGTGAATCGTTCACCGAGAATCAGCCAGCCCGGACACACCATGAACACAGGATTTCATAAAATGCTCGCGGGACATAACATAAAATCTATTTCCGACAAACGCTAAAGCTGGCGGTGCCGTCGTTGTCATAACGACGTTCCGATGGAACCGGGGCGGTCCGGAACGGGATTCTGGCAGTGGCGTTATCTTGTGCATAACCCATTATTTTCGGGATACCACCTAAGACCCATGGACCGACCGATTCCACATCACCGGCGCAACGGATGGATATTTCTGGCTGCCGTCTTCGGCAGCCTTCTGGTTGTCACCGGACTGTTCGATTACATGGACTTGGACCGTCGTATCAGTCGCCTCTTCTATACGGCGTCATCCGGCTGGTTCCTGAACGGAACGCCCCCTTGGAACTGGCTTTATCGCTACGGCACGGTTCCTGGCGTTGTGCTGACGGCGGGGTCTCTGGTGCTGCTCGCGGCCGGTGTTGCCCGCAAGCAATACCGTCACTGGCGTCGCGACGCCCTTCTGATCTTTCTAACAGCGGTGATTGGGGGCGGATTGATCGTCAATTCGGCGCTGAAACCGTTTTGGGGAAGACCACGGCCCGGACAGATCACGGAATTCGGCGGGCAATGGGAATACCGCTCCCCGCTCCAGCCGGGGACGCCGGGAAAGGGTCAATCGTTTCCGTGCGGCCACTGCACCATGGGATATATCTTTGTCACACTTTTTTTTCTCCGCCGCCGCTATCCCCGAGTCGCCTATCTTGGCGGATCTTTCGGCATTCTGTACGGAGCCGTGGTCAGTGTGGGGCGCATTGTTGACGGAGGGCACTTTCCAACCGACACCCTGTGGTCCTTGGGGATCATTCTACTGGTTGCCGGGGTGCTTTACTACTTCATTCTCAAGATCCCGGACTCCGAAGCCCGGCCGGAACGGACGCTTTCGCCGGCCCGACGCCGTCTGCTCATCTATGGCCTGCCGGTCCTTCTGGCGCTGATCTCGGCCGCTTTCTTCACCCGCCGTCCGTTTTACGAAACCTACGTCCGGCCCTTCCCGGTGCCGCCCGGGACCCGGATGCTTCAGATTGTCATCAATGCGCCCCCGGATCGCTTCCATGTGTCGTATCGGCCCATGGACAGCGGTCGGGTTATTATTCATGCGTCCGGCTTCGGATGGGCCAACGCTTCCCACGGTCTGCTCATGGAAGAGGACATATCATCGCCGGTGGCGCGGATCGTGTTGACGGTTCAGCCGAAGGGGTATTTTTCGGAGCTTACCCACCAGGTCGACGTAAACCTTCCCGAGGCTCTGAAAGACGCCGTGACGGTGGATCTTCAGGAGATCCCGTAGCCCGATGGATCCATGGACGCATGTCTGAGGATGAACGCCTGCGGGTGGGGACGGCAGAAGGCGTCGGGGTGCGCACGCGGGGATGTGTTTAGGGTTGGGATTTACCGGGTTGTGTCCGCCCCTTCCGGGCCTTCCACAGAAGGCCCGCGGTACAGACAATGACCAGTGTCAGGCCGCCAAGCACCCATACCAATTCGTGGTACTCTTTGACCCGGGGAGCGCTGACCACCTCGAAGCCGTAGATCACCGCCAGGATCCCCAGGATGATGCCCGATATGCATGCCAGAAGCAGTTTTGATCGGTGTGATACCATGGAACTTCTCGACTCGCTGTCTTGAGTGTTCGTGGTTGGATCATTGCCGGTAACCTGTCCATCCGAAATGCAAGCGGCGTTGGTTTCCGGTGAAACCTATTTATCATGAAACAGCCAATGCGTCTACGGCCCTCTCGAAAATCGTACCTTCTGTTCGAATTTACGGCTGTTTTTTTCGGCCTGCCCGGCATCTTTGCGGCCGGATGGATTCCTATCTATTCGATTCCGCTGCTCATCCTGTTCTCTCTGATATGCCTCCTCATACTGATCCGTGATCCCGGGTTTGACAACCGGCGGCTGGTACGACTGGGAGCATGGAAACAACTGGTCCGACCAATGCTGATCCGTCTCCTGTTGGGGTGTCTGCTGATCGGGGGGGCCACCGTTGCGTTCAGACCGGAATTGCTGTTCGGCTTTCCCAAAAGCCATCCCGTAATTTATATGTTCTTCCTGCTGCTGTATCCGATGCTATCCGTATATCCCCAAGGTGTCACCCACCGGGCCTTTCTTCTGCACCGCTATCGTCCGCTATTTCCCGGATATTGGGGGGCCATCGTTGTGAGTGCGGCCGCATTTTCGTTTATGCATATTGCCTTTCAGAATCCAGTCGCCCTGGTGCTGACCTTTATCGGGGGGATTCTGTTTGCGAAAACATACCTGGACTCCGGATCCCTGGTGCTGTCGGTATTGGAACACGCCCTTTACGGTATTTTTGTATTTACCATTGGGCTGGGCCGCTATCTGTACCTGGGGAGGTTTGGATGACAGGTACCCAGGGAGGTTAGAATTTTTAAGATCCGTTTGGGCGACACCATGCCATCGGTATACCCTATCGTACCGTTGCGAAAACCGATCGCGTGGCGCTGCCGATGGTTCCAGCGCACTGTGAAAAAAGGTATCCGCCCCGAGCTTCCCCATTCTATATTCTATCGGAACAGGTTTACGGCAACGACTAGATACCGGACTGTCGAGCATGACGATTTTCTCAAATTGTGTTAGTAATAGATAAACGCGATTCTGCAATCAACTCTAATGAAGCAGGAGCTGGCAGATGAATGTTCTTGTTGTGGACAACGACCCGGTGTTTTTAAAGTTCGCCGAAAATGTGCTCAAAAAAGAAGGCTACAACGTCCAAACGACAGAGGATGGCCTCGGGGCCCTGGACGCGCTGAAAACGTTTCCGGCCGATGTTGTGTTTATCGACTACGTGATGCCGAACATAGACGGAAAGACGTTGTGTAAAATACTGAGACATGACGAGCGGTATGAGTTCCTGTTCATCGTGATACTCTCCGCCATTGCTGCAGAAGAATGGGTCAATTTCAATCGGGTCGGTGCGGATGCGTGTATTGCCAAAGCCCCATTGAACCAGATGAAAGACTTCTTGCTGGAGACTCTGCGAGACCCGCGAGCCGCAGCGCGGTATTGCGCATCCGGAAATATCATTGGCCTGGATGCCGTGATCCCCAGGGGGATTACCCAGGAACTGCTTGCATCTAAAAAGCATTTTCACCTGTTGCTTGAAAAGATGGCGGAAGGCATTCTTGAGATAAATACGGACCGGCGCATTGTCTTTTGCAATCCGGCGGCTTTGGAGATCATCGGCACCATCGAGCAATACCTGCTGGGGCGTCCGTTTGTGGACATTTTTCAAAGCGGGGATCACCCCATGATCCATGAGGTATTGGCCACAGCGGCGACCTCCGGTGAATCGATCCGTGCCGATGAGCCGATTGTGATCAACGAACAGATCCTGAATGTGACGGTTGTGCCGCTCGAAACGAGTGCGAATCACGCCCTGGTGATTCTTGGGGACATCACCCGGCATAAGACGATCGAGGATGAACTGACAGATGCAAACGCATTTCTGAACAGCATCCTGGACAGCTCACACGCGGTATCGATCATATCCACAGATCTTCAGGGAAATATTCTGTTTTGGAACCGGGGCGCAACAAACATACATGGATATTCTGCTAACGAGGTTGTCGGAAAGAAAACCGTGGATATTCTCTACCCGAGCCAGGCGGAACGGGACAAGGTGGCCGCCGTCGTTAAAAAGATCCGCGAGGGGAAGAGCACCCGGACCTATGAATCCCGGCAAAAGACCAAGGACGGACGAGTGATCTGGATGAAACTTCACCTGACGCCACGCTTTGACGCCGAAGGCCGGATCGTTGGGATTTTAGGCATTGGAGAAGATATCACCGAGAGCAAAGCGGTGTATGACGATCTCCAGATCAGTGAAGAGCGCTATCGGACCGTAGTAGAAAATGTCGGTGTCGGTATCGTCATCGCCAAGGAAGGTCACCTGGTCTTTGCCAACAAGACCATCGAGTCATTTTTTGGCCTTTCCGCCGATGAGCTGGTGGCCCACCCGAACCCCTTCGATTTTGTTTACCCGGAGGACAGGGATCTTGTTGCCGATCGTCATTTCAGACGATTGCGAGGGGAGGACGTTCCGGAGAAATATATTTTTCGCATTATCGATAGTCAGAACACGGTCCACTGGGTCTCGGTAACCAGCGTGCGTATCGATTGGCACGGGAGTCCGGCCACGCTCAACTTCTTTTCAGACATTACCGATCAGAAACGGATGGAAGCCGAAACAGAACAGCTCCAGGCACAATTGCAGCAGGCCCAGCGGCTTGAGGCGTTAGGTACACTGGCCGGTGGCGTTGCTCACGATGTCAACAACCTGCTCATGGGGGTTCAGGGGCACTCGTCCCTGGCCCTGATGAATACCCCTGAAGACGATCCCAACTATATGCATCTGCAAGCCATCGAGAAATTTGTCAAAAGCGGTGCCCGACTCACCAACCAGCTGCTGGGTCTTGCCCAGAGCGGAAAGTATGACGCGTCTGCAACCGATATGAATGTGGTGCTTTCAAAAGTTGCGGACATGTTCGGAAGGACCCGCAAAGAACTTACCGTTAACATCGATCCGGCCGAGGGGTTGTGGCCGGTGGAGGTTGCTCAATCGCAATTCGAACAGGTCTTGATGAACATGTTCGTCAATGCGTGGCAGGCGATGGGCGGCTCCGGCACCCTGACCTTGAGAACCGGTAATTTACGCCTGCTGGAAAAAGACGCCAAGCCGTTTAATCTGGAACCCGGTAACTATGTGGTGATTTCCATCGCCGACACGGGTACGGGAATGGACAAGAAAACCCAGGAGAAGATCTTTGATCCGTTTTTTACCACCAAAGATCGAGGAAAGGAGCGGGGGACCGGGCTTGGACTCGCTTCGGCCTACGGGGTTGTAAAAAACCATGGCGGCGCCATTCATGTGGAGAGTGAGCTGAATCAAGGCACGACATTCACCATTTACCTGCCGGGCATCGATACCGCCGCCGATTCCGGTGAGCAGCCCCAGAAAACCATTCCCCGGGCGACGGAGACCATTCTGCTCATTGACGATGAAGAAATGATTCTCGAGGTCACCTCGGCCATTCTCACCGACTTGGGGTATCAGGTCATGGTTGCCAGCAGTGGCGAAACCGCCCTGAACATGTATGCAACGGAAAGTGCCGAAATCCATCTGGTTATCCTGGATATGATCATGCCGGACATGTCCGGCGGGGAGGTGCTCGGCCGGTTAAAGGAGATCCGACCCGACTGCAGGGTGCTCCTGACCAGCGGATATAACCTGGATGGTGACGCCCAGGAGATCCTCGACCGCGGTTGCATGGGATTTCTACAAAAGCCATTTACCGTTGAGGACCTGTCCCGGACGATCCGGGACATCATCGACCAATGAGTAACGGGCGATCGGATCTCTCGATGCTCTCAAAATAGTAAATTGACGCATCGCCAATCTTGTATTACTGTCCTTTATCAAAATTTTATTATTGCCTTGGGGGGCAATTACATAAACCTTTGAGGCATCGCGAAGTCCGCTTCGATAATCGGATGCCCAATTCCTTCGATCTTCAACATATTAAACCCATTTGCACATCTAAGAGATTGTCACACCGAAACGGCTCGCTTCGGCTTTGACAACCTCAAAACGGATCGAACGCATCTGGCACGGGATGTATGGATTGTCAGGTGTCAACGGGCTGTTGCCCGAACCGGTTTTATCGAGCCGTCTTTAGCTCCATGACGCATGCTCTTTCAACCAACATGGGAGCATGATTTAATTGCGATCTGAGTCGCATTAGATTGCGTCGGTACCAACTGACAGAGGCAGAGGTGTTGCTGATCCGCAATCCTGCCGCCGCTCGGCTCCTACGATCTTTGGCATACCGAACATAGACCAGTATATTTTGAACCGTGGCCGTTAACAGCTCTTGGATCTTAACGCGCCAAAGCCGTCGCCACCG